>JAESGY010000002.1_pt1 | contig 493761 bp, 475 predicted proteins | sample 9269841 | NCBI WGS metagenome assembly JAESGY01 (sample SAMN17022865, study PRJNA683097) | algae metagenome | isolation source: Spirirestis rafaelensis WJT71-NPBG6 and co-occurring heterotrophs from... | place: USA: Pinto Wells, Joshua Tree National Park, Colorado Desert, CA | collected...
GCGCTCGAGGAACTGAGCCAGACGATGGGCGACAAGCTCACCATCGCCAAGCTCAACATCGATGAGAACCCCGATACGCCGGGCAAGTATGGCGTTCGCGGCATCCCTACCATGCTGCTGTTCAAGAATGGCGAGCCTGTTGCGCAGAAGGTCGGCGCAATGCCCAAGAGCCAGTTGGCCGCGTGGTTGGAAGGCGTTCTTTAAGCGCGTTTGCACAGGGCGGTGCGGCCGCCGGTCGATTGACTAGGCCGCACCCCGAACCTACATCGCCCGGCACTTGAAAACGCTCGTGCGCGGGCGCGTCTGCCTTTGCCCTGCGCCCTTAAGGATGTTCCATGCTGCAATCGTTCGCCAAGTCGCTCTTCGGCTCGAGCAACGACCGTTACGTCGCCAAGCTCCGCCGTATCGTGGAGGCGATCAACGCGCATGAGCCGACCATCTCGGCGCTGACCGACGACGAGCTCAAGAACCAGACGACGATCTTCCGCCAGCGGCTCGACAATGGGGCCAAGCTCGACGAGCTGCTGCCCGAGGCCTTCGCCACGGTGCGCGAAGCGGCCAAGCGGACGCTCGGCCAGCGGCATTACGACGTGCAGATGATTGGCGGCATCGCGCTCCACCGCGGCGAGATCGCCGAAATGCGCACTGGCGAGGGCAAGACGCTGGTCGCGACCTTGGCGACGTACCTCAACGCGCTGCCGGGCAAGGGCGTCCACGTGGTGACGGTCAACGACTATCTCGCCCGCCGCGACGCGGAATGGATGGGCCAGGTCCACAATTTCCTCGGGCTTACGGTTGGCGTTATTGTCCCGAACCTCAATGAGGACGAGCGCCGTGCGGCTTATAACGCCGACATCACTTACGCGACCAATAACGAGCTCGGTTTCGATTACCTGCGCGACAACATGAAGTTCAGCCGCGATCAGATGGTCCAGCGGCCCTTCAATCACGCGATCGTCGACGAGGTGGACTCGATCCTGATCGACGAAGCGCGCACTCCGCTCATCATCTCGGGCCCGACCGACGACAAGTCGGAGCTCTACATCTCCGTCGACGCGCTGGTGAAGCAGCTCGGCGAAGGCGATTACGAGAAGGACGAGAAGCAGCGCAGCGTCGTCCTTACGGAAGAAGGGACTGAAAAGGCCGAACGCCTGCTGGAAGAGGCCGGGCTGATCGAGGGGCAGAACCTCTACGACATCGCCAACACGCAGGTGGTCCATCACCTCAATCAGGCGCTCAAGGCGAACACCATGTTCCGCCGCGACATCGATTACATCGTCAAGGATGGCAAGGTCATCATCATCGACGAGTTTACCGGGCGCATGATGGATGGTCGGCGCTGGTCGGACGGACTTCACCAGGCGGTCGAGGCCAAGGAAGGCGTGCAGATCGAGCCGGAGAATCAGACGCTCGCCTCGATCACCTTCCAGAACTATTTCCGCATGTATCCGAAGCTGTCGGGCATGACCGGCACCGCGCTGACCGAAGCGCCCGAGTTCTTCGACATCTACAAGATGAACGTCGTTACCATTCCGACGCACAAGCCGGTTAGCCGGGTCGACGAGGACGATGAATTCTACAAGAATATCAACGACAAGTTCGCTGCTATTGCCAAGTCGTTGAAGGAGAAGCAGGAGCTTGGCCAGCCGGTGCTGGTGGGCACCGTCTCTATCGAGAAGTCGGAACTGCTCAGCGAATACCTCCACAAGGAAGGCGTCGAGCACGCCGTCCTGAATGCCCGTTTCCACGAGAGCGAAGCGCATATCGTCGCGCAGGCCGGCCGGATCGGCAAGGTGACCATCGCCACCAACATGGCGGGCCGCGGCACCGACATTCAGCTTGGCGGCAACGTCGAGTTCCGGGTCGAAGACGAGCTCAAGGACATACCGGAAGGCCCCGAGCGCGAGGCGGCGATCGCCAGGATCCACGACGAGGTTCAGGCCGAGCGCGAGCGGGTGCGCGAAGTGGGCGGGTTATTCGTGCTTGGCACCGAGCGCCACGAAAGCCGCCGCATCGACAACCAGCTACGCGGCCGTTCGGGCCGTCAGGGCGACCCGGGTCTCAGCCGCTTTTATCTGAGCCTCGACGACGACCTGCTGCGCATCTTCGGTCCGCAGACGGCCTTTGCTCGCCTGATGGAAAAAAATCTCGAGGATGGCGAGGCGATCGTCTCTCCGTGGATCTCAAAGGCGATCGAGACCGCCCAGAAGAAGGTCGAAGCGCGCAACTACGACATTCGCAAGCAGGTCGTCGAATTCGACGACGTGATGAACGACCAGCGCAAGGTGATCTACGAGCAGCGCGCGGAGATCATGGACGCCGACCATGTGTCGGATGTGGTCACCGACATGCGCGCCGATACCATAGCGGCGCTGATCAACGCGCATTGCCCGCCGGGCACTTACCCCGAGCAATGGGATCTGGACGGGCTCAAGGAGAGCCTCGACGAGGTGCTCGGCCTGCAGCCGCCGATCGACGAGTGGTTCAAGGAAGACGGCGTCGACCAAGAGTTGATGATCGAGCGCGTTGGCGCCTTGGCCGATGAGTCGATGGTCACCAAGACCACCGAGGTAGAGCCCGATCGCTGGCAGGAGGTCGAAAAGACCGTTCTCATCCAGACGCTCGATCACCATTGGAAGGAGCATCTGGCGACCCTAGACGCGCTGCGGCAGGTCATTCACCTGCGTTCCTATGCGCAGAAGAAGCCGATCGACGAATATAAGTCGGAAGCTTTCGTACTGTTCGAACGCCTGCTTGTCGCGATCCGCGAGGACGTGACCAAGACGCTGATGCGCGCACAGATCGCGATGGAGCCGGCGCCGCTTCCCGAATTGCCGGCGTTCCTGACCCAGCATCTCGATCCGCTCTCGGGGCTCGACGATACCGCCGATCTCGATGCGGCAGCGCGCGGGCTGGTCGGAGGCTTCGGCCCGGGCACCAACATTCCGCAGCCCGACCTTCCCGAAGGCGCGGTTGCCGAGCCGCTCAGCCGCAACGCGCCATGTCCCTGCGGCTCGGGCAAGAAGTTCAAGCATTGCCACGGACAGCTGGCCTGAGGATTTGAAATGAACATTGCCGTGCCGGTTCGTGCCGCCATCATCGACCGCACGGCAGTGCGTCGGGACATCCGCCGCGACGAGGAAAAGGTCGTCACGCAGCGTCTCGACCAGGCGCGGCTCGATCCGGCGCAGGCGCGAGAAGCCGATGCGATCGCCCGCTCGCTCGTCGGTCATGTTCGCGGCGCCAAGCCGGCGGGGCTGGACGCTTTCCTCCACGCTTATGACCTCGGCTCGGAAGAGGGCGTGGCGCTCATGTGCCTTGCCGAAGCACTGCTGCGCATTCCCGACGCTCGCACCGCAGACGAGCTGATCCGTGACAAGTTGTCCGGTCCCGACTGGAAGGAAAAGCTCGGCGACAGCCACTCACCCTTCGTCAACGCCGCGACCTTCTCGCTCCTGCTTACCGGCAAGGTGCTGGATGCGGGTCATGACAATCGCGGCACCTGGAGTGCGGCGCTGGGCCGCGCGGTTGGACGTCTCGGTGAGCCCGTCATCCGCACCGCCGTTGGCCAAGCGATGAAGATTCTCGGCGGGCAGTTCGTGTTCGGCCGCACCATCGATGAAGCGCTGGAACGCGCCGAGCCAGAGCGGAAGAAGGGGCTGAGCCACAGCTTCGACATGCTGGGTGAGGCCGCCCGCACCCTGGCCGACGCCGACCGCTATGCCGAAGCCTATCGCGGTGCGATCCGCCGCATTGCGCGCGAGGCAGGGGAGGGCGTGATCCGCTCGCCCGGTATCTCGGTCAAGCTGTCGGCGCTGCATCCGCGCTACGAGGCGCTGCACGCCGATGAAGCCAAAGCCTACATACTACCGGTGCTGCGCGACCTTGCCGCCGCTGCCAGCGCCGCCAACGTCCACCTCACCATCGACGCGGAAGAGTCCGATCGGCTCGAACTTCAGATGGATTGCCTCGAAGCGCTGGTCGCCGACGATGCGCTGTTCGCGAAAGGCTGGACTGGGCTCGGTATGGCGCTTCAGGCCTATGCCAAGCGCGCGCGGCCCGTCGCTGAATGGGCAGTCGAGCTTGCCCGCGCGCACCGTCGCAAGCTGATGATCCGGCTGGTAAAAGGCGCTTACTGGGACAGCGAGATCAAGGTCGCGCAGGTCGGCGGCTACGACGATTACCCCGTTTTCACCCGCAAGGTCGCGACGGACGTGTCCTATATGGCGTGCGTTAAGGTGCTGCTGGGTGCGCCCGACTGCATCTATCCGGCCTTTGCCACGCACAACGCCAGCACCATCGGCGCGATCAAAGCGCTTGCCGGCACCACCCCGTTCGAGTTCCAGCGGCTCCACGGCATGGGCGAGGAGCTGTTCGAGGGCTTGGTCAAGCTGGAGCGCGAATTGGGCCAGCCGCAAACCCCGGTCCGCATCTACGCGCCGGTCGGCAGCCACAAGGAGCTGCTCGCCTATCTCGTCCGCCGCCTGCTCGAAAATGGTGCCAACAGTTCGTTCGTGAACCGCATTGCCGACGCCGAGATCGGTATCGAGGACCTGATTCGCGATCCGGTGACGCAGCTCGAAGCGCTGGCGCCGCGCCGCAATCCGGTGATACCGCTGCCGGGCGAGATGTTCGGTACCGCCCGCCGCAACAGCGCCGGTTGCGACCTTACCGACATCGCGGTCCGAGAGCCCTTGCTCCGCCGCCTCGCCGAGCTCGATCGCAAGCTCTGGACAGGTGGGGAGGGGAGTGGCCCCAAGACCGAGATCCGCTCGCCCTTCGACCATGCGCTGCTGGTCGGCCAGGTCACCGAGACCAGCCCTACCGACCTCGACGCCATGCTGTCCCGCGCTGCCGCCGCGCAGGGTGCGTGGGATGCCATCGGCGGCGAAGCGCGCGCCCGCCTGCTCGATCGTACTGCTGATCTGTTCGAGCAGCACCGCGAGGAGTTCTACTCTCTCTGCATCCGCGAGGCGGGCAAGAGCCTGCCCGACGCCGTTCTCGAGGTCCGGGAAGCGGTTGACTTCCTTCGCTACTACGCTGCCGAAGGGCGTCGCCTTGCCAAGCCTGTGCACCTGCCAGGCCCGACCGGTGAGCTCAACGAGTTGCGACACCATGGCCGCGGGGTGTGGACCTGCATCAGCCCGTGGAATTTCCCACTCGCCATCTTCACCGGTCCCCTTGCTGCCGCGCTTGCGGCGGGCAATAGCGCGATCGCCAAGCCGGCTGAGCAGACGCCGCTGATCGGCGCGCTAGCGGTGCGGCTGATGCACGAAGCCGGCATTCCCGCCGACGTCGTTCAACTTGCGGTTGGCGACGGCAGGATCGGCGCGGCCTTGGTTTCGCATCGGCTGACGTCGGGTGTCGCCTTTACCGGCTCGACCGCGGTTGCGCGGGCGATCAATCGCAGCCTTGCCGAGCGGGACGGGCCAATCGTGCCGCTGATCGCCGAAACCGGCGGTCAAAATGCGATGATCGTCGACAGTTCGGCATTGCCCGAGCAGGTCACCCGCGACGTGGTCGCTTCCGCCTTCCAGTCGGCTGGCCAGCGCTGCTCGGCGCTGCGCGTGCTGTTCGTCCAGGAAGACGTCGCCAATACCATGCTGACGATGATCCGAGGCGCGATGGAAGCGTTGTCGATCGGAGATCCGCGTCTGCCGACGACCGACGTCGGCCCGGTCATCGACGCCGACGCCAAGGCCTCGCTCGATGCGCATGTCGCCGAGCTTCGGGCCGCCGGGCAGGTGGTGGCCGAGCTCCCGCTTCCGCCCAACAACGGCAGCTTTGTCGCCCCGGTGATCGCTGAACTGCCATCCCTTGCTGCGCTTACCGACGAGCATTTTGGGCCGGTTCTACACGTAATTCGCTGGAAGTCGGGCGAGCTCGACAACGTCATCAACCAGATTAATGCCACCGGCTTCGGCCTGACGCTCGGCCTGCAGAGCCGGATCGACACGGTGGCGGAGCAAGTCGCGGCCAAGGCGCGGGTCGGCAATCTCTACATCAACCGCAACCAAATCGGCGCGGTGGTCGAAAGCCAGCCGTTCGGCGGCGAAGGATTGAGCGGCACCGGTCCCAAGGCCGGCGGCCCGCATTATGTCGCCCGCTTCGCGACCGAGCGAGTGACGTGCATCGACACCACCGCCGCCGGGGGCAATGCGACCCTGATGGCCGCAATCGACTAAGGCACGCGCGAAAAAGGGCCGGTGCGAACACCGGCCCTTCCATAGAGGCTCTAAGCCTTAGTTACAGCGCACGTTACCGCGAGTAATCGCCTGGCCAAGCGCCGCGCCAACCGCGCCGCCGGCAATGGTACGCAGCGTCTGCGAACCGCCGATTGGCAGCTGATTGCCGAGCAGCGCGCCAATGCCTCCACCCACGATCAGGCCAGTCGTCCCATCATTGCGGCGACAATAGTAGTTGCCGTTCTGGCCGCGATAGATGCGGTCGTTGTAGCCGAGGCGGCGCTGGCTGTAATATTGCCCGTCGCGATAATAGCGGTCGGCATAATAGCGGCTCTGACCCGGCTCGTAGCGGTTATAATCATACGCACTGTAGCGGCGCCAATCGCGCGCATCCTTGCGCTGGGCACGCTGCAGCTCGCGCTGACACTGGCGAAGCTCACGGCGGTATTCGGCGCGGCTCTCGGCGCGGCGGAGCTCGCGGTTACATTCGCGCACCTGCTGATTGTAGTTGCGGTTCTGGGCTTCGACGGGAGCCGCAAGGGTCAGCGGGCTAGTCAGGGCGACCGCACCCGCGGCAAGAAAAAGGGGCTTCATCTACTCTCTCCAACATCGTCGGCAAGGCCGACTGGATGAGAGAAAAACCTTCGCTGCTATGCTGAGGTTGCCTGAACTGAAAACAACAACCGGTTCACGGCTGCGGCAGGCAAGCCACACCGTCGGTCCAGATCAGCGCTGAAGAAGAATGGCTCCCCGAGTTGGATTCGAACCAACGACCAAGTGATTAACAGTCACCTACTCTACCGCTGAGCTATCGGGGAACGATGCCTGGGCGAGCGGGCCTATGGCGCAGGGAATGGGGCTTGGCAAGCCTCAAGCGCGGCGAATCATGTGGCAAATTGCTCTGCGGCAATCCGTTCATCGAGCGCCTGCTCGGGATCAAACAAGAGGGTGAGCGAACGGTCGCGGTTCAGCTCGACTTCGACTTCCTCGACGTCACGCACCTCGAACTGGTCGGCAACAGCGGAAACCAGCCGATCCGTGGGCTCCAGCACGCGAAAGGCGATACGCGCTTCGTCGGGCAGGATCGCGCCTGCCCAGCGCCGCGGGCGGAATGGCGCGATCGGGGTGAGGGCGAGCAACGGCGCCGATAAGGGCAGGATCGGCCCGCGCGCCGAGAAATTATAAGCAGTCGATCCCGCTGGCGTTGCGACCAGCACGCCGTCCGCGACGAGCTCGGGCAGGACCACACGGCCATTCACCATAACCTCGAGCTTTGCCGCTTGGCGCGTCTCGCGGAGCAGGGAGACTTCGTTGATTGCCGCATGGGTCCATTCGTCGCCGTGCACGGTACGGGCACGCATGGTCAGCGGGGCGATGCTGACCGCCTTGGCGCTCTCCACTCGCTCAGCAAGGCAATCGAGCCGCCATTCGTTCATCAGAAAGCCAACTGTGCCGCGGTTCATCCCGAACACGGGCCGCGCTTCGCCCCCGTCGAGCATCTGGTGCAGGGTATGCAGCATGAAGCCGTCGCCGCCGAGCGCGACCAGAATCTTGGCGTCGTTCTCGGGTGCGAAATGGTAGCGGCGGCGGAGCATGGCGGCGGCGGCCTGCGCCGCTTCGCCGCGGCTGGCGACGAGGGCGATCCCAGCCTCGTTGAGATCCTGGCGGACCGGCTGGCCCTGCGGAAGTTCAGCGCTCAAGCCTTTGAATCCCTGTTTGTCCGCGGTGACCGGCGAAATGCATAGCGGGGGAGGTGCGCCGCCGCCACCGTCCCGTTATGATGCAGGCCACTGGCAAGGCCATGCACTAGCCTCCGCCATGCTCTAGGAGCGTTGCCATGGTTCCACCCATTGCTTCCCCCGCGCTTGTCCCCACGCGCCGCGGCAGCGACCAACCAGCGCCGCCCGAGCCGGTCAGGACCGACCTCGCACTTGAGGCCCTGTTGGCCGAGGACAAGGTAACGTTGGCCTTCCAGCCCCAGATCAGCGTCGCTACTGGCGAGGTCATCGGTGTCGAAGCGCTCGCCCGTGACCCTGGCGGCATGACGCCAGACACGATGTTCGCCCGCGCGGCCGCCGCTGCCTTGGGGGAGCGCCTGTCCCGCGCGGTGCAGCGCAAAGCGCTTCAGACAATGGGCAAGTGGAACGGCCCGCTGTCGCGGCTGCGGCTGTCGCTCAACCTGTTGCCGGAGGACCTTGCCCGCCCGGGTTATGAGCGCTGGCTTCTCGACGAGATCGCCGCCGCCGGCCTCCGCGCCGAGCAGGTAACGGCCGAGATCACGGAGTCGAGCCTGATCGCCGATCCGGTTGCCGCAGCGGCGCGGCTGGCCTGCCTGCGCGCGGCAGGCGTGCGGATAGCGGTCGACGATTTCGGCACTGGCTATGCCAGCCTTGCGTGGCTGACGACCTTGCCGCTGGACATGATCAAGATCGACCGCGGCCTGATCACCGACCTCGTCGGCGGCCGCCGGGCGCAGATCGTTGTCAAGGCGCTGATCGCCCTAGCGCGCGAGTTGGAACTGCAAGTGCTGGTTGAGGGCGTCGAGGATCCCGATCAGCTCGCCCTGCTGAAGGCCTGGAATTGCGACTACTACCAGGGCTTCCTCGGCGCCAAGGCGATGGCCGAAGGTGAACTCGCCGCCTTTCTCGCCTGAGGCTTAGGCCGCCACCTTCTCCCGCTTGCCCGCCGCCGCTACCCGAGCGAGGCCGCGGCTTAATTGAAGGGCCCCGTTCAGCCGCTGCGCCGGGCTTGCCCAATCGCGGCTGACGACCAGCTTCTGATCGGGCCGCAGCTTCGCCGAGCCTTTCAGCCGTGCGATATAATCGAACAGGCCTTTGACGTCGGGGAAGCCGGACGGCGCAAAAGTCACCACCGCACCGCGCAAGCCGGCGTCGAGCTTGGCAATACCGGCGGCCCGACAATGGATCTTGGTCTCGACCACCTGCAACAGATTGCCGGTCTCTTCCGGCAGCTTGCCGAAGCGGTCGATCATCTCGGCCGCGAACTCTTCCACTTCGCGCGGGCTCTCCAGTTCGCCCAAGCGGCGGTAGAGGCCCATGCGCAGGTCCAGATCAGGGACGTACTCGTCCGAGATCATAATCGGCGCTTCGACGTTGATCTGCGGGCTGAACTCGTCCGGCTTGTCCTCGCGCTGGCCGCCCGCCTTCATGTCGAGAATCGCGTCCTCCAGCATGGACTGGTAGAGCTCAAACCCGACTTCCTTGATGTGCCCCGACTGCTCGTCGCCGAGCAGGTTGCCCGCGCCGCGGATATCGAGGTCGTGGCTGGCGAGCTGGAAGCCCGCGCCGAGGCTGTCGAGATTGGACAGCACGGTCAGCCGCTTCTCGGCGGTTTCGGTGATCTGCCGGTCAGGCGGGGTGGTCATATAAGCGTAAGCGCGGGTCTTTGACCGACCAACGCGGCCGCGCAGCTGGTAGAGCTGGGCGAGACCGAAGCGCTCGGCGCGGTGGACGATCAGGGTGTTCGCCGAGGGAATGTCGAGCCCGCTCTCGACGATGGTAGTCGACAGCAGCACGTCATATTTGCGGTCGTAAAAGGCGCTCATTCGCTCCTCGACCTCGGTCGGGGCGAGCTGGCCGTGGGCGACGATCGGCTTCACCTCGGGCACTTCCTCGCGAAGCCATTCCTCGATGTCGGGAAGATCGGAGATGCGTGGCACAACGAAATAGCTCTGCCCGCCACGATAATGTTCGCGCAGCAGCGCCTCGCGGATCACTACCGGGTCCCACGGCGTGACATAGGTGCGGACGGCCAGGCGATCGACGGGAGGCGTCTGGATAACGCTGAGTTCGCGAAGGCCGCTCATCGCCATCTGCAGCGTGCGCGGGATCGGCGTGGCTGTGAGAGTCAGCACGTGAACGTCGGCCTTAAGGCTCTTCAGCCGTTCCTTGTGAGTGACGCCGAAACGCTGCTCTTCGTCAACGATAACAAGGCCGAGTTTCTTGAACTTCACACCCTTTGCGAGGATCGCGTGGGTACCGACGACGATGTCGATCTGCCCTTCCTCGAGCAACTCTTTGGTCCGCTTCGCCTCATTGGAGACGACCAGCCGGCTCAAACGCCCGACCTCGATTGGAAAGCCCTTCATCCTGTCGACGAAATTGGAATAATGCTGCCGGGCGAGCAGGGTGGTGGGGCAAACCACCGCTACCTGATAGCCCGCCATCGCCGCCACGAACGCCGCCCGCAACGCCACCTCGGTTTTGCCGAAGCCAACGTCGCCGCAGACGAGCCGGTCCATCGGCCGCCCGGCGCCGAGATCCTCCAGCACGTCGCCGATGGCTCGGTTCTGGTCGTCTGTCTCCTCATAAGGGAAGCGGTCGACCATTGCCGGATAGGCGCTGTCCGGTTCGGCCACCACGCCCTGTCGCATCGCCCGCAAGGCGGCGGTCTTGATGAGCTCGCCCGCGATCTCGCGGATGCGCTCCTTCATCCGCGCCTTGCGACGCTGCCACGCTTCGCCGCCGAGGCGATCAAGTGCCACGCCTTCCTCACCGCTGCCGTAGCGCGAGAGGACATCGATGTTCTCGACGGGCACGTACAACTTGTTGCCGCCGGCATATTCCAGCGCGACGCAATCGTGCGGGCTGCGGCCAACCTGAACCTGCGTCAGCCCTTCGTAGCGGGCGATCCCATGCTCGGCATGAACCACGAGATCGCCGGGGGTGAGCGTCGCCAGTTCGGAGAGGAACGCGTCCGCACTCTTCTTGCGCTTGCGCCGCCGTACCAGCCGGTCGCCCAGCATGTCCTGCTCCGTCAGCACTGCGACTTGCGGCGTGGTGAAGCCGTGATCGAGGGGGAGCACCAGCAACGCCGTGACGTTCTGCACGCCAAGCGCTTCCTGCCAGTCGCCAACCATCTTCTGCCCGGTCAGGCCATGGTCCTTGAGCAGTCCGGCAAGCCGCTCGCGAGCGCCCGTTGTATAGCTCGCCAGAACGACTTTCTGACCTTTTCTCCGAAGTTTGTCGACGTGACTGACGACGGCTTCGTAGATATTTTCATTCTGGGCTCGCTCAGGCGCGAAGTCGCGGGCGCCCGTGACGCCGAAGTCGATCACCCGGTCGGATGCAGGCTCTGCGAAGGCGGTTGCCAGATGCACTGGGCGATCGGCAAGGATGCCGTCCCACTCCTTGGCCGTAAGATAGAGCGCGCTCGGCGCCAGCGGGCGGTAGCTGCCCGGCTCGGCGACCATCGCGCGTTCGCGGTTTGAGTAGTAATCCTGGATCGCTTCGCGCCGGGACGTGATCGCGCCATCGACGCCGCCGTCGCGCAGCACGATATCGCCTTCGGCCAGATGGTCGAACAGCGTCTCCAGCCGTTCCTCGAACAACGGCAGCCAATGCTCCATGCCCGCGAGACGCCGACTGTCGCTCACCGCCTGGTAGAGCGGGTCGCCCGTGGCATTGGCGCCGAACTGCTCCCGGTACCGAGTACGGAAGCGCTTGATGCTCTCCTCGTCGAGCAGCGCCTCACTGGCCGGCATCAACGTGAATGGCTCGGCCGCGCCTATGGTACGCTGGTCGGCGGGATCGAACGCGCGCATCGTCTCGATCTCGTCACCGAAGAAATCGAGCCGGATCGCGTGCGGAAGGCCGGAGGGGTAGAGGTCGAGCAGGCCACCGCGAACTGCGAACTCGCCCGCGTCCGATACGCTATCGGTACGGTGATAGCCATTGGCAGTGAGCAGGGTGATGAGCTTGTCGCGCTCGATCCGCTCGCCCGGTGCGAGGCGGCGGGTCAGCTGGCGGATACGGAATGGCGTCAGCGTGCGCTGGGTCGCGGCATTAGCGGTGGTGACCAGCAACTGCGGCTTGTCGGCCTTTTCCTGCAGCCGGTTCAACGTCGCCAGCCGCTCGGCCATGACGCGCAGGGCGGGCGATGCTCGATCGTAGGGCAGGCAGTCCCACGCAGGAAAGCTCAGGACCTCGAGCTCGGGCGCGAAGGCAGGCGCATTGTCGGCAAGCGCCCGCATCGCCGCTTCGTCTGAGGCGATCACAACAGCGCGGCCGTTTGCCGCCCGCGCGAGATCGGCCGTCAGCCACGGCAGGAAGCCCGCCGGGACGCTCGCCAGCGTCAGCGGCTCGGAAGCCTTGAGGATGCGTTGAAGGTCGCTCACCGTTCGATGGGCAAATAGTCGAGGCGCTGCATCTTGGTCATCATTGCGCTTTGGAAGCGCTCCGGCACCTTCTGGGTTCCGATGGCCCATGCCATGATGTCGACGTCCTGCTCTTCCAGCAGTGCTTCGAATAGCGCCTTGTCCTGATCACCCCATTGCTGGTGGTGAGCATCGAAGAAACCGCCGATCATCCGGTCGGCTTCCTTGGTCCCACGATGATGCGCGCGCCAGCGCAGGCGCTTGAGAGTCGGGTCGTCGAGCATTCGTGCCATGTAGGCAGAACCGGCGCGCATTGCGAGCGGCGGGCGCCTGAGTAGAAGGGCCGTATGCGCCCCGAGCTGCTCAACTCTTTTTTCGCCGAAACGGAGACGCTGAAAGGCGTCGGGCCGCAGGTCGCGAAGCAACTCGCCAAGCTGGGCATCACCCGCGCGGTCGACTTGCTGTTCCACTTGCCGACCGGCGCGATCGAGCGGGTACGGGCGCCGGGGGCTTCGCCGGTGCTGCTTGGGCGCCAAGTGATCCTCGACGTCACTGTGCGCGAGATTCGCCAGAGCCGCGGGCGAGGGCCGACCCGCATCCACGCCGTGGATGGGGAAGGCAACATGCTGACGCTCGCCTTCTTCAACAACGGTGGCTGGGCGGCGAAGCAGCTGCCGCTCGGCGAAACGCGGACGATCTCCGGCAAGCTCGAAGCTTATGGCGACGAATGGCAGATGGTGCATCCCGAGGTGACCGAGCCCGGCAAAACGGAGCCGGCCCTGAAGGAGACGGTCTATCCGCTGACCGAAGGGCTGACTTCGCGAAGGGTGCGAGAGCTGGTGTCGGTTTCACTGGAGCGGGCGCCGGTGCTGCCGGAGTGGATCGAGCCCTCGGTCCTTGCCCGCGAAGCCTGGCGCGACTGGCGGACCAGCCTTGCCACTATCCATGCCGAGCCCGCGGATGGTCCGGCGCGGAAGCGGCTCGCTTATGACGAGATCTTCGCCAATCAGCTTGCTCTCGGTCTGCTGCGGCAGGTCAGCCGCCGCCGCCGCGGCGTACCGCTGCGAGGGGATGGGCGCCTGACCGGCGCGCTGAACTTGCCTTATGCTCTCACGGGGGCGCAGCGCCGGGTGGTGCAGGAGGTCCGCGACGATCTCGGCCAAGAAGCGCCGATGCTGCGCCTGCTGCAGGGCGACGTTGGGTCGGGCAAGACGCTGGTTGCGCTCCTCGCGATGCTTGAAGCGGTGGAAGCAGGGGCCCAAGCAGCGATGCTGGCGCCAACCGAGATCCTTGCGAGGCAACATCATGCGACCCTGCTCAAGCAATTGGATTCGCTGGGCGTTCGGGTTACGATCCTCACCGGCCGCGAAAAGGGCAGGGCGCGCGATTCGACGCTGATGGGCTTGGCCGACGGGTCGATCGACATCCTCGTTGGCACCCATGCCATTTTCCAGGAAAAGGTCGCCTACCGCCGTCTCGGTCTCGTGGTGATCGACGAACAGCATCGCTTCGGTGTCTCCGAACGGCTGCTCCTCACCGCCAAAGGCTCGAGCACCCCCCATCTGCTGGCGATGACCGCCACGCCGATCCCGCGCACACTGACCCTCACGCAATATGGCGAGATGGACGTCAGCCGCATCGACGAGATGCCGCCCGGCCGTACCCCGATCGAAACTCGCGTCATCGCCGAAGAGCGGATCGGTGACGTCATCGACGGCCTCGCTCGTCATGTGGCGGCTGCAGGCCAGGCTTATTGGGTCTGCCCGCTAGTTGCCGAAAGCGAGACCAGCGACGCCGCCGCGGCCGAAGAGCGAGCGGCGGCGCTAGCCTTGCGCTTTCCCGGGCAGGTCGGGCTGGTTCACGGTCGGATGAAGGGGCCGGAGAAAGATGCGGTCATGGCCGAGTTTGCCGCCGGGCGCCTCGCCATCCTTGTGGCCACCACGGTGATCGAGGTCGGCGTCGACGTACCCAATGCCGCGCTGATGATCATCGAGGGTGCCGAGCGGTTCGGCCTTGCTCAACTCCACCAGCTGCGCGGCCGCGTGGGGCGCGGTTCGGCCAAGTCGACCTGCCTGCTGCTACGCGGCGCCACACTCAGCGAGACCGGACGTGCGCGACTGGCCCTAATGCGCGAAACCAACGACGGCTTCCGCATCGCCGAAGAAGATCTGCGGCTGCGCGGGCCGGGCGAAATCCTTGGCGTCCGCCAGAGCGGCGAAGCGCAGTTCCGGCTGGCTGCGCCCGAGCAGGTGCAGGAGCTTGCTCCCATGGCGACGCAGGATGCGCGGCTGCTGCTCGACCGAGACGGCGGCCTCCAGGGTGAACGAGGCGAAGCGGCGAGGCTTTGCCTCTATCTGTTCGAGCGTGATCAGGCGGTTGATCTGCTCCGGTCGGGCTAGGGCAGTAGCAGCCCGTGCTTCTTCTTGCCGAGGCTAAGCTTCTTTTCTGACGGCACTGAGATAACCGCAGCAATGTCGCTGACTGTTTCACCGTCCAGCTTCACCGCTCCCTCAGCGACCTTGCGCTTGGCTTCGCCATTCGAGGCGCAGAAGCCAAGCTGCACCAGTGCCGCGAGCAAACCAATTTCGCCGCCTGTTTCGATACTTGGCAGGGCTTCGCCCGAGCCGCCGCCGGCGAAGGTGGCCGCCGCAGTCGCCGCCGCAGCGTCCGCCGCCTCGCGACCGTGCAACAATGCCGTTGCTTCGGTTGCCAGCACGATCTTGGCCTGGTTGATCTCGGCATTTTGCAGCGCCTCGAGCCGGGCGATCTCGTCTAGCGGGAGATCGGTGAACAGCCTGGCGAACTTCGTGACGTCGGCGTCGGCCGTGTTCCGCCAGAATTGCCAGTAATCATAGGCGCTCAGGCGATAGCCGTCCGGCCCTTCGGCATTTAGCCACACCGCGCCCTGCGCCGTCTTGCCCATTTTGGCGCCATCGGCAGTGGTGATCAGCGGGGTCGTGACCGCAAAAACCTCGGTCCCATCGGCGCGGCGACACAGCTCCACCCCGTTGATGATGTTACCCCACTGGTCCGACCCGCCCATCTGCAGTCGGCAGCCTTCGCGCCGCGACAACTCGAGGAAGTCGTAGGCCTGCATGATCATGTAGTTGAATTCGAGAAAGGACAGCGACTGCTCACGCTCGAGCCGCAATTGCACGCTGTCGAAGGTCAGCATCCGATTGACCGAGAAATGCCGCCCGACCTCGCGCAGGAAGGGCAGATATTCGAGATTGTCGAGCCAGTCGGCATTGTCGACCAGCACCGCGTCGGTCGGCCCGTCGCCGAACGTCAGGAAGCGTTCGAACACCTGCCGGATGCCGGCGATGTTCGCCGCGATTGCCGCTTCGTCCAGCAGCTTGCGCTCTTCCGCCTTGAAGCTCGGATCGCCGACCTTGGTCGTCCCCCCGCCCATCAGCACGATCGGCTTGTGCCCCGCCTGCTGCATCCGCCGCAGCATCATGATCTGCACCAGGCTACCGACATGAAGGCTTGGTGCCGTAGCGTCGAAGCCGATATAACCGGTGACGATCTCCTTGCTCGCCAGTGCATCGAGGCCGGCAGCGTCGGTGGTCTGGTGGATGTAGCCACGCTCCGACAGCAAGCGGAGGAAATCGGAAGAATAGGTCGTCGTCATGGCAAGGGCGCTTAGCTTAGGCGGCGCGATGACGTAAGGTGGGCCATGCGCTTCGAACTCGTCCCGCACCCGGCAACCGTGCCCAGCCCCCCCTTCGCCGTCTGGGCCTCGGCGGAACGCTCTGCCGCTTTCGGCGAAACCGCGACGCTCAACCTGTGGTTCGGGGTCAGCGCTCCAATGAGCCGCTTCGTAGTCCCGCCACCTGTCGCCGAGCCCACCCGCCGGAACAATCTTTGGCAGTCCACCTGCTTCGAATGTTTTCTTAAAGGAGAGGACGAAGAGGCTTATCAGGAATGGAATTTCTCACCCTCGGGCGACTGGGCAGCTTATGACTTCGAGTCCGAGAGGCAAGGCATGATGCCAGCTGAAATTGAAAGCCCGCCCTACGTTCGGGCGGAGGACAATCTTACCTGGTGGGGCCTCGGCGCGACCCTCTCCATCCCCGCCGATGCGAAAGGCACCATCGCACTCAGTGCCGTAATCGAGGGGCGGGCTGGGGAGCGTTACTACTTTGCACTTCACCACCCGTCCGCGCAGCCCGACTTCCACCATCCGGATTGCTTCACCGCGCGACTGGCTTAGACGGGTCGCATGATCTCTTTCGGTATTGACCGCCTCCTCTCGGATCCAGAGCTTCGCCGCCCACTCGAAGGGCGCCGTGTCGCACTGGTCGGCCATCCCGCTTCGGTGACCGCCGATCTCGCGCACAGCATCGACGCGTTGAGCACGGCCGGGCTCAACATCTCCGCGGCGTTCGGACCCCAGCACGGGCTGAAGGGCGACAAACAGGACAATATGGTTGAGACGGCGGACGAGACTGACGCTCGGCTCGGCATCCCCGTCTTCAGCCTCTACGGCGAAGTCCGTCGGCCGTCGGGCCAGATGATGAGCGCGGCCGACGTTTTCCTGTTCGACCTCCAGGACCTCGGCTGTCGCATCTACACCTTCGTCACCACGTTGCTCTACCTGCTGGAAGCCGCGGCTCAGTCGGGCAAGGAAGTCTGGGTGCTCGACCGTCCCAACCCTGCGGGTCGCCCGGTCGAGGGCACGTTGCTCGAGCCCGGCTGGGAAAGCTTCGTCGGCGCTGGACCGATGCCGATGCGGCACGGCTTAACCATGGGCGAGATGGGTCATTGGTTCATCGAGCATTTCAAGCTCGATGTCGCCTACCGCGTCATCTCCATGGACGGCTGGAGCCCCGATGCGGCGCCCGGCTTCGGCTGGCCTCCCGAGCGGATTTGGATCAATCCCAGCCCCAATGCCGCCACCCTCAACATGGCGCGCACTTATGCCGGTACTGTGATGCTTGAAGGCACGACGTTGAGCGAGGGCAGGGGCACCACCCGTGCGCTCGAACTGTTCGCCGCGCCCGGCCTCGATGGACCCGCCATCCATGCCGAGATGGAACGGCTCGCCCCGCAATGGCTACAGGGCTGCGCGCTGCGGGAAGTCTTCATCGAGCCGACCTTCCACAAGCATGCCGGCAAGCTCTGCTCAGGCCTGTTCATCCATGCTGAAGGTCCGGCTTACGACCACCATGCGTTCCGGCCGTGGCGGCTTCAGGCGCTCGCCTTCAAGGCGATCCGCAATCTCTCGCCAGACTATGATCTCTGGCGCGATTTCCCTTACGAATATGAGTTCGACAAGCTGGCGATCGATGTGATCAACGGGGGCCCGTCACTGCGCAACTGGGTTGATGATCGCGCGGCAGAGGCTGGCGACCTCGATGCCCGTGCCGAGCCGGACGAGACGGCCTGGATGGAAGCGATCCGGCCTTACCGTCTTTACTGAGCTTGTGTGACCGCGCCTGCGGGAACGGAGAGGGGTGGAGGCGGCGGAATAACGGCCAATGCTGTTCGGGGAGGGCGCGCGCATCGTCAGCCGTGATGTTCAACCGAGGATTATGCCGGAGATTCAGCGTATCCGTGAACCACGGGCGCGCGCAAACGTCATGGTCAGCAGTCGCCGGTCGCGGGTCGAAAGGTTGGGGGCACCCCAGTGCTGCAAGTCATAATGCATGAGATAGCAGCCCCCGAGCGGAACAAACGCCGCGACCGGCTCCACCGTCTGAGTGCCGCGGTGCGTGCCGGATAGAGCATTGAGGTCCCGACCTCCGCGTCGAAGTCGATCAGCGGCACCATGACCGAGATCGCATGCGTCGGAATCGCCGTGTCGATCGGCAACTATTCAAACAGACGGCCATGGTCGCGATGGCGGTGCTGTTCTTCGGCGCCGGGTCTTGCCACCACCACTGTGACGCTGTCGAGGAGGATGTCCGGCGCAATCAGCTGGCGGATGATCTGCAGCAGCAGCAGCGGGATGGCCCACAGCTGCGGGTCAAGGAAAGGCCCGCGCATCGGGACGGCGGGCTGCGTCCGCTTGTCACCCACTTTGTACTGCTTGCCGAGGCTTTCGGCTTTCATCCCGACAAACTGGTGTTCGGCCTCGCAGCGAAGACGCTCGATCAATAGGGGATCAAATAAGCGGGGCACGATCAGGAAACCCTGCGGCGAAGCTGCTTGCGAGAGACATGAGGTGCTTCGTCTACTTCTTGCGAGAAAGTGTCCGCATGGCCGCCTCAAGCCCTTGCAGACTCAGGGGAAACATGCGGTCATCCATCAGCTTGCGGAGGAGAGACGTCGAGGCCGAATGGCCCCAATAAGGCTCCGGCGTGGGGTTGATCCAGGCAGCGCTCGGATAGGTGTCGGTCAGCCGCTTGAGCCACACCGCGCCCGCTTCCTCGTTCATATGCTCAATGCTGCCGCCCGGATGCGTGACCTCATACGGGCTCATCGCCGCGTCGCCCACAATTACCAGCTTATGGTCCGATCCGAAGCGGTGAATGATGTCGAACGTGTTGATCCGCTCGGTCCACCGCCGCCGATTTTCCTTCCAGACGCCTTCGTAAATGCAATTGTGGAAGTAGTGATGCTCAAGGTGCTTGAACTCGGTCCGGCAGGCGCTGAACAGTTCCTCCACCAGCCGGACGTGGCCGTCCATCGACCCGCCGATGTCGAGGAACAGCAGCAGCTTCACCGCATTGTGCCGCTCCGGCCGCATCCTGACGTCGAGCCAGCCGCGGCGGGCGGTGCCGTCAATGGTGCCTTCGAGATCGAGTTCGTCGGCGGCGCCTTCGCGGGCGAAGCGGCGTAGCCGGCGGAGCGCCACCTTGATTGCGCGGGTGCCGATCTCACGCCGGTCGTCGAGATCCTGGAACTCTCGCTTTTCCCAAACCTTGATCGCCCGGCCGTGCTTGCCCGGTCCGCCGATGCGGACACCTTCGGGATTATAGCCGCCGTGACCGAACGGCGACGTGCCGCCAGTACCGATCCACTTGCTTCCGCCCTGGTGCCGGCCTTCCTGCTCCTCCAGCCGCTTCTTGAGCGTCTCCATAATCTCGTCCCAAGAGCCGAGCGACTTCACTTTCTCCATCTCTTCAGGGGTGAGATAGCTCTCCGCAACTAGGCGCAGCCACTCTTCTGGAATGGTAACGCTTTCCTCGGGCGCGCCAACGAGGCCTTTGAACACTTCACCAAAGATGCGGTCGAAGCGGTCGAGCTTGGTCTCGTCGTGCACGAACACCGAGCGGGCGAGATAGTAGAATTCCTCGGGCGACTGCTCGATCACTCCCGCCTCGAGCGCTTCGAGAAGCAGCAGATGCTCCTTGAGGCTGGCCGGGATGCCGCCCTTGCGGAGCGCCTCGACGAAGGAAATGAACATGGCCGCGCGGTTAGCACAGCGTCCTTGCCCTGCGTAGGGGTTGGACATCCCCCGTAAACAAGTCCGCGGCCAGTCTTGTCGGGCATAGTCCCGTTATGGGATGCTTAACGCCCGACACCTTTTCTCCGCGTTAACAGCAGTCCATCTCCCTTCCCGTGACCCACCACGCGCGAAAGTCCTGCCCACTTGCGTTATGATGACCGCCTGGCAACCGTGCTTGGCCAGCCCGCCGCGGATGCGCGGGGGCGGGCTGTGCAGTGGCGTCAGCTGGTCGAGCTGCTGGCACGCGGGGACGAGTTTAGCGCGGACCTTGCCGAACGCGCGTTGGCGCGGATTGCGCAGCTGATGAAGGATCTGCCGATCGACCTCCTCTCGGCCACGGCCCGCGCTATCGCCGGACGTGACGTGCCAGCCGAGCTGGTGGCCTTGTTCGCTGCCCGCGGAGCCGGCGCGTCCGCCGCGCTGCTCGCTTCGGCGCGGCTCAGCCCTGCCGGATGGAATGCGGTGCGCGCCGTCGCGGCCGAGGACGTGCAGCCCTTGCTGATCGCCCTTGGCCATGCAGCAGTCGAAAAAGCGCCGTTGCCGGCTCCGGCTGCGGTCACGCCTATCCCTGCTGTTGTTGAAGAGATCGCTGTTCTGCCTTCTGTCCGCCCAGCCGCGGCTCAGGAGCAAGAGGAAGTCGTCGCGGCTCCCTTTGCAGGCGGCCTGTTCCGCTGGGAAACTGGCCCCACCGGTGAGATCGATTGGGTCGAGGGTGTCGCAAGGGCGGCGCTGGTCGGCCGCAGCGTTGCGGAAAACTTCCCCGAACCCTTCACTGCCCGGCTTCCGTTCGCAGACGAGCCGCTGGTGCTCGCCGAGAATGGTGCGCTTGCTGGCGAATGGCGATGGAGCGGTGCCCCGGCCTTCTTCGCCGACACAGGCCGTTTTGCCGGCTACCGCGGCGTCGCTCGCCGCGAAGGCGATCTGCCGCAGCAAGTCCAGCAACCGACCGGCGACTTCCTCCCCGCCGAAGACGATGGGCTTCGGGAGCTCATGCACGAGCTTCGCACTCCGCTGAACGCCATCATCGGCTTCGGCGAGATCATCGAGGGCCAGTATCTCGGCCCCGCTCACCGCTCCTACCGCGAACGCGCGACCGAGATCGTCAGGCAGGCGCGCCGCCTATCCGACGCGGTCGACAATCTCGACCTTGCGGCACGACTTCGTTCGGGACGCTTGCAGGGCGAGGGCACCAGTGACCTCAGCGGCCTGCGCGACGTTCTCGACAAAGTTCGGGACGAAGCGGGGGGTCGAGGGCTGCGAATCGGGATCGATGATCGAGCCGGCGACGTCCGCATCGGCTTGCCGTCAGCTCTGGCGGAGCGACTGGTGCGGCAGTTCAGCGCGGCCATGATCGAACCGGCGGTGGCGGGAGAGCAGATTGGGATCGTGGTCGATCGTCTCGATTCGAACCTTGCGATCGGCGTCGACCGGGCGACGGCGCTAAGAGGGCTCACAGAGCAGCAAATCCTTGCTGATCGAGGGCGCGCCGGCATGCGTTTTGCGCTGCGGCTCGTGCAGGGTCTTGCCGTGATGACGGGAGGCCGACTCGACATTGGCACTGACCGGCTGGTGCTGCTTTTGCCGCTGGCCCACTGAAAACGTTGGTCGGGGAGACAGGATTCGAACCTGCGACCCCCTGGTCCCAAACCAGGTGCGCTACCAGCCTGCGCCACTCCCCGACGGGCAGGCGCCTAGCAGGTGCTTGGCTCCCGCGCCACAATTCTCTCATGATTGTATAGCTCGGCACGGCGCAAGCGCTTGGCGGCCCCGCCGCATCCCACTACAGGGAAGCGCGGGGCCTGTAGCTCAACGGTAGAGCCAGCCGCTCATAACGGCCAGGTTGGGGGTTCGAATCCCTCCGGGCCCACCACTTATTGGTTGTTCGCGGGCGGGGTGTTGTCGCGGCTTTCCTCGCGAACGCCGCGGGCGGCACCCTCGGCTCCGGCTTCGATCTTGTCGCTAGCAAGGTCGGCGGCGTTGCCGACGTCGCCGGCCGCATCCTTGACGGCCGGAGCTGCCTTGTCAGCGGCGTTCCTGACTTCCTGCCCAGCGTCCTCAAGCGCATTTCCGACGCCGGCGACCGCCCCTTCGATCTTCTGATCGTTGACGCTGATCGAGGTGGTGTCGTTGCCGGGATCGCGTTCGACGTTGCAAGCGGCCAGCGCCAGCGGGAGGACCATCAGGGCAGCTTGGCGGATCATGGCGTTTCCTTGTTCACGGTTTCGTTGGCAGAACGAGCAGCAGGCGTGTCGGTTTCCGCGCGCTTTGCAGCATCGCCGGCGGCACGTTCGGCTTCGGCCATCAGGGCGTTGGCGCTCTCGGCCGATTGCTCGGGAAGCGGCTGCACGTCGTCGCCAGTGTTGCCGGGCGAGCAGGCACTAGCCAGTAAGGCAAGCGCGATCAGCGCGATCAGGCGCTGGTTCGTCACCGCGAGCGACGGCGAGCAGGCAGCGGCCGGGTCTGCACCGGCCCGGCGAGCACCGCCACCGCAGCCGTCCAGGCCGCGACATTCTGCTGCATCTGCTTCTTGTCTACCATCGCCAGCGTGTCGTCAGGCGTGTGGTGGACGTCGAAATAACGCGTGCCGTCCTGTGCCAGCGCAGCGCCGGGGAGGCCGTCTGCGACCATCGGCCCGATGTCGGAGCCGCTCGTCTCGGTCAGGCTGCCTGGCACGATGCCGAGCGGTTGGAGCATGCGCTGGAGGCGCCTGGCCTCGGCCTCGCGCTCCTTGCCGAGACGGCTGTCGACCTTCCACACGCGGTCGGCGCCGAAGTCGCTCTCCATGATCGCATGGTGCGGCTGCTTGCCGTACTTGGCACGGTAATCGAGGCCGCCGAACAGGCCGACTTCCTCGGCACCGAACCAGACGATGCGGATTGGGCGGGCCGGCGTGCCGGCGTCCATGATCCGCATGGCCGCGGCAGTGACGATCCCGCAACCCGCCGCATCGTCGAGCGCGCCGGTTCCAAGGTCCCAGCTGTCGAGATGGCAAGATACCAGCACCGGCGCTGCATTGCGGTCGCGGCCGGGCACTTCGGCGATCACGTTGCCGGAGCGGCCCTGAGTCACCGTTGATTCGAGGGTCAGCCGCAAGCTCGGGCGCTGGCCGCGGGCGAAGATGCGCTCGAGCTGGTCGGCATCGGGATTGGCGAGCGCACCGGCGGGGATGGGCGTGGCGCTTTCGGCGAAGTTCATGACACCGGTGTGCGGATTGCGATGCTCACGATCGGTGCCGATCGAGCGGATGACGATCCCGACCGCGCCCTTTTGGGAGGCGACGGTCGGCCCCTGCCTGCGGGGCGCCCCGAATATGCCGTAGCCGCTGCCGTCTTCGGTGCGGGGCATGGCGTGACCGATATAGACGATCTTGCCGCGGACCTGCTCGGCCGGTGCGGCGCGAAGGGCGTCGACGTCCGGAAAGGTGATGACCTCGGCGGTGATCCCACCAGCGGGCGTCGCGGCGCTGTTGCCGAGGGCCGCGATGGCAAGCTTCTGTGGAAAGGGGCCGAGAAGCTCGGCGCTTTCACGGCCGCGTTGCCACACCGGCATTGGGAAGTCGTCGACGCGAACGTTGGCAAAGCCCATCGCAGTCAGGCGGCGGACCGCCCATGCACGGGCGCGAGCTTCGGCCTCGGTGCCAGCGAGCCGCTGGCCGACTTCGGTGGTGAGATCCTCGGTGATCCGCCAGGCAATCTCATCCCCAAGCGCGTCGGTGCGCAACGCGGCGATCAAAGCGTCAGGGTCTTGCGTCCGCATCGGCTGCGCGAGGGCGGGAAGGGCGGTCGCGGCGAGCAGGCCGGCAAGGAGGATGCGCATAGCCGCAGGGTTTAGAGCGGCCGCACCCAAGCGCAAGCACCCTAAAGCAGGCGCATCTGCCTTCCTTCTGGAGGGCGGAAGAGATCACGGCGGAGCGTCAAGCGCCCCGTACCAAGCCCGGCTTTGCGCGTCGCCGCGGCGAACCGGGTGCGGAGAAGGTCGGCCCAAGGACCTTGCCCCTGCATGCGGGTGAAGAAGTTCGGATCATTGTCTTTGCTGCCGCGCATCGACTGAATAGTTGCCATCACCTTGGCTGCACGGTCGGGATAATGGTCATCAAGCCAAGCCCGGAACAGCGGCGCGACCTCGTGCGGCAAACGAACGGGGAGGTAGAAGGCCGCCCGCGCCCCCGCCGCTGCACCGGCCGCGACGATCCGTTCAAGCTCATGGTCGGTGATCTGCGGCACGATCGGCGCCACTGCGAGCAGGGTCGGAACGCCCGCCTCCTGCAGGCGCTTGATGGCGGCAATCCGCTTCAGCCCGGCCGGCGCGCGCGGCTCCAGCGTGCGGCTGATCGATGGATCGAGCGAGGTCACCGACAGCGCGACCGCCGCGAGGCCACGGTGTGCGGCCGGAGCGATCAGGTCGAGGTCGCGTAGCACGCGGTCGGACTTGGTCGTAATGGTGAAGGGATGCCCGGTCTCGGTCAGCAGCTCGATGATCGAGCGGGTGATGCGGAAGCGGCCTTCGATCGGCTGATAAGGATCGGTGTTGGTGCCAAGCGCGATCGGCGCGACGTCATAGCCCGGGCGTGACAGGGCAGCATAAAGCAGCTTCGCGGCGTCGGGCTTGATGAACAGTCGGCTCTCGAAGTCCACGCCAGGCGAAAGGTCATGATAGGCGTGGGTCGGCCGCGCGAAGCAATAGATGCAGCCATGCTCACAACCGCGATACGGATTGACCGAGCGATCGAACCCAATGTCGGGTGAGCTGTTGCGGCTGAGGATCGACTTCGGACGCTCTACCGTGATGGTGGTGCGGCGCTGGGTGACTCCATCGAGCGCTTCCACCTCGTCCAGCCAGTCGCCTTCGACCAGCCGCTCCGGCAGGTTAAAGCGCGTCGGCACGACATTGCGAGTAGCCCCGCGCCCCTGGATCGACTCGACAGCCATGGTGGCAGTCTAATCTCCTTGCGGAACGAAGCAAGAACATAGACACGTAACCGCAACAGAACTGCGGACATGACGTCATCGTTGATCGTTGTCGCAAACGCATGGAGAAGAAAGACTTATCTCCGGACGGCAAGCCGCCGACACCTGCTTCCCGCCTAAGCATGGCCGAGGAGCAAAGGCTCGCGTTCGAAGACGATCGGCGGCGGATCAAGCAGGGAACGCAGATGCGCTGGCCTGGATTCCTATTCCGGAACTGATCAGCGCCTGAGGGGGAATGTCGGCCAGCGATGTTGAGCGAGTTCGCTCAGCGTGTTGGTCGGCTGCCCGGAAAAGCCCTCATACACCCACAGGTTGCGCAGCACGGCGGGCACATAGAAGCGGGTTTCCCAGAACGGCATGGACTCGATCCACAGGAGAGGATCGCCGCGATCGTTGACCTGCCAGCGTCCTACCGGAAGCGGCCCGGCATTATAGCTGGCGATGACCTTGGGCAGGTGGCCTCCGGTCGCTGGGTGGCCACGCATCCATTCGATCCAGGCCTGGCCGAAGCCGATGTTCACCGCCGGATCGCGCAGGTCGCCGGGCTGAAGGCCGCGAGCACGCACGATGAGGTCGCGAGTCGAGGGCAGCACCTGCATCAAGCCGACCGCGCCGGCCTGGCTGACGGCTTCGGCGCGAAACGAGGATTCCTGAAGGGTGTGCGCAAGTGCCAGCGCAGGATCGATCCGCCAGCCTTCGCGCGGCGCCCAGCGCGGAGCAGGATAGCGCGCAGCGGGCGCGACGCGGGCGCCCGGCTGTCCGAAGTGGCCAAGGAAGTGCTGCGTGGCCGCAAGCTCCAGCCGAGCGGCGGTCGCGACCAGCGCAGACTGCTCGGCCGGGGTGCCGATACGGGCCTGATGGCGAAGCAGCTCACCGGCAAGGTCGCGCTCGCCGATGCGGACCAGCTCGTCTGCACGCGCGATGTTGGGCAGGCGGGCAACAATGCCAGAGGCGCTAAGATCGAGCGGGGTGAGGCGGGTTTCCTGCGCCAGCGTACGGCGGGCCAGCAGGCCGTAAAAGGTCTCGGGATTGCGCGCGGCGATTCGAAGCAGGGGCTGCACGGCAGCCGGGCGGCGGCAGGCCATTTCGGCGCGTGCCGCCCAGAAATGACCAGCGGCGGCGAGGCTCGGCTCCCGCGAGCGGTCGCCCACTTCGCGAAAGGCGCGCGATGCGGCGTTGCAATCGTTCATCCGCCAGCTCGCAAGACCGCTCACCCATTCGGCCTGCTGCGCCCAGGGCCCGGTGGGCGCGCGAGTGACCGAGGCACTCGGCGACGGCGGAAGCGGAGCAGGTATCGTCACCTGCCCGGGCGCAAGCGGATCGCCGGCGGGTGGAACGACTGGGATCGGCGGGGGCGGCGGCGGCGTGTAGGCGCTGCGCGCCACCTCTGCCATGCGCCGCGCTTCGGCGTCCTGGCCTCGAACATAATAGATCCAAGCGACCCGCTGGCCGAGCTCGGCACGCGCTTCGGCGCTGATCAGGGGCAGCGAAGCGGTCAGCATTGCCTCGGCGCCCGCGGCATCGTCGACCTTGACCAAGGGCTCCATTGCCTTGCGCAGGCGATCGACTTCGGGCTCGCCGGTGATCGGGCTGGCCCGGCCGCGGCGCGGCGCAGAGCCGATGGGGACTAACGCCGCGCGGCGTGGAAGCGGCGGTGTGTCGTTCACACCGCGGGCGATGGCCAAGCGCTGCAATTGCTCGGCCTGCGGCAGTTCGGGTGCTTCGGCGAGCAGGGCAAGAACTTGCTGGGCGGTGACCGCAGGCGATCCCTTGGCGGTGTAGAGTTGGGCGCGCGCGAGCGGCTTCAGCGGTGAAGCGGGCAGGGCATCGATGCCTGCCGCGGCGGCTGCCCATTGGCTAGAGCGGATTGCCGCGAAGACGCCCGGCCAGTCTTTCGGGACCACCAGAACTGGCGTGACCGGCGCGGCCGGCGGCGCCGGGGTCTGAGCTTCGTGCGGCTCCTCGATCGGAGCCAGAGGATCATCGGGCGGAGTGGTCGGCTGGGTGGAAGACAGAAGCAGCACGGAAGCCAAAGCAGGAACGAACAAAATCATTCACCCATGATGAGCTGGAGGTCGGCCCAGGCGAGCGCCTTATGGGCATTGTTGCCGAGCAAGTGGCGGGGCGGAAAGGTGACCGCTGTCGGCACACCGGCAATCCGGTGCAGCTTGCCGCGTGCGGTGGCCATCGGCTGACCGAGCAGCAGCTTGGCAGGCTGGTCGCCAAGCAGCAGCAGCCGCTTCGGTTCCGCCAGCGCGATCTGCGCGAGAATGGTGTCGCGGCAGGCGGCACTGTCCGCATCTGAGAACCGTGTGCCGGTGCCCGAAAAGCAGGTCAGCGCCGCGACATAGGCCTGGTCGGGAGCAAGGCCGACCGCGCGCAGCATCCGCTCGGCCAGCAGGGCGGCGGGTCCGCCGAGCGGCTTGCCTTCGGCAGCGTCTTCAGGCGCCGGGATACCGGTTAGCAGCATCAACTCGGCCCCCGCAGGACCGTGCGGAAGGGCGCGGGCAGCGCCAACGCGGAACAGCGGCAGATCGGCGCTCTCGGCCAGGTGGGCGTGAAAGGCTTCCAGCGTGGTGGGAAGCGTGCCGCCGCTGGTCGGGCGGGCAGGCTGAAGTGCTGGAGCGGCTGACGGCTCGGGGGGTGGGGGAGCGCGCCGCGCTCGCCAGTCGCGCGGCTCTTCCTGCACGGCGACGTCGACGCCCGCCTCGACCCACCAGGCAAGCAGACTCATTGCCTCCGCCTGGGTCAGATCGCCTGCCTCCACTCGCTTGCTCATCGCTTCCAGCATAGTCCTCGCGACCATTGACGGAAGTGGCGGTGGAGGCCAAGTCCACGAGCAACGAAAAGAAGGACTTGAGCCAGGCGATGAGCGACCGGGAGTCGATGGAATATGATGTCGTGATCGTGGGTGCGGGGCCGGCTGGCCTCAGTGCTGCGATCCGCCTGAAGCAGTTGGCCAACGAAGCCGGCCGCGACCTCAGCGTCTGCATTCTAGAAAAGGGATCGGAAGTCGGGGCCCACATCCTGTCGGGCGCTGTAATCGATCCCAAGAGCCTCGACGAACTGCTGCCCGATTGGCGCGAAGACAGCTCTTGCCTACTCGGCCGCGTGCCGGTCACCAGCAACCACCATTGGGTTCTGACCAAGAACAAGAAATACAATCTGCCGCACCTGATGATGCCGAGCTTCCTCGACAACAAGGGGACGTTCACGGGCAGCCTTGCTAACCTTTGCCGCTGGCTTGCCGGCAAGGCTGAAGAGCTTGGGGTCGAAATCTTTCCGGGCTTCCCGGCGGCGGAAGTGCTCTGCAACGATGACGGATCGGTGAAGGGTGTCGCGACCGGCGCGATGGGAATTGCGCGCGACGGCAGTCACAAGGGCGATTACCAGCCCGGCATGGAGCTTCACGCCCGCTACACCTTCTTCGCCGAAGGCGCACGCGGGAGCCTGACCAAGCAGCTCAAGAAGCGGTTCGAACTCGAGGCGGAGTGCCAGCCGCAGGTCTACGGTATCGGCATCAAGGAATTGTGGGACATCGATCCCGCCAAGCACAAGCCGGGCACCGTGATCCACACTCAGGGCTGGCCGCTCGACGATGCGTGGGGCGGAGGGTGGATCTACCACCAGGACAACAACCAAGTTTCGATCGGCTTCGTGGTTGCGCTCAACTACAAAAACCCGCACCTGTCGCCGTTCGACGAGATGCAGCGCTATAAGCAGCATCCGGCGATCCGGCCTCTGCTCGAAGGCGGGCGGCGCGTGTCGTACGGGGCGCGGGCAATAAACGAGGGCGGGTGGCAGAGCATCCCCAAGCTGGCGTTCCCGGGTGGCGCGCTGATCGGTTGTTCGGCCGGTTTCGTGAACGTGCCCCGGATCAAGGGTACGCATACGGCGATGAAGTCGGGCATGCTGGCGGCCGGGGCTGCCTTCGCGGCAGTGACCGCCGACCGCCGCGGCGATGTTCTCACCGAATACGAACCGTCGGTTAGAAACGGCTGGATCGGCGAGGAATTACGCAAGGTGAAGAATGCCGAGCCGGCGGTCGCCAAGCTCGGCGCCACCATCGGTACGCTGGTCGCCGGCACCGACATGTGGCTGCGCCACCTTGGGCTACGCCTGCCCTTCGAGATGAAGCATCATCCCGATCACGAGACCTTGTGGCGGCGTGATATCGCTCCGCCGATCAACTATCCGCGGCCCGACGGAGTGATCAGCTTCGACAAGCTGTCGAGCGTGTTCCTGTCGAACACCAATCACGAGGAGGACCAGCCGGTCCACCTCCAGCTCAAGGATCCGAGGATCCCGACGCGGGTCAATCTGCCGGACTTTGACGGGCCGGAGCAACGTTACTGCCCCGCCGGCGTCTACGAATATGTAGTCGAAGGAGGCGCGCCCCGCTTGCAGATCAACGCGCAGAACTGCGTTCACTGCAAAACCTGCGACATCAAGGATCCGTGCCAGAACATCAACTGGGTGACCCCGGAGGGTGGCGGTGGGCCCAATTATCCGAACATGTAGCCTGACGCTCGCGTTCGCGCTCGCGGCGGCGCCGGCGATTGCGGCGCCAAGCCGCGAACGGGTCGATTTCCTCCGCTCGGGGGCTACGACCTTTGTCACAGCTCGGGCCGCAGCCGACGCGGGAGACGCACGCCGCGCGGCCATGCTCTACGCCAGCCTCGCGGCGGCCGATCCAAGTGATCGGTCAATGGCGCGGCGGGCCCTGAGCCAGGCCATCGTCGCCGGCGACATGCCGCTGGCGCTGCGCCTCGCCGGGCGGGAGCCGGTGGCGGACCTTCCCGTCGAAGCGCAATTGCTGCTGATCGGCGAGGTGCTTCGGACCCGCTCGTTCGACAAGCAGCTGAACAGCGGTTTCCCGCAGCAGATCGCCTTCATAAGCCCGTTCGTGGGCGCTTGGCGCCTTGCGGAGCGGCGCCGGTGGAAGGAGGCCGTGCAGCTGCTGGACGGCGTTGCTGCCGGCGCTCCGCTAGCCGAACTGGTGCCGGAGCAGAAGGCGCTTATTCTCCTCGCCAACGACCGCACCGCGGAGGCGCGGCCCTTCATTGAGCAAGCGCTGGCGGCAGCACGCGGACGCGCCAATCGGCTTCGCATCGCCTTCGCGTCCGGACTTGCCGCTAGCGGCGATCGCAACGCGGGCCTGGCTCTCCTGACGGGGCGCGATGCGACCTTGAGCAAAGCTGCCACCACCCTGTCAGCGGAGCGAAAGATCAAACCGCTGATCGCCAACGCCGCGCAGGCCTATTCCGAACTTATAACGGCGCTTGCCGTCAGCCTAGACCGCGAGGAGGGCCGCACGCTTCCGCTCAGCCTTGCGCAGGTCGCGCGTCACGCTGATCCTCGCAACGAGCAGGCGGCTCTGCTGGTCGCTCTGTTGCTCGACCGCAATGGACGCGGCACCGACTCCTTGGCCATCCTGCGAAGCGTTCCCGACACCTCACCCTTCCTGGGCGAGATGCGCGATGCCGAGGTGCGAGTTCTGTTGGGCGCGAACCGGCAAGAGGAGGCGCTGGCCCGGGCTCGTGCGTTTACCGCCTCGGGTGATGAGCAGGCGGGCGACTGGCTGCGGCTCGGCGACGTGCTGGACGAGATGGGCCGTCACATCGAGGCTGCAGTGGCTTATGGCGGCGCGGCTACGGCGGTGCAGGCGGGCGGGGCAGGGCCGGAGCCCTGGGCGATCCACTTGCTGCGCGGCGCCGCTCTCGAGCAGGCAGGCATGTGGCCGCAAGCCGAGAGTGCGCTCGAACTCGCGCACCGGCTGGCGCCCGACAATCCTTCGGTGCTCAACTATCTCGGCTATGCCCGGCTGGAGCGTGGCGTGAAGCTCGACGAAGCCGAAGCGCTGATTGCCGACGCAAGCCGCCGCGCGCCGGACGACCCGTCGATCACCGATTCTCTCGGCTGGGCGCAGTTCAAGCGCGGCAAGGTCACTGAGGCGATCACGACCCTTCAACGTGCCGCCGCTGCCGACCCCGGCCAGGCCGAGATCAATGAACATCTCGGCGACGCGCTCTACGCTGCAGGGCGCAAGTATGAAGCACGCTTCGCCTGGAACGCGGCACTGGTCACCGCCCAGGATGATGTGCGCCAGCGGCTCGCGGCCAAGATCGCCGGCGGCCTTTCTCAGGCGACCGCCGCGCCGTGAGCAGCCCGCCAGCAAGTGAGATTGCAGCCGCCAAGATCAATCTGGCGCTGCACGTGCGCGGCAAGCGGGCCGACGGACGCCACGATCTCGAGACGATCTTTGCCTTCTGCACCGATGGTGACCGATTGACGGCCGAGTTTGCCGACGACCTGTCGCTGACGGTGACTGGGCCGTTCGCCGCCATGCTCGACGACGGCGCCGACAATCTCGTCCACCGCGCCGCATCGGCGCTGGCGGCCGAAGCCCGGCTGGGGAAGGGCGTTCGCATCACCCTTGACAAGCGGTTGCCGGTGGCGAGCGGGATCGGTGGCGGGTCGGCCGATGCGGCGGCGGCCCTGCGCGTGCTGACGAGCTTGTGGGGGATCGATCCCGGCTTGGCGGAGAGGATTGCTCCGACGCTCGGCAGCGACGTCCCCGCCTGCCTTCTCAGCATGACGGCGCGCGGGGAGGGTGCCGGCGACACGCTGACGCTGGTCGACGCCGGGGTGGCGGGCAAGCCGATCCTGTTGGTCAATCCTCGCCTCGCGCTGTCCACCGCCGCCGTGTTCGCGGGCTGGGACGGAGTGGATCGCGGTGCGCTCGGTGCGTGGCAGGAGGGGCGCAATGACCTCGAGACGCCGGCTCGCCTGCTGGTGCCCGAAATTGGCCGAGTGCTTGATTGGCTGGATGCCTGCAAGGGTGCGGAGCTGACACGCATGTCGGGCTCGGGTGCGACTTGTTTTGCCCTGTTCGACAGCGAAGTTTCACGCGACGCGGCCGCCGCAGCTTGCCCGTCCGAGTGGTGGCACCTTGCGAGCTTCCTGAGGTGACGGGCGGCAGACTGATCCTTTCAGGCGCGGGCATGCGCGCGGCCGAGGCCACGGCGCCGTGCGGACTTGCCGAACTGATGGAGCGGGCCGGCCGCAGCCTCGCCGATGCCGCGGCACGGTTCGCCGGACCGATGCCGGCGCTGTTCCTGTGCGGACCCGGCAACAATGGCGGCGACGGCTATGTCGCGGCCCGTCACCTCGCGGAACGCGGCATATCAGTGCGGGTCGCGGCTTCGAGTGAGCCGACCACCGAACTTGCGCGGGCAGCCCGAGAGCAGTGGAGCGGACCGGTGGAGGCGCTGTCCGGCAGCGGTCATGCGCCCCTGCTAATCGACTGCCTATTCGGAATTGGCCTCAAAAAGGGGCTCGAAGCCACTCTCCAGGAGCGTCTTTTTACGCTGGCAGAAGGCTCGCATCTAGCTATCGCCGCCGATCTGCCAAGTGGGGTGGAGGCGGATAGCGGGGCATTGCTCTCGCCCGTACCGCTCTTCGATCTGACTGTGAGCTTTGGAGCGCTCAAGCCCGCGCATCGTCTGATGCCGGCGATGGCGCGAATGGGACGCGTGGTGCATGCGGACCTTGGCCTTGGCGTAGACAGCGGGTGGTTCGAGATTGGCGCGCCGGACCTACCGCCGGTCGCACCGGACGCGCACAAGTACAGTCGTGGACTGGTTCATTGTCTCGCGGGCGAGATGCCAGGCGCCATGGCACTGGCGGCAGGCGCGGCGGCCCGCAGCGGCGTCGGCTATGTCCGCGTTTCTACCTCCCGCCCGATTGCGGGCCTGCCTCGCAGCGTCGTGGAGGTCGGCGACGCGAGGCTGGACGATCCCCGAATCGGCTGCGTGCTGGTCGGCCCGGGTCTGGGCAAGCTGCCGCAGCTTCTCACCCTCGCGCTCACCAGCCGCCGGCCCAAGGTGATCGACGCCGAGGCAATCGGGCTGGTCGGTGATCCGGCCCGGCTAAGAGGCCAGGATGCGATCCTCACACCGCATGCAGGAGAATTCGAGCGGCTGTTTGGCAAGCTCCCCGGAAGCAAGGCCGAGCAGGCGCTCGCCGCCGCCGAGGCTTCGGGCGCGGTGGTGGTCTACAAGGGTCCCGACACGCTGGTGGCGAGCCCCGATGGCCGTCTTGGCTTCGCCCCGCCCGCGCCAGCGTGGCTGGCGACGGCGGGCACGGGCGACGTACTGGCCGGCATGATCGCGGCCCTTCGTGCGCGGGGCGTGCCGGCGTTCGAGGCTGCTTGCGCCGGGGTTTGGCTGCATGGCCGTTCGGCCGAGCAGGCAGGTCTTAACATGATCGCCGACGATCTTCTGGAGCATCTATGAGCGATCCCATCATTAGGATTGCGGCGCGAGGCGATGGCGTCACGGCAAGTGGCCGCCATCTTGCCTTTGCTGCGCCTGGCGATCTTGTCGACGCGGAAGGGACCGTCACCCCCGGGCCGCATCGTCAGCTGCCGCCATGCCGTCACTTCCCGGAATGCGGTGGCTGCCAGCTCCAGCATGTCGACGATGCTGCCTATGCTGAATATCTGACGGAGCGCGTCGCCGGGGCGCTGGCACAGCATGATCTCGCCTGCGAAATCCGCGCACCGCATCTGTCGCCACCGAGGACCCGCCGCCGCGGAACGCTTCGCGCGCTCAAGGCCGGCAACAAGGTCGTGCTCGGCTTCAATACCGAGAAGTCGAACCGCCTCATCGACCTCCAAGAATGCCACATACTGCGGCCCGAGTTGTTCGCGTTGGTAGAGCCGCTGAGGATGCTGCTCGGCGGATTGCTCTCCCCCAAGCGGACGGCAGAGGTGCAACTGACCCTGGCCGAACAAGGCGCCGACCTGCTTCTGAGAGGCGTGAGGGTGGAAGGCTTCGAAGCGACTCAGGGGCTTGTTGATTTCGCGCAGAGCCACGGGCTCGCCCGTCTCAGTCTCGATGAAGGAATGGGGCCGGAAGTGCGGTGGGAACCGCAGCCGGCGACCGTGACCCTGTCGGGGCGACCGGTATCGCTGCCGATCGGGGCTTTCCTGCAAGCCACAGTGGATGGCGAGCAAGCCCTGGTCGAGGCGGTGCGCGAAGCGGTCGAGGGTGCCCAGTCCTGCGCCGACCTTTTCGCCGGCATCGGCACCTTCGCGCTGGCGCTGCCCGGCAAGGTCATGGCGGCCGAGGCGAGCCGGGACGCGGTGCTCGCCTTGAAGCGAGCAGCTCCGACCATCGCCGCGCAGCATCGCGATCTTTATCGCCGCCCGTTGATGGCGGGAGAATTGGCCGGCCTGGAAGCGGTCGTGCTCGATCCGCCGCGATCAGGGGCGGAAGCGCAGGTAGCGGAGCTTGCCGCTTCGGCCGTCCCGCGCATCGCTTACGTCAGCTGCAATCCCGCGACCTTCGCACGAGATGCCGCGATGCTGGCGTCAGGCGGCTACCGGCTCGACTGGATCCGCCCGGTCGGGCAGTTCCGCTGGTCGACCCATGTCGAGCTGGCGGCCGCCTTCAGCCGCTAGTGCCACAGCCCGAGCCCTGCGTGGAGCGTCAAAGCGGCGAGGCAAAGGGTCGAAAGGGCGAACAGCGTCAACCGAATCGCTACGATATTGATCGTTGCCTGGATGATGCTGTGGATCACACGGAAAGCCACATAGCCCCAGGCCAGCATGACGTTGATCGGATGGTCGAAGCCCATCACGGCCAGCGCCAGGACGATCGCGTAGAAGATCGTCGGCTGTTCCATCAGGTGATTGTAATTATGCGCCTTCCACTGCGCCTTGGCTTCGGGGCTGTTGTCCAGCGCCGCGCCGCGTGAGCCGGGCGGGATGGTCCGCAGCGAAACGCCGAGCCGCTTGAACGCGCCGCGCCGGGCGATTGCGGTCCAGACCAGCATGACAAGCGACCAGGCGACCAGTGCGACCACCGGCCCGAGCAATGGACTTGGCTCCAACGAAAAACCCTCCCCTGTTTGTAGCAGGGGAGGGTCAATCATTCGGGATCGTATCGCAAGCGTTACTTAGTCGAACAGCTTGGCGAACTGGCGCTTGGCGCGAGTCTTCCAGTGGCCGCGATGATAAGCGTCCGACGCCAGCAGCGGCAGCACCGAGGTGGCTTCGGCGAACACCATCTGCTCGAGAGCGGTCGAAACCTTGCCCCAGCTGGCGGCTTCCTGAAGCGTCGACGACGAGCAGGCGCCGTCGCGCACGTCGGCAACGGTGATCTGCACGGCGTACTTGTGCACCTCGACGTCCTCGTGGCCGAGGATTTCGGCGCAGACCACGGTGTCCTGCGTGAAGTTCTTCGGCACGCCTCCGCCGATCATCAGGAGACCGGTGGTGCCGGCATTGATCTTGATGTCGGTCAGTTCCCGGAAGTCGGCGATCGAATCCATCGTCATGTAGCGACGGCCCGCCTTCATCGCGTCCACCTGGTGCTTGACGAGGCCGAAGCCCGCAGAGCTGTCGGTAAAGGCCGGGCAGAAGATCGGCACGTCATGCTCATAGGCGAGCTTGACGAGGCTGTTGTCCTTCTTGCCGTTCTCCAGCAGCCACTTGCCCATCTCCTTGATGAACTCGCGGCTCGAGTACGGACGCGGCTCCAGCGTGTCGGCAATCTTGCCGATGGTGAAGTCGGTGTCCTGCAGCTGCTCTTCGTCGATGTAGGTGTCGTAGATGCGATCGATGTACAGCGAGCGCAGCGTGTCATCGTCAGGGATCTCAAGCGCTTGATAGTGCTTGTGGCCAAGCGCTTCGAAGAAATCCATGTCGACGACCGTGGCGCCGGTGGCGACGATCGCGTCGACCATGTTGGATCGGACGAGCTCGGCGTAGAGGTCCATGCAGCCGCCGGCCGAGGTCGAGCCGGCGATCACCAGGATCACCGAGCAATCGGGATCGCTCAGCATCTGGTTGTAGATGCCGGTCGCACGCGCAAGATCGCGGCTGGTGAAGCTCATCTTGCCCATCGCCTCGACGATCGGGCGAGCATCGAACTTGGTGATATCGATATGTTCAACGGTGCTGGAAAGCAGCTCCGCCTTGCGGGTGTCGTTGATCTTGGATTCGGTATTCATGATCGTCTTCCTTGATGAAAACGCCCGTCATCAAGCCGTCACCCCGGACTTGGATCCGAGGTCTGCCTTTTCTTCGATCGAGCAAGAAGAAGGCGGATGCCAGGTCAAGCCCGGCATGACGAATGGAGGCGGCGATACGCTCAGCCGCCTCCTTGTCTCTGTTACAGCTTCACCACGTTCGAGCGCGTGGGCGCTGCGGCTTCGCCATAGAGGCTGGCCATCGGTGCATCGGTCACGACCACCGACCAGCCATTGGCCGAGCCGAAGCCGTTGAACTGCGTCCGCATCGCTGAGCCGTACGCGCCTAGCATGCCGATCTCGACATAATCGCCGGGGCCCACGTCGCCTGGAAGTTCGAACGGCCCAACCATATGGTCGAGGTCGTCGCACGTCGGCCCATAAAAGCTGAAGCCGTGCGGACGAGTGTCACTTTCCTCGTCACGAACCAGCCGGACGGGAAAACGCCAGCCGATGTGCGCGGCATCGAACAATGTGCCGTAGGCGCCGTCATTGATGTACAGCTCGTCGCCACGGCGCTTTTCGACGCGCACGAGGACCGAGGCATATTCGGCGCAAAGGGCGCGGCCCGGCTCGCACCACAGTTCGGCCGAGTAGCTGATCGGCAGCTTTTCGAACGATTCGTGGATTACGGCGAAATAAGCTTCGAGCGGAGGCGGCTCCATGCCCGGGTAGGACGAGGGGAACCCGCCACCGACATCGACGATGTCGACCGTTACCGCCGCTTCAACGATGGCGTCGCGGACGCGGGCCATGGCTTCGGCATAGGCTGCCGGGGTCATCGCCTGGCTACCGACATGGAAGCAAAGTCCGAGCGCGTCGGAGGCCTGGCGTGCGGCCATCAGCAGCGCCTTCAACTCAGCCGGATCGGCACCGAACTTGGACGCGAGGCTGAGCTTGGAATGCTCCGACGAAACCCGCACGCGGACGAGGAGATTGAGGTCGCTCGCCGCAACGCCGTTAGTCGCAGTCGCCGAGACGATCTTGTCCAGCTCATCGAGGCTGTCGAGGCTGAAGGTGCGAACGCCATGACCATGATAGGCTTCTGCGATCGCCTCCTCGGCCTTGACCGGGTGCATGAAGCAGAGCGTCGCGTCCGGCAGAGTGTCGTGGACCAGACGGACTTCGCCGATCGAAGCGACGTCATAGTGCGTGACGCCGCCATCCCAAAGCACGCGCAGCAGGTCGGACGAGGGGTTCGCCTTCACCGCATACAGCGACTTGCCGGGAAACTTCTCGACAAAGAAGCGCGCAGCGGCACGAGCAGCGTGCGGACGCAGCAGCGTGACCGGCTGAACCGGCTTCAGTCGTGCAATGTCGGTCGCACCGGAGGCAACAAAGGACTCGGTGCGATCGGAACGGGGCGCTAGCCCCAGCGCGAAGGGGTGCTCAGCCAATGCAAGGGACCTCCAAGTGCCTTTCGGCGACAGTTGACGAACCACTGCCTTGCGGTTGGAAGTCCCATGGGGCAGCGAGAGGCGCGATATATGGAGGGGGGCACCTTAACGCAACATTTTTTGCGGGGTCTTTTCGCCACGCTTTCATCACTCCAGCGCAGCGCCTGCACGGATCAACCAAGGCTTTTATGAGACACGATAATCTTCCCGAGCGAGCGGATGTTCTCGCAGCGTCCGAGCGGATCCAAGGACTGGTGGTCGAAACACCGCTTCGCCCGGTGCAGCTTGGCGGCCACAAGCTGTGGCTGAAATGCGAGTCGCAGCAGACCGGCGGGTCGTTCAAGTTGCGAGGCGCGAGCAACCGGCTGGCGCTGCTAAATGAGGCCGAGCGCAAGGCTGGTGTCGTTGCCTTCTCGAGCGGCAATCATGCGCAGGGGGTGGCGATCGCCGCCCGTCGGCTGGCTATCCCTGCGACCATCGTTATGCCGTCCGACGCCCCGGCACCCAAGGTCGCAGGCACGCGCGAGCAGGGCGCCGAAATCGTCTTCTACGACCGGGCGAGCGAAGACCGTGTAGCCATCTCCCACGCGCTGGCCGCCGAGACGGGCGCGGTGGTGGTGCCGAGCTTTGACGATCCGCACATCATCGCCGGACAGGGCACCGCCGGGCTGGAGATCCTTGAGCAATGCCTTGAGCCGGTGCGGCGGATCGTCGTCTGTTGCGGCGGCGGCGGCCTTGCAGCGGGAACTGCGCTGGCCTGCCCGGACAAGGACATCGTTATTGTCGAACCCGAAGGCTGGGACGACATGGGGCGCAGCCTCGCGGTCGGCTACATCGTACCGGTGGCGCCCGATGCGCCGCCGACCGCCTGCGATGCGCTTCAGACCCCTCTCGTGTCGCCGCTGACCTTCGGCGTGCTGAGGGAGCGCCGTGCGAAGAGCGCCGCTGTCAGCGAGGCGGAGGTGCGGGCTGCAGTTCGCTTCGCTTGGCACGAGCTTGGGCTGATGGTGGAGCCGGGCGGCAGCGCCGCGCTGGCGGCCGTGCTGGCGGGCAAGGTGGCCGTGGGTCCCGGAACGGTGGTGATGGTCACCGGCGGCAACATGGACCCGGCGATGCACTCCGAGTGGGTCGCCTGAGGATTCAGCCGCTCGCGCTGGTGCGGTAGGAGCCCGGTTCGAGGTGCGAAGGCGAATAAAGCTCGACGCTGCGGGTCAGTTCTTCCAATTCGGCGGCGAGAGTCTGCAGTTCGGCGACCAGCACCTTGGGATCCGCATGGTCGAGGCCCAGGGATGCGTCGAGGAGGGTGTCCAGCATCATGGTGATGCAGGGCAAGATGGTCCCTTCGATTCGCTCGAACGCGTCGGCGAGCTTCTGTGGCTGTTCGGCTGCGATCATGACGAACGCCATTTAGTGTAACAGCGGTTAAGAAGCCGTTTCGGAGTAAAGATGAACCAGACGGCTTCGACCCTCATGTCCATCGTCATGCTGGCGGCCTTCGTGCTGCTGGTGTTCGGCGCACGACTCGCTCGGGCCGGCACCTATCGCAAGCGGGGGCTGCTGATGATCGTGGTGGCCGTGATCCTGGTCGCCAACGTGCTGATCTGGGTGCTCTAGGCCCTAGCGGCCGAGGCGCATGTCCAGATAGCCGTCGACGCTCTTCATCAAGAGGTCGAGTTCGTTGGCGAAGAAGTGGTTCGCCCCCGGGATCGTGTCATGATGAATGGTGATGTGGCGCTGGGTGCGGAGCTTGTCGACGAGCTTCTGGACGCTTGCCGGGCTGACCACCTCATCCTGCTCGCCCTGGATGATGATGCCGGATGAGGGGCAGGGGGCGAGGAAGCCGAAGTCGTACATGTTGGCCGGCGGCGCGATCGAGATGAAACCCTTGATCTCCGGACGGCGCATCAGGAGCTGCATGCCGATCCACGCACCGAAGCTGACGCCCGCGACCCAGGTCTGCTCGGCCTCCGGGTGGATCTGCTGCACCCAGTCGAGCGCGCTGGCGGCGTCGGACAGTTCGCCAATCCCGTTATCGAACACGCCCTGGCTCTTGCCTGTGCCGCGGAAATTGAACCGCAGCGTTGCAAAGCCGCGCTTCACAAAGGTTTGATAAAGCAGCTGCACGATCTTGTTGTTCATCGTGCCGCCCGCCTGCGGATGGCTGTGCAGGATCAGCGCGACCGGTGCGCGGGGGCGCAAGCCAGGGTGGAAACGGCCTTCGAGGCGGCCTTCCGGCCCCGGAAAGATGACTTCTGGCATGGGTCTCTTTTGTTTAGCTGACGGGTGCAGGCGGCGCGCTTATATAGAGCGGAGCCAACAAACAGCAATTGCCGAGGTATCCGTGTCCCGTTCCCGAATTTACCTCGACCATGCCGCGACCACGCCGGTGTTGCCTGCGGCAAGGGAGGCGATGATCGGTGCGCTGGATCGCTGGGCCAATCCGTCGAGCCCACATGCGGAGGGCCGGGCGGCCAAGGCAGCGCTGGAAGACGCTCGTGCCCGGATCAAGGCGGCACTGGGCTGGACCGGCGACCTCATCTTCACCGCCACGGCAAGCGAGGCGGCGGCGCTCGCATTTCGCCGCTGTCACGAGGTTGGCCCCAAGCCGGCGATCTCGACGGTGGAGCATGACGCCATCCGCTCGCAGGTCCCCGAAGGAGAGGAGGGGAACCTCCATGTCGAGGAAAATGGCCTGTTGTCGCCGGAGGGCCTTTCGACCTGGCTGCACCTTGCCCGGCGTGGCCTGATCGCTGTCCAGCACGCCAACAGCGAGACGGGGATCGTTCAGCCGATCGCGCAGATCGGGGAAGCTGTGGACGCAGCGGGCTCGTTCCTGCTGGTCGATTGCGCGCAGAGCGCCGGCAAGCTGCCCTTGCCACCGGCCGATCTGCTCATTGTCTCCAGCAGCAAGGTCGGCGGGCCGCCCGGTGTCGCTGCTCTTCTGGTACGGGACCTGAAGTTGCTGGTCCCTACCGGCGGGCAGGAGCGCGGCTATCGTCGTGGCACCGAAAATCTGCCTTCAGTCCTCGGCTGGGCGGCTGCGCTGGAGGCGAAGGCTTGGGATTTCGACCGGCTGAACCGGCTTCGTGCGCGGCTCGACGTCAGGCTAATGAGCGAAGGCGCGCAAGTGATCGGGCATGACGTTGGCCGGCTGCCGACGATCGGCGCCTATGCCATGGAGCATATGAGCGCGATGGCGCAGCTCGTGCAGTTCGATGCATTGGGCTTCGCTGTGTCCGCCGGAAGTGCTTGCTCCTCGGGCAAGGTCAAGACAAGCCATGTCCTCGACGCCATGGGCGCGCCGCCGGCGTTTGCCGACAAGGTCATCAGGGTGAGCTTCGGGCCCTCAACAAGCGAAGCGGAAGTGGACGCTTTTGCCGATGCCTGGGTAGGTCTTGCCGCGGGTGCGAAGGCGCGGGCGGCATGATCTATCTCGATTATCAAGCGACCACACCACTCGCGCCCGAGGCCAAGGCGGCGATGCTGCCGTGGCTCGACAAGTTCGCCAATCCGCACAGCCCGAACCGCGCCGGTCGCGAGGCGGCGGCGGCGATTGAGCATGCGCGAGGGCAGGTCGCAGCGTTGCTGCCGCCCGGCGGAGCAACCGTGTTCACCTCGGGCGCCACGGAAGCGCTCAACATGGCGCTGCAAGGCACCGCGGGACGAATCGTCACGCTGGCGACCGAGCATGCGGCGGTGCTCGATACTGTCGAATGGCTGCGCAGACGGGGCCGCGATGTTGAGGTGCTGCCGGTTGGGTCGGATGGGCTGGTCGACCTCGAGCGGCTTCGCGAAGCGCTGCAGACGCCTACAGGCTTGGTTGCAGCGATGCTGGTCAACAATGAAATCGGAGCCGTGCAGCCTGTCGGCGAGATCGCGGCGCTTGCTCACGAGGCGGGCGCGCTCATGCTGTGCGATGCGGTGCAGGGGTTCGGGCGGCTGCCGCTGCCGCAAGTACCGGACCTCATCGCGGTCAGCGCCCACAAGATCCATGGTCCGAAGGGCATCGGTGCGTTGTGGGTCGGCGGCGGCGTGAAGCTCAACTCGCTTATCCACGGCGGCGGGCAGGAAGGGGGACAGCGCTCAGGAACGCTGTCGCCGATGCTCTGCGCTGGGTTCGGCGCTGCAGTGGCGCTGGCAGGGGAACGCCGGGAGATGGATCAGGCGCATGTTGAGCAGTTGTGGCAGGCAGCGCTGGAGACGCTCGGCCCCGAGTGGGTCGTGAACGGCAGCACCGAGCATCGCTACCGCGGCAATCTCAATGCGCGCCGCAACGGCCTCGACACCGCCCGTTTGCTTGCCGACTGCCGCGAAATCGCCTTTTCACTAGGCAGCGCCTGCGCGAGCGGATCGGGGCGGCCGAGCCACGTGCTACGCGCGCTGAGGATCAGCGATCGCGAGGCGCGCCAGAGTATCCGGCTTGGATTCGGTCGTTACACCACCCTCGACGAGGTCATGGAAGCCTGCACCCTCATTCGGCGCACCGCTGAGGCACAGCAGCGGTTTGCGGCATGACCCTGATACGATTTCTCAAGCCTGACGGTTCGCTCGATCGCGAGGTGGAAGCGACCGAGGGCGAGAATCTCCTCGACGTTGCACAGGACGCAGATCAGCCGCTCGAAGGCACCTGCGGCAAGTGTATCAGCTGTTCGACGTGCCACGTGATCCTCTCACCAGAGGATTTTTCGCGCATGCCGGAAGCGAGTGAGGAGGAGGAGGATCTGCTCGATCTCGCTGGAAATGCGCAGCGAACCAGCCGCCTGGCGTGCCAAGTTGCGGTCAGTGGATCGACGATGACGGTGAGGATGCCGGGCTAAGGCGAGGGTGGGAGCCGGAACGACCCGGGACGAAATCGTTGTGGCTGCTTCCTTCCGGACCTGACCAGGTTGGCGACAATCCCGTCCGCCCGACTCCCGCGGCGCATATGGCGGCCTTGCGACCGAAGCGCAAGAAGTGGCGCAGCCGTGCACCTCGCCCTAAGGTCGCAGTCCAATGACCGACGACGAATCGCGCCACGACGAACCGGGCCTCGGCCTCGACCTGCCCGCGCAGCCGCTGGAGAAGAGCGCGGCCGCGTCGCCCTACCGCGTGCTTGCCCGCAAATATCGCCCGCAGAGCTTTGGCGAACTGATCGGGCAAGACGCGATGGTTCGGACCCTTGGCAATGCGATCGACAGCGGCCGCATCGCTCACGCCTTTCTGCTGACGGGCGTTCGCGGGGTTGGCAAGACCTCGACCGCACGACTGGTCGCCAAGGCGCTCAACTGCATCGGCCCCGACGGGCAGGGCGGCCCAACCATCGATCCGTGCGGCCTGTGCGAGCCATGCCGGGCAATCGCCGAAGGGCGGCACATCGACGTCACCGAGATGGACGCCGCCAGTCACACCGGCGTGGACGACGTGCGCGAGATCATCGAGGCAGTGCGCTATTCGGCGGTCAGCGCGCGGTTCAAGATCTACATCATCGACGAAGTCCACATGCTCACCAAGAACGCCTTCAACGCGCTGTTGAAGACGCTCGAGGAGCCGCCGGCACATGTGAAATTCCTGTTCGCGACGACCGAGGTCAACAAGGTGCCGGTGACGGTGCTGTCGCGCTGCCAGCGCTTCGACTTGCGCCGTATCTCGGCAGAGAAACTGGTCGATCATTTCCGCCGCATCGCCGAGATCGAGCAGGTGTCCATCGAGCCTGACGCGCTGCTGATGATCGCGCGCGCGGCCGAGGGCTCCGCCCGTGACGGCTTGTCGCTGCTCGATCAGGCAATCGCGCATGGCGGCGGCGAGGTGAAGACCGAGGCCGTGCGCGACATGCTCGGCCTCGCCGACCGCGGCCGGGTGCGGCGCTTGCTGTCCTTGCTCATTTCGGGCGATGCCTCGGGTAGCCTCGCCGAGCTCGACGAAGCTCAGGCGCTCGGTATCGATCCGACGGCTCTGCTGCGCGGGCTTATGGAGCAGATCCACGCGGCGTCGCGGGCCAAGGCCGGCCGCGGTGGTGATCCGCTCGCCAGTGTCGAGGAGCGGGCTGCAAGCGAGGAGCTGGGCGGCAGCCTCGGGTGGTCGCAGCTTCACCGGCTGTGGCAGCTTCTGCTGAAGGGCTTGTCTGACGTCAGCCTCGCGCCTGACCCGAACGAGGCGGCGGCGATGGTCCTGCTGCGGCTGGTGCATGCCGCTGACCTCCCCGATCCGGCGGCGCTGCTGGCGCGCCTGCAAGGGCAGGGCGAAGGCGCGGCGAGTGCGCCGGCGCCGCGTACAGCGCCTGCCGCTGCACCGCGCGCCGAGTTGCCGACGCCGGCATTCGCGCCAGCCCCTGAACCTGCCGCTGCGTCGCTGCCGCAAAGCTTTCCCGAGCTGGTCGACTTCATCGAGAGCAGGGGCAAGGCGATCCGTGCGGTCCAGCTCCGCAATCAGGTCGGCCTCATCCGCTATGCGCCGGGTGAGCTTGCGCTAAAGCCACTCCAGCCGCTCGGCGCCAATTTCGCTCGCGAGTTCGAAGCCGAGCTCCGCTCGGTCACCGGCGCGCCGTGGCAGGTGACGCTTGGCGACGGAGAAGCGGACGCCTCTCTCGCCGCGCAGCACAAGATGGCGGAGGAACGCGCCCGCGACGCCATTCTGAGGGAGCCATCGGTGGCCGCCGTGCTTTCCGCCTTTCCCGACGCCATTCTTGAATCAGTCAGCCCCAAGGACGTGAACCATGCCTAGCCTCGAAGAAATCATGCAGATGGCGCAGAACGCGCAGGCCGAGCTCCAGAAGGCGCAGGACAATCTCGACAAGATTGAAGTCGAGGGCCAGTCGGGCGGCGGCCTCGTCAAGATCAAGGCCTCGGCCAAGGGCCGGATCATCGGCGTGTCGATCGATGAAAGCCTGCTGTCGCCGTCCGAAAAGACAATGGTCGAGGACCTGATCGCCGCGGCTCTCAACGACACGCGCGCCAAGGCCGATCAGGCCGCAGCCGTCGAAATGCAGAAGATGAGTTCGACCCTGCCGATGCCGCCTGGCTTCCAGATGCCCTTCTGACCAGGAGCGCTTGACTCGCCCCGGCGTGGCGTCACTCTTCTTCATCAAAGGAGTGGAGGACCATGAGCATATTGGGCGCGATGCAGCATCATCAGCTTCGGGTGATGCGCTTGGTCGATCACGCCGAGCGCGAGCATGGCGGGCGCGAGATCGTCAGCGCGTGGGCCGACGGCACCATCAGCCGTACCAACTGGCGCGGCGTGGCGCAGGACGCCCGGCGCATGGCAAAAGCGCTGACCAAGCTCGGGGTTCAGCGCGGCGACCGGGTTGCGACGTTGGCGATGAACCACGCGCACCATCTGACCAGCTGGTATGGCGCAATCGGGATGGGCGGCATCCTCCACACCATCAATCCGCGCCTGTTCCCGGACCAGCTTGCCTACATTGCCAACCATGCAGAAGACCGCGTCCTCATCTACGACAAGGCTTTCGCGCCGCTGGTCGAGAAGCTGAAACCACAGTGGAAGACGATCGAACATTTCGTCTGCATGGATGACGGCGAGTTCCGCGCCTGGATCGACAAGGAAGACCATGATTTCGCCTGGGTTGAGGGCGACGAGCGCGAGCCGATGGGGCTGTGCTACACCTCGGGCACCACAGGCAATCCCAAGGGAGTTCTCTACGAGCACCGCTCGACCATGCTGCATACCTTGGTCGAGGTCGGGCCCGACGTGTTCGAGCTGTCCGCCCGCTCGACCTGCTTGCCAATCGTGCCGATGTTCCATGCTAACGCCTGGGGCGTGCCGTGGGCGACGCCGATGGTCGGCGCCAAGCTGGTCCTCAGCGCCGACTATCGCCCGCAGCAGATGTGCGACTTGTTCCGTGACGAAGGCGTGACCCACTCGGCGGGTGTCCCGACCGTATGGCTGGGCATCATCGACTATATCGAGCGTACCGGCGCGGAGCTTGGGTCGCTGAAGAGCGTCACCATCGGCGGATCTGCCGCTCCCCGCGCCATGGTCGAATGGTTCCGCCGCAAGGGAGTCCGGATCGGCCACGCCTGGGGCATGACCGAGACCAGCCCGATCGGCACCTGCGGCAATCCGCCGGCCAACTGGGACGACATGACCGATCAGGAGCAGGTCGATTTCGTCTGCCGCCAGGGTCGCATCCCGTTCGGCGTGGAGCTTCGGATCGTCGATGACGAAGGCAATGAGCTGCCGCGCGACGGCGTGGCGTCGGGACGGCTCCAGACGCGCGGCCACTGGATCGTAGAGCGCTATTTCAAGGAAGAGCAGTCGGCAACCGACGCGGATTACTGGTTCGACACTGGCGACGTCGCGGCGCTTCATCCCGATGGCACGATGCAGATCACAGACCGCGCTAAGGATGTGATCAAGTCGGGCGGCGAGTGGATCAGCTCGATCGAGCTCGAAAATGCCGCGGTCGGCGTGCCTGGCGTCGCCGAGGCCGCAGCGATCGGCATTGCGCATCCCAAGTGGGACGAGCGCCCGCTGCTGCTGGTGGTTCGCTCTGCCGGTTCGAGCGTCCACGAGGAGACGATCCGGGAGCATCTGGCGAAGCATGTCGCCCGTTGGTGGATGCCGGACGCGATCGAGTTCGTGGAGGAGCTTCCGCACACCGCCACGGGCAAGCTCAGCAAGAAGACGCTGCGCGAACAGTGGAAGGATTATACGCTGCCAACCGCCACGGAGATGGTCGGACGCTGACGGCTCTGCTAAAGGGCCTCGCGTCAGAGGGCCGGGCGGCCGCGTCGAAGACATAAACTTCGCCGAGGAAAGTCCGGGCACCACGGAACAACGGTGCCGGGTAACGCCCGGCCGGCTCGTCTTCCGACGGGTCGAGGGACAGTGCCACAGAAAGCATACCGCCGCTCTTCGGGGCGGTAAGGGCGAAAGGGTGCGGCAAGAGCGCACCGCGGGGTCGGCAACGATCACGGCATGGTAAACCCCACCGGGTGCAAGACCGAATAGGGGCGGCGCATGGGCCTTGTTCCGGCCCGTCGCCCGGGTTGGTCGCTGGAGCCGTCCCGCAAGGGCCGGCCGAGAGGAATGGTCGCACATCCGTTTTCGAGCGGAGGACAGAACCCGGCTTACAGGCCCTCTGGCACTTTCACGTCCACCAACTAGTTAGAACCTCAGATGGCCCGCTCCACCCGCTCCAATGACTGGGGATTTCCCCGCTGGCGCTCCTATGCCGACAAGGGGCGGGAGGCGGCCAAGGTCCGCTTGTGCGACCGCGAAGGCTGCATGGAGCCGGGCGACCGGCCTGCGCCCAAGGCCCCGAACAGTCCCGAGCGCTGGCATTTCTGTGAAGCGCATGCCGCGGAATACAACAAGAACTGGGATTATTTCGCCAATCTCTCGGCTGCCGAGGCTGCCGAGCGGGAGGCCAACGAGCGGCGCGGGGCCAACGGCTACAAGCAAAGCTCGCATTATGCCTGGGGCGGGCCCGGCGACGGCACCCGCACCCGCGAGGAGATGCGCGCGCTATCGGTGCTGGAAGTCGAGACCGATGCCAGCTTCGACGAGATCAAGGCCGCTCACCGCCGCCTTGCCAAAGCCAGCCACCCGGACCTCAAGCCCGGAGACGAGGATGCTGCCAAGCGCTTCCAGGCGGTTCAGGCGGCCTACGACGTGTTGCGGAAAGCCGAAGAGCGCCGGGTCGCGGGCTGATCAGTCCACCGTCATAAAGGTCGCAGCGCTGTGCGCGATCGGTCTGGAGGGGTCGCCGCCATGCGCAATGCCGCGGACGAAGGCCACCTGCCGCGTCAGCTTGTAGCATTCGCAGCGCGCGATCACGTCCTCGCCCCTCGCCGCGGGGCGAAGGTAATCCAGACGTAGGTCAAGCGTCACCGCGGGGCGGAACACTCCCATCCGCGTCCATACCGACATTCCAGAGCAGGTATCGATTAGGCTGACGATGGCGCCAGTCGCCACGATCCCGAGGTCTTCCATGCTGACCAGCTTGGGATTCCAAGGAAGCGCAAGCTCGACCCAGTCGGCGCCATGCGCGCGATAGCCAAGGCCGAGCGCGCGGCCGTGGCCGACGGTGCGCGCCTGCCCGAAGAAAGTGGCGGGATCGAAGCGGAACGGCGCTGCAGTTGCCTCTGCGTCTGCGGGCTCGCTCATGCCAGGCGCTGCGCCGTGTCCTGCACCAGCGCAATCATATTGGGGATGCCTTGCGTGCGGTTGGACGAAAGCTGGCGCGACAGGTCGAATGGTTCAAGCTCCGCAGCGACGTCGGTGGCAGCGATGTCCGCAGGCGAACGGTCCTGAACCGCGCTCAGCACCAGCGCGACGATCCCCTTGGTGATGGCGGCATTGCTGTCGGCAAGGAAGTGCAGCCGGCCATCGTCGAGGCGGGTCGGATAAACCCACACGCTGGCGGAACAGCCGCGCACCTTGGTGGCGTCAGTCTTGAGCGCGTCCGGCATCGGCTCGAGCTCGCGGCCAAGATCGATCAGGAGCCGATAGCGCTCCTCGGAATCGAGCAGTTCGAAATCATCGCGGAGATCGGAAAGGGCTGGCAGGGACATTGCGGCGAGCGATAGGGGAACCGATCGTCAGGCGATAGCCGCGACTTCACGGCTTGCCTTAACTTGTAGGGCCTTAGCGGACCCGCAGCTCCTCGATCTCGCGCGATAGGCTATGCTCCTGTTCAACGGTGATCCGTTCCAGCACCTGGATGCGCTTGCGAAGCTCCATGATGTCTTCGTCGCGCGAGGGATGCTGGGGAAGGGCAGCAGGCGGGGCGGCTGTACGGGCGAATTGGAGCGAGCGCTGCAGCTCTGCCTTGAGGCACTTCTTGAGGCTGCGAGTGCGCAGCAATAGGTAGAGCGTCCACAACCCGAACGCGATCGCACAAAGCATTGCGACGACGAATTCTTCCTCTGAAACCATGATCAAGCGACTTCCCTGTCAGAGCCAAGTTCAGCGGTTGCGGAGATCCTCGATCTCGCGCGCCAGGCTGTTTTCCTTTTCAACCGTGATCCGCTCAAGCACCTGGATGCGCTCCTTCAGCTGGCGCACCTCGTCACGCAGCATGCGCGCTTCGCCACTGTCTTCCACCGGCCCGAGAACGTCGCCCTTGTGGTTGGTGCGGATGCCCATCTTGTGCTTCACGATCTGGAACAGGAAGATGAGGCCCATCAGGAGCAGGACGAATTCAAAGGGGTTCACTGCACCTTCTCCCGCATCGTCTCGAAGCTGACCGGGATGTCGCGCAGCGCTTCAATCTGGGCAGCGGTCTGGATGCCGCCGTCCGTGGCGATGCGTTCCAAAACCCGAACCCTTTGCTCGAGCTCGGCGATGCGGGTGGCATATTGCGCAGCCTTCTCGGCGGTCTTTTCACCCACGGCGGAGATCTGCCGCTCCTTCATCTCCATGGTGCGCATGTAGACCTTGGCGAGAATGGCGATGATCGGGATCATCATGCCGATGATGGGGATCATAAGTGGCGACATGGAACGGAGATCCTTGAAGCGGGCTTAGCGGGTGAGTTCTGGTTCGCGGTCGCGAAGAGCATCAATCTGAGCTGCGGTTTGGAAGCCCCCGTCGGTAACGATGCGCTCCAGCACAGCCAGGCGACGGTTGATCTTCTCGCCCTCAGCATTGTCGGCAGGAGCCTGCGCCGGAGCAGCAGCGAGGCGCTGGTCGGCCACTTGATCGATGCGGCGGCGGAGGCGACGGACCACGAAGATCCGGAGGTAAGCGGCGTAGAGCGCCAGCGCCCAGAGGCCGGTAATCAGCATCACGAAGGCGGTTTCGTCGACCACGGCCATGTCAGCACTCCACTTGAGCGTTGAAGGGGTTAGCGCAATTCCTCGATCTCGCGGGCGAGGCTGCGGTTGTTGGTGAGAACATAGCTTTCGACGTCCGCCAGGCGGCGGTCGATCGCCTTCATGCTCATCCGGATGTCACGCGCGGTGCGGGTCGGCGAGACCCGGACCTGCTGCCAGAAACGCTTGTCTTCGGGGGTGTCGTTGCTGAGCTCGCGGGGGCGGTCTTCCGCGATCATGCCGAGCACGAAATAGAAAGGCAGGACGCTGAAGCCCGACAGCCAGATCGCCATGAACATCATGATCCGGACGACGAGTACATCGAGCCCGGTGTAGTCGGCAATGCCGGCGCAGACGCCCATCACCTTGCCGTTGCGCTTGTCCTTGTAAAAGCGGGTGCGGGTTGGCGGCTGGGTGGCCATGTCAGCGCACCTCCCGCATGCGGCTGCGCTCGGACAAGCGGGCAAATTCCGCATCGAGGTCCATGTCCAGGCCGCGGGCCGAATTATCGGTCAGCGCCTGCTGCTCGGGCGCACATTGCTGGCGCCAGTTGGGGTTTTCGGCGGTCATGATCCGCTCGATCGAGCACATCCGGTCATCGAGCCGACGGGCGAGATCGTGAAGCTCTTCCAGCATGCGCTCGTCGCCGCCGGTCAGCGTCGCCGCCGTCTTCCAGCGCGTGATGTAGTGCATGATCAACCACGGCAGGCCGATAAACAGCATGCCGACGACCAGCACCGGAATGATGACCTCTTCCACGTCCTATTCCCCTTTATTCGCGAGGCGCGCCTTCAGCGCTTCCAATTCCTTGTCGACCTGCTCTTCGGCGCGAAGGTCGGCGATCTCTTCTTCCAGGCTCTTGGGCCCGGTCATGCCAAGCGCTTCGGCACGGCCTTCGGCGAAGTCTGCGCGGCGCTCCAGCACCTCGAAGCGGCTGAAGGCATCCTGGGTGCGGCTGCCGTTCAGCATTTCGCGCGCCTTGGCGCTGGTCACCGCCGTCTCGATGCGGGTCGAGATGGAGTTCTGACGCGCCCGGGCTTCGCGCAGCTTGCCCTGCAGCTTGGCGATGTCGGCCTCATACGTCTTGAGCGTGGAGTCGATCACCGCAACCTCGTCTTCGAGGCTCTTGGCCATGTCGGACGCCTTCTGGCGCTCGATCAGCGCGGCCTTGGCAAGATCCTCGCGGCCCTTCGATAGAGCAAGCTCGGCCTTTTCGGTCCAGCTGTCGGTCAGGCCTTCGAGGCGCACCATCGCGCGGCGCATTTCCTTGGCATCTGCGATCGAGCGTGCGGCGGAGGCGCGGACCTCCACCAAGGTTTCTTCCATCTCGAGGATGATCATGCGGATCATTCGCGACGGATCCTCCGCCCGGTCGAGAAGCTCGGTGAAATTAGCGGCCATGATGTCCCGAGTGCGGGAAAAGATGCTCATTCTATTCGTACCTCACGAGAGTGGGGCCCTGTCTGTGTTACCAACTATGCACGGCTCGTGCCAAAATCGCCGAAAGACGAGAATGCATAGTTTTCTGCTGTAAACGCTTGGTCCTCTTTCGGAAAAAACTTGCCAAGGCTTGGAAAATCCCACCAACTCTTGCCCGTGGCACGGACCCTCAACTTCATCGGGCAGAGCATCCCGTTTCTGGACGCCGTCGAGCGGGCGAGCCGTGCGGCGCCGCTCAACCGGCCGGTGCTGGTGATCGGTGAACGCGGCACCGGCAAGGAACTGATCGCCGAGCGTCTCCACCACTTGTCCGGTCGCTGGGCCGGGCCGCTGGTGACGATGAACTGCGCGGCGCTGCCCGAGAACCTGATCGAGGCGGAGTTGTTCGGGCATGAGGCAGGCGCCTTCACCGGCGCCGCCAAAACCCGCAAGGGCCGCTTCGAGGAGGCCGATGGCGGCACGCTGTTCCTCGATGAACTCGCGACCTTGTCCAGCCCGGCGCAGGACCGCCTCCTACGCGCGGTCGAATATGGCGAGGTGACGCGCATCGGCGCCAGCCGTCCGGTCAAGGTCGATGTGCGCATCGTCGCTGCCACCAACGAACATCTGCCGCGCCTGACCGACGAGGGCAAGTTTCGCGCCGATCTTCTCGACCGGCTGAGCTTCGAGGTCGTCACGCTGCCGCCGCTCCGCCTTCGCCAAGGTGACGTGCCGCTTCTGGCCGAGCACTTCGGGCGGCGCATGGCGTCCGAGCTGGAATGGGTCGGATGGCCAGGGTTCTCACGGCAAGCGATGGCTGCGCTCGAAAGCTACGGTTGGCCCGGCAATGTGCGCGAGCTTCGCAACGTCGTCGAGCGGGCGGTATATCGGTGGGACAATCCGGAGACGCCGATCAGCGCCATCCAGTTCGATCCCTTTGCCTCGCCCTGGTCGCTCGGCACGCCGGCATCAGCGGCGAGTGCTTCGCCAGTGAGTACTCCAGAAGCAGATACCGACTTCAGCGAGATTGCGCCGGCAGCAGCGGCGCCTGGCATCGAAACGAACGATTTCCGCGCTGCCGTTCATGCTTATGAGCGCGCCATCCTGGAGCAGGCGCTGAAAGCAAACCGCTTCAACCAGCGCGCCACGGCGGCGGCGCTCAGTCTCAGCTACGACCAGCTTCGCCATGCGCTCAAGCGCCACAAGCTGATGGACAGCGAACCAGCCTGAGCCTCCCTTGCGTTGACTAACGACTGGCCGCTGACCACATGGCCGGTATCGTCTTACCAGCCCTAGGAGCTTGATCATGGCCTTCACCGTCGCCCCCTTGCCGTACGATTATGCGGCGCTCGAGCCGACCATCGATGCGGCGACGATGAAGCTCCATCACGACAAGCATCACCAGACCTACGTCGACAACCTCAACAAGGCAGTCGAAGGCGATGCGACACTGCAGGGCAAGAGCCTGGAAGAGCTGGCCGCGAGCGCAGGCAGCGCGTCCAAGGTCGTCCGCAATAACGGCGGCGGCCACTGGAACCACAGCTTCTTCTGGGAGATCATGGCTCCGGCTGGTAGGCAGGGTCCGTCGGGTGAGTTGGCGCAGGCGATCGACAGCGCGTTCGGCTCGCTCGATGGCCTCAAGGAAAAGTTCAACGCCGCCGGTGCCGGCCAGTTCGGCTCGGGCTGGGTGTGGCTGGTGGCCGTGCCGGGACAGGGCCTTGTTGTCAGTTCGACCCCAAACCAAGATAATCCGCTGATGGACGTGGCCGAGGTCAAGGGCACGCCGATCCTCGGCAACGACGTGTGGGAACACGCTTATTATCTCACCTACAATAACCGCCGCGCCGATTACCTCAAGGCGTGGTGGGACGTGGTGAACTGGGATAAGGCCGCCGAGCGGCTCAGCCAGGCCTAAGTGTTTGGGGCTCCGGTTCAGGCCGGGGCCCTCATGCTTTCAGCCGATAGCCAGTCCGGAAGATCCAAAAGATTCCTGCCAGGCAGATGGCGGCGAAGGCCAGTGTGGCGCCAAGCGCCAGCCCGAAACTCACGTCCGCGGTGCCGAAGAAGCACCAGCGAAAGCCGTTGATGAGATAGACCACCGGATTGAACAAGGTGATCGTCCGCCAAGGTTCGGGCAGCATGTCGATCGAGTAGAAGGCGCCGCCCAGAAAGGTCAGCGGGGTCACCACCAGCAGCGGGATGACCTGCAGCTGCTCGAACCCCTTCGCCCACACCCCGATGATGAAGCCGAAGAGGCAAAAGGTCACCGCGACCAGCATCAGGAAGGCAAGGGCGGCGACCGGGTGCTCGACTCGCACGGGCACGAACAGGTGGGCAGTGGCGAAAATTACCAGTGCAACCAGCGTCGCCTTGGTCGCCGCAGCCCCGACATAGCCGATCACCGTTTCCACCGCCGACAGCGGCGCCGAAAGGATCTCGTAGATGGTGCCGGTGAAACGCGGCATGTGGATGCCGAAGCTCGCGTTGAAAATGCTTTCGGTGAATAGCGACAGCATCATGAGCCCGGGCACGATGAAGGCGCCATAGGGAATGCCGTTGACCTCGGTCATTCGGCTGCCGATCGCCGAGCCGAACACGATGAAGTAAAGACAGGTGGTAATCACGGGCACCGCCATTCCCGTCCACAAGGTGCGGCGGAAGCGGTGCATCTCGAACTTGTAGATGGCGAGAACGCCACGGACGTTCATTTGGCGCCTCCGTGGATCAGCCCGACGAAGATGTCTTCGAGGCTGGATTGTTTGGTGTCGAGATCCTTGAAGGCAATGCCCGCGTCTCGCATCGCTGCCAGCAGTGAGGGGATGCCAGTGCGCTCCGCATGGCGATCGAAGTCGTAGGTCAAAGTGAGCCCGTCCTCCGAAAGCTTCGGATCCCAGTCTTGAAGCACTGCCGGCACTTCGGGCAGCGGCTCGGCCAGCTGCAGGTGCAGTGTCTTGCGGCCAAGCTTCTTCATCAGCGCCGCCTTGTCCTCGACCAGGATCAGCTCGCCCTTGTTGATGACACCCACGCGGTCGGCCATCTCCTCGGCTTCCTCGATGTAGTGGGTCGTCAGGATGATGGTGGTGCCACGCTCGCGAAGCTTGCGAACCATCGCCCACATTTCCTTGCGCAGTTCAACGTCGACACCGGCGGTGGGCTCGTCGAGGAACAGGATGTCGGGCTCGTGGGCCAGCGCCTTGGCGATCATCACCCGGCGCTTCATGCCGCCCGACAGGTCCTTCAGGATGTTCTTGCGCTTGTCCCACAGGGTAAGGTCGCGAAGGACCTGCTCGATATGCGCGTCGTTGCGTGGCAGGCCGAATAGCTCGCGGCTGAACGCGACCGTGTTCCAGACCGGCTCGAACACGTCGATGTTCATTTCCTGCGGGACCAGCCCGATCCGCCGCCGTGCGCCCTTGTAGTCGCGGCGCCAGTGGGCGCCTTCGACCAGCACTTCACCATCGGTCGCCCGGACAAGGCCGCAGACGATCGAGATCAGCGTCGTCTTGCCCGCGCCATTAGGGCCGAGCAGCGCGAAGATCTCGCCCGGCGCGATGTCGAGGTCGACGCTCTTCAGCGCCTCGGTGCCGCTGGCGTAAGCCTTGCGCAGGCCACGGATGGAGAGGGCAGGCATGGTCATTCGACGGGTCCGGGCTCCTTGGGGCTCGCTTCATCGGCGGTCAGGCCGTGGCGCAGCAGCATGGGCACATTGGCGCCCGCGAACAGGAAGGTGAGGGGCATCGCGCCCCACAGCTTGAAACCGACCCAGAAGTCAGTGCTGCTCGACCGCCACACCGCTTCGTTCAGCGCGGCCATGAACAGGAAGAACAATGCCCAGTTGCGGGTGAGCTTGCGCCAGCCTTCCTCGTCGAGGCCGGGGTAGGCGCTGCCGAGCACCATCTTGAGCAGCGGCTTGTCTTTCCACAGGCCAAAGCCGAGCAGGCCGGCGACAAAGAGATAGTAGATCGTGGGCTTGAGCTTGATGAAAGTCTCGTCGTGGAGCCACAGCGTCAGGCCGCCAAGGACCACCACCATCACCCCGCTGAACCACAGCAGAGGCGACACGCTGCGGTAGCGGATGGCGGAATAGATCACGGCCGCCACCATCGCGATCATGAAGCCGCCGGTTGCGACGAAGATCTTGGTCAGCGGGGGGACAGGCGCGAGGAAATTGATCGCGAAGAAGATCAGCAGCGGCCCGAAATCGATCAGCAGCTTGGACGCGCCGGCGGGTTCTACCGCCTTGCTGTCTTGTGCGCTGCTCATGGCGTCAGTCCGGCAATGGCGCGGGCGACGGCGCGTGGATCGAAGGGACGGAGATCCTGCACGCCTTCGCCGACCCCAATGGCATGGATCGGCAGTTTGAAGCGCTCGGCCGCCGCGACCAGCACACCGCCGCGCGCTGTTCCGTCAAGCTTGGTCATGACCAGGCCAGTGACGCCGGCCAGATCGCGGAACACCTCGATCTGGTTGAGCGCATTCTGGCCCGTCGTCGCGTCGAGCACGAGAATGACGTCGTGCGGACTTTCAGGATTGAGCCGACCCAAGACGCGACGGACCTTGGACAATTCTTCCATCAGGTGGGTCTTGTTCTGAAGCCGTCCGGCAGTGTCGACGATCAGGCAGTCGATGCCGGTCTCGGTCGCTTGGCGGACGCCGTCGAAGACGATCCCGGCCGCGTCGCCGCCTTCCTTGCCACTGATGACCGGCGCGTCGATGCGCTCACCCCAGATGCGCAGCTGCTCGATGGCGGCAGCGCGGAAGGTGTCGCCGGCGGCAAGCATGACGCCATAATCCTGCTCCTTGAGCCAGGAGCCGAGCTTGCCGATCGTGGTCGTCTTGCCCGACCCATTGACGCCGATCACCAGGATGACGTGCGGGCGGGGGAAGCCCCAGATGTCGAGCGGCTTGGCGACAGGCGTCAGAATCGCCTCCATCTCCTCGGCAAGGATGGTGCGCAGCCCGCGCTCATCGAGCTGCTCGAACCGTCGCGCCGCAATGGCGTTGCGGATGCGCTTGGAGGCTGCCGGACCGATGTCCGAGGCGATCAGCGCTTCTTCAATGTCGTCGAGCGTCGCCGTGTCGAGCGCCGCTTTCGCACCAGTGCCGAGCCCGCCGATATTGTCGCCGAGACGGTCGGCGGTCTTGCGAAACCCGCCGGTCAATTTGTCGAGCCAGCTCATGGAAGGTCGATAAAGCCCTTGAAGACGTGGGTGGCGGAGCCGCGCATGCGCACCGGTTCTCCTGGAGCCCAAGCGACCGAGAGATCGCCTCCGGCCATGTGGACCTTCACCGGGGAGGTGACAAGTCGAGCGCGGATGGCGGCAATGGCGGTCGCGCAGGCGCCTGTCCCGCATGCCCGGGTCAAGCCGGCGCCGCGTTCAAAGGTGCGGAGGTGGACCACTCCGTCGACGAGACTCGCGACGTTTACGTTGATGCGTTCGGGGAACACCGAGTCGGTCTCGATCCCCGGTCCGAGCCCTTCGATGTCGACGTCTTCCAGATCCTCGACGAAGAAGACGACATGCGGGTTGCCGACGTTAATCGCCTGCGGCCGGTTGAGATTCTCCCAGCCCATCGGCATCGGGCTAGTCGGCATCGGATAGGCGAGGGGGATGGCGTCCCAGTCGAAGCGCGGTTCGACCAGCGTGACCTCGACCGCATCGCCCTCGACGGCACCCGCCAGCATCCCGCCGGCGGTCTCGATGATTGCCGCGCCGGTCAGCTTGACCACGCAGCGGGTCGCATTGCCGCAGCTCTGCACTTCGCTGCCGTCTGCGTTGAAGATCCGCATCCTCACGTCAGCGGTGGTGCTCGGTTCGAGCAGGATCAACTGGTCGCAGCCAATGCCTTGGCGGCGGTCGGCGAGGTGCCGGGCAAGCGCCTCGGTCATCTCGAGCGGCTTGTCGCGCGCGTCGAGAATGACGAAATCGTTTCCGAGCCCATGCATCTTGTGGAATTGCCGAAGCATCGCGGGGGACTTAAGCGGGCGCGGAACCATAGTCCACTTCTCCGGAGTTTCCCGGCAATGCCCCGCGCCGCCCAAGACGTCATGCAATCGCTGATCTTCTCAGCCGTCCTCGATGCCATTGCCGCGCTGAAGAGCGCGAGCGGCAATCTTCCCAATAACTTGCTGCGGCAGGTGCAGGCCATCCACGGCAATGTGACCATGGCCGATCTACCTAAGGAATTGCAGGACGCGATCGCCGCCAGCACCCGCGCCGCCTTCGCCGGGCTGCTCAAGGAAGGTTATTCGGTCGCGCCACGAGACGCTGGCCCGGCACGTCCGGCACCGCGACAGGGCGAGGTCGTCGGACGCGGAGTCGATCGACCGACGCGTGGCCCTGCGCGCGGACCGCGAGGCGATGGCCCGCGTGGGCCGCGTTCCGACGGACCACGTGGCGACCGTCCTGCGGGCGGACCAGCGCGAGGCCCGCGTGGACCGCGTCCGCCCCGGCAAAGCTAAGGCGTGAGCGACACGCCTGCCCATCACCGGCCGCAGCTGCTCGCTTTCCTGCCGCGAGCCTTGTTCAAGCCGAACCGCCCGGCTCAGTACGTTGCGCTCGCTTGGGCCTGCACCTTCTTTCCGTCACTGCTGCTGTCGGCGATCGCAAGCCACCTCGCGCCGGACTCGGGCCCTGCTTTCCCTGAGGTAAATGCAGGATTGCTTCTGTTCCTGCTGGTCGTGTTCGCGCCCGTGCTGGAAACGCTCATCATGGGCGCCGTCCTGCTGGTGCTTGAGCGGTTCTTTGGCTTCCTCCCCGCAGTCCTGCTCAGCTCGGCGGGTTGGGGGATCGCTCACTCGCTGGAGGCACCCGCTTGGGGACTGGTGATCTGGTGGCCGTTCCTGATCTTTTCAATCACCTTTCTCATCTGGCGCAAGCGAAGCCTCGGTGCAGCCTTTGCTGTGCCGATGCTGATCCACGGTCTCCAGAACCTAATACCTGCGCTGCTGATCGTGAGCGGCGTCAACGTCTGACCGCCGCTCACGATCGGGCACTTATGTCGGTACCGGCGCGCCCAGCTTTTCGGCAATGCGGCGAACTTCTTCGTCGCTCGGCGGCTCCGGCATGTCGCGCCCGGCGGTCGCCGCTTCGTCCGGAATGCCGGGGCCGGTGCCCGCGATGGTCTCGCTTTTGGGCGCCTCATTGGGTCCGGTGCTGATCTTCTCGCTGTCCTGCATGATGGTAGCCACTCCTTGCCCGGGGGGTTCGTGCAATAAGGTCCGCTGTGGCAGCCCGGTTCCGGGTTTGATTGATTAGCCCGCCAGCCCGTCCCATATGTGCGGGGAAGCGAGCCGCGGCGTTGGCGGCCCCAAGGAGCTTTTCACGTTGACCCTTTCCCTGCCCATTCTCCCCCTTCGCGACATTGTTGTATTTCCGAAGCGGATCGTTCCCCTTTTTGTCGGGCGCGAGAAGTCGGTTGCTGCCCTCGAGGCGGCGATGGGCGAAGACAAGCAGATTTTTCTCGTCGCGCAGCTCGACCCGGCCGAGGACGACCCCGACCGCGACGCGCTTTATGACCTCGGTGTCATCGCTACTGCGATGCAGCTCCTTAAGCTGCCCGACGGCACCGTTCGAGTGCTGGTCGAGGGCGTCAAGCGTGCGCGCCTGATCGGCTTGTCGAACGAAGAAGGCCACCTCACCGCCGAGATCGAGGAAGTCGACGAGGAGGCCGCCGAAGGTCCCGAAGCGCAGGCGCTGATGCGCTCGGTGCTCGAGCAGTTCGAGAACTACGCCAAGCTCAACAAGCGCCTGCCGGCCGAAACCGGCGTGCAGCTGGCCGAGATCGAGGAACCCTCGGTGCTTGCCGATGCGGTCGCCTCGAACCTGTCGGTCAAGGTTGCCGACAAGCAGGCGCTGCTAGGCGAACTCAATCCGGCGCGCCGGCTGGAGATGGTGTTCGCCTTCATGGAGGGCGAGCTTGGCGTGCTTCAGGTCGAGAAGAAGATCCGCAGCCGCGTAAAGCGGCAGATGGAAAAAACGCAGCGCGAATATTATCTCAACGAGCAGCTCAAGGCGATCCAGCGCGAGCTTGGTAATGAGAGCGAGGACGGGGGCGACGAGCTGGCCGAGCTCGCCGCCAAGATCCGCAAGACGCGCCTCAGCAAGGAGGCCCGTAACAAGGCCAATGCCGAGCTCAAGAAGCTCAAGGCCATGGCGCCGATGAGCGCCGAGGCGACCGTCGCGCGCAACTATCTCGACGTACTGCTGGGCCTGCCTTGGGGCAAGAAGAGCAAGCTCAACAAGGACATCGTGGTCGCCGAAAAGGTGCTCGACGACGACCATTACGGGCTGGAAAAGGTCAAGGACCGGATCGTCGAGTATCTCGCGGTCCAGGCGCGAACCAACAAGCTCAAGGGCCCGATCCTCTGCCTCGTCGGTCCGCCCGGTGTGGGCAAGACGTCGCTCGGCCGCTCGATCGCAAAGGCGTGCGGGCGCGAGTTCGTGCGGCAGAGCCTCGGCGGCGTGCGTGACGAGGCCGAGATTCGCGGTCACCGCCGAACCTACATCGGCTCGCTGCCGGGCAAGATCGTGTCCAACCTCAAGAAAGCTGGCACATCCAATCCGCTGTTCCTGCTCGACGAGATCGACAAGCTGGGACAGGATTTCCGCGGCGATCCGGCGTCGGCGCTGCTGGAGGTGCTCGACCCTGAGCAGAACAGCAAGTTCCAGGACCATTACCTCGAACTGGACTATGACCTTTCCGACATCATGTTCGTGACTACCGCGAACAGCCTCGACATGCCGCAGCCGCTGCTCGATCGCATGGAAATCATCCGGCTCGAAGGCTACACCGAAGACGAGAAGGTCGAGATCGCCAACCGCCACCTCATCCCCAAGCAGCTTGAAGCGCATGGGCTGAAGGACGGTGAGCTAACGATCGCCGATGACGGCCTGCGTGCGGTGCTGCGTTATTACACGCGGGAAGCCGGTGTCCGCACGTTGGAACGAGAGCTGGCGAAGATCGCCCGCAAGGCGCTGCGCCGGATCCTCGAAGGCAAGGACCAGGCGGTCACCGTAACGGCCGAGAACCTGAACGATTTCCTCGGCGTGCAGCGCTACCGCTTCGGCGTTAGCGAGGAGGAGGATCAGATTGGCGCGGTGACCGGTCTTGCCTGGACCGAGGTCGGCGGCGAACTGCTGACTATTGAGGCCGTGACCGTGCCTGGCAAGGGCCAGATAAAGACCACCGGCAAGGTCGGCGAGGTGATGAGCGAAAGCGTCCAGGCCGCCTGGAGCTTCGTCAAGGCACGCAGCCCGGCCTACGGGGTAAAGCCGAGCGTGTTCGGCAAGAAGGACGTCCACGTCCACTTGCCCGAGGGCGCGGTACCCAAGGACGGTCCTTCGGCCGGCATCGGTATGGTAACGGCGCTTATTTCGACGCTGACCGGCATTCCGGTTCGCCGCGACGTGGCGATGACCGGCGAGGTGACGCTACGCGGCCGGGTGCTGCCGATTGGCGGACTCAAGGAAAAGCTGCTCGCGGCGCTCCGTGGCGGGATCACGACGGTGCTCATCCCGCAGGAGAATGAAAAGGATCTTGCCGAGCTTCCCGCAATCCTGCGCGAAGGGCTGACCATCGTGCCGGTGGCGCATGTCGACGAGGTGCTCGCCCGGGCGCTCAGCGGCAAGCTTGAGCCAATCGAGTGGACGGAAGCGGACGAACATGCCGCCGAACCCGTCGCGCCAACGCAGGGACAGGCCTCTTCAGCGCTTCGCCACTAGAGAAACTGTCACGATACCGGCACTGAGCCGAAGCATATGTGGTTGTTCCCGCTGGCAAAGAGCCCGCGGGCAATGGGAAGGATTGAATGAACAAGCAGGATCTTATCGGGCAGATCGCCGAGCGCGCGGGTCTCAACCGGATGGACGCGGCGCGGGCAGTAGAAACCATGCTCGAGGTGATCACCGACGCGCTTCGCCGCGGCGACGAGGTCCGGCTGGTCGGCTTCGGCAATTTCGTGGTGACCCGCCGCAAGGCGTCGGTCGGCCGCAATCCGCGCACGGGCGAGCCGCTGCAGATCGACAGCACGGCCCAGCCCAAGTTCCGTGCCGGCAAGCTTCTCAAGGAAGCGGTGCAGTAACACGCTGGACAGGGGTAGGGCGGTTCGCTAACCGCCCCTCACCCAAGGCGTGGGCGCGTAGCTCAGTGGTAGAGCACACCCTTCACACGGGTGGGGTCGCAGGTTCAATCCCTGCCGCGCCCACCACGCCTCTCCTCCTCATTTGCTACGGTTGACGGGGCCTACTGAAGATAGGCCGCGCTGAAGCTCGCGACGCGGCGAAGCTCCTCCCAATCCTCGAACAGGATGTCGCGGCCCTCGCGCCGGATCAGTCCTTGGCGCTCGAGATCGGCGAACACGCGATTGACGTTGACGCTGGTCTGGCCGGTGATGTCGGCGATCTGCTGCTGCGTGAAGGGGTTCATCAGGCGGCGTTCTTTAGGATCGACCCTGCTGCGCTCCGCCAGTTCACAGAGCAAATGCACGACCCGTGCAGTCGAATCGCGGCGCCCGCAATTGAGCAGCCACTCGTACCCAATTTCCTCGTGGCGCTGCGTCAGCTTCCAGAAGAAGCGGGCGAGCTCAGGATTGGCATCGACGATGGGATCGAAGTCGCGCTGCTGGCCGACAAGGATGCGGCTGCGCACAATGGCCTGGATGCCGTAATCTGCCACACGGTCGCCCGGCAGGATTCCGTCGCCCGCAAAGCGAAGCGCAATGATCTGACGCCGACCGGCGCCGTCGCCCTTGTATTTGGCAAGGATGCCGCTCTCGACGAAGAAGACTTCGTTGCGCTCGACGCCTGCCTCGCGGAAGGGGCGCCGCGGATCGACCTCGACAGACTTGCTCGGCATTTCCGCAAGGAGGGTCGCCAGGTGTGGTTCGAGCCCGGCGCGCACCAAAGCATCGTGAAGCCGAACTTCTTCGCCAGCGGCCGCCCTGGAGCGCTTGCTCATCGTAGTCACCTTTCGCTCCCTGCAGAATTGAATATCGTGCTTTGGGCGAACGGGTGCAAGTAAATTAACACAGGTTATTATTCGCTTTCTGTATTGGCGGCCGAGCGCCAGGAGTGCCGGAGCGCTTCGATCAGCGCGTCGGTTGCAGGTTGGGTGGCGGACAGGTCGGGTTGGCCGGGCCAGCCCTTGTCGTCGTAAACGGTCGCTTCGAAGTGCCGCTCGCCTTTGTAGCGGGGCAGGACGTGGAAGTGCACGTGGGGATCGACCATCATCAGCATAAGGTAGTTGATGCGTTCGTACTGACTGAAGTGGCGAAGCATGCGCTCGATGCGGGCAACCATTTCACCCTGTTCGGCAAAGGCCGCTGGAGCAAGATCGCCATAGCTGGTCTGTTCGCCAAGCGAGCAGAGGATCAGGCTACCGAGCGTTGGTTGTGCAGTTCGAACCAGCACTACCCAGTAACGGCCCTCATGAACCAGCGTTTGAGGATAACCGAACTTCAGTAATGTCGCGTTCGGTGAATGGTTACGCATCAACTCGCTGGACTTGGCTTGCATCGGGGCGGGACCACCCTTAAGGGGCGGACGCGCTGTGCCAAGCCGTTTTCGACACGGTCTGTGCAGTTGTGGCGATCGTAGCTCAGTTGGTTAGAGCATCGGTTTGTGGTACCGAGGGTCGCGGGTTCAAGTCCCGTCGATCGCCCCATCATCCTTCCTTTTCAGCGATCCGGAATCGACCCCGCACATGACCGATCTGTGGAGCCTTCCCGACTTTGACGGGCACGAGGCAGTGACCCATGTTTCCGATCCCGCCAGCGGGCTTCGTGCGATCATTGCCATGCACAGCACCCATCTCGGGCCGGCGGCAGGCGGCAGCCGGTTCTGGCATTATGCCAAGGGCGAAGATGCGCTGACCGATGCGCTGCGCCTGTCGCGAGGCATGAGCTACAAGAACGCCATGGCGGGTCTTCCGCTGGGCGGCGGCAAGGCAGTGATCCTGGCTGATGACAATCGTACCAAGACTCCCGCCATGCTGGCCGCCTTCGGTCGCGCGGTGGAGATGCTCGGCGGACGCTATGTCACCGCTGAGGACGTCGGCATCGGCGTCGCCGATATGCAGGCTGTGCGCCGCGAGACACGTCACGTCGCCGGGCTTCCGGTGGCGGAAGGCGCGGTTGGCGGCGATCCCGGACCGCACACCTCCCTGGGCGTGTTCCTCGGCATCAAGGCGGCGGTTCGCCGGGCGGTTGGCAAGGACAGCCTGAATGGCCTCCACATCGCTCTGCAGGGTGCCGGCAGCGTGGCCGGCGGTGTCGCCCGTCGTGCCGCGCAGGAAGGCGCGCGCCTGACGATCGCCGACGTCAATGCAGCCAAGGCGGCGGCGCTGGCGCAGGAAGTCGGCGGGCAGGTCGGCGATCCGGCCACAATTCTCGCCACCGAAGCCGATGTGATGAGCCCCAATGCGCTTGGCGCGATCCTAGACGACCAGAGCATCGCGGCCTTGCGTGCCCCGATTGTCGCGGGCGGTGCCAACAACCAGCTCGCGCGGCCGGAGCATGGTCCGGCCCTGATGGCGCGCGGCATCCTTTATGCGCCCGATTACGTCATCAACGCCGGCGGGATCATCAACGTCTCGACCGAATACCTTCAGGACGGCGACGCCGAAGTGGTGCGCTCGCGCATCGAAGGTATTCCCGACCGCCTTGAAGCGATCTGGAGCGAAAGCGTGGCGAGCGGGCGCGATCCGGCGACGGTTGCCGATGCGATGGCACGCAAGCTGATCGGTCGCGCATAAGGCTTTCGGTCAGGGCGCCTAGGTCCGTCTGCTTGCGCATAGTGCAAAGCAGGCGGAACCATAATATGGGCCCAACAATCCCATGCACCGCTTCGCCAACCCCGCTCGTTTTCTGAAGATCGCCAAGCCCGCTACAGTGTGGTTGCTCGGGGTCGGGCTCGTGCTGAGCGCGATCGGGATCTCCGGGGCGCTGTTCCTGATTCCGCCCGACTACCTTCAGGGAGAGACGGTGAGGATCCTGCACATCCATGTTCCGGCCGCCTGGCTCGGCATGGGCGGGTGGACGGGGATTGCGATCGCTTCGGCGATGCAGATCGTGTGGCGTCATCCGCTGGCCGGTGTCGCCGCCCGCGCGATTGCTCCGGCGGGCGCTACCTTCGCCTTTCTCTGCCTTGCCACCGGCTCCATCTGGGGGCGCCCGACCTGGGGCACTTGGTGGGAATGGGACGGGCGTCTGACGTCGATGCTGGTGCTGTTCTTTCTTTATTGCGGCTACATGGCGCTAGCCGCGGCGGAGAAGGAACGGGGCCCCGACGGTCGCGCCGCGCCCGTTTTCGGGCTAGTCGGGGCGGTCAACATCCCGATCATCCACTTCTCCGTGCAATGGTGGAACACGCTCCATCAGGGGGAGAGCATCGAGCTCACCGGCACCTCCATCGCGCCCGAGATCCTGTGGCCGTTGTTCTTCACCCTGTTCGGTTTCTCCGCCCTGTTCGGCGCGTTCGTGCTGCTGCGGATGCGGACGGAGCTTGCCGCGACCAAGGTCGAGGCGCGGCTGCGCCGGGCGGCCGCGGCATGAACCAGTGGGCCTTTGTCATCGCCGCCTATGCGGTGTTCCTTATCGGCACCGGGGGGCTGCTAGCCTGGTCACTGCTCGCCTGCCGGGCGGCTGAACAGCGAGCCGAGAAGCTGAGCCGCAAGAAATGATCCTCGCACCCAAGCACCAGAGGCTGGTGCTGGTCCTGCTGGCCGTGGCGGCGCTGATCGGAGCCGCGGTGCTGGCAATGTGGGGCCTGTCTGACCGCGCCGCATATTTTCGCACCCCGCAGGATGTCGCCGCTGGAAGGGCCGAGATCGGCGTCCCGCTGCGCCTTGGCGGGATGGTGCAAAAGGGTTCGATCCAGCGCATGCCGGACGGTGTCAGCGTGGCCTTCGTCCTGACCGATGGCGTCGGCAAGGTGCCAGTCCGCTTTACCGGCATTGTGCCCGACCTCTTCAAGGAGAATAGCGGGGCCATCGCGGAGGGCGAACTCGGGCGCGATGGCACCTTTGTCGCCACCAACATTCTCGCCAAGCATGACGAGCGCTACATGCCGCCACAAATGGGCAATCAGGCGGCCGAGTTGATGACGCGGGAGACCGTCAAGTGATCGCCGAAGCGGGGCTTGCCGCCCTGTGGCTCGCCTTTTCGCTGGCGCTTCTTCAATTCGGGCTGGCAGTCGCCGGTCACCGGCTTGGCGACCTCAAGACGCTCGTCGCTCCGGTCGCTGTAGCGCAGGGGGCGCTGACCCTGCTCGCCTTCGGGCTGCTAATCTGCCTGTTCCTTCGCACTGACACCAGCGTTCAGCTGGTCGCCGCCAACAGCCACAGCGCCAAGCCCTTCATATACCGCTTCTCGGGCGCGTGGGGGAATCACGAAGGCTCGATGTTGCTGTGGGTGACGGTGCTCTCGGCCGCCGGCGCGCTGCTGGCCTTGATCGAGCGACGCCTGCCGGAGCGGAGCCTTCGGGCGACCCTCGGTGCGCAAGCGCTGCTAGCGCTCGGTTTCTTCGGCTTCCTGCTGATCGCTTCCAATCCCTTTACCCGCCTCAACCCGGCACCGCCGCAAGGGCAGGGACTGAACCCGCTGCTGCAAGACCCGGGCCTCGCCTTTCATCCGCCGACGCTCTACCTCGGATACGTTGGCCTTAGCGTCGCCTTCAGCCTTGCCGTAGGCGCGCTGCTGACCCGCGAGGTCGGCCCCGCGATGGCCCGCGCGATGCGGCCGTGGGTGCTTGGCGCTTGGGTGCTGCTCACCATCGGCATCGTCGCCGGCAGCTACTGGGCGTATTACGAGCTTGGCTGGGGTGGCTGGTGGTTCTGGGACCCGGTCGAGAACGCCAGCCTGATGCCGTGGCTCGCCGCCACCGCCTTGCTTCATTCACTCAACGTGCTGGCGGCCCGAGGCTCGCTTCGCGCCTGGACCGTCATGCTGGCGGTGGTCGCCTTCTCCATGTCGATGATCGGCACCTTCCTGGTGCGCTCGGGTATCCTCACCAGCGTGCACAGCTTCGCGGTCGACCCGACCCGCGGCAGCTTCATCCTCGGTCTGCTGATCTTTTACACCGGCGGCGCCCTGCTGCTGTTCGCGCTGCGGGTGGCCTCGGTCCGGGAGGGTGCGCGGTTCGAGCCGGTCAGCCGAGAAGGCGCGCTGGTCGCGAACAATCTCATCCTGTCGGTGATCCTCGGCACCGTGTTCGTGGGCACGCTCTACCCGGTGGCGATCGAAGCCGTCTCTGGCGAGAAGATCTCCGTCGGCCCGCCATATTTCAACGCGGTCACCGGACCGTTGGTGCTGATCCTCGCCGCGTTGTTGTTCATCGGGCCGCTGCTTCGCTGGCGGCGCGACACCCGGCCCAATCTGCGCCGGATCGCGGCTCCCGCGGTGGTCACCCTCGCTGCCTTTGCCCTGACGTTCGTCGTGCCCACGATGAATTGGCTGCCGCGGCTCGGTCTCGCCTTTGCCGCGGGTCTCGCTGCCGCGAGTTTCCTGCCGCTGGCCGGTCGCGACCTTCGCCGCACCCCACTCACAATTTGGGGAATGGTGGTCAGCCATCTCGGGATTGCCGTGGCGATGATCGGTGCGGCGTCTGACGCGTCGTTGACCCGAGAGACGCTTGCCGCCGCCCGGATTGGCGAGACCCTCGCTGTCGGCCCGTGGAAAGTGCGCTTCAACGGCGTCGACCCGGTCGCTGGTCCGAACTGGACCGCAATCGAAGGCCATCTGGTTGCGACCCGCGGGAATATTTCTATCCGCCTCGATCCCCAGAGCCGCTATTTCAGCTCGCCGCCGACCGAGACCAATGAAGCGGCGATCCTCACGCGGCTCGATGGTCAGCTTTATACGGTCATCGGCAAGCGCGAAGGCGACCGCTGGCAAATGCGCCTGTGGTGGAAGCCGATGGTCACCTTCATCTGGCTCGGCGGCGCGCTGATTGCGCTGGGCGGGCTGCTCGCCCTGATCGGCCGGTTGCGCCGTGAGCGCGGGCGTCCGCTGGTTGCGGAGGCACGAGCATGAGCCGGCGCGCCTGGCTGCTCGTGCCGCTGTTGCTGTTCGTCGGCTTTGTCGCGGCGGCGGCATGGCGGCTTAGCGCGCCGCCCGACTCCTCGATTCGCTCGCGCATGGTCGGGCGCGATGTGCCGGCCTTTGCTGCGGCGCCGCTGCTGCCGGGCCGCGTTGGCGTCGCCAGCACAGACTTTGGTCAGGGCAAGCCGCGCCTCGTCAACTTTTTCGCCAGCTGGTGCGTCCCCTGCATCGCCGAAGTGCCGGTGCTGCTCGAGCTACAGAAGCGCGGAGTCGTCATCGACGCCATCGCGCTACGCGACGATCCCGCTGACGTGCGCAAGTTCCTCGCCGAGAACGGCGATCCTTTCGCCGCGCTCGGCAGCGATCCGGTCGGCGACGCGCAGATTGCCTTCGGTTCGTCGGGCGTGCCCGAAAGCTTCATTGTCGATGGCAAGGGCGTCGTTCGCTACCAGCACATCGGCCCGATCACGCCCGAGCAGCTTCCCGAAGTGATTGCCGAGTGGGAGAAGGCGCAATGAGGCTGCGGATCGTCGTCACCGCGCTGGCCCTCCTTGGTGCCACCGGCGCCAGCGCCGACTCGAACCGCCCGCCGGCGCCCTACGCGTACAAGCAGTTGTCCGATCCGGCCAAGGAAGCCGAAGCCACTGACCTTATGACCGAGCTTCGCTGCCTCGTCTGCCAGGGCCAATCGATCCATGATAGCGATGCGGAGATGGCCGGCGACATGCGCCACCTCGTGCGGACCCGCATCGAGGCGGGCGAAAGCCCCGATCAGGTGCGCAGTTTCCTGATCGACCGTTACGGAAGCTGGGTAAGCTATCAGCCCCGGCTCGACCGCGACACGCTCGTCCTGTGGCTTGCGCCCCTATCGCTGCTCCTCGCCGGCGGCTTTCTCGTCGTGCGCCGCATGAAGGTTCGCCGCTGATGGGCTGGCTGTGGCTGTTCCTCCTGCTTGCCGCCACCGCCGGCGGTTTGTGGATTGCCGGCAAGCTTCGCGGTGCCGCGCTGCAGGTGACGCTGGCGGCGTTGATGCTGGGTGCCGCAGGCTACGCGTTGCAGGGGCAGCCCGACCTCCCAGGCGCACCGCGCGAAGGAGAGCTTAGCCGACCCGCGCTGCCGCTGACGGAAGCGCGGCAGGCGATGCTCGGCCGCTTCACCGCGGGCGAGCGCTATCTGCTGATCGCCGACAGCTTTGCCCGGCGCGGCAATACGACCGAGGAGCTGGGCGCCATCCGGGCCGGGCTCAAGGCCTATCCCGACAATCTCGCGCTGCGGATCGGATTGGCCAATGCGCTGGTCGACCATGCGCAGATGATCACGCCCGCCGCCGAGCTCGCCTTCGAGCGGGCACGGCAGGCGGCGCCGCGCCATCCCGCACCGTTGTTCTTCGAAGGACTGGCCCGAGCCCGCTCCGGCGATCGCGATCGCGGGCTTGAGCTGTTCCGCGCCGCTCTTGCGCTCACGCCGGAGGGCACCAGCTACCGCCCGATGATCGAGCAGGCCGTCGCCCTGACCAGCAACACGTCGGCTGAGCAGCAGACGGTCCCGAGTGTGCCTGCGGAGCAGGGGACAATTCGGCAAGCGGCACGGCCCTAGTCGCCTCGCCCGGTTTCTTCCTGGAGGGCGTCGATCTTCTTGGACGCTTCGGCCTTGCTGAGTTCGGGATCGAACTCCGTGCCGGCTTCTTCGCTCAGCGTCTGGAGGTAAGAGGCCTGCGCCCCCGTCATCGGCTCGCCGCCGGTGGTCCAGTGATCGGGATTCTTGACTGCGTTGCCAGTCGGATGCGCCTTGGGATCGATGTCGGGAGTCGTCGCCATTCTTCGAGCCTTCTCAGATGTTCGAGTTGACTGAAGAACGACGACGTTCCGCTTATGTTCCGCGCTTAGACAGGCACGAACTCGAGGTCGAGCGCTTCGGCCACCGCCTGGTGGCGGATCTTGCCGCCGCTGACGTTAAGGCCGTTGGCGAGGTGCGGATCAGCGGCCATCGCCGCTTCGGCGCCGAGATTGGCGAGCTTCAGCGCAAAGGGCAGGGTCGCATTGTTGAGCGCGAACGCGCTGGTGCGCGCGACCGCGCCCGGCATATTGGCAACGCAATAATGGATCACGCCGTCGACCTCATAAACGGGGTCGGCGTGCGTGGTAGCATGGCTGGTCTCGAAGCAGCCACCCTGATCGATGGCGATGTCGACCAGCACGCTGCCGCGCTTCATGGTCTTGAGCATCTCGCGGCTGACCAGCTTGGGCGCCGCGGCACCCGGCACCAGCACGGCGCCGATGACCAGCTCGGCTTCTTCCACCGCATGGGCGATGGCGGCGCGGCTGGCGTAGGCCGTCTTGATCTGGCTGCCGAAGAACATGTCGAGCTCGGCCAGGCGTTCGTTCGAAATGTCGTAGATGGTGACGTCGGCACGCATGCCGACAGCCATCTGCGCCGCGTTGACGCCGCTGACGCCGCCACCGAGGATAGCAACCTTGGCCGGCGACACACCGGGAACGCCGCCGAGCAGCACGCCGCGGCCGCCTTGAGCCTTTTCAAGATAATGGGCGCCAACCTGGATGCTGAGTCGGCCCGCGACTTCGCTCATCGGCTTCAGCAGCGGCAGCGCGCCCGAGCGCGACGTCACCGTTTCATAGGCGATGCAGGTCGCGCCCGAGTTCATCAGCCCTTCGGCCTGCGGCTTGTCGGCCGCGAGGTGAAGATAGGTGAAGAGCAGGTGATGCGGCTTGATCATCGCGATCTCGCCCCGCTGCGGCTCCTTCACCTTGACGATCATCTCCGCCGTCTCGAACACCGCAGCGGCGTCGGGCAGGATGGTCGCGCCGGCCTTCACATAAGCGTTGTCAGGGCAGTCGATGCCCATGCCGGCACCGGTCTCGACGAACAGCTCGTGGCCGGCTGCGACCAGCTCCTTGACCGAGGCCGGGGTAAGGCCGACACGATATTCGTGGTTCTTGATTTCCTTGGGCACGCCGACGCGCATGGAACGATCGCCTTCTCGAGAGTTGAGCGGAGGTGGTTGCGCGCGCCTATAGACCCAGAATGAGCCGATGCACCAGCCGATTGCGAGCGGCCTCTCGCGCTGCTAGGGGCCGCGCCCGATGAACGTCACCGCTGAAGGCGCTGCCCAGCCCGCCGATCCGTCGGTGACCGAGCAAAGCCATGGCCACCATGTGCAAGGATCGCTCGCCAAGCTGATGCTCGGCGCGGCTGGAGTCGTGTTCGGCGACATCGGCACCTCGCCCATCTACGCCTTCCGCGAAACCTTTGCAGGGCACCACACGCTGGAGCCTGACCGGCTCCACATCTTCGGCGTGCTCAGCCTGATCTTCTGGTCGATGATGATCATCGTGACGCTGAAATACGTTACCATCATCATGCGCGCCGACAACAAAGGCGAGGGCGGAAGCCTGGCGCTGCTGGCTCTGATCAACCGCTCGACCGGAAGCACTCGGCGCTGGACCGGTGGGATCGTCATGCTCGGCGTGTTCGCGACCGCTTTGTTCTACGGCGACAGCATGATCACCCCGGCCATTTCCGTCCTTTCGGCGGTGGAGGGATTGAAGACCGTCAACGGCGCGTTCGAGCCATACGTGATCCCACTCTGCATCGGCATCCTGGTCGGGCTGTTCATGATACAGAGCCGGGGGACAGCCAAAGTCGGCAACCTGTTCGGCCCGGTGATGATCGTCTATTTCATCACGCTGGCCGTGCTGGGGACGACCCACCTGGTGGCGGCTCCCGGCCTGCTGCTGGAGATGCTCAATCCGCTGAACGCGCTCTATTTCTATTATCAGGAGCCGCTTCCGGCGTTCATCGCGATGGGTTCGGTGGTGCTTGCCGTCACCGGTGCGGAGGCGCTTTACGCGGACATGGGGCACTTCGGTAAGCGGCCGATCCGCTATGCCTGGATCTTCGTCATAGTCGCCTTGCTGCTCAATTATCTGGGGCAGGGCGCCATGCTGCTCCAGCAGTCGCCCGAGCAGGCCCGCGAGCTGGTCAAGAACCCGTTCTTCTTCCTTGCGCCCGAAGGCCTGCGTCTGCCGCTGGTGCTGCTGGCGACCTGCGCCACCGTAATCGCCAGCCAGGCGGTGATCACCGGCGCCTTCTCGGTCACGCAACAGGCGATCCAGCTTGGCTTCATTCCGCGCCTGCGCATCTTGCAGACCAGCGAGTCCGCCAAGGGTCAGATTTACATCCCGGTGGTGAACTGGGCGCTGATGGTCGCCGTGGTGCTGCTGGTTGTCACTTTCGGCAGCTCCTCAAATCTGGCAGCCGCCTACGGTATCGCAGTGACCGGCGCGATGTTCATCGACACGCTGCTGCTCGCGGTAGTCTTCTTTTCACTTTGGAAATGGCCAGCATGGAAGGCCATCCCGCTGCTCGCGCTCTTCCTGCTGGTCGACATCCTCTACTTTGGCGCCAACCTGCTGAAGGTGCCCGACGGCGGCTGGGTGCCGCTGGTGGTCGGCGTGATCGGCTTCACCCTGCTCACCACCTGGGCCAAGGGCCGCAAGCTGATGATGGACCGCATGGCCGAGGCGAGCCTCCCGATGGAAGTGTTCGTCAAGTCGGCCGCCAACAGCGCCACGCGTGTGCCCGGGACGGCCGTCTTCATGACTTCAAGCGCCAAGGGCGTCCCGCATGCGCTGCTTCACAACCTCAAGCACAACAAGGTGCTGCACGAGCGTATCATGCTGCTAACGGTGCGGATTGAGGACGTGCCCAACGTGCCCGAGGAGCGCCGGCTGGAGACGCAGGATTATAGCGAAGGCTTCTTCCGCGTGATCCTGCGCTACGGTTTCATGGACGAGATGAACGTGCCCGACGACCTCGGAAAGCTGCGTGACTGCGGGCCGGTGTGCCGGATGATGGACACTAGCTTCTTTCTTGCCCGCCAGACGCTGATCAGCACTGCGCGGCCCGGCATGGCGAGCTGGCGCGAGCGGTTGTTCGCCTGGATGCTGCGGAATTCGGAAAGCGCCATGGAATTCTTCAAGCTACCACCCAACCGGGTGGTCGAGCTTGGCAGCCAGGTCGAGATCTAGCTCGGTTAGGTCAGAAGGGCAGGGGCGCAACTTTGCGGTCCCTTCCGGCATTGGCGGCAGATGGATCAAACCGCCTCGTGGATCGCGACCGCCGCAACCATCATTGCCGCCTGCTTCACCGCCTCGAACCTCGGCAGCCGGGTGACCGGGATCGGCTTCATCATCTTCACGATCGGCTCGATCGCCTGGTTCGCCACCGGCCTGCTGACCGGCCAGCCGGCGCTGGTTTGGACCAATGCCGTCATGACGCTGCTCAACCTGTTCGGCGTGTATCGCTGGCTGGGCCGGCAGGCCAAGCTGGAAGAAGGGGCAAGCAAGGCAGCCGAGGCAAGCGTCGCGGCGCCGGGCGAGGACTTGTTTCCGGCCTCAAGCCTGACCGCTTCGCGCCTCATCGGGCGCGGCGGAGAAGTGCTTGGGAGCACCGTGGACGCGATGCTGAGCTGCAATGGTGGCAAGCTGCGCTACCTGGTGGTTGCGCAGGGCGGTGTCGCCGGTCTCGGCGAGACCTTCCGCCGGGTCGACTGGCATTATGCCGGGGTGCAGGACGGCGCCGTGAAGACCGACATGTCGACGCAGGACTTCGATCGCCTGCCCGAGCTCCAGAAAGACAATTGGCCCGGCGCATGAGCGGCTACGCCGAGGAGAACCCACAATGAGCGGCGCGCTGATCGTAACGGCAGCGATTGGGGCCGAGGATTTTGCCTGGCTTGATGGCCAGCGTCGCGCCTACTTTCCGCCCGAGCGCAACCAGCTCGCCGCCCACCTCACCATGTTTCACGCACTTCCTCCCAGCGCCGAGGCGGAAGCGGGGAGGGTGCTGGCTCGGGAAGCGGCTGCAAGGCAGCCGGAAGCCAAGGTCGCCGGGGTAATGAACCTTGGCCGTGGTGTCGCCTACCGCATCGTGTCCGACGATCTGGAAGCCATTCGCCGCAACGTCGCGGATCACTTTCACGGCTTTCTCACCGCGCAGGATTCGCAAGGCTGGCGGCCGCACGTCACGATCATGAACAAGGCTGAGTCTGCCGCCGCCAAGGCGCTGTTGCGCGAACTGGAGGCGACGTTTAGCCCGCGACCGCTCAGGATCGCGGGGCTAGAGCTCTACCGCTACCTAGGCGGTCCGTGGGAACGCCTCGGGCGGTGGAGCTTTCGCGGTTAGCTGAGGTCGCCGACCCCGTCGCAGCTGAGCTCGAAGGCCGCCATGCCGGACTCGAGTACGCTTGCCAGCATCGGCATGTCGAGGAATTGGTCGACGACGCCACCGGCAGCGATCTCGTCGTTCGCCTCGGCGATCGCCTCGTCCCAGTCGGACGTCTCGTAGGTGCCCTGGCCGACCCAGCAGAAAGCGAGAAGTTCGGCTTGCTGGTCTTCGGCCAGATCGTCAATTACCGCGCGAAGTTCTTCCTCGACGCCGTCGTTGATGTCGTCGTCGAGTACGGAGAGCGCTTCCCCGCTGTTGTCGTCATCGACGTTGTCGGCGCCTTCGCCTTCATCATAGTCGGACGGCGTTTGCGCCTCATACTCGCGCGCTCGCAAGATAATGCGGCAGAGGGTATCGAGCGGCGTTAGCGGGTCCATCTTCATTGATCTCCTTTGCGTCTCCCAACACGGCGCATTAGCAGCGGTTCCTTGGCGTTGACCGCTGGGTATCCCCCGCGTATAGGCCCGCCCGCCGTCACGGCACCCCGAGAGGGGCGGAGTAGCTCAGCTGGTTAGAGCAGCGGAATCATAATCCGCGTGTCGGGGGTTCAAGTCCCTCCTCCGCTACCATTCGAAGTGCTAGGGACGGCGAACTTAAAACCCGCATGGGAAGCATCATAACCCGGTGCGTGCAGCCGCAAGGTCGCATGTTCCCGCTTCCCAGAGGATCAACCGGAAGGAATTATCCCTATGGCGAGCACGCTCGTCTCGATGCAGCAGCTGCTTGAAGCTGGCGCTCACTTTGGTCACCAGACCCACCGCTGGAACCCGCGCATGAAGCCGTACATTTTCGGCGACCGCAACGGTGTCCACATCATCGATCTTTCGCAGAGCGTTCCGCTGTTCGCCCGTGCGCTCGACTTTGTGCAGCAGACCGTCGCCCGCGGCGGCAAGGTGCTGTTCGTCGGCACCAAGCGCCAGGCGCAGGACGCGGTTGCCGAAGCCGCCGGCCGTTCGGGCCAGCATTTCGTCAACCACCGCTGGCTCGGCGGCATGCTGACCAACTGGAAGACCATCTCCAACTCGATCAAGCGCCTCAAGAGCCTTGAAGAGCAGCTCAGCGGCGACACGGCCGGTCTGACCAAGAAGGAGGTCCTTCAGCTGACCCGCGAGCGCGACAAGCTCGAAAAGAGCCTTGGCGGCATCCGTGACATGGGCGGCCTGCCCGATGTCATGTTCGTCATCGACACCAACAAGGAAGAGCTGGCGATCAAGGAAGCCAACGTCCTTGGCATTCCCGTCGTCGCGATCCTCGATTCGAACTCGAACCCCGAAGGCATCGCCTTCCCGGTTCCGGGCAACGACGACGCCAGCCGCGCGATCCGTCTGTATACCGATGCCGTTGCCGAGGCTTCGACCTCAGGCAAGACCGGTAACCAGCAGCGCCAGGGTGTCGACATCGGCGCCATGGCTGAGCCGCCGGCGGAAGCCGCGCTCGAGGCGTAAGCCTTATTCTCCCTCGCGGATGCGAGGGTTTTGGTGGAGAGCTGTCACAGTGGTGACGCTCTCCACTGCTTTTCACATTTTCTCTCCCAGCCTCTCCCGTCATCGGGAGGGGAGTAAAAGGAATTCAGCATGGCTGACATCACGGCCGCGATGGTCAAGGAACTGCGCGAGCGCTCGGGCGCCGGCATGATGGACTGCAAGAAGGCGCTTGCCGAGAACAACGGCGACATCGAAGCATCCATCGACTGGCTGCGCGCCAAGGGTCTTGCTTCCGCGGGCAAGAAGGCCGGCCGCACCGCCGCCGAGGGCCTCGTCGGCGTTGCCGTTCAGGGCAACAAGGGCGTTGTCGTCGAGGTAAACTCGGAAACCGACTTCGTCGCCAAGAACGAGCAGTTCCAGAGCTTTGTCCGCGACGTTACCCAGCTCGCGCTGAACGGCAACGGCGACGTCGACGCGCTGAAGAGCGCCACCATGCCGTCGGGCAAGTCGGTCGAGGAAGCGCTGACCGAGAATATCGCCACCATCGGCGAGAACCAGAACCTGCGCCGCGCCAAGATGCTCAGCGTCGATAGCGGTGCTGTCGTAGCCTATGTCCACAATGCCGCCGCTCCCGGCATGGGCAAGATCGGCGTGCTAGTCGCGCTCGAGGGTGATGCACCGACCGATAAGCTCGAGAGCCTCGGCAAGCAGATCGCCATGCACATCGCAGCCGCCAACCCGCTGGCGCTGACCGGCGAAGCGATCGACCCGGCCGTGATCGAGCGTGAAGCTGCGATCGCCCGCGAAAAGAACGCCGACAAGATCGCCGGCAAGCCCGCCGACATCGCCGAGAAGATCCTCAAGGGTCCGGTCGACAAGTTCCGCAAGGAAAGCGCGCTGCTGACCCAGGCAGTCGTGTTCGACGGCAAAACCCCGGTGCAGGACTACGTCTCGGCGGAAGCCAAGGCTGCTGGCGGTTCGGCGACCATCGCCGATTTCGTCCGCTTCCAGCTCGGCGAAGGCATCGAAAAGCAGCAGAGCGATTTCGCTGCCGAAGTGGCTGCCGCCTCGGGCGTCAAGCAGGGCTAAGCCTTCCTCTCCCTCCTCGTTGAGGGAGAAGATACTTCCCAAGCGGGCGGCGGCGCTTATAGAAGCGCTGCCGCCCGTTTCACATCCGAAAGACCGCCATTCCCATGCCCCGCCGCTTCAACCGCATTCTCCTGAAGCTGTCGGGCGAGGCGTTGATGGGGCCCGGCCACTTCGGAATCGACCCCGACACCGTGGCCGCCATGGCTGCCGAGGTGAAGGCCGCCAAGGAGGCTGGCTTCGAACTCTGCCTGGTGATCGGCGGAGGCAACATCTTCCGCGGCATGGCTGGCGCTGCCAAGGGCATGGACCGGGCGCAGGCCGATTACATGGGCATGCTCGCGACCGTCATGAACGCGCTCGCGGTGCAGAACGCGCTGGAGCAGATGGGCGTCGAGACCAGGGTGCAGAGCGCAATCAAGATGGACCAGGTGTGCGAGCCCGTTATCCGGCGCCGTGCCGAGCGGCATCTTGCCAAGGGCCGGGTAGTTATCTTCGCCGCTGGCGTCGGCTCGCCTTATTTCACCACCGACACCGGCGCCGCGCTCCGCGCTGCCGAAATGAAGTGCAATGCGCTGTTCAAGGGCACCAGCGTCGATGGTGTGTATTCTGCCGATCCCAAGAAGGTGAAGGACGCCACGCGCTTCGACACCATCGGCTTCGACAAGGTGCTTGCCGAAGATCTCAAGATCATGGACGCGGCGGCCGTCGCTTTGTGCCGTGATAATGACATTCCGATCGTCGTCTTCAACATCCGCGAGCCTGGCAATCTGGCGAAAGTGCTTGCGGGCGAGGGCGTGGCGACGATCGTTGAGGACCAGGAGGAACGTTAAGATGCCAGCGTATGACAAGGCCGATGTGAAGCGCCGCATGGCGGGTTCGGTAGAAGCGCTTAAGAGCGATCTTGGCGGGCTTCGCACCGGGCGCGCTTCGACCGCGCTGCTCGATCCGATCCAGGTGGAGGTGTACGGCGCCAAGATGCCGCTCAACCAGGTCGCGACCGTGTCGGTCCCTGAGCCTCGGATGATCTCGGTCCAGGTGTGGGACAAATCCAACCTCAACGCGGTGGAAAAGGCGATTCGTTCGGGCGGTCTCGGCATCAATCCCATCACCGACGGGCAGATGATCCGCTTGCCGATCCCCGACATGACCGAGGAGCGCCGCAAGGAGCTTGCCAAGCTGGTCAGCCAATATGCCGAAAAAGCCCGCATCGCCGCGCGCAACGTGCGCCGTGACGCGATGGACGCGCTGAAGACCGACGAGAAGAAGAAGGAAATCAGCGAGGACGAGCACAAGAAGCTCGACACCGAGGTCCAGAAGATCACCGACGACACGATCAAGGAGATCGATGCGGCGGCGGCGGCCAAGGAAAAGGAAATCCTCGGCAAGTGAGTTCAACCACCCCGCTGGTGCCGAGCGACGTCGAGGCACGCGATTCCTCGACCAAGCTCGGGGCCGGCGGGGCAGCGATCCCCCGCCACGTCGCGATCATCATGGACGGCAATGGCCGCTGGGCCGCCCGGCGCTCGCTGCCGCGCGTCGCCGGCCATCGCGCCGGGGCCGAGGCTGTTCGCCGCGCCATGCAGGCGGCGGTCGACAGCGGCGTCGAAGTGCTGACGCTCTACGCTTTCTCGAGCGAAAATTGGCGGCGCTCGGAAGATGAGGTCAGCGACCTTAAGGGGTTGATGCGCTTCTACCTCGAGCGCGAGCTTGGCACGCTCCAGAAGGAGAAGGTGCGTCTTAAGCTGATCGGCGAGCCGGCGGCTTTCGGAAATGACCTGTACGACCGGCTCCAGCAGGCGGTCGACGAAACTCAAGACAATGACCGGCTAACTCTGGTGGTGGCGCTCAACTACGGCAGCCAGGCGGAGCTTGTCGGCGCAGCGAAGGCGCTGGCCCGGGGCGTGCGCGACGGCACCGTCGATCCCGAAAGCATCGACATCGCCGCAGTCGAAAGTTTGCTCCACACCCGCGACCTGCCGCCGCTCGATCTGCTGATCCGCACCAGCGGCGAAGTTCGGTTGTCAAACTTCCTATTGTGGCAGGCGGCTTATGCCGAACTGCACTTCGTCGACACGCTATGGCCCGACTTCGACGAAGCGGCGTTTGGCGCGGCGCTGGGCGAATTCGCGAGGCGGCAGCGGCGGTTCGGCGGGCGATGAGCGAGATCGCGCTTCGTACCATCACCGGCGTGCTGATGATCCTGACGGCGCTTACGGCCGAATGGTTCGGCGGTACCGCCTTCGCCATCCTCGTCGCGGCGGCTGCGACCGCAATCTATTACGAATGGGCCAAAATGGTGCGGGGCTGGGGACTGGCCTGGCACCTCAGCGGCTTTGTGTTTGCGCTGCTGCCCGCGCTGGCCCTCCTGTGGGTTCGCGAGCGCGCTGGTGTCCCGGCCGGAAGCCAGGGTTTCGAACTGGTGCTGTGGGCATTCATTGTGACCTGGAGCGCGGACATTGGCGCATTCTTCACCGGCCGCACCTTTGGCGGACCGAAGCTTGCACCAACAGTGAGCCCGAACAAGACGATCTCTGGCCTGATTGGCGGCCTGATCACCGCTACCCTGCTCGGCGGAATCTGGGCGCAGCACCAGGAACTGCACTGGGCGTGGCTGCTGCTGGCGCCCGTATTCGCCTTCGCTGCTGCGATCGGTGACCTGTTCGAAAGCTGGATGAAGCGGCAGGCCGGAGTCAAGGACAGTGGCCGCATCCTGCCAGGGCATGGCGGGGTGTTCGACCGGCTCGACGGTCTCGTCCCGGTGGCGGTGCTGACGGCAGTGGCCGTGATGGCGGGTCTCGGCTGATGAAGCGAGTCGCCATTCTCGGCGCGACCGGCTCAATCGGTAGCTCGACCCTCGATCTTGTCGAAGCGGCGCCCGAGCGCTTCGAAGTCACAGCAGTAACCGCCGCCAGCAACGTCGCCGAGCTTGCCGTCATCGCCCGCCGCACGCGGGCCTCGCTTGCCGTCATCGCCGACGAAAGCCGCCTTGGCGCGTTGCACGAGGCGCTTGCCGGCACTAACATCCAGGCGGCCGCGGGCGAAGGGGCCTTGGCCGAAGCTGCCTTGTCCGCTGATCTCGTGGTGGCCGCGATTGTCGGCACGGCCGGGCTGGCGCCGGTCATGGCGGCAGTGCGCGCCGGACGGACGGTCGGTCTCGCCAATAAGGAAGCTCTGGTCTCCGCCGGCGCGCTGATGATCGAGGAGGCCCGGCGCTCGGGCGCAACGCTGCTTCCCATCGACAGCGAGCATAACGCCATTTTCCAGTGCCTTGCCGGGCAAGATTGCGATCGGATCGCAAGGTTGATCCTGACCGCCAGCGGCGGGCCGTTCCGAACCTGGAGCGCCGCCGGTATGGCACGGGCGACGCCAGCGCAGGCGGTGGCGCATCCCAATTGGTCGATGGGCGCTAAGATCAGCGTCGACAGCGCGACCATGATGAACAAGGGCCTGGAGCTGATTGAGGCGCATCATCTATTCGGGCTTGCGGAGGAGCGGATCGACATCGTCGTGCATCCGCAGTCGGTGATCCACAGCCTGGTCGAATATGCCGACGGCTCGATGCTGGCCCAGCTTGGCAGCCCCGACATGCGGGTGCCGATCGGCCACGTTCTTGCCTGGCCCGAGCGAATGGAGACGCAGGCGCGCCGCCTCGACTTGCTGGAGATCGCGCGGCTCGACTTCGAAGCGCCTGACGACCGTCGCTTTCCCGCACTCCGGCTGGCCCGCGAAGCGCTTCGCCGCGGCGGCTCGGCGCCGCTCACGCTCAACGCGGCCAATGAGGTCGCCGTTGAAGCCTTTCTCGGCGGCGCCATTCAGTTTGGTGACATCGCGGCGATCGTAGAAGAACAGTTGGTACGGCTGGAGCAGCCGCTACCGGGTTCGATCGACGAGGTGCTTGCACTTGATGCCGAGATTCGCCGAGATACGCGGGAACGCCTCACGGTGGATGCACACTGATGCTTGAAACGCCGCCGATGTGGTTCCTTGCCCTGGCGTTTCTTGCCGCGATCGGTCCGCTCGTCTTCATTCACGAATTTGGCCACTACATCGTGGGCCGCTGGTTCGGCATCGGTGCCGAGACTTTTTCGATAGGCTTCGGCCGCGAGGTCGTGGGTTGGACCGACAAGCGCGGGACCCGCTGGAAAGTCGGCTGGTTGCCGCTTGGCGGCTATGTCCGCTTCACCGGGGACATGAACCCGGCAAGCATGGGCCAGAACCTCGACCAGCTCAGCCCCGAGCTTCGTGCCCGCAGCTTCCATGCCAAGCCGGTGTGGAAGCGTGCACTGGTGGTGTTCGCGGGACCTGCCGCCAACTTCCTGCTCGCCATTCTGATCTTCGCCGCCTTCATCGCCGCCAATGGTGCGCCGCGGACACCGGCGATTGTTGCGTCCGTGCTGCCCGGATCACCCGCCGCAGCTGTCGGCTTGCAGCGCGGCGACCGCATCACGGGGATCGACAACAAGGAAATCCGCCGCTTCGACGATCTCGCCGATTACAGCCGGCTCCGTCCGGGCGAGGAAGTGCTGCTGACCGTCGAGCGGCAGGGCCGGAGCTTCACCGCGCCGACGCGGCTGGCAGAGGTGACCGAGGCCGACCGGTTCGGCCAGACGTATCGCGTTGGACGGCTCGGCGTCGCCACCGGTGAACGGGTGTTCGAGCCGGTGCCAACGCTGCAGCTGGTGCCGGAAGCGGTCGGAATAACCGCTTCGACCATCGAGAACACTGCTCTTGGCTTGTGGCAGATCATCACTGGACGCCGGCCGCTGCAGGAGCTGGGCGGCCCGATCAAGATGGCGCAGGTCGCCGGCCAGGTCGCCAGTATCGGCTGGTTCGAGTTCGTCCAGCTAATCGCCTTCTTCTCGATAAACCTCGGGTTCATCAACTTGCTGCCAGTTCCCATGCTCGACGGGGGTCATCTGGCGCTCTACGCGGTCGAGGCGACACGTCGCCGGCCGCTTGGAGCACAGGCGCAGGAGTGGCTGTTTCGCGGCGGGTTCGCCGCCCTCATGACCTTAATGCTGGTGGCGACTCTCAACGACCTTGCTTCGGTGGGCCTGTGGCAGACATTGGGGCGATTGTTGGGCTAAGCCCGCCTTGAACAATGAGGGTTGGCGCGGCAGGGGCCCGCGTCTAGTAGCGTCGCGGGCAATTCCAAGTGTCTGAAGGCGTCAACCATGTCACCTCAACGCAGGTGGGGACAAGATTACGTGAGTTCGAAAGGCGACAAGGCTTTGATCAATCGCATGAGGGCGACGCTTCTGCTTGGCACCATTGTCGGTGGCTGGGCTTCACCCGTGCTCGCTCAACAGGCTGCCCAACCTGCCCCTGCGACGGCGGCGACCACTACGCAGCCCGGTCCGGCCGCGACAGCACCGGCCGCGCCGGCGGCGCAGCAGCGGACCATCCGCTCCATCTCCGTTCAGGGCGCACAGCGCCTCGAGGCAGAGACCGTGCGGTCTTACGCGGGGCTCAACCCTGGCGACACCTATGATGCCGAGAAGCTCGATACGGCGATCAAGGCGCTGTACGACACCGAGCTGTTCGCCGACGCCCAGATTCAAGGCGCGGACACCGGCAACATCGTACTGGTTGTGCGCGAGAACCCGGTGATCAACCGCATCGTGCTTGAAGGCAACAAGCGCATCAAGGACGACAAGATCCTGCCCGAAATTCGGCTTGCGCCACGGCAGATCTTCACCCGCACCAAGGCACGCAGCGACGTCGAGCGGATCATCGAGCTCTACAAGCGCCAGGGCCGCTTCGCCGCGCGGGTCGAGCCCAAGGTTGTGACCCTCGATCAGAACCGCGTCGATCTGGTGTTTGAGATCTCCGAGGGCGACAAGTCCAAGGTCCGCGCGATCAACATCATCGGCAACGAGCAGTTCGATGACGGGCGTCTGCGTAAGGAGATGTTCACGCGTCAGAGCGGCGGCGTGCTGGGCTTTCTCAAGTCCAATGACAGCTACGATCCCGACCGGCTTGCGGCCGACCAGCAGAAGCTTCGCGCCTTCTACCTGACGCAGGGCTATGCCGATTTTCGCGTTGTCTCGGCCCTTGCCGAGCTGACGCCCGATCGCCGCGACTTCGTCATCACCTACGTGGTTGAGGAAGGTAAGCGCTACAAGTTCGGCGACATCACCGCCGAGTCCGAATTGCGTGACTTCAAGCCCAATTTTATCGTGCAGCTTGCCGGCATGAAGAAGGGCGACTGGTTCAATGCCAAGGCAGTCGAAGACGCCGTCACCCGCATGAACGAGGCGGCTGGCCTGCTCGGCTATGCCTTCACGGAAATCGACCCGAACTACGAACGTAATGCCGAGACCCAGACCATGGGGATCGCATTCCGGGTTGGCGAGACGCCGCGCACCTATGTCGACCGCATCAACGTCAGCGGCAATACCGGCACCCGCGACAAGGTCATTCGCCGCGAGTTCCGCGTCAATGAGGGCGATGCCTTCAATGCCGTCAAGGTGAAGCGCAGCCAGGACCGCATCCAGAGCCTCGGCTATTTCCAGGAAAAGCTGGAAATCAAGCAGGAGCAGGTCGCGCCCGATCGCGTCGCGCTGAACGTCGAGGTTGAGGAGAAGCCGACCGGCCAGCTCCAGCTGTCGGCAGGTTATTCGAGCCTTGAGCGGTTCATCCTCGCCGCGAGCGTCGAGCAGAACAACTTCCGCGGCATGGGCCAGTCGCTCTCGGCCGGCATCAACTATTCGCGTTATTCCAAGTCGGTCCAGCTTGGCTTCACTGAGCCCTATCTCTTCGACAAGCAGATCCTGCTTGGTGGTCAGGTCTATCGCCGTGATTTCAACAGCTTCAATTTCATCGGCAACCAGCGCAACCGCACCTACAGCCAGATCCAGACCGGTGGCGGCATCTCGCTTGGCTTCCCGGTCAACGAGTTCATAAATTTTGGCACGCGCTACACGCTGAACTTCGACAATATCACGCTTGCGAACCGGCCCGAGTTCTTCACCAATGGGCAATGCGATCCGCTAAAAGCGGGCCAGTATCTTTGTGACGAAATCGGCAAGCGGACGACCTCTCTTATTGGCTACAGCGCGGTGTTCGACAACACCAACGGCATTCGCGCCACGCGAGGCCAGCGATTGTCGTTCAGCCAGGACTTCGCAGGTCTTGGCGGCGACGTGCGTTACATCCGCTCGCGCGCCGAAGGCACCAAGTATTGGGGCATCGGCAACGGATTTATCCTCTCGGCCCGGGCCGAGGGCGGGTACATCCATGCACTTCAGGAAGCCAAGCGTCCGGGGCTCGACCCGATCCGCATCTCGGACCGCTTCTTCACCCCGCAGCTGCGCGGCTTCGATATCCGCGGGATCGGCCCGCGGATCCGCCGCACCAGCTACACGGCCGATGCTAGCGCACTGGTTGAGGATGAGGGCCAGATCACCGACGCGCTTGGTGGACGGGCCTATTACATGGGGCGGCTTGAGCTCGAAATTCCGCTTGGCGCCGGTGCCCGCAACCTTGGCCTGAGGCCCTCGGCGTTCGTCGACGTCGGCTCGTTGTTCAAGCTGCGCACGCCCAACTTGCTGAATCTCCCGGGCACCTGTTTCTTCGTGCCCACCGCAACCGGCACCACCGCGCCTGCTCCTCAGGTTCTCACTCCTGGCCAGACCAGCGCGAACTGTGCCGCTGCGCCGACTGGTACCACGCTCAGCTTCCAGCCCGGTTATCGTGAGGAATTCCTTGGCAACAGCGCCAAGCCGCGCCTCTCCATTGGCGTTGGTGTGAACTGGACGTCGCCGTTTGGACCGCTTCGTATCGATCTCGCCAAGGCCCTGCTGTCGCAGGAAGGCGATGACACCAAGACTTTCCAATTCAACGTAGGGACTGCATTCTGATGACCAACAAGCTTGTTCTCGGCCTCTTCGCGGCAGCCGCCGTTGCGTCGCCGGCTGCTGCCCAGAACCGACTTCCTGCCGCTGTCATCGCGGTGGTCGATTCGGGGCGCGTTTATTCCGAGTGCACCGCGTGCCGCGCGGCGCTGACCCAATTGCAGAGCCAGGCAACGGCGCTGCAGACCCGCCAGCAGGCGCTCGTCGGCCCGATCCAGACCGAAGGTCAGGCGATCGAGGCGGCGATTAGCGCGCTTCCGGCCGCTCAGCGCCAGAACCCGCCCGCTGCCCTGCAGCAGCGCGTGCAGCGTTGGCAGCAGTCGCAGCAGACGGCGCAGACGGAGCTTCAGGGCCTTCAGACCCGCCTGCAGTCGACGCAGGCGCATGTCCGCCAGCAGCTCGACGCGCGTCTTGGTCCGATCATCAACCAGGTGATGACCAGCCGCGGCGCTAACATTGCGGTCGATACCGATGCCACGCTGGCCCGCGCCAATGGTGTTGACGTCACTGCCGACGTGCTCGCCCAGCTCAATGCGCAGGTGCCTTCGGTTAGCGTCACCCCGCTGCCGCAGCAGGCGCAGCCGGCTCAGCAGCGCCCGACTGGCCGCTAAGCCATGAGCGAAGGGGACAGCGCCGCCGTACCGATGACGCGGGACATCCGCCAGGTCATGGCGGCGCTGCCCCATCGTTATCCCATGCTGCTGGTCGATCGGGTCTCCGAACTCGTGATCGACGAGCGCATCATCGCCATAAAGGCGGTGACCATCAACGAAAGCTTCTTCCAGGGGCATTTCCCCGGCCGTCCGATCATGCCGGGCGTGCTGATCGTCGAAGCGCTGGCGCAGGCCGCCGGCGTGTTGGCGGTGGAGAGCCTCGGCCTCGCGGGGTCGGGCAAACTCGTTTATTTCATGGCAATCGACGGCGCCAAGTTCCGTGCTCCGGTAGAGCCTGGCTGCCTACTCGAGCTCAAGGTCAACTTCGTCCAGAAGCGCTCCAGCGTGTGCAAGTTCGCTGGGCAGGCCTTTGTTGACGGCAAGCTTGCCGCCGAAGCCAACTTCACGGCGATGATCGCCGATCCGCCGAAGGCCTGAGCGCCCAGCCGGTTGGCGCCGGCTCCACTTCGAAGACGGATGCGAAATCGGGTGCAGCGAGGAGCTCACCCGGCGGCAGGTCCGCCACCAGCTTCCCGTGATCGAGCATCCACACGCGGTCGAAGCGGTGCAGTAGCGAGAGGTCGTGCAAGGCGAGCGCAATGCCGGTTCCTGCGCTTGCCACTTCATCTAGCAGATCAAGGGTCCGCAGCCCCCAGGCGGGATCGAGATTGGAAAGCGGCTCGTCCAGCAAAAGGAGACGAGGGCGCTCGGCAAGCGCCCGTGCCAGCAGCGCCCTGGCGCGTTCGCCCGTGGAAAGACGATCGATCGGCCGCTCCGCGAGGTCGGTGAGGCGAAGGCGGTCCAGCAGTTGATCGACGCGCGAGGGTTCGGGTCTGTTGAGGCCGAGGGCGATGACGTCCCGAACGGGTATCGGCCATCTCACATCGCGACTGGCGGGCAGAAAGGCGAGAAGCTTAGCGCGCCGCGCGGGCGGAACGCGTTGCAGCAGCTCGCCGGCGACATGCGTCTTCGATCCAGCCCCATCGATACCGGCCAGCGCCTTGAGCAGTGTTGTCTTACCGCTGCCGTTTGGCCCGATCAGCGCAACTCGTTCACCGGCGGCAATCTGGACGCGCATCGCTTGGAGGCGCGGCGGGGCGGCGACCTCTGCATCGAGGAGCGGCCTCATGACGCCATTCTTCCGCGCATACTTAGCAGTACCCAGAGAAACACGGGCGTTCCGATGCTCGCGGTGACGACCCCGAGTGGGATCGTGCGGCCGAGCGGGGCGAGGCGGGTCAGCAGGTCGGCGCCGACCAGGATGATTGCACCGATGAGCGATGCCGGCAGGAGAGCGCGTCCGGGATGACCCCGAGTAAGACGCCGTGCGATAACCGGCGCGATGAGGCCGACGAAGCCGACGGCGCCACACACAGCAACGCAAGCGCCGACAGCGACGGCGGAGAGGAGAACCACTTGCCTCCGAAGCCGCTCGGGCGCGACGCCCATCGAGGCCGCAACATCCTCGCCAAGCGAAAGGCGGTCAAGCGCTCCGGCGCGCTGGGCGAGGAAGGCGGCGGCCACGCAAGCCGGCAGCAATGCAGCTACTGCCTGGCCAAGGCTGCGGTCGACGAGGCTCCCCATCAGCCAGTCGAAGACTTCGTAAAAGGCAAAGGGCGAGGGGGCGAGGGCCAAGGCGAGACTAGTGAGCGCACCAGTCGCGAGACTGATCGCCAGCCCGGCAAGGAGCAACGTAGCTGCGTCCGGGCGCCGTCCTGCCACCGCGAATAGCAACAGCAAAGCAAGTGCGGCGCCGGCCGCACCGCTGACGCCCATGGCGAGCGGCGACGCAAACCCGAGAAAGGTCGAACCGACAACGGCGCCAAGCGCCGCGCCGCTGCTCGCACCGGTAATGTCCGGAGAGGCCAGAGGGTTGGCGAACAATGCCTGCAAGGCGGCGCCCGTCAGCCCAAGCACCGCGCCATACCCTAGTCCCAGCAGCAAGCGGGGAAGCCGAAGCTCGACCAGAACGAGTTGCGCCAGCTCCTCCGGTCCTTGCAGCGGCGCAAGCGGCAGGAGAAGCGCGGCGGCGCAGAGTGTGAGCACCAACAGCAAGGCGATCGCTAGTCTCATCGCGTCGCCCCCCGGGCGCGAAGCCGGCCGACCTCGCCAAGCATCGGGAGCCCGCCGCAGGTCCACGGTCGGCCATCGGTTGGGATCGTTCGTGGTGCGAGGCGTTTCACCAGCGGATGGTCGAGCCAGGCCGCGCCCCGGCTTGCCTGATCAGCGCGATAGTCGCTGCGGATCAGCCATTCGGGCGGGCTCGTTGCCAAGGCTTCGAGGCTGAAGCGGCTGTTGGGCAGGGCCGGCTGGCGGAAGCCGGCAAGTGCCAGCCATGACGCTCCCAATCCCTCTGGAGAGAGGCTGAGGCCACCGCCGCCCAGAAAGGCGCCGTTTTCGAGGCGGGGGCGCGTCGCCTCAAGCCTCGTTAGCTGCTTGCGGTAGGGCAGGGCGGCTGCCGGCCGCCCGACGAGCGTCGCCACCTGTGCTGCCTGCGCGATCACGTCTTGCGGGCTAGACGGGAAGGGCAATTCGATCAGCCGCGCCCCGAACCTGCTCGCAAGCGCTTGCCGGGCGCCGCCTGCGCCGCCCATCGTCAGGATAAGCTGGGGGCGGAGTGCGATCACGCTCTCGAGCTTGCCGTCATTCGCCCGGTGAACCCTCGCCGCGCGCCACAAGGCCGTTTCACGCGACAAGTGGCTGAGATGGCTGACTGAGACGATCTGCCGCGGCTCCGCCAGGAGCAGCAGCAGTTCGTCCGTGCACAGGTTGAGGGACGCGACCCGCAGCGCCGCGTCAGCGGCCTGGACCAAGGCGGATGCCGGCAAAGACGCTCCTCCCTTCTGCGCGATAGCCGACGACGTCGACCATCTGACGGTCAAAGGCATTGGCGACCCGCCCGAACAACTCAACCGTGGGTGCGATACGATAGGCCAGGCGGGCGCTGCCGAGCCAGTAGGAGCGCAGCCGCACCAAGGGCGCCGGGAACAGGTCGAAATCGCGATCGAGCCGGACACCGGTGTAGCTCAGCGCCGCGCCGTAGCTCAGGCGCCCGAGTGCGCCGTCTGCTGCCATCGAGCCGCTGTGGCGGGGCCGCCGGAGCTCGCGCCCGGCAGGCTCCGATGCATCGAGATAGGCATAGGTCGCCAAAAGGTTGAGCTGCTCACCGCCGCTCCAGCCCACCTCCACCTCGACGCCTTGGCGCTTGCTGCGGTCGCTGGCGTTGACGGCGGAAAGGAAGTCGGCGCTGGCCACGATCTCGTCGCGCAAGTGCTGGCGATAGGCAGTGACCGCTCCGCGCCACGGACCGGAAACGGCGCGCAGCGACAGTTCGCCCCCGCGGCTTCGCTCCGGCTTCAGTGCAGGATTGCCGATGTAGGTACCAGGGAAGAAGCCGTAGAGGTCGAAGAAGGTCGGCTGGGCGATACCCTCGCCCCAGCTCCCGGCCAGCTGCAGCCCGCCGCCAAGCGCAACCAAGGCGCCGGCGCGAAAGGTCGTCGCGTCGCGGAAGTCGCTGAACGCATCGCGGCGCAGGGCCAGGGTGGCGACCACCGGCCCTGCTTCTCCGCGATACTCCGCCGTCACCGCCGACTGGTCGCGCTTGCGGCGCTGGTTGGTGAAGCCGCCGAAGCTTGTGTCCGACGCAGTGAACCGCTCGCCGGTCCATTCGCCTCCAACGGTCAAGCGATGCTCCATGCCGGCAGCGTTGAGGTCACGGGCAACGTCGGCGGTCAGCGTATCGCGGCGACCGGCGGTGCGGTTCTGCTCCACATCGGCAAGGAGGTTGCGGTTTCGCGAGCCGAGCCGTGAGGCACCAAGCGAAAGCGCCCAGCCATCCTGCTCGAAGCGCCCACCAAGGCGCCCCGCGGAAAGCCGGTTGCGGCTGCTGTCGGCGGTGTCGGCGCGCAGGAACGTCGCGGGATCCGACCCGTCGAACTCGCTCCGGGCGGCGATGCCGAAGCCCGATGCGCTGAGGGTGAGCGGTCCATTCTGCCAATCAAGCCGGCCGCGCAACACTGCATTGCGATAGCCATCACGGTCACCAGGTCCGTCGGCAAAGGCGTTAATGCCTCGTGCGCCTTGCAGGCCGCCCCCGAGCCCCAGGGACAAGCCACCGCTGCGGTAGCCAGTTGATCCACCGACCCGAGCGAAGCGGTGGCTGCCGGCCTCGGCGATGGCGGAGACGCCGTCCCGGGGTGCGGCAGTGAGGGCAATGACGCCGCCAATCGCTTCGCTACCCCACAAGGCCGACTGCGGGCCGCGGACGATCTCGATCCGATCGGCCAGGTCGGCCGAGAGCAGTTCGAAGCGCGGCTCGTTGCCCGCGGCAGGATCATTGGCGCGAATGCCGTCGATGAACAGCAACGTATGGTTGGCCTCGGCCCCGCGCAGGCGAACCTGGCTCTGCGATCCCGCAGGGCCAGCAACGGCGAGGCTGGCGGAGGGCGTGAGGCGAAGCAGGCTGGCGAGCAGGGGCTCGCCTTGTTGCTCAACCGTGGTGGGCTCGATCAGGCTGACGCTGGCAGGCGATTTGTCGCGGCGTTCACCGCCACGCGCGGCAGTGACGATGATGGTTTCCGCCGCCGCGGGCGGAGGAGGAAGGTCGGATAAGAACAATGAGATACTCCCGGCAACTTGACACGTTTTCGCAAGTCGTCGCGGAGGCTTTTGCCACGTCTTCCGCCTGGCCCCGGACGGTTGAACGGACGACGGTTCAGGCCGAGTATCGGACTTGCCGCATCCTTCTGGGGGAAGAAGCTGCACACCGTTCCGGGCAGAGCGCCGGGATTGCACCGGCTTCCTCGGGTCTGAACCCGCGGCGCTTGTCTTCCGGAGCGGTCCTTCTTGTCAAGCAAGCGGTGCTCGGCTAGGGGGCGGCCACCTTTTCAAGGCTGGTCGGAACCAGCCACATCCACAAGGACACTGACCCATGAAGAGCGGTACCCACCCCGACTATCACTTCATCACCGTCGAGATGACTGACGGCACGAAGTTCCAGACCCGTTCGACCTGGGGCAAGGAAGGCGACACCCTTCACCTCGACATCGACCCGACCGCTCACCCGGCGTGGACCGGCGGCACCGGCAAGATGCTCGACGCTGGCGGCCAGGTGGCGCGCTTCAACAAGCGCTTTGGCGGCCTGTCGCTCGGCAAGAAGTAAGTCGGACCTAATCCGATGAACCAAGGACGCCCGGCTCCAACCCTGGAGACCGGGCGTCTTCGTTTGCGCGGCTGGCGGCGCGAGGATTTCCGCCCCTATCACGCCATCATGTCCGACCCGGCGGTGCACCGCTTCTTCGGGCCCGAGCCGATGGGCGAGGAAGAGCTTTGGCGCCGCATGTGCGCGGCGGCTGGCAACTGGCTGATGAACGGCTTCGGTGGGATGGCGGTGGAGCGGCTCAGCGACGGCAAGTTGGTCGGCAATGTCGGCCTGTTCACCGCCTGGCGCGCGATCGAACCGCAGTTCGGTGACGAGCCCGAGATGGGGTGGATCTTCTCGACCGAAACACATGGCACGGGGATGGCGCACGAGGCCGCGTCGGCGCTTCTGGCGTGGGCCGAAGCAACTCTCCCGCCGCAGCCGATCTGGGCCATCATCAGCCAAGGTAATGAACCAAGCTTCAAGCTGGCGGCAAAGCTCGGCTTCAAGCCGCTGAGCCAAGTGGATTATCATGGACCGACGACGGTCCTGCAGCGGCCTAGCTGGTAGCGGCCGCCCGCCGCTCGTCCTCCATCCGGGTCAGGGCCTTGCGGTCGGGCTTTCCGATCATGGTGCGCGGTAGGTCGTCCAGAATTTCAATGGCAACCGGGCGTTCATGCTTTCCGACCCGTCGACAGAGCGCCGTCATCAGCGCCGCCGGCTCTGCTTCGGCGCCGTCGATCAGCACCACGAAGGCCTTGGGCCGCTCCCCCACGCGATCGTCCGGAACGGCGATGACGAGGGCTTCCTTGACCGCCTCATCCTTTAGCAACGCGGCTTCGACCTGGCTCGGGAAGACCTTGAACCCGCCGACGTTGATCATGTCCTTGGAGCGATCAACGAGGCGGAGATAGCCGCCCGGCTCGACAAACCCGAGGTCACCGGTGTGGAGCCAACCGTCGGATAGCGGCTCGGGCCGGCTTTCGGCCGCGCGCCAGTAGCCGGTCATCACCTGCGGGCCGCGGATCAGGATCTCGCCCGTTTCTGCCGGTTTGAGCGATCGTTCGGGCGCATCGGGATCGGCGATGCGAATCTCGGTGCCGGGGAGAGGAATACCGGCGGTTCCGGCGCGAGTTTCGCCGACATAGGGGTTCACCGACACGACACCGCTGGTTTCGGTCAGGCCATAGCCTTCCAGCACGCGTGCGCCGGTAGTGGCTTCGAACCGCTCCTTCAGCGCTGACGTCATGGCGGCACCGCCCGAGAAGCATTGCTGCACGCTGGCAAAGCTGGTTTTCGCAACATCCGGATGATCGATCATCGCCTGATACATGGCGGGCACGCCGGCCAGATCGGTGAGGCGGTTGCGGCGGATGGCAGCCAGCGCTTCGCCGGCATCGAAGCGGGCGAGAAGGGTGATCGTCCCGCCCGAGATGATGCTGCGATTGAGAACGCAACTATTGGCGAAGATGTGGAACAGCGGCAGTGCACCGAGCACGCGTCCATCGCGCTTGCCATGGCCGGGATCGATGGCGGCAAGCTGCTCGGCGTTGGCGGTGAGGTTGACGTGCGTCAGCGCCGCGCCCTTGGGCACGCCGGTCGTGCCGCCCGTATATTGGAGGAGGGCGATGGCGGAGGGGTTTACGCTTGGAAGCGGCTTCTTGCCCTCAGGACGAAGCATCCTCTGCCACGTCACGATGCGCGGATCGCTGCTCAGGGCCTGCCGCTCCTTCCGCTTCAGAAGGCGGAAGCCGAGCGCCTTGGCTGCCGGCAACACCTCGGGCAGATTTCCGACAACCAGATGCTTCAGCAGCCCGTCGTCGAGCAGCCGCTGCATTGGCGCCCACAGCTTGGCAAGGTCGAGGCAGACCATGATCTCGGCGCCTGAATCACGCGCCTGAGAGGCAACTTCCTCGGGCGAATAGAGCGGCGAGAAGTTGACCACTGTCGCGCCCGCAAGCAGCGCACCGTAATAAGCGACTGGATAGTGAGGCGTGTTGGGCAGGAACAGGCCGACGCGAGTGCCAGGCGTGACCCCGAGATCCAGGAAGCCTTGCGCCGCCGCCTGCGCTTCACGGAGCAGCGCGGCGTAGCTCCACGTCCGCCCCATGAAGTCGAGCGCGTCGCTCTGGCCATGGCGAGCGGCGCTGCGCACAAGCAGCTCACCGACAGGGAGCGGCTCCGACGTCCAGCCGGCAGGAACCTGATGACCACTCGTGCTTGCTTCGACGTTCAAATGCTTCCTCCGGCCCCGCAGACTTACAATAATGTCAGTACGCTAGGGTTGCAGCGGGTCAACGGCAAGTCAGATCGAGCGCGCGATCAGTTCCTTCATGATCTCGCTGGTTCCGCCGTAGATGCGAGTGACGCGTGCATCGCGCCACAGCCGGGCGATCGGATATTCGTTCATGTAACCAGCGCCGCCATGCAGCTGGAGCGAGGTGTCGCAGGCGGCGAACTGAAGCTCGGAGTGGAACAGCTTGGCCGCGCTTGCTTCCGCCGCGGTGAGCTTGCCTTCGAGATGGCGCGCAATCGCCCAATCTAAGTGCGCCCAGCCAACCTGCAATTTGGTCTTGAGGTCAGCCAGTGTGAAGCGGGTGTTTTGGAAGTCGAACACGCTTCTTCCGAACGCCTTGCGATCCTTTGTGAATTCAACCGCCAGATCGAAGGCGCGCTGAGCGGCGGCCTGACACTGGACGGCAATCGACAGGCGCTCCTGCGGAAGCTGGTTCATCAGCATTGCAAAGCCGCCGTTCTCGGCACCCAGCAAGCGGTCGGCTGGGAGAGGGACCTCGTCGAAGAAAAGCTCGGACGTGTCGTTGCCGTGGAGGCCGATCTTGTCGAGGTTGCGGCCGCGGGTGAAGCCTTCGTCGCCGGTCTCGACCAGGAACAGCGAGATACCTCGCGCGCCGCCTTCTTCGGTGGTGCGGGCACAGACGATGACGAGGTCGGATGCCTGCCCGTTAGTGATGTAGGTCTTGGACCCCGAAAGCCGCCACCCATTGCCCGACTTGCGCGCAATCGTCTTCATGCCTTGCAGATCGCTGCCGGCACCCGGCTCGGTCATCGCAATGGCGGTGATCGCCTCGCCGGATACCATTCTCGGCAGCCATTGCTTCTTCTGCTCCTCGCTGCCGTACGCGAGGATGTAGTCGGCAACGATATCGCTCTGCAGCGACCAACCAACCGCGCTCCCGGCGTAGGAGGCTTCTTCGGAGACGATGACATTGAAGCGGAAGTCGAGGCCGAGCCCGCCATGATGTTCCGGTACGGTGGGGCACAGCATCCCGGCCTCGCCGGCGCGCAGCCATGCTTCGCGCTCGACAATGCCCTCGCGCTCGTGGCGGTCGGTGTCCAAGGTGGCGACGACCCGCCGCACCGTGTCGCGAAACGCATCAAGATCAGCATCGAACAATGTCCGCGACGATGTATCCAGCATGCACGCTCTCCTTGGCCTTTGCCGTAGCCTAGGCGACAAGGCGGCAAAGGAAAGGGACACAATGGCGGGCGCGCTGCACGGGTTGACGATCATCGAGATGGCGGGCCTTGGACCCGGTCCTTTTGCGGCGATGATGCTGGCCGACCACGGTGCGCGGGTGATCCGGGTCGAGCGGCCCGGCAATCTCGCTGTCCCCAACGACCCCCTCACCCGAAGCCGCGAGAGCATCGCGCTTGATCTGAGGCAGGAAGAAGGGCGCCAGATCGTGCGTGGCCTTGCTACCACGGCAGACGGCCTGATCGAGGGCTATCGCCCGGGCGTCATGGAACGGCTTGGCCTAGGGCCCGAGCGCCTGCTCGCCGACAACGAACGGCTGGTTTACGGGCGCATCACGGGGTGGGGGCAGTCGGGTCCGCTCGCGCAGGAGGCGGGGCACGACATCAACTATCTTGCGCTGACCGGGCTGCTGTCGTGCATCGGAGAGAAAGATCGCCCGGCCAGCGTGCCGCTCAACCTCGTTGCCGATTATGGGGGCGGCGGGCTGATGCTGGCATTCGGAATGGTGGCGGGGCTGCTTGCCGCGCAGCGATCGGGGCAGGGGCAGGTGATCGATGCCGCCATGACCGATGGCGCGGCGCTGACCGGGGCGCTCATCTACGGCCTTCGCGCTGCCGGTCTGTGGCGGGACGAGCGGCAAGCGAACCTGCTCGACGGGGGTGATCCTATCTACGGCTGCTACACCTGCGCAGACGGCAAGGAAGTGGCGGTGGGCGCCATGGAGCCGCAGTTCCGGGCCGCGCTTTACGCGGGGCTGGGAGTGGAGCCCGGGGCCTCGCGCGAGACGATCGCGGCCATGTTTGCGACAAGACCGCGTGACGAATGGGTCCAGCATTTCGCGGGCAAGGACGCTTGCCTCGCTCCGGTCCTCGGGCTCGGTGAAGCTCCGGAGCACTCCCACAACCAGGCCCGTGGCACCTTCTTCGACCTCGATGGGGTCGTTCAGCCCTACCCAGCGCCGCGCCTCAAAGGAACGCCGCCGCCGCCGCCGCGTGCTCCGCGTGTGGAGGGAGCGGACGGAGAGAATATTCTCGCCGAACTCGGCCTCTCGGCAGAGCAGGCCGCCGACCTTCGTGCCCGAAAGGTGCTGCTGTGAATCCTCAGTTCGAGTCGATGTCCATCAGCATCTTCGAGGAGATGAGCCTCGCCGCAGCCCGCCACGGTGCGGTCAACCTGGGGCAGGGTTTTCCCGATTTCGGCTGGCCCGAGCCGCTGCTCGACGAGGCTGCGCGGCTACTACGCGAGGGCAGCAATCAATATCCGCCGTCGCGCGGACTGCTGGTGCTGCGTGAAGCGCTGGCCACCTTCTACGCCGACCGGCAAGGGCTGACACTCACTCCCGATCAGTTCGTCATCACGAGCGGCGCGACCGAGGCGATTGCCGCCGTGTTGCTCGCGGCGGTGGAACCCGGCGACGGCGCGATCGCCATCGCGCCCGCCTACGACGCTTACTCACCGCTTATACGCCGCGCCGGCGGCGTCGTGCAGGAAGTCGTTCTGCGCCCGCAGTCGTGGCGCATCGACAAGGCGCTGCTCGCTTCGGCGGTGACCCCTGCGACAAGGCTGCTGGTCGTCAACAATCCGCATAACCCGACTGGACGGGTGCTGGATGCCGGGGAATTGCAGGCCGTTGTGGACGTCGCGCGGGAGCACGACCTCCTGATCGTCTCGGACGAGGTGTGGGAGGAGGTGCTGGCACCGGGTGCGCGCTTCACCTCGCTTGCTTCTCTTGCGCCCGAACGGACAATCAAGATCGGGTCGGCTGGCAAGATCTTCTCGCTGACGGGCTGGAAAGTAGGATGGGCGGCGGCGCCGGCCGAGCTGGCGAGCGTCATTGCGCGGGCCCACCAGTATCTGACCTTTGCCACCCCGCCGCATCTCCAAGCTGCGGTGGCAATGGGCCTGGGTCATCCCGAGTGGCTGGATCACCCGCGCGAAGGCTTCGCTCGCGCTCGCCAGCGGCTGGCCGACGGGCTTGAAGGAGCCGGGTTCGCGCTGCTGCCTAGCGAAGGGACTTACTTCCAGTGCGTCGATCTCGCCGCCTCGAGCGTCGCGCTGGACGATCGCGCGTTTGCTGATCTTGCGGTGGTTAAAGCTGGGGTGGCGGTCATCCCGTTGTCGCCGTTTACCGAGGGCGAGCCCGAGCGCGCCCTCGTCCGCCTTTGCTTCGCAAAGCATGATGCCACGATTGATGCCGGCATCGCCGCGATGGCCAAGGCGCGCGACCTTGCGCGACGCCGTTAAGCGCCGATCCGCTGCTTCTCTGGCTGCTCGTCCGTAGGCCGGGTCAGCAGCTTCCAACGCCGCTTGTGCCGGCTGGCCCAGGCCACGAGATCGCCGGCTTCAAGCGGATGAGCGAGAAGGTAGCCCTGAATAAGGTCACAGCCCATTGTGCGCAGGAGACCGAGTTGCTCCACCGTCTCCACACCCTCGGCGGTGACTTTGAGGCCAAGGCCGTGTGCGAGTTCGATCACTGCGCGAACGATTACCTGATCATCGCGACTGGTGGTCAGCTCGGTCACGAACTGGCGGTCGATCTTGATCTCGCTGAAGGGCAGGCGCCGAAGCTGCATAAGGCCCGAATAGCCTGTTCCGAAGTCGTCTAGCGCAAGGCCGACGCCCTTGATCCGGAATCGGGTCAGCGTGTCCATCATGTTGATCAGCGGCTGCGTCGCGCCTTCGGTCAGCTCGAGCACGAGGCGGTCAGTCGGCACGCTCAGTGCCCGGCACAGCCGCTCTACCAAGTCGGGAAAGTCGAGCCGCTCGAGGCTGATCGCCGAGATGTTCACCGCAACCGAGGTGTCGAGCCCGGCGACCTTCCACTCCCGCAACTGCCGAAGCGCGGTGCGGAGCGCCCATTGAGTCAGGTCGTCGATGAGGCCATGCTGTTCGGCCAAGGGCACGAAGCGGGAAGGGGGGATGGCACCAAGCTCGCTGTGCGCCCAGCGGACCAGCGCCTCAACACGGACCAGGCTGCCGTCAACAGCTTCGACCTTGGGCTGATACACCAGACGCAGGCCGCCTTGCCTGAGCGTCCGCTCAAGCTCGTCGAGCAGCCGCACGTCCTTGATCTTCACCCCGCCCTGGCCGGTCGGAGCGACGTCAGCAGCGATTCGAGATCATCCAGCCGCACCGGCTTCTCCAGCGGCCCCGCCATTTGCAGCCCGAGCTCGGTGCCAAGCCGGAATGCGCTTTCCAGCACCCGCCGGTCGAACCCGGAGACGATCAGCACCGGTCCGGCGTAATCATGTTCGGCCAGAAAGCGCAGAAATTCGACCCCATCGGTGTTCGGCATGCCAAGATCGAGAACAACCACTTGAGGATTGGTTTCGCCAAACGCCTTGATGAAGCTCTGCTGATCGGCGGCGACCGTCGGGTCGAAGCCAGTCATCCGGGCGGCTGCCGCCATGTAGTCGGCAAGCGCGGGTTCGTCGTCGATGAGCAGCAGGCGGGGCAGATCGGGCATTACTCCAACCCCTTCACGCCTTTGCCGAAGAGTTGCAACCGCTTCTTAACCGTGCAGGCTTTAAGACCCTGTCGCTGCGCCATTGCGTGGCCCCTGCCGCAAGGGAGAGTCGCGAGGGAGACGGGAACGCGTGTTTCAGAGCCTGATCCGCCGCCAGCTTCGGCGACCGGCCGAAGTCGATGCGGCTGCTTTCGACTCGACCACGGTGTCGTTGAGCCTCGCCGTTCCCCGCCCGCCGGAGCGCCGCACCGATGACCGCGTGCTGCCCACGCTTCGTGTCGCCAAAATGGACAGTGCCATTGGCGAGCAGCTGATCCGTATCCGCAACATGTCGGCGGGTGGCCTGATGGCCGATTGCAGCCGCTGCCCACCAGTCGGTGCCGAGGTCCGGATCGAGTTCAACAACCAGGCCATTCCCGCTACCGTGGTGTGGATCCGCGAGGGGCTGATCGGGCTCAAGTTCGACCAGAGCCTTGATCTTGGCGAGCTGCTCGCCGGGCGCAAGCCGCGGCATGGCTTCCGCCCGCGCCCACCCCGGCTTGAGGTGGGCTGCTCGGCCAGCGTCAAGATCAACAAGCTTTACTACAAGGTCGAGGTTCACGACATGTCGCTTGGCGGCATGAAGGTCGGCCCGATCGATGAATATTGCATCGGCGCCAAGGTGGTCGTGGTCGTTGAAAGCCTGCGCCCGATTAAGGGAGAGGTGCGCTGGTATAGTGACCGCCGCGCCGGGATCGTCTTTGACCGCGAGCTGAGCTTCGAGGAGCTTGCCGAATGGGTAGGCAAGCGGCTTGAACTCGCCAGCCTCAAGGCCAGCTACCGGCACTGATACCTCGCAAACGCGGGGGGCCGCCCCTACATCCACTCCGAGATACGAGACGGAGTGTGTTGATGAGCGAACAACAAGCCATTCTAGCGGGCGGCTGCTTCTGGTGCACCGAGGCGGTGTTCCTCGACGTGGCTGGCGTGAGCGGGGTCGAGAGCGGCTATATCGGCGGCCAGACTGTAAATCCGACCTACAAGCAGGTGTGCGGAGGCGAAACCGGCCATGCCGAAGCGATTCGGGTCACCTTTGATCCTGCGGTGGTTGGCTACGGCGACCTCCTCGACATCTTCTTCGCGACGCATGATCCGACCCAGCTCAACCGCCAGGGCAACGACATCGGAACGCAGTATCGCAGTGCCATCTTCCCTTTGTCGGAAGAGCAGGAGAGCGAAGCGAGGGCCAAGATCGCGGCGTGGAACGAGGAACAGGGCGGCAAGATCGTAACTACCATCGAACCTGCGTCGACCTGGTATCCTGCCGAGGATTACCACCAGAACTATTGGGAAACCGAAGGCCAGCGCAATCCTTATTGCATGGCGGTGATTCCCCCCAAGCTCAACAAATTACGCAAGAGCTTTCAGAACCGACTGAAGGCGGACGCCTGAGCCTGCTGACCCTCTCCATCGCTTTGACGGGGAGGGTCAGGCGAGCCGGCTGAGGCCAAAAGCGGCAAGAAAGCCTGTAACGCTGATCAGCCCGGCAAAATCATGGGTGCCTTCGAACGCCTCGGGCACCATGGTGTCGACGATCATGGTCAGGATCGCACCTGCCGCCACTGCCTGGACGAACGCCACGCCTTGAGGCGCTACGCCGTCGAACAAGACGTAGCCGAGCGCGGCGGCGATGCCGGAAATGAGGGCGATCCCGGCCCACAGTGCGAACACGGCCGCGGGTTTCTTGCCTTCCGCTTTCATTCCCGCGGCGCTCGAAAGCCCCTCGGGAATGTTGGACAGGAAGACGGCAATCTCCGCCACTAACCCCACCGGGCCGCCCTTCAGCAGGCTGACCCCGATGACGATGCTCTCCGGGATGCCGTCGAGCAGGGCGCCCAGCGCAAGAGCGGAGCTGTTGTTCGGGTGTTTGTCGGCCTGCGCCTCTCGCTTACCTTCCTGACTCCGCTTGCGGTGACGTGCGCCGCGGTGGCTCAGCCAGTAATTGGCCAGCGTGTAGATCAGCGCACCGGCCAGGAACCCGCCTGCCACCGGTGCGAAGCCCCCTTGCCGCCACGCCTCGTCGACGAGCTCGAACGAAAGAGCGGAAATGAGCACGCCGGCGCCGAACGCCATGATTGCCGCGACCGTCCGCTGCTTCAGCGGCACGAACCAGCCTACCAGCGCGCCGAGCAGGAGCGCCGAACCCGAGAGGAGGCCCCAAAGGCCCGCTTGCAGCGATACTGGCATGGGCCGCAAATGCGCGGGGGCGACGAGGTTGCCGCTGTGGGCTTCCGCAGCGCTTCACCAGCCGCTAAGTCCCTCAAATGGCACGACCCTGCTTCAAGCTCGAGAAGGAACATCCGCTCCCACTCGCCGGCGTGGACGAGGCAGGCTGCGCGCCGCTCGCGGGGCCGGTAGTGGCAGCCGCAGTGGTGCTCGACCGCGAGCGCTTCCCGCGGGGGATCGATGACAGCAAGAAGCTCAGCCTCGAAGCGCGTGAGGCGTTGCATGGGAAGCTGATGCGGCAAGCCCGGTGCGCGGTCGGCATTTGCAGCGTCGAAGAGATTGACGCGCTCAACATCTACTGGGCACGGATGCTGGCAATGGCCAGGGCGGTGGAAGCCCTGGGCTTCGATCCCGCGTTTATTCTGGTCGACGGCAATCGCTGTCCCAAGTGGGAGCGGCCGTCCAAGGCAATCGTCTCCGGTGATGCCCGGTGCCGCTCGATTGCCGCCGCCTCGATCATTGCAAAGGTCACTCGCGACCGGATCATGGCCGCGCATGCCGCGGATTACCCGGGCTATGGCTGGGAGCAGAATCGCGGCTATCCAACCCCAGATCACCGCCGCGCCCTCCGCGAACTCGGCCCCACGCCGCTTCACCGCCGCACCTTCGGGCTTGTCCGCGAAGTGCTTGCCGAAGCCGCCCAGCCGAGGCTTGCCTTCGCCGCCGAATAGAAGCCGCTGCGGCTGAGTCCTCGCCGCAACACCACATCATGTTGAGTCCGCGCGGCGACCAAGGGCTCAACATTTTGTGCCAAGCTCGTTGCGGACTCGTTCCGTTCTCGCCTGCCCTGCGTGGCCGTTAACTCTTTCCTCGTTGACCCGGACTCATGGCGGACTCACCATGGCGGCCGTAAGCAGGGGACACGCATCCATGAACCTCATGACGCCCGTCAAGGACGCGACGCCGCGCGTCCGCCGCAAGGTCGACGCCGACCCGAGCGGCCGGATCATCGCGGGCGACTGCATCGAGGTCATGCGCGCGCTTCCCGCGGCAAGCGTCGACCTGATCTTCGCCGACCCGCCTTACAATCTGCAGCTTGGCGGCGACCTGTTCCGGCCCGAGGGCGGGCGAGTCGACGCGGTGGATAACGACTGGGACCGCTTCGACAGCCTTGCCGCCTATGACAAGTTCACCCGCGCTTGGCTGACCGAAGCGCGCCGCTTGCTGAGGGACGATGGCGCAATCTGGGTGATCGGCAGCTATCACAACATCTTCCGCGTCGGTGCCGCGCTGCAGGACCTCGACTTCTGGATCCTGAACGACATCGTGTGGCGCAAGTCGAACCCGATGCCCAATTTCCGCGGCACCCGCTTCACCAACGCGCATGAGACCTTGCTGTGGTGCTCCAGGTCGCAGGACAGCCGCTACACCTTCAATTATCGCGCCATGAAAGCACTCAACGACGACCTCCAGATGCGGTCCGACTGGGTGCTGCCGATCTGCTCCGGCGGCGAGCGGCTGAAGGGCGGCGACGGGCACAAGGCGCATCCGACGCAAAAGCCCGAAAGCCTGCTCTACCGGGTGCTGCTCGCCTGCACGCAGCCGGGTGACACCGTGCTTGATCCCTTCTTTGGGACCGGCACCACCGGCGCCGTCGCCAAGCGGCTTGGCCGCCACTGGATCGGGATCGAGCGTGAGGCCGATTATATCGAGGTCGCGCGTGCCCGGATCGCCGCGACGCTGCCGCTTGACGAAAGCGCGATGGAAACGGTGCCCGACAAGCGCAGCCAGCCGCGGATCGCCTTCGGGCTGCTGGTGGAAAGCGGGCTCGTGCCGCCCGGTACCGTGCTGATGGACACCAAGCGCCGCTGGAAGGCAGCCGTCCGTGCCGATGGATCGCTGAGCTGCGGTCCGCACACGGGCTCGATTCACAAGGTCGGAGCCGGGCTCAACAAGGCGCCGAGCTGCAATGGCTGGACCTTCTGGCATGTGGAACGCAAGGGCCGGCTGGTGCCGATCGACGCGCTTCGCCAAGAGCATCTGGCGGGGCTCGCCTGAGCAAACCCATGACATTCCGCACGATCCTTCGCCCGACCGGCTTCGTCGACGCGCCCTTCGGCTATGACGGGCAGGTGGCGCGCCTTGCCGGGACCATGTGCTGGTTCTCCGCAGTCGAGTTCCTCAAGGTCGGCAACGACGGGCGGGTTTCCAGTGAACTGGTGCCGGTGGAGCGGCTTGAAGCGCGCCTCGACACTGCCGCCATGGCGTCGGACTGGGCTGCACTGATGGCCCCACGCGCTCCGCTGAAGCTTGGCGAGCGCACCATCCGCCTGGATCAGCCGCAGGTAATGGCGATCCTCAACGCGACACCCGACAGCTTCTCGGATGGCGGACAGGCCGCAACCCCCAAGGACGGCTTTGCAGCGAGCGAGGCAGGTGCCGCCATTCTCGATGTCGGCGGCGAAAGCACGCGCCCAGGTGCACGGGCCATATGGGAAGGCGACGAGATCGAGCGGGTCGTGCCGCTGGTGCAGCGCTTGGCAGCAGGCGGCGCGGCGGTGTCGATCGACACGCGCAAGGCGGGCGTCATGGAGGCCGCGCTTGGCGCCGGCGCAGCGCTCGTCAACGATGTGTCGGCGCTCGGCTGGGATCCGCGCTCGGCCGAGATAGTCGCAAAAGCCGGCGTGCCGGTCGTGCTGATGCATCACCAGGGATCACCCGAGACGATGCAGGAAGCGCCTTCCTATCCGCGCGGCGCGCTGGTCGAGGTGTTCTTCTGGCTGGAGGACCGCATAGCGGCCGCGGTTGATGCTGGCATCGCGCGAGACCGGATCATCGTCGATCCCGGCATCGGCTTCGGCAAGAACGTCGCGCACAATCTCGAGCTGATGAACGGCCTTGCCGCCTTTCACGCGCTCGGCTGCCCGCTGCTGGTCGGCGCCAGCCGCAAGCGGACCATCGGGGCGCTCCACAACGAAGCACCGGCCGAACGCCGGATGGGCGGGAGCATGACACTGGCGATCAAGGCAGCCGAGCAAGGTGCGCACCTCATCCGCGCGCATGACGTGTTCGAGACGGTGCAGGCGCTGCGCGTCTGGCGCGGCCTTCGCGATCAAGCACTTACGCCGCGCGTCTAGGAACCCACCGCAACAATCATCGGACCGATCGGCACGATCCCGTCCATACGCCCGTTCGCCGGATCCCACAGGCTCGACACCGCGCCGTCGAAATAGAGGGCGTTGCGGCATCCGAGCGGCCCGGCAAACAGCCGCGCGAACATGCCGAAGCTGACCGGTGCATTGCTGATGGCGAAAACCGGGACGCCGTCTCCATCAACCCCGACCCCGTTGCGAACATAGCGCGACCGCCCGTCGGCATCGAAGCGCGGGTTCACCTTGCCGTCGATCACCAGCATCGGCCCGCTTTGTGTCGCCATGCGCGTGTCAGCAACCGGCTCAAAGTCCTCCGTGCGGACGACCGCAGCGCGCCCGTCACGGCTGACGGTGAATACGCCGTTCGGCTGCAGGTGGAAGTTGCCACCGCCATCGGTGCGACGATTGATGGCCCGTGCTTCCTCGCCCTCGTGGATGGCAAGGCCGATCGGTCGCCCTTCCTCGTCGAACATGCCCCCGTTTACCGCGAAGCGGACTTTGGCCGCACGGTCACCCAGCACCTGCTCCAAGGCAACGAAGCTGCGCAGGGGTCTGCCGCGGAGATCATCCAGCGCAAGCTCAAGCCGCGCCTCCGGATCTCGGCAGATGGTGAAGCGCTGGCCTTCGAACATCAGCGATCGGCACGGTCCCGTCGCGCTTGCGTCCTTAATGTCGGGCGCCGGCTCGGGCCGCCTGCAAGCGGCGAGCAGGAGAACAAGGAGCAACACGATCTGCATCGTGCGCCCATGTGGGGCTATCAGGCCCCCGTGTCGATGCCGAGCTCTGCGAGCTTTCGGTAAAGGGTGGAGCGGCCGATCCCCAGACGCCGGGCGACCTCGGTCATCTTGCCGCGGTAGTGGCCGATCGCGAGGCGGATGAGGTCGCCTTCGATCTCTTCCAGCGAGCGGAGGTGCCCGTCGGCTTGCCACAAGGTGATGCCCTGGCCGCCGGCCAACGCCGCCGAAGCAGCCGTCGGACCGATTTCGCGCGTGGTGTCGCCGACGCGGTTGGTAAACCTCGACTGAAGCGCGATGTGCGGAAAGTCATCGGCGGTCAGCGCCGATCCTTCGCATTGCAGCGCTGCGCGGAACAGGACGTTGGACATCTGGCGGACGTTGCCCGGCCAGCCGTAGCGCATCAGCACCTGCAACGCGTCTTCGGCAATCGACAGAGGACTAATTCCTGGCTGTCCGGTGTGCCGCGACAGCAAGTGGCGGGCGAGGGCAGGGATGTCGCCACTCCGGTCGCGCAGGGGCGGCACCGCGACCACCGTTCCGGCGAGGCGCTCGGCGAGGCCGCGGTCGAAATTGTCGGGCAGCGGTTTGCTCGAGGTGGCGACCAGGCGCACGTCGACGCTGTTGGAACCGTTGCAGCCCACCGGCCGCACCTCGCCCGTCGCAAGCACGCGGTCGAGCGCGGCCTGGGTGGACGCGGGAAGGTCCCCGATCTCGTCGAGCAGCAAGGTACCGCCGTCCGCTTCGACCAGCTTGCCGACCCGCTCTGCAAATGCACCCGGAAAGGCGCCTGCGATGTGGCCGAACAGCTCGCTGTCGACGATGTTGGCGGGGACTGCGCGGCAATCGAGCGCCACGAATGATGCCCGGCTGCGCGGGCTGGCTTCGTGCACGGCGCGGGCGATGGTCTCCTTGCCCGAGCCTGCTTCGCCCACGATTAGCAGCGGCAGGCGGCTGCGCGCGGCCTTGGCGGCAACTGCCAGCGCGGCGCGGAAATCGGGTGCCCCGCCGACCAGTTCTTCGAGCGCAAGGCTCGGCGCCATCTTCTCGGACAACGGCGCAAGCTCGCCCGAGGCCCGGCGGCGGTCGGCGTTGACGGCAAGAGCTTCGAGCAGCCGCTCGGGCGCGACCGGGCGGACTAGGAAGTCACTGGCGCCTGCGCGCATTGCTTCCACCGCCTGGCCGACCGAGCCGCCTTCGGCGAGCACGATGATCGGAAGGCCGGGGCGGTCACCACGCAGCGAGCGGACCAGCGCCGGACCTGCCTCGGGGTCCCACCGCCCCACCAGCACCGCCTTGATGTCATGGCCGTTGGGGCCGCCAAGCAGCTCCTGCACTTGCTCGCCTGACGGACTGCCAAGCGTGTTCCAACCCGCACGCGCGGCGGTGGACGCGACCAGCCGTCGTTCGGCGGGATCGGCATCGATCAGCAGCAGGAATCGAACGGTATCGGCGCGCACGGTTTGGGCTCCCTCTGCGGCCAACCTAATCCGCATCAGTAAAGAAACGGTGACGGGCTTGGGGGCTTGGGAGCGGGCCCCCGAGCCGCTATGACCCTCGCCAAAGAGCCAGTTCAAGGGAGCAATCATGGCCGCCGAACCCACTTCCAACTCCGACAGCCCGGTCGATTTCAATCGTGCCAAGGAAGATTACAGCCTTCTCATCACCCTGCTGAAGTGGGGCGTGGTGATCGCGCTTCTGCTCGGCTTCCTTGTCATGATCCTGCTGGCGAGCTGACCGACTTGAAGGTCGCGGTCCTCGCCGAGACGGCGCCGGGCGAAACCCGCGTTGCCGCCATCCCGGAAACGGTGAAGAAGCTCGGCGCCTTGGGCGCCGCGGTTTCGGTGGAAGAAGGCGCGGGCCGCCATGCAGGAGTCAGCGACCGGGATTTTGTCGACGCCGGGGCCACGGTGGGCGCGCGGGCTCAGGTGCTGAACGGCGCGGAGCTGGTGCTAAGCGTTAGCGGACCGGAAGCGGCGACGCTCAGCGGCCTTGTCCCAGGCGCGCTGCTGATCGGGATCCTCGACCCGTTCCGCCGCCGTGATGCCATCGCGGCTTATGCCGGTGCGGGACTCGAAGCACTCGCAATGGAGTGGATGCCGCGCATCACTCGCGCGCAGTCGATGGACGTCTTGTCCTCGCAGTCCAACCTGGCTGGCTACAAGGCGGTGATCGACGCGGCATCGGCCTATGGCCGCGCCTTTCCGATGATGATGACGGCCGCCGGTACCGTCAGCCCCGCGCGCGCTTTCATCATGGGCGTGGGCGTGGCGGGACTTCAGGCGATCGCCACCGCCCGCCGTCTCGGTGCACAGGTCAGCGCGACCGACGTCCGCTCCGCCACTCGCGAGCAGATCCAGAGCCTTGGTGCCAAGCCGATCTTCGTCGAAGGCGTCGCCGGGATCGAAGGGGAGGGCCAAGGCGGCTATGCCGGCGAGACCAGTGAAGAATATCGCAAGGCGCAGGCGGAGCTCGTGTCCAGCCATCTTGCCAAGCAAGACATCGTCATCACCACTGCGCTGATCCCCGGCAAACCCGCGCCGCGGCTGATCAGCGACGCGCAGGTCGCGACCATGCGACCCGGAAGCGTGATCGTTGACTTGGCGGCCGAGGCTGGCGGCAATGTCGAGGGCTGCGTAGCGGGCGACACCGTCGAGCGGCATGGGGTCAAGATCGTCGGCGCAGCCAACCTTGCCCGTTCGCTTCCAGCTGATTCGAGCGCTCTTTACGCCCGCAATCTGTTCAACTTCCTGTCCGCCTTCTGGGACAAGGACGCCGGCCGGCCCGTCTTCCCCGACGAGGACGAGATCGTGAAGGGCGTGCGCCTGACCAAGGGCGGCAGCATCGTCAGCGAGCGTCTCGCCTGATGGGGCTGTTCTCGGCGACTGAGGTCGATACCGACGAGATTGCCCGCCGCTACGCCGCCTTGCTGCTGGATGGCGAGGAAGTGCTGATCGCCTTCAAGACAGTGCGCGACATCGCTTTTCTGACCGATCGCCGGCTGTGCCTGGTCAACATTCAGGGTTGGGTCGGCAAGAAAGTCTCGATTCAGTCGATCCCCTATCGCTCGATCACCCGCTTCAGTCTCGAGACGGCGGGCACCTTCGATCTCGAAGCGGACATGGTGTTCTGGCTGGCAGGCGCGGCCCAGCCGCTCGAAATCAAAATCGGACGTGGCAGCAATCTCACCATGATCCAGCAGGTGCTGGCCCACGGTATCCTGCGCCGCTGATCAGCCGGGCAGGGTGCAGCAGTCCACCCAGGTTGCTTGTGTCACCTCCGTCAGCCGCTCCGGCGCAATCTCCAGCGAAGCGTTGCGACTGCCTGCCGCCGGAAAGACGGTGTGAAAGGCGTGCAGGCTGACGTCCGCATAGACGGGCAGCGGCGTCGCCAAGCCGAAGGGACTTACCCCGCCCACAACATGGCCAGTTACGGCAAGGGTGGCATCGGCGTCGAGCATACGGATCCGCCCGCCGAACGCCGCCTTGCACTTGAGGTTATCGAGCCGGGCATCGCCGCGGGTGACCAGCAAGAGGACGCGATCGCCGACGCGCAAGGCGATAGTCTTGGCGATCCGCCCCGGCTCGACACCCAAGGTCGCCGCAGCATCGGCCACTGTCGCGGTGCTGCCATGCGCTTCGATCAGGCGCAGTTCGGGCGCATGCTCGGCCACCCACGCCTTGACGCTTTCGAGGCTCATGCGCCCAGCAGGTGCAAGGCAATTTCCCGCCGCCGCGGTCGGTGGAGATGCTCACACAGGTAGATGCCCTGCCACGTGCCGAGACCCATTCGGCCGTGCAGCACAGGGATCGACAGCGTGGTAGCGGTTAACGCTGCGCGAAGATGCGCGGGCATGTCGTCCGGCCTTTCGTCGTCATGCTCATAATCCCGCGATTCGGGTGCTATGCGGGCTAGCCAGCGCTCGAGATCGCGGCGAGCCGCCGGCGCTGCATTCTCCTGGATCAGGAGCGATGCCGACGTATGCCGGACAAGGAGAGTCAGCAGGCCCTCGCCAATGCCTTGCTCCGACACCCACGCCGCCACCCCATCCGTGATCAGGTGCAGGCCCTGACTTGGTGCGGTGACGGTGAGGGTGCCGGACGTCTGGCGCATGGGCTCAGGCGGCCTGCATTTCCTTGTCGAGATTCTGGACCACGGCCTCGAAGAACTGCTCGGTGGTCATCCACGGCTGATCCGGGCCGACCAGGATCGCGAGATCCTTGGTCATCTTGCCGCTTTCCACCGTCTCGACGCAGACGCGCTCCAGGGTTTCGGCGAACTGCACCACTTCCGGCGTTTCGTCGATCCGACCGCGGAACTTGAGGCCGCCGGTCCAGGCGAAGATGCTGGCGATCGGGTTGGTCGAGGTCGCCTTACCCTGCTGGTGCATGCGATAATGGCGGGTGACGGTGCCGTGCGCCGCTTCGGCCTCGACCGTCTGGCCGTCCGGGGTCATCAGCACGCTGGTCATGAGGCCAAGCGAGCCAAAGCCCTGCGCGACCTGATCCGACTGCACGTCGCCGTCATAATTCTTGCAGGCCCAGACGAACTTGCCGCTCCACTTGAGCGCGGACGCGACCATATCGTCGATCAGACGATGTTGATACTCGATCCCGGCTTCCTCGAACTTCGCCTTGAAATCGCTTTCGTAAATCTCCTGGAAGATGTCCTTGAAGCGACCGTCATAGGCCTTGAGAATGGTGTTCTTGGTGCTGAGATAGACCGGCCACTTGCGCTGAAGGCCATAGTTCAGACAGGCGCGGGCAAAGTCGCGAATGCTTTCGTCGACATTATACATGCCCATCGCGACGCCCGAGCTGTCGAACTCAAACACCTCATGCTCGATGACCTCGCCGTCGACGCCTTCGAACTTCATCGTCAGCTTACCGGCGCCGGGTACGCGGAAGTCGGTTGCCTTGTACTGATCGCCGAACGCATGACGGCCGACCACGATGGGATCGGTCCAGCCGGGGATCAGCCGCGGCACGTTGCTGATGACGATCGGTTCGCGGAAAACGACGCCGCCCAGAATGTTGCGGATGGTGCCATTGGGGCTCTTCCACATCTTCTTGAGGCTGAACTCTTCGACCCGCTGCTCGTCGGGGGTGATGGTGGCGCACTTCACGCCGACGCCATATTGCTTGATCGCATTGGCGCTTTCGACCGTGACCTTGTCGTCGGTCGCGTCCCGGTTCTCGACCGAAAGATCATAATATTTCAGGTCGATGTCGAGGTAAGGCAGGATCAGCCGCTCGCGGATCCACTGCCAGATGATGCGGGTCATCTCGTCGCCGTCGAGTTCGACGACCGGGTTCTTCACCTTGATCTTGGTCATTTGCCTGCCTGCTCTAGATTTGCCGAGCGCAGGTAGCGGCGGCAAGCCGCTCTGGCAACGCGGCCGTGGGCTCGTTAGAGGAGTTGACATGGCGCATATCGACAATCCCGACAGCCAGCTGACTGCGGTCAAGTGGCGCTTTCCCTCGGTTCACCCGGAAGGACGCAAGTTCGCCGTGATTTCCGGCGCGATCGCGTTCTTCCTTCTGGTCTTGGATGGCGGCTTTACCGAGCTGATGGGCTGGCTGATGGTTGGCGTTACCGTCTGGGTTGCGGCATTCTTCCGCGATCCCATCCGGACCACGCCGAGCGATCCCAAGATGGTCGTCTCGCCCGCCGACGGCTTGGTGACCATGATCACCCGCGTGCCCGCCCCACCGGAGCTTCGGGCCGAGCTGGGTAAAGGGGAGTTCACCCGCGTGTCGGTTTTCATGAGTGTGTTCGACGTCCACATCAACCGCACCCCGATCGCGGGCGTCATCCGCCGCATCGCCTATGTGCCGGGCAAGTTTCTCAACGCCGACCTCGACAAGGCAAGCGAGGACAATGAGCGGCAGCATTTCGTGGTCGAAGGCGATGGGGGCACGAAGATCGGCTTCACCCAGATCGCCGGCCTAGTCGCTCGTCGTATTTTGGGCTTCGTCAAGGAAGGGCAGCGGGTTTCCAGCGGCGAGCGGATCGGCCTCATCCGCTTCGGTAGCCGGGTCGACGTCTATCTTCCCGCCGGTACCGGCTCGCGCCTGCTGCTCGGCCAACGCGCGATTGCGGGTGAGACCATCATCGCCGTGCTTGGCGAGGATCCGCTCCTCAAAGGGACCAGCCAGTGAGGCCTGTCGAGGGTCGCGGGCTGCCGCTTCGCGCCTTCATCCCCAATGCCGTAACCGTGCTGGCGTTATGCGCTGGCCTTACCGCTATTCGCTACGCCTTCAACGAGGATTGGGAAAAGGCGATGATCGCGATCGTCGTCGCAGGCGTCCTAGACGGCCTCGACGGCAACATCGCCCGTATGCTGAAGGCCAACAGCAAGTTCGGCGCCGAGCTTGATTCTTTGTGTGACAATATCGGGTTCGGCACCGCGCCGGCATTGATCCTGTTCCAGTTCTCGCTCGACAATGCGCCCAAGTTCGGATGGACGGTCGCGCTGGCGCTCGCGGTCAGCTGCGCGCTCCGGCTCGCCCGCTTCAACGCACGGATCGATGCCGACGTCCAGCCGCACAAGTCGGCGGGCTTCAACACCGGCGTCCCAGCTCCGGTCGGCGCGGGCCTTGCCTTTGCGCCCGTCTACATGTGGCTGATCACCGGCAATGACATGTTCCGCGACTGGCAGCTGGTGATGCCGTGGACCCTGTTCATCGCGGTGCTGATGATCTCGGCGATCCCGACCTTCAGCTGGACCTCGATCCGGATCCGTCGCAGCTGGCGGATCGTCGGCCTTGCTGGCGTAGCCCTGCTTGCGGCGGCCCTGATCAACGAGCCTTGGATCACACTCCTGGTAGTATCGTTCGCTTATCTGGCGAGCGTGCCGTTCAGCCTGCTCAGCTACGGCCGGGTCAAGCAGCGGCGCGCAGCTGAGGCCGCACCGACACCGGCTGGCTGACCCGGCGGGTTGCCACACGGATGGTCACCGGACGGGTGACCAGCACCGGTTCGGACATCAGCGAATGACCGCGAAGCGCGGCGACAATCTTATTGAGATTGCTGGCGACAATCTCGCCAAGGGTAAGCAGGCCGAGGCCCAGAACGGCAGTAAAAGCGAGGACAGTGAGAACCAGCATGGCACGTTCTTCCCTTGTTCTTGGTAGCGCAACGGAGCCCGATTCATTTCGTTCCAAGACGAACCAGAAAACCTTGCTTATGAGCCAATGTTCTCTCTTCGTTCGCGTCCTGTCAACGATTTTGTTCTAGTCCCGTTCTCATCGACTTACGTGACGTGCTTGCAGAACGGTGATCACATCGTTCAGCGAAAGCTCGCGCGATCGAAGCACCACGAGTAAATGAAACAGGAGGTCGGCTGCCTCTTCGGTCAGCCCTTCGGCGTCTCGGCTGACGGCGGCCAACGCTACCTCGACGCCTTCCTCACCGACCTTCTGGGCCGCTTTCGAAGGCCCCTCCGCCAACAAGCGCGCAGTGTAGCTGTGCTCGGGATCGGCGATCGCCCGCGCCGCGACGATCTGCTCAAGCGTGCCCAGCCACCCGGCGCCGCGTTGCGATTCGCCAAAGCAGCTGTCGATGCCGAGGTGACAGGTCGGCCCCGTGGGCTGGGCGCGAACGAGCAAGGCATCGCCGTCGCAATCAGGCGCGATCGAGACGAGCTGGAGCACATTGCCGCTGCTTTCCCCCTTGCGCCATAGCCGCTGCTTGGACCGGCTGAAGAAGGTCACGAACCCATCGGTGAGCGTCGCTTCCAGCGCTTCCCGGTTCATGTAGCCGAGCATCAGCAGCTGGTCGTTGGCTGCGTCCTGCACGACGGCAGGAAGAAGGCCTTCCATCTTCGCCCAGGCGAGGCCGCTTACGTCCAGATCAGCCTCCTTCACAGCCGCACCTCCACGCCTTCGCTATCGAGCCAGGCTTTCAGCTCTCCTATGTCGATCAGCCGGTCGTGGAAGACCGTGGCTGCCAGCGCTCCGCTTGCGCCCGCCCGGAATGCGTCGCGAAAGTGTGCGGGCTGCCCAGCCCCTCCGCTGACGATCAAGGGCACGCTGACCACCTCCATGACCGCGCGGGCGTGGGGGAGGTCGTAGCCTGCGCGCACGCCATCTTCAGCCATGGCATTCAGCACAATCTCGCCCGCTCCTCGCTCAACGGCTTCGCGCGCCCAGTCGACCGTCATCCGTCCGCTATCGCGGGTTGAGGCGGCGTCGCCGGTATACTGCTTTACCCGGTACGCGCCGCCAGCATCCCGCAGGCTGTCGATGCCAACCACGATGCACTGGCTTCCGAAATCCTTGGCGAGTTCGGTGATCAGCGACGGCGTCTCAAGCGCGGGCGAGTTGATCGACACCTTGTCGGCACCAGCGTCGAGCACTGCGGCAGCGGTCGCCCGGTCACGGATCCCGCCGGCGACGCAGAACGGAATGTCGATCACGTCAGCAATCTCGCGCACCCAGCCAAGATCGACGCTGCGGCCATCGGCGCTCGCCTTGATCTCATAAAAGACCAGTTCGTCCGCGCGGTCGGCCGAATAGCGCAAAGCATGCTCCACAATGTCGCCGATGTCGCGATGGTCGCGAAAGCGCACACCTTTGACGACGCGCCCATTGGCGACGTCGAGACACGGGATGATCCTAGCGGCGGGCATGCAAAGCCTCCGCGAGCGACAAATGGCCTTCCCACATGGCCCGGCCAAGGATCGCGCCCGCCGTCGTAAGCTGACCGAGATCGTCAAGTGAGGTCACGCCTCCGCTGGCCTGGATGGCGAGGTGAGGCAGGCGCTCAACGGCCTGCGCAAGAAGCGCGTGATTGGGACCTTCCAGCATGCCGTCGCGGCCGATGTCGGTGAGCAGCAGGTGGCGAGCATCGGGATAGCGCGCGGCAACGTCCCACAAGGTGAGCTCGCTATCCTGCTGCCACCCGTGAGTAGCAACCATCGGCTCTCCGTCGACGCGCACATCGAGGCTGAGCGTGATCTGCTCCGGCCCGAACCGATCGAGCAGCGTGCCGGTGGCGGCAGGATCCCGCACGGCCAGGCTTCCGACAACGACGCGGGATGCACCGGCGTCGAGCAGCGCGGCGACATGATCGGCAGAGCGCACCCCGCCGGCCACTTGGAGGCGGAGCGGGGAGGCGGCGGCGAGCGTCTTCAGCAAATCATGCTGCGCAGGAGACCCTGCCTTCGCTCCGTCGAGATCCACCACATGCGCCCATTCGGCGCCTGCCTCGGCGAAGGAGCGAAGCGCTTCTGCCGGAGCTGGATCATAGAAGGTGACTTCGTCGAAGCGGCCCTGCCGCAGCCGCACGATGCGCCCTGCAATGAGGTCCATGGCGGGATAGATGATCATGTGGAGAGCCACGCCTGAAGAAAGCGCGCGCCGACAGGACCGGAGCGCTCGGGATGAAATTGCGCGCCGGTCCAATTGCCTGAACGGACGACAGCGGGAATGGCGGCGCCATGATGCGTTCTGGCGAGGGTCGCAGGTCCGTCCGGAGCCGCGAAGCTGTGGGCGAAATAGACGTAGTCGCCGCTATTTAGGCCGCATCCCTCCGACAGAACATCAAGCCGGCTCCAGCCCATGTGAGGAACGGTGATGCCGGAGGCAGGCGTGAGCTTGCACACGGCGCCCGGGAGCAGTCCCAGCAGTGCGACGTCGCCTTCCTCGCTGCGCTCGAACAGCAGGTGCATTCCAAGGCAGATGCCAAGTGCCGGCCCTGCAAAGCTGCGGAGAGGTTCAGCGAGCCTGAGAGCATCGATCCGCTCCATCGCGTATCCCGCTGCCCCGACCCCCGGGAGAAAGAGGCGCGCCGCGCTGGCGATCCCGTCTGCATCGCTCGTCCTATTCACATCGGCGCCGAGACGTCGAAGCGCCGTCTCGATCGAGCCGAGGTTACCGTAGCCGAGGTCGACCAGCGTGACGCTACTCACAGCATTCCCTTGGTACTCGGCAGCGCATCCCCTTTGCCTTCGATCACAAGCGCTTGGCGCAAGGCCCTTCCAAAAGCCTTGAAGCAGGCTTCAACCTTGTGGTGGTCATTCTCGCCAGACACCTTCACGTGGATGGCAGCGCCGAGACTGTCAGCCAGGCTTCGGAAGACGTGTGGGGTCATTTCGGTCGGAAAGTCACCGATGTGGCTTGCGGCGAACATGCCTTCAAACCGGCAAAAGGGGCGACCGCTGAGGTCGATCAGCACCTGTGCTTCAGTCTCGTCCATCGGCAGCGCAAAGCCGAAGCGCCCGATCCCGCGCTTGTCGCCTAGCGCCTGCTTGAGTCCCTGGCCGAGCGCAATCGCCACATCTTCGATACTGTGGTGCGGATCGATCTCGAGATCGCCCTGGCAGCTTAGCACGAGGCTGAACCCGGCATGCGCAGCGACCTGATCCAGCATGTGATCGTAATAGGGAATGCCGGTCCCGATCTGCCGCGGCCCCGCGCGGTCAAGGTCGATGGCGAGCGCGATCCTGGTTTCCTTGGTGTCGCGGGCGATCTCGGCCCTGCGTGGCGCCGTGCGCGCAACGGCCACACCGAAAGCCGCCAACGCAGCATCATTCTCTTGCCGCGTGCCGACAGAGAGCCGAATTCCTCCGGGCGCGGCCTTGGGCCGATAGCGGACGCGGATACCGTCGGCAGCGAGCCGGGCGGCCAGCCGCTCGGTGTCCGCAGTCTCCAGGAACAGGAAATTGCCCGCGCTGGAGAAGACCTTGCGGACAAACGGCGACTGGGCAAGCAAGGGCACGATCCGCTCTCGTTCGGCGAGCAGTTGGGCGATCCGCTCGCGATGCACCGCGCGTCGTGCCGGCTGGAGCGCATCAAGTGCGGCGGCGATCGACGGCGTCGGTAGTGGGTAGGGCGGAAGCGCGCGCGCGACGATCTCCAGCGTGTCGGCCGGCCCGACCAAACCCCCGACGCGTGCGCCGGCAAGCGCAAAAGCCTTGGATAAGGTCTTCAGCACTAGCAGGTTGGACCGTGCGACGGCTTCAGCGGCAAGGCTCGGCATCTCGCTGAATTCGAGATAAGCTTCGTCGGCGAGGATCATCACGCCAGGCAGCGCGTCGGCGATGCGAAGAATGTCTGCCGGGTCCACCGCATTGCCGGTCGGATTGTTGGGCGTGCAGAGGAACAGTAGCTTCGTCCGCGTGTCGGCCTTCACGCGGTCGATGACGGCGGCGGCGTCCAGATCGAACTCGGCCGTCAGTGGAATGTCGAGCACACCCGCGCCCTGCACGCGGGCGAAATGCGCGTATGCGGAAAAGCTGGGGCTGGTTACCGCCACCTTGTCGTCGGCGCCGCGCAGGAAGGTGCGGCAGAGAAGATCGATTGCATCATCCCCGCCGCGCGTGACCAGGAACTGATTAGGGCTCACCCCGTAGAGTGACGCCATGACGGCACGCAGGCGCTGCGGCTGCGGTTCGGGATAGCGGTTGACGCCGGCGGCGAGGCTTCCGCCCGATAGCGGACCGAACGGGCTTTCGTTGGCGTCGAGCTTGATCGCATCGGGATCGGCTGCGCGGTCGCCGAGGTCGAAGGGCTCCAGGGCGAGGATCTCAGGCCGGGCGAGGCGATGGGCGAGGCTCATGCGGCTGCCCTCGCTTCTGCAGCGCGGGCATGGGCTTCGAGCGCTTCAAGGCGGGCCAACGCGGCGGCGGGCGCGGCAAGTGCTCTGCCAGCCTCCAGTGACACCCGCTGAATGCTGACCGCCTTCATGAAGCTTTGCACCGTGATCCCGCTCCACGCTCGCGCAGCGCCATCCGTTGGGAGGACATGACTCGATCCCGCCAGATAGTCGCCAAAGCTTTCGGCTGCGGCATGGCCGGCGAAGATGGCGCCGGCGTTGTTGATTGCTTGGATAAGAGTTTCGGCATCGTCGACCGCAAGGCAGAGGTGCTCGGGAGCATAGGCATTGGCGATGCCGACGGCCTCGGCAAGATCGCTGACGACGATGGCCCGGCCGTGGTCGAGCGAGCGGCGGGCCAGATCGGCGCGGGGAAGATCGGCGACCTGCCGCGCGACCTCGGCGGCGACGGCTGCGGCGACGTCGTGGCTGTCCGTCACCAGCAGGACCTGTGCCGAGGCGTCATGCTCCGCCTGGCTGAGGAGGTCGGCGGCGACGGTCGCCGGGGAGCCACTACGGTCGGCGATCACCATCAGTTCGGAGGGTCCAGCCGGCATGTCGATCGCCGGTCCGCCAGGCAGAGCGCTCGCCTGGGTCTTGGCTTCGGCGACCCAAGCATTGCCGGGGCCGCAGATCTTGGGACAGGCAGGGATGTCGCCAGCGCCAAAGGCGAGCGCTGCGATCGCCTGCGCGCCGCCGACCGTCCAGATGCTGTCGATGCCGCAAAGCTCCGCCGCGAGCGCGATCGCCGGATCGAGGCCGGTAGCGCTGGGCGGAGTGACGACCACGATCTCGCGAACGCCGGCGGCGCGCGCGGGAAGGGCTTGCATCAGCAGGCTCGAAAAAAGCGGAGTCGCGCCGCCTGGCACATAGAGACCGACCCGGTCGAGCGGGCGCCACGCTTTCTCCACGAGGAGGCCGGGCATGGTCTCGACACTGGCGTCGCTCGGCCGGCTCGCCTCATGAAATCGCCGGATGTTGGCGGCGGCGAGCTCCATGGCAGCGACCGCATCAGCCGGCAGGGTTGAGCGAGCGGCCTCGACAAGCGGCGCAACCGCCACCTTTTCAGGGGCGCGGCCGTCGATACGGGTGGCGATACGGCACAAGGCGTCCCACCCGCCGCCGCGCACGTCTTCGAGGATCGCGGCAACGCTTGCGACAAGCTCGGGCGAGCGGCGGGCAGGCGGCCGGGCAAGCGCCTCGGTGCGCGCCGCAGCGTTGAGATCGGACCAGACGAGCGGGATCACAGCATCATCTTTTCGATGGGGAGCACCAGGATTGCCGACGCGCCAGCGCCTTTGAGTTGCTCCAGCGTTTCCCAGAACACCGATTCGCGCGCGACAGCGTGCACGGCGAAGTGACCGGGGCGGCCATGCAGCGGAATGATCGTCGGAGCGTCCGCTCCAGGCAGGATGCGGGTGATGGCAGGCAGGGATTCCGAGGCAGCATTGAGCAGGATGTACTTGGCATCCTTGGTTTCCAGCACGCCCTGGATCCGGCTAAGCAGAGCCGCGCCAAGAGCTTCGCGGGCGGGCGGCACCGGCTTGGTGGTTCGAATCAGCACGGCTTCGCTGTCGAAGACGTCCTCAACCGCGCGCAGCCCGTTCGCTTCGAGCGTCGCCCCGGTCGACACGAGATCGCAGATGAAGGGCGCGATCCTGAGCCGCGGGGCGAGCTCCACAGCACCGTTCATCTTGACGACGCTGGCCTCGACACCCTGGTCCTTGAGCCAGCGTTCGACGATGCGCGGATAGGAGGTGGCTACGCGCTGACCCGACAGGCTCTGCGGACCCTCCCACACGGTGGCCTCAGGTGCCGCAAGCTTCATCGAGCAGCGCGCGGTGCCGAGTTCGGCGACGATCTCCACCGCCGGTTCGGACGAGAAAAGGCGGAACTCCTCGAGCACATTCCCGCCTACGATCCCGAACTCGCATACGCCATCGGCGACAAAGGTCGGAATGTCGTCGTCCCGCACGAACATGACATCCGCCGCGAAGTTTTCGACCCGAGCCGTCAATGCGTTCCGGCCATTCTGGAGGCGCAGGCCAGCGCCTTTGAGCAAGTCGCGGCTGATGTCGCTCAGCCGGCCGTTCTTTTGGATGGCGATGTGCAGCCGGTCGTCGTCAATCAGCATCGGAAGGGCTTTCACTGGCGGCAAGGGCGTCGATCGCGGCGCGGTAGCCCTGGTGCGGCTCCTGGCGCAGGAAACGCGCGATGCGGACGATAGTGGTGGTGGAAACGCCGGTGGCGTCATGGATGTCGCGATAGGAAAGGTCGGTTCCGTCCAGCAGGCGCGCAACGTGCCAACGCTCGGCGAGCGTGCGGATCTCCTGCGGGGTGCAAAGATCGGTCAACAGGCGCGCCATCTCTTCCGGCGTGGCCGGCGTCAGAAGCGCGCGGCACAACTCATCGGTGAGCGCTGCGCCATCGCGGGTCGGAAAGGGAGAAGCCACTGTATGTTCCATCGTGCTAATACGCTGGGACGCAGCTAAGGTTGCGGGGCGGCACTGTCAAGCCGGGCCCTGGCTTAACTGACAGGCGAGCAAGGCTAGTGATGAGGGCCGAGCCGATGTGCAGCCGGATTGATACGGCTCAACGTCTCAGCAAATGCGAGTGCGCGGCGGGCTGATGCGCAGGCGAGTGGCGGCAAGCAGACAGCAAAACGCCCGGGCCACCTTGCGGCAACCCGGGCGCCTTCGCGTGACGATTGCTCGCCAGCCCCCTTGGACCTTTCGCGGCGGAGGAGCCGCCGCGGCTTGGAACGAGGGGAGTGGTGCCGCGTTTTCCGCGCCTTGTCATCAGCTTAACTTGGTGCGTGTCTCTTATTGCACATCACTTGTGTCGAATCCGCCACAGGGAGGGTGCGATTGCCTGTTCATCTTGGCCCCTCTAGGAGCCATGCTATGCGCCTTTCACAAGCCTTCTTGCCCGTCCTCAAGGAGAGCCCCGCGGACGCCCAGATCGTCAGCCACAAGCTGATGCTGCGCGCCGGGCTCGTTCGTCAGACCGCTGCCGGTATCTACGCCTGGCTGCCTCTCGGTCTCAGGGTTCTGAACAAGATCGAGCAGATCGTGCGCGAGGAGCAGGACAAGGCAGGCGCAATCGAACTGCTGATGCCGACTCTCCAGTCGGCTGATCTCTGGCGCCAGAGCGGGCGCTACGACGCATACGGCCCCGAGATGCTGCGCATTCGCGACCGCCACGACCGCGAAATCCTCTACGGTCCCACCAACGAGGAGATGATCACCTCCTTGTTCGCAGCCGAGACGCGCTCCTACCGCGAGCTGCCGCGGACGCTTTACCACATCCAGTGGAAATTCCGCGACGAGGTCCGCCCCCGCTTCGGCGTGATGCGCGGGCGCGAGTTCCTGATGAAGGATGCCTACAGCTTCGACCTCGACGAAGCAGGTGCACGGCTCAGCTACTACAAGCAGATGCTGGCCTACCTTCGCACGTTCCAGCGGATGGGCATCCAAGCAGTGCCCATGCGGGCGGCAAACGGCCCGATCGGCGGCGATCTTTCCCATGAGTTCATCGTGCTTGCGCCGACTGGGGAGAGCGAAGTCTTCTACGACGCCGCTTATGACAGCTTCGACTGGAGCCAGGCGGACCTGAACTACGCCGATGAAGCCGGGCTGAAGGGCCTGTTCGACCGCGTCAACACGACCTATGCCGCAACCGACGAGACCCATGACGAAGCCAAGTGGGCCGAGCTTCCCGAAACCACGCGTCGTACCGGACGCGGGATCGAGGTTGGGCACATCTTCTATTTCGGCACAAAGTACAGCGACGCCATGGGCCTCAAGGTGTCCGGCCCCGATGGCTCCACCGTCAGCCCGCATATGGGCAGCTATGGCGTCGGGGTCAGCCGTCTGGTCGGCGCGATCATCGAGGCGAGCCATGACGACAACGGCATCATCTGGCCCGATGCGGTGGCGCCTTGGGCTGTAGGCCTCGTTACCATGCGCGGCGACGATGCGGCGAGCCAGGCTGCGGCTTCCGACCTCTACGACAAGCTGACCGCGGCCGGGGTCGACACCCTCTACGATGACCGCGACGAGCGGGGCGGGGCGAAGCTCGCCGGCATGGACCTGATGGGCCTGCCCAAGCAGATCATCATCGGTCCGCGCGGGCTAGCGGCCGGGACTGTCGAACTGAAGGATCGCCGCACCGGCGAGAAGCAGGAGATCAGCATCGACAGCGCGCTCTCAAGGCTCACCGCATGATCCTCTCCCGCTATGAGCGGATCATTGCCAAGCGCTACCTTCTCCCCGGCAAGGGCGAGGGCGAGCGCTTCATCTTTCTCGTGTCAATGATCAGCCTTGCGGCCGTCGCGCTCGGCGTCGCCGCACTGATTATCGTGATGAGCGTGATGAACGGCTTCCGGGCCGAGCTGTTCGAGAAGACTGCCGGCCTCAACGGCCACGCCATCCTGCAAGGCTATGACGGCCGGCTTGAAGGTTGGCAGGGGATCGCGGGCGGGGCCTTGAAGGTGCCCGGGGTGACCTCCGCCCTGCCGCTGATCGAACAGCCGCTGATGGCAAGCTCCAATGGCCGGGTCGAAGGCGTGCTGGTCCGCGGCATGCGGATCGGAGACATTCGTAACAACCCAGTCCTCACCGGCGGTGTGAAGAGCGGCAGCCTCGCCAACCTAACGCCCGGCTGCAACTGCATCGCTATTGGCACCCGCCTGGCGCAGCAGCTCGGCACCTTCCCTGGCGGCGAGATCAGCCTGATCAGCCCCGAAGGCCGTTCGACGCCCGTCGGCACCGTGCCACGGATCGTCAGCTACACCGTTGCTGCAACCTTTGAAGTCGGCGTCTACGATTACGACAACGCCTTTGTGATCATGCCAATGGAAGACGCACAGACCCTGCTGATGCTGGGCGACGCGGTCGGCATGGTCGAAGTGAAGGTCGCCGATCCCGACAAGGTGCAGGACCAGATGGGTGCACTGACCCAGTTGGTGCAGGGCAGGGGCGCTGCGGTCGACTGGCGCAGCATGAACGCCGCCATCTTCGAGGCGCTTGAGGTCGAACGCGTAGCGATGTTCGTTGTCCTCTCGCTGATCATTCTCGTCGCGGTGTTCAACATCCTGTCGAGCCTGATCATGCTGGTCCGCGCCAAGACCCGCGACATTGCCATCCTGCGCACCATGGGCGCCAGTCGGAAGGGCATGATGAAGGTCTTCGTGACGGTCGGCACCACCATTGGCTCGCTCGGCATCCTCGGTGGGCTGCTGCTCGGCGCAATCTTCCTCTTCTTCCGTCAGCCGATCGTTGACGCCATTCAGTGGGTAACCGGCCAGAACCTCTGGGATCCGAGCGTGCGCTTTCTCAGCGAACTTCCGAGCAAGACCGATCCGGTCGAAGTGACGGTGATCGTCGTCACCGCGTTCGTCTTGAGCTTCCTTTCGACGCTCTACCCCGCGTGGAAAGCGGCGAGCACGGATCCGGTGCAGGTGCTTCGTTATGAGTGAGGCGGTTCTTGAAACGCGGGGGCTCAAGCGCTCCTTCACGCAGGGTGACGTCACCATCACCGTGCTGAACGGCGTCGATCTCGCAGTCCAGCCGGGCGAGATCGTCGCCCTGCTCGGCCCCTCGGGTTCGGGCAAGTCGACCCTTCTCCAGGCGGTCGGTTTGCTCGAAGGCGGCTTCGAAGGCTCAATCCGGATCAACGGCCGCCAAGCCGAGGCGCTCGACACCGACGGTCGCACCGACCTTCGCCGCGAGGCGCTGGGTTTTGTCTATCAGTTTCACCACCTTCTGCCCGACTTTACGGCGATCGAGAATGTGACCCTGCCGCAGCTTATTCGCGGCGCGGAGCCCGAGCTTGCTAACGAACGAGCGGTGGCGCTGCTGACCGCACTCGGCCTTGGGCACCGCCTCAGCCATCGTCCCGCGAAGCTCAGCGGCGGCGAGCAGCAGCGCGTGGCTGTGGCCCGCGCGCTTGCGAATCGTCCGCCATTGGTGCTCGCGGACGAGCCGACCGGCAATCTCGACGAGCATACCGCCGACGTGGTGCTGGCCGAATTCCTTAACCTCGTCCGGGTGGAAGGCAGCGCCGCGCTCGTCGCAACGCATAACGAGCGTCTTGCCCGACGGATGGACCGGGTGGTCCGCCTTCACGAAGGGCGGTTGGAAGGACTGGGACCAAAGCCCGACTGAAGCGTTGCAGCCGCCATGGCTCAGCGTCCTCCCTTTGACCGCAACAATCCGCCTCCTGGCGGCTTTAACCCGCGCTTCACCGATGGGCGAAGCGACGGTGGCGCCGATTCCCGCTTCGATAGGCGGCTAGACGACCGCTTTGTCGAAGCCGATCGGCGCATCAATGATCGCGACGCCGATCCGCGTTTCGGGGGTCGACCAGACCCACGCTACGAGGAAACCGAACCGTTCGATCGTGGCCGAGCGCCACCCCCAGGCGGCCCCGGATCACGTCGGGGCGGACCGAATCGCTGGTTGCTGATCCTCGGCGGCTTGCTGCTTCTTGGTGCTATCCTGTTCGGGCTCTCGCTGACCCGGTCGGGTCCGGGCTCGGACGCGCTCGGCAACGACGCCGATGGTCAGGATGCGCGAAGCGCCGCCGCCGCCGATCCCGAAGCACGCTGTGCAGCGCCCGCAACCTACGATTCCATCAAGCGCGAACTCTTCCGCCAGGCTGCCACGACGCGCGGCTCGGACCAGACCGCCTTCGACCAGCTGTCAGGCTACTCCGCACTGCGGGTGTCCAAGCCCGTGCTGCGCGAGCAGGACGCAGGCTTAGAGCGCGTGAGCTGCCAGGCCGACATCGCGCTCGATCTGCCCCCGGGTGTGCAGGTTGTCGGCGGCCGCCGCTCGCTCACTGCAAGCATCGGCTACAACCTTCAGCCCGCGGCCGATCGCAGCGGCGACGTCGTGACGCTGAGCGGGGCCGAAGGCATTGTCGTGCCTCTGGCAACCCTCGCTCGCACCGGCGCTGCCGGCACCACAAACGACACGCAGCCCGTCCCGGAGCCAACTCCGCCTGGGGCCACCGTGCTACCGACAGCGCCTGCCAGTCCGGCACCGCCAGAAGCGCCGCGGCCGCCCGCTGCAGCGCCGGAGCGTAGCCCGCCGCCGCCTGCCGTCGTGCCGCCAAGCGTCAGCGCTCGCCCCAGCTTCAATTGCGCTCGTGCCCGCACGCGAGGCGAGATCGCGGTCTGCAGCAGCCCGGAACTCGCCGCGCTCGACCGGCAGATGGCGAGCTTCTACGGCACCGCTTATCGCGGAGCGGAGCCGGAAGCCCGCGCCTTGCTGGAGCGGACCCGTACGCGGTTCCTCGGCTACCGCGACCGCTGCCGCAACGACGCTTGCGTGGCGGACGCCTACCGCGGGCGGATCAGCGAGATCAGGGATATTGCAGACGGCCGCTGGCGGAGTCAGTAGCGCTCACGGCGTGACGATGTTGGGGATAAGTCGGCTCCTTCCGCTTCCCATGAAGAGGTCCCATCTTTAGACCTCGCTCATGGTTTTCGTCCCCCTTCGTGTGCTGTCCTCCTTCTCGATGCTCGAAGGCGCGATTGAGCCCAAGGTGCTGGCCAAGACCGCGGTCAAGCGCGGCTTTCCGGCGGTGGCGCTGACCGACCGAAACGGCCTCTACGCCGCCATGGCCTTTAGCGACGCGGCGATGGACGCCGGCGTGCAGCCGATCATCGGTGCGACCCTGGGCGTTGCGCGTCCAGCGGAATGGGGCGGCGCCAAGGAGACGATCGATTGGCTGGTGCTGCTGGCCAAGGACGACGCGGGCTACGCCAATCTTTGCCGGCTCGTCAGCAAGGCGCATATGGACCGCCCCGACCATCTTACGCCGCACGTCACCATGGCCGATCTGGAGACCCATGCCGAGGGACTGATCGCACTGACGGCTGGCGGGGAGGGCGCGGTCGTCCGCCTGCTGGCCGATGGACAGGCAGGCAAGGCCCGTTCTGCGCTGGATCGACTCGCGTCACTGTATCCAGAGCGCCTCTACGTCGAAGTCAGTCGCCGCGGGGACGTAGCTGAGGAGACCGCGGAAGGCGCGCTTCTCGACCTCGCCTATGATCTCCGCCTGCCCTTGGTCGCCACCAATCCCGCGCTTTACGCCGAACCGCATTTCCACGCCGCGCACGACGCCATGCTGTGCATCGCCAACAGCGCTTACGTCGACGAGGCCGAACGGCCCCGTTCCAGTGAGCATGCCTGGCTCAAGGGCGAGGCGGAGATGGCCGCCTTGTTCGCGGACCTGCCCGAAGCGCTCGCCAATACCTTGGTGGTTGCCCGCCGCTGCGCCGTAGCAGCACCCAAGCGCCGCCCGATCCTTCCGCGCATGGGCGAAGACGAAGACGAGGCTCTCCGTGCCGCCGCTCATGCCGGCCTGGAGAAGCGGATCGAGGAGTATGCGGAGGAGCTCAAGCCCACCTATCGCGAGCGGCTTGACTTCGAGCTCGACGTCATCGGTCGCATGGGCTTCGCAGGCTACTTCCTCATCGTCGCCGACTTTATTCAGTGGGCCAAGACTAACGACATCCCGGTTGGGCCGGGCCGTGGTTCGGGCGCCGGCTCTGCAGTCGCATGGGCGTTGCTCATCACCGATCTCGATCCGATCGAGCTAGGGTTGCTCTTCGAGCGCTTCCTGAACCCGGAACGCGTGTCGATGCCCGACTTCGACATCGACTTCTGCGAAACCCACCGCGACAAGGTCATCCGCTACGTTCAGGGCAAGTACGGCCGGGACAAGGTGGCGCAGATCATCACCTTCGGGCGCCTCAAGGCCCGCGCCGTGCTCAAGGACACGGGGCGCGTGCTGCAGATGAGCTACGGCCATGTCGACCGGCTGGCGAAGCTCGTACCCAACCACCCGACTGATCCGTGGACGCTTGAGCGTTCCCTCAACGGCGTCAGTGAGTTGGCGGCGGAAGTGAAGAACGAACCGCAGGTCAGACGACTGTTCGACTTGGCCATGAAACTCGAGGGCCTGCCGCGCCACAGCTCGACCCATGCCGCTGGCGTGGTGATCGGCGATCGCCCGCTGCAGGAGTTGGTCCCACTGCACCGCGATCCGCGTTCGGACATGCCGGTCACCCAGTTCGATATGAAATATGTCGAAGGCGCGGGCCTCGTGAAGTTCGACTTCCTCGGCCTCAAGACCTTGTCGGTGCTGAAGGAGGGGCAGCGGCTCCTGAAAAAGCGCGGGGTCGAGGTCGATTATGCCAAGCTGAAGTGGGACGATCCGCAAGTCTACCAACTCCTTCAGCGCGGGGACACGGTGGGCGTGTTCCAGCTGGAATCCGAAGGCATGCGGCGAACGCTGGCTGCGGTTCGCCCGACCAACTTCGGCGACATCATCGCGCTCGTCTCGCTCTACCGCCCCGGCCCGATGGACAATATTCCGCTGTTCGGCGACCGCAAGAATGGGCGGCAGGAGATCCAATATCCGCACGCTCTGCTCGAGGACGTGCTGAATGAAACCTACGGCATCTTCGTCTACCAGGAACAGGTTATGCAGGCCGCGCAGGTGCTGGCGGGCTACAGCCTTGGCGAAGCCGACCTTCTGCGGCGCGCAATGGGCAAGAAGATCCAGGCAGAAATGGACGCTCAGCGCGCCCGCTTCGTCGAGGGCTGCGGACGGCAGGACATCAAGCCCGCGAAGGCAAATGAGCTTTTCGATTTGATCGACAAGTTCGCCGGCTATGGTTTCAACAAGAGCCACGCCGCCGCCTACGCGCTGGTCGCCTATCACACCGCCTGGCTGAAGGCGCATCACCCGGCCGAATTTTACGCCGCGTCGATGAGCTACGACCTGCACCAGACGGACAAGCTCTGCCTGTTCGTCGACGACCTTCGCCGCATGGGCCAGACCCTTCTGCCACCTGACGTCAATGCCAGCGAAGCTGCGTTCGACGTGGCTGACGGTGCTGTCCGCTACGCACTTGGCGCGCTCAAGGGCGTCGGCGAAAAGGCAATGGAGGAACTGGTCGCCGAGCGGATGAAGAAGCCCTTCGAGAGCCTCGAGGACTTTGCAGCACGGATTGATCCCCGCGTCCTCAACCGACGCCAACTCGAAAGCCTTGCCTCGGCGGGGGCGCTGGACAGCCTCAACCCGGACCGAGCCGCGGTGCACGCCGGGGCAGAAACCATCCTCGCCCACGCCGCCAGCGCGCATCAGGAGAAAACCAGCGGGCAGGGCGGTCTGTTCGGTGGCGGCGGTGACGAGCCTGCCGAGGTCGTGCCGATCCGATTGCCTCGCGACGCCCGCTGGACGCTGGCCGAGCGCATGGCAGCGGAGCGCGACGCGTTCGGCTTCTATTTCTCCGCCCATCCGGTCGACCACCACAAGCACTTGCTGGCTGCACATAAGGTGCGGCAGTCGACCGAGCTTGGCACCGTCAACATTCCCGCCGACGGACGCGGGGCGGCCACGATGGCGGGCCTGGTCGAAGAAGCCCGCTGGCGCACCTCGCAAAAGGGCCGCCGCTTTATGATGGCGCGGTTCAGCGACAGCGGCGGGCAGTTTGACGCCACCGTATTCGACGACGAAGCGGCCGCGGCGGTCGAAGCCGCAGCCAAGGCCGGCCAGTGCGGGCTCCTCACAGTCGAGCTCGATCGCCGCCCCGGCGAGGAGCAGCCACGGGTCACCATCAAGCGCTTCCAGCCCCTCGAGGAGTTGGCGCGGCGCAGCCGGGTCGAACTCACGGTGCGGTGCCCGAACGAAGCCGCAATCCCGGCCATCTTGTCCGAGATCAAGGATCTCCCCGCCGGTAGCGGCATTGTCCGGCTGGTGGTTCCAGTCAGCGACAGGCGCACGGCGCAATTGCTCCTGCCTGGGCGGTTCGCTGTCGATGCCGAACTTGGCGCAAGACTCGAGCGCTTTGTTGGCGAGGGCGGCGTTACGCTCGCCGCGGCAGAACAGTTGCGCCTCGTCGGCTAATACGAAGAAGGCCCCGGCATTGCTGCCGGGGCCCAACGAGACGAACGAGCCGACGGAGCTCAGTTCATCTTCATGCCTTCCTTGTTCATCAGGCTCGTGATCTTGGCGTTCTGTTCTTCGCTCAGCGAGTTCTTGAAGCGCGGATAGACCTGCTCCTCTTCCATGCGCGCATGCTCCTCGATGAGGTTGCGGAATTCGCGCACAGTTGGAAGGAACTCGGGGCTGTCCTTTTCCATGTTCTCAAGACGATAAAGATAGGTCTTCACATAGCCATGCTCATGCTCGAGATGGTCGGCGTCGACCGTTTCATTGGCTTGGCGAAGCGCCGGATAGACGACCTGCTCTTCCTGGTGAGCATGCTTGTTCAGCGCATAATGAATGGTCTTCACCAGCGCCGCGCGCTTGCCGGTGTCGCTGTCTTCAGTTGCCAGCAGTAGGTCGAACTTGGCGAGCGTCGCCTTATGCTCAAGTGCCAGGATTGAATCCCACTCGTTCCCTGCCATCATCGATTCCGATGTTTGCTGAAGGAACTTGCGCGCCCAGTTGGCGCCGATCCCGATCGCCGCGCCGGCGGCAAGTGCGCCGAGCAGCGGCAGGGCGCCATTGTCGCTATCGCCGAAGCTGAACGCGCTACGCTCGTTGCTGCTGCGACGCCGGTTGTCGCTCTTCTTGTCGCTCGAACGGGTACGATCACGGGTCTCGTTACGCGTGGCCATGGCTTTAAACTCCCTCATGGGTGATTGCTTGGCCCGCTAACGGGCGGGGGAGGGCAGCCGTTCCTGTTGCGAGTGTTTTGCAGGAACGGCCACTCGGGCGTCGCGGATCAAACGTCCGCGGGTTCTTCTGCCTTGGTGTGATTGACGATCAATGCTTCGATGTCGGGGATGGGACGGCCGCTCATTTCCTTGTTGATCGTGCAGACGACACGTTTTTCAACTTCCTTGTGCAATTCCTTGCGGAGGACGCCGAGCGCCTTGGGCGGGGCCACGATGCAGAGGTGCTCAAAGTCCCCACGCAGGGCACGGAGGCGCAGCTTTTCCGCCGCTTCCTTGACCCAATTGTCTTCATCTTGCTGCTTGAAATCGGTCTCGCCCATCGCCGGACGATGAGCTTCACCACCAGCTGAGCCTGCGGCCGCGGTGCCGGGCGCGTCGGTCTTGAGTTCGCGATCGAACGACGCGTCGTCGCGCTCTTCATGCGCTTCGGTGCGCAGGTCGATCTGGTTCGTGTCGCCTTCGTTGCGGAAGAACAGCATCTTGCGGCCGTCGACCACCAGGACCAGCGCACGATTGGGAATGGGCATTGAGAACTCCTCCTTATGTCAGGAAGAGAACGGTTGGCCCACGGGAGGGTTGCGCCCCGGCGTACACCGAGGCGCCTCTATCACTCCTCGTTGACGCCCGGATCCACCGGCTTGTCGAGTTCCTGCTCGGCCGTGTTGGCGCCATCGTCGATCGCGATCTCGCCGTCGTTCAGCGACTCGACCTCGACTTCATCCTCCTCGTCAATGCGGGCGACGGAGACCACATGCTCCGACTTGTCGACACGGAAGATCATCACGCCCTGCGTGTTGCGGCCCGCGATACGGATCGAGCCAACGGTCGTGCGGATCATCTTGCCCTGATCGGTCGCAAGCATGATCTGCTCGCCCGGCTTCACCGGGAAGCTCGCCACGACACCGCCATTGCGTTCGGAGGTGTCGATGTTGGTGATGCCCTGTCCGCCGCGTCCCGTACGACGATATTCGTAAGCGCTGGTGCGCTTGCCGTAGCCGTTTTCAGTGATGGTGAGGATGAACTGCTCCGCGTCGGCCATGTAGGCATAGCGATCGGCATCGATCGCTTCCGCGCCATCGTTGTCGCGCCACTTCGGGCTGCGCAGATAGGCTTCGCGCTCTTCCGCGCTGGTGCCGGCTCGGCGCAGGATCGACATGGAGATGACCTGGTCATCACCGAGCAGCCGCACGCCGCGGACACCGGTCGACGAGCGCGACTGGAACTCGCGAATGGCGGTCGACATGAAACGGATCGCCTTGCCGTTACGGGTCGCAAGCAGGACGTCGTCCTCCTCGCTGCACAGCGCGACGCCGACCAGCCGGTCAGTCGCATCCTCTTCATCGCCCTCGTCGGCGATCCCGAACTTCATCGCGATCTTGCCGGCGGTCGGAATGTTCTTGAACGCATCCATGCTGTTGCGCCGTACCGCACCATGAGCAGTCGCGAACATCAGGTGGAGCGCATTCCACTGCTCCTCATCCTCCGGCAGCGGAAGCACGGTGGTGATCACCTCGCCCGCCTGGAGCGCCAGGATGTTGATCATCGGCCGGCCCTTGGCGGTCGGCCCGCCCTCCGGCAGGCGCCACACCTTCATGCGGTAGACCCGGCCGAGGTTGGAGAAGAACAGCACCGGCGTGTGGGTCGAAGTCACGAACAGGTTGGTGACCGCATCCTCGTCCTTGGTCGCGATGCCCGAACGACCCTTGCCGCCGCGCTTCTGCTCGCGGAAGACCGACAGCGCCGTACGCTTGATGTAGCCGGTCATGGTCACCGTCACGACCATGTCCTCGCGCTCGATCAGATCCTCGTCGTCGATCCCGTCGAATGCGGCGGCAAGCTCCGTCTTGCGCGGCGTGGCGAACTCGCGCTCAACCTCGTCCAGCTCTTCGCGCAGCACCTCATAGAGGCGGATGCGGTTGCCGAGGATTTCGAGCAGTTCGCCGATGACCTTGGCGAGGCCTTCAAGCTCGTTGCCGATCTCGTCGCGGCCAAGCGCGGTCAGGCGGTGGAGGCGAAGATCGAGGATCGCCTTGACCTGCGCTTCGCTGAGGCGGTAGTCTTCGCCCACGGCCTGCGCTTCGACCGCTTCGACGAGCTGGATGTAGGGACGGATCTCGTCGCCGGGCCAGGCCCGCGCGAGCAGCGCCTCGCGCGCTTCGGCAGGGGAAGCAGAGCCGCGGATGATCCGAACCACCTCGTCGAGGTTGGTTACCGCCACCACCAGGCCAAGCAGGATATGAGCCCGCTCGCGCGCCTTCATCAGCTCGAACTTGGAGCGGCGGGTGATGACCTCCTCGCGGAACTTGACGAAGCTCTCAACAATGTCGCGAAGGGTCAGCGTCTCGGGCCGGCCCGAGCGGATCGCCAGCATGTTGGCGGGGAATGACCCCTGCGCCGGGGTGTGCCGCCACAGCTGATTCAGCACCACTTCGGGCGTCGCGTCGCGCTTCAACTCGATAACGACGCGCACGCCTTCACGATTGCTCTCGTCACGAATGTCCGAGACGCCCTCGATCCGCTTGTCCTTGGCGGCTTCGGCGATCTTCTCGACCAGCGCATTCTTGCCCTGCTGAAACGGAATTTCCGTCAGCACGATTGACTTGCGATCGTTGCGGCCTTCCTCGATCTTGTACTTGGAGCGCACCACGATGGAGCCGCGGCCCGTAGTGTAGGCCGAGCGGATGCCCGCTGTGCCGAGGATGATGGCGCCGGTCGGAAAGTCCGGTCCCTTCACATGCTCCATCAGCTGTTCGGTGGTGACCGCCGGATCGTCGAGATAAGCACGACAGGCGCCGATCACTTCGCCAAGGTTGTGCGGCGGGATGTTGGTCGCCATGCCGACCGCGATGCCGCCAGCGCCATTGACCAGAAGGTTGGGGAAACGCGCCGGAAGCACCTGCGGCTCGCGCTCGCTGGCGTCATAGTTCGGCTGGAAGTTGACCGTGTCCTTGTCGAGATCGCCGAGCAGGAAGCCCGCGACCTTAGCCAGTCGCGCTTCGGTGTAACGCATGGCGGCGGGCGGATCCGGATCCATCGAGCCGAAGTTGCCCTGTCCATCGATCAGCGGCACGCGCATCGACCAGTCCTGGGTCATGCGGGCCAGCGCGTCGTAAATCGCGGTGTCGCCGTGCGGGTGATATTTACCGATCACGTCACCGACGATGCGGGCCGATTTACGGTAGGGCCGGTTATAGACGAAGCCGTTTTCGCTTGCCGAGTAGAGGATCCGGCGGTGCACCGGCTTCAACCCGTCGCGGACGTCCGGCAGCGCGCGGCTGACGATGACGCTCATCGCATAGTCGAGGTAGGAGGTCTTCATCTCCTCGACGATGGAGATGGGGGCAATGACGTCGGTCGGCATGGGCGGGCTGTCCGCCGGGGGCATGGTGGCCAAGTTCAATCCTGATGGTTGTGCTTATCGTTGTGCCATCAGGTCTAGCAGCGCGCGCGTGTACGCGCGAGGGAATTCGGGATCCCCTCAGCCCTTGATGAAGAGCGGCCGGGCTGGAGTGCTGCCCTCCGCATCGAACCTCCAACCGTCTCGATCGAAGACCTTGAGGGCGGCAAGATCGCTCACCCGTTCCTCGCACAGCCAACGCGCCATCGTGCCGCGCGCCACCTTGGCGGTAAAGCTCTGGAACTGCAGGCCCTTGGCGGTGCGCACGCGGAAGTCCGGACTGACCAATGTCACGCCCTTCTTGGGCAGGAACGGTTGCACCACCGCGAAATATTCGTTGCTGGCAAGGTTCACCAGCACGCCTGAGCCATCCACCTTCACATCGTCCAGCACGGACCTCGAGACCTTGCGGCCCCAATGCTCGACCAGCTTACCGCCGCTCGGGCTCCACGCCGTGCCCATCTCGAGCCGGTAGGGCTTCATTGCGTCCAGCGGCCGCAGCACGCCGTAGAGGCCCGACAGGATTCGCAGATGGTCCTGCGCGAAGGTGATTGTCTCCTCGTCCGCACTGGCCGCATCGAACCCACGATAGACGTCGCCGGCAAAGGCGCGGATCGCAGGCCGCTTGTCCGCCTTGCGAAAGGTCTTGAAGCGGGTGGCGTTGAGCTCCGCGAGATTCTCAGAAATGTGCATGAGTCCGGCGAGATCGTCCGGGCTAAGCTTGGCGGCAGCGCGCGCGATGCTGCCCGCCTCCCGCTCGAAACGCGGCTGGGTGGGCTCCTCCGCAAACGGAGTGGCGAAATCGAGGGTTTTGGCGGGGGAGAGCAGGATGATCACAGGGAAGGGCGGCTAGCAGTGCCACGGCCCATCCGTCCATACCGTCCGCTAACCCACTGAAAAGCCACGGTTCAAACCCCGTTCACGATGATTCGGGCTGAAGCGCTGGCGAGGGGCGCTTTGCCGAGTTAAAGGCGCCTTACGTATTTCACGTGTCTGACGGAGGACTGTTCATGACGACCAAGGCCGCGGCGCTTCTTGCCGCTTTCCTGTTCACGGCCACCGCGCCGATCCCGGCCGCAGCCCAGCGGGTGCCTGCTACACCCGCGACCAACCAGAAGACAGTCGCCATCTCCAAGGAGGCCCAGCCGGCAATTAAGGCGCTTCAGGACGCCGTTGCCGCCGGTCGCACCGCCGAGCTGCCGCAGCTCGGCCAGGCGGTGCTCGCCGTTGCCAAGACTCCGGCCGACCGCTTTTTCGCCTACCAGCTTCAGTTCAAGCCGGCCCTCGATGCCAAGAACGATCCTATGCTGCTGACGGCGGTCGAAGGCGCGATCTCCACCGGCTATCTGCAGGGCGCTGAGCTTGCCAACCTGCACCGGGTCGCGGCCAAGCTTCGCGCGCAGAGCAATTCCTATGATGCCGCTTCCGCGCACGTCGATAAGGCGATTGCGCTCGATCCCACCAACTCCGAACAGCAGCTGATCCTGTCCTCGATCCGCGATCGTCAGAAGCGCCCGGCCGAAGCCTATGCGGCGCTCGAAAAGGCTATCGCGCTCGACAAGGCGGCCGGCAAGGCCACCGATCCGGCGGTTCAGCGGCAGATGTATGCGCTGGCGGTGAACAATCGCCTGCCGCAGGCGCGCAGCCTTGCCCTCTCGCAGGTCAAGAACAACGCCAGCCCGTCTACCTGGCGCGCCGCCATCAAGCTTGCCGAGCAGCAGGGCAACTTCGCCGCCGCCGACAAGGTCGACCTGTTCCGCCTGCAGCGCGCGACGAAGAGCCTGGAGGGTGAGGGGGATTATTACCCGTATGTCGACGCGCTGATCACGCGCGGTCTTCCGGGCGAGGCCAAAGCCGTACTTGAGGAAGCCTTCGCCGCCGGTAAGCTCGACAAGACCAAGTCGCCGTGGAACGACCTCTACAAGTCGGCCGTCACCCGCGACGCCGCCGACAAGAGCGCGCCCAACGGCGACGTCTATCTCGGCCGGGGTGATTACGCCAAGGCAGCCGCCGCTTATCGCGCGATGGCCGCTAAGGGCGGTGCGGGTGCCGACCTCGCCAACCTTCGCCTCGGCATTGCGCTGGCGCGGAGCGGCGACAAGGCCGGCGCGACCACCGCATTCAATGCGGTCCAGGGCAGCCGCGCCGGTATCGCCCAGCTGTGGCTCGCCTACCTGCAGAGCGCCGCTTAAATCAGTGATCCGCCCCGGCTTCGGTCGGGGCGGCATCCGCTCTGGTTAACCGAACGGTAAAGCCTCTCGCCTACGTCGAACGGGACGAAGTTTTCACGTTCGGAGTTTGCATGGCTACCGCCGGTCTTGAACAGGTTACCGAAGACGCGATCCGCACCGTCGCGCGCAGCTGCGGATCGCTGTCGATCGAATGTTCGGATGTCGCCGGATACGTCAACGACGTGTCGCAGCGCATCGGCGGCCACCTGAAGGCGCTGGACGGACTGGAAGAAGTCACCACCCGTCTCCTCGCCGACCAGGCTCGCGTGTCGGACTCGACCGACGAAGCGCGCCTCCTTTCCGAACAGGCCAAGGCCAAGCTCGAAGCTGGCCGCGAGGCGATCGAGCAGACCATCGCCGGCTTCAAGGGGCTGACCGAACTGGTCGTCGAACTCGGTGACCGGATGGCCGGCTTCGCCTCGGCCATGAACCAGGTGCAGAGCGTCTCCTCGACCATCGAGGCGATCGCGCGCAAGACCAACATGCTGGCGCTCAATGCCACGATCGAGGCAGCGCGGGCAGGGGACGCCGGACGCAGCTTCGCCGTTGTCGCGGCCGAGGTGAAGAAGCTGGCGCACGACACCCGCGCCGCGACCAGCCAGATCGGTCTCACCATCAGCGAATTGACCCGCGAGGCGGGCGCCGTCACCACCGAGATCAAGACCGGCGTCGATCGCAGCCGCGCCGCGCAGAAGGGCTTCGGCCAGATCAGCGAAACGGTTCGCGAAGTGAGCGAAATCGTCGGCATGGTCGACCGGCAGACCGAAGGCATCGCGCATTCGACCAGCCTCATTCAGAACAGCGTCGACCGGGTGAAGGCGAGCCTTACCGACTTCGCCGAAGACGCCCGCGAAAATGGCGGAGCTCTTGGCGTGGCGCAGCAGCGCCTGGCCAAGCTCGAGATGCTATCGGCGACCATGCTCGACACGCTGGCCAATAGCGGTGCCGAGATCGACGACACGCCGATGATCATTCTCGCGCAGGATGCCATGCGATCGATCGCCGAAGTGGTCGAGCGCGGCGTGCGCGAGAACGCCATTACCATGGGCCAGGTGTTCGACCGGCAATATGTGCCGATCACCGGCAGCAACCCGGTCCAGTACGACAATCAATTCTGCGACTTCGCGGACGAGCACATCCGCCCGCTCCTGGACCGCTACAAGATCAAGGATGCGCGGATTCTCGGCTCGGCGATCACCAATGTCGACGGCTTCCTGCCGACCCACTTGTCGGAGCGCTGCAACACGCCCGGTCCCGATCCGGTGTGGAACGACGCCAATTGCCGCAATCGCCGCATCTTCATGGACGAGCAGACCCGCGCCGCGATCGAAAGCGACAAGCCGGCCATGCTGATGACTTACCGCATGGAGCTTGGCGACAAGTCATATCCGGTGAAGAACGTCTTCGTGCCGCTGTTCATCAACGGCCGTCGTTGGGGCAATTTCGAACTCGCCTACCGCGAGGAATAAGGCTCAGCCCTTGCGCCGGGCCATGAAGGCGAGGCGCTCGAACAACATGACGTCCTGCTCATTTTTGAGCAGGGCGCCATGCAACGGCGGGATGGCCTTGGTCGGATCGCGCTCCTGCAGCACGTCCAAGGGCATGTCTTCGTGAAGCAGCAGCTTCAGCCAGTCGAGAAGCTCGCTGGTGGACGGCTTCTTCTTGATCCCGGGCACATCCCGCACATCAAAGAACAGCTCCAGCGCCTTGGCGAGCAGGATCTTGCTGATGCCAGGGAAGTGCACCTCGACAATCTTCTCCATCGTCGTCCGGTCGGGAAAGGCGATGTAGTGGAAGAAACAGCGGCGGAGGAATGCGTCGGGCAGTTCCTTCTCGTTGTTGGACGTGATGACAACGATCGGCCGCTCCTTGGCCTTCACCGTCTCGCCCGTTTCGTAGACGTGGAATTCCATGCGATCGAGCTCCTGAAGAAGGTCGTTCGGGAATTCGATATCGGCCTTGTCGATCTCGTCGATCAGCAGGACCGGCAGCTGCGGCGCGGTGAAGGCGTCCCACAGCTTGCCGCGCTTGATGTAGTTGCGAATGTCGTGGACCCGCTCTTCGCCAAGCTGCCCGTCGCGAAGCCGCGCCACCGCGTCATATTCGTAGAGGCCCTGGTGGGCACGGGTCGTCGACTTCACGTGCCACTCGATCAGCGGGGCGTTCAGCGCCTTGGCGATTTCATGCGCGAGCACGGTCTTGCCCGTGCCGGGCTCGCCCTTGACCAGCAGCGGGCGGCGAAGGGTAACGGCGGCATTGACCGCGACGCGAAGGTCGTCGGTCGCGACATAATCGGAGGTTCCGGTAAAACGCATGCCCGCCGCTTAGCAGGGCGGACCGGAGCTTAGTAGTCCTCGCGCGCTTCGCTGCGGGCCTCAAGCAAGTCGAACAGAGCACGTTGCTGAAGGAGGAGCTGCTCGGCACCGAAGCGGATCGCGCGTTCGGCCGCCACGCTGCTGGCACCGGCTTCAAGAACATCGACTATGCTCGGTTCGCCCGGCAGTGCGCACGGGGGCACGTCGACCCCAACCCGCACCGCTACCTTGTCGAGCAGCGGGCGAAGCGAAGACCAGTCGGCGACCAGCGCGCTTGCAGCGCCAAGCGCACAGCCGCTCCGCTCCGAGCGGGCGAGCGTCTCCAGCGCATGTCGCTGGGCAAGCAGCGCGGCCTCGGTCTCGGCCGCGCCAGGAGTGCTCGGGATCGGCCCAACCGCCGAGGTCAGGCGGACGAGATACAACCGCTCGCGTTCGAACGCCGACGAAGCCCGTTCCAGCCACGCCCGGACGGCTGCGGGGGGCGCGCTGCCGAGTGCTAGTTCAACCACCGTCGGCTGACGGCCATAGACGGCGCACAGCAGGTGCACGAAATCGTCGAGATCGCGGGCGCGATAGCGGGCAAGCGGACCGGCGAGGTCCTGGGCATGGGCATGCGCGCCGCTGCCAGCCGCGCCGAGGCGCGCGGCATGAGCGTCGGCCACCGCCGAACTCACCTGCCGAGCTACTCCCGATTGCACCATTACCTGTCCCTTTCACCACGATCTCGAAAGAACCGAGTTCGTGACTTAGGCGCGCAAGCTATACCAAGCCGCGTAAAGACAGGGTTAGCGCGCCCTTAAGCATGCGGTCGGCCCTTGCTGCGCCGCCAGCTTCGCTGCACTATTCAGCGATCGGCAAGCGTTGTCGAGTTAGCGCAAATCAGCTACAAGTGACTGATACAAGGCATGTTTCGGTCGGAAGCCAGTTGCGTCAGAGGGGTTTGCAGCGAGATGAAACGAATGCGGTCCGCGCTGGCGCTCGGCGCCCTGGCGCTTAGCCTCTCCGCCTGTGTTCAGACCCGGCAGATCGCCGATCTCCAGTTCACTCCGCCGCAGGGCAATTACAAGCTGCTTGTGATGCGACCCGACGTGACGGTGGGATCGGTTAAGGCCGGCGGCCTCACCGAGCCGCGGGCTGATTGGACCGAAGCCGCACGTGCCAACATCGTGACCGCCCTACGCGCGCAACAAGCGGGGAGGGGCGGGCAGACCCTGATCCTCGACCGCCGTGACGCACTGCCCGGCGTACCGGCCGACACCGTGGCCGAACTTGAGCGGCTCCATTCGGCGGTCGGAAGTTCTATCGCATTGCACAAGTTTCTGGGCGCCGACCTGCCGACCAAGCGGGGCCGCGGGCTGGATTACACGCTGGGTGAAGATGCGGTGAAGCTCGGCCGAGCGACCGGCTACGACTACGCGCTCTTCATGCACGCGGAGGACAGCTTCGCCGACAGCGGCCGGGTTGCCTTGCAGGTGCTCGGCATCGCCGGCTGCTTTGTCGGTTTCTGCGCGCCCAACATCGGCGGCGGCGGGCAGAGCGCCTATGCCAGCCTCGTTGACCTGCGCACCGGCGAGGTGGTGTGGTTCAACGTCGTCCAAGCCGGCACGCAAGTCGCGGGCATCAAGCTTGGTGACATCCGCAAGCCCGAAGGCGCGACTCAACTGGTCGACCGCCTGCTCGGCCGCATGAAGCCGGGCCGCGATGTGCGCCGGGCTCAAGCCGCGGCGGAGAAAGGCAAGTGAGCGGCCTCGATCTCTCCCGCCGCGCAATGCTTGCCGGCGGTGCTGCTGCGATGGTCGCCGGGCCAGGCTCGGCCCGGATCGCGCCTGCTTCGCTCAAGCCGCTGATCGGACCCGGCTACCGGCCCACCGACACCGACGAAAAAGGCCTCTGGCAACAGATGGAGCGGGTCGAGGAGGAGGTCGCGGGCTCCAACCTGCTGATCCGCGATCCGGCGCTCAACACCTATCTGCAAGGCCTGATCGGCAAGGTCGGCGGTCCCGCCGCCAAGGACATGCGCATCTATCTGGCGCGTGTGCCTGAGTTTAATGCGATGATGTTCCCGACCGGGTTCACCGTCTTCTTCTCCGGCTTGCTTCTGCGGATGCGCGACGAAGCGCAGCTGGCCGGCGTCATCGCCCACGAAAGCAGCCACTTCCTGCTTCGCCACCAGATCCGCAGCTGGCGCGACATGAAGCGCAAGACCAACATCTTCGCGGGCCTCGCGATGGCGGCCGGCATGGCCGGCGGCATCACCGGCACGTACACCGGCGACCTGGTGCGGCTGGCTGAGCTCGGCACCATCCTGACCCTGTTCCGCTACAGCCGCCAGCTCGAGGCAGAATCCGATGCGATGGGCGTCAAGCTGATCGCCGACGCGGGCTATTCTCCGATGAGCATGTCCGAAACCTGGGACCAGCTCATCACCGAGCTCGAATGGTCAGCCAAGGAGCGGCGCAAGCGCGTAGATCGCGGCTACAGCCTCTTCGCGACCCACCCGGCGCCGCGCGAGCGGCTCAAGGATCTCGCCATTTCCGCGCAGGAGCTGACTGTCCCGGGCCGCAGCTACGACCGTGGCCGCGAGCGCTACCTCAAGGCGATTGGCTCGATCCGCGCCAGCCTGTTTGACGATCAGGTCAAGCTCAACGACCCGGGTGCCAGTCAGTATATCGTCGAAACGCTCGCCCGCGATGGCTGGAACGGTGTGCTGTTGTTCAACCGGGCTGAGATCTTCCGCCTGCGCGAAGGCATCCAGAACCAGCAGGCAGCGGCGCTCAACTATGCGCAGGCGGTGACCTATCCCGACGCCCCCGCCGACGCCTGGCGCTGGCATGGCGTCATGCTGATGAAGCAGGGCAAGGTAGCGGAGGGGCGCAGCGCACTTCGGCGCTACCTCGCCATGGCGCCGAGCGCGCCGGACGCACCGTTCGTGCGCCAGATGATCGTAGGTTGAGGGGCTTAGGATGCGCGTGAACAAGTTGGCCAAGACCCTTGCCCTCACCGGCGCCCTGACGCTGAGCCTGTCTGCCTGCGGGTCGACTGGTTCGTCACTCGGCGGGTTCGGCAGCCCTTATGGCCTGGTCCGGTCCGGGCAGACGATCAACGTCGGCTCGGGCGCGATGAGCGTGACCAGCCCGCGCGAATGGAATCGCCAAGGCGGCTTCTCGTTCACCGACGTCCGCTGGGTCGAGGACTGGACGCTGAACGGGCCGTATCTCGACGGGATCACCTTTGTTACCGGCCTGCCCGACAACAAGAGGCTGATCTGGCAGGAGTATAAGGCGGACCGCCAGGTTCCTCGCTTCCGCTCCAGCATGACCGCGCCGGAGGTCGCCAGCCTGCTCGAAACCCTGTTCCGGGTCGAAGGCGGATCGGTCGAGTTCAAGACCCTCGGCCTCGCGCCCCGCACCTTCCTCGGCACAAACGGCTTTCAGTTCGACTTCGAGCATCTCGATGGCGACGAAGTGTGGCGCAAGGGCAGGGCCGTCGGCGCCATGATCGACGGCAAGCTCTACATGGTCATGCTCGACGCCACGCGGTCGCATTATTATGCGCAGGCGCTGCCGGATTATGAGGCAATGGTGCGAAGCGCGGTGCGCCGCAAGTAAGCGCCCTGCAACATTGTTACCTGGCGCACCGTTGAGGGCGCGTGACCGATTTGCAGAACCATCCACACTTCGAACCCTCCGCTCCTGGCGAAGGGATGGACGCGGCTGTCGCCGATGTGCTGATCCCGCACGCGGAAGGGACGGCCATCAAGGCGCTCGGTGCCGTGAGCGACTTGTCGGACCAGGAACCGCTCTACGCCGCGGCGGCCGCGGTCCTAGCTACAGCGATCGCGCTGCGCGATGGTCCGACCTGGCGCACCGGCACGCGGATCCTCGCCTCGCACCTTCTTGCCACTGCGCTTCGCGGCGTAATCAAGAAAATGGTCGACCGCACGCGGCCAGAAGCGGCTGCGCGACGCGGCGACTATGTCCTGCGTGAAGGGGAGCGGCACGAAAGCGACTTCAACAGCTTCCCCTCGGGCCATACCGCAGGCGCAGTTGCCGTTGCCTTAGCGGTCGGCCGCGACAATCCCGCTGCGCGGGTACCCGCAATCGGCCTTGCGGCCCTGGCTGGAGCCGCACAAATCCTCCGCTCACGCCACTACGTCACGGACGTAGTGGCGGGCGCGGTCATCGGGATCGCTGCTGACGCGTTGGTTGATGCGGTGATTGTCAGGGCGCAGCGGGTCTAACGCAGAGCCGGTCAGGCGATTGGAGATATTGGCGTGGTGGGGGTCTCAGTGCCTGGCGCGCTGGGGGAGGGAACGTCGATCGGCGCGTGCGACGGCGGCGCTTCCTGGGGGGCAGGGGTCGGCTGGCCAGGCTCGCTCGGCTGTGCCGGCGGGGATGGTTGCCCGGGCTCGCTCGGCTGCGCAGGCGGGCTGGGCTGGCCAGGAACGCTGGGCTCGGGTGCGCCGGGATCGAAACCGGGGGCGTCGTCGGGGAAAGGGGGAAGCTGTTGCATGGGGATTGAACGCGCTGGTCGTGCGCTTGGGTCCGCCCCGGTCATCCTTTGCCCCAACGTCTTGCCCCCACCCCCAACGCTGCTATAGGGCCGCCCCTGACGCTCGCGCGGGCGTGGCGGAATTGGTAGACGCGCTGGTTTTAGGTACCAGTATCGCAAGATGTGGGGGTTCGAGTCCCTTCGCCCGCACCAGTTTCCGCCCAGGCCAGGGCGAACAAACCTATCCACTTGTTATCCGGGATTTCTTGTCACCATGCAGCATGTCGAGATCGAGAACGAGGGCCTGAAGCGGGCCTACCAGCTGACCTTCACGGCAGCCGAGATCGACGAGCGGATCGCCGGCGAGGTCAAGCGCATCGCCCCGACCATCCGCATGCCCGGCTTCCGCCCCGGCAAGGTGCCCGCCAACCTCATCCGCAAGATGCACGGTGACGCGCTCCTTCAGGACGCGCTCAACACCACCATTCAGCAGGGCGTGCAGCAGCTGCTGACCGAGCAGAACCTGCGTCCGGCCATGCAGCCGGCGGTTGAGCTCAAGGAAGGCTATGCACCCGGCAAGGATGCCGAGGTGACCGTTCGCCTTGAGACCCTGCCGCAGGTCCCGACCCCGCAGATCGACGGGCTGAAGCTCGAGCGCCTGACCGCTGAAGCCGACGAGGCGGCGGTCGACGCACAGGTCCAGCAGTTCGCCCGCAATGCCAAGCGCTTCGAAGATGCGCCGGAAGGCAAGGCAGCTGAGAGCGGCGACCAGGTCGTGCTCGACTTCGTCGGCAAGACGTCGGACGGCGTCGCCTTCGAGGGCGGCACCGGCACCGACATGGCGGTCGAAATCGGTTCGGGCACCCTGATCCCGGGTTTCGAGGACCAGCTCATCGGCGCCAAGATCGGTGAAGAGCGCACGCTCAACGTCACTTTCCCGGACGATTATCCGGCCGAGAACCTCAAGGGTCAGCCGGCCACCTTCAACGTCAAGGTCACCGCGGTTAAGACCGCCGGCGAGACCAAGATCGACGACGAGTTTGCCAAGACCCTGGGCCTTGAGGGCCTCGACCAGCTGAAGGGCCTACTGCGCGATCAGCAGACGCAGGAGCTGAACGGCCTCACCCGCACCCACATGAAGCGCCGCCTGCTCGACCAGCTGGCCGCCAGCCATGACTTCGAGGTTCCGCCCTCGATGGTCGAAGCCGAATTCGCCAACATCATGGCGCAGCTCGAGCACGAGGCCGGTCACGAGTCCGATCCCGAAGCCGCCAAGGCCGAGCTCGAAAAGGATAAGGACGAGTATCGCAAGATCGCCGAGCGCCGCGTTCGCCTCGGCCTGTTGCTGAGTGAGATCGGCCAGGCCAATGGCGTGGACGTCTCCAGCCAGGAAATGAACCGCCTCATCGCGCAGGCCGCGCAGCAGTATCAGCCGGCCGACCGCGAGCGCTTCATCCAGTACATTCAGCAGGAGCCAATGGCCGCCGCCCAGCTGCGCGCGCCGCTCTATGAGGACAAGGTGGTCGACTTCCTGTTCACAAAGGCCGACATCACCGATCGCACCGCGACTCGCGCCGAGATCGAAGCCGACCTTGAGGCCGAGGAAGGCCACGTACATGGTCCGGGCTGCGGCCACGACCACGCCCATGACGAGAAGCCGGCCACCAAGGCTTCGGCAAAGGGCAAGAAGTCCGCTGCGACGGAAGAAGCTCCCGCCGCTGAAGCTGCCGAAACGGCTGCCGAAGTGAAGCCCGCCGCCAAGAAGGCCAAGGCTGCCAAGCCGGCCAAGGGCGCGGTCGAAGCCGAAGACGGCGAGCCGATCCAGGACGGTGCTGGCGCCAAGGCTCCGGCCAAGAAGTCGAAGAAGGCGTCTGCCTAAGCTTGTGAGCGCACCCCGGGCTTGACCCGGGGTGCCGCTTCATTTCTTCTCACCGCAGCAAGCGGGATCCCGGATCAGGTCTGGGGTGACGACATCTGGGGGTGGGTGAGGGTGATCGAGCAAGACCAGCCACGCATCGCCGTGCTGCTGCCCTGCTACAATGAGGAAGCCGCGATCGGCCCAACGGTCGCCGGCTTCCGCGCCGCGCTGCCCGGCGCTGCCATTTACGTTTACGACAACAACAGCCGCGATCGCACGGTGGGGGTCGCGCAGGCGGCTGGCGCGATCGTCCGTACCGAGCGCCAGCAGGGTAAGGGCAACGTTGTCCGCCGCATGTTCGCGGACATCGAAGCCGACATTTACGTCATGGCCGACGGCGACCTCACCTACGATCCCGCCGCCGCCCCGGCGATGGTCGACATGGCCGTACGCGAGCAGCTCGACATGGTGGTCGGCACCCGCCAGCACGACGCCAAGGAAGCCTATCGAGGCGGCCACGTGCTCGGCAACCGCCTGTTCACGGGCCTCCTCAGCTTCCTGTTCGCACGCAGCTTCACCGACGTCTTCTCGGGTTACCGGGTGTTCTCCCGGCGCTTCGTGAAAAGTTTCCCCGTGCTTTCCTCGGGCTTCGAGATCGAAACCGAAATGAGCATCCATGCGCTTGAGCTTAGGATGCCGGTAGGCGAGGTCGCGACCGCCTATGGCGCACGGCCCGAAGGCTCCGCGTCCAAGCTCAGCACCTTCCGCGACGGCTGGCGCATCCTCAAGGTGATGCTGAACCTGTTCCGGACCGAGCGGCCGTGGTTCTTCTTCGGCTCGGCCGGCGCGCTGCTGGTGGTCGCGGCGCTGCTGCTGTCGATCCCGCTGGTCATGACCTACATCGATACCGGCCTGGTGCCGCGCTTCCCGACGGCGATCCTCATCACCGGCATGGTGATCATCGCGGTGTTGTCGTTCCTTGCCGGGCTGATCCTCGACACCGTGACCCATGGCCGCCGCGAGCTTCGCCGGCTCGCCTATCTCGCGCAGCCGGCGCCCGGATCCAGGCAGGCTTGAACTCTCCCGTTCGTCCGCCGATGTAGTCACCACATCAACCGACAGGATAAGTCACTTGCCCGATCATCAGGACATCGTTTCCGGCCTCGTTCCCATCGTTATCGAACAGTCGAACCGGGGCGAGCGCAGCTTCGACATCTATTCGCGGCTGCTGCGCGAGCGAATCGTCTTCATCACCGGCCCGATCGAGGATCACATGTCCTCGCTGATCGTCGCCCAGCTGCTCTTCCTCGAGTCCGAGAACCCGAAGAAGGACATTTTCATGTACATCAACTCGCCGGGCGGCGTGGTCACCAGCGGCCTCGCGATTCACGACACGATGCAATACATCCGCCCCCGCGTCGGCACCGTCTGCATCGGCCAGGCCGCGTCGATGGGAAGCTTCCTCCTTGCCGCGGGGGAACCCGGCATGCGCGTGGCGCTGACCAACAGCCGGATCATGGTCCACCAGCCGTCGGGCGGCGCGCAGGGCATGGCGTCGGATATCGAGATCCAGGCGCGCGAGATCCTGCGCATGCGCACCCGCCTCAACAGCCTATACGCAAAGTACACCGGCAAGGACCTCGAGGCGATCGAGAAGGCGATGGATCGCGACAGCTTCCTCGAAGCGGACGAAGCCAAGGCCTTCGGCCTGATCGACGCCGTGTTCGACAAGCGCCCCGATGCGGCCGACATGGAACAGCTCGGCATGGGCTCGGGCGGCGCGCCAGACTAAGCCCGGCAACCTTGTTGCAAACGAAAGGGCGGCCCCTAGCGGGGCCGCCCTTTCTCGTGTCAAAAAGCGCTGAGGCCCGTGATCGCGCGGCCAAGGATCAGGGCGTGGACGTCGTGCGTGCCCTCGTAGGTGTTGACCGTCTCAAGGTTCAGCGCGTGGCGGATGACCTGATATTCGGCGCTGATGCCGTTGCCGCCGTGCATATCGCGAGCAATCCGCGCGATATCGAGCGCCTTGCCGCAATTGTTGCGCTTGATGAGGCTGATGGTCTCGGGAATGAGCTCGCCATCTTCCAGCCGCCGACCGACCCTTAGAGCGGCCTGCAGACCAAGCGTGATCTCCGTAACCATGTTGGCAAGCTTGAGCTGCACCAGTTGCGTGGCGGCAAGCGGGCGGCCGAATTGGTGCCGTTCCAGCGTATACTGGCGCGCGGCATGGAAGCAGGCCTCCGCCGCACCCATCGAGCCCCAGCCAATGCCGTAGCGAGCGCGGTTGAGGCAGCCGAACGGACCCTTCAACCCTTCAACGTTGGGGAGCAAAGCGTCTTCGCCGACCTCGACCCCGTCCATCACGACCTCGCCGGTGATCGAAGCTCGAAGGGAGAGCTTCTGCTTAACCTGCGGAGCGGTAAGGCCCGGCGTGCCCTTTTCGAGAACAAAGCCGCGGATCTTGCCGCCGTGCGCTTCAGACTTGGCCCACACCACGAACACGTCGGCGATCGGGCTGTTGGTGATCCACATCTTGGCGCCCGACAGCGAATAGCCATTGGCCGTCTTCTTCGCCGTGGTCCGCATGCCGCCTGGATCCGAGCCAGCGTCCGGCTCGGTCAGGCCGAAGCAGCCGACCAGCTCGCCGGACGCGAGTCCCGGCAGATACTTACGGCGCTGTTCTTCAGACCCGTAGGCGAAGATCGGATACATAACGAGCGAGCTCTGGACGCTCATCGCCGAGCGGTAGCCGCTGTCGACGCGCTCTACCGCGCGGGCGATCAGACCGTAGGCGACGTAGCCGAGACCGGCGCCGCCATACTCGGCCGGGATGGTTGCGCCGAGAAGGCCAAGCTGGCCCATCTCGCGCAGGATTTCGCGGTCGAAGCTTTCTTCGAGATAGGCTTCGGTGACGCGGGGCTGTAACTTCTCCTGCGCATAGCCTTCGGCGGTGTCACGGACGAGGCGCTCGTCTTCAGTCAGCTGCTCGTCAAGGCCGAAGGGATCGGACCAGTCGAATGGCAGGAGCTTGGGCTCGTGGGCGAGAGCGGGATCGGGGGTCTTGAGCATGGTCCAGCCTCTAGCCGAGGCGGGCGCCAGCTTCCACCCCGACCTTGGTCGCCCGCTGTCGCTGGTAAAGACGGGCGAGCAAGGCGCCCAGCACGAGGAAAGAGCACAATCGGCCCAGCACCAACGAGGCGCCCGCGCCTACCAGGCCATGCGCGGCGGTTAGGAAGGGCAGGCTCCCTACGAAAACGACGGCGCCGATGATGTTGGCAATGAGCGGCCCGCCGGGCTTGCCGAGGCTGTAGAACATGGCGGGGAGCGGGAAGGCGAGAGTGGCGATGATCGGAAGCATCAGCAGCACCGCCAGCAGCGGTGCGGCAGGTGCGAACTCGGGGCCGAACACCAGCGTCAGCAGGCGTTCTCCAAACAGGCCGATCACGACAAAGGCCAAAAGCGCCACCATCGTGCCCAGTGCCATTGTTCGAAGCATCAGGCGCCACGGGTGCCTGGAGGCGGGATCGTGCCGCATCAGTTCCGGATGAACCGCCTTGGCCATGAGGTCGATCGGGCTCTGCACCGCGTCGATGAGGCTGCTTGCTACCCTGTAAAGACCAGTGGCGGCAGGGCTCAGCAAGCCGCCGACCAGTAGCCGGGCGACCGGTCCCCAAGCGCTGTTTACCGAAGCGGTGAGGTTCACCGTGAAGGCAAACCGCCAGCCGCCGTCCAGCCCGTCTGCCCGGATCGTTGGCCGTAGTCCCTTCAGGAGCCCGCGCCGCCGCAGTTCCCGGATTGCGGCACTCCAAAGATAGATGTCGCCGAGCAGATCGCTCGCCGCCCAGATGACGAGATAGGCAATGAGATCGAGGTCGAGCAGATAGGCGCCGACCACCAGGACCAGGCGCACCCAGGCGTCGATCGGCGATTGCCAGGCGATCAGGTCAAACCGGTCGAGTGCGCGCAGGACGCCATTGGCAGCGCCTGACGCCATAGTCGGGATCAGCAGGCAATAGATCAGCGCCGCCGTGCGGAGGTCGTCGGGGATGCCGAACCATCCGGCCAGCAGCGGAAGAAGGGCCATCGCCATCAACATGCCGCCGGTTCCGGTCAGCAGGTCGAGCCCGAGCGCAAAGGAGACGGCGTGGCGGAAGGGCTCGGCATCCCCTTCCGCCAAGGGTCGGCTGCCGTAGCGGACGATGACCTGCCAGGACTGGAAGTGGGTGAGGCTGCTCGCCGCCATCGCATAACTGTGCACGAGCAACAGGAAACCGACCCCGGCTGGTCCAAGGTCGCGAGCGGCGAGCGCTAACACCGCGAGACTGGCGATGGCCGCCGTGCCCTTTGACAAGCCGAGCAGCGAGGTGTTGCGGAGGATAGAGCGCATTACGCTGTCCTCGAACCAGCGCCTCACCGCGGCTCTCCGAAGCTGGCGAGGATGGCGGACGCGGCCCGCTCCGCCGAGCCTTGGAGCGGTCCGAAGGTGTCGTCCACCGCTGCGCGCTGGCGCTCTCCGAAGCGATCAGGGGCAGCCAGCGTCGCCTGCAGTCCAGGCACTACAGCGTCCGGCCTCACCACTTGTCCAAGATGCCAAAAGGCATAGTCGGGGTCCTCTTCCCATGCGACGTCGTGCGCATTCACGAACAGGCATGGGCGCGGCTTCAGGAGGAGTAACTCGTAGACCTGGCTCGACACGTCGCCGAGATAGAGATCGGCGGCTGCGGCATGGCCCATGTCGATCATTCGCGGCGAGCCGGTGTCGACCAGGACCCGATCTGGGACGGCGAGGTCATGCCAGCGCGCCAAGTCGTCCCTTGACGCATTCTCGAACGCGCGGATGTGCGGCGCCACGATGAGGTTGAGGTCGGTATGGCGGGTTATGTCCCGGACGATCTCCGGCGCTTGGGCGATCGACGACAGACCAGCGCGGAAGTGCGGATTGTAGAGGATTATCGGCCGGTCATTGGTGAACGGCCGGGGCAGGGCGATGGCCTTGGCAGCGAGGTATTCCGCCTTGGCATAGCCGACTTCGCGCACGCGCTCGGGTCGCACCCCGGCGTCGACCATCCGGCGCGCCGTCTTGGGCCCGGCGACCAGCACGCGGTCGAAACGGCGAAAGCGGGGCTCGAACGAGATGGCCCGGTCGCCCGCCCCATGAGGCTGGCAGATGAAGAGGGGACGGGTGACTCCCATGCGGCGAAGCGCGATCGAGGTGCATTCGGCGGTGACCAGCGCGTCCTGCTCACCCAGTTGGCGGCGGCTGCGCCACAGCATCGGCAGCTTGGCGAGGCTCGGCCGGCCGAGGCGGTCGAGCCAATCGTATCGGGCCAGCCGCTCCACCCGCACCTTGGCTTCCGGAAAGTCGGCCAGCACGTCCCGCACCATTCGTTCGGTAGCTGCATCGGCGCAGAAGGCTGTCACCTCGACGCCGTCACGCAGCGACAAGGTCGCGGCGACCGGCAGCGTGTGGGTCACGTGATGGACCCCGCCAATATACAGAAAGCCAATGCGCCGCAGCGTAGTCATGCCTTGAGAAAGGGGCGAAGCCCAGCGGCAGAGGGGCCGCGCTTGATTGACAGCAGCGGAAGGGCGGCATTTCTTCCTAGGGCAAGCAAACCGCGGGGGTGACGCATGCCGAGGCGCGCGACGTGGCCGATCCTGCCCGGCTCCGCCCTGACCTGCGCAAGCGCGGCCTTCATCACGAGGAGATCGAACACTTTGGCGAGCGCCGCTTCCTCGTACACAGGGCGCACCCGGTTGGCAGCGCGGATGCGCTTGAACCAGCCTCCCGACCAGCCAATCAGCGCGTCGTCGATCGGCTCGCTCAAGGAGAGGCCGAGGACAACGTGCCGACGCAATTCCTCGTCTTCATGTGCGACCCCCAGCCGGGCCAGTGCACGGGCGCTGATTGCCATCTGGCGGTCGATGATGCGCTCGACATTGCCACGGACGGTCTGGCCAGCGTGGATACGCCGCGCAATCAGGAAACTGGGCAGGTTCTCGGCACGAAAGCGGTCGGTGAAGCGGGCGAACATGTCGACATCCTCGCACACCGGAAAAGCGGGATCGTAGGGCACCAACTGCATCGCCTTTTTGCGGCCGAACAGGCTGCTCTGCTGGAAAGCGGAGCGGAACAGCAGCAGCGCCCTGATTTCCTCGTGGGTGCGCAGCGGGACGCGCCCGGTCGTCATCAGGGTGCCGTCCGGCCTGATCTTGCGCGCCGCGCTGCCGATCATGTCGATGTGAGGATGCCGCTCGAGAAAGTCGCGCTGCACCTGCAGACGTGATGGATGGCAGATATCGTCACTATCAAGCCACGCGATATAGCGACCCCGCACCTCCGCCAGCGCCCGGTTGCGGGCGAGTGGAATGCCCTGGTTGGGAGAGGTCCGCACCAGCCGAATACGGGGATCGGTGAAGCCGCTGACAACTTCGGCCGTGCCGTCGGTTGAGCCGTCGTCGACTACCACCAGCTCCAGATCCGCAAAGGTTTGCGCCAGCACGCTTCGCACTGCCGCGCCGATCGTACCCGCGCGGTTGTGAACGATGATGAGGACGGACACCGCAGGCGCACTCATCGCCGCCGTCTGACGCAACCCCCGTCCGAGGGCAAGCGGGGCGCTGGCGGATGGGGTGGGATTCGAACCCACGGTGAGCTTCCACCCACGGCGGTTTTCAAGACCGCTGCCTTAAACCACTCGGCCACCCATCCACGCCCTGACGCAAGTCTGGTCGCGTTCAGCTTGTGCCGCCTAGACCGGCTGAGTGGCTTGGCGCAAGGCGGGCTGAACGGCAGACGCGGATCGTGCGTTGATGCTTCATGATGGGGGAGGACAAAAGCAAGGTGGCGTTTCGGTGGAGTAGTTCGCTTGTCTGCCTGGTGGCGGTCGCCCTTACCCCGGCGAGCGCCATGCAGGAACGCGATCCGCTCGCGCCCTTGCCGACCCCGCCAGCTCGGCAGCCGGCCACAATGCTGGTGGCCCAGCCCCGGATCGTCGCACCCGCAGCGCCCTTCTACGCACCCGCAAGCGGGTTCGAGCGCTACAAGGGCCAGTTGGCGGCGACGGCACGCACCGCGGGGGTCCGGGACGCAACAATCGCGGCAATCATTCCGTCGCTTCGGCAGAATGCCCGGGTTATTGCGCTCGACCGCGCGCAGCCGGGCGGTCCTCCCAACAGTCAGGTCATCCCGCCCTTCGCGCCCTATCGCGCGCAGCACGTCACGACCGACCTCGTTACCCGCGGGTCTGCTCGCTTTCGTTCCTACGCGCCGCAGCTCGCCTGGCTCGAACAGCGCTTCGGGGTTGAGCCGCAGGTGCTGATGGCGATCTTTGGGCACGAGACCAGCTACGGCCGGATCACTGGCACCTTCGACCTTCTCGAGGTCCTCGCAACGCTGGCTTATGAAGGCCGCCGCCGTGCTTTCTTCGAGGAAGAATTCATTGCCGGCCTGAAGCTGGTCGATCGCGGCACCCCGCGAACCCGCCTCAAAGGCAGCTGGGCCGGGGCCACCGGCTATCCACAATTCATGCCCTCCAATGTCCTTCGCCTCGCGACTGATGGGGACGGCGATGGTGTGGCGAACATCTGGGGCAGCGAAATGGACGGCCTCGCCTCCATCGCCGCCTATCTTCAGGATGCGGGGTGGAAGCGCGGGGTCCATTGGGGCGTACCGGTGAATGTTCCGGCGACACTGAACAGGGCCACGATCAGGACGACTCTCGTGCCGCCGCGCTGTCCTGCGGTGTTCCGCCGTCACAGCCGCTGGCTGACCGTGCGCGAGTGGAGGCAGCTCGGCGTTCAGTCGATCGGCGCCACTCTCCCCGAAGGCGAGATGGCGACCTTGATCGAGCCGGATGGGCAGGGGGCGACGGCTTATCTCCTGACCTCCAACTACCGAGCGATCCTCGATTACAATTGCTCGAACTTTTATGCTCTGTCCGTGGGGCTTCTGGCCGACAGGATTGCAGCAGGCCGCTGATTTAAGCGGCGAGGAGGGCTTCAAGCGGCCGGGGCGGGCGGCTACGACAGCCTCATGACTCGTTCACGCCTGCTTGCCGCCCTGTTGCTCGCCACTGCCGCCAGCGCGGCCGTCGCCACTGTTCCGCCGTTCGAAACCCCGGCGCGTGTCGCTTACCTCGTCGATCTGTCGTCGGGAGCGGAGCTCCTTGCCAAGGACGCAGACAAGCCGATGCCGCCAGCGTCCATGGCCAAGATGATGACCAGCGAAGTGGCATTCGAGCTGATCAAGGCGGGCCAGCTTCCCTTGTCGAAGATGTGCACGGTGCGTCCGGAAACCTGGAAGCAGTGGCACAGCGCCGGCTCGACCATGTTCCTGTCGGTGAACGAACAGGTCAGCGTCGAGAATTTGCTTCACGGCATCGTCACCTTGTCCGGCAATGACGCCAGCGTGGTGCTTGCCGAGTGCATCGCCGGGACCGAGCAGGCTTTCGCCGCCCAGATGAACGCGCTCGCCAAGCGCCTCGGCATGAAGAACAGCCGCTTCTGCAATGCGACCGGCTGGCCGGACGAGGGTTGCACCGTCACCACCGCGCGCGACTTGGCGACCCTGGCCCGGGCCTCGATCGAGCGTCATCCCAAGCTCTACAAGCAATTCTACGGCCAACCGAAGTTCACCTGGGGCAAAACCCTTGGTGCGGGCGCCGACATCACCCAGGCCAACCGCAACCCGATCCTTGGTGTTGTACCGGGCGCCGACGGCCTCAAGACCGGGCACACCGACGAAGCAGGTTATGGCTTCACCGGCTCGGCCGAGCAGAATGGCCGTCGGTTGGTGATGGTGCTGGCGGGGCTCGACAGCTTCACTGGGCGCATCACCGAATCCAACCGTCTGATGAACTGGGGCTTTGCTGCTTGGCAATCGCGCCCTCTGTTCGCAGCCAATGCGCCTGTGGGCTCGGCTTCGGTTCAGCTTGGCGACGAGAGCGAGGTCCAGCTGGTCGCTCCACGCGCCATTGCGGTCAGCTATCCCGCCGGCGCGGTCGGCGGTGAGCCGAAGATGCGCATTTCTTACAATGGACCGCTCAAGGCGCCGATCGCGAAGGGCGCCGAGATTGCGCAACTGATCGTCACCACGCCCGATGGCACGGTTCAGCGCATGCCGCTGGTCGCCGCCGAGGCGGTGGAAGTGGCGGGGTTCTTCGGCCGTTTCTGGCTTGGGCTGAAGCAGCTGGTCGGGCTTGCCTGACCGGGTGACGCGCGGCCGCTTCATCACCCTCGAGGGCGGAGAGGGGGTCGGCAAGACGACTCAACTCCGCGCGCTTGCCGATGCCTTGCGCGCCCGCGGCATCGACGTTGTCACCACCCGCGAACCGGGCGGCAGCGAAGGGGCAGAAGCGATCCGGCGCCTGCTCCTCGAAGGTGGCGAAGAGCGCTGGAGCGCGCCGGCCGAAGCTCTTCTGTTCGCCGCCGCGCGGACCGACCATGTCGACAAGCTGATCCGCCCGGCGGTTCAGTCCGGCCAATGGGTGTTGTCCGACCGCTTCATCGACAGTTCGCTTGCCTATCAGGGCGGCGCCGGGGACCTCGGGATCGAGGCGGTGCGCACCGTAAACGCTTTTGGTATCGAGAATTGGTTTCCTGATCGCACCCTCTTGCTTCTTCATCCTGACGGCGCCGAGCGGGCCCGCGCGCGTGACGGCGAAGCTTCGGACCGCATCGGCGGACGTCCCGCATCCTACCACGAAGCGGTCGAACAGGCCTTCCGCGACATCGCCGCGTCCGAGCCGTCCCGCGTGCGCCTGGTCGATGCGTCGGGATCACCGAGCCAAGTGACAGAGCGCCTGCTCGCCAGCCTTGAAGATCTGCTGTGACTATCCTCGGACAAGACCGCGCCGTCACTGCCTTTCGCGAGGCGATGGACAGCGGCAGCCTGCATCACGCCTGGCTGCTTGCCGGCCCCCGCGGCGTGGGGAAGGGGAGCTTCGCCAGAGCCGCGGCGCGCCGGATGCTGGCCCAAGCGGGCGGCCAGCTTGATCTACCCGGACTGGAGACGCCCTCCGACCATCGCATGGTCCGCCTGATCTCTGCGGGCAGTCACCCCGACTTCCGCCTTATCAAGCGCGAGGCGCACGAGACTGGTCCGAAGAAAGGCGAGCTCCGCCGCGGCATCAGCATCGACCAGGTACGCAAGCTCCAGGAACTGTTCGCCGTCGCGCCGAGCCTTGGCGACTGGCGGGTCGCGATCATCGACTGCATGGACGAGCTTGAGCCACAGGCTGCCCAAGCGCTTCTCAAGACGCTTGAAGAACCCCCGGGCAAGAGCCTGTTCTTGCTGGTTTCCCATTCGCCGGGCCGCCTGCTGCCGACCATTCGCTCGCGTTGTCGGCGGCTCGACTTCCAGACTCTCGATCCGGCCTCGCTCGATGCGATCCTCCAGGCCGAGCGTTCCACGATGTCGGCCGAGGACCGCGCGCGCCTGACCCCGCTCGCAGGCGGCTCGGCCGGGCGTGCGCTCGACTTCGCCGAACTCGACCTTGGCCCTTTGGCGCAGGAGGCCCTTGCCATATTGCGTCATGGCGATCCCGATAATGCCCGCCGCTCACGCCTAGCCTCTAGTCTCGCGCTGAAGGCCGCAGCACCACGTTATGCTGCTTTCCTCGACATGGTGCCGCCACTGATCGCCGGGGAGGCGCGGCAGGCGGAGGGCATGCGGCGCTTGCGCGCTGCTGAAGCGTACGAACGCGCCCGCGAGACGGCGTCGCTTGCCCCACGCCTTTCACTTGATCCCGCCAGCACCGTTTTCGCGCTCGGCACCATCATGGCGGAGATTGGGGGAAGCTAGGCGCGGTCTTCCTCTCTGCCTCGCCCTTCCCTAAAGCGCTCGGGACATGTCCGAGCCATTCTATATCACCACCGCCATTGCTTATCCCAACGGCCGCCCGCACATCGGCCACGCCTATGAAGCGATCGCCGCCGACGTCATCGCCCGCTTCATGCGCGGGCAGCGGCGCGACGTCCGCCTCGTCACGGGGACCGACGAACATGGCCTGAAAATGGTTCAGACCGCCCGCGGCCAGAATCGCGAAACGCTCGAGTTTGCCGACGAAATGTCCGGCCATTTTCGTGCGATGTGCGATGGCTTGAATATCAGCTATGATGCGTTCGTCCGAACCACCGAAGAGCGCCACCACGCCGCCAGCATTGCGCTGTGGAAGGCGATGGAAGCGAACGGCGACCTTTACCTTGACCGCTACGAAGGCTGGTACTCGGTTCGCGACGAAGCTTATTATGACGAGAAGGAACTCATTTCGGGCGGAGGCGGCGAGAAGCTGTCGCCGCAGGGTACGCCCGTCGAATGGACGGTGGAGGAAAGCTGGTTCTTCAAGCTCTCCAACTACGCCGACCGCCTGCTCGCGCATTACCAAGCCAACCCGGACTTCATCCGCCCCGACGGCCGCCGCAACGAGATCATCCGCTTCGTGGAGGGCGGTCTCAAGGATCTGAGCGTCAGCCGCACCAGCTTCGACTGGGGGGTGCCGGTGCCGGGCTCGCCGGGCCACGTCATGTACGTCTGGGTTGATGCGCTGACGACCTATATGACCGGCGTTGGCTTCCCCGACGATCGTGCCGAATACGACCGCTTTTGGCCTGCCGACCTCCACCTTATCGGAAAGGACATCGTCCGCTTTCACGCTGTCTACTGGCCGGCCTTCCTGATGAGCGCCAACCTGCCGCTGCCCAAGTCGTTGTTTGGCCACGGCTTCCTGCTCGCCCGCGGCGAGAAGATGTCGAAGAGCCTCGGCAATGTGGTCGACCCGATGATACTGGCCGAGACGTATGGGGTCGATTCCCTGCGCTATTTCCTGCTGCGCGAAGTCAGCTTCGGGCAGGACGGCAGCTATTCGGACGAAGCGATCGTCACCCGCTGCAACGCCGAACTCGCCAACAGCTTCGGCAATCTCGCGCAGCGTACCTTTTCGATGATCGTGAAGAACCTCGATGGCACCGTGCCCCCGGCCGGCACGTCCGGGGACGACGCAGCGCTGCTCGCCAAGGTCAACGAGGCAGAGGAAGGCGCGAAAGCCCGTTTTGCCGATTATGATTTCTCCGCCGGGCTCGAAACATGGATGGCGGCGGTGTTCGCCGCCAATGCTTATGTCGACGCGCAGGCCCCTTGGGCGCTCCGGAAGACGGACCCGGCACGCATGGCCGAAGTGCTCGGCACGCTGGCCGCCGTCGTAGAGCGGCTCGGCGCCATCGTCGCACCGGTGGTGCCCGGCTCGATAGCCAAATTGGACGCGTATTTAGAAGAGGGGAGGGCTGCCGGTCGCCTTTTGCCGCCAAGCCCGATCTTCCCGCGCCTCGAACTGGTCGCGGCGGAGGAGGAGGGCGCGTGACGCTGATCGACAGCCATTGCCACCTCAACTATCCCGGCCTGGTCGAGCGTGAAGCCGACGTGCTGGTAAGCGCCCGCGCGCGGGGCGTCTCGGGCTTCCTCAACATTTCCACTCGCCAGCGTGAATGGAAGGAAGTTGTAGCCGCCACCGAGCGCCATCCCGACGTCTGGGCGTCCATCGGCGTTCACCCACATGAAGCCGACGCGCACCCGGATCTCGGCACCGCCGCCCTGGTCGAGGCCGCCGCGCATCCGCGGGTCGTCGCCATCGGCGAATGCGGGCTCGACTATTATTACGACAAGTCCGACCGCGACAGCCAGAAGGCTCGCTTCCGGGCCCAGATTGAGGCTGCGCGGCAGGCCGACCTCCCACTCATTATTCACACGCGTGATGCCGAGGAAGACACCGCCGCCATCCTTTCCGAGGAGGCCGCGAAAGGTGGGGTGAGGGGCGTTCTTCACTGCTTCACCGGCACCCAGTGGCTGGCCGATCGAGGCCTTGGGATCGGCTTCTACGTCTCGCTGTCGGGGATCGTCACCTTCAAGAATGCTAAGGACTTGCAGGAAGTCGCCAGGTCCATTCCTGAAGACCGGCTCCTGGTCGAAACCGACTCCCCGTTCCTTGCCCCGGTGCCCAACCGTGGCAAGCCGTGTGAGCCCGCTTTTGTCGCAGACACCGCCGCTTTCGTCGCCGGATTGCGCGGCACGTCGGTCGAGCAATTGGGTGACACCACCACCGCCAATTTCTTCCGCCTCTTCAACAAGGCGCGGCCGGCCTAAGTGAAGCTTCGCATCCTCGGGTCGGGCACCAGCTCGGGCGTTCCCCGGATCGGAAATGATTGGGGCACCGTCGATCCTGCCGAACCGAAAAATCGCCGCCTGCGTGCGTCGGCGTTGGCAACGATCGGTTCGCAGCGCATCCTGATCGACGCGGGGCCAGACCTTCGCGAACAGCTCAACACCGCGAACGTGGGCGTCGTCGACAGGGTGATCGTCACGCACGATCATGCCGACCACATCCACGGCCTCGACGACCTGCGTCAGGTCGCGCACAACCGCGGTGATCAGGTGCCCGTTCAAGGCCGCGCCGACCTGATTGAGCGGTTGAACATGCGCTTCCGCTACCTGTTCGAAGGCAATGCGCTTTACCCTGCGGTGTGCCGGACGCACGTGATCGCCGGCGAATGGGAGATGGAAGGCACACGCGTTCGTTTCGTCGACCAGCCCCACGGCCGTATCACCAGCCTCGGAATGCGCTTCGACGAAGGAGACCGAAGCCTCGTTTACGCCATCGACTATGTCGAACTGACTGACGCCATGGCGTCACTCTACGAAGCCGCCGACATTTGGGTTTCCGACTGCCTGCGCCGCCGCCCGCATCCTACCCACGCCCATCTCGACGCCGTGCTCGGCTGGGCCCGCGACCTCAAGGTGGGTCACCTAGTCCTATCGCACCTCGACAACAGCATGGACCATGCCCAACTAGTGTCCGAACTGCCCGACTGGGTCGAACCAGCCTTCGACGGGCTCGAACTGGAGCTTTGATCCCAAGCACATGGACGATGGTCAGCTTCCCAGTGCGTTGATCCTGCTGGCCATGCTGGTGTTCATCGCTACCAGCCTGATCGGTCGCGGGCTGAGCGCCGGCAAGGCGGCCCGGTTGGGCTTCGCATGGCTCGGCATCTTTACGGTCGCGTTCGCGCTGTTTGCATTTCGGGGGGAATTCTCGAGCATCGGCGCGAGGCTGAAAAGCGAAGCGCTCGGCGAGGTACCGGCAGTGGTGAGCGGCGGCGCAGTTCGCATCGCCAAGCGCGATGACGGCCACTTCTGGGTCGATGGCAAGGTCAACGGGCAGGGGGCCCGCTTCCTGATCGACAGCGGCGCGACCACGACCACCATCTCGGCGAGCCTCGCGCAAGCAGCTGGCCTGGAACCCGGAATGCGGGGCAATTTGGTCAGCACAGCCAACGGCACCGTCTTCATGCCGCGGGTCACCGCCAGCCTGGTCGAGATTGGCCCGATCCGCCGCAGCGACAAGTCGATCAACGTCAACCCGAGCGACAGCGTCAACGTGCTCGGCATGGACTTTCTGTCCAGCCTGTCTAGCTGGGGTGTTCAGGGCAACACGCTGGTTCTGCAGCCATGATAACCAACGATATCCATCTTGGCGGGCTTTACCTGCTGATGGCCGTGATGCTGATGGCCGGCGCCCTGATCGGACGGCGCGCACCGCTCGCGCGGGGGATCACCTCTATCCTGGCGTTTGTCGTGATTTTCGGCGCCGGCTTTATCGTCTTCAGCTTTCGCGACGACCTCAACTATGTCGCGCAGCGGCTGGAAGCCGAAGCCACCGGCAGGCCGGTGCAGCTCGCCAGTGACGTCATCCGCGTGCCGATCGCCGTTGACGGTCATTTCTGGATTCAGGCGGAGGTGAACGGCGTGCCGGTCGATTTCCTCGTCGATAGCGGCGCCACCATGACCACGATCGGCCGCAAGACTGCTGCACTGGCCGGGATCACCGTCAGCGATGGCCGCAATCAGGTCGTCCGTACCGGCAACGGCCTGATCCGCGTCGCGACCGGGCGCGCACAGACCTTGTCGGTCGGTAACATCGAACGCCGCAACGTCCGCATGTTCGTAGCCGACGGGGACGAACTCAACGTCCTGGGCATGAACTATCTAACGAGCTTGCGCCGGTGGAGCGTGGAAGGGCGATGGTTGGTGCTCGAGAGCTAAAACTCACCTAAGCCAATCGGCGTTTTACATAATACTTATTATCAGACTTACCAATTGTCGCAGGGTATCTTTGTAATCCTGGCCATCCGTATTGTGCTTGGCGCGCAGTCATCGCAAGCCGCGGGACATGACGACTACCAATCCGCTGCCACAACCCGACGCATCCGCAGCCCTGCAGCGCCTGATGTCAATCATGGCCCGGCTGCGCGATCCGGTCAGCGGTTGTGAGTGGGACAAAGTGCAGAGCTTCGAGACCATTGCGCCTTACACCATCGAGGAAGCCTATGAGGTCGCCGACGCCATCCAACGCGGCGATCTTGGCGAGCTCAAGGATGAGCTTGGCGACCTTGCGCTGCAGATCGTGTTTCATGCGCAAATGGCGTCCGAAGCCGGAAACTTCACCTTGGCGCAAGTGCTCGACGGCATCAGCGACAAGATGGAGCGCCGCCACCCCCACATTTTCGGCGACGACCCGACCGGCGGCCACCATCGCTGGGAAGAGATCAAGGCGGCCGAGCGCGCGGCCAAGGCCGATGACCCGAGCGTGCTGGCCGGCGTTGCCATGGCTCTGCCGGCGCTCGAACGGGCCGCCAAGTTACAGAAACGCGCGGCACGAACAGGCTTCGACTGGCCTGATGTCGAAGGTCCCCGCGCCAAGATCCTCGAAGAGCTGGACGAGGTTGCGGCCGCCGCCACCGACGAAGAACGCGAAGAAGAAATCGGCGACCTGCTGTTCGCCGTCGTCAACCTCGCACGCTTCCTTAGTATCAATCCCGAGGAGGCTCTCCGGAAAGGCAATGCCAAGTTCGAGCGGCGCTTCCGCGCGATCGAGGCCGAGCCTGGCTTCACCTCGATGAGCCTTGAGGAGCAGGAACGGCTTTGGACCGCGCAAAAGGCCCGTTGAGGTGCGGATCGCGCTCTATGAGCCGGAGATTGCAGGCAACGTCGGCGCGGTGCTTCGGCTCGGCGCCTGCATGGGCGTTGCGGTCGACCTGATCGAGCCGATGGGCTTCGCCTGGGACGATCGCCGCGTCCGGCGCACGGCGATGGATTATATTCACCATGTCGAGGTCACGAGGCACGCCGACTGGGCCGCCTTCCTAGGCACGCGCGCAGGCGCCCGCCTCGTTCTTTTTTCAAGCAAGGCTACGCAATCGCCCTATGACCATTTGTTCGAAGCCACCGATATCCTGTTGTTCGGCAAGGAAAGCGCCGGCGTGCCGGAGCATGTCGCTGACGCCTGTCACGCCCGCCTGCGCATCCCGATGCGACCGCAAGTTCGCTCGCTGAATCTCGCCACTTCGGCCGCCTTGGCGCTCGGCGAGGCGCTTCGCCAGACGGGAGAGTTGCCGTCCCTCTAAAGCGACTGCCAGCGCTGCCAATTCTCGGGCGTGAGGCGCACGGCCAGGAACATTTCATCGCCTTCGGAGCGGCTTTCCAGCACCTCGCCGCTGCGGTGAAGCCAAGCAATCCGCTGGCCATCGCCGGCGGGCAGTCGAAGGTGGTGCACGCTCGCGCCTTCGCGAAGCATCTGTCCAACACGAGAGAGCAGATCATCAGTTCCTTCGCCACTCAGCGCTGACAAAGTCACGACGTCAGGGCGCCGTGCCGCTTCGTTGAGAACCGCCTCTTGGTCCTCACCGCCGAGCAGATCGATCTTATTCCAGACCTCCAGTCGTGCCGCTTCCCCTTCCCCATCGCCAAGCCCGAGGCTGGTCAGCACCTGCTCGACGTCGGACTTTTGGGCGTCGCTGTCGGGATGGTGGATGTCCCGCACGTGGAGAATGAGGTCGGCCGACGCCACTTCTTCCAGCGTGGCGCGGAACGCTGCGACGAGCTCGGTCGGAAGATTGGAAACGAAGCCCACCGTGTCCGACAGGATTGCCTTGTCAAAGCCCGGAAGCTGGATCTCGCGCATGGTCGGGTCAAGCGTCGCGAACAGCAGGTCCTCGGCCAACACGGCCGCGCGCGTCAGCCGATTAAACAGCGTCGACTTGCCAGCATTGGTGTAGCCAACCAGTGCGATCACCGGCCAAGGCGCGCGCTTGCGGCGGTCGCGGTGGAGCGTGCGGGTACGCTTAACCTGTTCTAGTTCCTTGCGAATCCGAGCCATGCGGTCACGTATAAGGCGGCGATCGGCCTCGATCTGGGTTTCACCAGGACCGCCGAGGAAGCCGAAACCGCCGCGCTGTCGCTCAAGGTGAGTCCAGCTGCGAACCAGCCGCCCGGCCTGATAGTCCAAGTGGGCGAGTTCGACCTGAAGCCGCCCTTCCGCGGTCGCGGCGCGTTCGCCGAAAATCTCGAGAATAAGGCCGGTGCGATCGATGACCTTGGCCTTCGTTCCGTCCTCGAGGTTCTTCTGCTGGACAGGGGTCAGCGCGGCATCGACTACCAGCACCTTAGCTTCGGCTGCTTCGGCGCGTGCAGCGATGTCCTCTACCTGCCCCTTACCGAACAAAGTCGCTGGGCGCGGTTGGCGAATGCGGAAGGAGATACGATCGGCAACATCGAGGCTGATTGCCTCGGCCAGCCCGGCTGCTTCGTCGAGCCGCGCATCCGTTGTCCGCGCATTGGGTTCGCTGGAGCGATCTGGGAGCACCACCAACGCACGCTCGCCGCGGCGCAGGCCGTCGCCGCCGGCACGATCGAATCCGGTGCTCACGCTTCATCCTCCGCATCAGGATAAGCTCCGCCAAGCTGGAGCGAATGCGCCGGCTGCATGGTCGACACTGCATGCTTGTAGACGAGTTGCACCTGGTTGCCGCGGCCGAGCAGCATGGAGAAGCGATTGAAGGCCACCACCTCACCCTGAAGCATGACGCCATTCACGAGGAACACCGTCATCGCGGCGCGCTCGCGAATGGCAGCAGCGAGGAACAGATCCTGCAGCGTTGCCCTTCCCTCCTCCAGCCGATCGCCGCGAAAGCTCTCGAGGTCGATGTCGGTCAGCGCCTCAGACGGTAGGATCGTCGACATCGCATGCTTGTAGATAAGCTGCGCCACCCCCTCCCGCCGTAGCAGCAGCGAAAAGGCGTCGAACCAGGTGATCACGCCGGTGAGCTTCACCCCCTTGACCAGGAAGATCGTCACCGGGGTCTTCGATCGGCGCAGGCTATTGAGAAAGTGGTCTTGTAGGCTGAGGGACTTGGACGGCATTGTTTGCTGTTCTTCTTATTGTCGTTGTGAGCCTTGCAGCTCTAACGCTCGTCCTCACCATTCTGTCCCTTGTCGCCAAGCCCGAGCGCCTTGAGCTTTCGGTGGAGGGCGGATCGCTCCATGCCGATGAAGCTCGCCGTGCGGCTGATGTTGCCCGAGAAGCGCCGGATCTGGACCCGCAGATATTCGCGTTCAAAGCTTTCGCGCGCTTCACGCAGCGGTGAGCCCATGATCGACAGGGTAGCCGACGACAGACCACCCGAGCCGCCGCTGTCGAGCAATTCCGTTGGTAACATGTCGACGTCGATCCGCGCCAGCCGGTCCCCCGGGGCCATGATGACGGTACGCTCGATGATGTTGCGAAGCTGGCGGACGTTGCCAGGCCAGTCATGCGCCTGAAGAGCCGCCAGTGCTTCGTCTGACAGGTTCGGCGGCGGCATCCGGCGCTCGGTCGCGAAGCGCGCAAGGTAGTGAGCGCTGAGCTCGGGGATGTCCTCGCGCCGCTCGCGCAACGGCGGGATTCGCACCGGCACGACGTTGAGACGATAGTAGAGGTCTTCGCGGAAGCGCCCAGCGGCAATTTCTTCCGACAGGTTGCGCGAAGTGGCCGAGAGCACGCGCACGTCGACCTTGACCGGACGCTGGCCGCCGACGCGGCTGAAGCTCTGGTCGGTCAACACGCGCAGGATCTTGCCCTGCGTCGTCAGCGGCATGTCGGCGATCTCGTCCAGGAACAACGTGCCGCCATGCGCCTGCTCGAGGAAGCCGGGCCGCGAGACGCCGTCATTCTCGGAGCCGAACAACTCTTCCTCGACCCGCTCCGGGTCCATTCGCGCTGCCGCGACGGTCACGAACGGCCCAGACGCCCGGGTGCTCCAATTGTGGATGGTCCGCGCCGCGATCTCCTTGCCGACTCCTGCCGGGCCGGTGATGAGTACGCGGCTTCCCGTCGGCGCCACCCGCTTCAGGGTCGCACGCACGGTGTTGATCGCGATCGACGAGCCATTGAGCTGGTCTTCGGTCCCGACGCGCATCTTGAGATCGGCATTCTCGCGGCGAAGGCGGTCGGTCTCGGTCGCGCGACCAACGAGGTGAAGCAGACGGCTTGCCTCGAACGGCTTCTCGATGAAATCGATCGCGCCTTCGCGAATGGCGGCGACTGCGGTATCGAGATTGCCGTGCCCGCTGATCATCAGCACCGGTAGCGAGGGATCGCGCCGCTTCACCTCCTCGAGAAGCTGCAGTCCGTCCATCCGCGAACCTTGCAGCCAGACGTCGAGCAGGACGAGGCTCGGTCGACGGCTCTCGATTGCGTCCAGCGCCTCGGTCGAATTGGCGGCGGAACGGACTGCATAGCCTTCGTCCTCGAGCACGCCGGCAACCAGCTCGCGGATGTCGGCCTCATCGTCGACCACTAGCACTTCAAGTGCCATTTCAGGCAGACTCCTCGTCTTGGGGTTGTTCAGCCGCCTCGGCCAGCAGCGCCAGGCGGGCCAGGTCAAAGGCGATGCGAACATGGGTTCCACCGCCGGGGCGATCGAGGAAGGCGATTTCGCCACCATGTTCCTCGACGATCTTCTTCACGATCGCGAGCCCAAGGCCAGTGCCCCGCACCCGCGTCGTCATATAGGGTTCGGTCAATCGCTCGCGATCTTCGGGCAAGCCGATCCCGGTATCGTTGAAATCCATCACCAGCTGCCGCTCGTCCTTGGTCAGGCGCAAGGCAATGCGATCTCCTTCGAGGCTATGCTCGCCGCGATTGCGCCTACTTTCAATAGCTTCTACCGCATTCTTGACGACGTTAGTCAACGCCTGGCCAAGCTGGCTGCGGTCACAGATCATGCGAATGTCACCCTGTGGGGGGTCAAGCGTGAACGTAATCTCCGGATGCGCCACTTCGTGCAGGAACAGGCTGGTGCGCGCGATATCGTGGACGTTTTCTTCGCGGAAGTTGGGCTTGGGCATACGGGCAAAATTGCTGAATTCATCAACCATGCGGCGCAGGTCGCCGACCTGCCGGACGATCGTCTCGGTAAGGCGCCCGAACGTCTCGGGGTCGCTTTGCACTTCCTTGCCGAAGCGTCGCTGGATCCGCTCGGCCGCGAGCTGGATCGGGGTCAGCGGGTTCTTGATCTCGTGCGCGATACGCCGTGCGATGTCGGACCAGGCCGCGCGGCGCTGGTCGGCGAGCTGCTCGGTGATATCGTCGAAGGTCAGCACCCAGCCGTCGGCATAGCGCACTCGCTTGACCGCCAGGGTCCGCTGCCCGCCCTCGGCGCGAACCAGGACATCGGCCTCGCGCTGATCGCCGCACAGAAATTCCTCCAGCTCGTGGCTGACTTCGTGCAGCGCGCGATCCTCTATCCCCTCCGCGCCATGCTGGAGCAACGCCTCGGCCGAGCGATTGGTGAGGAGGATGCGGCGATCGTTATCAAGCGCAATCACGCCCGCAGTCACCGATCCCAGCACCGCCTCGATGAACGCCCGACGCGTATCGAGCTGCGTGTTCACGGCCTTGAGCGCGCCGGTCTGCTCTTCGAGCCGGCTCGTCATCCGGTTGAATGCCACAGCTAGGACGCCGATCTCGTCATCCTTGCGGTCTACGGCGACCCGGGCCGAGAAGTCGCCCTCCTCTACCCGCCCAGCCGCGGTCACCAGCCCGCCGAGCGGCCGCACCAACCGGTCGGCAAGACGCAGCGCGACGAATATCGCCAGGCCGACGATGATCAGGGAACCAAGCAGCAGCGCCGCATTGAAGCGCAACTGGTACAGCCGCGCCCGCTCCTGCAAGGTTCGATAGTCTACCAGCACGCTGTCGGCGCGGTCGAGCTGCTGCTTCAGCGCCGGCTCGAACACCCGGGCTGAGTAGAGGTAGAGGCCGTCGCCGTCGGGGATGCGGGTCAACGTGCCGACCCGATCGGCGGAATTGACCTCTACCCAGTCGCGCCCTTCGAGTTGGTGCAGCTTGGCCGGAGTGATCAGCTTTTCGAGCGGCCGGTCGTAGGGATTCACCAGGACCTGCGTGCGGACCACCCCGTCGTTGCCTGCCGTGAAGATGATCGCCTCGCTAAGGTTTCGCGGCAGCACCTGCGATCGAGCGAACGCATCGGCGAAGCGGATATCGTCCAGCGAATAGCGTGGAAGGAGGATGCGCACGACGTCGACTGCCATGGTTGTCGTCTCGGCAGCCACACGATCGACTTCCTGCTGATACGCACCGCGCGCGATCTGGACACTGTTCTCCAGCATCCCGCGCGCCTTGTTCGAGAACCAGAATTCAAGGCCTGACTGGAGCAGGAAAGAAGCAAAGATCGCGACCAGCACTGTCGGCACTGCCGCGATGATAGAGAAAAGCGCAACGAGCCGCGTATGGAGGAGACCGGTGCCGAGCTCGCCTTGCGCCGCGCGCTTCACCGCCAGACGCCGGGTGAGCAGCACCATCAACAGGATCGCCGGGATGAGATTGCCGACCAGCAGCAGCGCGATCAGCGGCGGCGAGGCCATTTCGGTCGGATCCCCGCGAGCTAACGTCGCGTAGCTGGAGCCGAGCATCACCAGGAGCAGCGCGGCGGTGACCAGTTCCAGCACGCGATAAAAGCGACCATTCGCCCGTTCGGTCGCCAGCCAGCGCTTCAGGCTGGGTGGCTGATCAAGCGTGGAAGCGGCCGAGCGGGCATCCATGAAGGTGCCCTAGCATGGACTTGTGGCGCAAAGAACACAGTTTGTGGCGGTCCGCGTTAACTTTCTTTCGGATCACCCTAGCGAACCGCTCAGGCTGCTGCCTTGCTCAGCCACGGCGCGTAGAAGTCGCGCAGCATCTGCACCACCACCTTGGGATCGTCGATCGTGTTCACCTTCTGGCGAAACTCGGCCGAGCCGTGCAGACCCTTGGTGTACCAGCCGATATGCTTGCGGGCGAGATTCACGCCGGTGTGCGCACCGTAGAGTGACTGCATGGCGTCATATTGTTCGAGAATAATCGCCAGTTGCTCGTCCATGCTGGGATCAGGCCGCTCGCCCCCGGCGAGATCGGCCAACACCTGCCCCAGCAGCCACGGCCGGCCGTAGGCGCCACGCCCGATCATGACCCCGTCCGCGCCAGACTGGGCCAGCGCCTCGCGCGCATCCTCGCGGCTGTTGATGTCGCCATTGACGATCACCGGCAGCGACACCGCTTCCTTGACGCAGCGGACGAAGCGCCAGTCGGCCGACCCCTTGTACATCTGGTTGCGGGTACGGCCGTGTACGGTAATCATCTGTGCGCCGAGATCCTGCGCGATGCGGGCGAGTTCAGGCGCGTTCAGGCTGTCGTGGCACCAGCCCATCCGCATCTTGACGGTCACGGGCACCTTCACTGCCTTGACGGTCGCCTCGATGATCGCGGCGGCGAGCGGCAGGTCGCGCATCAAGGCGGAGCCGGCGTCGCCGTTCACCACCTTCTTGACGGGACAGCCCATGTTGATGTCGATGATTGCCGCGCCGCGCTGCTCGTTGAGCTTGGCCGCGTCCGCCATCTCCTTCGGGCTACACCCGGCGAGCTGAAGGCTGACCGGCTCCTCGCTTGGATCCCACAACGCCTTTTGCAGGCTCTGGCGGGTTTCGCGGATCGCGGCCTGACTGGCGATCATCTCGCTAACGGTAAGGCCAGCGCCGAAGCGCTTCACGATCTTGCGGAACGGCAGATCGCTGACCCCCGTCATCGGCGCAAGGATGACCGGCGCGTCGATGCGGACCGGACCGATCGAGATAGGCTTGAAACTGGTCATGGGAGCGCGCGCCTTTACAGGAGCGGGCCGCTGCGGGCAAGGCGGGCGCCGTGGACAAGGTCACCGCTCTCATCGTCGCCGCTGGCTCTGGCACCCGCATGGGCGCGGATATGCCCAAGCAATACCGCCGTCTTGCGGGCAAGCCCCTCCTCCGCCACGCAGCCGAGGCGCTCTGCTCGCATCCGCGGGTGACCGCCGTCAGGATCGTCATCGGCGCGGATCAGGAGGAGCAAGCGTCCGCTGCGCTAGCCGGTCTCGACGTCGGCGCTCTCATCGTCGGCGGTACCGAGCGGGCCGACAGCGTTCGCGCGGGCCTTGCTGAGATCGAAGACGGCATCGTGCTCGTCCACGACGCTGCCCGCCCCTTCTGCCCGCCGGAGGTCATCGACCGTTTGCTTGAAGCACTTGGCAAGGCCGATGGCGCCGTGCCGGTGCTGCCGGTCGTCGACACGCTGGCCAAGGGCGACAGTGAGCTGCGCGGCACGGTCAACCGTACGCAGCTGCTCCGCATCCAGACTCCGCAGGCCTTTCACCTCGAGGATTTGCTATACGCTTACGACGAGGCCCGTAGCGGCGCACCGACTGACGAATCCACTGTCATGCAACACGCCGGACTCAAGGTGGCGACGGTCGCCGGAGATGAGGCACTGCATAAACTAACCTCGCCAAGAGACTGGGAACGCGCCGAAATGATGCTTGTCGCCCGCATGATCAGCCGCTCGGGCACCGGCTTCGACGTTCATGCCTTTGACGGCCCAGGTCCGCTCATCATCGGCGGGATCACCATCGATCATCCACAAGGATTGGCCGGGCACAGCGATGCCGACGTCGTGCTTCACGCCATCACCGACGCGCTTCTCGGGGCCGCGGCGCTGGGCGATATCGGCCAGCACTTTCCCCCATCAGACCCGCAGTGGAAGGGCGCGGCGAGTGATCGCTTCCTGCGCCATGCCGCGGACCTCATAGAGGACAAAGGCGGGATCATCGATCATGTCGATTGCACGGTGATCTGCGAAGCGCCCAAGGTTGGGCCGCACCGTGCCGCCATCCAGGCCCGCGTCGCCGAAATTCTCGACTTGCAACTTGAGGCCGTCAGCATCAAGGCCACTACCACCGAGCAGCTGGGTTTCACGGGACGACGCGAGGGAATAGCGGCTCAGGCGATCGCTACCATCCGCCTGCCGGCCTGAGGTTGTCGCCTATGGATATGCTGCTTCCGCACGAACTTGTTGACCGCGCCCGAAGCGTCATCGAGAAGAACCGCGCGGCCGGACGGCGCATCGCGGTGGCCGAAAGCTGCACCGGCGGCCTGGTCAGTGCCGCCCTGACCGAGATCGCGGGGTCCAGTGCCGTGTTCGAAGCGGGCTATGTGACCTACGCCAACGCGGCGAAAATCGCGGCGCTGGGCGTGTCGGAAGACGTGCTTGACACCTTTGGGGCAGTCAGCATCGCGACGGCTTGGGCAATGGCGAAGGGTGCCTTGCTGCGGTCCGGAGCCGATGTCGCGGTGTCGATTACCGGCATTGCCGGCCCGGACGGCGGAAGCGCCGCCAAGCCCGTCGGCACCGTGGTCTTCGCACGCGCCGAACGCGGCCAGGACGATGACGCCATTATCGCCGACACCAAACTCTTCGACGCGGCCATGGGGCGCACGGGTATCCGGCTTCAGGCGGCGCTGTGCGCGCTCGAGCTGCTCGAACCGTAGAGCGCGTTCGCCCGCTCTTCAAAAGCATTGGTCATTTTCCGCAGCGCGCGGTCGAACACTTGCCCGGCAACGGCTTCGAAGATGCGGTTCTTGAAAGCGAAGTCCACAGTGAAGCCGAGGTTGGTGCCCCCCTCGACCGGCTCGAACCGCCACTCGTTGTGCAGGAACTTAAGTGGTCCTTCGACATAATCGACCGTGATCCGGTCCGGACGCTCCTTGGCAACCCGGCTGGTAAACCGCTCGCGGAAAGCGCCGAAGCCGACGATCAGGTCCGCCACCATCTCGGTCTCGCTTGACGAGCGCACCCGCACCGCGGTCACCCACGGCAGGAATTCGTCGTAGCGCTTTACGTCCGCGACCAGGTCGAACAGCTGGTCGGGCGTATAGGGCAGGAAACGCTGTTCGCTGTGACGCGGCATCGCTTAGCGGGCGAGCCGCTCCGCACGAGCGGCCTGCATCTTCTTGAAGTCATCGCCGGCATGATAGCTCGACCGGGTGAGCGGTGAGGCCGCGACTAGCAAAAAGCCCTTGGCCCGAGCAATCGCGCCATAAGCCTTGAACGCATCGGGGGTCACGAACTCCTCCACCGTCGCGTGGCGCGGGGTCGGCTGGAGATATTGACCCATGGTGAGAAAATCGATGTCGGCAGAGCGCATGTCGTCCATCACCTGATGCACTTCAAGCCGCTGCTCGCCGAGTCCGACCATCACGCCCGACTTGGTGAAGATGGCCGGATTGCGCCGCTTTACGCTCTCCAGCAGCCGCAGCGAAGCGTAGTAGCGCGCGCCGGGGCGGATAGTCGGGTACAGCCTCGGCACCGTCTCGAGATTGTGGTTGTAGACGTCCGGCCCGGCGTCGACGATCCGCGCGACTGCATCCTCGCTCTTGTTGCGGAAGTCGGGCGTAAGAATCTCAATTGTGGTCTTCGGCGTCTCGCGGCGAAGCGCCTCAATCACCTTGACGAACTGGCTCGCACCGCCGTCCGGGAGATCATCGCGGTCGACGCTGGTGACGACGATATGCTCGAGCCCGAGCTCGGCCGCGGCGATGGCGGTGTTCTGCGGCTCGAACGGATCGACCGCGCGCGGCATGCCGGTTTTGACGTTGCAAAAGGCGCAGGCGCGGGTGCAGGTGTCGCCAAGGATCATCACCGTGGCGTGCTTCTTGGTCCAGCACTCACCGATGTTGGGGCAAGCAGCCTCCTCGCACACGGTAGCGAGCTTGAGGCTGCGCATCAGGCGCCGGGTTTCGGCATAGCCTTCGCTGGTCGGGGCCTTGACCCGGATCCAATCCGGCTTGCGGACCCGGGGAGGGTTGGGGACGGGTAGATCGGCAGGCGCGTTCATGGCCCGCCATGTAGCGAGGAGGGGTAGCTTCTGCCACCCCTCCCCACGGTTACTTAGCAGCGAACGCTGTTGTCGTAGATCGGCTGGCCGTTGCGATCTACGTAATAGCAATAGCCGCGTGTATCGCGATAATATTGCCGGTTGTTGATCACCGCGCCGAGCACCGCACCTGCGATCCCGCCGGCAACCGCGCCGCCAACAGTCGAGACGCCCGGAACCACCGCGCCGACCACACCACCAGCCACAGCGCCGACCGCAGCACCCGTCGCCGCGCGGCCCGCCGTGTTGTTGCGGTTGCCGTAATAGGGATCGTTGTAACCGGTGGTGGCGCAAGCGCCGAGCGAGAGGCTTCCGACGAGCAGTGTCGTCATCATCACCTTCTTCATGGGTCGTCTCCTGGAGCTATTTACCCCGCATCAGCGCCCCTGCGGCCTTGCGGTTCCATGAGGCCCGGATTGCCAAGGCCGAGCGGCTCATCTAGCCGCCGGAACGAAGCCGCTTGCCGGCTTTGTGGTTCCCTCTTCCAGCGAACATGGTGCCATGTCGGAATTCCAAGCTCTCCTCAGCGGCTACAACCGCTTCCGCTCCACCGGCTATCGTGACCAGCGTCGACGCTGGGACGAACTTGCCACGGGCCAAGAGCCGCCGGTGATGATCATCGGCTGCTGTGACAGCCGCGTCGATCCTGCGACCATTTTCGACACCAAGCCCGGCGAAGTGTTTATCCTTCGCAACGTCGCCAATCTCGTCCCGCCCTTCGAGCTCGGCGGCGGCCTCCACGGCGTTTCCGCTGCGCTTGAGTTCGCGGTGACCAAGCTTGGCGTTAAGCACATCCTGGTCATGGGCCACGGCATGTGCGGCGGCGTCAGCGCCTGCCTTGCGGGGCACGGCGAACCGGACCGCATCTTCATCGACAAGTGGATAGGCCTGCTCGACCGCGCGCGGGACAAGGTTCTCGCGGATGCGCCAGCAGACCCGCAGCGGGCACTGGAACTCGAAGGCGTGAAGGTGAGCCTCGCCAATCTTCGGACCTTCCCCTTCGTCGCCGAGCAAGAAGCGGCGGGCCAGCTCGAGCTTCATGGCGGCTGGTTCTCCATTGCCGAGGGCACTCTCTACACCCTCGACGAACATGCCGGGAACTTCGCGGCACTGCCGGACCACGACTGACGCCATGGACCGCGACCGCAACATCGCTCTCCTGATCGACGCGGACAACGCCTCGCCCGATCACTTAGACGAGGTGCTGCTGGTGCTGGGCGAATTAGGGGCGATCAACGTACGCCGCGCCTACGGCAATTGGTCCAAGCCCGCACTCAAAGGGTGGGGCCAACTCACCACCCAGCACTCGATCCAGCCGATACAGCAGTTCGATGTTGTGAAGGGCAAGTCCGCAACCGACATGCGGATGGTGATCGACGCCATGGACATGCTCTATCGCGGCGGCCTCGAAGGCCTCGGCATCATGTCCAGCGACAGCGACTTCCTTCCCCTTGCCCAGCGCATCCGCGAAGCCGGGATACCGGTCTATGGCTTCGGCACCGCAAAGACCCCGATCAGCTTTCAAAACAGCTGCACCCGCTTCTTCGACGTTGCCGCGCTTGCTCAACATGGTGAGCAGACCGACGAAGCCGAGAACGAGGCTCGAGCAGCCGACGACTCCTTGCTGGAGCTGCTCGGCGCCGCGTGGAAGCAGAGCAAGCGCGATGCCGAGGGCTTCGCCTCCTTGTCGGAGGTCGGCCAGCGGGCCAAGGCGGTGCAGAGCTTCTCGGTCCGCAACTACGGCGCGCGCTCTCTCAGCGAACTAGTCCGCGGCATGTCCGAGTTTCAGGTCAAGGAGACCGACGGCGGCGGCCTGCTGGTCCGCCGCGTCCGCTAAGCGCGCTTCGGAACCCTCGCTCCCCTTCCCCGTTTGCCTGTCAAAACCTTCTTGGGAGACTGACACGTGGCCGATGCCGAGCGCGCAGAAGAGCTGAAGCAGCTGTTCTGGGAAGAACTGAAAGACAGCCCGTTCGTGATGATTGGCCTGCAGGGTGTTGAGGACAGCCGCACCCGGCCGTGGACCGCGCAGGTAAATTGGCAGGATGAAAAGGAGCTGCAGCAGGGCGGCGATATCTACTTCTTCGGCGCCAAGTCGGAAGCGATCGTGAAGGGCCTGAGCGAGAACAATCGCGTTGTCTGTACGTTTGTCTCCAAGGGCCACAAGGTGTTCGCCCACATTCACGGAACGCTGGAAACCATCGAAGATCGCGCGCTCGTGGACAAGTTCTGGAACCCGTTCATCGCGAGCTGGTACAAGGAGGGCAAGGACGATCCCAATCTCCAGCTGCTCCGCTTCGACACCAGCAAGGCCGAAATCTGGAAGGCCGAAGCGGGCGCGACTCTGGTCGCCGCGGCGCTGAAACTGCTCGGCCGCGATCCGGGCAAGGACCACCAGCGGGAGAACCAGGCCGAAGTGGCCCTTTGAACCGACCTGCCGCCTGTGCTGAAAATGTCACAGGCGGTATTCGCGTCTGAAATGTGACGCCAAAGTCTGGAACCTGACATAGCGTGTACCGTTCATAGGCGACGCTTGCATTCCTTGCGGACGTGCAATGTTCTGAATCGTCGACGGATCTTTGCCTTGGCTAGTGACCCTACCCGTGAAATTGACTTCAGCATCGGCAGTGCAGCCGACCCTTGTGAAGACGCCGGTGCGCTCAAGGCGAAAGCCGAGCGCTGTCGCCGTCTTGCCGCCGGGATATCGGACAAGCAGGCTTCCGAAGTGCTGAAAGGCATGGCGTTCAGCTATGAAGAGGCGGCCCACCGCCTCAACATCCCACCGCAAGAGAACTGAGCCGGCGGGCTGGCGCCGCGACCGTCATTCGGTCTAGCTCACTCTCATGGCGCGACAATCATCCCGTTTTCTCGGCAAACGTCGGTCACGATCGTGGCCGGCACGTCTTGCGATGGGCCTCGTCAAGCTGGTGCTTGGCCTGGTTTTGTTTTCGGTCGCTTGGGTGCTCCTCTATCGCGTCGTCAATCCGCCGATCACGGCGACCATGATCGGTGATGTCGCTGCCGGGCGCGGTGCGGAGCGGCAGTGGATGAGCCTCGACGAGATCGACCGCGACATGGTGCGCGCGGTGATCGGGGGAGAGGATGCCAAGTTCTGCGCCCACTCGGGCTTCGATTGGGACGCCATCTCCGATGCCGCGCGGCGCAACGCGAGCGGCGGCCGGATCCGTGGTGGATCGACCATCAGCCAGCAAACCGCGAAGAACGCTTTCCTGTGGCAAGGCGGTGGCTACGTCCGCAAGGGCATGGAGGCCTGGTTCACCTTCCTGATCGAACAGCTGTGGGGCAAAAGGCGGATCATGGAAGTCTATCTCAATGTCGCTGAGACGGGTATCGGCACCTATGGCGTCAACGCCGGCTCGCAGCGCTACTACGGGCATGATGCCAGCGCGATGACACGGACCGAGGCGGCGCGATTGGCGGCAGTGCTGCCACTGCCCAAGGGCCGAGAGGCCATTGCTCCGCGCGGCTTCACCAAGCGCTACGGCAACAGCATCGCGGCGCGGATCGGGGCGGTTGCCCGCGATGGCCTTGATGCCTGTGTCTATGCAGGCAACGTGGCACCGCGTGATCGCACTCCTCCGCCCAGCCGCAAGCCGGTGACGCTGCCGGGCTCTGACGTCGAGACCTCGACACCGCCCCCTCCGCCTCCGCGAGAGGTGCTGGAGCAACTGCCCGCCCTGCCCGAGCCTGAGGCTGAATCGCTCGTGTTGGAGGATGAACCCGCCCCCGAGCCGCAGCCGCAGCCCGAAGCGGAGGATCAACCGCCGCCTGCGCAGCCGGATAACGGCCTCTAGATCAGGGAAAAAGGTGCTCGACCGCCGCGTCGGGCAGCGCTTCGCGGATCAGCATGCTGCGGTGGCAGCCTTCCGGGTGGCGCTCGTAGCAAAGCAGGGCCGACGGCTTTTCGCGCACCAACGCGCCAAGCTGCGCCGCGGCGGCCATTGCTTCGGGCAGGGCGAGCTGTCCTGCATAGATGCGCTCCATGTCCGCCGTTCGTCCTTTGCGGGCGGCCTCACGACCGTCAGCCGGTGTGCCGAGCGCACGCAGGTGAACGTAGCCGATGCCTTCCTCTTCCAGCGCCAGTCGCAGCGGCGTCTTGGAAAAGCCGGGACGACGGGACAGCGGCAGGGCGCGAACATCGATCACCTGGGCGACCCCCGCGGCCTTGAGCGCCGCCACGAACTCAGCGGTCGTGGTCGCCTCATAGCCGATAGTGAAGACCCGCGGGCGCGTCAGACCGGCCCCACCAGCGGGAAGCTTGGAATAGCGACCTCAAACGAGCGCCCATCGTCGTCGACCATCTGGTAGCTCCCGGTCATCCGCCCCGTCGGCGTCGGCAGCGGGCAGCCAGAGACATAATCGTAGGACGCGCCAGGCGCGATCACCGGCATCTCGCCAACCACCCCTTCGCCCTTCACCTCGTGAACGGCGCCGCGACCGTCGATAATGGTCCAGCTGCGCGCGAGCAGTTGCACGCTCGCCTCGCCGTGGTTCTCGATGCGGATGTGATAGGACCAGAACCACCGACCGGTTGCTGGGGCCGATTGTTCGGCAAGGTAGCTTACAGCCACCCGCACGGTGACGTCACCGGTCACTGCATCATGCGGGAAGAGGACGGCCATGCCGATCGAGCTCATGACATCACGCTAACAGGCCCGCAGCCCTGCGCAACCGATGAGTGAGCCGCTCGCGCGCGTCCCAAGCTGGATCGTCGGGGCGGTCAAGGATGTCACGGCGCAAGCGGCGACCAGTGAGGGCCAGGCCGGGCAGCCAGTCGGCCGCAGCCCGCGCCATCAGGTCCGGCTCAAGCCCGAAGCCGAGCTCGGCCAGCAGCAACAATTCGTAGCGCAGCAGCGCCGGTCCCCACCCGCTTGCCGACGGAGCAGCGCCAATCGCCTCAAGCAGGCCGTCGAGCCCTTCGTAGAGTGCCGGATAAGCCTGCTGCTCGGGCAGCACCTGCGCCGTGAGTGCGGTCACCCACAGGATTGCCGCGGCCGGCAGCGGCTCGGTCATCAGGGTCGCGCGGCTGCGGGTCAGCTCGACCTCGGCCTGCGGCAACTGCGTATCGTTGCGGGCGGCGAGCCGCGCCTCGACGGCGTTGCCGGCAAGCAGCGTCGGGCGCATCCGTCGTCCCCTTGCTCCGCGTACATAGCCGGCAACCAGACCGTGATCTGGCGTCAGCAAGCGCACAACCGCGCCATGCTCGCCATGAGCCCTGAGGGCGAGGACGATGGCGGGCGTGGTCAGTCGCAAGGGCGCGCTCTAACCGCCGGGGTGGAAGTAATCATACAGCTGCCGTGCCGTGGCCTTGCTGATGCCGGGCGCTTTTTCGAGATCCTCAAGCGCCGCACCCTTGACCGCACGCGCGGTGCCGAAGTGCATCAGCAACGCTCGCTTGCGGGTCGGCCCGATCCCCGGCACCTCATCGAGGGTAGAGGTGGTTAAGTTCTTCGCCCGCTTGGCTCGGTGGGTGCCGATCGCAAAGCGGTGCGCCTCATCACGCAAGCGCTGAAGATAGAAGAGCAAGGGCGAATTGACCGGGAAGGTCAGCTCGCGCCCGTTTGGCAAGTGGAACACTTCGCGCCCCTCACGGCCGTGATGCGGCCCCTTGGCAACGCCGACCACCGGCACGTCGTGGACACCGGCATCTTCCATGATCTCCAGCACGGCATTGAGCTGCCCGCGCCCACCGTCGATGAGGATCAGGTCCGGCCACTCACCGCTGGAGCGATCGGGATCGTCCTTTTCCAGCCGCTGGAATCGCCGTTCCAGCACCTCCTTCATCATCCCGAAGTCGTCGTCGGTCGCCGCCTTCTTGATGTTGAACTTGCGGTAGCTGTTCTTCACGAAGCCCTGCGGACCCGCGACAACCATCGCCCCCGTCGCGGCGGTGCCCATGATGTGGCTGTTGTCGTAAACCTCGATCCGCTTGGGCACGTCAGGTAGCTCGAACGCGTCGGCAAGGTCGCGCAGGAGCTTGGTCTGGGTCGTGCCCTCCGCGTGGCGCCGGTCGAGTGCTTCTATGGCATTGCGGCTTGCTTGCTCGATGAGCTTCCTGCGGTCGCCCCGCTGAGGCCGCTCGATCAGCACCTTGCGGCCGGCTTTCTCCGCGAGAGCCTCGGCGACCAGCTCGCATTCGGCGACCTCCCGGTCGACCAGAATGCGTTTGGGCGGCGGCATGTCTTCGTAGAATTGGATCAGGAAGCTCGAAAGCACCTCATCCTCGGGCACGTCGGCGGTATGGCTGGGGAAGAAGGCGCGATGTCCCCAATTCTGCCCGCCACGAATGAAGAAGGCCTGGATGCACATGGTCCCGCCCTTCGCCGCCAGCGCGAAGATGTCTGCGTCGCCGAGCCCCTCGGCATGAACCGTCTGGCTACCTTGGATGTAGGTCAGCGCACGAAGCCGATCGCGATAGACGGCTGCGAGCTCGTAATCTTGCTTCTCAGCCGCCTCGGCCATCTGTTTGGACAGACGCGACTGCACGCCGGTCGACTTTCCGGCGAGGAAGTTCTTCGCGTCCTCGACCAATTCCCCATAGGATTCCGGCTCGATCCGGCCCACGCATGGGCCCGAGCAGCGGCGAATTTGGTAGAGCAGACACGGGCGTGAGCGATTATTGAAGAAGCCGTCGCTGCAGGATCTTAGCAGAAATAGCTTCTGCAGCGCATTAAGGGTGCGTGTCACCGATCCGGCACTTGCGAACGGCCCGAAGTATTGCCCTTTGGTTCGCCGCGCGCCGCGATGCTTCTGCACGCGCGGATACGCATGATCTTCGCGCAGGAGGATGAAGGGAAAGCTTTTGTCGTCGCGCAGCAGCACGTTGTAGGGCGGACGAAAGCGCTTGATTAGCTGCGCTTCCAGCAGCAGCGCCTCGGCTTCGGTGTTGGTCGTGACGATAGTCATCGACCGCGTCTGCGACACCATGCGCTGAAGCCGCTTCGACAGCCGTGTGACCTGAGTATAGTTGGTTACCCGGTTCTTCAGCGCCCGCGCCTTGCCGACGTAAAGCACCTCACCGCGGGTATCCTGCATGCGGTAGACGCCCGGGCGAACCGGCAAGGTCTTTACCACATTGCGGATCGCCGCGACGCCGGCTTCAAGGTCAGGCGCCTCCCCTCCTCCCTTGACGGTGGTGGTGGCAGCATCCTCGTTGAAGCGCTCGTTCGCGCGGGGGTGTTCCGGTCGATCAGCCGGTGTGCGGTTCATGGCGCCGCATGTAAGGGCTCAGCCGTCGCGGCGGAAGAACCCGGGGCGGATTGTTCACAGTGTGTAGAGGAAACTTGCCAGTGCGAACGCAGGCAGGAACTGGGTGGGCAGCGACGCGCCAAGACTTACTCGGGCGGGATCGTGGACGCCGACACCCTCCTCAAGAAGCCGAACGCATGCGCAAAGTTAGATGCCCGTCCATCTTCGTGTTCGATGTCGGCGAGATAAGCAAGATTGCGGCGTAAACGGTGCTGTTGCCATGGTCCCCAGCCAGCAGGGTGCCGACGCTAGCTCAGCGCATCGTGCAAGCTGGGGGACCGACTGCGACAAGGACGCCGGTCGGTGGAAGATGGTGCGCCTCGGTCAGGCGGCCGCTGCAACGTCGCGGTTATCCCGCTCGGACAGAATCCATTCAACTGCTTCGCGAGCGTGGATGGCGGTTGTGTCATAGACCGGCAACACATTGGCGCGCGGATCAACGGCCAGCACGAGTTCGGTACAGCCGAGCACGATAGCCTCGACCCTTCTCTTGCCAAGTTCGGTGATGAGCGTCTTGAGCTTGCGCTGGCTGTCGCGGACGACTCGGCCCGCAGCCAATTCCTCGTAGATGATCCGGTCGACTTCGCCGACCCAGCCATCCTCGATCGGTGCAAGCGTGATGCCGCGCCCTTCGAAATGGCTGCGGACATGCGGTTCGGTCATGGTAACGCGGGTTCCAAGCAGCGCCACGGTGCGGCGACCGTCTGATGCAATCCTTTCCGCCACCGCTTCTCCGATGTGCAATACCGGTACCCGCATTGCGGCAGCCACCGCGTCGTAATGCTTGTGCATCGTATTGGAGGTGAGAATCAGCCCTTCGGCGCCTGCGTCGCGCAGCCGCGTGCAGGCTTCGATCACCACCTTCTCCCCACCGGCCCAATCGCCCCGGCGGTGAAAGGCCGCATAATCATCTTCGCAGTCGAGGCTTTCAATGACGAGGCGCGCACTGTGCAGGCCGCCAAGCTGCGCCGCAACGCCCTTGTTGATATGCTCATAATAAAGCGCCGTGCTGTTCCAGCTCGCGCCGCCAACGATCCCGAGCTTCTTCACGCTTCTGTCCCCTCGCCCCGCTGCCTATGATCCGTGCAGCGCCAAATAGTTAACGAGGTTCTTGTCTCGCAGAAGGGCGAACTCGGCAAGGAGGTTAGCTCAGATTCTGGAGCAGTTTAACGCGGCAAAGACGGAGTGTTGCGGCCGAGCGACAAAGCGTTGCGGAGCCGCAAGGACCTCCACTCAGGCGAGCGCCTTGACAATCTCCTCAACCATCTTCTTGGCGTCAGCGAGCAACATCATCGTGTTGTCGCGATAGAACAGCTCGTTGTCGACGCCGGCATAGCCCGCGCCGCCCATGGATCGCTTGATGAACAGCACCGTCCGGGCTTTTTCGACGTCAAGGACCGGCATGCCATAGATCGGCGAGCTCTTGTCGGTCTTGGCGGCGGGGTTGGTAACGTCATTGGCCCCGATCACAAACGCGACGTCGGTTTGTGCGAACTCGCTGTTGATGTCCTCGAGCTCGAACACCTCGTCGTACGGCACGTTGGCTTCAGCCAGGAGCACGTTCATGTGCCCAGGCATGCGCCCGGCGACGGGGTGGATCGCGTATTTGACCTTTACTCCTTCCTTCTTCAGCTGATCGGCCATCTCACGCAGTATATGCTGCGCTTGGGCGACCGCCATGCCGTAGCCCGGCACGATGACGACCTGATCGGCCTGCTTCATCAGGAAAGCCGCGTCTTCGGCCGAACCGCGCTTGTAAGGACGATCGATGACCTCGCCCGTGCCGCTCGAGACCACCGCTCCAAAGCCGCCAGCAATGACACTTATGAAGCTGCGGTTCATGGCGCGGCACATGATGTAGCTGAGGATCGCGCCCGATGAGCCGACCAAAGCGCCGGTGATGATCATCGCGCTGTTGTGCAGCGTGAAGCCCATTGCCGCCGCAGCCCAGCCAGAATAGCTGTTCAGCATCGACACCACAACCGGCATGTCGGCCCCGCCTATCGGGATGATCAGCAGGAATCCGATCGCGAAGCTGAGCGCAAGGATGGTCCAGAACACCCACGGCGCTTGGTCCTGGGTGAAGTAAGCAACCAGCCCGAGGATTGCGAGCAAGGTGCCGAGATTGAGCACGTGGCGAGCAGGCAGGAGGATCGGCGCGCCGCCCATGTTGCCGTTGAGCTTGAGGAACGCGATTACCGAACCCGAGAAGGTTATGGCGCCGATTGCCACGCCAAGGCCGAGCTCGATCCGGCTGACGGGATTGATCATCAGGAAGGACGGCTCAGCGATCGGGGTGATCCGGGTTGAGATGCCAAAAGCGTCGGGATTAAGGAACGCCGCGGCACCGACCAGCACCGCAGCAAGGCCAACCAGGCTGTGAAAGGCGGCGACCAGTTGCGGCATGTCGGTCATCGCGATCCGCCGTGCCGTGACGATGCCGATGACGGCGCCGATTGCAATGGCGCCAGCGATTTCGGGCAAGCTGGCGAGATCGTGCGTGGCGAGCGTCGTCAGCACGGCGATGCCCATGCCGATCATGCCGAAGCGATTGCCGCGCTGGCTGGTCGACGGGCTCGACAGGCCGCGCAGCGCGAGAATGAAGCAGACGCCCGCGATGAGGTAGGCGAGCATCACCCATGCTGGCGTTTCGTGCAGGGCGGCTGCGGCGGCTTGGGGAACGGCGGGAAAGCTCACTCGGGCCGCTCCTTCTTCTTGTACATGGCGAGCATCCGGCTGGTTACAGCGAACCCGCCGAAGATGTTGACGCTGGCGAGAACCACGGCGAGGAGCCCCAGCCATTTCGCAATCGCGCTACCAGCGGCAGCAGCGGCAATCAGCGCGCCGACGATGATCACCGAAGAGATGGCATTAGTCACGGCCATGAGCGGCGTGTGCAGTGCCGGCGTGACCGACCAGACAACGTAATAGCCAACAAAGCAGCTCAGCACGAAGATCGACAGGATCGAGATGAAGTCCATGGCCCTCCCCTCAGGTGCACGGGACCTGTGTGGCACAGCAAGGCCCCGCTGCTAAGAGCAAAAACGCTAAGCTTCTCTGTCGTTCACCGGACCCGAGTTTCCGAATTAATAACCTTTCTGCGCGACAGGGAAGCATGGGCTCGGATCCCGCCAGCACGAAGAACCAACAGGCTGGGCCTTGGCGGCTGCTGCTTTGGGCGCTTGGCGCTGCCCTGTTATGCTGGGCGGCGCAGCTCGGCCTGCCACTTGAGATGTATCTCAAGGCGGCCCGCAACGCGACGCACGAGAACAAGGCAAGCGGCGACATCGTGTTCGTCGGGATCGACGACAAGAGCTTAGCGGAGGTTGGAGTCTGGCCATGGCCGAGGCGAGTGCAGGCTCGATTGATCGATCAGGCTTCTAAAGCTGGTGCCAGCAGCATCCACCTCGATATCATCTACGATAGCCCTTCGAACCCGGCCGATGACCGAATCTTCGCCGACAGCCTGAATCGATCTGGCCGGGTCGTCCTGGCCGACCGCCACCTGCTTGGTACCTGGGGCAATCTCAAGCAGCCCGAAACCCGACCGCTGGCAGAATTCCGCAAGCACGCGCGAAGCGCCAGCATTTCGTCGCTTTACGACTTTGGGGGCATCTTCTGGACGAACAGCCTGTCGGGGGTCATCGATGGGCGCGAAGTTCCGACCTTCGCTGCCAGCCTCGCGCAGCGGTTCAACGAGCCTAATAGGCAGTTTTGGATCGACTATTCGATCGATCCGGAAACCATTCCTTACCTGCCGGCTTCCGACCTCATTGCTGGCGAGTTCAAGCCGGGCTCTCTCGCCGGGAAGCAGTTAATCATCGGTCTCAACGCCGACCAGCTTGGCGACCAGGTCTGGATCCCGGGATGGGGCAGGATGGCCGGTGCCAATGTTCAGATCCTCGGGGGAGAAACCCTAAAGCGTGGCACGCCGATTTCGCTTGGCACTGCCCCTGGCATGATCCTCGCCATCATCGCCTCGCTTGCGGCGTTATTCGCCAAACGCCCGCGCAGGTTCGCGCCCTTAGTTCTCACATTGGCGGTGCTTCTTCTCCTCTTCGTCCCGCTCGGACTGGAGCAAATGTACATATCGACGGAGATCGTTCCCGGTCTGCTGATGCTGGCTATCGTCAGTGCTCGCCTGGCTTTCCTGCGCTGGAGAAGGCGGGGCCGGGTTCATGAGCAGACCGGTCTGCCCAATTTCGCGGCGCTGCGCCTGTCAGGCAAAGTCGATCGCGCATTGGTTCTCGCCAAGATCCACAACCATGCGGAGATCACCAGCTCGCTGACCGAGGCGGAGCAGCAGGACGCCTACCGCCAGGTCGTGGCGCGGCTGTCGGCGGGCGCCCGCAACGACCTGCACCAGGGTGACGACGGGACCTTCGCCTGGACGCTCCCCAACGGGGCCCCGATCGGCAACCACTTGGAAGCGCTTCACTCGATCTTCCGCTCGCCCGTCCAGGTCGCCGGTCGGCAGATCGACATTGCCGTTACCTTCGGGGTCGAACTCGGGGTGTCGCGTACCCTTCCCAACCGGATCGGCAGCGCAGTGCTGGCGGCCGATGAGGCGTGGACCGAAGGATTGCGCTGGAAACTCCACGATCCGGCCCGGCAGGAAGAGGTGAACTGGCGCGTGTCGCTCCTCGGCGAACTCGACCAGGCGATCGATCAGGGCGAGGTGTGGCTGGCGTATCAGCCGCAGCTCGACATCAAGTCTGGGCAGATCATCGGCGCCGAAGCGCTTGCCCGCTGGACCCACCCCGAGAAAGGCCCAATCAGTCCCAGCGAGTTCGTTGCAGCCGCGGAAGCCAATGGGCGCATCGGCAAGCTCACCGACTTCGTGCTCGACCGTGCCATCAGTTCGGGCGCCGCGATCAACCGGCGGCGGATCGACTTCCAGGTCGCGGTCAACCTGTCCGCGCGACTGCTGATCGACCGCGAACTTTACGCTCGCATTGAAACGATGCTGAGCGCGCATGGGCTGCCCCCTTCCCGCCTGACGCTCGAACTGACCGAAACCGCCTCGTTGCAGGATGCGGACAGCGGCCTTGCCACGCTATGTGCCCTGCGCGACCTCGGGGTCCGTATCGCTATCGATGATTATGGCACCGGACTTTCGACCCTCGATTACCTGAAGAAGATCCCGGCCAGCGAGATCAAGATCGACCAGAGCTTCGTCAAGTCTATGCGGGTCAATCGTTCGGACCTGATCATGGTCCAGTCGACCATTGCCCTCGCCCACTCACTCGGCCGCTCCGTTGTGGCCGAAGGCGTCGAGGATCAGCAATGCCTCGACGAACTCAGCCAGATGGGCTGTGACGTCGCCCAGGGCTTTGCCATCGGCCGACCAATGGGTGTTCGCGAGTTGGTGCAGCGACTGCATATCCGCACCGCGCGCCGGGCCGCGTAAGACCAGACCGACCAACAGTTTCGAAGAACTACTGGCGTGCAGGAGCAATCCTGTGCGCTTTTCGCTGCATGCCTAATAAACATGCCTAATCGTTTGCTAACCGTTTCGATTAAGGTTAATACTGCGATCCGAGCGGCGAGGTTCGTCGCGCAACAGGGAGCAGTACCATGTGGAATTTCTGGAACTGGCTGTGGGGCGCTGGCGCTGCGAGCACCGGCGGCCGCGGCTAAGCAAGCCTCGGTTTTAGCTAGCTAAAACTGATATTTGATGCGCGTCGTGACTGCGGTCGCGGCGCGCATCTGCTTTCAGGGGTACGGTTTTTCGGCTCAGCAAAGCAGCGAAGGGGCGATTCGCTCCGATCGCACGCCAAGCCCGATGAAGCGGCCAGGGAGCCGGCGGAGCGCGGGCATGCGCTCCAGTAGCAACAAGGGCCAAGGAGCTCTTCTGGGTCGCCCTGCCCCCGCCAGTATCGGTGCGAGCACCCGGTCCTGCGCCACCTTCTGCACGGCTTGGATGATCCGGGTGGAACCAGCCCTGCGCCGCTGTACGCGTCGCAAAGAAGCATCCACGTCGGCAACGTTCCGCAGCGCCGGAGCAAGCAGGTTTGCCGCGGCCACTGCATCCTGAATGGCGAGATTGATCCCGATCCCTCCCATCGGGCTCATAGCATGCGCCGCATCGCCGATCGCGAGGAGACCCGGACGGTCCCAACGGGTCAGGCGATCAAGGCTGACATCAAGATGGTGAAGTTGGTCAGTCGAGCGCAGATGCCGGCTTGTACCCGCCAAGCGTGGTTCGGTGCTCTCGATCGCCGCGGCGAACGCCTCGATCCTGCCGGCAAGCAATTTATGCGCGGCGCCCTTGCGGACCACGAAGGCACATTGCCAAGTGGAACCGCGATCCACCCGAACGAGAATCTGCCCGCCTTCGACAGCGATTCGGAGCGTGCCAGCTTCGTCACTGAGCTTGGGTAGAGAGAACCAGATCACATCGATTGATGAGCCCAGATCGCGTACCGGAAGCCAGCCATCACGCCTGACGATGCTGCGACGGCCGTCGGCGGCGATGACCAGCCGACTTTCGACGACCTCGCCAGTGTCGAGACGCGCCCCGCTGACCCGGCCATCATCCGTCAGCAAGCAATCGGCCCCCATGCCCATGTCCAGCCTGAAGCCGGGCCAGCGCTTCGCCTCGGTGCGGATGAAGTCGAGGAACTCCCATTGCGGCATCATGGCGATGAACGGCGTAGCGCTTCGAACGCGGCTGAGATCGCCGACGACAAGCTCTCGCCCACCAATCCTCAACTCGGCCCTAGTAAGGCGCTGGTGCGGCCGCTCAAGAAAGGCGTCGCGCAGACCAAGCTGGCCGAGGATGTCCATGGTGGAGGGGTGGACAGTGTCACCGCGGAAGTCATGCAGGAAGTCGGCATGTTTCTCGACCACGCGCACAGCTAGGCCGGCGCGGGCAAACAGCAGACCCGCCATCATGCCGCACGGTCCGCCGCCGAGGATCAGCACGTCGGGACTGGTCATCTTTGCGCCGCGTGTCAGCCCTTCTTGAGGGCGGCCGGCTTATGAGCCGCCTGCTTGCCGTTATCGGTTTCAACCAGGTATTCGAGATTGTCCTTGGTCGCCGCGACATGATGACCCTTGATGTCGGTGCCGCTGGTCAGTTTCTTGACCACCTTGCCGTGAGCAGTGCCGCCGTGGCTTGACCAGCTGACCTTGTCACCTGCCTTGAAGCTCTTCTCTGCCATTGGCCTCTTCCTTTTGTTGCATAATTGGCAGAACGGCAGCCGACTGACTTGGCTCCCCCTGACGGCTACGGCAAAAGGACCGTCATGGCAGGGGAATTAGGCGGTCAGGGACTACACGACGCATTGGTGATCCTGGGCGCTGCCGGGGTCGTGATTCCTGCTTTCGCCCGCTTCCGCATCTCGCCGGTAATCGGCTTCATTCTGGTCGGCGCAGCGATCGGGCCTGCTGGTCTCGGCTCGCTGGCGAGCAATCATCCTTGGCTCGCCTCCATCACCATCACCGACCGCGAGCGAATCGAGCCGTTTGCAGAGATCGGCATCCTGATGCTGCTGTTCGGGATCGGACTCGAGCTCAGTTTCCGGCGCCTGTGGGCAATGCGGGGCAAGGTCTTTGGCCTCGGCGGCCTGCAGATGCTGGTCACCGGCTTTCTGCTCGGGCTCGGCCTGCTGGTAGTCGGCGGACTGTCCGCGCCGGCGGCAGCGATCCTCGGCCTTGCCCTGGCGATGAGCTCGACTGCCCTCGTTATGCCGATCGCCGGCACGGCGAGCACGACCGGTCAAACTGCCCTGGCAATCCTGCTGCTGCAGGACCTCAGCTTAGTCCCATTGCTCCTCCTGCTCGATGCCAAGAGCAGTCCCGACGCGCTGTTGCAGGTGCTGGTAGGCGGAATTCTCGTCATCGGCGCCCTGCTGCTGGTCGGGCGTTTTCTATTGTCGCGGCTATTTGCCCAGGCCGCCCGGACCAAGAGCCCGGAGCTGTTCCTGGCGATCAGCCTGCTGGTGGTCATGCTGGCGAGCCTCGCCACCGGTTCGGTCGGCCTCGGCGCGGTGCTCGGCGCGCTGATTGCAGGCTTGCTGATCGCGGAAACGGATTATCACTCCGAGGTCGAGGTCATCACCGCCCCCCTGCGCGGCCTGGCTCTGGGCATCTTTCTCATCACGGTCGGCATGCGGCTCGACCTCGCCGAACTATTCGCAGTGTGGCCGCAGCTGATCGTTGCCACTGCCATCGTGCTCGGCATCAAGGCGCTGGTCATTTTCTCCCTGCTGCGCTGGCGGAAGAACCGCCGCGGCACGGCGGTTGAGACGGGACTCCTCATGGCCAGTCCGTCCGAACTCACCCTGATCGTGTTGGCGAGCGCGCTTGCGGCCGGCGTGCTGGGGGCCTCTACTGCCGCCTTCTGGACCTTGGTCACTGCTTTCGGCCTCACGCTCACGCCATTGCTGGCCGCGGCTGGACGGCGAATGGCGCGGCGCGTCGATCCGCAGGCGCTGGCGAGCGGCGTTTCCGATACCAAGGGCGTGACCATGATCTTCGGCTTCGGCCGGGTCGGCCGCATCGTTGCCGATATGATGGCGGAGCATGGTCGTCCCTATTTTGCTGTGGATGGCGATGTCGATTGCGTCGCAAGCGCTCGGGAGCGCGGCTACAAGGCCATCTTCGGGGACGTCGCGCGCGGCGATGCAGTAGAGCGGTTCGGCCTCTGTGATGCCGCTGCCCTGGTGCTGACGATGGACGATCCGGTGCTGACCGTGCGCCTGTCGCGCGAAGTGCGCGGCGCCTGCCCCGATCTCACGATTATCGCCCGGGCCCGCGACGGCGCCCATGCCGCGCAGCTCTACAAGGCCGGTGCAACCGACGCAGTGCCCGAGACAATGGAAGGCTCGCTGCAGATCAGCGAAGCCGTGCTGGTCGACATCGGCGTCGCCATGGGCCCAGTCATCGCCTCGATCCACGAGAAGCGCAGTCAGCTTCGCGCCCAAATCCGCGAAGCGGGTGAATTAGCCGAGGAGCCAATGTTGGGACGGCGCCGTTAGGCCGAAACCTTCGCCAGCGTTTCGCGAATGGCGGCAAGCGCATCAGTCGCCTTGGTGCCGTCGGGTCCGCCACCCTGCGCCATGTCGGGCCGGCCTCCCCCGCCCTGTCCGCCAAGTGCCGCCACCGCAGCCTTGACCAGATCGACGGCGCTCAGCTGCCCGACAAGGTCGGCCGTGATCCCAGCCGCGACTGACGCCCGACCCTCGTTGACGGCGATCAGTACCGCAGCGCCACTGCCGAGTTGGCCCTTCATCGCGTCGACCTCGCGGCGCAGGCCCTTGGGATCGAGCCCCTCCACCACGCGGCCGAGGAACTTGACGCCAGCGATCTCTTCGGGACCGCTTGCCTCGCCCCCAGAGCCGCCACCGAGCGCAAGCTGACGCTTAGCATCGGCAAGCTCGCGCTCAAGCTTGCGGACCTGCTCGGCCATGGCAGCGACCCGCTGAGGGACCTCGTCAGGCGACGCCTTGAGGCTGGCGGCGATGGCGCGAAGGCGATTGTCGCGCTCGAGCAGCCACTGGCGGGCGCCTTCGCCGGTCAGCGCCTCGATGCGTCGAACGCCGCTGGATACCGAGCTTTCCGAGATGATCTTGAACAACGCGATGTCGCCCAAAGCGCTGACGTGCGTGCCGCCGCAGAGCTCGACGCTGTAGGTGCCCTCGCCCTTGATCCCCATGGAGAGAACGCGGACCTCATCGCCGTACTTCTCGCCGAACAGCGCCATCGCACCCTCGGCGATCGCCTCGTCCGGGCTCATCAGGCGGGTCGAGACCGGCTGGTTGTGGCGGATGTGCGCGTTCACCTCGGCTTCGATGGCGGCGATGTCGTCGGGACTGAGCGCGCTGTTGTGCGCGAAGTCGAAACGCAGGCGGTCGGGCGCAACCAAGCTGCCCTTCTGGGTCACGTGCGCACCCAGCCGGTGGCGAAGTGCGGCGTGCAGCAGGTGGGTGGCGCTATGGTTGGCGCGGATCGCACGACGGCGCTCTTCGTCGACCTTCTGGCTGAGCGTCTCGCCAACTCGCAGCGCGCCCTTGGTGATCTTGGCGCGGAGCAAGTGAAGCTTGCCGAGCTGCTTCGAGGTATCCTGAACATCGGCCTCGAAGCCGTTGAGGCTGCTGAGCTTTCCAGCGTCGCCCACCTGACCGCCGCTTTCGGCGTAAAAGGGCGTCTGGTTGAGGAGCAGTTGCACCTCAACACCCTCTTGCGCCTCGTCGACGCGGGCTCCGTCGCGGACGATCGCGAGCACGACGCCTTCGCCATCATGCCCGGCGTACCCAGTGAACTCGGTCGCGCCATGCTCTTCGGCGAGGTCGAACCAGACTTCTTCCGAGGCAGCTTGGCCCGAGCCCTTCCAGGCGGCACGAGCGCGGGCCTTCTGCTCGGCCATGGCGGCGTCGAAGCCGGCGCGGTCCACCTGAAGTCCCTGAGCGCGCAGCGCGTCCTCGGTGAGGTCGTAAGGAAAGCCGAAGGTGTCGTAGAGCTTGAAGGCGGTTTCGCCCGGGAGCGTGCCGCCCATGCCCATGCCCGCGGTAGCCTCGTCGAGCAGGCGGAGGCCATTTGACAACGTCTGGCGAAAGCGGGTTTCCTCCTGGCGGAGGGTCGCTTCGATCAGCGGCTGCGCGCGGATCAGTTCGGGGTAGGCGGCGCCCATTTCGGCCGTGAGTGCCGGCACCAGGCGATGCATCAGCGGTTCGGAGGCACCCAGCAGATGGGCGTGACGCATCGCTCGGCGCATGATCCGGCGCAGGACGTAACCGCGGCCCTCATTGGCTGGCAGCACGCCGTCGGCAATCAGGAATGAGCAAGAGCGCAGGTGGTCGGCGATCACCCGGTGCGAAGCCTTCTGCTCACCCTCGGCACGCGTGCGGGTCGGCTCTTCCGATGCATGGATCAGCGCCTTGAAGGTATCTGTGTCGTAATTGTCGTGCACGCCCTGCAAGACGGCGGCAACGCGCTCCAGTCCCATGCCAGTGTCGATCGACGGCTGCGGCAGGTCGGAGACGATAACGTCTTTTTCCTGCAGATGCTGCATGAAGACGAGGTTCCAGATCTCGACAAAGCGGTCCCCGTCCTCGTCCGGGCTGCCGGGAGGGCCGCCGGGAATGTGGTCGCCGTGATCATAGAAGATTTCGCTGCACGGACCCGAGGGCCCGTCCGGACCCATGGCCCAGAAATTGTCCTTGGTTGCGATGCGGATGATCCGCTCGTCCGGCAGGCCCGCGATCCGCTTCCACAGCGACGCCGCCTCGTCGTCGGTATGGTAGACGGTGACCGTCAGCCGATCCTTGGCGAGGTCCCACTCTCGGGTCAGCAGGTTCCAAGCGAGCTCGATCGCTTGATCCTTGAAGTAATCGCCGAACGAGAAATTGCCGAGCATCTCGAAAAAGGTGTGGTGACGCGCGGTATAGCCTACGTTGTCGAGGTCGTTGTGCTTGCCCCCCGCACGCACGCACTTCTGCGAGGACGCGGCGGTCGAATAGGGCCGCGTCTCCAATCCGGTGAACACGTTCTTGAACGGCACCATCCCTGCGTTGACGAACATCAGCGTGGGATCGTTCTGCGGCACCAGCGGCGCTGACGGCTGGCGGCTGTGTCCGGAGTTCTCGAAATAGTCGAGGAAGGAACGGCGGATATCGTTGGTCGAGGTCATAGGTCGCGCCTCTACCACGGCTTTGCTGCGGTGCGGAAGATGGTGGCTGGGCTTGCCCAAGGAACCTGCTCAAGCCAACCTCGTTTCACATTAGCAACAAACGGAGCCACGTTATGCGCGGACGTGACTGGACCTTGACGGCATTGGCTCTGCTGCGGATCGTCGCTGCCCTGCTGTTCATCGAGCATGGCACTGCCAAGCTGATCGGTTGGCCGGCAAGCGAGATGCCACGGCCGCCGGTGGGGTCCTTCATGTGGATTGGCGGCGTGCTGGAAGCGGTGGGCGGCCTGCTCGTCCTCCTCGGGCTATTCACCCGCCCGATAGCCTTCCTCCTCGCCGGCGAGATGGCCGTAGCCTATTGGATGTTCCACGCGCCGCAGGGACCGTTCCCGATGAACAATGGCGGGGACGCGTCGATCCTGTTCTGCTTCGTCTTCCTGTTCCTCGCCGCCGCCGGTCCGGGGCGCTTTGCCCTCGACAACAGCCGGAGCCGCACCGCCAGGACCGACTAGGACACTGGCAGCGCGGCCACTCAGCGGGCCAGCTTTTTGTAGCTGGTCCGGGTGGGACGGTCGGCCTCTGGACCGAGGCGCCGCTTCTTGTCTTCTTCGTAAGCTTCGAAGTTGCCTTCGAACCACTCGACGTGGCTGTCGCCCTCGAAAGCGAGGATATGGGTGGCGAGGCGATCGAGGAAGAAGCGATCGTGGCTGATGACCACGGCGCACCCGGCGAAGTTCTCGATCGCATCCTCGAGTGCGCCCAAGGTCTCGACATCGAGATCGTTGGTCGGTTCGTCGAGCAGCAGCACGTTGCCGCCCTGCTTCAGCATCTTGGCCATGTGCACGCGATTGCGTTCACCGCCCGATAGCTTGCCAACATTCTTCTGCTGGTCCGCACCCTTGAAGTTGAAGGCGCCGACGTAGGCGCGCGTCGAGGCGTCCTGTCCGTTGACCTTCATGTAGTCGAGGCCATCGGAAATCTCTTCCCAGACGTTCTTCTTAGGGTCGAGATGATCGCGGCTCTGGTCGACATAGCCGAGGCGCACCGTTTCACCGACGCTGACCTTGCCACTGTCGGGCTGCTCCTTGCCGGTCAGCAGCTTAAACAGGGTCGACTTGCCGGCACCGTTGGGACCGATGACGCCAACGATCCCGCCTGGCGGCAGGCTGAAGCTCAGATCCTCGAACAGCAGCTTGTCACCGTAGGCCTTGGTGAGGTTTTCGACCTCGATCACCTTACCGCCGAGGCGCTCGGGCACCTGAATGACGATTTGCGCCTTGCCGATGCGGCGGTCGTCCTGCGCATCCTGAAGCTGCTCGAACTTGCGGATACGCGCCTTGGACTTGCTCTGGCGAGCAGCCGGGGTTTGGCGGATCCACTCGAGTTCGCGCTGCAGCGCCTTCTGCTTGCCGCTCTCTTCGCGCGATTCCTGCTCGAGGCGTTTCGCCTTCTTTTCCAGATAGGTGGAGTAGTTCCCTTCGTACGGATAATAGGATCCGCGATCGAGCTCGAGGATCCATTCCACCACATTGTCGAGAAAGTAGCGATCGTGGGTGATCATCAGCACCGCGCCGGCATATTCCTTGAGATGGTTCTCCAGCCACTGCACGCTTTCGGCGTCCAAGTGGTTGGTCGGCTCATCGAGCAGCAGGATCGACGGCTTCTGGATGAGCAGGCGGGTCAGCGCCACGCGGCGCTTCTCACCACCTGACAGGTCCGCGACCGAACTGTCGGACGGTGGACAGCGCAGGGCTTCCATTGCGATCTCGAGCTGGTTGTCGAGCGTCCAGCCGTCGATCGCGTCGATCTTGCCCTGAAGCTCGCCCATTTCCTCCATCAGCGCGTCGAAGTCGGTGTCGTCCTTGGGATCGCCCATCTCGGCCGAGATGGCGTTGAAGCGGTCGACCATGTCCGCAACCTCGCGGGCGCCATCCTTGACGTTTTCGAGCACCGTCTTGGACGTGTCGAGCTCCGGCTCCTGCTCAAGGTAGCCGATGGTGATGTTCTCGCCCGGCCAGGCTTCGCCGGTGAACTCCTTATCGAGCCCGGCCATGATCTTGATCAGGGTCGACTTACCCGCGCCGTTCGGACCCACGATGCCGATCTTGGCACCTTGGTAGAATTGCAGGTTGATGTTGTTCAGCGTCGGCTTGTTCGCGCCGGGGAAGGTCTTCGTGAGATTCTTCATCACGAAGGCATATTGAGCGGCCATGGGGTCGCGTTTCCTTGTGTTCTTGTAGCTCCGGGGTTGCGCGCCAGATAGTCGCTCGGGCGGCCTTTGCCTAGCGGGTCAGGGCTCGCCCTGTGGCCGCGGCAATAGCAGCGCGAGCAGCTTGGCGCGGCACTCCCCATCGATGATGCCGTCGATCTGATCGGGGCGGAACCGGCGCTGGAAGGCGATCACTGCTTTCCAGCTGTCGGAAACGTCATAGCCGAAGCGCTCCAGCGCCAGCAGGAAAGCGGCGTCGGACCAGAAGGGATCGATGAGATTGCGGGTCGGACTGGGCAGCGCGAGGCGGCGCTTGGCGAGAGCCTCCCACGGGAACAGCTCGCCCGGATCTTCCTTGCGGGTCGGTGCGATGTCGGAATGGCCGACGACATTGCCGCGGCTGATCCCGTGGCGATCCTTGATGCGAGCGAGCAGAGGGATCAGCGCGGCGATTTGCTCGTCGGGGAACGTGCGATAACCGAACTCATGCCCTGGATTGACGATCTCAATCCCGATGCTCGCGCTATTCACGTCACGAATGCCGCGCCAGTAGCTCTTGCCCGCGTGCCAGGCGCGGCGCTCTTCAGGCACGAGGTTGTAGATGGTGCCGTCCTCGTCGAGGCAGTAATGCGCCGATACCTTGGCTTCGGGCGAGCAAAGCCGGTCCAGCGCGCCTTCACAGGTCGGCATGCCGGTATAATGCAGCACGATCATGCTGACCGGCGCAGCGCGCTCGTCATGGTTCGGTGAGGGGCGAGATACGGCGTCCACAATGGCCATCGGACAGGGCGCGACCGGTGCCGTCAAGCGCCTTGTGCTTCAGGCGGCTTTGACCGCCGAATCCCTGTGGCGGTAAAGCCCTCGCATCTCACGGTCCGCTTCGAGCAAGGGCGCCTGGCCGATCACTGTCTCCCCAGCGCCCAGCATCAGCCACCCGTCAGGCGCAAGCGCCGACGACAATCGGTCAAACGCCTTTTTCCGCGTATTCTCATTGAGATAGAGAAGAACGTTGCGACACAGGACAAGGTCGAACCGACCCGGATGCGGCACGGGTTCGAGCAGATTATGAACCTGGAAACGGACCGATTTGCGAAGCGCTTCCACCGCGCGCCATCCAGTGGATCCTTCTTCGAACCAGCGGATCATCTGCTGGATGCCGAGGCCGCGCTGCACTTCAAATTGGGTATAGCTGCCTTCGCGCGCACGGCTGACCATGCCTTCGCTGACGTCGGTACCGAGAATGTCGATCTTCCACCCGGCCCAGCGCTGCGGGTCTTCGGCGAACAGCATGGCGAGGCTGTAGACCTCTTGGCCGGCTGAGCAGCCTGCTGACCAGATGCGCAGCGTCCGCGATGCCTCACGGCGGCGGGCGAGCTCGGGCAGGCCCGCGGCCTTGATTAGGTCGAACGGCAAGCGATCGCGGAAGAAGTAAGTTTCGTTGTTCAACAAGGCCTCCACCACGCGGGTCGAGAGACTGGGCTCGCGGCCCATGACGAGGATGGTGATGAGTTCGTCGATGCTGGCGATGCTGCGCTCACGGAGAAGCTGCGATAGCGCTGTCTCGAGCCGCCAGCGCCGGCTCATGGTCAGTTGCTGACCGGTACGAGCCTCAAGGAGCCCGGCAAGAATGCGCGAGCTCGAATCACTTATCTGCATGCGGTTGACCAATCCGGGACGCTACACGGCGGGCAAGCTTTTCCGGCGGGAGGATGGCCGCCGCCAACCCCGCCTCGGCGACCGCGCGGGGCATGCCCCACACGGCGCAGGTCGCCTCGTCCTGCACGAGCACCAAGCCACCCATCGCGACCAGCTCGGTTGCACCTTCAACGCCGTCACGCCCCATGCCAGAAAGAATAACGGCAACCGCACCGGGGAAACGCATGCGCGCGACCGAAGCGAGCATCGGATCAACACTCGGCAGGCAGCCGCTTGCCGCACGGCCGCGCTGCAGATGAACGTGGAGCGCGCCTGGCTTGCTACCTTCGACGGTGAGATGTGCGTCACCCGGTGCAATCAGGATCTCATCGGCGAGAAGCGGAGCCCCCTCGACCGCTATTCTGGCCGAGCGCCCAGCGGCCGTGCCCAGCTGGCGGGCGAACACGTCCATGAACGGCACTGGCAAATGCTGGGTGACCAGAATGGGCGCCCCGATGCGCGCTGGCAGCTGCCCGAAGAAGCGGCCAAGGGCATGGATGCCCCCCGTTGAGGCACCGATCGCCAGCAGCGACAGCGGATCGACGCTCATCGCTTGCAGAGGCGCCACCGGCGCAGGTCGCGCAACGGACAGCAGCTCGGCCTCGACCTGCCCAAGCGCGCGGATCTTGGCCATTAAAATGTCGGCAAATCGTCCCTGAATGCGGCCTGTCCCGGGCTTCAGCAGCGTGTCTGCGGCGCCGTGCGCCAGGGCAGCGACGGTAGCGGCCGCGCCATCTTCGGCAAGGCTTGAGACGACCAGCACACGTGCGCCGCGAGCAGCGGCGATGATCTCGGGTAGTTTGCTGAGCCCCCCTGCTCCCGGCATCTCAAGGTCGAGCAGGATCACGTCGACCGACACGTGGGCAAGGGCCTCGACAGCATCCTCGGCGGTGCCGGCGACGGCGGAGATTTCAATCCCGCCGCCAAGCTCGACCATGCGGGTGAGCACGGCCCGCGCGACCATCGAATCATCGACGATCATCAGCCGAATGTTGCGCCGGCGAGGCGGCGACGCCGCTGTCTGTCGCGCGAGCGCCGGTGCCACGGGTCAGGACCTCAGGCGACGCCGACGAGCTGAAGCTTGATGTGAAGCGTCTCGCGGTCAAAGGGCTTCATCACATATTCGTCAGCGCCGGCTTCAAGCGCGGCACGGATATGCGCCATGTCGTTCTCGGTAGTGCAGAAGACGACCTTGGGCTGATCCTCGTGGCCGCGCTGACGAAGGAGCTTCAGAAACTCCATGCCGCTCATGACCGGCATGTTCCAGTCGAGCAGGACGACGTCGGGCATTGACGCCTCGCAGCGCTCCAGCGCTTCGCGGCCGTCGCCAGCTTCCTCGACGCTGAATTCGAGCGTTTCGAGGATGTGGCGGGCAACCTTTCGGATCACCTTGGAATCGTCGACGATGAGGCAGGTCTTCATGGGGCTTGGCACCGTTCCTGGGGTCCTAAGGTGATCTAGTTGTTCGGGTTCTAGGCGGCGAAGCGTTAAGAAAGGGCTCTCACGCCGCCTGACGAGCGAACTCGGGGCCTGCAACGAGGCCTTCGACATCCATCAAGAGCAGGGCGCCTTCCTCGGTCTCGACCATACCGGACGAGACGCGTTCCCACCCCTCGCCCATTGCGGCTCGGACCGGCGCAGGATCGCTGGCGGCTTCGAGCACGTCCTCCACCCCGTCGACGATCAGCGCGTAATGGTGGCCGTCCACCTCCGTCACGGCGGCTTCGAGAATGCGGTCAGTGAGATCGGGCGCAGCAAGCCCAAGCGAACGACGGCAGCAGATGACGGTCAGCACCCGGCTGCGCAGCGCCGACAGGCCGGCGATATGCGTTGCCGCGCGCGGCACCGGGATCAGCGTGTCTAATTCGACGACGCTTTCGATCCGGGCAGCAGGCAGTGCCACACGCTGCCCCGCAATACGAACAACCAGCAGTAACTCATTCATCTAGCGTCCCCTTCCGGCGGCCGCCTCACGCAGCGCCAGCAGCAGGCCGGCGCGGTCGTAGCGATAAACATGGTTTTCGTTGGCAGCGCCCTCGGCATCCGGGCTGAGGAACAGCGTCCGGCGAGCCCGCGTGGCCGCGGCCTTGCCGGCCCAAGCAATGGCAAGATCGGCGTCGGCTTCCGTGTCAGCTGCCACAACCGCATATCCTGCGGCCTCGACAATGGGACGAAGCATGTTGCGGACCCAAGCGTCCTCAAGGTCGAGGCGGCATATCGGCGGCTTCGCCGACGCGTTGCTCCCCGCCTGGGCAGCCCCGGCAAACAGCCAGTGGGCGTCGATCAGCTCCGCCGGTTCGCCGGCGACGAGGGTCACGCCTTCAACAAGGCCCGGCAAGTCCGATGAGATGATGGTGTCGGCAATCGCATCGAGGTCGATCACTTCTTGAAAGGCGAGACCAAGCTGCGTTTGCCCGTCACTGAGGCGGAACAAGCGGATCTTGGTGTCGACCTCGGGCAGCGAACAGAGGCCCTCAAGCGGGAGGATGCTTTCGCCCAATTGGACCCGGATTCGACCGGCGGCGAGCGATACTGCGCTGGCGGTCACTTCCTCGATCCGGTCGACCACGCCGAGCCGGATCGCGCGGCGAGCACCGGCGCAGTCGCGGAAAAGGAGAACGGGCGTGGCTTCTTCGGTGACGCCGGTGGCCGCCGCATCCTCGAGAAGGCGGACACTGCGCTCCTGAGCCTCGAACCGGACGCCGCCGACGCGTGCGAGCCCGGCCGGGTCGAACAGCAGAATTGGCGAGCCGTCGTCAGCCAGCGTTGTACCCGCGTAGAGCCCCGTCGCCATCACCGCAGGCGCGGCAGGCTTGACCACCAGTTCTTCGTGATCGTGCACACGATCGACCGACAGGGCGTAGACGTCCCCACCAGCGGGCTTGAGCACGATCAGGGTGCGTTCGTTGCTCGGGAGCGGGCTGTCCAGACCGAGCAGGTCGGCGAGTACGATTTGCGGCACGCGGCGGCCGCGAATGGTAACTAGACCAGCGCCGCCGACTTCCGAGAGCTGTACGCTGTCACCGCTCGCCCGCACGATTTCTTCGATTGCGACACGGGGAATAGCGAAATGCTGGGTACCGATGGAGACCGTCAATGCGGGGATGATGGTAAGGGTCAGCGGCACGCGCAGAGTCATCCGCGTCCCCTGCCCCGGCCTTGAATCCACTTCGACCACGCCGCCGATGCGCTCGACGTTGGAACGAACGACGTCCATGCCGACACCGCGTCCGGAAATGCTGGTGACCGCCTGCGCGGTGGACAAGCCAGCCTCGAAGATCAGCTGAAGCTGCTCCTTGGGCGTGAGCCGAGCGGCTTCAGCCTTGTCGATGATGCCGGCTGCGAGCGCCTTGTCGATCAGACGCTTGCCATCGATGCCGCGGCCGTCGTCGACGATGTCGATCAGGATCTGGTTGCCCGACTGCCGCGCCGAGACGGAGAGCAGGCCAATTTCACGCTTCCCAGCCTTGAGGCGCTCGGCCGGTGGTTCGATGCCGTGATCGACGGCATTGCGCACAATATGGGTGAGCGGATCGCGAATCATCTCGATCATTTCGCGATCGAGTTCGACGTCGCCGCCATCGATGTCGACCAGCACTTGGCGGCCAAGCTCTGACGAGAGGTCGCGGACCATGCGCGGCAAGCCGACGAAGAGGCTTTCGATGCGCTGCATGCGGGTGCGGGTGATGGCATCGCGCATCTCGGCGATGATGCCGCTCATGCGCTCGAAAGCGCTGTCGATGGCAACATCCGCGCTGCTGTCGCGAAGGCGGCGGGCGAGCTCGTTTCGGGCGAGCACGAGATCGGAGACGCCGCTCATCATGCGGTCGAGAAGATCAACCGACAGGCGGATCGTCCGCGGTGCGGCCTGACCTTGCGGGACGGCGGCGATGGCGGAGACCGGCGCCGCGGGGGCGGCTTGTTCAGCGCCGGGCTTCAGCGCTTCGATCAGGTCATGGTCGCTGCCCTGCGGGAGCGGCGAACCGGCGGCAATGACCTCGACCATCTCGCCAATCCGATCGATAATGGCGAGAACGGCGCTGACCAGTGACGGATCGGGCTGCCGGCGGCCGGCGCGAACGTCGGCAAGCGCGTCCTCGGCAGCGTGGCTAAGCGCCTCGAGCCGCGGAAAATCGAAGAAGCCGCAATTGCCCTTCACCGTGTGGACAAAGCGGAAGATGCTGTCGAGCCGAGAGCGGTCCTGGGGCGCCGCCTCCCATGCAACGATCTCGCCGCCGAGGCTTTCCAGCATATCCCGGCATTCGGAGACAAAATCGGCAATCAGATCGTCCATGGCCCCACTTCGCGTCTGCTGACGAACAATGGGGTTAGACGGTGAGGGTTAAGGGGCCGTTAGTGCCGGCACTCCGTCAGGCGAGGAAAACCGGATCGAGCACGATCCGTCCGTCCTCTAGATCGGCGATGCCCGGCTTGTAGGGGATCAACGACTTCTTGCCGCTGGCGAGTTCGACTTCAAGCAGGTCGCCTGCCCCGAAGTTCTCGACCGCCGCGACGGTCCCGACCGATGCGCCTTCCCTGTCGAGGCAGGGGAGGCCGAGGAGGTCGGAATGGTAATATTCGCCCTCTTCCAGTGGCGGCAAGGCATCACGCTCGACCTCGATCAGCGTGCCGCGAAGCGCTTCGGCGGCGGAGCGATCGGTGACTCCTTCAAGCCGTGCAATCGGGCTCTTGGCCGTACCGCCGGCGCTCAGGAGCCGGCGCGGGGTGCCATTTACGATCACGATATCGTGCGATTTTAATGCCGCGGTGTCGTCGGCAAAGAGCTTGAGGCGCACTTCACCACGGACGCCATGGGCGCCGGCGATCGCAGCGAGGGTGATGCGCGTCGTCATAGGAGAGCCAAGCCGGCTCCGCCCGGGTTCACCCGAGCGAAGCCGACAGCAGCAGCTTATTCGGCCTTTTCGGCGCCTTCAGCCGGAGCGGCCTCGTCCGAACCTTCAGCCGGCTCGGGCTGGGTCGGAGCGCTGACTTCCTCGGTGGCGGTGTCAGCAGCCGGTGCTTCCTCGGTGGCAGCGGGCTCTTCGGCCGGCACAGCGGCGGCAGCGGCAGCAGCCTCAGCGGCTTCAGCAGCCTTGGTTGCACGCTCTTCAGCGCGCTCGGTGGCCTTCTCGCCCGGCTTGCCCTTGTTCGGGTTGTTGCGCTGAGCGCGCTCCTTGAGGCCAGCGGCGTCGAGGAAGCGGGCAACGCGGTCGCTCGGCTGGGCGCCGACGCTCAGCCAATGCGAGATGCGGTCAGCGTCCAACTTGACGCGTTCGGGCGAATCCTTCGCCAGCAGCGGGTTGTAGGTGCCGACCTTCTCGATGAAACGGCCGTCCCTCGAATTGCGGCTGTCGGCCACGACAACGCGGTAATAAGGACGCTTCTTGGAGCCGCCACGAGCCAGGCGAATTGCTACTGCCATATGTTCAATCCTTCTCTTAAGTCTCTACTACTTCTTACCGAACTTGTTTCCGCCGGGCGGCAGCCCAAACGGACTGGAACCACCGGAAAGGCCGGGCAGACCAGCCGCCCCGGCGCCGGGCAGAAGACCGCCCATTGCGCCCTCCATGCCGCCCTTACCGAACAGCGCGGCAAGCTTCCCGAGGCCCCCCATCTTCTTCAGGCGCTTCATCGCGCCTTCCATTTCCTGGTGCATCTTCAGGAGCTTGTTCACCTCCTGAACAGTGCGGCCGCTGCCCTTGGCGATGCGGATCTTGCGCTTCGCGTTGATCAGCGCAGGCTTGGCCCGCTCGGTCGCGGTCATCGAGGACAGCATCGCCTCGAGGTGGACCAGCGCCTTAGTATCCTGCGCCTTTTCCATGGCACCCTTCATGCCCTTCATGCCGGGCATCATGCCAGCCAGCGCACCGAGGCCGCCCATGCGCTGCATCTGCTGGAGCTGCATGCGAAGGTCGTCGAGATCGAACTTGCCCTTGGCCATCTTGGCCGCAAGCGCTTCGGCTTCCTCGACCTTGATGGTCTCCGCCGCGCGCTCGACAAGGCTGACGACGTCACCCATGCCAAGGATGCGGCTGGCGACACGGCTCGGGTGGAATGGCTCGATCGCATCAAGGCCCTCGCCCGTGCCGGCGAACTTGATCGGCTTGCCCGTGACCGCGCGCATCGACAGCGCCGCGCCGCCGCGGGCATCGCCGTCCATGCGGGTCAGGATGACACCGGTCAGGTCGATCTGGTCGGAGAAGCCTTTAGCGACGTTGACCGCGTCCTGTCCGGTCAGGCTGTCGACAACCAGCAGGGTCTCGGCCGGGCGGCTGACCTCGGCCACCGCCTTCATCTCGCCCATCAGAGCATCGTCGACGTGGAGACGGCCGGCAGTGTCGAGCAGCAGGACGTCATAGCCTTGCAGCTTGGCCGACTGCGCCGCGCGGCGAGCAATGTCGACCGGTGACTGGCCTGGAACGATCGGAAGCGTGTCGACCTTCGCCTGACGGCCGAGCACCGCGAGCTGCTCCTGAGCTGCCGGACGGGCAACGTCGAGCGAAGCCATCAGGACCTTCTTGCGGTCTTTGTCGGTCAGGCGCTTGGCGAGCTTTGCAGTTGATGTCGTCTTGCCCGAGCCCTGGAGGCCGACCATCATGATGACGGCGGGCGGCGCAACGGCGAGTTCGAGCTCGCTGCTGTCAGCCCCAAGCATCTCGACCAGCGCGTCATTGACGATCTTGACGACCTGCTGGCCCGGCGTGACCGAACGCAGCACTTCCTGGCCGACTGCGCGGGCGGTGATGGTGTCAACGAAATCACGGGCGACCGGCAGCGCGACGTCGGCTTCGAGCAAGGCGACCCTAACTTCGCGCATGGCCCCGCGCACGTCATCCTCAGTGAGGGCGCCGCGGCCGCGAAGCTTGTCGAACACGCCGCCAAGGCGGTCGCTCAGGGTCTCGAACATCAACTCAACTCCGGTATCGACAGGTGCAAAGCGGTGAAACGCCGGCGGGCGAAACCTCGCCGGCCAGCGTACCCCGAAAGGCGCTCATCGATGGTGTGTCCCTGGGACGTGGCTGCGCTTACCCGAAGGTGGGCAGAAGTGCAACCAGCACCCCTGCCCTGCCTCGTGTACGTTCAAGCGGCGGCGTCGTCGGCCTTGTCGCGGTTAGCGTAAACGCGGACAGGCTCCTTGCCGCCGGCCACCACGTCCTTGTCGACGTGAACCTTCTCGACGCCGTCCATGCCGGGAAGGTCGAACATGGTGTCAAGCAGGATTGCCTCGAGGATCGAGCGCAGGCCGCGAGCGCCGGTCTTGCGCTCGATCGCCTTGCGGGCCACCGCGTTCAGCGCATCGTCGGAGAAGACGAGGTCGACTTCTTCCATGTCAAACAGCTTGGCATACTGCTTCACAAGTGCGTTCTTCGGCTCGACCAAGATCTTGACCAAGGCCTCCTCGTCGAGATCCTCAAGCGTGGCGATCACGGGCATGCGCCCGATAAATTCGGGGATGAGGCCGAACTTCATCAGATCCTCAGGCTCAGTGTGCTTGAGCACCTGACCGGTCTTACGCTCGTCCGGTCCGGCGACATGCGCGCCGAAGCCGATCGACTTGCCCTGCAGGCGGTCGCCGATGATCTTCTCGAGCCCCGCGAAGGCGCCGCCGCAGATGAACAGGATGTTGGTCGTGTCGACCTGGAGGAACTCCTGCTGCGGATGCTTGCGACCGCCCTGCGGGGGCACGGAGGCCGTGGTGCCTTCCATGAGCTTGAGCAGCGCCTGCTGGACGCCCTCGCCGGACACATCGCGGGTAATAGACGGATTGTCCGACTTACGGCTGATCTTGTCGATCTCGTCGATGTAGACGATCCCGCGCTGCGCCTTTTCGACGTTGTAGTCTGATGCCTGGAGCAGCTTGAGGATGATGTTCTCAACATCCTCGCCGACGTAGCCGGCTTCGGTCAGCGTGGTCGCATCGGCCATCGTGAAGGGGACGTCGAGGATGCGGGCAAGCGTCTGCGCAAGCAGAGTCTTGCCGCAACCGGTCGGCCCGATCAGCAGGATGTTCGACTTGGCGAGCTCGACCTCGGTGCCGCTCTTGGCCCCGTGGTTGAGACGCTTGTAATGATTGTGGACGGCGACCGAGAGAACGCGCTTGGCGCGGCTCTGCCCGATCACATAATCATCGAGCACCTTGCAGATCTCCGCCGGCGTGGGAACGCCGTCACGGGTCTTCACCAGCGCGGACTTGGATTCCTCGCGGATGATGTCGTTGCAAAGCTCGACGCACTCATCGCAGATGAAGACGGTCGGTCCAGCAATGAGCTTGCGCACTTCATGCTGGGATTTGCCGCAGAAGCTGCAATACAGGGTGCTCTTGCCGTCGCCACCGGAAAGCTTGGTCATAATCGTCCTTGTGTCGCCAGACGCCGCAGCGCCCGGGCGGGCAGCCTAGCCCGCTTGTTTGCCGGATACAAACTCTCAGAAGGCTTAACGCGTTGCGTTGCTCGAATGAGGATGTGAGGCGAATATGGCTTCGGCGCCACGGTCCGGCAAGGGCTGGCGTCAGGGAAGTGCTTGCCTGCCAGCAACTTGGACCGAGTTCGCTGGCCGCGAGGATCGCAGTCAAAACCGACGTCCCCCTGCGCGAATGCATCGGCTCTAGAGACTGATCATCAAGTAGGAACTAAGCCTTCAATGCGTTAGGCCCAGCTGCAAGAAGAACGCATCCTGTCCTTTGTCAGCCCGATGTGCTAGGACCGAACTCGCTTCGGTTGCAACTTCGTCGTCTTCTGGCACTCCAAGTGCACGTTCCTTCGATTAGCTTCTTCAGCTGAAGGGCAGCCAGTTCTGCTGCTCACCAAGGAGGAAATATCTATGCCAGTAGGCACCGTGAAATTTTTCGACAACGCCAAAGGCTACGGCTTCATCACGAACGAGGCCGGTGGCGGTGATGCGTTCGTTCATATCAGCGCGGTCGAGGCCGCCGGAATGAACTCGCTCGATAAGGAGCAGCGCATTTCCTACGATCTCGAGAACGACAAGCGCGGCAAGACCAGCGCCGTCAATCTAAAGGCGGGCTGACCGGAACGGCCGCCCCCAACACTCCGGGCGGCCGAACCTTCGCTATCCCAAGCTCCACGCTCCGGTGATCCCGGCGCCTGAGGCTGCCGTAATGCGTTATCCCGCTCCAAACGGCAGAAATCAAAGTCGGAACTCGCCTATGAAAACCTATCAGAACTTCACCTTCCAAGATCGCAGCACGCAGGCCGCGGAAGCCAAACAGCGGAAGATCGACCTGCTCCGTGCCAAGAAGCCGCTCGACCCCGCGGCACAAGAAGCCCGCCTCCTCGCCAGCGCCAAGCGCGAAGCAGCACAGGCGGAACGGCGCGCGAACCGCAAGGCGGCCGAAGAAGCCGCCGCACAAGCAGCGCATGACGCCAAGGTCGCCGCCGAAGAGGCCGCAGCTGCCGCGCTGGCGGCAATCAAGCCCATCCCGACCGACGAGGAGCGTAAGCTTGCTCGTGATGCCAAATACGCTGCCCGAAAGAATCGCCGCTAAGCGGTTCGATCATGGCTCGCGTAGCAAGACCCAAGGCCGCGGATAGCGGTCGCAGCCCCGCCAAGCTTGAAGTGCGCACGGCTACGGCCAGTGACGTTACGGAAATTCTGGCTCTGATCAGCCGCGCTTATCCCGGCTTCGGCAATTACAGCGCCGGCCAGATCCTCGGGCAGATCAACAACTTCCCCGATGGGCAGTTCGTCGCCGTTCTGGAAGGCACCATCGTTGGCTATTGCGCGTCGTCGCGGATCGACGAGGCCATTGCCCTCGCGCCGCACGACTGGACCACGATCACCGGAAATGGTTTCGGCAGCCGTCACGACCCGACAGGCGACTGGCTTTACGGTACCGAAATGGCGGTCGACGATCGCCAGCGTGGTCTGAGGATCGGCAAGCGCCTCTACGATGCGCGGCGAGCACTGGCTGAACGACTTGAGCTTCGAGGCATTGTCTTCGGCGGGAGGATGCCAAATTACGCCCGCGCAAAGCGCAAGGTCAGCGGGCCGGCAGAGTATCTGGAGCAGGTCCAGGAGGGAAAGCTCCGCGATCCGGTAATCGGCTTCCAACTCGCCAACGGGTTTCGGCCGATTGGCGTGCTTCCCGCCTACCTACCCTTCGACAAGCCGTCGGGCGGGTTCGCTGCGCATATGGTGTGGCGCAATCCTTACGTCGATCCCAGCGAGCCCGCCGCATTCCGGGTGCCGCGCGGGGTCGAGAGCGTCCGGCTCGCTACGGTGCAGCTGCAAGCGCGCGCTGTGAAGGACTTTGCCGAGTTCGTGCGGCAGGTCGAGTATTTCGTCGATGTGGCGGCGGATTACCGGGCGGACTTCATCGTCTTTCCTGAGCTCTTCACCATGTCCCTCCTGTCATTCGAAACCGAAAAGCTCTCGCCAATGGCCGCGATCGATCGGATGACCGAGCATCGCGCGCCCATCGTTGCCGAGCTGTCGCGCATGGCGCTGCGCTACAACATCAATATCGTTGGGGGATCGCACCCGACTCGTACTGCCGACGGAAGCGTTCAGAACGTCGCCTACGTCTGCCTGCGCGACGGATCGATCCACGCGCAGGAGAAGATCCATCCGACGCCCAACGAAGCCTATTGGTGGAAGATCAAGGGCGGAAGCAGCGTCGACGTCATCCAGACCGACATCGGGCCGATCGGCGTGCTCATCTGCTACGACAGCGAGTTTCCCGAACTCGCCCGCCGCCTTGTCGATGAAGGAGCTCGGATCATCTTCGTGCCCTTCTGCACCGACAACCGGCAGGGCTACATGCGAGTGCGCTACTGCGCCCAGGCACGAGCAATCGAGAACCAGTGCTTCGTGGTCCTCTCCGGCAACGTCGGCAATCTGCCAGGTGTCGACAATATGGACGTGCAATATGCGCAGTCCTGCATCCTCACCCCGTGTGACTTTCCGTTTGCGCGTGACGGGATCGCGGCCGAAGCCAGCGAGAATATCGAGACGCTGACGATCGCCGATGTTAATTTGGCGGATCTGACGTGGGCGCGGGCGGAGGGCACCGTGCGCAACCTCGCCGATCGTCGCTTCGACCTTTATCGCGTGGACTGGAACCGCGGCCTTCGCAGTGGCGAGGTGCCCGCCGACGCGCCCTCGACTGGGAACAAGAATCCAGGCGGAGGCTGAGTGCATCAAGGTGCAGTCGTCGTCAGTCACTAGGTAGTGAACTCTTACTTTGGCTTCACCTCGGTCGTAGCTGGGAGTTGACGAGCTGGCTCAAAAAGCGCCCAAGAATCGCTCCCGATCACTGTGCTTAGATAACGGTTCTTTAACGGAAGCGCTTTTACGATTGTTCGAACCGCCTCGGAGAACCTGCGTGCTGCAACTCGTTTACATCAGCTCGGCCAGAGAGCTGATCACTGAAGCAACTTGTCGCGACATTCTCCTGGTTTCGAGAAGAAACAACCTCCGGGACGGCATTTCCGGCCTCTTGGTCGCGGGACAGCGGCGGTTCTTGCAGGCACTCGAAGGCAAGACCGATGCGGTTCGTGCTGCATACCAGCGCATAAGCGCCGACCCGCGGCATTACGCGTGTGTTTTGCTGGGTGAGCATCACATCGACGATCGGATGTTCGGCACTTGGGAAATGGGTTTCAGGCCGGGCGGGAGTGATCTGTCCGATGACGCGAGCCTGGCGGCAATCGTGACAAGCATGGTTGACCCGATCGGCGACGCTAACCTCAGGGCCCAGTTCGTCGGCTTTGCCGAGTTGCAGAGCCGAGCCGCCTGACGCAGCTAGCGAACAATCTAGAGCCGATGCCTCATGGTCGTCAGCAGTGCCTTAAGAAGGCTGTTGGCTTGCCCCACCTCACGCCGCAGTTTTCGACCTGCCAGGCCGCGGTGAGCGAGCTGAGCACGACTAGCGAGATGCCGATAAGCGCGAGAGATTGGAACGCAGTCACTTCGCACCCGTGTCGAGCGCGCCTCGATTCCACATGGAACGAACGCCCTCGCCTTGGTTGAAGCTAGCGCGAAGCTGACGCTTGGTGCCGAGCCCGCCGAGATGGGCATCAAGGTTCTCGAAGCCCTCAGCCTTGAGGCGCTTCCTGAGTTCGAGCATGGTGCTGCATTCAGGGGCTAACTCAAGAGCCCGATGGAGTAAGCTCTGCATCCCGCGCCCTATATCGAGCGCAGGTTAAGACCCGGTGAGCGCCATGTTCAGCGAGCAATAAGAGACGAGTTTGCGCGGCTTAAGAAAAGGCTCGCATAGCAAGTGGACCGCCTACCGCAAGCCAACAGGCAAAGCACAACTGCAAGTCAATGAACTACTTCGGAGGGACGCTTGCTGAGCCCTAACCAGCGGTCCCGTTAGACAGGTCAGCCGGCAAGCGGTTGAGAAGCTAAACACTCCGGATTCCCGAGCAGATTGGCCAATGCGGCTTCATGCCCTTCCGCCATGTTCAAGAGGTGAGTGCGCAATTCTCGATTGTCGCTAATCGCGGCGAGTTTCCGACACTGCTGTGCCATCACCACCAAGTCGTGCGAGTGCCTTTGATCGCTCAACTGCATTGCTCCGACGCAGTACTGGTTGCAGCCAAGCGAGGGGCCCTCAACCCGATTCTCAGCTCCTTTTGGATGCCGGAGCCCTGAAGATGCTCCAGAACATTCTTAAAGCCTTCCTTCTTCAGCCTGGCCCTGATCTCGTCGATCGTGCTGCAGTCAGGTGCGAGTTCGAAGGCTCGCTTCACGGTGCCAGACACAATTTACCCCTCGTTCCCATGTGAACGGAGCTACGTGACGATGGCAGCACCCTTGCTACTCTCGCGATCCTGGGTCTCGTCAGGCGTTCGCTGTAGAACAATGCTTCGCCCCCCCGCCGTTCTCTTCAACAATCGACGTCAGCGTAACACAACGCGAGCTAGCTACATCAATGTATGTTACCTGACGAGACGCCTCGTGTACGCTCCCGAGAACAGCTGTTTTAGGAGCGAAATCCAAGGCAAAGGTGGCGCATTCGCCGCGCCGGCTTGGTAGAGCTGGCAACACTATCACCGTGCACGCAGTGGCGATTCGGTCGAAGAGAAGCTTGGCTGGGGCGGCAGGATTCGAACCTGCGCATGCCGGTACCAAAAACCGGTGCCTTACCGCTTGGCGACGCCCCAGTGCGCGGGGGGCTTATAGCGGATGAAAACCGCTCGGGAAGCCTCCCCGTCGCGCTGCTAGTCGAGTGCCTTGCGATGCGTCTCCGGAAGCCAGATGGCGCTGACCACGAAGGCCATCGCAACCACTGCGATCGTATACCACAGGCCGGCATAGGCATCGCCCGTGCGGACCACGATATACTGGCTGATCAGCGGCAGAAAACCGCCGAAATAGCCTGAACCGATGTGATAAGGCACGCTCATCGACGTATAGCGGATGCGGGCCGGAAACATCTCCACCAGGATGGCGGCGACCTGCCCGTAGGTCATTGCCGACAGCGCCACCATCACCGCCACGGCAAGGATGATCATCCACGGACGCTTTTCGGCGGGATCGGCCTTGTCCGGATAGCCAGCGGCGGCGAGGGTCGCGGTGTAGATCGCCTGATCAAAGCTCTCGATCCGCTGCTCACCGACGCGCAGCGCCACCGAACCGGTTTCGGCCTTGGTGTAGCTGACACCCCGCTTCGACAAGTAGTTCAGCGCCTGCGCGCAGGGCGTGTTGTGCTTGGAGGCAAAGACATTGAAGTCGCAGTCTGCTGGGAGTTCGAGGGTAACAGGATTGGCAGCGGTGGCGCGGGCTAGCGCGGGATTGGCGCCATTTGCCATCAGGTGGAACAGCGGGAACAGCAGGACGAGGGTCAAACCGTAGCCGATCAGCAGGATCTTCTTGCGCCCGACCCGGTCCGATAAGGCGCCAAAGCCGACGTAGAGTGGCGCGGCGAGCGACGCGCCGGCAGCCATGTAGAGCAAGGCCTCGGTCTCACCCACGCGGGCGGTGCCTTGCAAGAAGTAGAGCGTGCCAAACTGGCTGGTGTAGTAGATTACCGTCAGGCCCGCCGCGACGCCGAACAGGGCGACCAGCACGCGCTTCATGTTGCCGGGGTAAGTCAGGCTTTCCTTGAAGGGATTGCGGCTGGTGGTCCCCGCATCCTTCATCGCCTTGAACACGGGGCTCTCGTTGAGCTTCATCCGGATGTAGAGCGATATGGCTAGCATGATGATGCTGGCAAGGAACGGAATACGCCAGCCCCAGGCGTCGAACTGCTCGGGCGTCAGCGAAGCGCGGCAGGCGAGCACCATGATAAGGCTCAAGAGGAAGCCGCCCACGACGCTGACCTGGATCCAGCTGGTGTACTGGCCGCGCTTGCCGGGCGGAGCGTGTTCGGCGACGTAGATCGCCGCACCGCCATATTCTCCGCCGAGCGCCAGACCCTGGAGCAGGCGCAAACCGACCAGCAGCGCGGGAGCGAGCAGGCCGGCGCTGGCATAGGTAGGCAAGAAGCCGATCGCCGCGGTGGCGCCGCCCATCAGGCTGATGGTGATGAGGAAGGTATATTTGCGACCGACACGGTCACCGAACCAGCCGAACAGCAGCGCGCCGAGCGGCCGGACGCCGAAACCGGCGCCGAAGGCAGCCAGGCTGGCGAGCGTTGCCGCGGTGGGATTGTCGGCGGGGAAGAACAGGCGGCCGAGCAGGGCGGCTAGGATGCCATAGACGAAGAAGTCGTACCACTCGAACACGGTGCCGAGCGCGCTGGCGGTGATGACCAGCCGGTCGCGCTTCGGGTCTACGACATATTCATCCGCTAATCCGGCGGCAGTGGCCATGGTAAGAACTCCCCCTCGCCTGTGGTTCTAGCGAGGAGAAAGCGGCAGGCAAGCGCCCCTCAGCCGAGGCGCCCATTCACCAGGTCATCATAATCCTTCGCGAGTTGCTGCTGAAGCGAGCCGATCTCGAAGCGCCACGGACCTGCTGACTGGACAAAGGTCACTTCCGCCGCCGACCCGGTCAGAAAGAAGCTCTCGAAGCTCTCAAGTTCCTCAGGCCAGATCGCGCGTTCCTGGACCTCGATACCGCGACGCTGGGCAAGGTCGATCAGGGTCTGCCGGGTCAGGCCATTGAGGAAGCAATCCGGCGTCGGCGTGTGGATCACGCCCTCGCGGATGAAAAAGGCGTTGGCGCCGGTCGCTTCGGCGACTTGACCCCGCCAATCCATCATCAAGGCGTCGTCGAAGCCACGGCTATCTGCCCGCGCCTTGGACATGCTGGCAATCACATAGAGGCCCGAGGCCTTGCTCTGCGTGGGCGCGGTGTAGGGCGCCGGGCGGCGCCATTCGGCGAGGTCGAGGCGGATGCCCTTGGCGGCTTTTTCAGGGGGATAATATTTGCCCCAGTTCCAGGCGGCGATGGCGAGGTGCGGCTTGGTTCCGATGGGATTGACGCCCATGCTCTCTGACCCGCGCCATGCGACCGGGCGCATGTAGGCGTCAGTGAGGTCGTTGGCGCGCAGCACTTCCTCGCAGGCGGCGTCGATCTCGGCCACGCTCCACGGCAGCTCAAAGCCGATCAGCTCGGCCGAGCGGCGCAGGCGCGCGCTGTGATCGGACAGGCGGAAGATCTTGCCGCCATAAGCGCGCTGGCCCTCGAACACGCTGGAGGCATAGTGCAGGGCGTGGGTCAGCACGTGCACGTTGGCTTCGCGCCACGGCACCAGCTTGCCATCGAACCAGATCCAGCCGTCGCGGTCCTCGAAACTCACGTTATCTTCCTTTACAACTTGGCCGCGGCTTAGGAGCCGCGGGTCTCTGCCGCAAGTTCGGCGGAGCGGGCGGCGGCTGCCGCCAGGGTGCGGTCGATCAGGTCGGGCAGCGCGGCGTCGAGCACCTTCAAACCGGCTTCGGTGGTACCGTTGGGGCTGGTCACGCGACGGGCGAGTTCGTCCATTGACTCGCCACTCGAAGCTGCCAGCCAGGCGGAGCCCAGCACCGCTTCGCGAGCGGCGGTCAGCGAGAGGCCAGGGTCGAGCCCCCTGCCCTCACCCGCCGCGGCGAAGGCGGCGGTGAAGCGGGCGGTGTAGGCGGGGGTAGAGCCGGCGACGAAGCCGATGGCGCCGAACTCGTCCTCACTGGCACACCAGGGGGCGAAGCCGAGCATGGAGAACCAGGGCTGGAGCTCGGCCTGGAGTGCCGCGTCCGAGCAGAAAAGGGGCAAGACGCCGCGGCGGACGGCGACCGGCAGGTTGGGCATGACCCGGACGATGGCGCGGGCACGGGGGAAATAGCCCTGCAAGGTCGTCATGTCGGCGCCGGCGAGTATCGAGATCACCGTTGTGCGCGAGGTGACCCATCGGGCGACCTCGGGCGCAAGGGCGCGGAGCTGCTGGGGCTTGAAGCCCAGCACGATGCGGTCGGGGATGAGGTCCGCCTCCCCCACCGTCCGCACGGTGCGAATGCCGGGAACGGGCGTGCCGCTGGGGCGGACGGCGGTGAAGCTGGCGGGGTCCTCACCAGCCATCAGCCAGCCGGCGACCATCGCCGAACCCATGTTGCCGCAGCCGATGAAAAGCGTGTTGGTCATTGCCGCCCCCTAAGCGAAGTTCTCAAAGTTCGCATAGGGCGGCACGGTGGAATTGTTGCTCTTCCGCCCTCTCGCGAGTCGAAGCTTGTCCGGGGACAAGATCAGCCAAGTCACGCGGAGTCCTACATTGCAAGAAGGTCAGGCCTCTCCCGCTGTCTCGATCAGCGCGGCCTGGATCGCTTCGGTGGGACTCTTGCCGCCCCACAGCACGAACTGGAAGACGGGATAGAAGCGCTCGCATTCCTCGAGCGCCGCTTCGCTCAATGACTCCGCCTGCTCGAAGCTCAGGCCATCGTCGCCGCCGTCGACCAAAGCCGCATAGCGGAAGACGATGAGGCCGCTCGACGACCACAGCTCGAAATGGCCGAGCCAAAGCTGCTCGTTCACCAGGCCCAGCGTCTCGTACATGGCGGAGCGCTTGTCGGACGATACCTTGACGTCGGGGAAGGCGAGAAACTGGAGGACGCTGTCCTCAGGCCGCCACACGCCGCGAAGCTCGTACTGCGCCCAGCTGCCAGGCGCAGAGGCGACAATCTCGCCGTCGCCGGTGCGCTCATTCGCCCAGCCGCGAGCCTCGAAGTAGGCCTCGAGCACCTCGATGGGAGCGCCGTCGTCGCGCTCCTCACCGGCATTGTCATCGTCGCGGGCGGACAAGCTCACTCCTCAGGCGTCTCGATGCCGGTGGTGCCGGCAGGCGGAGCCTTGGTGTCGCCATCGGGCGTCTTGCGGCCGAACTTGCCGCCCTTCAGCGCCGCAATCTCGGCCTTCAGGGTCTCGACCTCTTCGCGGGCGGTGGCAGCCATCTGCTTCACCGCTTCGAATTCGTCACGCGAGACGAAGTCCATGCCGGCGACCCACTCCTTGGCCCGCTCGCGCAGACCGTCCTGCGCTTCGCGGGTCATGCCCGCGACGGTGCCGGCAGCGCCGTTCATGATCTTCACGAAATCTTCGAAGAAGCGGTTCTGCGATTGCATAAGCTTAACCCCCAGTAATCCCGAGCGGCGCACGATCGGCGCCAGGATTGAGCTTGCCCGTCTCTAAGTTGAGCGCGGTGGCAAGGCACAGCCACGCCAGATAGGGCACAAGCAGCAGGGCCGCCACCCTGTTCAGCGGCCATAAGGCGATTATCGACGCGGTCACCAGCAAGTTCATGCCCACGATCAGCAGAAACGCCCAGTCGATGTAGCCCGCACCGAAGAAGGTCGGCGACCAGGCCCAGTTGAGCAGAAGCTGCGCGAAGAAAAGGGTCAGAGCGAGGCTACGCTGCCGCGAGGCGGGGCGCGCGAGCATCAGCGCAAGGGCGATGCCCATGAAGGTGTAGAGCGTGGTCCAGACCACACCGAAGGCCCAACCCGGCGGCTGGAAGCTGGGTTTCTCCAGCGGGACATACCAGTCGTTGGAAAAGCCGCTATTCGAGAGGTAGCCGATGGCCGAACCGGAAACCACGAGCACCGGCACCGTCACCAGCGCAATCTTCCACCATGATCGGCGCGGCGGCTTGTCGCGGCGGTCGAAATCGTCGGCCAACGTGGCCATGGGTCAGGCCTCCTTGCAGGCTCCAAGCAGGAACTCGACGTTGCCTTCCGGCCCCGTAATCGGGCTACGCGTCGTTCCCAGAACCCTCCAGCCCCGCGAAGCGATCCATTGTTCCGCTTGCGTGACGACGCGGGCATGCACGGCCTCGTCGCGGACCACCCCGCCCTTGCCGACTTCCGCGCGGCCGGCTTCGAACTGCGGTTTAACGAGCAGCAGGGCGCGGCCAGAAGGCTTTACGAACTCAATGGCTTTGTCGAGGACCTTGTGAAGCGCGATGAAGCTTGCGTCGCAGACGAGGAGATCGATGGGTCCCGGAATCTGCTCGCGCGTCAGGTGCCGGGCGTTCGTCTGTTCGAGCACTACCACGCGAGGGTCCTGGCGGAGCTTCCAGGCGAGTTGGTTGGTGCCGACGTCGACGGCATAAACCTTTGCCACGCCACGGGAGAGAAGCACATCGGTGAAGCCGCCGGTGGAGGAGCCGACGTCGAGGCAGGTGTAACCGGCAGGGTCGATGCCGAAATGGTCGAGCCCGCCGACTAGCTTCAAGCCCCCGCGGCTTACCCACGGATGGTCCTTGCCGCGGACCTCCAGCGGAGCGTCGGTAGCAAGCGTATCGCCGGACTTGGCGATCTTGCGCTCGCCGGCGAAGACGAGGCCGGCCATGATCAGCGCCTGCGCACGGCTGCGGCTTTCGGCAAGGCCGCGGTCGACAAGCGCCTGGTCGACGCGCTGCTTGGCCAAGGCCTTAGGCCCGCGCCCCGTTCTCCACGCCGACGCTGTTGCGGCGTAGCGCCTTCAGGACGGTGTCGACGATGTGCGGGGCATTGAGGCCTGCTTCGTCATATTGCTTGGTCGGGTTGTCCTGGTCCTGGAAGGCGTCCGGCAGGCGCATGGTGCGGAGTTTCAGGCCGCCATCGATCAGGCCTTCGTCGCTGGCCATGGTAAGGACATGGGCGCCCATGCCGCCGACCGCCGCCTCCTCGATGGTAACGGCGACTTCGTGTGTGGTCAGGAGCTTGCGGATCAGGGCTTCGTCGAGGGGCTTGGCGAAGCGGAGGTCGGCGACGGTGGTGGAGAGGCCCATCGACTCGAGCTGCTCTGCGGCCTTTTCGGCTTCCTCGAGGCGGGTACCGAGCGAGAGGATGGCGACGGTCTTGCCTTCGCGCACCACCCGGCCCTTGCCGATTTCGAGCTGCTGGGGCTCGGTCGGCATGGCGAGGCCGCGGCCGTTCCCGCGGGGATAGCGGACGGCGATCGGCCCGGCGTCGTGGAGCGCCATGGTGTGGACCATGTGGGTCAGCTCGACCTCGTCCGCGGCGGCCATCACCACGAAGTTGGGCAAGGTGCAGAGGTAGGCGAGGTCGAACGAGCCGGCGTGGGTCGCGCCGTCGGCTCCAACCAGCCCGGCGCGGTCCATGGCAAAGCGGACGGGCAGGTTCTGAATCGCGACGTCGTGAACGACCTGGTCGTAGGCGCGCTGCAGGAAGGTCGAGTAGATGGCGCAGAACGGGCGGAAGCCTTCCGCCGCGAGGCCGGCGGCGAAGGTGACCGCATGCTGCTCGGCGATGCCGACGTCGAACATCTTGGTCGGATGCGCGGTGCCGAAGACGTCGAGACCGGTGCCGCCGGGCATAGCGGCGGTGATGGCTACAATCTTCTCATCACGGGTGGCTTCGGCGACGAGGGCGTCGGCGAACACCTTGGTATAAGCGGGCGGGCCGCCGGCAGGGCCCTTGTCCTGCTTGCCGGTGACGACGTCAAACTTCACGACGCCATGATATTTGTCGGCGCTGCTCTCGGCCGGGGCGTAGCCCTTGCCCTTTTGCGTCACGGCATGAATCAGCATCGGGCCGTGATCGCTGTCGCGGACGTTTTCGAGGATCTCGACCAGGCTGAGGATATCGTGGCCGTCGACCGGGCCGACGTAATAGAAGCCCAGTTCCTCGAAGAGGGTGCCGCCGGTCATCATGCCGCGGGCATATTCCTCGAACCGCTCGGCCGCGTTGCGCACGGGTTTCGGAAGCTTGCCGGCGAGGCGGGCGGCGAGCTTGCGGGGGCTGAGATATTTGTTGCTGGAGACCAGCCGGGCGAGCGCGTTGCGGAGGTTGCCGACCGGCGGGGCGATCGACATGTCGTTGTCGTTGAGGATGACGATGAGCCGGCTGCCGCCGGCTTCGGCATTGTTCATCGCCTCGAACGCCATGCCCGCGGTGGCGGCGCCGTCGCCGATCACCGCAATGGCGCGGCGGTTGGCGTTATCGAGCTTGGAGGCGACCGCGAACCCGAGCGCCGCGGAGATGCTGGTCGAGCTGTGCGCCGCACCGAACGGGTCATATTCGCTTTCCGTGCGCTTGGTGAAGCCCGAGAGGCCCCCGCCCATGCGCAAGGTGCGGATGCGGTCGCGGCGGCCGGTGACGACCTTGTGCGGATAGCATTGGTGGCCGACGTCCCACACGAGCTTGTCGCTTGGCGTGTCGAACACATAGTGGATGGCGACGGTCAGCTCGACCACCCCCAGACCAGCCCCGAGGTGGCCGCCGGTAACCGACACGGCCGAGATGACTTCTTGGCGAAGCTCGTCACAGAGCTGGGGAAGCTGGCTCTTGTCGAGCGCCCGGATGTCGGCGGGCAGGTGGATGGTGTCGAGGAGCGGGGTGGCGGGGCGCGAACTCATAAGCGAATTCCCCTACAGCGGCGGCAAGACGAAGTCGAATAGGCCTTTCGCTCCCCTCACCTGCCTGGAACCTTTCAGGCGCAATCCTCGCAAGTCCCGCGGACCTCGATGACCGGGCGGGTCGGCGCGAAACCGCTCTTTTCCGCGGCTTTGCGGACACCCTGCGAGATGCTGTCGTCATCGATATGCTTGGCCTGCCCACAGGTGTCGCAGATCAGGAAGATGCAGTCGTGCAGGCATTCCGGATGGTTATTCGCGACATAAGCGTTGGCGCTCTCCACCCGGCGGGCGAGATTAGCACCGACGAACAGGTCGAGGATGCGGTACACGCTGTTGGCGGCGACCCGGCGTTCCTGCGCCTTGCTGACCGCTTCGGCGATGTCATAGGCGCTGGCAGGACGGTCAAAGCCGGCAAGCGCGTCGAACACCGCTTCGCGCATGCCGGTCCATTGTTCGCCGCTGGTGGTTAGCCGATCGCGGGCAGCGCTCTTCAGGTCCTCGCCGCCGTGATCGTGGTGATGGTGCTTGGCCATAGACTAACATAGGCGTGAGGCCCCCTGTTTCACAAGTCAACCCGCCGGGGCGGCCGGCCCGTTAGGCCTCCATGCCTTCACCTGATCTCCAGGCCCCGGTCCGCCGCGACGAAGTCGAAGGCCAGGGCGCGATCCGCGGCGCGTCGTGGATGGAGGCGTTTGCCGACGGCGTGTTCGCGATCACTTTGACGCTGCCGATCTTCAACGTCGCGCTGCCAGCGTTGAACGGGTCAGGCGCGGGGCCATGATCGGCTACATCGCCTTTCCGGTCCCCGCGTTCACCGGGAGCCTGTTGCACGGCGATGCCCTACCCGCTTCGGCTTTGTTCCTGTCGTGCAGCCTAGCGTTGGTGTCGCTCAGCTCACTGACGAAATGGACGGTCGGCTATGCCTTTGGCCATGTCGATGCGCGGCTTGATCCCGCATACGTGGCACGGCTGAGGCGCAAATATCGCATCATCACCGTGTGGAACGTGGCCGCCGCGGGATTGGTATGGCTGTGGTGGCCGGGCGGCGTGGTGATGAGCTGAATTGGAGTGCTGGCGGAGCTGCAAGCTTCGGAGACGCCCCGCTAGCTGACCGAAGCGCCGACGATCGAAGGCGAAAGCTAAAGGCGACGCCCGAACGGATGCGCAGTGCCGCGGCGGTTCAGATCGTGGCCGAGCGCCAGGATCATGACGCCCAGCATGGTAGCGATGGCTTCGGTGCCGTCGTGCGGCAAGGTCAGCGAGCCGGCCATCACGCCAAGCCCCATGCCGCCCACGGCGCTTGGCAGCACAAAGCCGTGTTCCAGGATGCCGCGGCCAAGCGCAAAGGCGCCTAGGCCCATGGCCAGGGTGAGGCCGATCTCGTGGATCCAATGAGAGCCGAGCAGGCCGCCGAACGCCGACACAAAGGCCAGCAAGGCAGTGGTGGCAACACAATGGACAAGGCACAGCCCGGACAGGCCAATGGCCAGCCGGTCCCAAAGCGGGTTCGAGGCGCGCGTTTCACTCATGCTTGCTGAGGGATGTTATAGTGCAACATTGTGGAGGTTACAACGTCTCGTCGGCGAATAGTTGCACTGAAAAGGTGGACAATCCGTCCGCTTGCCCCCTCCCCCGCTAACGCTCATATGGCCGGTCCTGATGAACGCCGTTGCCTTTCGCCCCCTGTCGGCCCGACCACTTGCCATCTCGAACTGGCTGCTCGCCTTGTGCGGGCTGATCTTCGTCATGGTGGTGGTCGGGGGGATCACCCGGCTGACCGAAAGCGGGCTGTCGATAACCGAATGGAAGCCGATCACGGGCGCTATTCCGCCGCTAACCGAAGCGCAGTGGCTTAGCGAGTTCGAGCTCTACAAGCGCATTCCTGAGTATCAACAGATCAACCGGGGCATGAGCCTGGACGAGTTCAAGACCATCTTCTTCTGGGAATGGGCGCATCGGCAGCTCGGCCGCGTGATCGGGCTGGCCGCGCTGCTGCCGCTGGCGTGGTTCGCATTCAAGAAGGGAATTCCCAGCGGCTATGGCTCGCGGACAGGGAGCATCTTCCTGCTGGTCTGTGTCCAGGGCGCGATTGGTTGGTGGATGGTGGCGAGCGGGCTAACCGAACGGACCGACGTCAGTCATGTGCGGCTGGCGGTGCATCTGCTGATGGCGCTGTTCATCTTCGGCTTTGCGCTATGGACGGCGCTTGATCTGCGCACGCCGGGCGCCGTGCCGCGCAAGATCCCGACGATGGGGCGGTGGGCATTCGCGGTGCTGGCGCTGCAATTGCTGTTCGGAGCCTACGTGGCGGGGCTGGACGCCGGTCATGCCTTCAATACCTGGCCGCTGATGGGCGACTCGCTCTATCCCGCGGCCGCGCCGTGGCTGGAGCCGTTCTTCCGCAACTTCGTCGACAATCCGATCACCGTTCAGTTCATTCACCGCTGGTGGGCGTGGGTCGTGCTGGTGTTCGCGGTGGTGCTGGCGCGCAGGCTGCGCGGGGTGAGCCGCAAACATTCGATCTACCTCCACGCGGCAATCGGGACACAGATCCTGCTTGGAATCTGGACCCTGTGGTCGGGTGTCGACCTGCATGTCGCGGTGGCGCATCAGGCAACGGCGGTGCTGGTGGTGGCGAGCTTCGTCGCGGCGGTTCACCGGTTGGCGGCGGAGGGGTCAGTCGCTCGCAAGGTATCGGCGCCGCTGGTGCCGGCCTGACCGAAGTGGGCATTGTGACCCTATACTGCGTGTTCGCGGACGAAGCGGAGGCACGGCGGATCGGGCGCCTGGTGGTGGAAGAAAGGCTTGCCGCCTGCGTCAACATTCTCGGCGGATGCCGCTCCATCTATCGCTGGCAGGACCGGATCGAAGAAGCGAGCGAGACGCCGGCCTTGTTCAAGACCACTGCCAATGCCGCCGAGAGACTGGTCGAGCGGCTGGCCTTGCTCCACAGCTATGCCGTGCCAGCAATTACCGTTTGGCCGATCGAGCGGGCGCTTCCCGGCTATGCCGAATGGGTGGCGGAGAACGTCACCCGATCATCAGGGTAACATTTTACCCATCGCGAAAGCGGCTGTTTTGCTTGACTTTCTACCCCCCTCCCGCGATTAGACCCGCACAAGCGCTGCCCCGTCGGGTGGCGTTTTCCTGTTTGAAAAGGGTTTTCAGCCATGAAGGCGCTGATGAAGACCACCAAGTCGGCCAAGCCGGCTGAGGTCGAGAAAAAGTGGCATCTGATCGATGCCGAAGGTCTGGTCGTTGGCCGTGTCGCCACGCTGATCGCCAACATCTTGCGCGGCAAGCATAAGCCGAGCTTCACCCCGCACGTCGATTGCGGCGATCACGTGATCGTGATCAACGCGGACAAGGTCCGCTTCACCGGTCGGAAGGCGCAGCAGAAGATCTACTACAAGCACACCGGTTATGCCGGCGGCCTGAAGGAAGTTACTGCCGCCAAGGTGCTGGAAGGCCGCTTCCCCGAGCGCGTGCTCGAGAAGGCCGTTGAGCGCATGATCCCGCGCGGCCCGCTCGGCCGTGACCAGATGCGTGCCCTGCACCTCTACAACGGGACCGAGCATCCGCATAACGGTCAGGACCCGCAGACGCTCGACGTCGCGTCGATGAATCGCAAGAACAAGGTGGGCGCATAAGATGGCCGACAAGAAGTCCCTCGCCGATCTCGGCGCCCTGACCAGCCAGCCGGCTCCGGAAGCGGCTGCCGCTCCGGCCGAGACCGCTGCTGCTGACGCCAATGGCGCCGCTCCGGAAGCTGCCAGTGACGAGCCGGCTCCGTTCGTGCCCGCCGTGTCGGATGCTCCGCTGCGTGAGCAGCAGCTCGACAAGTTCGGCCGCGCTTATGCGACCGGCCGTCGTAAAGACGCCGTTGCGCGTGTCTGGCTGAAGCCTGGCTCGGGCAAGATCGTGGTCAACGGTCGCGATCAGGAAGTCTATTTCGCGCGTCCGACGCTGCGTCTCGTCATCAACCAGCCGTTCGGCATCACCGATCGCGCGGGCCAGTATGACATCATCGCCACGGTCAAGGGCGGCGGTCTGTCGGGCCAAGCGGGCGCCGTGCTGCACGGTATTGCCCAGGCACTGACCCGCTACGAGCCGGTGCTTCGCACCACCGTAAAGCGCGCCGGCTTCCTGACTCGCGATCCGCGCGTCGTCGAGCGTAAGAAGTACGGTAAGGCCAAGGCCCGCCGCAGCTTCCAGTTCTCGAAGCGCTAAGCTTCTTTCCAACTTTCAGCAGAAGAGGCGTCCCGGCTTGGTCCGGGGCGCCTTTTCTTTTGCCTTCACTCGGGCGGTACGACACCAGCCTTCCTCCAGCGCTCTTGCAGCGCGTCATAGGCGTCGCTGCGTTGCTCTGGGAGGCCTTCGGTGTTGAGCCAGGCCCGGTGGATGCTCTCGGCCCCGAAGTGCGATGTCGGCTTAAAACCCGATGGGTCGTCGAAGGCGGCGACGGTCAGGTCCATCTTGTCCGTGCCTTCGAGGTAGCGGAAACCAAGGCTCGTCCCGCAAGTCGCGCAGAATGGTCGTTCCGCGATCGGCGAGCTACGATAGCACTCGGGCTGCTCGCTCCAGGTCACGTCGGCCTGCCGCACGTTGAGCATGGCAAGGCTGACGTTGCCACTGGCGCGCTGGCACATGCGGCAGTGGCAGAGATAAGGCTGGGCGTCCTCTGCCACCTCAGCGGTAAATCGCTTGGCGCCGCACAGGCAGCCGCCGGTCATGCTGGTCATGATCCGCTTCCTTCCTAGCGAGGAGCCTTCCACCCGTACGAGTAGCTCTGTTCACGCGGTGAGCCCGGAGCGGCACGGGCCCGGCTACGAGCCAGCCGGCACGCCGTCGCGTCGAGCATCGCCTTGCCTGCTGATTTTGTCACAAGGCACTGCGTGACCCTGCCCTCCTCGTTGAAGGTCAGCGTGAACTCAACCGTTCCGCTGGCGCGCGACCGAAGAAGTTCTGCGGTGTAATCGTCTGGCGAAAGCCAGCGAGCCGTCGGCGGAGCGATGTCGGCGGCGGACAGCAACAGCGCGGCAAGAACGAACACGGGCACTCTCCTCGACCTCGGACGGCGAGGCTAGGCCCGGTCGCTTGCCGAGGCCAGCCCTTAGCCCTTCTGGAGGTGCTTGCGTCCCAGCAGCTCGGCGATCTGCACCGCGTTCAGCGCCGCGCCCTTGCGGAGGTTGTCGCTGACGCACCAGAGATTAAGGCCGTTCTCGACGGTCGGATCCTCGCGGACGCGGGAGATGAAGGTGGCATAGTCGCCCACGCATTCGACTGGCGTCACATAGCCGCCGGGCTCGCGCTTATCGACCAGCATGACGCCGGGCGCTTCGCGCAGGATGTCCTGCGCTTCCTGGGCGCCGATCTCGCGCTCAAACTCGATGTTGATGCTCTCGGAATGACCCACGAACACCGGCACCCGAACGCAGGTCGCGGTGACCTTGATCTTGGGACCGAGGATCTTTTTGGTTTCGACCACCATCTTCCATTCTTCCTTGGTTGAGCCGTCGTCGAGGAAGTCGTCGATGTGGGGAATGACGTTGAAGGCGATCTGCTTGGGGTAGAAATTTGGCTCGACCGAGTCCCCTACGAAGATATTGCGCGACTGGTTGAACAGCTCGTCCATGCCCTGCTTGCCGCTGCCAGAGACCGACTGGTAGGTCGAGACGACCACCCGCTTGATCCCCGCCGCGTCGTGCAAGGGCTTCAACGCCACGACCATCTGCGCGGTGGAGCAGTTGGGGTTGGCGATGATGTTGCGGGCGCGGTAGCCGGCCAGCGCTTCCGGGTTCACTTCGGGCACGACCAGCGGCACGTCGGGGTCCATGCGGTAAAGCGAGCTGTTGTCGATCACCGTGCAGCCGGCGGCAGCGGCGCGGGGCGCGTGAACTTTGCTGACCGCCGAGCCGGCTGCGAACAGGGCAATGTCCCAGCCGGTGAAGTCGAAATTGTCGAGGTTTGAAACCTTGAGCTCTTCGCCCCCGTCGCCGAAGTCGATGATGTCGCCCTGGCTGCGGCTGGAGGCCAGCGCAGCCACCTCGTCGAGCGGAAACTGCCGCTCGGACAGGATCTGCAGCATCTCGCGCCCGACATTGCCCGTCGCGCCGACGACGGCGACCCGATAACCCATGCTTAAATTCTCCGGAACCCTGAGCTGCGCATATAGGGACCGTGGCGCCCAAGCGAAACCTACTTGCTCGGCGCGACCCCATTGCGTTCGAGAAAGCGGAGCATGGTGCCGTAGCGGTGAACCGAGATGTTGGGTCCAGCGACCGCGTGGGTCTTGCCGGGATAGACCATCACCTCGAACGGGACCTTGGCTTCCTGCAGCTTGGCCATCAGCTCGGTCGAGTTCTGGAACAGGACGTTGTCGTCGCTGAGGCCGTGAATGACGAGCAGGGGATCGGTGATCCTGGTCGCGTCCGTCAGCGCGCTGGCCTTCGCGTAAGCGGCGCCGTCAGTGCGGGGGTCACCCATGTAGCGCTCGGTATAATGGGTGTCGTAGAGCTCCCACTTCGTTACCGGCGCGCCGGAGATGCCCGCGGCAAAGGCGCCCGGAGCGGCCTGGAGCAGCTTCAGCACCATGTAGCCGCCATAGGACCAGCCGCTGACCGCCACCTTGTCGGCCTGAACGAAGGGCTGGGTCTTGAGCCATGACAGCGCGGCAAGCTGGTCGGCGACTTCCACCCCGCCGAGCGCTCGATAGGCGGGCTGCTGAAAGGCGACGCCCCTGCCCTCTTCGCCGCGGTTGACGACCTGGAACAGGATCCAGCCCTGCTGCACGAGATATTGGTTGAGCGCGCCGGCAAAGCCCGTCTGGACGTCTTGCGCGGTTGGCCCGCCGTAGACGGTCATCAGCACCGGTGCCTTGCCGCCGCTTTCTTTCAGAGCGGGCGGCAGGATCAGGCTGTAGTCGAGCTGGGTCTTGCCGTCGGCGGCTTTGAGCTTGCCATACGTGGGCGTGATCCGCTGATCGTAATAGGGCGCGAACGGATGATCGCGGGCCAGGCGGTTCTCCTCGATCCATGCGAGGCGCTTTCCGGCGGCGTCGGCCAGCCAGACCTGCGCGGGCTGCGTCACCGAGCGGCTGGTCACAACCGCGAGCTTGCCGCTCTTGTCCATCGTTACCGTGTTGTTGGTGCCGTTGGCGGTGAGCTGCACCGGCTTTGCGCCGCGCGTGCGATAGTCGAGGGCGTAGAGCTGATATTCGATCGTGCGTTCGCGGTTGGCGGTGAAGAACAGCTTGCCGGCCTTTTCGTCCAGCCCAACGACCTCGGCCAGCGCCCACGGTCCGGAGGTGAGCGGCGTGGAGCGGCCCTTGGTCCAGCGGTAGAGATGGCGGTGGCCGCTGCGTTCCGACGAATAGAGCAGGCTGCCGTCGCTGAGCGGCTTCAGGTCTTCGTGGAGATTGATCCAGGTCGGCGACGTGTCCGAGAACAGAAGGGTCGAAGCGCCGGTGGCGGCATCGACGCGGAGGTAGTCGAGCCGCTTCTGGTCGCGAGTCTGGCGCTGGACGACCAGGCTTCGTCCGTCTTTCATCCAATCCACGCGGGCGAGATAGACGTCGGGGTTGGTGCCGAGATCGGCCTTTACCTTGGCCGAGCCGTCGGGGTTCATGAGGTAAAGGTCGACCTCGGCATTGTTGGTGCCCGCACGCGGGTAGCGTTGCTGGACGACGGTGGTCTTCTCGGCCCCGATCGCGGCGCGGGTGGCGACTTCGACCCCGCTTTCATCGACCCGGGCCACCGCGATGCGGCGGTCGTCGGGTGACCACCAATGGCCGCGGGTGCGCTTCATTTCTTCCTGCGCGATGAATTCGGCAAGGCCCCAGCTGACCGTGTCCGACGCGCCCTCGGTGACCTTCGCCGCGCGGCCGTCGGCGAGGTTGATGACGTGCAGTTCATTGTCCGCGACGAAGGAGACGTAGCGGCCGGTCTCGCTCACCGTGCCGTCGAGTTCAGTGTCCTTGCTGTCGGTCAGGCGGCGGACCTGGCCGTCGAGGTTCGCGAGGTAGAGATCGCCGTCGAGCGGCACGAGCAGGCTCTTGCCGTCGGGCGCCCAGTCGTAGCTGACGATGCCCTTGATGTTGGCAGTCCGCGCGCGTTCCTGCTGCATGCGCGCTGCTTCGCTGAGCGCCGCGCCGCTGCCGACCTTCTTGCTGTCGACCAGCATCCGCATCTGCCCGGTCGCTGGGTCAATGGCCCACAGGTCGTAGCGCTCGGTGTCATCGGGACGATTGCGGAGCAAGGTGGCGAGGCGGCCATCGGGTGACAGCTTCACCATACGAGGAACCGGCCCGGAGAGCGACGGCGCGGCGAATACGCGCTCCAGGGTCAGCGGCTGGCGGGGCTGGGCGGCGGCGGCGGTGGAAAGGCCAAGGGTAGCGGCGGCGGCAAGCAACAGGGCGCGGGTCATGCGAGCCGCGGTAACCGGGGCAGCGACGATTGGCAAAGGGCTGGTGGGCGCTAAGCTCCGCCGCGACCCGGGGGGAAACGATGCGCCGACTGCTGCTGCTTGGATTGATCGTCGTTGGACTGCTGCTCGGGATGGCTGCGACGCGCTGGCTCAGCCTGCCGCCGCCGCTTCGCACGGCAAACGCCGCCGGCGAGTTCGACGCGGTGCGGGCAAAGGCGCGGTGGGCGCGTGTGCTGGGCGATCAGGCGCCGCATCCCGCCGACAGCCCGGCCAACGATCGCGTGCGCGAGCGGCTGGTGGGCGAGCTTCGGGCGATGGGGCTGCAGCCGGTCACCACCGACCGCTTCGCCTGCAACAAGCTCAAGAGTGCGAGCGGCGTCAGCTGCGCGCGGGTGCGCAACGTGCGGGTGTCGATCGGGCCGGACGGTGCCGCGCCGCACCTCCTCGTCAACTCGCATTACGACAGCACGCCCGTGGGACCCGGCGCGTCGGATGCGGGGATGGGGGTCGCCTCGATGCTGGAGGCGCTCGCCCTGCTCAAGGATCGCCCGCTGCGCCGGCCTGTCACCTTTCTCTTCAACGAAGGCGAGGAGCTGGGGTTGATCGGGGCTCGTGCGTTCGTCGATGCCGATCCGCTGAGCCAGCAGGTAGACACGCTGATCAATCTTGAAGCGCGCGGGGTCACCGGACCGGTCAACATGTTCGAGACTTCGGTCCCGAATGCGTCGGCGGTGCAGCTATTCAAGGAAAGCGTGACGCATCCCGTCGCCAACAGCCTGGCGGTGAGCGCTTATCGGCTGCTGCCCAACGCCACCGACGTCAACACCTTTGCCGAGACGAGACGTTGGCTGACGCTCAACTTCGCGCCGATTGGGAACGAGACGCGGTATCATTCGCCGGGCGATGACTTGGCGGCGCTGGACCCCGCGACCTTGCAGCATATGGGCGACCAACTGGTGCAGGTGGCCAGTGCGGTCGCCGGACAATACGGCGTCGATCTGCGCAAGCGCGATCGCGATCGTCTGTTCATGAATATCGGCACGCGGTGGCTGTTCACTCACAGCGCCATCACTCCCCTGTTCGCCGTCCTGCTGCTGATTGCGGCGGTCGTCGGGGGCGCAGCTCGGATACCACGCGGAGAGCGACGGCGCAGGTTGCTTCCGGTCGCAAGTGCAATCCCCTTCCTGCTGTTGGTGCTGCTGGCGCCGGTCGCCGCGGCATGGGCCGGGCTCGGCGTAGTGGGAGCTTTGCGCGAAGGCCAGTTCTGGCGTGCGTATCCGTTGGCGAGCGAGCTTGCCATCTATGCGGGGGTGATTGCGCTCGGGCTGGCCCTGCTGGCGCTCGGCAGGCGCTGGACGGTGCCGCAGCTGCGCCGCGCCTGGTGGCTTCTGTTCCTGATGATCGGCATCGGCTGCAGCGTGGCCGCACCGGGCGCAATGATCTACTTCGTCCTGCCGCCGCTGCTGTTCCTGTTCGGGGCTGCCTTTGGCAAGCGCTGGCCTGCGATCGAGACAGCGGCGGCGCTGCTTGCCGCCTCCTTGCTATTCGTCACGCTGGGCGCGGCGCTGGGGCTGATCCAGGACCTCATCAACAGCGGGCCGTTGTGGATCCTGGCGCTGCTTGGCGGCCTGGTGCTGATGCCGTGGCTGATCGAGGCGCGACCGCTGCTGGAAGACAGGCGCTGGCCGCGCTTGGCTCTCGCCGGAGTGGCCTTCGCCGTGCTGGCATGGGTGCCGGTGGGTCTTGTCGCCGCCTACAGTGAAGACCGGCAGCAGCAGTGGACGTTGCAGCATGTAACCGATCCCAAGCTGCGGCAGCCTGTCTGGTCGGTCGTCAATGATCGCAAGCCGCTGCCAGCCGCCTGGGCTAGCCTTGGTCAGTGGCGGCTCGGCACCCTGCCGGGCGGAACCCGTCAGCGCTGGTTGTCCCCTGCCGGTGCCGTTGCGGGCCTGAGCCCGGCGCGAGTGCTGCCGGTCGAGGCTCTCGCAGCACCGGGAGGACGCAGGGTCCGGCTTCGGCTGCAGCCAAATGGTGCCGACAGCATCGTGGTGATCCTGCCGAAGGAGGCAGTGGTCGCGGGGCTCGGTATCCCAGGGCAGGTGCGATCGATCGATCGCGCCGCCAAGGGGCCCTACAGCCTGGCGTGCACCGGCCGCGCCTGCGATGGACAGGTTGTCGAACTGCTGATCGGTCCCAAGCCGGTCGAGGTTGAGGTGGTCGGCACCCGGTGGGCGCTGCCGCCCGCCGCCGCGCCTTTGGTGGCGGCTCGGCCGGCCACTGCCCGCCCGCAATATCTGCCAGACGCGACGATCATGGTGGAGCGCGTTCGCCTCTGAAGCGCATAGAAAAAGGGCCCGGCCTTGCGACCGAGCCCCTGTTTCTTGCGCAAACGCTGTAGCCTTATTCGGCCGCAGCAGCCGTGTTCTTGGCCGGGCGCGGATCGCGGCGCTCGGCGATACGGGCCGACTTACCGGTGCGGCCACGCAGGTAGTAAAGCTTGGCGCGGCGAACGACACCGCGGCGGACGACGGCAATTTCTTCGATCGACGGCGAATAGAGCGGGAACACGCGCTCAACACCTTCACCGAAGCTGATCTTGCGAACGGTGAAGTTGGAGCCGATGCCCTTGTTCGAACGGGCGATGCAGACGCCCTCGTAGTTCTGGACGCGGGTACGCTCGCCTTCGACGACGCGGACGCCGACGCGGAGCGTGTCGCCCGGACGGAATTCGGGAATGGCGCGCTTGGCGGTGAGCTCGTCGATCTGCTCACGCTCGAGGGTCTGAATCAGGTTCACTTCGATCTACCTTCGTCTCGTTGCCGCGCACCAGAGGGCGACGCCTGCGAGACGCCCCCATGGCGCTCGTACAGGTCCGGCCGCCGTAGCCGTGTATCCTCGATTGCCTTGACTTTACGCCATGCGGCAATCTTCGCATGATCCCCCGATCGCAGCACTTCGGGGATCGTGCGCCCTTCCCACTCTTGCGGTCGGGTATAATGCGGATGTTCGAGCAGCCCCGTTTCGAAGCTCTCGTCCACACCGCTGTCGGGGGCGCCCATTACGCCGGGGAGCAGCCGAACGCAAGCATCCAGCAGCACCATCGCGCCAAGTTCGCCGCCGGAAAGGATATAGTCGCCGATCGAGACGGGTTCGACGGGGCGGGCGTCGAAGATTCGCTCGTCGAACCCTTCGAAACGGCCGCAGAGGATGATGGCGCCCTCGCCCGACACGAGGTCGCGGACTTTCGATTGGGTAAGTGGGACGCCGCGCGGGCTCATGGCGAGAATCGGGCGGCCGTCGGCGACGCTGTCGATGGCCGCCGCGAGCACGTCGCAGCGCAGCACCATACCCGCGCCTCCACCTGCCGGCGTGTCGTCGACGGTGCGGTGCTTGTCGATCGCGAAGTCGCGGATGTTGGTTGCGGCAAGGCTCCACTTGCCCCTCTCCAGCGCACGGCCGGCAAGGCTGGTGCCGAGCGGTCCCGGAAACATATCGGGGTAGAGGGTGAGAACGGAGGCGCGGAAGGTCATGCTGCGGCAACCCGGCTGCCGAGCCACGCGCCGCAAAGTCCAGCCACAAACGCCACGAAGCCCAAGGTTGCTCCGATCATCAGCATGGCAGCCACCGCAAGGTCGCCCCATCCACCAGTGGGCGCGGTCAGGCCGATGAAGACCATACCTGTAGCGGTGCCCGTCAGGATGAGCGCAGGGGCAAGGGTCGCGGCGAAAAGCTGCCGTCGAACACGGCGCCAGCCCGGCCGCCGGCGCTCCAGCATGCCCTCACCCACGAAGCCCGCCGCAAGCCCGGCGAACGCGACCGCCAGCCAAACCCACCAGCGAAGAACCACGAAGACAGCCATGACCGACTTCTAGTCCGGCGAGAGCGGAACCGCCAAGCCGCGCCGCCCATTGGGCGCGGATGGTATCCGAAGCACACTTTGACGTCCTCATCATAGGCGGCGGCCCGGCCGGGCTAACCGCCGCCATTTATCTCTCGCGCTTTCACCTCGACATCGTGGTGGTGGACGAAGGAAAGAGCCGGGCGAGCTGGATCCCATGCTCCCACAACCATGCCGGCTATCCCGATGGGATCAACGGCAAGGAATTGCTCGAACTGATGCGCTCCCAGGCGCAGAGATACGGCACGAGGATCGAGACCGGTCGCGTGCACCGGCTCGACAAGGACGAGGACGGCCTGTTCACCGCCGAATGGGGCGCCGGAGCGCAGCGCGCCCGGGCAGTGCTGCTGGCGACCGGGCTCACCAATCGCAAGCCGCCAATGGATCCCGAGCTGCACGACGAGGCGATGGCGCGCGGGCTGATCCGTTATTGTCCGATCTGCGACGGCTACGAGGTGACCGACAAGCGCGTCGGCATCATCGGATCGGGCAAGGGCGGCGTCGGCGAGGCGATCTTCTTGCGATCCTACACCGCCGACGTGACGCTAATCGCGCCCGACAGTGCGCTCGAGCTACCGGATGAGGACCGCAAGCGGCTGGAAGAAGCGGGCGTTACGCTCGTTGATGGTCCTGCCGAAGCAATCGGCTGCGTCGAAAACTGCATTACCATCGACACGGCGGAGGGACTGCTGAGCTTTGACAGCATCTATCCCGCCCTCGGATCGGACACGCACACGGCCCTGGCGGCAATGGTCGGAGCCGACATCAACGAGGAGGATTGCTGCCTCGTCTGCGACGAGAAGATGCGCACCAGCGTCGAGGGGCTGTATGCTGCAGGCGACGTAGTGCACGGCCTCGATCAGATCAGCCACGCGATGGGCGAAGGCGGGCAAGCCGCAACCACCATCCGCAACGACCTTGCCGCCAAGCGCCCGCTGTTCCGCCAGCCGGTGGTGCTGCCGGAAGAAACCGAGACCAAGCGCCAGCAGGTTGAAACCGGCGACGCCTGAGCTTTCTTAAAAGACGGCGCCAATCAACAGCATGGGGCTGTCGGCAGGCGAAATCTGAAGCTTGCCGCGTGCCTCGGTTATCAGCGCATGGGCAAGCCAGGCCCCGGCGGCGCGCGGTTCGATTGTGCCGGCACAGCCGCGTTCGAGGGTGGCGCGGAGATTGGGATCGAGCAGCAATCGCGGCCCTTCGGCGCGGATCACGATTTCGGTCCCGTTGGGCCCACGCTCCGCCCCGATGTCGAGCTGGCCACCGCGGACCAGCGCATCGCCTGCGACCAGCGCCAGGTTAAGCAGCACCTTGACCGCTTCCTTGGGCAGCTTGTCGGCCGAGACCATCCAGCCGAGCTGGATCTTCTTCTCGGCCCCGAACAGACCTTCGAGCGCCGTGCGGGCTTCGCGGGTGTCGATCTCTTCGCCGAAGCCGCCGGCAGCGCCGAAGGCGAGGCGGAAGAACTTGAGCTTGGCGGCGCTTGCCTTGGCGCTTTCGGCAAGCAACTCGAGGCAGCGCTCGCGCATCTCGGGGTCCTGCTCGTCGGCCATCAGTTCAAGGCCGTTGTTGAGCGCCCCGACCGGACTGAGCAGGTCGTGGCAAAGGCGGGAGCAAAGCAGACTGGCGAGTTCGATCGCGTTCATGGGCGGACGTGGTGGCTGATGCTGGTCATTTGTTCAACCCAATGTGTGGCAACCTTGAAAGTAGCGCGACGGTTCCTAATTTATCCTATCCAATGACCGGGGGGTCCGACATCATCGACGTGGCGCTGGGCGCCGGACACGCAGGCTGGCGGCTCGACCGCGCGCTTGCCGATGCCCTGCCGACGATGAGCCGCGAGCGGTTGAAGAGCCTGGTAAAGGCGGGCGCACTCGACCGCAAAGGCAAGCTGGTGCGCGATCCTTCGCTGAAGGTCGATGGCTCCGAAGAGTTTCGCCTTACCGTGCCCCAGCCCGAAGAAGCCAAGGCGGCGGCGCAGGACATCCCGCTGCTCATCGTTCACGAGGACGATCACCTGCTGGTGGTCGACAAGCCGGCCGGGCTGGTGGTGCATCCGGCCGCCGGCAATCTCGACGGGACGCTGGTCAACGCCCTCCTCCACCATTGCGCCGGGCGCCTCAGCGGCATCGGCGGGGTGGCGCGGCCAGGAATCGTTCATCGCATCGACAAGGATACGTCGGGCCTTCTGGTGGTCGCCAAGACCGATGTCGCGCACGAGGGCCTTGCGAGGCAATTTCAGGCCCACACGATCGAGCGGCGCTATTTGGCGGCGGTCGGTGGGCGTCTCGCGAAGATTGAAGGCAGCGTTGACGCGGCCCTCGCCCGCTCTACCCACGACCGCAAGAAGATGGCGATCGTCGAGGCGGACCGCGGCAAGCGTGCGGTGACCCACTATAAGGTGTTGGGAGTGACCAATGCCGCGGCGAAGATCGAATGTCGGCTGGAAACCGGGCGGACGCATCAAGTTCGGGTTCATATGGCCAGCATCGGTCATCCTCTGCTTGGCGATCCGGTCTACGGCCGGGCGCCGGCGCAGAAGCTGCGTGAATTATTGAACAGGCTCAACTTTCGCCGCCAGGCGTTGCACGCGCAAAGGCTCGGCTTCGTTCATCCGGTGACGAAGGACCGTCTATCGTTCGAGAGCGCCGTTCCGCAGGATATGCAGGAACTGTTCAGAGCGCTTGGGGTATAGGATTTCAGGTGTCAGGGTGGTGGGGAAAGCCGCCCGGGCAAGCAAGGACGCAAGAAACACGATGGCACAAGCGAAGGCAGTTTCGATCCCAGCAGGCGCCGGCGAAGTCGGGCTCAACCGCTATCTGTCTGAGATCAAGAAGTTTCCAATTCTTGCCCCGGAAGAGGAATATATGCTCGCCAAGCGCTGGCGCGAGCATAACGACACCGATGCCGCCGCGCGGCTGGTGAACAGCCACCTGCGACTCGTGGCCAAGATCGCCATGGGCTACCGGGGCTATGGTCTGCCGGTCAGCGAGCTGATCAGCGAAGGCAACATCGGGCTGATGCAGGGCGTCAAGAAGTTCGAGCCCGACCGGGGCTTCCGCCTGGCAACCTACGCCATGTGGTGGATCCGCGCGAGCATTCAGGAATTCATTCTGCGCTCCTGGTCGCTAGTGAAGATGGGCACCACCGCGGCGCAGAAGAAGCTGTTCTTCAACCTGCGCCGGATGAAGAACCAGATCGACGCGTTCGAAGAGGGCGATCTCAAGCCGGCCGACGTGACCAAGATCGCGACCGATCTTGGCGTCACCGAGGACGAGGTCATCTCGATGAACCGCCGCATGTCGATGGGCGGCGACACCAGCCTCAATGCGCCGCTGAAGGGCGACGAGGGTGCCGAGAGCCAGTGGCAGGACTTCCTGGTCGATAACGGCCCGCTGCAGGACGAGCTGGTCGCAGAGGAAGAGGAGAAGCAGGTTCGTCATGCGCTTCTGACCACGGCGATGGGCTCGCTCAACGATCGTGAGAAGCACATCCTGACCGAGCGGCGCCTTGCCGACGATCCCAAGACCCTCGAGGAACTGAGCCAGGTGTATGGCGTCAGCCGCGAGCGGATTCGACAGATCGAGGTTCGGGCATTCGAGAAGCTGCAATCCGCGCTGATGAAGAGCGCGACCGAGCAGCGGCTGCTGCCCGCCGCGTGACGCACTAGGAGGCGGCGCCAATTTCGCTACACTGCGAGAATGCGCGCCGCCTTCCTCGCCCTCTCTCTGATTGCTGCATCTGCCGAGGCCGCAGAGCCCGGGCGGCAAGTGCCGCTTCAGTATCTCCCTTCGCTAAGCGGCGACTATTTCCAGATCGACAGCAAGGCGACCGGCACCAGCTATCACATCTATGTGCGGCTTCCGGCCGACTATGCCGAGCAGCCGGCCAAGCGCTATCCGATCGTCTACCTGCTGGACGGCGACAGCACCTTCCCGATGCTCGCGCCGCAGCATCTCTTCATGACCTATGACGACCGCACGCCAGAGGTCATTGTGGTCGGCATCGCTTATGGCGGATTCGGCTCGGTCAACAAGCGCGAGCGGGACTTCGGCGAGGGCGCTCCCGCTTTCGAGCGGTTTCTTGCCGAGGAGCTCCTGCCCTCAACCGAGCGCCGCGTGCAAGCCGATCCTGCGAGGCGCCTCTTGGTGGGCCAGTCCTATGGCGGGAGCTTTGTGCTCTGGAATGCGCTGAACCGCCCCGACCTGTTCTGGGGTCGGATCGCCAGCAATCCTTCCTTTCGCTTCCACCTCGATCGCTTCTCGCGGCCGCCGGAACGAGGAGGCAAGCCAGCCGGCATGCTGGCGGTCGTCAGTGGCACCGCCAACAATCCGCAGGGTCGCACCGGGGCGATCGAGTGGGTGGACAGGCAGTCGCGCGGCTCAGCGCCCTGGGTTGTCCGGCGCTTCGACATCGAGGGCGGCACGCATGCAGCCGATCTTGGCCGTGCCTACCGCATTGCGCTCGGCTGGATGATGCCGCCGTCTGAGAATAGATAAGATGTTTCGGCCGTGCTGAAAACGCGTGCTAGCGCCGCTTCAGCAATGCGAGACCCGCGGCAGTCATCAACAGCGCCGCACCCGTCTTCTCGCGACCACGCTTCTTGAGAAAGCCGAGGCCCAGCGTTGCAAGGCCGGAGCTCAGCATGGAGATCTTGCGGGCACCGGCAAGCTGCCCGGTTCGCGACACGACGCGGCTCGTCACGTAAGGGTGGCCGTCGGCGGCGGACTCGCGAGGCGAAGGCGGCGCAACGGTAGCGACATCCTGGCCCCTGTCGGGTGCATCGCCCATCCCTTGCGTGCCGGCGGTGGTCTCCTCCTTGCCGGCCGCGACATGATCCGCGCTCCAGGCCCCGCGGGCGCCGACCGGCTTCTCACCCGCCTTCGCGGTGGTGTCGCGGGCGGTCTGATGCTCGACCTCGCTGTTGAGCTCGGCTCCGAACATCAGAACGTAGCTCGACAGGTAGAGCCAGGTTAGCAGCACGACGACGCTCGACAATGCGCCATAGGTCGCGCCGTAGCTGGCGAAATTGCGGACGTAGAAGCCGAACGCCAGCGTCAGCAGCAGCCAGACCACCGCAAAGAAGATTGAACCCGGGGTCAGCCACGTCCACTTCGCTTTTTCGCGGCTCGGTCCATAGCGGAACAGCGTGGCCGCCGCGGCCGCCGCGATCGCGCCAAGCGCGACATAGGTCACAGCCGAAGTCAGGAAGTGCCCGATCGGTCCGGCATTGGGAAGGAGCTTCTCGATTGCCGACATGACCCCGATCGCCGCGCCAACGACACCGGCCATCAGCACCGCGCCAAGCGTCATCGCCAGCGCCAGCAGCGTCGTCTTCACGAAGCCGCGCTTTTCTTCTTCCTCGTAAGCGATGTTGAGTGCGGTAATGATCGCGCTGGCGGCATTCTTGGCGCCCCAGAAGGCGACACCGATCGCGATCAGCAGCCCGAAACCCTTTTTGCCGCCGCTGGTCTGGACGACATTCATCAGCTGCTCGCCGATCAGCTTGGCCGCTTCACCGGGCAGGAAGCTCGTCAGGCCCTGCGCTTGCCGAACCACCGTCTCGGGCGAGGCGAACAGGCCGTAGGTGAGCACGGTCGCACCGAGCAGCGGGACCAGCGCGAGGAAGAAGTAAAAGGCGACACCCGCCGCGACGATCCCGACATTGTCCTTGCCGACCTCCTTCCACGTCCGCTTGGCGATATCGATCCAGCCGGGTCGGGGGATCTCCGTCGGCTTGGCGGCGGATTGCCCGCGGTCGGCGGTGGCGGCATTGCTGGCCATGGAAACGCTTCACTCCAGGTCGCTCGGGGCTGAGAACACGCGCCCAACCGATGGTCAGCCGCGACCGTTCCCCTTGCCTTCCAAACCGAACAGGCAGAGCCTGAAACTCCCTTGGCGCAATGAGGCGCCCGCAGCGACTCGACGCGCCCCAACCGGCACGAAGGAGAGCTGCAACCATGCACGAGGCAATCAAAGGCACCAGAGCCATTGCGCTGGTCGGTCCGGCGGGTGCAGGCAAGACCTGCCTTGCCGAGGCGATGCTGTTCGCCAGCGGCACGATCGACCGGCAAGGCGACACCGCCGCCAAGAACAGTGTTGGCGACTTCAGCCCCGAGGCCAGGGCCCGGGGCGGCTCGACCGAGCTTAACCTCCTAACATTCGACTGGCTCGGCGAACGTTTCGCGCTGATCGACGTGCCGGGCGGGACCGGCTTTCAGGCCGACGGCGCCCGCGCGCTGGCACTGGCCGATCTTGCCGTGGTGGTGGTCGACCCCGACCCTGCCCGCGCCCCCCTTGCCGCGCCGATGCTGCGGCTGCTCGACGAGCTTGGCCTGCCTCACATGATCTTCGTTAATCGAATCGACGGCGCCCGCGCTTCGATCGGCGAGCTGCTTTCGGCGCTCCAGCCTTTGAGCGTCTCGCCGCTGATCGCACGGCAGATCCCGATGACCACTGGCGACAAGGTCACCGGATTCATCGATATCGCGCTCGAACGCGCTTTCCACTACCGTCCCGGCCAGCCATCGGAGCCGGTCGCCATGCCGGCCGAACTCGACGCGGTCGAAGCACAGGCCCGCACCAACCTCCTTGAACAACTCGCCGACCATGACGATGCGCTGCTGGAGCAGTTGTTGATGGATGAGGCGCCCGAGCCCACCCGCGTGCTGGACGACCTCGCGCGGGAGACGAGCGACAACCTTGGTGTGTCGGTGCTGTTCGGGTCCGCTTCCAGCAGCTTCGGCGTGCGCCGCCTGATGAAGGCGCTGCGACACGAAGCGCCCGCCCCCGCTGCAACGGCCGACCGGCTCGGCGTCGACCACCCTGCCTTTCACGCGTTCAAGGTCAGCCATGCGCATCAGCTAGGTCGGCTGGTGCTCGGCCGGCTGCTCGGCGGCTCGCTGAAGGAAGGACAGGAATTGAGCACGTCCGATGGCCGCACGATCAAGGCCAGTGCGATGTTCACCCTTCAAGGAGACCGCAACCAGCGCCTGTCCGACGCGCCCGAAGGCTCGGTGCTGGCACTTGCCAAGGCCGATGTGCTGCACGCCGGTGACTGGGCTGGCAGCGGCGCCCTGCCCCCGCAGCTCGACGTGCCCCTTCCCTCGCGCAATTGCCGCGTCGCAATCCAGCCTGCCGACCGCAAGGATGACGTCAAACTGTCTGGCGCGCTCCACAAGCTCGCGGAGGAAGACCCGACCCTCCATGTCGAGCATGACGAGGAGGACCACGCGCTCATCCTGTCCGGCGTCAACGAGGAGCAGGTGGGCGTCGTCCTCGCCCGCCTCAAGCGCCGCCACGGCGTTGACGTGACCCAGCGCCAACCCAAGGTCCGCTACCGCGAATCGATCCGTCGCGGGGTCACTCAGCGGGGGCGGCATAAGAAACAATCGGGCGGGCATGGCCAATTCGGCGACGTGGTCATCGACGTCGCGCCGAGGCACCGCGGCGACGGCTTTGCCTTTGCCGAGCAGATCCACGGCGGCGCCATCCCGCGGCAATATGTTCCAGCGGTGGAGCAAGGCGTGCGCGACGCCTGCATGAAGGGCCCGCTCGGATTCCCAGTGGTGGACGTAGAGGTGACCCTCACCGACGGCAGCTACCACAGCGTGGATTCGAGCGAGCTCGCCTTCCGGACCGCAGGCCGGATCGCGATGCAGGAGGCGCTCGGCGCCGCGCAGCCGCACCTTCTCGAACCCGTGCACAAGGTGGCGGTGGTCACCCCCTCCACGGCCAGCAGCAAGGTGAGCAGCGCGCTCGCCGCCCGCCGCGGACAGTTGCTCGGCATGGGGCCGCGCGATGGCTGGACTGGCTGGGACCGGGTCGAGGCGCTGGTGCCCGAAGCCGAGCTACAGGGGCTCGAAGGCGAACTGAGGAGCCTCAGCCAGGGGCTCGCCACCTATGAGGCGAGCTTCGATCATCTGGCCGAGCTCAATGGCTCGCTTGCCGACAAGGTGGTCAAAGGCCGAGATCTGCAGGACGCCTGAAAACCACCCGGGCTTGTCATTACGAGCGAAGCGAAGCAATCCAGCACACAACTGGATTGCTTCGGCGCTCACGCGCCTCGCAATGACGCGTGAGGAGAAAGCTTCGTGGCGAAACGCCTGACCTGGTACATCTTGGCAGCCCTGGTTCTCGGCCTGATCACCGGCTGGCTGATCAACGCCAACATCGGTGACGCCACGCCCGAGGCCAAGGCCCGGCTGAGCGAGATCGCCGATTACTTCGGCATCGTCACCACGCTCTTCCTGCGGTTGATCAAAATGATCATCGCCCCGCTGGTTTTCGCGACATTGGTCGCCGGCGTGGCGCATATGGGAGATACCGCGGCGCTGGGTCGGGTCGGCGCCCGAACCATGGCCTGGTTCATCACGGCGAGCCTCATTTCGCTGACGCTCGGCCTGATTCTCGTGAACACGTTGCAGCCGGGTGTCGGGCTCAACTTGCCGCTTCCGCCGGTCAATGCCGCCAGCGGGGTCGACACCTCCAACTTCGATCTAGCTAAGTTCGTCACTCACGTTGTTCCGGCGTCGGGAATTGCCGCGATGGCCGAGAACGAGATCCTGCAGATCGTCGTCTTCTCTCTGTTCATTGGCGTCGCGATCACCGCGGTTGGTGAAAAGGCCAAGCCGCTGGTGCGTGCTGTCGAGGGGCTGGTCGAGGTGATGCTGGTCGTCACCGGCTATGTCATGCGCTTGGCGCCGCTAGCCGTGTTCGCCGCCGTCGCTGCCTCCATCGCCGAGAATGGCCCGGGCGTGATCATCACCTTCGGCCAGTTTATCGGCAGCTTCTACCTGGGCCTGTTCATCCTATGGTGCCTGCTGTTCGGGGTCGCATTCCTCGCCGTCGGGAGCCGGGTGACCCACCTCGCGCGATATATCCGCGATCCGTTGGTGCTGGCGTTCTCCACCGCCTCGTCGGAAGCGGCCTATCCGCGTACCCTCGAAGCGCTCGACAAGTTCGGCGTGCCGCCGCGGATCGCCAGCTTCGTGCTGCCGCTCGGCTATTCGTTCAATCTCGACGGCTCGATGATGTACATGACCTTCGCGACGATCTTCATCGCGCAGGCTTATGGCATTGACCTGTCGATCGGGCAGGAGATCCTGCTGCTGCTGACGCTAATGATCACCAGCAAGGGTATCGCCGGCGTGCCGCGCGCCAGCCTGGTGGTGATCGCCGGCAGCCTGGCGATGTTCAACATCCCAGAGGCCGGGCTGCTGTTGATCCTGGCGGTCGACCACTTCCTCGACATGGGCCGCTCGGCCACCAACGTCGTCGGAAATGCCGTGGCGAGCGTGCTGGTCGCCAAGTGGGAAGGCCCGCTCGACGCGCCGGAATCGCCGGTGATCGAGCATGCGCCGGCGCCCAGCCACATGCCCCCGCCCCCGGCCGAAACCTGAGTTTCGAGTGGACCTGCGCGACTTGCCGGAACGCTACCGGCTGATCTTCTGCGACCTGTGGGGCTGCGTGCATGATGGGCGGGCGATCCTGCCGGGTGTGCGCGAGACGCTGAGCGCATGGAAGCAGCAGGGTCGCCGCGTGCTGTTCGTCACCAACGCACCACGCAGCGCCGACGCGATCCGCGCCCAGCTACTGCGGCTCGGCCTCGATCCTGACCTCGACGACGGCATCGTCACCGCGGGCGAGGCAGGTCTGGCCGCAGTGCGTGGGCGGCTGGTAGGGTTCTGTGGGACCGAGGCGGACCGGTCGGACCTGACTGCCCGCGGGCTGGTGATCGCCAATGCAGGCTTCGATGAGCTCGCCTGTGCCGGGCTCGACGTGGGCGAGACTGTGGCGGACTATTTTGAACGCCTCGCCGCCTGGCGCGCTGCCGACGTGTTGATGCACTGCCTCAACCCCGATCGCATCGTTCATCACATGGGCGAGGTGATGGTCTGCGCGGGGGCGCTTGCCGACGCCTACGAAGCGCTCGGCGGGCGGGTCATCTGGTACGGCAAGCCTTATCCGGCCATCTACGAACACGCGTTGGCGCTCGGCGGCGGACCGGCCAAGGACACCGTTCTGGCGATCGGCGATGGGCTGCAGACCGACATGGCAGGCGCCGCCGCCTTCGGCATTGATGCGGTGTTCGTCGCGGGCGGCATTCATGCCGGAGAGGACGCGCGCTTCACTGCCGAGTGGAGCCCGGTCGCGACGGTGCCGACCCTCGGAACCTCTGCGGTGGGCGGCGCGTAAAGCAGCCCTCCCATGGTTTCCCTACATCACCCTTCTCCGCTCGGCACCGGGCCACGTCCTGGCTCGCGCGAGACGATCGCGCTGCTTGCCGCGCTGATGGCCCTGAATGCGATCGGGATCGATGCGATGATCCCGGCTCTGGCTGACATTGCTAGCCACCTCGGCGTTCAGGAAGAGAACCGCCGCCAGCTTGTCATCATCGCCTATACTCTCGGCTTCGGCGTCGGTCAGCTGTTCTGGGGGCCGCTGGCAGACCGCTTCGGTCGCAAGCCGACGCTGTTGGCCGGCATTGCGGCTTACGTCTGCTTCGCCTTTGTCTGCTCGGCCGCCCCTAGCTTTGAGTTGCTGATTGCCGGCCGTGCCTTTCAAGGCGCAGCGGCTGCGGCAACGAGAGTAATCGTTCTCGCCATGGTGCGCGACCTGTTTGAAGGCGAAGCGATGGCGCGGGTGATGAGTTTGGTCGCGATGGTGTTCATGGTGGTGCCGGTCCTCGCCCCGAGCGCCGGCCAGTTGATCCTCACCGTCGGCCCGTGGCAATCAATCTTCTGGGTTCTGGGCCTCTACGGCGCGCTGATCGGCGCCTGGGCATTCCTGCGCATTCCCGAAACACTGCGTGACGAGCATCGCCGGACGCTGCGCCTGGCCGACCTGGCCGAAGGTGCGAAGGCCGTAGTCAGCGATCGCCAGTCGATTGGCTACACTCTCGCGCAAACCGCGCTGTTCGCCGGCCTCCTCGCCTACATCTCCTCGATCCAGCAGATCGTGTTCGACGTGTTCAAGCGGCCCGAACTAATTGGCATCGTGTTCGGCGCTGTCGCGGCCCCGATGGCTCTGGCGAGTTTTACAAACAGCAAGCTGGTGGGCCGGTTCGGATTACGCCGCGTGGCGCACAGTGGCGTCCTCGCCTTTGCCCTTCTGGCGCTCGCCCACGCAACCGTGGCCACCTTCGTCGGCGAAGGCCTGACCGGCTTCGTCATCGGTCAGGCGCTGGTTCTTGCCAGCTTCTCCTTCTGCTCGGCCAATATGAACACTCTGGCTATGGAGCGGATGGCGCGGGTCGCGGGCATGGCCTCGTCGATCCAGGGCGTGCTCAGCACCATCCTCGCTGCGCTGGCGGGTTATGCGATCGGGCAGGCCTTCGACGGCACGCAGATCCCCTATCTATGGGGATTGACGTTGTGCGGCCTGAGTGGCCTCCTGCTGGTGGCGCTTACGGATCCACGCCGCTTGTTCGAGCGACTTCGCACGAAGCGTGGTTCAGCACCGCGCGACCCGGCGCCTCAAGCAGGTTAGGATTGCGGCGGCGGACGAAGCGAAAGACGGGTACGATAGCAGTGTTGCTTGCTACCGAGCGCCCATGCTCGAGCCGCCACTGAGGCTGCCGGTCGGCAAAGCCTCCGCGGTAAGTGTGGTCGAACAACGCCGAGGCCGCCGCCGCGCCGCCGAGCGGGCTAATCGTAATCTCCGGACCGTTCTGTAGGACATATACAGCGCCTAGCGGCAGAGCGTCCGCAATAAGCTGGTCGGCGGCATCCCGGCAGGTCACACTTCTCCTAAGCATCATAGGCATAGCTTGGTTAAAGGCCCTCGCTGTCGAGACCGAACCGCGCCATCGTCTGCCGCCACAAGCGCACCCGCGGACCGGGATAGGCAATCACCTCGTTCCCAGCCGCCTTAAGCGCCACGAAATCGTCGCCCACGATCCGGCTCCCCTGGCGTGCAGACCAAGCGGCGAGCGTGGATTTGCCCACTCCGGACGCACCGGCAACCGCGCTAGCGCGGCCGTAAAGTGCCACCGCATTGGAATGGAGCGGCAGCAGGCGGCGCCGGTGGAGAATCAGCCCCATGGCGCTTCCCAGAAAGAACAGGCGCAAGTTGCGCTCAGGCACACCCTCCCGTGCTTCGATGATGATGATCTCGGGGCCGTCGGTGACCCGGAAGGATCATGCCCCGGAAATAACGAGGTCCGGGTTGTCGCCGACGTGGCCGCAACGGATAACGACGTCGGGAGCCGCGCCCAGCGGCGCGGCACTGAGCTTATCGCACGACACTTCGCTGTCGATTACGAGCCCGAAGATGCGGACGAGACTCATCGTAGACACGCGATCGATGTAGCGCGGCGGCTGTTCCCTTCCGCCCTGCCCCCGCTAAGGACGGCGGCATGGAGCCAATGCTCACCCTTCTTCTCGACTGTTGCCGCCCTCACCTCAGCGATGCTGACCTGGCGCTCATTGGCGCGCGTCTTGCGGCCGGCGACGGGGCACGGCTTGCTACCCTTGCCCGGCGTCACCGCGTCGAAGGGCTGGTATGGCGTTCAATCACGCGGGCGGGGATCGTGCCGCTGGGCACGCAGCCGATCGGCGAAGCGGCGCGGCGCCTCGCGGTGGACGGCTTGGCCATGGCGCTGGAGAGCGGGCGCGTGCACTCCGCCTTCAGCCGTGCCTCGCTGCCTCACCTTTTCGTCAAGGGACAGACCCTTGGCACGCTGGCGTGGGGCGATGCGCTCCTAGAGCAACAGCTCGACATCGACCTGCTGGTACTGCCCACGGCGATCAATAAGGCCGCACGGCTGCTCGAAGGGCTGGGTTATGTCCAGCAGGTCCCCGATCCCTCGGTAGATGCGGCCGACTGGCATCGATCGCGAAAGGAAAGCCAATGGCGCAGCGACGACGGCATCCTGCTCGACCTCCATAGCCGCTTGTGCGACCATCCGGCGCTGCTTCCCACCGCCGTCGCGACCGTATCGCCTCGGATGGTGGAAGTGCCTAGCGGCATCGCGCTGCCGACCCTGCCGGACCGCCTGCTGCTGCCCTATCTCGCGGTGCACGGCGCTTCCAGCGCGTGGTATCGGTTGAAGTGGCTGGCGGACTTTGCGGCATTGGTTGCCCGCACTCCGCCTGAGACGATTGCCCTTGTCGCCGACCAGGCGCCGCGGCTTGGTGCCGGAAGAACATTCGCGGCGGCGCTGATCCTCGCCAACCGGCTGCTCGGCACTAGGCTGCCCGAGAGCCTTGAGGCCGACGGCGCGACCCTGCGGCTGGTCGCGATCGCGACGGCCATGATCAGCCACCCCGGCGAACCCACGCAGCGGCGCTTCGGCACCTTGCCGATCCACCGTTCCCAGCTGCTGATGGTGCCGGGCTCGCATTACTTCCTGAGCGAATTTCTGCGCAAGATCGGTCAGCTGATAATCCGCTGACCGGGCATCATCGTCCAGCGTCAGATGTTAAGGGCCCGTCCCGCCCGCGAGAGGGCAACTCTGATCCACCTGCATTCCTGCGCAGACCGGCCATGAAGGCGAGCGAGATGGGGAACACCGCGGATCGCGGCATTGGGACCCGGATACTCGACCGGGCTGCGCAAGGCTTGTACCCGAGACGATGAGTGGACAGGGCTTCAAACATTTCAGCTTTCTTGCTGGTGAAGCCCGTTAACTGTATCGACAACCCAGCGCTTGTCGCCCTCGATGCCGAGCGCAGTGAGGCGGCCAGTCGCGTAAGCGCCGGTGTCGATCCCAATCCGTGAGCCGACCTCCTCGACAGTTTCGCTGATAGTGTGACCATGGACAACGACCATACCATGATCGCGGTTGTCGGTCAGGAACGGCTCGCGAATCCAGCGCAAGTCGCGGGGGGCCTGCTGGTCGGGCGGGACGCCGGGGCGGATGCCGGCATGGACCAGGAAATAGTCGCCGAACCGCATCGTGTCGGCCAACTGCTCGAGGAAATGGCGGTCCTCGCGCGGAACGACATCGGCGATGCGCCGCTGCGCCGCAGCGGGACTGAGCGCCTCCAAGGCCTTGGGGTCGGCACCGTAGCTTTGCAGCGTTTCCGCGCCGCCGAACCGCAGCCAGGCGGCGACCTCGGTCGAGTCACCCGCGAGGATCTTCAGCAGCACTTCCTCGTGATTCCCGGCAAGGCAGACGACTTGGAAGTTCGGCAGGTCGAGCTTGCGCAGGCGCCTCAGCACCCCGGCCGAGTCTGGCCCGCGATCGATCATGTCGCCGAGCAGGACAATGAGCCCCCGCGCCGGCCCGCGTACCGCATGGTCGTTGACTATATAGCCAAGAAGGCGGTCGAGGAGATCAAGGCAACCGTGAACGTCGCCGATGACGTAGGCACGCCACCCAGCCTGTCCGCGCGCGAGCGCACGAGGATGGGAGAAGAAGCGCCGGAACATGAGCGCGCCCCTAGCGACAATTTCCTGACAAGGCGATGGCTGCGCTACGATAAGCTTCGATCACCAGTCGCTCCCATATTCACTCTCGGCATTTCGCGAACTTCTCGCCCAAGCGCGCCGCTGGTCAGGCGGCGCAGCGATCAGGTTTCGAGGGCATTAGCGATGGCTTTCGGCGAGCGGACGTCGAGAACTAGGCCGTTTACCTCATTTCGAGCAATCTCGCGGTAGCTAGGCTGTAGCTGCAGCGGCGGCCAGTGCCGCGGCTCAGGCCGACGCCCTGCCTGCGTGTTGCCGAACCTCGATGCGCCAGTAGCGCCGCTACTCGCCGAAACTGCGCCAATCGGCATCCCGGCTGCCCGTAGCGCTAGTCGTGGCGGCGGCATCCTCCGATTGATCGGCTTGGACCCGCTCGGCAGACTTGCCACCCTGCTGTGGTGGAACGGCGATGGGTCAAACCAGATCTCGATCAGCTCTAGGAGGGGTCAAGCGGCATTGGGTAAAGCCCGGCCCATCAAACGACAAGCCGGTCTTCTTTTGTGTTGCTGAAGCCTGACTCGTGTTCGGCGATGAACCGCTCGACCACCGGCGCAATTTTGTCCCGCCACTTGCGGCCGTTGAAGATGCCATAGTGGCCAGCGCCTTTGGCAAGATGATACTTCTTATCGCCCCCTGGAAGATTCGTCGCGAGGTCGAGGGCCGCATTTGTCTGTCCGACCCCAGAGATGTCATCGCGCTCACCCTCGATCGCCAGCAGGGCAGTGCGCGTGATGGCGGAAGGATCGACCCGCCGCCCTCGATGCATCATCTCTCCCTTGGGCAGCAGGTGACGCTGGAAGACCACGTCAACCGTCTGAAGATAGAATTCCGCGGTCATATCGCAAACCGAGCGATATTCGTCATAGAAGGCGCGGGTCGCGTCGGCCCCTTCCTCGTCGCCGTCGACCAGATGCTTGAACATTTCCCAATGGCTGACGAGGTGGCTGCCAAGGTTCATGGTCATGAAGCCGGCGAGCTGCAGGAAGCCCGGATAAACCCGCCTGCCGCTGCCCGGGTACATGCCGGGCACGGTGCAGATGACGTTCTGCTGGAACCAGGCATGCGGCCGCTCGGTCGCCAGCGTGTTGACCGCCGTCGGTGCCTCGCGGGTGTCGATCGGGCCGCCCATCATGGTCAGGCTGCGCGGCGTCGCCGGATGATTGTCGGCGTTCATCAGCGCGGTCGCGGCAAAGGCGGGCACGCTCGGCTGGCACACTGCCAGCATGTGCGCGCCCGGCCCGATCTTTGTCAGCCAAGCGATCAGCGTGTCGACATAATCATCGAGGTCGAAGCTGCCGTCCTTGAGCGGCACCATTCGCGCATCGCGCCAATCGGTGATGTAGACCTCGTGGGTGGGCAGCAGCCGTTCAACCGTGCCGCGCAACAGGGTCGCGAAATGCCCGGACATGGGCGCCACGATCAGCAGCCGCGGCTGCCCTTTGGGTGCACCCTCGCGCTTGAAATGCTTGAGCTGACCGAACGGCATACGGTCCACGATCTCCTCGTGGACCGGAAGCAGCTTGCCGCCGATCTTCACCTCGTCGAGCCCAAACGCCGGCTTACCCCGGGGCGCCGCGGCATGGGCGAAGACATCGAGGCTGGCTGCCACGATGCCGCTCATTCCATTGTAACTCAGGGGGTTGGCGGTGCTGCTTAGCCAGTCGGAAGAATAACCGGCCCATTTGCTCGCGCCGGCAAGCCAGCTGCGCTGCACTTCATACGCGTCGTATAGCATCCACTCTCACTTATATTCTCTTGCCCCATAACAGGTGTGGAACCGAAAGGGTCCGCTGGCAAGGTTGCGGCGCCGAGGTCACCTCCAAGGGCTTTTGAACGGCCTTGCCGCCTGCTAACCCCCGCCGCCATGGCAAGTGCGGTGGACGACAAGGACAGCAAGGAAGGCGACAAGGCCGGGCGGAGCATCGGCAACTTGAAGCTCGTCTTCAAGGCTGCCGCCCGCTACCCCTCTCGGATCATCGCCGCCCTGTTCTTCCTAGGCGTGAGTTCGGCCGCGACCCTCGCTATCCCCTACGGCTTCAAGCAGGTGATCGACCGCGGCTTCGCCGGTGGCGCGGTCAGCGGGGCGGCGGTCACGCAGGCCTTCCAATATCTGCTGATGATCGTCGCCGTTCTAGCGCTCGCCACCGGCTTCCGCTTTTATTTCGTGTCGTGGCTGGGCGAGCGGACGGTGGCCGACCTCCGACAGCAGGTGCAACGCAATCTCCTTACTCTCCCGCCGCGCTTTTTCGAGGAGAACCGCCCGAGCGAAATCGCGTCGCGCCTCACCGCCGACACTGCGGTGCTGGAGCAGGTGGTCGGCACCTCCGTCTCCTTCGCGCTTCGCAACCTCGTCACGGGTGTCGGCGGCATCATCTATCTGTTCGCCTTGAGCCCGAAGCTCGCCGGGCTGCTGCTGATCGCCATTCCGCTATTGTTCGGCCCGATCATTCTGTTCGGCCGCAAGGTTCGCGCCTTGTCCCGCGCCAGCCAGGATCGGATCGCCGACGTCGGCGCCAACGTCAGCGAAGTGCTCGGCGCGATGAAGATCGTGCAGGCGTTCGGCCAGGAGCGCCGCGAGGAAGCGCGCTTCGCCGACGTAGTCGAAAGCGCCTTCACCACCGCCCGCACCCGCATGCGCCTGCGCGCGATCATGACCGTGGTGCTGATCGCCCTCATGTTCGGCGCCATCGTGATGGTGATCTGGGAAGGCGCGATCGACGTCGCCGCCGGGCGCATGACCGGGGGCGAGATCGCTGCCTTTGTGTTCACCGGCGTGCTGGTCGGCGGGGCCTTCGCCGCGCTGAGCGAAGTTTATGGCGACCTTCTCCGTGGATCGGGCGCGGCGGGACGGCTGGCCGAGCTGATCGCTGCCAAGGCCGAGATCAGCGCTCCCGCCCAGCCGACTGCCCTTCCCTTGCCGTCCAGCGGCGCGCTAGCCTTCGACAACGTCGAGTTTCGCTATCCCACCCGCCCGGACAGCAAAGCGCTGCACGGCCTCACCATGCGGGTCGCGCCGGGCGAGACGGTGGCGGTGGTCGGGCCGTCGGGCGCGGGTAAATCGACCCTCTTCCAGCTTGCGTTGCGTTTCTATGATCCGCAGGCAGGATCGGTCTCGTTCGATGGCATTGACCTTCGCGATGTTGATCCCGCCGACGTTCGCCGGCACATCGCGCTGGTGCCGCAGGAAACGGTGATCTTCGCTGCCAGCGCCCGCGACAATCTGCGCTATGGCCGCTGGGACGCAGGCGAGACGGAGATCGAAGCCGCGGCCCGCGCCGCCAATGCCCACGACTTCCTTCTCGCGCTGCCGGACGGCTATGACACCTTCCTCGGTGAGAGCGGGGCCCGACTGTCCGGCGGCCAGCGTCAGCGGATCGCCATCGCCCGCGCGCTCCTGCGCGATGCCCCGCTGCTCCTGCTCGACGAGGCCACCAGCGCGCTAGACGCCGAGAGCGAGGCTTCGGTCCAGCAGGCGCTGGAGCGGCTGATGCAGACCCGCACCACCGTGGTGATCGCGCACCGCCTGGCGACCGTGCGCGCCGCCGACAGGATTATCGTCATGGATGAAGGCCGGATCGTCGAGGAAGGCACCCATGCCACGCTTACTGCCCATGGTGGCCTCTACGCCCGCCTCGCGCGGCTTCAGTTCGACGTCGCCGCATGACGGAAGCGATGAGCGACGAGAGCGCGCTGTGCACCGCTTGCGGCCTGTGCTGCGCCGGCGCGCTGCACGATTATGCGCAGCTTCAGGAGGATAAGGTCGGACCCGCCGAAGCGATCGGCCTCCCTGTCGACCGCGCCTCGACCAAGCCTCGCTTCCTGATGCCCTGCCCCAAGCTCGATGGCTCGTTCTGCACCATCTACGGAGCGCGGCCCAAGGGATGTGACTACGCCTGCCGCCTGCTTGAGGAAGTGCGCGGCGGCCGCCCGCTTCATAGCGCGCTCCCCGTCGTGGCGAAGGCTCGCCGGCTTGGCGAAGAGCTTCGCGCCGCGCTCCCGCCCGGGCTAAGCCTGCCGGCCATCCGGCGCAACCTATTCGACCCCGATCGTCCGGCGCCGACCCAGCTTCGGGCAATCGCCTTCACCCACTATCTCGACCGCCACTTCCGCAATGGGAAGGAAGGCACCATGCTCAAGTCGGAATTGCCTCAATGAGTGCCACGTATCGCCGTACTGCCGCCACCATGTCGACCGAGGTCGGCGACGATGTGGTGGCACTTCAGGCCGAGCGCGGATTCGCCTTCGGCATGGAAAAAGTGACCGCGTCGGTGTGGAAGCTGCTTGAGCAACCGCGCGACCTCGACGGCCTTGTCGCGGGTCTTATCGCTGAATATGAATTCGATGAAAACCAGTGCCGCGAGGAAGTCGGCGCGCTGCTCGACCGAATAACGGCGGAAGGCCTGGTGGAGCAGGTGCAGTGAGCGACCCCACCATCCTGCTCACCGAGGACAAGGGGATTGCGCGCATTACCCTCAACCGGCCGGACCGCCTCAACAGCTTCACTGCGGCCATGCACGGCGAACTGCGCGACGCCTTGGACACTGCCGCGAAAAGCGCGCGGGTAATCGTCATCACAGGCGCGGGCCGCGGCTTCTGCGCGGGCCAGGATCTCAACGATCGCGCCGTGGCGCCGGGCCAGGCGGTCGACCTTGGCGAGACGGTGGAGACAAGCTGGAATCCGCTTGTTCGCCGCTTGGCGAGCCTACCCCAGCCCGTGATCGCCCGTGTGAACGGCGTCGCAGCGGGGGCCGGCGCCAACATCGCGCTTGCCTGCGACCTGGTTGTTGCCGGTCGCTCAGCCAAGTTCATCCAGAGCTTCGCCAACCTCGGGCTCATTCCTGATAGCGGTGGAAGCTGGCACCTCCCTCGCCTGATCGGTCAGGCTCGCGCGCTCGGTCTTGCACTGACCGCCGAGCCGCTGCCGGCGGAAAAGGCGGCCGAATGGGGCCTCATCTGGAAGTGCGTCGAGGATGATGCGCTCGTTGCCCAAGTGGATGAGCTCGCCTCCCGGCTCGCCAGCCTACCCCCGCTTGGCCTTGCCGCAATCAAGCAGTTGATCCGCAGCAGCGGCGAGCGGACCCTCGACCAGGAACTCGATCTGCAGCGAGACGAGATGCGTCGGCTTGGTTTCACCGAGGACTATCGCGAGGGGGTCGCCGCCTTCCTCGAGAAGCGACCGGCGGTCTATCAGGGGCGCTAGGCGACGGGGCCACACTTGGCCTCGGCACGCACCCTGCCTAGGGTGGCAGACATGAAAACCACCCAGCTTCTGAACTATGCCCGCGGCGAATGGACCCCGGGCAACGCCGCCAGCCTGACCGAGCTTCCGAGCGCCCTCGACGGCTCGCCGGTGGCGCTGACCGGCTCGGGCGGTCTCGACTTCGGCGGCATGACGCGCTTCGCTCACGACGTTGGCGGTCCAGCGCTGCGAGCCCTCACCTTCCACCAGCGTGCGCGGATGCTGAAGGCGCTGGGCCTTGCCATCCTCGCTCGCAAGGAAGAACTGTACGAACTCAACTACGCCACCGGCGCGACGCGCAAGGACGGCTGGATCGACATCGAAGGCGGCGCGGGCACCCTGCTGTCCTTCTCCAGCAAGGGCCGCCGCGAACTGCCCGACGCACACGTCCTGCTCGACGGCGGGCTTGAGCCGCTGAGCAAGTCGGGGCTGTTCCAAGGCCAGCATGTCTATACCTCGCTGCAAGGCGTGGCGGTGCACATCAACGCCTTCAACTTCCCGGTCTGGGGAATGCTGGAGAAATTGGCGCCGGCGCTGCTCGCCGGTGTTCCCGCCATCGTGAAGCCGGCGAGCGCGACCGCGTGGCTGGCCGAAGCGGCGTTCCGGATCATGATCGAGGCCGAAATCCTGCCGCGCGGCGCGGTGCAGTTGGTGGTTGGCGGCGTCGGCGACCTGTTCGACCACCTGACCGGACAGGACGTGGTGAGCTTCACCGGCTCGGCCGCAACCGCGCTCAAGCTCCGCACCCACCCGGTGATCCAGCGCGAAAGCGTCAAGTTCATTGCCGAGCAGGATAGCCTCAACGCCTCCGTGCTTGGCCCGGACGCCGCGCCGGGCACACCCGAGTTCGACCTGTTCGTAGCCGAGGTCGTCAACGAGATGACGGTGAAGGCGGGGCAAAAGTGCACCGCCATCCGCCGGGCGATGGTGCCGCAGGCATTTCTGGCGGACGCCGAGGCAGCGATCGCCGCCAAGCTTGGCGCAATGCCGGTCGGCGATCCGCGCGACAAGGAGACCCGCATCGGCGCCCTCGTCAGCCGGGCCCAACGTGACAGCGTCCGCGAGGCGGTCGCCGCCATCACGGCGGGCGGCGCCCGGGTGGCGGCCGGCGATCCCGACGGGCGAGTGGGACCAGATGGCGGTGCCTTCATGTCGCCGGTGCTGCTCTGTGCCGACGATCCCTGGGCGTGCGAGGCGGCGCATGACGTTGAGCCGTTCGGCCCGGTGGCGACGCTCATGCCCTATTGCAATCTTGCCGATGCGGTGAGGCTCGCAAATCGCGGCAAGGGCAGCCTCGCCTTGTCGCTGTTCACCCATTCGGGCGAGGTCGCGCGTGACTTCGTGCTCGGTGCGGGAGCCTTCCATGGCCGGATGCTGATCATCGACCGCGACAATGCCAAGGAGTCCACCGGGCACGGCAGCCCCCTCCCCGTTCTGGTCCACGGCGGGCCGGGCCGGGCCGGCGGCGGCGAGGAGATGGGCGGCGTTCGGGGCGTCACCCACTACATGCAGCGGACAGCGCTCCAGGGCTCACCCGCCATGTTCGCGGCGATCACTTCGCAATATATCCCGGGGGGACCCAAGCACGTCATCGACGCGCATCCCTTCCGCAAGCGGATGAGCGAGCTCCAGATCGGCGATACGCTGCGCACCGGCAGCCGCACAGTAAGCCTCGAGGATATCGAGCACTTCGCCCATTTCACCGGCGACACCTTCTACGCCCACATGGACGATGAAGCTGCCAAAGCCTCGCCCATCTTCGAAGGGCGCGTGGCCCACGGCTACCTGATCCTGAGCTTCGCCGCCGGCCTATTCGTCGATCCCGCGCCGGGCCCCGTGCTGGCCAACACCGGTCTCGAAAACCTGCGCTTTCTGACTCCACTCTATCCGGGCGATTCGATGCGAGTGGAGCTCACCGTCCGCTCCAAATCGCTGAAGAGCGAGGAGACTGGCGTGGTGCGCTGGGCGGTGGAGATCTTCAATCAGAAGGACGAGCTGGTCGCGACCTACGATCTGCTGACAGAGAATGTGCCCTGATGCCAAGTCTGGTTTCCCCATTGTGTACCTCACAGAAGATGAGGAAGGCGCGGCTGACCTGCTGTCATATGCTGAGGCGGCGTGCTTTCATTGGTGTACCTGCGACCATTGGTCGGTAGAGTTCGAGTGCAGGATGCTCGATCAAGTGCCAAGATAGGACAGCCAAGGTCCAAGAGATTGGTAATGCCAATCCCATCATCTCGAGCGGAGAGATTCCCGGGACCGCGAGAGCCAGCGTTTGCTGAACCGGCCATCCGACGATGTATGTCCCGTACGAATAGTCGCCGAGCTTATTGTAAGCGCGAACGGCGGAGGGAATGCCACCGAGCCAGAGCGCCAGATAGGTGGTCGCGAGAGACCATAACGCTATCACGTGAATGGTAGCGGCCAAGCCCACAAGAACCAGAGCTACCATCCAGTGCAGGCGAAGGCGCGACCGATAATGATAGGCCGCCATCCCGAAAACGAAGGGAAACGTCAGGTCACCATAGAAAATGGAGATTGGAAGTAGCCGGCTTTTAACCAGTATGTAGAATAGAGCATAAGCAAGCAGAAAAGTTCGAAAGCGGCTTTCCCTGAATAGTCCGCAAAGTCCGACCATCATCAAGCCAACGTAACAAAAAATCTCGTACCACAGCGTCCACAGCGAACCGTTAGCCTCGTGGGGATAGGGATTGTTGGCGAAGCTCATTCCCGAGTGCTGAAGCCCAAGCATCAGAAATGACAAAACAGCCAGCGCCGGTACAATGCGGGAAGCACGAGCGAGAATGAAACCCACATTCGTTTGACGCTTGTTGAAGCTCTTAAGAATAAAGAAACCGGACAATCCGAAGAAGGCGTGAACTGAGATAGCGCCAAGCCCTAGCGGCTTGTCGCCCCAAGGCTCCCAGGTGCCCGGCCCCTGCGATAACGCAAACGAGTGCGAGACGATCACCGCTGATGCAGCAACCATCCGGATTAGATTGAAATTGTTGTCACGCCCCTCGGCGAGAGACTGAGCGGTTCGCAAGAAAAAGCCTCGATTGGCATAGCAAGTAATCGGAAGACTATGACATTCAATTGCTGATTCTTACTTAATGGGCGTTGCACATTGCGTCCGCTTTCCACCCAAAGCCGACATCTGTAGCGCAACGAAAAAGGCCGCAGGATCAATCCAGCGGCCTCATTCCGTTATAAGCGACGGCAAATTAGCGGATGCCGGCGATGGCCTGGTCGATCAACGTCTTGTCGCTAGCGCCGTCATGGCGCTCGGCAATGATCTTGGCAGCGGCCTTGCTGGCTGCATCGGCTGCGGAAGCGCGGAGCTGCTGAAGGGCGGTGCGCTCTTCGGCTGCGATCTTGTCCTCGGCCATGCGGGTGCGGCGCTCAACCAGCGCGGCGGCGTCTGCTTCGGCCTTGGCACGGATAGCGTCGGCCTCGTGCTGAGCGCGCTCGAGCATCGCCTTGGCGTCGCTCTCGGAGGCAGCGGCCTTGGCCTCATACTCGGCCTTGATCTTCTCGGCTTCGGCGCGGAGCGAAGCGGCTTCGTCCAGCTGCGCGCGAATGCCCGCGATCTTGCCGTCCAGCGCCTTGCCGATGGCGGCGGGCACCTTTTTCCACAGCATTATCGCGATGACGACCAGCATGGACAGGCCAACCAGCATGGTCGCGTCAAACCCAAGCGCCTTGGGATCGACGACGTGCTCGACGCCGGCTTCGACTTCGGTAGCCGCGAGGGCGTTGGCGGCATTAGCCACGGACAAGCTCCTGCTGCACGGCGGCGCGCGCCGTGCCTTCGTCGATGTTCAGACCAGCCACCCGGGCGACCATCGCCGACGTGGCTTCAGCCGCCACTGACTCGATCTCTGCCTGGGCCGAGCTGCGCGCTTCGGCGATCCGGCGCGAGGCTTCCTCGATCCGGGTGGCAGCGGCCGCATCGGCAGCCTTCACCCTGACTTCGGTGGCCTGCGCCGCAGCCGCCTTGGCCTCAGCGGCAACCCGCGCCGCGTCGGCACGGCTTCGGTCGAGGGCGGCACGATGATCGGCTTCGAGCCGGTCGGCCGTCTCACGAGCGGAAGCTGCAGTGGCAAGGTCGGCCGCGATCTGCGCGTCGCGCTTGTCGACGGTGCCCTGGATCTTGGGCACCATGCCGAGACCCACGATCAGGAAAAGCGCGCCGAAGCTGATCGCAAGCCAGAACAGCTGCGAGGCATAGATTTCAGCGATCTGATCGAATTGAGGCATCTTGGCCGTCCTTGCCCGTGTCCGTCCTGCTTACGCCTTGAGGTACAGCAGGATGGCGATGAGGAACGACAGCAGACCGAGAAGCTCGGCGGCCGCGAAGCCGATGAAGAGGCGGCCCTGCTGGCTGTCAGCAGCAGCCGGGTTACGCAGCGCGCTCTCAAGGAACGAACCGAAGACGTTGCCCACGCCGAGCGCGGCCATGCCGGCGCCGATAGCAGCGAGACCAGCACCGATCAGGGCAGCAGATTGAGCGTCCATGTGATTAAACTCCCTCTTATATTCTTTAGTGAAGATTGACCGCGTCGTTGAGATACAGCGACGTCAGAAGCGCAAAAACGTAGGCCTGGATCGCGGCGACCAGCAGCTCGAGGCCGCTGATGCCGATCATCAGGGCGAAGCTCGGAATGGCGACCAGCGGGGTCAGCACCGGGCTCGACAGGTTGACACCCTGAATCACGAAGCCGGCGAGCACCTTCAGCAGCACGTGGCCGGCGGTCATGGCGACAAACAGTCGCAGCGCCAGGCTGAACGGGCGGACCATGAAGGAGACGAATTCAACCGGAACGAGGATCGGAAGCATCCACCACGGCGCGCCGTGCGGCACGAACAAACTAAAGAAGTGGAAACCGTGCTTGGCGAAGCCGACCACCAGCACGATTGCGAACGACACGATCGCCAGCACCGCGGTAACGGTGAGATGGCTGGTGATGGTGAAGGGATGGACGCCGGGCACCACGCCGAAGGGCAGCAGCCCCAGCATATTGGCGAACAGAATGAAGATGAAAACGGTGAAGACGTAAGGGACGAACTTGCGGCCGGCGGGGCCGATGTTCTGGTCCATCATGCTGGTGATGAAGCCGGTCACGCCCTCGACCGCGGCCTGCCAGCGGCCGGGCACCAGCTCTCGCTTCATGCCGCCAAGCATGAACAGCCACACGGCGGCGAGCGTGAACAGCATCCACAGCGAGCTGTTGGTGAAGGCGATCGAGTGGCCCGCAATGCTCCAGTCATGGCCGAACAACGGTTCGACCTGGAACTGATGCATCGGATCGATCTTGCCCGATTCGGCGGCCACTAAAGGTCCCTCTTCCCGTTCGAATTCGACATCTTGATGATGCTCCAAAACCCGCTGGCGGTGCCAAGCACCATCAGCGTGATAAAGAGCGTCGGCCACGTTCCCAGCAGCTCGTCGAGGAGCCAGCCGATGAGCGTGCCGCCTACCAGGCCGCCAATCAGGGTGGCGAGAACCTTTTGCCCCAGTTGCTCGCTCGCATCCGGGGCCGGTCCAGTGCCGGTCCTGAGCGCTTCCTTCCGCTGTGCCTCGGCCAGCCTCTGTTCGAGGTGATCGAGACGGGCATCGGTCGGAAGCCTTTCGTCCTGCCGCTCGCTGTCTTCCGCCATAACCGTCTTCTTCTCCTGTGCGTGGCGGCGCTTCCGAATAAGGGAGGCGCACGGTCCCGCGTGTAGGCAAAGGGGCATGGCTGCGGAAAGCTCGCCAAGGCGCGGCCCCTTTAGCAGCGCAGGGCCTGAGGTCAACCGCTGCGAAGCCTGCACTTGCACCGCAGGCCTCGCTCCATAGCTGCTGGAGATGACCTCTCTTCCTGCCTTGCTGCTTGTCGCTGCCCCGGTCACGATCACCAGCGCCCCGGCCGACCTAGACTTTCGCTATGCCTGGTCAGGTGAGGCGCAGGCGGTGGCGGCCGTTGCGACGCGGTTCAAGGCCGATGCGGCAACGCGGAAGGCCGAGATGCTGCGGATGGCCAGTGCCGAGAGGGCGTTCCGGCGGGCAGCGAAGCTCGACAGGAACGGGCTTCAGTTTAGCCGCGAATGGAAGATCCTGGGGCAGAGCCCTGCCTTGTTGACATTGGTCAGCACCACGAGCAGCCACCCGGGGGGGGGGGGGCGCATCCGAACACCGACACCAAGGCGCTGTTGTGGGATCGGCGGGCGAACCGGGAGATCACCACCGGGGCCCTGCTGCAGGCCGGGAAGAGCTGGGCCGGGGCGATTCGGCAGCCGTTCTGCGTCCTCCTCGACCGCGAGCGGGTGAAGCGGCGGCAAGGACCAGTGACCGGAGACAATTGGACAGCGAAGTGCCCGGCGCCGAAGGAGCTTACCGTCGCCCTTGCCGATCAGAATCGCAACGGCAGCTTCGACCATGTGGTGGTCACTGCCGATGCTTATGTCGCCGGCCCTTATGCAGAGGGCGCATACACGATCACCCTGCCGCTTACCGCTGCCATGCTGGCTCGCCTGAAGCCCGCCTTTAGCGCTGGGTTCGAGCCTTAGCCGCCTGTGCAGTAATCCGGCACCGGTACGGGCTGTCCGGCCGCGCGTGTGCGCCATTGGCCGTCCGCGAGCATGTAGCGCTCGCCGACCGCCACCCGGGCGAGCAGGGTGCACCCCGCGGTGATGCCGACTTCCTGCGGGCTTACTCCTCGGCGCTGCGCCAAGTCTGAGTAGAGCGCGCGGCGGCGAATGTTCAGCGCTTCGGTCTGCGAGCGCGCTTGCGCCACGGGCTGCGCCTGCGGATAGCCGAGATAACCGTCGAACCGCTCGCCCACGTGCCCCGCCGCGCGGGCATCGAAATACGCGCTCTGCGCTGCTGCCGCGCCCGCGACCGCGAGCAGCGCCACCCCCGCCCAGCGGATCATCGCTGCCCCGCGGTGCCCGGTGTGGTCGCGGGCCGCTGCGGAAAGGCCTCCGGGTTCTGGTTGATCAGCGTGTCGACATCGCGTTGCATCCGCACCAGCACTTCCTGGCGGATCGCGACGTTGAGGTTGATCTCGATCGGCTTCTCGGGCGTGCGCACGTTGACGCAGCCAGTGAGCGCGAGCCCAAGCGGCAGGGCGACCAGGAGCGGTCTTCTCATTGGCGGTTCCTTACAGGGGTGACTTCTTCTTCGACGGGGGTCTGGGTCTGCGTCGTGTCTTCTTCGCGGCGGCGCACTTCGGTGACGATGCCGGGGATGTTTCCGAGCGGCCGGTCGAGGGTGGTGTCGATCAGCGCGCGGGGATCGCGCAGTGATTTGGCGGTGCCGATCAGCGCACGGAAAGGCCCGCGAATCGAGACGTTGAACTTCAAAGGGATCCGCCCGACGAAGCGGCTGATCAGGCGCTGCGTGCCGTTGGTGCCGGCAAGGCCAACGCCGTCAATTACCAGCGTCGTGCCGAACTCACCCGCCAGATCGCCATCGAGACGGATGATCATCGACCGGAAGCGCAGGTCGCGGAGGGCGTTGAAGGCAAGGTTGCCGGCGGTGCCCAGGTTCGCCTTGTTCACCGCCCCATTGTAGGAGAGCCGGCCACCGGGCTCGCGGCTGTCGAGCCGCCCGCCGACGATCCGTCCACCATTCTCGTCAAAGATCATCGGCAGCACGCCGTCAAAGCGGCCTTCCGCCTTGATGTCGTTGAAGCCGAAGCTGTTGACAAACATGTTGGCGTCGAGCCCGCGCACTTCGAACGTCAGCCGCTTCGGGCTTGGCCGGCCAAGATTGAGCACGGTTTCGCGAAGGATCAGCTCGCCGCCCATGAAGGGCCAACGGCCGGCTTGGATGCGGACCAGCTGGCCGGGCAGCAGCTGGTAGGTGATGACCCCATTTTCGACCAGAATACCGGGATTGATGGTGGCGACGTTGACGGTCTGTCCCGGCGCGGTCTCAAGCCCGAGAAGATTAGTAAAGCGGATGGTGCCGCTAAGCCCCGTGATGGGACCGAAGGCGGCGGCAAGATCGATATTGGTGGTCGAGAACTCACCCGTCGACGTGACCTCTCCGGTGCCATTCCAGGCGATCTGCCCCTGCCCGGTCACGGTCCCGTTGACGAGCGCGACCACCCCCTCGGTCAGGCGGGTGATCATTTCTGGCTGCAGCCCGTTTTGCGCAAAGCGAAGTCCCGGCACATCAAGGGTTGCATTGCCGGTTCCACGTCCCAGAGCATGGCGGATGGAGACGTTGGTGACCAAGGCACCGGTTCCGGGATGCCGCAGCGATCCGCCGGCGCGGATGTCGTTGCTGGCGAGGCTGAAGGTCAGGTCATTTGACCGCAGCGGATAGAAGCGCGGTTCTGGCGAGCCGATATCGCTGGCGGTCGCCGCAGCGTTCACCGTTAATCGGTTGCGGTAGTAGAGCCAGCGGCCATCGGCTTCGCTCAGCTTGATCGGCACCCGGCCGATGGTCGCATCGGCACGGGCGAAAGTGCCGCTGACGCCGCTTCCCTGGAATGTCCCTTTCAGATCACCCGCGTTGAGCAAGATCGGAGCCTCCGGATTGCCGAGCCGGGCCGCGACGGCCGTGAACTCGAACCCGCGCGAACCGACCAGCGCCCCCCGGGCGGCGCGGGCAGCGAAGGGAGAAGAGCCGAGACGACCGTTCAACGCCAGGTTGCGGGTGAACGCCCGCACAGCGACGTCGCCATCCGGCTGCCGGAACACCACAGCCTGGCCAACCGCGCAGACTGGAACCTGGGTCCGCCCGAGTTGAAGCGCCCCAAGCCGTAGGGATGCGAAGGAGACGGGAACGCAGCCTTGCCCAAAGGCGAGCCGCTGGCCCGGGCCGATCGTCCCACTGACCGGCACGCGCAGACCCGCGATCCGCCCCCCCGAAACTGGTCCGTCGAGCAGCGCCACCGTCTCAATTCTGGTCCCGCCGCTGCCCTGCGCAACAAAGCGCACCGGATCGAGCGCCAGCCTTGCGCCGTTCGCGGTATAGGGCTGCATGACCAACCGGCCGCTCACAGCGCCGCCGCCGCGCGGCATGGATAGCGCGAGATCGCCGCTGGGGAGCCCCCCGCCCGCAGTGCGGACCCGTCCGTCGACACGCAGCCGGTTCGTCGGCCAATAGTAGGTGATCCCGTCCCCGCCCCCTCCGACCTGGATTCGGGCACCTGACGCGCTCTGCACATCGGCAGTCTCGACCCGCACCGCGCCGCCGCCCGCGACGTTGACTAGACGCAGCTTGCCCGACGCACTCATGGCGCGGGTGGCGCGCTCGAAGCTCGCGCGAATGGCGTTTGCGATGGGCTCGAGCGGCGTGCCGCTTACGCCACCGAGCGCCGCGGTCAGCGGGCCTGTCAGGCTGGAATCGAGGTCGACGCCGTTTGCGCCGTAATCGGCAACCAACGTGATCTGCCCGCGCTCGGCATTGAGGAGATAATCGCCATTCAGCCGGGTCCGTGCGGCGGTCAGTTGCGCCATCCGTGCGCCGGCCGCGCTTAGCTTCACGGATCCGAGGATCTGCGTCGGCTGCCCGCCGAAAGTGAGGTCGGCATTGAAGCGGTCGAGCCGGTTCACCCCGGCGGCGAGCGCCATCGCGCTCATCCGACCGCGCCCGTTGAAGCGGTCGAAGCCTTCGGAGAAGCGGCTGTCGATGTCCAAACGCGGCTGCGCGATGGCAATGTTACTCGCCGGGCAGGCAAAGTTCGCCGCGCTCAGCGGTCCGCTCACCTGCGGGCGGCGAGCGGCGACCGACACCGCAAGGGCCGCCCGCATACCGGTCAGCGTGCAGCGTCCGGCATCGAGACTGGGCGAGGCGGCGGCAAGCCGGCCCTTGAACCCGCCCGTCAGCTTGCCCTCGCCTTCGATCGCCACGCCGATCGGACCGTAGGGCGTCGCAACGGCAATCGAGGTATTGGCAAGATCGACGCTGATGTCTGGTAGCGAGAAAGGCTTGCCCGACGGCGGCGGAAGCAGCCGATCGACCTGTCCCCAACTGACGCGGCGGCCCACTACCCGCCCGTGCAGACGAACGCCGCGCGCGACCACACGGTAGAATTCGACTTGTCCGTTCCACTTGATCCGCATCTGGATCTGCGCAAGCCGGGCGGTGAGGTCCGGGCGGCGAGGATCGCCGATGACGAGGTTCGACACCTGCTGGGTGCGCAGCCCGATTCGGTCGAGCTTGAAGGTCGCTTGCACCCCCCGCTTTTCGAGCTCACGCTGGAGGATGTTGGAGGCAATCGGCCGACGCTGGCTCCACAGCACGAGCGCGGCGACGACCAGCAGGATAAGGAGAGCGACGAGCACGAAGCCGAGCAGGCGCGGCAAGCGACGACGGCGGCGCGATGCAACGGCCTCCGCTTCCTCCTCGTCGCTACTGGCCGTCGTCTCTTCCGCCACTGGCCATCAAACCTTCGTTATCCAAGACCGTTCCGCAAGCGACATGTTGCATGCCGCGACCGTCGGACATAGCTTGCAGCACATGGGCGACAAGCCGAATGGCGCCGATGGGCATCGCGCGCGCTTTCGGCATCGGCTGCTGGACGGCGGTGGCGACGCATTGCTCGACCACGAGCTGGTTGAATATCTGCTGACTCTTGCCATTCCGCGCCGTGACACCAAGTGGCGGGCGGACAATTACCCGGCAAGATGGGTGAGTTCGGCAAGGACACGTCGCTCGGCCGCGCTGGACAGCCGGCGGAGCTTGCCGCGCACTATGTCCTGCTTGCGTCAGACGAGAGCAGCTTCACCACCGGCACGGTGATCGGGCATGGCAGCGGGGGCAGTCCGTAAGGCTACTTGCGCGGGTCCCGGCGGCTCGCAACAGTGCGCCGGTGAAGATCAGGCGCATCATGTTCGTCGGCCAAGCGGGGTCGGGCAAAAGCACGCTTGCCCGCGCGGTTGGCGATGTCACCGGCCTTCCCGTCGTCCATATCGATCGCATCCATTGGCAACCGGGCTGGGTCGGGCGCAGCAAGGCCGAGAAGACGCGTATGTGCCTCGAAGCCGAAGCTGGCGAGCGGTGGATCTTCGAAGGCGGCCACAGCGTAACCTGGCCTAGCCGCCTTGCCCGCGCCGACCTGCTGGTGTGGCTGGATCGGCCGGTCGGACTTCGCCTGTGGCGCGTGCTGAAGCGCGCCGTCACCCAGCTTGGCCACACCCGGCCCGACATGGCCGACGGCTGCCCGGAACGGCTCGGGTCGCTTCCCGAGTTCGTCCACTATATCGTGACGACCGCCCGCTCGCAGCGGCGCAAGATCAGGCGGCTGGCAAAGTCCGCCACCTGCCCCGTTCGCCACCTCACCTCCGATGCGGACGCCTCCGCCCTTGTCGAAGAACTGCGCCTTCAGTTCGCCACGAAATCCGTGTAGGCGCGCGCCCATGCTGACTATCAACGGAATCACGGTTCGCCTTGGCGGGCGGACCATCCTCGACCGTGCCACCGCCACCATTCGGCCGAAGAGCCGCGTCGGGCTGATCGGCCGCAATGGCGCCGGCAAGTCGACTCTGATGAAGGTGATGATTGGCCAGCTAGAAGCCGACGACGGCGAGATCGAGATGCCTAAGCGCACGCGGCTCGGCTACATCGCGCAGGAAGCGCCAAGCGGCGACGCGACCCCGTTCGACACGGTGCTCGCGGCCGATACCGAGCGCGCTGAGCTGATGCTGGCTGCCGAGGATTACAGCGACATGGACCGCCTCGGCGAGGTGCACGAGCGGCTGCTCGCGATCGATGCCTATGGCGCGCCGTCGCGCGCGTCGAAAATCCTGCTCGGCCTCGGCTTCGACGAGGAGATGCAGGCTCGCCCGCTCGACAGCTTTTCGGGCGGCTGGAAGATGCGCGTGGCGCTTGCCGCCCTGCTCTTCTCCGAACCCGACATCCTGCTGCTTGACGAGCCGTCGAACCACCTCGACCTCGAAGCGACCCTGTGGCTAGAAAACTTCCTCAAGGATTATGCGGGAACGCTGGTGGTCATCAGCCACGAGCGCGACCTTCTCAACAACGTCGTCGACACCATCCTTCACGTTGATGGCGGCCGGCTGACGCAATATGCTGGGGGCTACGACGACTTCGAGCGGCAGCGGGCCGAACGCGCGGCGCAGCTTGCGGCGGCCAAGGCCAGTCAAGACGCCCAACGCGCCCGTCTGCAGGACTATATCGCGCGCAACTCGGCCCGCGCCTCGACCGCCAAGCAGGCGCAGAGCCGGGCGAAGATGCTGGCCAAGATGCAGCCAATTGCCGCGATGGCCGAGGATCCCTCACTCAGCTTCGCTTTCCCTTCCCCAAGCGAGCTCAAGCCGCCGCTGATCACGCTGGAGATGGCGGCGGTCGGCTACAGCGACACGCCGATCCTGCGAAAGCTGAACCTTCGCATCGATCCAGACGACCGTATTGCGCTGCTTGGCCGCAACGGCAACGGCAAGACCACGCTGGCGCGGCTGATTGCCGCGCAGCTCGCGCCGATGGAAGGCTCGATAGTCGCCACCGGCAAGATGCGGGTCGGCTATTTCACCCAGTATCAGGTCGAGGAACTGCACGGCGACGACACGCCGCTTCAGCACATGAGCCGGGCCATGGAGGGCCACTCCCCCGCCGCGATCCGGGCGCAGCTCGGCCGCTTCGGCTTTTCGGGCGACAAGGCAACCACCGTCACCTCGAAGCTGTCGGGCGGCGAACGCGCGCGGCTGGCGCTGGCGCTGATCACCCGCGAGGCGCCACACCTCCTCATTCTTGACGAGCCGACCAACCACTTGGACGTCGATGCCCGCGAAGCGCTGGTTCAGGCGCTCAACGAATATGATGGCGCCGTTATCCTGATCAGCCACGATCGCCACATGGTCGAGCTCACCGCCGACCGGCTGGTGCTGGTCGATGACGGCAAGGCGGTCGACTATACCGGCAGCATCGAGGATTACATCGACTTCGTGCTTGGTCGGAACCAGCCCAAGGCTGACGCGAAGCCCAAGGCGGCCAAGGGCAGCAAGGCCCGCGAGGACGCCAAGGCGCTGAAGAAGGCGACCGACGAGGCTGAAAAGGAAAGCCTGCGCCTCGCCGAACAACGCTCGGAACTGGACCGCGCGATGTTCAATCCATCGGGCGCCGATCCACAATATGCGCGCCTTTCGATGAGCGAGCTGTCGAAGCGACGGGCCAAGGTCGCCGCCGCACTGGAGGAAGCCGAAGCACGCTGGATGGCGCTGGCCGAAAAGCTGGAACGCGAAGCCGCCTGATTGCTGCTTCGGCCCGCCCCTGCTAGCGGGCGCGGCCATGGTTCCTCGCTACTCACGCCCCGCCATGACCGCCATCTGGGCGGCCGAAAATCGCTTTCGCATCTGGTGGGACATCGAAGTCTTTGCCGCAGAGGCAATGGGCGAGATCGGGATGATCCCGCAGGAGGATGCCGCCAAGATCGTCGAGGCGCATGGCCGCGGGGTGATCGACCCCGTCGACGTGCCCGCGATCGATGCGATCGAGGCAGTCACCAAGCATGACGTCATCGCCTTTCTAACTTGGGCCGGCGAGAAGCTTGGCGACGAGCGCCGCTGGCTCCACCAGGGCATGACCAGCAGCGACGTCCTCGACACGGCGCTTGCGGTGCAGCTGGCGCAGGCGAGTGACATCCTGATCGACGACCTGAAGCAGCTGTTGGCGGTGCTGGAACGTCGGGCATTCGAGCATAAGCTCACCCCCACCATCGGCCGCAGCCACGGCATCCATGCCGAGCCGGTAACCTTTGGCCTCAAGCTCGCCCAGGCGCATGCCGAGTTCGCCCGCAACTTGAAGCGCCTCGAAGCCGCACGCGAGGAGATCGCGACCTGCGCCATTTCGGGCGCCGTCGGCACCTTCGCCAACATCGATCCGCGGGTCGAGGAGCATGTGGCGAAGCGGCTAGGCCTGACGCCGGAGCCGACCTCGACGCAGGTCATCCCGCGCGATCGCCACGCCATGTTCTTCGCGACGCTGGGCGTGATCGCGTCCAGCATCGAGCGGCTAGCGACCGAGGTCCGTCACCTGCAGCGTACCGAAGTACTCGAAGCGGAGGAATATTTCTCGCCCGGCCAGAAGGGCTCGAGCGCAATGCCGCACAAGCGCAATCCGGTGCTGACCGAAAACCTCACCGGCCTTGCCCGTCTGGTGCGCAGCGCGGTCACTCCGGCGCTGGAGAACGTCGCACTGTGGCATGAGCGGGACATCAGCCATTCGAGCGTGGAGCGCTTTATCGGGCCCGACGCCACCATCACCCTCGACTTCGCACTGGCACGGCTGACCGGCGTTATAGACAAGCTGCTGGTCTATCCGGAGCGGATGCAGAGGAACCTCGATCGCATGGGCGGGCTGGTCCACTCGCAGCGGGTGCTGCTGGCCCTCACCCAGGGCGGGCTCAGCCGCGAGGATGCCTATGCCAAGGTCCAACGCAACGCGATGAAGGTATGGGAATCGGACGGCTCCCTATCGCTGCTCAACCTCCTCAAGGCCGATCCCGAAGTCACCGCCGTGCTGCCAGCCAACAAGCTCGAGGAGAGCTTCGATCTCGGCTACCACTTCCGCCAGATCGACGCGATCTTCAACCGCGTGTTCGGCCGCTCCGCTTAGCGCCTACGGGCCGGCTGCAGCTTCGGCTTCAGCTCGTCATACATCGTCTCGACAAAGCGCGTCGGTGAGATGAAGCCGTTGGTCGCGACCTTGCCGTCGTAAGCGGAGGTCGGACGCAAGGCGATCACCTGGGCCTTGCTGCGGCCGCCGCGGATGCCTGTGGCGACCTTGGCGCGGATGTCGACCAGCATCGCATGGTAGGCCTGAAGGTCCTCGCGCGTCGCAACCGGACCGTGGCCGGGGATGACCTTGCCGCCAGGCTTAACGATGCCAAGGCCGGTTTTAGCGGCCGCGATCATCCCATCGATCGAGCCGCCGCTTTCGCGATCGATGAAAGGATAGGTCGCCTTGAAGAAGAAGGTGTCGCCCATGTGGAGGACGTTGGCGCCCGTCCAGTAGACCAGCGAGTCGCCATCTGTGTGCGCATTGTCGACATGCACCACCTGAAGCTGGTCGCCGTTTAAGTGGAAATTCACTCCGCGCGCAAAGGTCACCACTGGAAGTCCTGCCTTCGGCGTGGCCTTCAGCGTCCGGTTCATCTGCTTGGAAAAGGTATCGACACTCATCCTGCGCCGGACATTGTCGTGCGCGACGATCACCGCCCCGGCGCGACCGAACGCCTCGTTGCCGCCAGTGTGATCGCCGTGCCAGTGCGTGTTGATGACAAAGCGGACGGGATCGGGATCGACCGACTTCACTGCCGCTTCGATCTTTGGCACCAGCGGCGCAAACTGGTCGTCGATGATGACATTGCCATCCTCGCCAAAGCTGAGACCGATGTTGCCGCCGGCGCCGAACAGCACCGCAACGCCGGGCGCGATGCGCTCGACCTTCACCTCAACCTTGGAAAAGTCCTGCTGCGCTGCAGCGGGCGTAGCGATCGTGGCGGCAAGTAGAAGGCTCAAGCGGCGCATGGTGAAACTCCCCTGATGCGCTACTTGTAACCAAGACATCGCCGCGGTCCAGCGGACCTTAGCCTAGGGCATCCTTGATCCGCGCGAAGAAGCTCTTCGAGTTGGGGCACTCCTCGCCGGTCTCGGTCTCCCGGAACTGGCAGAGGATTTCCTTCTGCTTGGCCGAAAGCCTGGTGGGCGTTTCGACCAGCACGCGGGTGACCATGTCACCGCGGCCGCGACCGTTCAGGAGGGACATGCCGCGCCCTCGCATCCGGAGGGTCTCGCCCGACTGAATGCCGGCGGGAATCTTCACCTCGACCTTTTCACCGTCGATACCAGGCACGGTGATCGAGCCGCCAAGCGCTGCAGTGGTAAAGCTGACCGGGCATTCCGCGATCAGGGTGGTGCCCTCACGGCTGTAGATCGGGTGACGCTTCAAGTGAACGAACAGGTAAAGGTCGCCGCGTGGCGCGCCGCGCACACCGGCCTCGCCTTCGCCGGCGACGCGAATTCGGGTGCCTTCGTCGACCCCAGCCGGCACCTGGATCGTCAGCGCGCGGCGCTTCAGCGTACGGCCCTCGCCCTGACACTCCGGGCATGGGTCGGCGATGGTGACGCCGTGGCCGTAACAGGTCGGACAGCTGCGCTCGACCACGAAGAAGCCTTGCTGGGCGCGGACCTTGCCGGCGCCGCCGCAAGTGTTGCAGCGGTCGGGCACGCCAGCGCCGCGGGCACCGTCGCCCTCGCACGGCTCGCATGGCGCCATGGTCTCGATGTCGATGGTCGCCGACTTGCCCGCGAAGCATTCTTCCAGTGTCAGTTCGAGATCGTAGCGCAGGTCCGCACCACGCGCGGCATTTTGCCGCCCGCCGCCGCCGCGCGGATCCATGAACTCGCCGAAGATTGACGAGAAGATGTCGGAGAAGTCGGGGCCACCGCCGCCGAAGCCGCCGCCTGCCCCGCCGTTCTGGAAGGCGGCATGACCAAAGCGGTCGTAAGCAGCGCGCTTTTGCGGATCCTTCAGGCAATCATAGGCCTCGTTCAATTGCTTGAACTTGGCTTCGCGCTCGGCACACCCGCCGTGGCGATCGGGATGGTTCTCCATCGCAAGGCGGCGGTAAGCAGCCTTGATGGTCTTGTCGTCGGCGCCGCGCTGGACGCCGAGCAACTCGTAATAATCTACATGGACGGTCATGACGCAACCTCAAGCCGTCGTCCCTGCCGAGGCGGGCTCAGCAGGGACGACGTAAACATTACGCCTTCTTGTCTTCGTCGACTTCGGAATATTCCGCGTCGACCACTTCTTCGTCCGACGCCTGAGCGTTCTCGGCCGTGTCGGCCTGAGCCTGATTGGCCCCGCCGCCCTGCTGGCTTTCATAGATCGCCTGGCCGAGCTTCATCGCGACCTGGGTCAGTGCATTGGTCTTGGTGGTCATGGCGTCAGGATCGCCGCCCTCGATTGCCGTCTTGGTTTCGGCAATCGCGGTTTCGATCTCGGTCTTCACCTCAGCCGACACCTTGTCGCCATGCTCGGCAAGCTGCTTCTCCGTCGAGTGAACAAGGCTTTCGGCGTTGTTCTTCGCCTCGGCCGCGGCACGCCGCTTCTTGTCGTCTTCGGCGAACTGCTCGGCTTGCTTGACCATGTTCTCAATGTCGGAGTCCGAAAGACCGCCCGACGCCTGAATGCGGATCTGCTGCTCCTTGCCGGTGCCCTTGTCCTTGGCGGACACGTTGACGATGCCGTTGGCGTCGATGTCGAAGGTGACCTCGATCTGCGGCACGCCGCGCGGCGCCGGGGGGATGCCGACGAGATCGAACTGGCCGAGGATCTTGTTGTCCGCGGCCATTTCGCGCTCACCCTGGAAAACCCGGATGGTTACGGCGTTCTGGTTGTCGTCGGCCGTCGAGAAGACCTGGCTCTTCTTGGTCGGGATCGTCGTGTTGCGATCAATCATCCGGGTGAACACGCCGCCGAGAGTCTCAATGCCGAGCGACAGCGGAGTTACGTCGAGCAGCAGGACGTCCTTGACGTCGCCCTGCAGCACGCCGGCCTGGATCGCCGCGCCGATTGCGACCACTTCGTCCGGGTTGACGCCGGTGTGCGGTTCCTTGCCGAAGAACTCCTTCACGACCTCACGCACGCGCGGCATGCGGGTCATGCCGCCGACCAGCACGACCTCATCGATCGCCGAAGCGTCAAGACCAGCGTCCTTGAGCGCCTTCTTGCAGGGCTCGAGCGTGCGGTTGATGAGGTCTGCGACCAGCTTCTCGAGGTCGGCGCGGCTGATCGTCTCAACCAGGTGCAACGGGGTGGTCTGGCCACCTTCCATGCGGGCGGTGATGAAGGGCTGGTTGATCTCGGTCGTCTGAGCCGACGACAGCTCGATCTTGGCCTTTTCCGCGGCTTCCTTGAGGCGCTGAAGCGCGAGACGATCCTTGCGGAGGTCGATGCCTTCCTTGGCCTGGAACTTGGCCGCCAAATGCTCGACGATCTTGGCGTCGAAATCCTCGCCGCCGAGGAAGGTGTCGCCGTTGGTCGACTTCACCTCGAACACGCCGTCGCCGATCTCCAGCACCGACACGTCGAAGGTGCCGCCGCCAAGATCGTAGACCGCGATCGTCTTGCCGTCGTTCTTCTCAAGCCCGTAGGCGAGAGCCGCGGCGGTCGGCTCGTTGATGATGCGCAGCACTTCAAGACCCGCGATCTGGCCGGCGTCCTTGGTTGCCTGGCGCTGCGCGTCGTTGAAGTAAGCGGGAACGGTAATCACCGCCTGCGTGACCGTCTCACCGAGGTAGGCCTCGGCCGATTCCTTCATCTTCTGCAGCGTGAAGGCGCTGATCTGCGACGGGCTGTAGTCTTGCCCACCGGCATTGACCCAGGCATCGCCGTTCTGGCCCTTGACGATCTTGTACGGGACCAGCTCGGTGTCCTTCTTGGTCACCGGGTCGTCGAAGCGGCGGCCGATCAGGCGCTTCACCGCGAAGATGGTATTGTCGGGATTGGTGACCGACTGACGCTTGGCCGGCTGGCCGATCAGACGCTCGCCATCCTTGGTGAAGGCGACCACCGACGGAGTGGTGCGCGCGCCTTCGGCATTCTCGATGACCTTGGGCTTGCCGCCCTCCATCACCGCAACGCAGCTGTTGGTCGTGCCGAGATCGATCCCGATCACTTTTGCCATATTCTTCTACCCTTTCACTCGCCCCCGGACGCCCTTCTCGAAAGGCACGTCCGTGTCATGTTTCGTCGGCGATATAGGTAGGGTCGAAACGGCGACAAGGAGTCAGTGTTGCAGAGATGCAATACGGCCGTGCGAACAGCATTGAAGCGGCGGAACCTATTGGTCCCGTTCGCTTAGACCATCGCCATCCCGCCGTTCACGTGCAGCGTCTGGCCGGTGACGTAACCGGCTTCGCGGCTCGCGAGATACACCACCGCGGCAGCGACATCCTCGCCGCTACCCATCGCACCGCTAGGGATCTTCGACAGGATAGCGGCCCGCTGCGCATCGTTCAGCGCGTCGGTCATCGCCGAGGTCATGAAGCCCGGCGCGACGCAGTTCACCGTAATGTTGCGGCTGGCGAGCTCCTGCGCTGCAGCCTTGCTCATGCCAACGAGACCGGCCTTGGAAGCGACGTAGTTGGCCTGACCCGGGTTGCCGGTCTGGCCGACAACCGAAGTCACGCTGACGATGCGCCCGAAGCGAGCCTTCATCATCGGCTTGGCGGCCGCGCGCATCAGGCGGAACGCGGCTTCGAGGTTGATCGCGATGACGCTTGCGAACTCCTCGTCCTTCATGCGCATCAGGAGGTTGTCGCGGGTGACGCCGGCGTTGTTGACGAGGATGTCGAGCTTGCCGCCGAGCGCCTCTACCGCTTGCGGAACGAGTTGGTCGACCGCGGCGCCGTCGGACAGGTTGCAGGGTAACGCCACATGGTCGTCGCCGAGCCCGGCGCGGAAGCTTTCGAGCTTGTCGGCATTGGACCCGCTCACCGCGAGCCGAGCGCCCTGGGCGGCGAGCGCCTTGGCGATGGCGCTGCCGAGCCCGCCGCTGGCGCCCGTTACGAGCGCGGTCATTCCTTCGAGCGAAAACATCATGCAATCTCCTTGGCGAGGGCTTCGACGTCTTCCATCGTCACCACGCTCGTGATTCTGGCGTCGGGCGCGATGCGCTTGACGATCGCGCCGAGCACCTTGCCGCCGATCTCGACAAACTCGACGACGCCAGCCGCGCTCATTTCCTGAATGCTCTCGCGCCAGCGGACCATGCCGGTGACCTGCTCGACCAGCAGCTCGCGAATGCGGGATGGATCGGTAACCGGCGCGGCGATTACATTTGCGTAGAGCGGCACTGCCGGTGCCTTGATGTCGGTGCTGCCGAGTGCGTCGGCCATGACGTCGGCGGCGGGCTGCATCAGCGGGCAGTGGAACGGTGCCGACACCGGCAGGAGCACCGCACGCTTGGCGCCGTGATCCTTGGCGATGGCGACCGCCCGCTCGATCGCGCTGCGATGACCCGAGATCACGACCTGGCTTGGATCATTGTCGTTGGCGACCGTGCACACATCGCCCTCAGCCGCGGCGGACGCGATTGCCTGCGCCTTGTCGAGGTCGGCACCAAGCAGCGCAGCCATTGCCCCGACGCCGACCGGCACCGCCGCCTGCATTGCCTGCCCGCGCTTCTTCAGCAGCCGCGCCGTCGTCGCGAGATCGAAGCTCCCGGCCGCACACAGCGCGCTATATTCGCCAAGGCTGTGGCCAGCGACAAAGTTCGCCTTCGAGGCCAGATCGATCCCAAGCGTCCGAAGCACCGCAATGCTGTGCGCCATGATCGCTGGCTGCGCGTTTTCGGTGAGCGTCAGATCGGCTTCCGGACCTTCGATCATCAGCTTGAAGAGATGCTGCCCAAGCCCCTCGTCTACCTCGGCGAACACATCCTTAGCCGCGCGGCTTGCGCCGCATAGCGCCGAGCCCATGCCGACCGACTGGCTGCCCTGACCCGGAAAGATGAATGCGCGCATGAACTACCCCTAGATTGCGAGGCGCGGGTTAGGCCGGGTGCCGCCGATTGCCAAGCGTGGATGGCGGTGCAACGAAGCGAAGCATGATCGAGATCGCCGAGCAATTGCCGCTGCCGCCCGCGCCACCGCCGCCCTCGCGGCGCCTCGGCCCGGTGATGAGCCTGGCGATGGTGGTCGGAACGGTGATCGGGTCGGGCATCTATGTGCTGCCGGCGACGATTGCGCCCTATGGCGCCAACATCCTGTTCGCCTTTGCCATCGCAATCCTCGGCACGTGCTGCTTGGCACTGTCGCTGGCGCGGCTGGCGCGCAGGCTGCCCGGTGGTCCGTACGCCTATATCGCCGCGGCATTCGGTGATCGCGCGGCGTTCGTTACCCTGTGGAGCTATGTCGTCTCTCAATGGACAGCGGTGGCGGCGGTGGCGATCGCGGCGATGGGCGCGCTCGGCCATGTTTTTCCAGCCATTGCGTCGGGATGGCCGCTCGCCTTTGCCGCGTGCGGAGCAATCGTCGGCATGGTGCTGGTGAACATTACCGGTGCGCGCTCGACCGGCGTGGTGCAGGTGACCGCCACCCTGATCAAGATCGTGCCCCTGCTACTCGTCGCGGTGCTGGTGCTGATGCGGCTGGTGACGGGGCCGGCGCTGGAGCCGCTCGCCCCCGTGCCGCTTAGCGTCGGCGCAACTGTCTCTGCCTGCGCGCTGATGCTGTTTGCCTTCACCGGCTTCGAAGCCGCGGCAGTGACCGCCAACGTCACCGAAGATGCGGGTGACGTTGTGCCGGGTGCCACCATTCGCGGCACCGTGCTGGTGGCGCTGCTCTATCTCGTGGCAACGGTAGCCGTGCTGTGGCTGCTACCAAGCGCTGAAGCCGCGTCCTCGCAGGCACCGTTCGCCGATGCCATCACCCCTGCCTTCGGCAACGTTGCGGGCAACTTCGTTGCAATCGTCGCGGCGGTGAGCGCGCTGGGGGCCGGAAACGCCATCATCTTGCTGGCGACCGAGATCGCGCGCGCAATGGCCAATGCGGGCGACCTCCCGCCCTTCTTCAAGCGGACCAACCAGGCGGGCGTCGCGTCAGGTTCGTTGCTCGTTGCCGCAGGCGTCGCCATCCTGCTCGTGATCGCGAGTGTCAGTGACAGCTTCGTCGCGGTGTTCACCTTTGTCGCTCTGGTCTCGGCGGTGTCGGCCTTGGTGCTTTACCTGATCTGCGCGGCAGCGGCATTGAAGCTTCGGCTCGAGGCACCGGCGGTGGCCGTGATCGCCATCCTCTATGCGATTGCGATGTTCGTCGGCGCGGGGCTGGAAGCGACCTTGTGGGGCGGTGCGCTTGCGCTCGCCGGGCTGCCGATCCGATGGTTCAGCCGCCGCTCAAGCGAGGCTTAGCCTTTCCCCATCAGCGCCAGCACTTCTTTGCGGCTGCGTTCGTCGGAGCGGAAGGTACCCATCATCCGGCTGGTGGTCATGATGACGCCCGGCGTGTTCACCCCGCGTGCGGTCATGCAGGCGTGCGTCGCCTCGATCACCACCGCCACGCCCTTGGGCTGAAGGTGCTCGCAGATGCAGTCGGCGACCTCGGCGGTCAGGCGCTCCTGCACCTGCAAGCGCCGGGCGAAGCCGTGCAGCACGCGCGCCAGCTTGGAGATGCCCACCACCCGCGTGTTGGGCAGATAGGCGATGTGCGCCTTGCCGATTATCGGCGCCATGTGGTGCTCGCAATGCGACTGGAACGGGATGTCCTTCAGCAGCACGATCTCGTCATAGCCGCCGACTTCCTCGAACGTGCGGTACAGATGCGCGGCAGGATCCTCGGCATAGCCGCGGGCATATTCCTTCCACGCGCGGGCGACGCGCGCGGGCGTGTCGAGCAGGCCCTCGCGGGCGGGATCGTCGCCGGCCCAGCGGATCAGCGTCCGCACCGCCTCGGCCACGTCATCAGGAACAGGGAGCTTGGGCGGCGTCGCAACAAGGTAGCCGTCGTCGGGAGTGTCAGACATGGGCGACGAGTTCCTTCTGGATGTCGGCAGCGACGGCCTGCGCCTGGTGCCGAATATCGGGCACGGCGACGATTTCCCAATAGCGACCTTTGGCCAGCGGGCCGAGCGCCCAGACTTCGTTGCCAGCCCGGCTGTGGCTATCGACGTCGAGTCCCATGGAGAAGGCATCGGTCCTGACCACTCCCTCTTCGAGCAAGCCGCGCAGCAGCGGGTCCGCTGTGCGGCGAAGGTCGCCGAGCGGTCCGGTGCAGTTGAAGACAGCGCCGACCTCGCGCGCCGCCTCGCGGCCGTCACGCCGAGCGATCGCTACCCTGAGCTTATCGCGGTCTGCTTCCATCCGGCTAACCCGGCCGGCGACGATCTCGAGCCGTCCGGCAGCGATTAAATCCTTGAGCTGCTCGGCTACCTGCGGCGCGATGCGATGGCGATGGACGTCCCACCACGGCCGCGCGTGCCGCATGAAGCGGCGTTGCTCGTGCTCACCTAGCTGCTGCCAGATCGCGTGGGTGTGCGGCCGCAGCGCGTCTACCGCGGCGCGGAAACCGACTTCGGCTGAGCGGCGGCGCAGCGAGCGCCATAGCGCGATAACATTGCCTTGCGGCACCGCGTCCAGCGACACCGGTGCGGGCGCCTGAGGCGGGTGCACGTGCGGACGAGGAATGAGGCCGCGCCGCGACAGAGCGGTGATGCGACCCTCGTGTCCCGCTGCGGCAAGCGACAGCACCGTGTCGACCATCGTCAGCCCGGTGCCGAGGATCAGAACATCCGATCCTTCGGCTGCGACTCGCTCGACCGCGGCGTTCGCGGCTTCACTCCACGGATTGTTGATGAAGAGCTGCTCGGGCAGCTTCGTCGATCCGGGGAACGGCGCCGGGGGCTGGTTGCCCTGGGCAAGGACCAGCGCCGAAGCCTCGAGCTGTTGCCCATTGGCAAGGGTGACGAGCCACCCCTCGCCTGCTCGCTCTGCCGCCACGGCCATGGCTTCGATTGGCGTCACAACATCGGCAGCGGCTAACTGCTCGCAAAGATAACGCCCGAAGGCGCGGCGCTCCGCAAAGCTCAGGCCGTCATCCGCGCACCATTGGGTAAAATGGTCGGGTCTGTCGGGCCAGGCACTCATCTTTGCCGTCACGACATTGAGCAGGTGCACCGGCTCGCGTGTCGAATAAGCGACCCCGCGGCCGAGCCGGCCCGAGCCATCGATCAGCGCGACCGGGACACCCTTTGCGGCGAGATGGACGGCGGTCATCACGCCTGAGAACCCACCGCCGACAATGGCTACCGGACGAACCGGCGCCGTGTCAGATTTCATAATCGGGCCAAGCCTGCGGATTGGGTGCGTCCGCCTTGCGGCGCGTCATATACTCGTGGAGGCTGCTGACGGTGCGCCCCGCCGTTTCGGTGAACAGCGCGGGCACGACGGCGTGGACCAGGCAGGCGAAACCGCCGCCGATCATGCGCAGCCCGATCTTGACGGCACCGCTGCCGTGCCCTGCCCAGCTCATGCCAAGCGATTGGGGATGGTCGAGGAACAGCCGGCCGATCAAGTTCGCCTCCCCTGGCGTGGTGGTGACCCCGACTGGATTCGAACCAGTGGCCTACAGATTAGGAATCTGGCGCTCTATCCTGCTGAGCTACGGGGCCTTCGCGCTCCTCTTAGAGGATGGGAGCACCCAAGATCAACGCGAAGGGTTGAGTCTAGCGCCGCTCGACCGGCGGAATGGCGCGGCGATGGGACAAGGCCGGCACGCGGCCACGCACTTCGGCGATGCGGGCGAGGTTGACCTCCGCGAAGCCAAGCGCCGGCGAACCGTCCATCTCGAGAACGAGTTCGCCCCATGGGTCGGCTACCAGGCTATGCCCATAGGTTTCTCGCCCATCCTCGTGCTGCCCGGCTTGTGCCGCTGCAACCACGAACAAACCGGCTTCGATCGCGCGGGCGCGAAGGAGGATCTCCCAATGCGCCTTGCCAGTCGGCACCGTGAAGGCGGCCGGTACCGCGATAGTCTCCGCGCCCGCCTCAGCCAGCGTGGAGAACAAGGCCGGAAAGCGGATGTCGTAGCAGATCGCGAGGCCGAGCCGACCGACCGGCGTGCCCTCAACAACGACGGTGCCCTCGCCCGCCGCATAACTCGCCGATTCGCGCCAGCTCTCGCCGGTCGGCAGGTCGACGTCGAACAGGTGGAGCTTGTCGTAGGTAGCGCGGATGGCGCCGGCCGGGTCGATCACGAAGGTGCGATTGGCGAGTAATCCGTCCTCACGCCGGATCGCCAGGCTGCCAAGGTGTACCCACAGATTCTCGCCGGCGGCTGCTTCCTGCACTGCGGCAAGGACCCCGTCATCCGCCTGCGACTTGAGGTTGGCGGCTGCGCGGTTCCGGTCGCGATCCAGCAACCCGCTCATCTCGGGCGTGAACAGCATCGCCGCGCCTCCGGATCGCGCCTGCCTCACCGCCTCGACGAGCGCGACACCGTTGCGCTCTGGATCGATCCCGGTCTGCGCTTGGAGCAGCGCAATCCGGCTCATGCGGCGAGAAGCGTGTCGAGCCGTCCGTCCCGCTCCAGCGCGAACAGGTCATCGCAGCCGCCGACATGGCGCCCGCCGATGAAGATCTGCGGCACGGTCATCCGGCCCGAGCGCTGAATCATCTCGTCACGCTTGGGACCGCCGGCATCGAGATTGTAGATTTCCGCCTTCACGCCCTTGGAGCGAAGCAGCGCTTCGGCGCGGATGCAGTAGGGGCAGGTCGACTTGAAATACATTTCGACGTTCGGCACGGCGCTTGGTCTCCCGGAGTTGGCTCCTGCCCTAGATAGAGCGCGGCACGCGAAGTGCCAGTCAGCGAAGGACGCGCGCGAAGGCGATCAGATCCACGCTGCGCGCGCCCGCGCGCCGAAGTACCTTCGCACAGGCCTCGGCCGTGGCGCCGGTGGTGATGACTCGTCCACGAGGATGAATGTTCGTCCTTCCACCACCGCACCCGGGCGCAGGGCGAACGCCTGCCCGACCATTCTGCGCCGCTGCGAGGGATTGAACCCTCTTCAACCGCGGCGTGGCACGGACGCGGCGAAGAAGGTCGCAGTCCATCGGGCGCGCCAACGCGCGGGTGATCAGCACCGACTGGTTGAACCCTGGCCTCCACAAGCGCCAACGATGCAGCGGAACGGGAAGCAGCGTTGCTTCCGGATCGAGGCCGTGCAGAGAACGCTTCATCATCGCCGCCATCGTCCGCGCAAGCGCGATTTTGCGCCCGTATTTGAGGCGCATGGCGATGGAGCGAGCCACCTCGCCATAGCCGAACCCAGCTCGGATACGGCTAAGCGGGCCATCGTCCTGCTCGCAGGGCAGGCAAGTGCCATTACCGCTGAGTGTTTGCGAGAGCCCGCAGCAGTCGCATCCACCCATAAAAAAATTCGAGAGAGCCCCAGCAGCCGCCGCAAAACAGGTTCACCGCAGTGGTGATCTCGCCCCAGGCCGACAGCGCGTCGACAAGGCTAAGTCGAGCAACCAGTTGCCAACCGTTTGCACCCCCCGCAAAGCCATCGCTCCATCCATGCCCTCTTGTCCGTCAGCCCAGGCCTTCCCACAAGTGGGCATGGCCGAAACTTTGTTTGACGATGCGGCGCGCGCGATCCGCCGCCGGCGAGCGCTGCGCCGCGAAGCGCGCCCCTTCCTTGCCGAGCGAATCGTCGATGAATGGCTGGAGCGACTTGGACCGGTAAGCCGCCGTTTCGGGCGGGTTCTTGTGACCGGCGTCCCGCCAGCGTTGCATGGGCTGCTTACTGGGCTGGGGGACGAAGTCCGCTTTGCAGAGTCCATCGACGCCCTTGCAGTTGAGAAGGAAGCCAGCCTCGACCTCGTCCTGATCATGGGCGAGCTCGACAGCCGGGACGAATTGCCGCTGCTGCTCCATATCATCGCCTCGCGTTTGTCAGCGGGAGGCCTGATGGCGGGCGCAATTCCGGGCGGGCAGAGCCTTCCTGCCCTGCGCCAGTCTCTGCACAGCGCCGATCGCGGAGCCGGCGCTTTCGCGGCACGTACCCACCCTCGGATCGAGCCCGGCGCGCTGGCAACCCTGCTAGGCAAGGCGGGTCTCGTCGACGCGGTGGTCGACGTCGACCGCCTCACCATCCATTATCGAAGCTTGGAACGACTGATCGCCGACCTTCGCGATCATGCCGCGACCAATGTGCTGGAGGCTCGTCCCCGCCGCGGGTTGGGCAAAGCCGGCCTGGAGGCGGCGCGCCTGGCCTTTGCCGAAGCCGGCGACGGCACCGTCACGACCGAGCGGATCGACCTTCTGCACTTCGCCGCGTGGGCGAAGGCTCAGCCGAAAACTCCTTAACGGCAAAGCAAGAACGTGCTGCGCATCTTTCGTTAACTGCGCACCGCTAGCACAGTCGCCGTGGACGTGGACCAGAGGAGGGTGGCTTGGACGCTATCCGAATGATGTTGCGCAAGTTGCGCGCTGACCAGAGCGGCGCAACGGCGATCGAATATGGCTTGATCGCAGCCTTGCTGGCTGTGGCCTGCATTACCGGCATGTCCGCCCTTGGTGGCGGCTCGAATGGTATGTGGGGCAAGATAGGCGGATTTGTCAGCTCGGCGACCAATAACGTCAACTGACGATTGCGACGAACACGCTATGGCTCAGCCGGTGCCTGCCAGAAGCACCGGCGCCATTAAGCACGCTCCCCTCTTCGTCAGCGACGCTGGCCGAGTACCACCAGCTTGACCTTCTGCCCCGGGATCAGCCGTGAATTGGCCCCAAGCCCGTTCAGCGACAGGAAGCGCTCGGCTTTGAAGTTCGGATAAGCCATCCGGGCAGCGAGGCTCTGCACCGTGTCGCCGTTACGAACGGTGTAGATGTCGATCACCCGGGGTCGGATAGCCGCGGCTTCCTGCGCTGAAATGCGACGCAGCGAGTTCACCATCGACGAGAATTGCCCGACGCCCTGCCCGCCGCGGGTCAGCATGGTGAAGTCATACGCGGTGTTCTGATCGAAGGCGTAAGCAAACACGCTGACATCCACGACCCCGTTCGACGTCTGAGCGCGCCCAATCACATATTCAACCGGAATGCCGTTCACCTGCGTGCGATTGTTCTCGACCACCTGGATCTGCGTCCGGCCGCCAGTCAGCTCCTGCAGCCGCTGTTGAATATAGGTCTGAAGATTGCCCGAAAAGCGCCCGGTCTTGAACTGCGCCTGCCCGCCCGAGCCCTGGATGGACACGGCGTCAGTGCTGTTCTGCATTAGGTAGCCGGTAGGCACCGTGAAGGCGAGGCGGAGGTCGGGGTGGACGAAGGTGCGTCCGTCGATCACGCCTTGCGCGGGATCGTCATCGACAAACACGCCGTCGAGTTGCGCCAGGAACTGATCGCGGTTGCGTAGTCCAGTTCCCGCGCGGCCCGTCTGGCGGGCAAGCTGTGAGGCCTGCGCGACCCGGTTCTCGCTATTGGGGTGGGTCGTGGCCCATTCCGGAGTGGAGCGGTTCTCCTTGCCTTGTACGCGGGCTTCCAACGCCGTCGCCCGACCCAGCGCCGAGAGCATGCTCGCTGACGCGGCGGGGTCATAGCCAGCGCGGGCGAGATAACCGATGCCGAGCCGGTCAGCGTCATACTCCTGGCTGCGGCTGAAGCGCAGCGTGTTGAGCTGCGAGCCCTGCTGCGCCAGCTGGCCGATCGCACTGCCGATCCCTCCGCCGATCACCGAGCCGATGATCGCGCCAAGAATGCCGCTGACGGCATTGCGCTGCGCCGCAGACTGGCGGGCCTGCGCATGGTTGGCGGCGACGTGGCCCGTCTCATGCCCGAGAACAAAGGCCAATTCAGCCTCATCATTCATCAGGCCCATGAGCTGGCGCGTGATGTAGATATAGCCGCCCGGCACCGCGAAAGCGTTCTCGACCGCGGAATTCAGCGTCGTGAAGCGGAAGGACGCAGGATTGACGCCCGAATAGGAAGCGACACGGCGCCCGACGCCATCGACGTAGGCTGCGCGGGAACCCGTCTCGGCGCCACCGAACTCCTGCACCACGGCCGGATGCTGCTGCTGAGCTTCCTGCACGTAGCGCGTCGCAAGATTGCGGTTGGCGGTCTGGGCCGACAAGGCGACAGGCGCCGTTACAACGGCTGCAGCGCTCAGGAAGAAGAGGGTCTTACGCATGGGATCTTCCGTACAGGTGATGGTTTTTCGCCATCCTGAACGGAACGGGGGCGGTCCGGTTCCGGACCGGCACATAGCTGAACGAGCGGCCTAGAGGCGGCCGTGCTGGTCCTCGGTCTGGAACATCCGGTCGACTTCGGCAACTAGATCCTTGAGATGGAACGGCTTGCTCAGCATCTTGGCCTCGGGTGCCGTGCGTCCGCTCTGCAGGGCAACCGCGGCGAAGCCGGTAATAAACATGACCCGGATCGATGGATCGATCACACCCGCCTTTTGCGCGAGTTCGATCCCGTCCATTTCCGGCATCACGATGTCGGTCAGAAGCAGATCGAATGATTCGCGTTCGAGCAGCGGCATCGCTTCGGTGCCGCACCCGACTGCCTTCACGCTGTAGCCGACGCGCTCAAGCGCACGCGCCAGATATTCGCGCATGGAGCTATCGTCTTCGGCGAGGAGAATCTTGATCATGAGAATGGTCTCTTATGCCCGGAAGCTTTAAGATTTTCTAGGCGGAACGAGGCGTCGCGGGTCCACGTTAAAAGAAAATTGGCGCAAGGTCCGAGCCGAGCCAACCCAGCCATGTGACGGAGCCAGCGCGCCTTTGACCCATCGATCCGCCAATACTGGTGCCCTCGCCTCTCCACGGCTGATCCCCGGCACGGGGCGATTGCCCGTGCTTCTTTCGGTGCCGCATGCCGGGCGCGCCTATCCCGATTGGCTGGTGCGGCTGAGCCGGCGCGGCCAGGACAGCCTTCGCCCGCTCGAGGACCCACTGGTCGATCGGCTGGTATGGCGGGCACAGGCGCTCGGCCTCGCTTGCGTTATTGCCGATGCACCGCGCGCCGCCATCGACTGCAACCGGGCCGAGGACGAGCTTGATCCCGCGGTAATCAACTTGCCTCCCGGCAGCGGTCACGAGGGCTGGCGGGTGCGCGCCGGCCTTGGGCTTATTCCAGGGCGACTGGGCGCCGGCGGCGAGTTGTGGCGACGGCGGATCGGCCCCTCCGAACTCAAGGTTCGGCTCGACACGGCTTGGCGGCCCTATCACCAGCTTATTTCCGACCAGCTCGCTTTGCTTCAGCGCAGGCACGGCGAAGTATTGCTCCTCGACTGCCACTCGATGCCGTGGCGCGCCGGGCAGGCCGAGCTCGTGATCGGCGACCGTCATGGCAGCACCGCGGCGGCCTTCATGACCAACCTTTGCCGCCGTACCGCCGAAGATCACGGCTTTTGCACCGCCTCCAACGACCCTTACGCCGGCGGACACGTCATCGCCGCCCACGCAGCGCCGGTCCGCGGCGTCCATGCTCTGCAGCTGGAGATTGATCGCCGCTGCTATCTGGACAGCGCGGGAAGAGCGCCTGGACCCGGCTTCGACCGCTCGGCCCGGCTGATCCAGGTCATCGCGGAAACGCTGGGCAATGCTCTTCTCCATCGAAGCGCGCTCCCGCTCGCGGCCGAATAAAAAAGACCCCCGGCGAAACGCCGAGGGCCGTTAGTTCATGGGGAACGCAGCCGGTCCACGATGACCGCTTTCCGGTGCAAATCCGATGTGGTGGCGGCGGCAGGGAGGGCAAGCCAAGCCAGCCCTCGCCCTGCCGCGGCGAAATCACGCCTCGACGGGTTGCGGCGCCGAATTGGCCTGAGCGGCCGGCCCCTTGCCCTGCTCGACCTGGCGAGCGAAGATCTCGCGGGCCTGCGAGAGGCTGAACAGATGCGCGAAGATCAGCGGCAGAAGGCCGTTTTGGTTCATCTTGCGCAGTTCGTCGCCACGCATGTCGCGCAGCTTCTCTTCGTCGACCATCTGGAAGCCGCGGTAGATGAACGGCTGATCGGTGCCTTCCGGCTGGATGGCTACTTCGCCGTCCATCAGCAGACCGGCCTTCTTGATCTCGGCCATGAACATGCCGGTGCGCTGACCGGCTTCCTCAAACTGCTCGCAGAACTGAAGAATGGCCTTGGTCGCTTCGCTGGGCTGATCGCCGTCGAACAGCGGCTGGCCTTCTTCGAAGTTGCCAACGGCGCCGGCGGTCGGATCGACGCACAGCGACAGCTCATCGCCCTGCGGGTTCAGGCGTGCGAGCAGGAACGGATAACGGCGCAGGTAGGCCGGAAGATACGCGTGGCGCTCGATTGACTGGCCCTGCTCGTTGATGAAGGTGTTGACGCCTTCGTTCAGGCCCATCAGCGCCAGCGGCACGGGATCGTCACCGGCCGAGAAGATGATCGGATAATGGCGCTGGGCCAGCCCGAACTCGTCCACGGTCAGCGGAACCGCATGGACGTTGGCGACGGCGGGCAGCGACTCCAGGCCGCGCACCTTCATGGTGCCGTGCTGCTGGCTGCTGATCGGCTCAAGCTGATTGTAGAGGAGCGGAAGGCCGGTGTTCGGCGCAGCGGAAGCCATTGATCTCTCCTGAAGAATGGATTGGGGATGGCCCGCCAGCCTGCCCCTTGTAAGAACGGTGTGGGCCGCGCCTCTATGCGGGGTCGCGGGTGCTTGCAAGTGTGGCACCTTCCCGTGCACAAAAGACACGCAAGTTCAGCCTGAGTTCAACGCAGAGGCGACATTTGCCAGGGCCTGTTCTCCTCTGTGCTGCCCGGCGCTCTATTGACAGGTTTCTAGATCCTTCATGCTGTTGTCGCTTCCGCTCCTCTCCTGGCTTGCCTCCATAGTCGGCGTGGCGCAGCTGCAGCCGGTCGCGGTGACGCGGATGGTGGTTCGGGAAGAAGTGATCCTGAGGGTCCCGGTGATCCGGCCGCGAGCGGTTCGGCGCATCGTGTGGGAAGAGAAGAAAGGGCCCAAGTGCATCGGCTCCGATCGCATCGTCGCCGCGGCCCTGGGCGACGCGCGCTCGGTCGATTTCCTCCTGTCGGATCGCACTCGGATCAGGGCTCGGATGGACGACGACTGCCCGACCCTCGACTTCTACGGCAACTTTTACATTCAGCCGGAAGACGAGCGGGTTTGCGCCAAGCGCGATGAAATCCGAAGCCGCATCGGCGGCTCGTGCCGGATCGAGAAGTTCCGGCGGATGGTTCCAAAGGCGCTCTGAACCTCCATTTCTTGACAAAAATGGGCATTTGCCCCACGGCGCGAAGCGCCTGGCTTGCCTTGATGCAGCGCTGGCGTTTTCTCTTATCCGGATAACTTGATGCCTTTTGCCGATCTCGGCCTTTCCGACGAACTGCTGCGCGCCATCGGCGATAGCGGCTACACAGAGCCGACGCCGATCCAGGCCGGCGCCATTCCGCCCGTTCTCATGGGCAAGGACCTGATCGGCATCGCCCAGACGGGCACCGGCAAGACCGCCGCTTTCGTTCTCCCGATGATCGATATCCTCGGCGAAGGCCGCAGCCGTGCCCGGATGCCGCGCAGCCTGATCCTCGAGCCGACCCGCGAACTCGCCGCTCAGGTCGCCGAGAACTTCGAGAAGTACGGCAAGTATCACAAGCTCTCGATGGCGCTGCTGATCGGCGGCGTTCAGATGGGCGATCAGATCAAGGCGCTCGAAAAGGGTGTCGACGTGCTGATCGCGACGCCGGGCCGGCTGATGGACCTGTTCAGCCGCGGCAAGATCCTGCTGACCGGTTGCGACCTCCTCGTCATCGACGAAGCCGACCGCATGCTCGACATGGGCTTCATCCCGGACATCGAGGAAATCTGCACCAAGCTGCCCAAGCAGCGGCAGACCCTGCTGTTCTCGGCCACCATGCCGCCGGTGATTCAGAAGCTTGCCGCCAAGTTCCTGACCGAGCCGCGGCGGATTGAGGTCGCGCGGCCGGCTTCGTCCAATCTCAACATCGATGCCCGGCTTGTCGAGACCCGCTCGGACAAGAAGCGTGAGGTCCTGCGCGACCTGCTCCGCGCCGAAGATGTCACCAACGCCATCATCTTTTGCAACCGCAAGACGACCGTGCGGGAGCTGACCACCAGCCTCAAGCGCTCCAGTTTTGCGGTGGGGCAGATCCACGGCGACATGGAGCAGGCTGCCCGGATTGCAGAGCTCGACCGCTTCAAGGCAGGTGAGATCAACATCTTGGTCGCGTCCGACGTCGCCGCTCGCGGGCTCGACATCAAGGGCGTCAGCCACGTCTTCAACTTCGACGTGCCGTGGCAGCCGGACGATTACGTCCACCGCATCGGCCGTACCGGCCGTGCGGGCGCCAAGGGCAAGGCCTTCACCCTCGCCACGCGCGAGGACGGCGAGGCCGTAGCGCAGATCGAGAAGCTGACCGGCACTCCGATGCCGCGCTTTGGACAGGAAACGAAGCCAGGAGCCAGTGACGAGGCCGCGCTCGAGCAGCAGGACGACAAGCCCAAAAGCCGGCGATCGCCGCGACGTTCTGGCAAGCAGGAGACCGAGGCTGCACCAGCGCTTGCCCCGCGTGCCAGCGAGCCGAAGCGCCAGGAAGAAGCAAAGCCTGCGCCCACGCCGCGTGCGAGTGAGCCGAGACGCCGGGAAGAGCCGAAGCCGGCCCCGTCGCAGCCGCGCAAACCCGCTCCCGCCCCGCGCGCCGCGGGGCCGGCCGCCGAGGACGATTGGAACGGCCCGTTGCCGAGCTTCCTCTCGGTGTCGCTTGGCAACTGAGAGTGGACGTCACGATCTACCATAATCCGGCATGCGGGACGTCCAGGAACGTTCTTGCCATGCTGGGCGAACGCGGGATCGAGCCGCGGGTTGTCGAGTATCTGAAGACTCCGCCGAACCGTGACGAGGTGCGGAAGATGGCGTTGCAAGCCGGCGTCCCGTTGCGGGCGCTGCTGCGCGAGAACGCGCCGCCATATGCCGAGCTTGGCCTTGCGGACGAGAGCCTGCCAGACGAAGCGCTGCTCAATGCAATTGAAGCGCACCCGATCCTGCTTAACCGCCCGATCGTGATCACTCCCAAAGGAACGGCGCTGTGCCGGCCCAAGGAAAAGCTGCTCGACCTCATCTGAGGCGAGCCCTGCTGTTGTTAACAGCCCGCCATCGCCGCTGCGGGCGGATCCCACGCCGAGCCGAGCTTCCCCGCGCCACCCGCTGGTCTATCTCCTTCGACAAAGGAGAAAGACATGGCATGGAACATCGCGCGATCGGAGGCGCTGGCCGACCCTGCGGCCGCCCGGCAGAAGGTGCTGGAGCGCCTGCAGCGTTTAAGCGAGCTGGAGGATGCGGAGCTGCAGGTGGTCAACATCCTTCTCGACGCAATCCTGATGGCCGAAGCCTATCGCGGCGCCAGGCATCAGGTGAGCTTCCTCCCCGAGATGACCCGCAGCGTGGACCACCTGCTGCGCGATCTCGCCATCCTCGACAAGGCGGACGAGCTGGCGGCGGTGTGAGCTGCCAGCCCGCCCGACTGACGTCAGGCGAGGGGCAGCAATTGCTCGACCAAGGCGCCAAGAGCATCTTGGCTCATGTCGCCGTTATTGAAGACGAGCACGCTTCGGTCCTCCCCCACGATGTGCGCGAGCTGGGTGTGGTAGGCCTGCACCTTGCCCGTTTCCCACGCGACGCGGCGGCCGGTTAGCATTCGGACGCGGCCGCCAAGCGCATAGTTTTCGCTCGGAACGCGAACGCGCAGAAGCTCGGCGCGCATCGCCGGCGTGAGCAGCCTGTTTCGAGGACAACATGTGCGGCGCGGATGAGCGCCGCAGCATCTGAGTGGATGTTGCCACTCGCGCGGCCGGACGGAGGCACGCGCTGCGCCTTAATCTGGCCATTGCTGCCGTAAGCCTGAGCAAGCCCGGGCACCTCACCATCACGGGTGTCGACAAACCCGGTGCGCTTGAGCCCGAGTGGGCGGAAGACCTCATCCACAACGACCCGCTCGAGGGCTTGCCGGTGACTTGTTCAAGAAGGGCGTGAATCAGCACCCAATTGAAGATCGCGTAATCGAACTTGGCGCCGGTCTCAAAGGCAAGCGGGCCGCTGCCGAAGCGGCTGATCATCGCGGCTGAGCCTGCTGTCGAGGAGCGCAAGCCGGGATCGGCGGTGATCGCCTGCGAGAGGCGATCCGGAATGCCGCTATTGTTGGTAAGGAGGTGCTCGAGCGGCACGGCTCCATATTCCTTGCCGAGCGTCGGTAGATAGCGTCCGATCGGAGCAGTTAGGCTAACGGGACCGCGCTCCACAAGTCGCATCACCGCGATGGCGCTCAGCCATTTGGAAAACGAGCCAATGCGGAAGGTGGTCGCAGCCGTGACTGCCAAGCGGCGTTCGCGATCAGCCAGGCCGTACAGCCGCTGGTGATGGATTCGGCCGCCACGGGCAAGCGAGACCGAGCCGCTGAAAGCATGCTCGCGCGCGAAGCTGTCGATAAGACTGTCGGCTTGGGAGACCGGGGCTGCCCGAACTGCCGCGGGTAGAAAGGCCGCCGCGCGCTCGCGCCGCCGATGAAGAGGCGGCGATCAATCTTCATGAGATTGAGACTACCCTTTGAACGGTGCGGATAGCGACCTAGTCGATCTGAACGCCCGAAGGCAAGTCATAAGCTTGGTGGCAGTTGCTGCGTCATGGACGGCAATCAGCCTGTCCGGCTCGCCCGGTAGCGAGCCAGGAACTCTCGTGCGTGATGCGTCAACCGGCCCCCGCCAATCGCATCGCGCAGACCCTGCATCATCCTCTGGTAGAACCACAGGTTGTGCTCCGTCATCAGCATCGCACCGAGGATCTCGCCCGAGCGGACGAGGTGATGGAGGTAGGCGCGGCTGAATGTCGAGCAGGCGGGACACGGGCACCCCTCCTCCAGCGGCGTGTCGTCTTCGGCATGGCGCGCATTGCGGATGTTGAGAGGGCCGTCGGCGGTGAAAGCCTGCCCGGTGCGGCCCGAGCGGGTCGGGAGAACGCAGTCGAACATGTCGATGCCGCGGGTGACCGCTTCCACGATGTCGTCGGGCTTACCGACACCCATCAGGTAGCGCGGCTTGTCCTGCGGCAACTGGCCAGGCGCAAAGTCGAGGCAGCGCAGCATTGCCTCCTGCCCTTCGCCCACCGCTAACCCGCCGACCGCATAGCCTTGGAAACCTATGTCGATCAGGGCGTCAGCGCTCTCCCGCCGTAGCGCTTCATCGAGCACGCCTTGCTGGATTCCGAATATCGCATTGGCTTCGGAGTGGGCCTCACCTCGATCGAACTCTTCGCGGCTACGGCGCGCCCAGCGGATCGAGCGATCCATCGCCTCGCGCTGCTTGGCCGGCGAGACGTCGGGGCGGACCAGCTCATCGAACTGCATCACGATCGATGAGCCGAGCAACCGTTGGACCTCGATCGAACGCTCCGGGCTCAAGAGGTGGCGCGAACCGTCAAGGTGGCTTTTGAAGGTCACCCCTTCCTCGGTGACCTTGTTGAGGTCCGACAGGCTCATCACCTGATAGCCGCCGCTGTCGGTCAGGATCGGGCGATCCCAGCCCATGAAGCGGTGGAGCCCGCCGAGGCGAGCGACCCGCTCCGCGCCGGGACGAAGCATCAGATGGTAGGTGTTGCCGAGGATGATGTCGGCGCCTGCCGCTCGGACACCCTCGGGCTTGACCGCCTTGACGGTCGCGGCGGTGCCGACCGGCATGAACGCCGGCGTGCGGATCTCGCCGCGCTGCATGGCAATGGTGCCGAGCCGCGCGCGGTCGTCGGTGGCGTGAACGGTGAAGGAAAAACGGGAGGACATGGGAGAGCCCCTACCCTCTTCGTCCAAGCTTAGTCGAGAACCGTCCCTCGACTTGGCTCAGGACAAGCGGATAGGGGGTCGGGGTGATCGAACCCTGGCTTTATCCCCTGCTCACCGGCGTCGCCTTTGTCGCCGGCTTCATCGACGCCATCGCAGGCGGCGGTGGGCTGATCATCATGCCGGCGTTGCTGGTAAGCGGCGTGCCTCCGTTGCAGGCGCTTGGCACCAACAAGCTGCAATCGATGTGCGGCACGTTTGTCGCCATGCGCAACTACGGCGCCAAGGGGCTGATCGACTGGCAGCCAAATCTCGCGACCGCGCTGATCGTCTTTGCCGGGTCGGCGGGCGGCGCAATCCTAGTGCAATATGTCGATGCGCGGACGCTGGCGCTGGTCATCCCCCTGCTGCTGCTCGCCAACGCCGTCTACATCCTGGTCAGCCCGCGCATGTCGGACGAGGATGCGCACCAGCGGGTTAGCGCTGCCGGCTATGCGCCGGTGGGCGGCGCCATTGGGCTGTACGATGGTTTCTTCGGGCCCGGCACGGGAAGCTTCTTCACCTCAAGCCTGGTTGCGCTGCGCGGATACGGGCTGACCCGTGCAACGGCGCTGTGCAAGTTCTTCAACTGGACCAGCAATGTCGCGGCGGTCCTGTTGTTCGCAATCGGCGGCAAAGTGCTGTGGCTGCTCGGCGCCAGCATGGCAGTCGGCGCGATGGCTGGCGGCTGGCTCGGCAGCCACACGGCGATGCGCTTTGGGGCGAAGCTGATCCGGCCGCTCTTGATCACTGCCAGCGTTGCGATGACCGCGCGCCTGCTGTGGGGCTATTTCACCGTCTGAACGAACCACAACCGCTTGTTCAGCTTGGCGGCAACAACGCGAAGTTAATTCCTGCTCGTTCCGTAACGACAACGAACGGGGGAAGAGCTATGAAGACGATGGCGTTGGTCGGTTTGGCAGCGGCGGCGATGATGCTGAGTGGCTGCATCCGGGATTCTCGCATCGCTCTGCCGAGCGACTTCGGCGCGGGGTCCGAGACGCTGGACCTGACCGGCATGGGTCTGGGCCAGCGCGGTGATTTCGTGCTGGCGGGAACCGCTGGCCGCTTCACCCGCGGGGCCGAACAGCTGTCGCTCCACAATGCCTTTCTGGTCCGCAATAGCGGCGCCGGCAGCTTCAGCTATGCCGGTCTGGAAGGCGCTTGCCGCTACCGCGAGACCGCCGTCAATGTCGGCGCGGTGTCGGTCGATGCCCGGCCGTTCGCCTATCATTGCTTCTTCGGGCGCGATGGAGCGCAGGTCGGCGAGCTGGTGATTGAGGAGGAGACCGGCACCGTCGGCTCCATGCTGAGCAAGCGCGGACGGCGCGGCTTTCTGTTGTTCGACGGCGTCCGCTACGAGGTGACGTCGATCCACCGCGACCAAGGCGGCGGTCTCGCGGCCGCGGCTCCGCTCGGCTATCGCTTCGGTGCTGGCGGCCGGACGGTCGGCGCAGTCGATCTCAACGGCACCAACAAGACCTTGTTCGCGCCGCGAGGCGGAGCCGCTCGCGAAGCGATGTTCGCCGGCGGGCTCGCGCTCTCGGTCCTATGGGATCCGGCGGTCATCAACCCCTGACAGGGGCAGACGATCGCGATGGAGGCTGTCGCGGATCTCGCGGAGGAGCAACACTTCCTCGCCGGGCGCGGCAGCCTCTTCTTCGCGCATCACCTTGGCCGCGGCGCGGACCAGCAGGAAGATGATGAAGGCCAGGATGAGGAAGTTCACCAACACGGTCAGGAACTGCCCGTAGCCGAGCAACGGCACGCCGGCCTTCTTCAGCGCCTCATAATTGGTTGGTGACCCGGTGTAGCTTGCCGGAATGTCACCAAGAACCAGGAAGTGGCTCGAGAAATCGATGCCGCCGGTTATCGACCCGATTACCGGCATGATGATGTCGTCGGTCAGGCTCGTGACGATAGTGGCGAAGGCGGCGCCGATGATGACGGCCACGGCGAGGCCGAGGACATTACCCTTGGCGATGAACGCACGAAAATCCGACAACATACGACGTCTCCCTGCTGGCCGCTGGAGCGGAGATGACACGGGCGGCGTGGGATAGGCCAGCCTTTAGGCCCGTGGCGCAAACCGGGGTCTGCGCCTATATGCGGCTCATGCTCAGCAAGGCGCAGCAGCGGCGGCAAACGCGGATCGGCCTTAGCCTCGCCGGAGCGATCATCCTTGCATTTCTGGCGCTGCACATCTGGTCGGTATTCTTGCTTCGGCTCGAAGGATGGACGTGGGCCTTGGCGGCGCCGCTGGTGGCGGTGCTTAGCTGGCTCAGCGTCGGGCTGTTCATCGTGGCCCACGACGCCATGCACGGCAGCTTGGCACCCGGGAAGCAAGGCGTGAACCTGTTCTTCGGCCACCTCACCCTGCTCCTTTATGCCGGCTTCTGGATGGATCGGCTTAAACCCAAGCACTTCGATCACCACAAGCACGTTGGGACCGAGCACGATCCCGATTTCGCGGCCGACCACCCGACCCGCTTCTGGCCGTGGTACCTGCAGTTCATGGTTCGCTATTTCGGTCTGCGCGAGTTCCTGGTGCTGAGCGTTATCGTGTGGACCTATGTGCTACTGCTCGGTGCACCCATCGGCAACCTGCTGCTGTTCTGGGCCCTGCCCGCAATCCTGTCGTCGCTGCAGCTCTTTTACTTCGGCACTTACTTGCCCCACCGGCACGAGGAAGCTCCGTTCGCCGACGAGCATAACGCCCGTAGCAACAATTATGGCGTATTCGCCTCGCTGCTGACCTGTTTCCACTTCGGCTATCACCGCGAGCATCACCTGAGCCCGGGCACCCCGTGGTGGGCGCTTCCCGCCAAGCGCCGCGAACTCAGCCTCTAGCTTCCGCGCTTGGCCCGCATCGCCTTCATCTGCCCGCCGTTCGCGGCGCATCTGGCGAGCTTTCGGGCGCTTGGCGAAGCGCTGCAGGTGCGCGGGCATGAGCCCTTCTTCCTGCTTAATGCCGGAGCCAGCGGCGCGGTTGGTGATATTCCGATCCACCACGTCCCAGCCCGCGACGGTGACCCGGAGGTCGGCCGCGTGCTGGTTGCGGCGGAAAAGCCCGGCGGGTTTGTCGCGACGCTGCGCACTATCGCAGACAGCGCGGCGCTGACCGACCAGCTGTGCGAAGGCGGCCGCCAGCGGCTTCAGGCGCTAGGTGCCGAAGCAATTGTCGGCGATCAGATGGAGCCCGCCGCATATCTCCTCGCGAAGGCGCTCGGCCTTTCCTTTGTCGGCCTTTCTTGCGCCGTGCCGATCGATCCCGCCCCGGGCGTTCCCCTACCCTTCCTTGACTGGCCATACGAGCCGCAAGCCGAAGGCAAGCTGCGCCGAACCGGCAAGATCGCCGCCGCCATGAGCCGCCGGCAGAACCAGGTAATCACGGCGTGGGCCGGGCGGTTCGGGGTTGGGCCGCATTCCAGCCTTCAGGATTGCCTTGGCCTCACGCAGGTCGCGCAGATGGTGCCGGCACTCGACTTTCCTCGACCCCGTCCCATGCCCTTCATCCCCGTCGGACCACTACGCCGGACTGAAGAACTCGCCGAGGCGCCGCTGCCGTTTGATCTGCCCCGGGGCAAGCCGCTGGTCTTCGCCACCATGGGGACGCTGCTCGGCGGCGACCTCAAGCTGTGGCGGATGCTGGCGAAGGCGTGCCGCGAGGCTGGCGCTGTCCTCGTGCTAGCGCATGGTGGTCGGCTAAGCGCGTCAGAGGAGTCCACACTCGACGTGCACCATGCCGCGGCCTTTCTCCCCTACCGCGCCGTCATGCAGCAAGCCGCGCTGGTGATTACACACGGTGGCAGCAACACAGTGCTCGATGCGCTGTCCTGCGGCGTGCCCTTGCTGGTACGCCCGGTCGGGTTCGATCAGCCCGGCAACCTCGCGCGGGTGCGGCACCACGGGCTTGGCGAGGAACTGGCCAAGCGGACTGGCGCGATTGCCGAGCAGATCAGGCGTCTGATCGGCGACGATGCAACTAAGGTACGCTGCGCTGCGGTAGCCGAAGCACTCGATCAGGCCGGCGGTGCGCCCCGTGCCGCAGCGATCGTCGAAGGCGCGCTCTCCGCCTAATCGTCAGGGCTTGGGCAGCAGCAAGCTCGAATCACCGTAGCTATAGAAGCGATATCCGGATGCGATCGCGTGAGCATAAGCGCGCTGCATGGTATCGAGGCCCATCAGCGCGCTGACCAGCATGAACAAGGTCGAGCGCGGCAGGTGAAAGTTGGTCATCAGGCCGCCCACTGCCTTCCAGTGGTAGCCGGGCGTGATGAAGATCGCGGTGTCTCCTTCGAACGGGCGTATGCTGCCGTCTTCTCCCGCTGCGCTCTCGATCAAGCGCAGCACCGTGGTCCCAACCGCGATGATGCGCCCTCCCCGCTCTCGCGCGGCGTTAAGGCGGTCGGCGGTGGCGGCATCGATGCGGCCCCATTCGGCGTGCATCTTGTGCTCGGCGGTGTCGTCGGCCTTGACCGGTAGAAAGGTGCCCGCGCCTACGTGCAGCGTCAGCGTCTCGCGCGCGATGCTCGCTGCATCGAGAGCCGCGATCAGGCGCGGGGTGAAGTGGAGCGACGCGGTGGGTGCCGCGACCGCCCCGTCGGCAGCTGCGAACATGGTCTGGTAGTCCTTGGCATCCGATGCATCGATCGGCCGCTTGGAGGCGATATAGGGAGGCAGCGGCATGGTGCCCGCGCGATGCAGCAGCACTTCGACCGGTTCCTCGCCACCGAAGCGGAGCAGAAGCGCCCCGTCGCTGCCTTTCTCCTCGCAAACTGCCTCGACGCCGCCGCCGAATGTCACGGTATCGCCGACCCGCACCCGTTTGGCGTTGCGGACGAACGCCCACCAGGCGCGCAGATCGTGGCGCTTGTGGAGGGTGGCACCGATGCTCGCTTCGCCCCGCCGGCCTTCGAGCTGCGCGGGGATGACCTTGGTGTCGTTGAAGACCAGCACGTCGCCCGCCCGGAGCAGCGACGGCAGGTCAAGGACGGTACGATCCTGCAGCGCCTCGCCGTCGACCAGAAGCAGCCGCGCGCTGTCCCGCGGCCGCGCCGGGCGCAGGGCGATACTCTCTTCCGGAAGCGCGAAGTCGAACAGGTCCACTTTCATGGCCTCGCCCCTACTGGGCTCCGCGCGGCTGGAAAAGGATCAGCCGCCGAGCGTGGCGCGAACGATGCGGGTCGGCTCCGCCGGCGGTTCGCCCGGCGCGATCTGATCGACGAAGTTCATGCCCGACACCACGCGGCCGAATACCGTATACTTGTTGTCGAGGCTGATGCGCGGCACGAACATGATGTAGAACTGGCTATTCGCGCTGTCCGGGCTTTCGGCGCGGGCCGCGGACACCGTGCCGCGAAGGTGCGGCAAGGTATTGAACTCTGCCTTGACGTCGGGCAGCTCGCTGCCGCCGCTGCCATTTCCCTTGGGATCGCCGCCTTGCGCCATGAAGCCCGGGATCACCCGGTGGAAGATCAGGCCGTTGTAGAAGCCCTGGCGGGTGAGCGTCTTGATCCGCTCCACGGCCAGCGGGGCGGCGTCCGGACGGAGCTGCACCACCACCGTGCCGCCGTTGGACAGCTCCAGCGACCAGCGATTGGACGGGTCGGCAACGATGTTGGCCGGTGCGTTGATCGGCAGCGGAGCGGGCGCTGCTGCGGGCGCCTGGGCCAGTGCCGGCGCGGACAGGAGGGCAAGCAACGGCAGGGCGAACGTGAGCTTCATTTCTTCCCCTTGTGCCCGGTGCGCGCGCCGACGTCGGCGGCCACGGCGGGCGTGACGAACTTGTTGATATCGCCGCCATAACGCGCGATTTCTTTCACCAGCCTTGACGCAATCGGCTGCAGCGACACGTCGGCCATCAGGAAGACGGTTTCGATCCGGTCGTTGAGCTGCTGGTTCATGCCGGCCATCTGATATTCGTATTCGAAGTCAGCCACCGCGCGCAGGCCGCGCAGGATCATCGCGGCGCCTTGCGCTTGGGCGAAGTCCATAAGCAGGCTGTCGAACTGCGTCACCGAGACGTTGGGGATGTCGGCAACCTCGCGCTCGACCATCGCCATTCGCTCCTCCACCGTGAACATCGGCTGCTTGGAGGGGTTGGTGGTGACGCCGATCACCAGCCGGTCGCACAGGCGCGCGCCGCGGCGGATGATGTCGAGGTGGCCCAGCGTGATCGGGTCAAAGGTGCCCGGGTAGACGGCGGTGCGGCTCACCGGTCGCGCTCCACCGCATAGCGGGCGATGGCGCGGAGGAGGTCCGCTTCCTCGCCGTGGCCGTGGAGATGGTCGATGGCCTGCTCGACCAGCATCGCCGCCTGTTGCCGTGCGCGGTCGACGCCGAGCAGCGACACAAAGGTCGCCTTGCCGGCCTCCTCGTCCTTCCGCAGCTTCTTGCCGGCCGCTTCCTCGTCGCCTTGGGTGTCGAGCAAGTCGTCGGCGATCTGAAAGGCGAGGCCGATGTTGCGGGCGTAGCCGCGATAACGTGCGCGGCCTTCTTCGGCGACGCGGCTCATGATGACCGCGGCTTCCACCGCATATTCGATCAGCGCGCCGGTCTTGAGCTGCTGGAGGCGGGTGATCGCCTGGAGATCAAGGCTCTGGCCCTCGGCGGCCAGGTCCATGGCCTGGCCCCCGCCCATGCCGTCGATGCCCGACGCCTTGGCGAGTTCCACGACGAGTTCGGAGCGGACAAAGGGATCTTCGTGGGTGCGGTCGTCCGCAAGCATCTCGAAGGCGAGCGCGTGGAAGCAATCGCCAGCGAGGACGGCGGTTGCCTCGTCGAACAATCTGTGCACTGTCGGCTTGCCCCGGCGCAGGTCGTCATCGTCCATGCAGGGGAGATCGTCGTGGATCAGGCTGTAGACGTGAATCGCTTCGATGGCCGCGCCGGCCCGCAGCGCGCGCTCTTCGTCGATGCCGAACAGGCGCGAGGCAGCTACGGTCAGCAGCGGCCGGAGCCGCTTGCCGCCGCCGATCCCGGCATGACGCATCGCCTGGCACAAGTGATCGCGGCCATCGCAGCGGTTGGCGAGCGCCTCTTCGAACAAGCGGTCGACGCCGGCAGCGATGCGCCTCGCTTCACCGAGGAGGTTGGTGTCGTCGGCCACGCTGGCCATTACTGCGCCTCGAACGGACGGGTGCCGGCGGGCTGCCCATCGGGGCCCAGTGCAATGGCGTCGATCCGCGCCTGGGCCGATTTCAGCCGTTCCTCGCACAAGCGCTTGAGGCGATCACCCTCCTGGTAGAGGTCGATCGACTGGTCGAGCGGCGCTTCGCCGCGTTCCAGCAGGCGGACGATTTCCTCGAGGCGCTGAAGCGCGGCCTCGAAGGACATGTTTTCGGGGGCGGAAGCCATGGGTACCGGATTAGCCGCCGGGGCGAGGGACGCAAGGGCCCCTCACCTCACGGCGCTCAGGCCTTGCGGAACGGGTCCGCGATGCCGGGCACGATCTCGCCCGGCGCAAGGCCATGCTCGTCGCGCTGAGCGTCAAGCGCGGCAGCTTCGGCGTCGCGGGCGTGCTGCTCGCGCTCGGCGCGAAGCTGCTCGATCAGGCTGGCGCGGTCGGTGTCGAGGCGGCCATCGTCGACATGTTCGATGCCCGCCGCCTTCTGCGCCTTGGCCACCGCCGCATCGAGTTCGCGCTGCGAGGTCAGGCCAAGGGTCACCGGATCCTTGGGCTGGATGTTGGCGATGTTCCAGTGGCTGCGATCGCGGATCGCAGCGATCGTGGTGCGGGTGGTGCCGATTAGCTTGCCGATAGCGCCGTCCGAGACTTCCGGGTGGTTCTTGATGATCCACGAGATGCCGTCGGGCTTGTCCTGGCGCTTAGACACCGGCGTGTAGCGCGGGCCCTTGGTGCGGGTGACCTGCTCGGGCGCCTTGAACATCTTGAGGCTGTAGTTCGGGTCGGCTTGGCCGCGCTCGATTTCCTCATGGGTGAGCTCGCCCGACCGCAGCGGATCGCGGCCAGTTAGCTTGGTCGCAGCGGTGTCGTCGGCGATCGCCTGCACTTCGAGGATGTGGAGGCCGCAGAATGCGGCGATCTGCTCAAAGGTGAGGCTCGAATTGTCGACCAGCCAGGCGGCGGTCGCATGCGGCATGAGCGGGGTTGCCTGCGGGGCTTGGGCCATGGTCATAAGGTCTCCGGACACAAAAAGGGCCGCCCCGATGAGGAGCGGCCGCGTCGTTTGGTTGCTTAGAACGACTAGCGCCTCTCGGCAAGCGCAGCGATCACGTCCCTGGTTGAGATTTCTTATCCTTCCAGCTGTCAAAAGATCGAAGCCACCCCTGTTCGCAATAGCGCGGGGGGATGATCTGCGCCGGAAATTCCTGCTCGCAGCGCACATGCCGCTCCGAGAAGTCCGCGCGATAGAACGGCCATGTGCGAGGCTGGTAGTTTCGATTTGCCCGCCACGCAGCGACTTCGGAAGTCCAGCTCGGACCTTCGGCATAGGTAGGGAGGGGCCGTAAGTAGGAGACGATGCCGACAAACAGCATCAACATCAGCAGCATGCGAGGAGTGCGGCGCTCGACGAGGTTGGCTCGGGTGGCAAGGCACAGGAAGCACAAGCCAAGGAGGACAAGTGGAACATAATTGTAGCGCGGACCTGCGATCGAAAAGAAAGCGGAATAGGGCGAGCCGGTCAGGATGCCGAAACCGAGACTCACCGCGCCCACGCCGACCGCACCTGCAAACAGCCAAAACGCATCGTCACGCGCTTTCAATGTGGTGGTCAGGAGCACGCTGAACACTACCAGCGACAGACCGGCAATCAGATACAGGTATGGACCGCCGTTCACCAACCCGATCGCCGCTGCCAATCCTACGTGATCGGCACCGTTCAAGCCGCTGAGAGCAAGCACTGGCAAGCGAATGAACAGAGCGGCAGCAAGGTTGACAGGATCAAACGGCGCGCCGCGTAGCGGAGTTGAATGATAGAAGAATAGCAACTGAATCGCGGCACCGGCACCCAGGATCGCGAACTGGCGCCAACGCTGATTGTCACGTTCCACAACAGCGCGGAGTGCAAATAAGGGCAGGAACACGATCGCCGCCGGGCCGCAAAGCGGTGCCACAAACAGGATCGCACCCTCGAACCAGGCTCTCCGCCTGCCAATCCCCACGTGCAGCGTCGCGATCAGCCCAACGGCGAGCGCCAGATGAAACTGGATGTGCATGACGTTGAGGAATACTTCCTCAGTGGTTGGCATAAGCAGCAGGATCAGCAGCGCCACGCAGCGGTGACGAAGATCCTGCAACCATGGTGAGCGGCTTCTGATGACCAGGATGGCCGGGACAAGTTGTCCGGCCAAGCCGGCGAACATGGTGAAGTACGGCGCCTTCTCCATTGTGATGGCGCCCGCCCTGAGCAGCCCGGCGAGGACCAAGGTCGTCCCATTTGCCGCGATATTCAGATAGCCGCCGAAGGCCCGGAACAGCGCTTCCGCAGGGAAATGCCACGCGTAAGCAAGGAAGACCGTGGCCTCCTCGTCCTGAAAGCGCCCCTCCACCCAGGCCATCGGCAACCGCAGCGCTGCGAACATGCCGAACACGCCCAGCAACAGCAGCACCTCGTAGGCACGAAGGGCAGGCCTCATCGGCGCTTCGGCGGTAATCGGGGACATGAAGCTCATCGCTGTGGCCTGTGGAAGGTGAGTTGGCGGTCCAAGACTCGCTTGTCTGACGCGATCTGCGCGCCAGCGACTATTCAGGCAGCTGCCATGCGCAGGTCAGATATTTGTTGCAGAAGCCGTCCACGAGCGTGGTTCGCAACCGTGTCAGCGCCGCTGACGGATGCAAGGCATAGTAACCAATCAGGTTTTGCCGCATGTCAGACATACGCTTTTCCTTACCGCCGAGGATGCGTAGCGGCTGATAGGGCTGAACCTGCGGAAGGCTGCCTATTTCGCGAAGGCCGTGACTAGTAAAGAGCGCTCGATAGGTCGCTGGCGTGAAATCGTGCAGGTGATAGGGATTGACGTCCTTGGACGGCGTTACCGGAACTGACGCGACGATCACGCCGCCCGGGCGAAGCAGGCTACGGAAGTGCGAGATGACGGCTTCTGGATTAGGCACATGCTCAATCGTTTCGAGCGACACAATCGTCGCGTAGGGCCCGCCTTGGAATGCAGTCGCTTCCGAGCAGATGAAGCTAAGCCTTTCACCACGATAGTGCTCGCGGGCATAGTTTACAGCAGCCTCATCGATATCGACACCCGTCACTTCCGCTCTGGTGCTTTCGGCGAGGTGCGCGCTTCCGTACCCTACGCCGCAGGCACAATCGAGAACGGGTCCCTCGCCTATGAAGCCTGCGGCAAAACGATACCGCTCCATGTGCAGCTCGAAAGTTTCATGGCCAGTAACGTCACCGGTATCGAGGGACTGCGGAACCAGTCGCTCGATGCTGACGGAGCTTGGGGTGAGTGCGGTGTTGATCATTCCCTTGTCATTTCATGTTAGGGTTGATGATGTCTTAACTTCTTTGCGCCAGACCGGATTCATGGCTGCACCTGATCAAGTGGACGGGCAGCAGATGGGGAAAGAGATTGACGGCGCTGTTACGCGAAACCTGGATTGTTGTGCCGGGCTATAATGAGGGGGAGGTTATCGCCTCCACTGTTCGCGGTATCCTCATGACTTGCCCTAACGTGGTCATGGTGGACGACGGCTCGATCGATGACACCGCGCGTCTAGCCCAGGCGGCCGGCGCATCCGTCGTGAAGCACGCGGTAAACCTCGGCCAGGGTGCCGCGCTGATGACGGGCATTCGCTACGCGCTTGACCAGGGTGCCTCCTACATCGTCACCTTTGACGCCGACGGTCAGCACCGCCCCGACGACATCCGCCGGCTGCTCGACACCGCGCAACGCAGCGGCGCCGACGTGGTGCTCGGCAGCCGCTTTCTCGAGCCCACCGACAGCATCCCGCCTGCTCGAGTGGCACTTTTACGCCTCGCGACCCTCTACACGCGCTGGACCACGGGCCTACCGCTGACCGATGCTCACAATGGGCTCCGCCTGCTTACCCGCAGAGCGGCGCAGCGAATTCGTATACGGCAGAACCGGATGGCACACGCCTCCGAGATCCTCGACTGGCTAGCGCAGTCCAATCTGACCTTGATCGAAACGCCGGTGCAGGTCGACTACACCGCTTACTCGATCGCAAAGGGACAGACCGCTTTGTCCTCGCTAGGGATCCTGTGGGATCTGTGGTCCCTGAAGCTGCATCGATGATCAAGCTCCTCCTCTGCCTCCTGCTCGCAGGCTGCGGCGCTTATGGCTGGCGCGAACGTCGTATGTCGCCACTGGTCGGCTATTTGACGCCCTTGCTGTCGCTTGCCGGCATCCTGCTGGTACTCAATCCCTCGATCAGCTCCGAGATTGCCAGATCCCTCGGTGTTGGGCGAGGCGCCGATCTTGTCTTCTACTTGTGGACCATTCTTAGCGCTCTACTGATCGCCAACATTCATTTCCGACTGCGCTATCAAAGGGAGCTGTTGACCACGCTCGCCCGTGATCTTGCGCTGCTGAGGGCAAGCCAAGATCAGGCCGCTTCGAGTATCGCCGCCGATTTCCCGGCCGGCCGCTGAGCCGTGAAGGAAGGAATGCAGCGGTCATCCGGAACAAGCTACAGCCGCTTGTTCCTGCTCATTGCACCGTTTCTTTACGCTGCTTATGCCTTGATCACGCCTCCGCTCCAGTCCCCGGACGAGCACCAGCATCTCTTCCGAGCCTGGCAATTGTCCGAAGGTGCCATCGTGGGCGAGCGCCGCGGCGAGAGGTCCGGGGGCGTCCTGCCGGGGGCACTTTCACTTGCCGCAGAGAAGGAGATTGGAACCGCCGATCTCCATATTCTCAACCGACCCATGGCACAGCGTATTCCGGGTGAATTGCACCATACAACCCTTGGCGCAGCTCCAGTCCGGTTCACGAACTTCTACGGATCCGCAATCTATTCGCCGCTCGGCTATATTCCTCAGGTCGCCGGTGTGTTGGTAGGCAGAATGGCGGGCGCCTCGGTCGAGAAAACGATCCTGCTTGGCCGCCTCTTCAATGCTGCCTTAGCAGTTTCGTTGATTGCGCTCGCGCTTCGAATAACACCGTGGGGTGGTTCAGTGATCCTGTGGACTGGATTGCTGCCGATGACTGCCGCCCTCTCCGCCAGCCTCGGCCAAGATGGGCTCGTGATCGCTGGAACTTGTCTCCTGCTAGCTGTTGCTTTTCGAACGATAAGAGAGGCTAGCGAGAGTCTAGTGCCTTTACACGTGGCCCTTGCTGCCGTTGTTGCTCTCTCGAAGCTTATCTACCTGCCTTTAGCCTTAATCGGAGCCAGGCTCGGTGCGCCGAGAAAAGGCGGTTTTCGTATCATCAACGCGTCGCTACTTCCGTTCGTCCTCGCCTTACTCGTTGTCGCGACATGGCAGTGGATCGTCTCGCCGCTTCAGATCCCGCCCAAGCAAGGGCTCCCGGCAATCGGTCCGAGATTGGGCATGGTCGCCGATGATCTCACTCTCTTCTCCGAACCGCTTTGGGCAACGTTACAATTGCAGGCAGGCTTCTACCTGCGCTCAAACTTCACCTTCGGCTGGCTGATGGTCGGACCCGATCTGCTTTCAATGCGCATTACCATTCTCGCGCTTATCGCTGTTCTTCTTGCGGGAGATCCGGCGGGAGCGGCTCCTAGTCCGGGTCGAAGGGCATGGCTCATCCTCCTCGCCATGGGCACGGCAAGCCTCATCTTCGTCGCCATGTTCTTTCTTTACACGCTACCAGGGGACACGGTGATTGACGGCATTCAAGGGCGCTACTTCATCCCAGCTGCAACCGTTCTTCTCGCAGCTATCTTGCCGCGGAAGGCCCTCGCGCCTCGCGCCAATCTTCTATTCCCTTGGCTGATGCTCGCAGCAAACCTTTCGGCACTCGCCACGATCGCCATGACCTTCTACCGGTTCTGACGGGTCTCCAGCACGATCTTGCCGACATGCTCGCCCGCTTCCATGCGAGCGTGCGCAGCGGCAGCCTGCTCGAGAGGCAAGACGCAATCCATCACAGGGCGCAGCTGCCCACTTTCGACGAAGGGCCAGATCTCGCGACGGAGTTCTTCGGCGACCAGACCCTTGAAGCTGGTTGGCCGTGGGCGCAGCGTGGAGCCGGTAAGGGTCAGGCGGCGGCGCATGACGTCGAGGATGTTGAGCTCGGCCGTGACCCCGCGCTGGGTAGCAATGGACACGTGGCGGCCGTCGTCTGCCAGGCAGGCGATGTTCCGCGGCAGATAGTCGCCGCCGACCATGTCGAGGATCACGTTCGCCCCCGCCCCGCCGGTCAGGCGCTTCACCTCTTCAACGAAGTCCTGCGTCTTGTAGTTCACCGCCGCCGCCGCGCCGAGCTTCAGCGCCGCGGCGCATTTCTCGTCGCTGCCGCAGGTGACGATCGCCTTTACCCCAAGCAGCCGGCACAACGCGATCGCCATGGTTCCGATCCCGCTGGTGCCGCCGTGGACGACGACCCAGTCGCCCTCAGACGCAAAGCCGCGCTCGAACAGATTAATCCAGACCGTGAACAGCGTCTCAGGCAGTGCCGCGGCCTCGGCCATCGACAAGCCGTCCGGCACGGGCAGCGCGGTTGCAGCGGGCGCCACGGCATATTCGGCGTAGCCACCACCGGCTATCAACGCGGTCACCTTGCTGCCGATATAATGGGTCGCTCCCTCGCCTGCCGCGACCACCTCACCCGCAACTTCGAGCCCCGGAATGTCGCTGGCGCCCGGGGGGGGCGGGTAAAAACCGCGGCGCTGAAGGACGTCGGGACGATTAACGCCGGCGGCGGCTACCAGGACCAGCAGCTCGCCCGGGCCCGGCTGCGGCACCGGCCGGGAGACCGGCATCAGCACCTCGGGCCCGCCCGCCATGCTGATCTCGATCGCCGTCATGACGTCCGGAAGGTCCATGATGCCCCACGCTGCTTGAGTTTCGTTCAGCCATAGTCGCTGAATGGACGCGGCAAAGCGAAATCTTGTGGATGGCGTCGACATCCGTGTTGACTTGTAGGACTCCCGCCCCGACCTTAGCGGCCATGGACGACGATCTCTTCTCGTCACGCCCCGAGGATCCGCTGGCGAGCCTTGCCCGCCAGGATCTCGATCCCTTGAGCCAGCATGAACTGGACGAGCGGATCGAAGCGCTCGAGGCCGAAATTGCGCGGGTTCGAGCGCACAAGGATGCGGTCGCTCAGCACCGTTCCGCGGCCGATGCGCTGTTCAAGCGATAAACCGCACCGACCGACCTTTCCGGCCGCCCTTGCAGCGGCTGCATCGCCTCACAAGATAAGAAGTTAAGAACGCCGGGAAATTGTCTCCGCCCGGCCAAGGAGTTCCCCACTCATGCCAAGTTTCGCCCGCGAGCTCGAACAAACCCTCCACAACGCGCTTGGGGAAGCGAGCCGCCGCCGCCACGAATATGCGACGCTGGAGCATCTGCTCATGGCGCTGATCGATGACGGCCATGCCTCCAAGGTGATGACCGCCTGCGGCGTCAACCGCGATGAATTGAAGGCTACCGTCAAGCAGTATCTCGACGGTGAGCTCGGTGCGCTGGTTGCTGACAGCGGCACCGATCCGACGCCGACCAGCGGCTTCCAGCGGGTGGTCCAGCGCGCGATCCTGCACGTTCAGTCGTCGGGCCGCGACGAAGTGACCGGCGCCAACGTGCTGGTTGCGCTCTTCTCCGAGCGGGAGAGCTATGCGGTCTATTTCCTCCAGCAGCAGGACATGAGCCGGCTTGATGCCGTGACCTACATCAGCCACGGCGTCGGCAAGGGCGAGAATGCCGATGGCGCCCAGCCCGCGACCGGTACCGAAGCGCCCGAGACCAAGTCTGACAAGCCTACCGACAAGAAGGAAAGCGCGCTCAAGCAGTTCACCGTCGACCTCAATGAAAAGGCCAAGAAGGGCAAGGTCGACCCCCTGATCGGCCGCATGGCCGAGGTCGACCGGACGGTGCAGATCCTTTGCCGCCGGTCTAAGAACAATCCGCTTTATGTGGGCGATCCCGGCGTCGGCAAGACCGCCATTGCCGAAGGCCTCGCGCGCAAGATCATCGAGGGCGACGTGCCTGAGGTGTTGAAGCCAGCCGTCATCTACTCGCTCGACATGGGCGCGCTGCTCGCCGGCACCCGATATCGCGGCGATTTCGAGGAACGGCTGAAGTCGGTCGTCAACGAGCTCGAAAAGCTGCCGCACGCGATCCTGTTCATTGACGAGATCCACACAGTGATCGGCGCCGGCGCGACCAGCGGCGGGGCGATGGACGCGTCCAATCTCCTGAAGCCTGCTTTGTCGGGTGGCACGATCCGCTGCATCGGCTCGACCACCTACAAGGAGTTCCGCAACCACTTCGAGAAGGACCGGGCGCTGCTCCGGCGCTTCCAGAAGATCGACGTCAATGAGCCGACGGTTGAAGACACGATCAAGATCATCTCGGGTTTGCGGAGCAGCTTCGAGGAGCATCACAAGGTCCGCTACACCCCCGATGCCATTAAGTCGGCGGTGGAGCTCTCCGCGCGCTACATCCACGACCGCAAGCTGCCCGACAAGGCGATCGACGTGATCGACGAGGTCGGCGCGATGCAGATGCTGGTGCCCGTGGGCAAGCGCAAGAAGGTGATCACGCCCAAGGAGGTCGAGCAGGTCGTCGCGACCATGGCTCGGATCCCACCGAAGAGCGTCAGCACCGACGACAAGAAGACGCTCCAGCATCTGGAAGCGGACCTGAAGCGTGTCGTCTTCGGGCAGGACTTGGCGGTCGAGCGGCTGGCATCGGCCATCAAGCTCAGCCGGGCGGGTCTGCGCGATCCCGACAAGCCGATCGGCAATTACCTGTTCTCGGGCCCGACCGGCGTCGGCAAGACCGAGGTAGCGCGCCAGCTGGCGTCGATCCTCGGCATTCCGCTGCAGCGCTTCGACATGTCCGAGTATATGGAGCGCCACTCGGTCAGCCGGCTGATCGGCGCGCCTCCGGGCTATGTCGGGTACGACCAGGGCGGTCTGTTGACTGACGCGGTCGATCAGCAGCCGCACAGCGTGCTCCTGCTCGACGAGATCGAAAAGGCGCATCCGGACCTGTTCAACATCCTCTTGCAGGTGATGGACAACGGCAAATTGACGGACCACCACGGCAAGACCGTCGACTTCCGCAACACCATCCTGATCATGACCACCAATGCCGGTGCGTCGGACATGGCGCGGGAGAGCATCGGCTTCGGGGCGGCCTCCAGAGAGGACGTGCAGGAAGACGCGATCCGCAAGATGTTCACGCCCGAGTTCCGCAACCGCCTCGATGCGGTGGTGCCGTTTGGCTACCTGCCGCCCGCCGTGGTCGCGCGGGTGGTTGACAAATTCATCCTGCAGCTCGAGCTGCAGCTGGCGGATCGCGGCGTCCACATCGAACTCGACGACGAGGCGCGGGAGTGGCTCACTGCCAAGGGCTATGACAAGCTCTACGGTGCCCGCCCGATGGGCCGCCTGGTGCAGGAAAAGATCAAGCAGCCGCTCGCCGAGGAGCTTCTCTTCGGCAAGCTCGTCCACGGCGGTGAGGTCAAGGTCCGGCTCAAGGACAATGTCCCAGTGTTCGAGATCGCTCCGGCGGCCCCAGCCAAAACGGCCAAGGGCAAGGCAAAGCCGAAGGCGGTAAAGGCGCGTTCGACCCGTGCGGCCGAACAGCCGTCACAGGCGGACAAGAGCGACCAGTCCGAGACTGGGGAGACGCCGGAAACGCCAGCGGCCGAGTAAGACAGTACCGTGAGGCAGTAGAGGAGGTCGGGAGCTTCGGGCTCTCGGCCTCTTCTGCTTTCCTGATCACGTAGGCACCTTCCCGCAAGGTTCGCGTTCATCGTCGGTGCGTGTTTCGCCCTGCGCCCGCGCGGTGGTCGTCACGGCGACATGAACGACCTTCTGCCGATCTCGCTAAACCTCAGGTGATCACCCTTGCCGTGCTGGTCGCGGTCGTAGCGGCGCTGATCTGGGACGAGGCTTAATCGGACGTTGTGGCGCTGGCGCCACGTCGTTGCAATCAGCATGGTCGAAGCGATGCGGGTCAGCCCGCGCCCCTTGCTCGATGCGGTGATGATGGCCGGCAGCGCCGCCGATGCGACGCCCTTCGCTTTCAGACCCACCCTCTTCTACCAGATGGGCCGGTACCGCTACCTGGACTTCGTAAGGCTCGGGCTACCGCTCAATCTGGTGACGTGGGTGATCGCAGTGCTTGCAATCAGGATCTTCTTTCCGTTCTGACGCTTACTTCTGCTCGTCGATCTGGATGGTGCCGCTGGTGCCGCTGCCTTGCGGAGCGAAGCGCATAAGGAAGGTCGCGCCGTCCTGGTCTTGCCCTGCAGCGCATCGGCCGCCATCGCCGCCTCAATCCCCTGCGTCTTGAATTGATCGATGAAGTAGGTGCGGACTTCCTCGGGAGAGGCCGGCGCTGTGAAGGTGAAATTGACCTTGCCGGCTTTGCCTTCGCCGGCATCTAGATTGAAGCCCGTCAGCTCCGCGCCCGGCATCATCTTAACGCCATCGATGTCGAAATTCGCATTCGACATAATACCCTTGGGCAGCTTGATCTCACCCTTGGCGAACGGAAGATTGAAGGCGACGCGGCCGTCAGCATCGGCCTTCATCTGCACCGTTGCGTCGCCGGCCGCCGGCTCCCTCACCTCGGCCTTGCAGGCGGCCAGCAGAAGCAGCGGCGTCAGTGCGGCGATCTTGATCATGGTATCTCCCCTCGGGTGTATTGGTGATGTAATACGCCAGTGCCGCTCTTCAAGTCAATTACTGCCGTCTGGCGCCGCAGCGTGAAAGATGATTGATTGCCGCACCTGGCATGAAGGGGCGAAGAATGACGAGCAGGACGGCGATCAAGGCACTTGCGGCGCTGCTGGTGGGTGCGGCGGCGATACAGGCCAAGGCACAGACCACGCCAGCCACTCCGGCCGGGACGCCCGCGCCTACCCCGGCTTTCACCGGCAGCGACCTGTTCAATCTCTCCTACGCCTCCGACCCGCAGATCAGCCCGGACGGCAAGCGCGTCGCCTATGTTCGGATGAGCGCGGACGCGATGACCGATCGTTATCGCCCGAGCATCTGGCTGATCGACACCGCCACCGGGCGGCAGGAGCCGCTAGTTGCCGGCAACGGCTCGCACATGAGCCCGCGCTGGTCGCCGGACGGGCGCCGGCTTACCTATGTCTCTACTGCGGAAGGACCCGGCGCACAGTTGTTCGTGCGGTGGATGGACAGCGGCACCGCCGCGCGGATCTCGGGCCTCCCCGACAGCCCGTCCGACATGGCCTGGTCTGCCGACGGCCGCCGCCTCGCCTACCTAATGCGCGTGCCAGGCGAAAGCCCCGCAATCGGCAAGGCCCCGCCCAAGCCTGAAGGCGCGACATGGGCCGAGCCGCTGCAGGTCATCGATCGGCTGCAATACCGCAACGATGGATCAGGAATCGTCAAACCTGGCACCGACCACCTGTTCGTGGTCGATGCGGATGGCGGAGCGCCGCGGCGGCTGACCAGCGGCGCATTGCTGCTGAAGGGGCCGATTGCCTGGGCCGGCGACAGCATCCTCGCCAGCGGCAGCCGCAGCGAAGACTGGGAGCGTGAACCGCTCGAAAGCAACGTGCTCGCAGTTGATGTCGCAAGCGGCGCCGTGCGCGAGCTCACCCGCCGCAAGGGTCCGGACGGCGCACCGATCATGTCGCCGGACGGTCGGACGATCGCTTTCCTCGGCTTCGACGACGACGGGCAGGCCTATAATCAGGCCGGCGTCTACCTCATGAACAGAGATGGCAGCGGCGTACGGCGCGTTGCAGCCGACCTCGATCGCTCGATTGAGAGTCTGCAGTGGAGCGGCAACCAGCTGATCGTCGGCTACGAGGAGAAAGGCCATTACCGCCTCGCCCGCATCAGCCAGGCCGGCGCCGTCACGCCCCTCCCGCACGATCTCGCCGCGCCCGCAGTTGGCCGCCCCTACACCGGCGGTGCGTGGAGCGTGGCGCGCGACGGCACCTTGGCCTTCACCAGCGGCTCGGCGACCCGGCCCACCGACGTGTCGATGGCTCGTGGTGCGACGGCGCGGCGGCTGACCGCGCTCAACGACCTGTGGCTGTCGGGCAAGCGTCTCGGGGAAGTTCGGACGCTCGACGCCAGAGCACCCGACGGGACGGCGGTGCCGGGCTGGATCCTGCTCCCCGCCGGCTACCAGGACGGGCAGAGAGTCCCCACCATCCTCGAGATCCATGGCGGTCCCTACACCAGCTACGGCCCCTACTTCTCGACGGACTACCAACTCTTCGCCGCCGCGGGTTACGCCGTGCTGTTCCCCAACGTGCGCGGATCGACAGGCTATGGCGAAGCCTTTGCCGACGGGATCGAGAAGAGCTACCCGACGCCGAACGAGACCGACCTCATGGCGTCCGTCGACGCTGCGGTTGCCGCCGGGCTCGCCGATCCCGACAACCTGTTCATCACGGGCGGCTCGGGCGGCGGGCTGCTGACCGCATGGATGACCGGCCACACCGACCGCTTCAAGGCCGCCGCCGTGCAGAAGCCGGTGATCAACTGGACCAGCCAAGCGCTGGTCGCCGACGGTCTGCCGCTGTTTGGCCGCTACTGGCTGGGCGGGATGCCTTGGGAGAAGCAGGCGGACTATTGGCAGCGCTCGCCGCTCAGCCTGGCTGGCAAGGTCAAGACGCCGACCCTCGTGATCGTCGGCGGCGATGACCTGCGCACCCCCAATGCCGAAGCCGAGCAATGGTATGGCGCGCTTCGCCTGCAGGGCGTACCGGCGATGCTGGTTAAGGTACCGGGCGCCCCGCACAGCCTTGACGGGCGGCCAAGCCAGGCAGCGGCCCGCGCGTCCGCCATCACCGCGTGGTTCGACCGGTATCGGACCCGCAAGTAGGGGCTTTTCAGGGCGAGCGGGCGGGCGCATGAGGTCGGCATTATTCCCGTCCCTGGAGGTTGCACTTGACCCGTCTTGCCCTGCTTCTCGTCGCCACCAGTGCGCTTGCCGTCAGCCCGCTTGCCGCGCAGAGCTTCTCGGTTCCCCGCCTCACGCAGGACATCAAGACGCTGAGCTCCGACGCGTTCGAAGGGCGCGGCCCGGCCACCGCCGGCGAAGTGAAGACAGTCGCTTACCTGTCGCAGCAGCTCAAGGCCGCGGGCGTGCAGCCGGGTGGTGACGTTGTGAATGGGCAGCGCCAGTACACCCAGCGCGTGCCGCTGCTGCAATCGCACTGGAGCGCCGATCCGGTGGTTACCCTTCAGGGCGGCGCTGCTGCCGGCCGCCTTGCACAAGGCACCGATATCGCGGTCCGCGCACCGCTGAACGGCGCGAGCCAGCTTCGGCTCGACAATGCTCCGCTGGTGTTCGCCGGCTACGGCGTCCAAGCGCCCGAGCGGCAGTGGGACGACTTCAAGGGCATGGACGTCCGTGGCAAGATCCTGGTCGTCTTCATCAACGATCCCGACTTCGACGGGCCGCTTGCCGATGGTGGCCCCGACTTCGGCGGCAAGGCGATGACCTATTACGGCCGCTGGACCTACAAGTACGAACAGGCGGCCAAGCTCGGCGCCGCCGGCGTGCTGATCGTCCACGAGGACGCCCCCGCCTCCTACGGCTGGGCAACGGTCAAGAACTCCAACACCAACACCATGTTCGACGTGGTCCGGCAGGATCCGGCCGGCGCCCACCCGGCCATGGAAAGCTGGATCAGCAAGGCGACGGCCGAGAAGATCTTCGCCGCCTCCGGCACCACGCTCGCCGCCGCCAAGACCGCCGCCCGTCGCCGCGACTTCAAGCCGGTCGAACTGCCCATCCGCCTCAGCGCCACCGGCACCGCCGCTGCCCAGACCATCACCAGCTACAATGTCGTCGGCCTGCTGCCCGGCACCGCCCGACCCGACGAGACGGTGATCTATTCGGCGCACTGGGACCATCTCGGCGTCGGCCAGCCCGACGCGCGCGGTGATCGCATCTATAATGGCGCGGCGGACAATGCGACCGGCACCGCCCACGTGCTCGAACAAGCGCGCTGGTTCGCCAAGGAACCGCGCACGCAGCGCAGCCTCGTCTTCCTGCTCGTGACCGCCGAAGAGAAGGGGCTACTCGGCACCGAATATTACGTGTCGAACCCGCTCTACCCGCTCGGCAAGACCGCCGGCGTCCTCAACACCGATGGCGGCGCGCTTTATGGCCCAGCGCGCGACTTCTCGATCTCCGGCTCGGCCAAGCTCGCGCTGCTCGACATGCTGACCGCGGAAGCTGCCAAGCAGGGCCGCACCTATTCGCCCGACGAGCGGCCGGAAGCGGGCTCTTTTTTCCGCTCCGACCACTTCCCCTTCGCCAAGCGGGGCGTGCCGGCGATCAGCTGGAATGGCGGGCGTGACCTCGTCAACGGCGGCAAGGCCCGGGCCAAGGTGCTGGCCGACGAATATACCGCCAAGCGCTATCATCAGCCCGCCGACGAATTCGACCCGAGCTGGGACTTCAGCGGCCTCGTTCAGGACGCGCAGATACTCCACACCGTGGGACGTAACCTCGCCAACTCGACCGCTTGGCCGAACTGGAGCGAGGACAGCGAGTTCCGCGGTGCGCGTGATGCCTCAGCGACCGAGCGCGGCGCTCCTGCTCCTGCCGTCACCCGTGCCGCAGGCGAGCGCGGTTGATCGACCCCACCCCCTCTGCCGTCGGCGGGAGGGGCAACAGGAGACCGTCATGAGCGACCTCATCTTCTACACCAACCCGCAATCGCGCGGGCAGATGATCCGCTGGATGCTCGAAGAGGTCGGCGCGCCGTATGAGACCCAGCTCCTCACCTACGGCGCGACAATGAAGACTGAGCCGTATCTCTCGGTCAATCCGATGGGCAAGGTCCCGGCGATCAAGCATGGCGACACGGTGGTGACGGAAGTGGCGGCGATCTGCGCCTACCTTGCCGATGCCTTCCCCGACGTCGGCCTTGCGCCACCTGTCGCCGACCGAGCGGATTATTACCGCTTCCTGTTCTTCGCGGCCGGACCGCTCGAACAAGCGTTCAGCCTCAAGGCCGTCGGCTTCGAGGTGCCGGCGGACAAGCAGGCGATGTTCGGGTGCGGCAGCCACGAGAACACCTTCGCAGCGCTGGCCAAGATGCTCGAAGGCCGCAACTACATCACCGGGCAATTCAGCGCCGCCGATCTTTATGTCGCCTCCGAACTCGGCTTCATGATGATGTTCGGCTTGTTGGAGAAGAGCGAACCCTTCGCCAGCTACGTCGCGCGCTGCACCGATCGCGAGGCTTATCGCCGCGCCAAGGAGAAGGATGCGGAAGCTGCGGAAGCGATGAAGGCGAGCGCCTGACCCTTGGTCGTGCTTGCCGCGCCGAAGGCCCCGGCTAGGCTGGCGACAATGGAGGAACAGCAATGACCGACGACCTGAAGGCGCGCGCAATCGCGCTTTACGACCGCTTCACGCACGAAGGCATGCCGCGCCGCGACTTCATGGCGCGGATGGTCGCGCTGGCCGGCAGCGCCGCCGCCGCCGAAGCACTGATCGGAAGCATCGCCGCCTCGCCCGCCGCTGCCGCGATCGTGCCCGAGAGCGACAAGCGCCTGACCATCCGCAAAGAGACGATTGCGGGCACCAAGGCCTATGTCGCCGAACCGCGTAGCCGAAGCCTCAAGCCCTCGGTCATCGTGATCCACGAGAACCGCGGCCTCAACGCGCACATCAAGGACGTCGCCCGCCGCGCCGCGGTCGCCGGCTATCGTGCGGTAGCGCCCGACTTCCTGACTCCGCTCGGTGGCACACCTGCCAATGAAGACCAAGCCCGCGAGATGATCGGCAAGCTCGATCTCGCGGCGACCAGCGCCGCCGGAGTCGCCATGCTGCGTGAGCTGGCGCGCTCAAGCCGCGGCGGCAAGGTCGGCGCGGTCGGCTTCTGCTGGGGCGGCGCGTACGTCAACCGCTTAGCGGTCGATGCCGGGTCCGGTCTCGATGCCGGAGTCGTTTACTACGGAACTGCCCCAGCCCCGAGCCAGGCGGCCAAGGTCCAGGCTCCACTCCTAGTCCAGCTCGCCGGGCTCGACACGCGGGTGAACCAGACCGGCTTTCCCTGGGTCGAAGCACTGCGCGCCGCGGGCAAGCCGGTGACCTTCCAACTCTACGACGGCGTCAACCACGCCTTTCACAACGACACCTCGGCCGAACGCTACGACAAGGCCGCTGCCGAGCTGAGCTGGCAGCGGACCCTGCGCTTCTTCAGCAAGAACCTCGGCTAGGCGGGCAGTGCCCCACTTGGCCGGGGCCGCTTGCCAGCGTTCCAGCCCGACCAGGCGACCAGGCCGCCAAATGCGGCGGCGGCAACCATGATCGGTTCCGCCGGCACTTCGGCCATCGCTGCATAGAAGGTGCGCCATGCCGGCAGCCCGCCTACGGTCGCAAAGGCGAGCGCACCAAGCGTGCTGAGCAAGGCCGCCCACAACCACGCACGACCGTCGGGCCCCCGTCCACGTGCGATCAGCAAGGCCGCCGCTGCTGCGATCAGCTGACCCGCGATGAAGCCCGGGAAAAGGAGGTGGAAGGTGCCTGGTCCTCGAACGCCCAATGGAATGCCGCTCAGCCGGCCGAGGATCGGCGGCAGCAGCGCAATGATCGTAGCCAGCATATAGGCCGAATGCAGCTTGACCTTGCGGCGGTGTCGAAGCGCCTGATGGTAGAACACCATTATCATCGCGACGCTGAAGATGTCGAGCCAGGCAAGGCGCGCAGCGTAGAGGACGTGGAACTCACTTCCCGCAGCCATCTTGGCGGCCATGCCGAAGAACAACCCCGCGCCCCCTCCCAGGAACAGCGGAAACAGCACCAGGCTGCCCATTCCGGCAATGCGGTGGGTGTCTCGGTCCCCATGCTGGATGGTCCAGCTTTGCGCCGCCAGCAGCATCAGCCAGGCGAAGGCGGTGATGCCGTGTGCATGGAACTGCCAGGTGGCGGACGGAAGAACCGACCAGTAGCTCGGCCAGAAAGCGAGGCCGATTAGGGGGATCAATCCCAGAATGTACCAGTGCGCGTGACGATACGGCATGTGCAAACCCCCTTGCAGCCGAAGACCGCTCCCCAGCGGTCCGTTCCCGAGTCGTCAGCATAGTCCATTGTTAACGCAGCGCAAGAAAAAGGGCCCGGCGGTTACCCGCCGAGCCCTCTATCTCGTGCCGTTCCGGCTGACCGCTTACTCGCGGTTGCCCATGAACTGCAGCAGGAAGGTGAACATGTTGATGAAGTCGAGATAGAGGTTCAGCGCCCCCATGATCACGACCTTGCCCATCATGTCAGTACCCGCGACATAGGCATACATGCTCTTGATCTTCTGCGTGTCGTAGGCGGTCAGGCCAGCGAAGATCAGCACGCCGATGGCGCTGATCGCCAGCTGCAGCACGCTCGACTGCAGGAAGATGTTGATCACCATCGCGACCAGCAGGCCAACCACACCCATGATCAGGAAGGTGCCGAAGCCCGACAGGTCCTTCTTGGTCGTGTAGCCAAACAGGCTAAGGCCGGCGAACGCCGCAGAAACGGCAAAGAAGGTCTGAGCGATGCTGGTGCCGGTGTAGACCAGAAAGATCGAGCTCATCGACAGGCCCATCACGACTGTGAACGCCCAATAGAGCATCTGCAGGGTCGCGGTGGACATGCGATTAAGGCCGAAGCTCATGGCCATGACGAAGCCCAGCGGCGCGAGCATGATTACCCAGCGCAGCGGGGTCGAAAGCACTTGCTGTGCAAGGCCACTCGACGCGAACAGCAGGGCGACGATGCCGGTCAGCAGCACGCCCGAAGCCATGTAATTGTAAACGCTCAACATGTAGGACCGCAGGCCCGCGTCGCGGGCGGCACGCGGAACGCCGACCGAGACGGCCGGGTCATAGGCGGTCGACGTGCGCGGGTCAGACCAGTTCTGCATTCTCAAGCTCCATCGTCGGCGGGCCGAGGCGGCCCGTCCACGTCACCATATATCGTTGGAGCGCACAAAGGTTTCAAGGAGTTTCCGCGCACGAAACGACCTACTTACATGTGAGTAGAAGCTGGACTCCGCCGCTTGCACGATGAGGGCCGGCTGCTAGTCTCGGGAATAATTGACGGGGGATATAAGTTGTTCGGCTATTTCACGGCGGTTTTGCCTCACTTCCTTGCCTATTTCGGCGCGGCGCTGCTGCTGGCGGCCGCTTTCCTTACGCTTTATATCCGGCTGACACCCCACCGTGAGCTGGCGCTGATCCGGGAGGGAAACAGTGCGGCGGCCTTGCAGCTGACCGGCACCTTCCTCGGGTTTGCGCTGCCGGTCGCAGTGGTGATCGGCAACAGCGTCAGCATTCCAGACATGCTGCTGTGGGGCGCGGTGGCGCTGATCGTGCAACTCCTGGTGTTCGTAGTGATCGCCCGGCTGCTGTTCCGTGGCATCTCGGCGCGGATCGAGGATGGCTGCACCGCAAGCGGCATCTTTGTCGGCGGCATGGGTCTTGGCATCGGCGTGCTTCAGGCCGCCTGCATGGTGCCCTGACGCCGATGGAAAAGAAACTCACCCTGACTGTTTCACTGGCCGCGGCACTGGCCGGGCTGTCCGGCTGCTCGAACCGCGACAATCTCGATGTCCGAGCGGCGGACACCACCCGGGTCTGCGCCGACGATTGGGGCCAGCGTATTTCCGACGATTATTGCGAGCAGCGGCGCGGCGGCAGCTTCTTTTATCTCGGCCGCGGTGCGCCCATCCCCTATTACTATGACAACATCCGCGACCCGCGATACGCCCGCTACGTCAGCCGCACGCCGCCGGCCGGCGGCTCTTTCTTGCGCGCGCCGGCCGGCACCAACATGGCCCGCTCCTCCGCCATCTCGCGCGGCGGGCTCGGCAGCAGCGCGCGCAGCTTTGGCCGCGGCGGCTGATGGAGCGCCGGCGGCTGCGTCCGCGCGAAGGTTGGCAGCGGATCGTCGAGGAACAGGGGCTTGTCTGGCACACGCAGGACGGCAAGCCCTACTGGGACGAAAGCGCCGCTTACGTCTTCACCCTTAAGCAGATCGAGACCCTGGAGGCTGCCGCCGAGCGTTGCCACGAGCTGTTCCTCAGGGCCGGCGACCACCTTGCCAAGCGGCCCGAGAAGCTCGCCCGCTTCGGCATCCCCGATTGGGCGATCGACGCCGTCCTTGCCGAATGGAAGCGCGACCGCCCTGCCCTCGATTATGGCCGCTTCGACTTCGGCTGGAACGGCAGCGGCGAACCCAAGCTGTTCGAATATAATTGCGACACGCCGACCTCGATGCTCGAAGCCGGCGTGGTGCAATGGCAGTGGAAGGAAGAGGTCTTTCCCGACCACGACCAGTTCACATCTCTCCACGAGAAGCTGATCGATCGCTGGCGCTACATGGGACGCGACATCGGCGGGCGCGTGTGGGTGACCCATCATGCCGACGACCTTCACGAGGACACGGTCACCGCCACCTACATGCGCGACCTTGCCGAGCAGGCGGGGCTCGAGACGCGGGGTATCCTGATCGAGAACATCGGCGTGGATGCCGAAGGCCGCCTGGTCGATGAAGAGGAATACCTCATCACCGCGCTGTTCAAGCTCTACCCATGGGAATGGATCGTCGCCGAGGATTATGGCCGCGAGATTGTGCGCCGAATGGATGCCTGCCTTTGGCTGGAGCCAATCTGGAAGATGCTGTGGTCCAACAAGGCGATCCTGCCGCTTTTCCACGAGCTTGAGCCTAGGCACCCCAACCTGCTCCCGGCCGGCTGGGACGCGGCCAGCGTCGGCCCGAATCACGTCGTGAAGCCGATCCTCGCGCGCGAAGGCGCCAACGTCCGGATCGTCGAGAACGGGCAGGAGACGGCGCGCTCTGAAGGACCCTACGCCGGGTTCGGGCAAGTCTATCAGGGGCTCTACCATGTGCCGGAGTTCGACGGCGCTTGTCCCGTGCTCGGCGTCTGGACGGTCGGCGGGGAAGCCGCGGGGCTGGGCATCCGCGAAGGCGGCCGTATCACCGCCGACGACGCCCGCTTCGTGCCGCACATCATTGAAGGCTGAGACGCATGGCACAGGGCAAGCTCCGCGCAGCAACGGACACGCTCAAGGAAGTTGCGGCCATCTACCTCGCGCTGCTCCTTCTGGCGGCGCTGTTCTTCGCCGCGTTCGAGGAGCAGCCGTTCCTCGACAGCCTCTACTGGGCGGCGACCACCGCCACTTCGACCGGCTACGGCGACATCAGTCCCAAAACGTGGGGCGGCAAGATCGTGGCGGTGCTGCTGATGCACGCCAGCATTTTCGTCATCGCGCCGCTGATCATCGTCCGCTTGATCGAGCGGATCACCAGCAACCAGCATGAATTCACGCACGAAGAGCAGGAGCGCATCCTTGCTACCCTGGCGCGGCTAGAGGAGCGGCTCGACCGGCTCGACAAGCGTTAGACTTGCCATGCACCGTCTGTTTGTCGCCCTGCCCCTGCCCGAGGCCATCGCCGATCCCCTGCTCGACCTGATGGATGGACCCGAGCACCTGCGCTGGGCAGCCGCGGAGCAGCTGCACGTAACCTTACGCTTCATCGGCGAGGTTGACGGCGGCACCGCGGAAGACGTGGCGGCGGCGATGTCCTCGCTGCGCCTTGAGCCATTCGAGTTACGTCTGAAGGGCGTCGGCCAATTCAACCACCGTCGCTCGGGAGCACTGTGGGCGGGCATCGATCACAAGGAACCGGTAGCCGCGCTGGCCGCGCGGGTGGACCGCGCCATTGTCTCAGCCGGCCTCCCACCCGAGACCCGCGCCTTCGTGCCGCACGTGACGCTGGCGCGGTGGAGCGGATCGGCGCCCGACCTCCAGCCCTGGCTTACACGCCACGGCACTCTCGCCTCGCCGCCTTGGACGGTGAGGACCTTCACCCTGTTCGAAAGCCACCTCGGCCGCCACGGCGCTCATCACGAGCCCGTGGCGACCTTTGGAGCCACTTAGAAAGCGTCTTCAGCCAGCGCCATCAGCGTGTCGCCGCCGGCTTCGATCTGGCCGCGATAGGCGCTCGCCTTGGGCAGTTCGCGCTGGGCATAGAAGCGCGCGGTGGCAAGCTTGGTTTGGTGGAAGGCGGCATCCTCGCCCGCTTCATTCTCCAGCCGGGCCGAAACGTCCGCCATTTTGAGCCACATCCAGCCGAGCGTCACCAGGCCCATCAGGTGCATGTAGGGCACCGCGCCGGCGCCGGCGTGGTTAGGATCCTGCATCCCGTTCTGCGCCAGCCACATGGTCGAGGCCTGGAGGTGACCAAGCGCCTTCTCCAGCGGCTCGGCGACACCCGCCGGATCGCCGCTGCTGCGAGCCTTGGCGATGTCGGCGCCGATCACCTCGAACAGCAGGCGGATCGAGCGGCCGCCGTTCTGCGCCAGCTTGCGGCCGACGAGATCCATCGCCTGCACGCCGTTGGTGCCTTCGTAGATCTGGGCGATGCGAGCGTCGCGGACGAACTGTTCCATGCCCCACTCACGAATATAGCCGTGGCCGCCGAACACCTGCTGCATGTTCACCGTGGCTTCGAAGCCCTTGTCGGTGAGGTAGCCCTTGATGACTGGGGTTAGCAGGCTGATCAGGTCATCGGCCTTTTGCCGCTCCTCCTCGGTCGCACCCTTGCGGGAAAGATCGACCTGGAGCGAGCCCCACAGGATCAGCGCCCGCGCCGCCTCGTTGAATGCCTTGGCTTCGAGCAGCATGCGGCGCACGTCCGGGTGGACGAACAGATTGTCGGCCTTGGCAGTGGCGTCGCGCAGCTCGGGCTTGAGTGCCCGGCCCTGGCGGCGATCTTTGGCGTAGGCGACGGCGTTCTGATAGGCGATCTCACCCTGCGCCAGGCCCTGCAGACCGACCCCGAGACGCGCCGCGTTCATCATGATGAACATGGCAGCGAGACCCTTCTCAGGCTCACCGACCAGCCAGCCGGTCGCCCCGTCGTAGTTCATGACGCAAGTCGAATTGCCGTGAATGCCCATCTTGTGCTCGATCGAGCCGCACTGAAGGCTGTTCCGTTCACCGACCGAGCCGTCTTCGTTGACCATGAACTTGGGCACCACGAACAGGCTGATGCCCTTCACGTTGTCGGGGGCGCCGGTGATCTTGGCGAGCACCAGGTGAATGATGTTCTCGCTCATGTCGTGCTCGCCGGACGAGATGAAGATCTTGGTGCCCGAGATCTTGTAGCTGCCGTCCGCCTGCGGTTCGGCCTTGGACTTGAGGAGGCCGAGGTCGGTGCCGCAATGCGGCTCGGTCAGGTTCATGGTGCCGGTCCATTCGCCCGACACCATCTTGGGAACGTACTTCTCCTGCTGCTCCGCGCTACCCTTGACCAGCAACGACGCGATCGCGCCTGCCGTCAGGCCATGGTACATCTCGAAGCTCTGGTTGGCCGAGAGGACATATTCTGAGATCGCCGTTGCCAGCACGTGCGGCAGCCCCTGCCCGCCGAACTCCTGCGGCGCCGACAGGCTGGTGAAACCCAGCTCGCAGAACTGCTTGTAGGCGTCCTTGAAGCCCTTGGGCGTGGTGACCGATCCATCCTCGTGGCGGGTGCAGCCTTCCTCGTCGCCGGTGCGGTTCAAAGGCAACAGCACTTCCTGAGTAAAGCGCGCGCCTTCGTTGAGGATCGCCTCGATGAGGTCGGGAGTCGCATCAGCGAAGCCAGGGAGGTTGCCGTAATTCTGCATCTCGACGATGTGGTCGAGGACGTAGCGGGTGTCGCGAACGGGGGCGTTGTAGACGGGCATGTCTTGGCTCTCCGAAGGGGCTGTTGGCTCAAGCTCTAGGTGGGCCGGCAGCGGCTATCAACAAGATTGTCAGCAAAGCGGGTCACCGGCAATGTCGGTCACCGGCTCAGGCCTGTCTATGCGGGCAAAGGTCTTGCCCGCATAGGAAGCGCCGGACCCGCAGTAATAAGTGCAAGCAGGACCGCCTTCGTTGATCAAAGTGATGCGATTGCCTTCAATGGCGACTGGAACCTGGCACTTGTCATCGCCCTCCGGCCGAAGGCTGCTGCCGTCGAAGGAACCTCGCATCGTGCAATTATTAGCGGCCGATCCGTAGGTGATCATCGCCATCCGCTTGCTCTCGGCATTGTAACACAATCTATCTTTGTCGGTACCGGCATAAGTGGCAGTGGCCGCCGCGGGAGCAGAGGCATCGGCTGCTACCGGCTCGGATTCTTGCCGGTTGCACGACGAGAGCACAAAAAGCGGAAGAAACAGGGCTGCGCGCATTGGCGAGTCCTGCCCGCCTCAGACCGGCCTATCAAGAGCGGGCAACTTGAACAGCGACAAATCAATGACACGCCCCTATATGCGCGGCTCCTCAAGGACTTCCGGGCGAGCATCATGCTGACGACCAATCCCTTCGACGACGACAAGCTTCGCGAGGAATGCGGCGTGTTCGGCGTGTGGAACGCCGACAATGCGGCAAGCTTCGTCGCGCTCGGCCTGCATGCGCTGCAGCACCGCGGGCAGGAAGCGGCGGGAATCACCAGCTGCGACGCCTCGGGCTTCCATTCGCATCGCGCGTCGGGCCATGTCGCTGGCAATTTCGACAAGGATGCGGTGATCCGCGCCCTTCCTGGTCGCACCGCGGTCGGCCACGTCCGCTATTCGACTACCGGATCGAGCGCGATGCGCAACGTGCAGCCGCTATTCGCCGAGCTTGCCGACGGCGGCTTTGCGGTCGCGCACAATGGCAACATTTCCAACGCGATGAAGCTGCGCCGCACGCTTAACCGCCGCGGCTCGATCTTCCAGTCGACCTCCGACACCGAGGTCATCATCCACCTCGTCGCCACCTCAAGCCAGACCAAAATGCTCGACCGGATCGTCGATGCGCTGCACCAGGTAGAGGGCGCCTACTCGTTACTCATGCTGACGGAGCAGGGCCTGATCGCCTGTCGCGATCCGCTCGGCATCCGTCCACTCGTCATGGGCCGGATCGGGGACACGGTAATCTTCGCCAGCGAAACGGTTGCGCTGGACGTCATCGGCGCTCGCTTCGAGCGCGAAGTCGGGCCAGGTGAGATGATCGTGGTCAATACCGACGGGCTGCGCAGCTTCCGCCCCTTTGCTGCCGCCCAACCTCGCCCCTGCATCTTCGAGCACGTCTATTTCTCGCGCCCTGACAGCATGGCGGAGGGCATCTCCGTCTACGAATCGCGCAAGAACATCGGCGCGGTGCTGGCACGTGAAAGCGGGATCGAAGCGGACATCGTTGTGCCCGTCCCCGACAGCGGCGTTCCCGCGGCCATCGGCTATGCGCAGGAAAGCAGCATCCCTTTCGAGCTCGGAATCATTCGCTCGCACTATGTCGGCCGCACCTTCATCCAGCCGAGCCAGGAAGTCCGCCACCTCGGCGTGAAGCTCAAGCACAACGCCAACAGCGCGCTGATCAAAGGCAAGCGGATCGTGCTCGTTGACGACTCAATCGTTCGCGGGACCACCAGCGTCAAGATCGTGCAGATGATGCGCGATGCGGGTGCGCGCGAGGTCCACATGCGGATTGCCTCGCCGCCGACGCGGCATAGCTGCTTCTACGGCGTCGACACGCCCGAGCGCGCAAAGCTCTTGGCGGCTCAGATGGATGTCGAGGCGATGGCCAAATACATCAACGCCGACAGTCTCGCCTTTATCAGCATCGACGGGCTCTATCGTGCGCTAGGCGACCAGCGTGACCCTGCGGCGCCGCAGCGCTGCGATGCCTGCTTCACCGGCGATTATCCGACCCGGCTCACGGACCTTACCGAGAAGAAGGCAGAGGAAAGCGGCCTCAAGCTGGCCGCGATCGCCTGATCACATCGCGATGGTGCCGTCCTTGCGGCCCTTCGCTAGCTTCTTGAGCAGCATCTCGCGCTTGAGGCGGCTCAGGTGGTCGATGAACAGCACGCCGTTCAGGTGATCGATCTCGTGCTGCAGGCAGACCGCCAGAAGTCCGCTGATTTCCTCTTCGTGCCAGCCGCCATCGGCATCCTGCCACTTGGCGCGAATGCGGTCGGGCCGAAGCACGTCGGCATATTGGTCCGGGATCGACAGGCAGCCTTCCTTGTAAGGGACGAAGCTGTCGCTCTCTTCCAGCACCTCGGGATTGATGAAGACGCGCGGGTCCTTGACCGGCTTGCCCTCGGCGTCGTCGTCCTGAAGGTCGATCACCAGCAGTCGCTTGGGCACGCCGACCTGCACCGCGGCAAGGCCGATGCCGGGCGCGTCGTACATCGTCTCGAACATGTCGGCGATGAGGGTCTTGAGGTCCGCGTCGAAGGTTTCGACCGGGGTCGAGGTCTCGCGTAGGATCGGATCGGGAATGCAAACAATGGGTAGGATGGCCATGCGCGCCACTTAAGCCCGCATGGCCGATCCTTCAATCAGCCCTTGTAGGTGACCTTCTTTACCGCCGCGACCACGTCGGCCGCCTTGATCAGCGCCAGCTTCTCGAGGTTGGCGGCATAAGGCAGCGGGACGTCGGCGTTGGTGACGCGCAGCACCGGCGCGTCGAGATCGTCGAAGCCTTCTTCCATGCAGATCGCAATGATCTCGCTCGAGATGGAACAGGTCGGCCAGCCCTCCTCGACCACCACCACACGGTTGGTCTTGGCAAGGCTGGTCAGCACCGCAGCCTTGTCGAGTGGACGAAGCGTTCGAAGGTCGATGACCTCGGCTTCGATCCCCTCGCCGGCAAGGGTGTTCGCGGCGTCAAGCGCAAGCCCGACGCCGATCGAATAGCTGACAATGGTGACGTCCTTGCCTTCGCGCATGATCCGAGCCTTGCCGATCGGCAGCACCCAGTCGTCGACCGCCGGAAGCTCGAATGTCTGGCCGTAGAGCAGCTCGTTCTCGAGGAACACGACGGGGTCTTCCGACCGGATCGCGGCCTTGAGCAGGCCCTTAGCATCCGCTGCGTCGAAAGGCGCGATGACCACCAAGCCGGGTACGCTGGCGTACCATGGGGCATAATTCTGGCTGTGCTGCGCGGCGACGCGGCTGGCGGCGCCGTTGGGGCCGCGGAACACGATCGGGCAGCGCATCTGGCCGCCGGACATGTAGTTGGTCTTGGCCGCCGAATTGATGATGTGGTCGATCGCCTGCATGGCGAAGTTGAAGGTCATGAACTCGACGATCGGCTTCAACCCGCCCATCGCTGCGCCCGTGCCGAGCCCGGCAAAGCCATATTCGGTGATCGGCGTGTCGATCACGCGCTTGGGGCCAAACTCATCGAGCAGGCCCTGGGTGACTTTGTAGGCGCCCTGATACTGAGCGACTTCCTCGCCCATCACGAATACGCGGTCGTCGCGGCGCATTTCCTCGGCCATCGCATCGCGCAGGGCCTCGCGAAGGGTGAGCTTCTGCATTTCGGTACCGGCGGGCACTTCGGGATCGACCAACTGCGGCTTGACCAGCTGTGTAGTGCCGGTGTCTACCTTTTGCGTCTGCGAGGCGCTGTCGGTTTGCTGGTCCGACGGCTGCTGGGTCGGGGCGGCAGCAGCTGGCTCGGCGGGCGCAGCAGCAGCAGCAGGCTCAACCGCCGCGTCCTCGCCCTCGCCGCCCATGAGCGCGATTGCGGTGCCGACCTTCACCCCATCCGTGCCCTCGGGCACCAAAATCTTGGAGATGACACCCTCGTCGACGGCCTCGAACTCCATGGTCGCCTTGTCGGTCTCGATCTCGGCTAGAATATCGCCGCTCGAGACGGTGTCGCCTTCCTTGACCAGCCACTTGGCAAGCGTGCCCTCCTCCATGGTCGGGGACAGGGCCGGCATCTTCAATTCAACGCCCATCAGTAGCGCTCCACCAGGACTTCAGTGTGAAGCTCGGCCGCCTCGGGCTCCGGCGCTTCTTCAGCGAACTTCGCAGCGTCCACCACGATGTCCTTGATCTCCTTGTCGATCGCCTTGAGCTCTTCCTCGGCAACCCCCATCGCGACCAGCTCTTTTTCCGCGCGCTGGATCGGATCCTGGTTTTCGCGGTAGCTCTGCACTTCCTCGCGGGTTCGATACTTGGCCGGATCGCTCATCGAGTGGCCGCGGTAGCGATAGGTCTTGAGCTCGAGGATGATCGGTCCCTTGCCCGAGCGAGTCCATTCAAGCGCGACTTCGGCCGCGCCGCGCACCGCCAGCACGTCCATGCCGTCGACCTGGATGCCGGGAATCTGGAAGCTCTCGCCCCGCTTATAGAAATCGGGCTCGGAGGCTGAGCGTTCGACGCTGGTGCCCATGGCGTAATGATTGTTCTCGATTGCGTAGATCACCGGCAGGTCCCACAACTTCGCCATGTTGAAGCTTTCGTAGACCTGGCCCTGGTTGGCCGCGCCATCGCCGAAGTAAGCGAGATTGACGCCGCCATCCTCGCTATACTTGTGCTTGAGCGCGAGCCCGGTGCCGAGCGACACCTGCGCGCCGACAATGCCGTGGCCGCCGTAGAAGCCATGCTCGACGCTGAACATGTGCATCGAGCCGCCCTTTCCCTTGGAGATGCCGGCAGCGCGGCCGGTCAGCTCGGCCATGATGACCTTGGGATCGATGCCGTAGGCAAGCATGTGGCCGTGATCGCGATAGCCGGTAATAACGCTGTCCTTGCCAACAGTCATCGCGCTTTGCAGGCCAACCGCGACCGCTTCCTGACCGATATAGAGGTGGCAGAAGCCGCCGATGAAGCCGAGACCGTAGAGCTGGCCGGCGCGTTCTTCGAAACGGCGGATCAGCAGCATTTGCTTGTAGAAGCCGAGCAGCTCTTCCTTGCTCGCTTGATAGCGCTGCGGCTGCGGCGGTCGTTCCCGATTGGCGAGAAGCGGCGATGCCTCGTCCGTCTGGTTCGGTGTCAACGGAACGGCCGGAGCCGCGGCCTTGGGCGTACGCGCCACGATTTACCTCGTCCAATGAATGATCAGGCGGGTCTATAGGAGCCGCAGGTAGCGCCCGCAACGCCGCAGGTGCGGCTCAGTCCTCTAGGGTGACGATCACTTCGTCGGGGCGAACGAGGCCGAGGTCCTTGCGGATCAGCTCGTCGGCCATGTCGGGATCGGCCTTCTTGGGATCGAGCAGCGCCGAGCGATGCTTAAGCGCGCTCCGCTCACCTTCGAGCTTGGCCAGTTCCTGCTGCTTGGCCGAAAGGTCGCGGTGGTAGCCGCCCCACGCCAGGAGGCCGTTCGGACCTGCCACTGCATGGCCCGCGAACGTACCGATGATGAGCAGCGACACCGCGGGCCACATCGCCCTGCGGATCAGGCCTTGCGCCTGGCTGACTGCCCCCCGTCCCATGTGGAGACAGAATCAGTTTTAACGCCGTCACGCAAGGGGTTCGATGCGGCTCAGCAACAAAAAACCGTCGAGCCGCGTCGATTTTCTGTCAGCGGCGATACGCCTTCAGTGTCGCACGCCCCGGATAGCGCGCCACGTCGCCCAGTTCTTCCTCGATCCGAAGCAGCTGATTGTACTTGGCCGTACGGTCCGAACGCGCCAGGCTGCCGGTCTTGATTTGCCCGCAGGCGAGCGCGACGGCGAGGTCGGCAATGGTGGAATCCTCGGTCTCGCCCGAGCGGTGGCTCATCACAGCCGTATAGCCGCTAGTCTGCGCAAGGCGGACCGCAGCGATGGTCTCGGACAACGTGCCGATCTGATTGACCTTGACCAGGATCGAGTTGGCAATTCCAACACGGATGCCGTCGGCCAGACGTCGTTCGTTGGTCACGAACAGGTCGTCGCCAACCAGCTGGCACTTGTCGCCGAGCAGATCGGTCAGCGCCTTCCATCCGGCCATGTCGTCTTCGCTCATGCCGTCTTCGATCGAGGCGATCGGGTAGTCGCGGACGAGGTCGGCGAGGAAGCGCGCGTTCTCCTCAGGCGAGAGCGACAGCCCCTCCCCCTCCATCGCGTAATGGCCGTCCTTGAAATATTCGGTCGCGGCGCAATCGAGCGCCAGCAGGACGTCTTCACCCAGCGAGTAGCCCGCCGCGTGAACCGCCTCACCGATGAAATCGAGCGCCGCACGGGCCGAGGCGATGTTGGGCGCGAACCCGCCTTCGTCGCCGACCGCCGTCGACAGACCGGCGGCGTGGAGCTTGCCCTTCAGCGCGTGGAAGATCTCCGCCCCGCAGCGCAGCCCTTCCGCAAAGGTCGGCGCGCCGACCGGCATCACCATGAATTCCTGAAAGTCGATCGGATTGTCGGCATGGGCGCCGCCGTTCAGGATGTTCATCATCGGCACCGGAAGCGTATCCGCGGCCACGCCGCCGACGTAGCGGTAAAGAGGCAGTCCGCGTGCATCCGCTGCCGCCTTGGCCGTGGCGAGGCTCACACCGAGGATGGCGTTGGCTCCCAACCGGCTCTTGTTCTCGCTTCCGTCCAGCGCAATCATTGCACCGTCGATCTCGGCCTGGTCTTCGGCTTCGTAGCCCACCAGCTCGTCGGCGATCTCATTGTTGACTGCATCGACTGCCTTACCGACGCCCTTCCCGCCCCAGCGGCTCTTGTCGCCATCGCGCAGCTCGACAGCTTCATGCGCACCGGTGGACGCGCCCGACGGCACCGCCGCACGGCCCATGCTGCCGTCCTCGAGGGTCACGTCCACCTCAACCGTTGGATTGCCCCGGCTGTCGAGAATGGCGCGGGCATGGATGTCGAGGATGGCGGTCATTGGGCGAGGCACTCCGTAATGCTGTTTCGTTACGCTGCCGTTGCGGACAGGTCGCTTCGGTTCCATGTTCCTGATGTTCATCAGTGGCCGGAACGGTGGCGGTAGCGGCTCGTTATCGGCCCGCACCCAAGTTTTCCAGCGTTACGAAGGAGGAAAGGCTCATGGCCGATACCACGAACAAGTTGCCGGAAGGCACGGACACAGTGATCGAAGGTGGCGGAACCGACGGCTCCGGCGGCGGCATGGGCCGCAGCGGCACCGGCACTGCGGGCGGTAGCACGTCTTCTGCGATCAACTCGACTGGCGGTCGGACCACGGCGACCAGCGGCGATACCCAGACTGACTCGTTGATCACTGGCAACACTGGCGGCAGCACGGGATCCACCAGCGGATCGACCAGCCTTAGCACAACCGGGACTAGCAGCAGCAGCAGCAGCAGCAGCAGCAGCAGCAGCAGCAGCGACAACTCCAGCGGCTCGAACAATGGCGGCATCCGCGGCATAGTCGGCAACGTCACCGGCAAGGCGAAGGACGAAGCCCTTGGCCGCGCCCGCGGTCTCGTCGGCGACGGGCTGAAGAGCGGCTCGACCACGCTTGGCAGCATCGCCAACATCATAGAGGACACCGTCGAACAGATCGGCGAGCGCCTCGGTCCGCAATATGGCGATTATGCAAAGACTGCGAGCACGACCATCCAGCGCTATGCCTCGACCCTTGAGAACAAGGATCCGGACGAACTGGTGGACGACGCCCGCGCGCTGATCCGCAAGAGCCCGGCAGTGGCGATCACCGGTGCGGCGATCCTTGGCTTCGGCCTGGTTCGCCTTTTGAAGGCCGGCATGCCGGAGGAGAGCAGCAATGGAACCCGTGACCGTCAGAGCGACCGAGCCGGCACCACCCGGTGATCCGATGCTAAAGCGGACCGAGACCCTGCATGGCGAACCGGACGGGATCGGTGATCTCGTCCATCGCCTGGTCGAAGACGCCAAGGCCTATGCCCGTGCCGAGGTCGGCTATTTCAAGGCCCTTGGCACTGAAAAGGCTAATGCGCTTAAGGTTCCGCTTATCCTCGGGCTGGTGGCGATCCTGTTCGCCCATGCCGCTTTCCTGGTCCTGATCGCCACGATCTTCGTCGGGCTTGCGTCGCTGATGAGCGATACGCTGGCGGGACTGCTGACCCTGGTGATCTGCCTCGTTGCAGCGGGCGGCCTCGGCTACCTTGCATATGCGAAGGCGACCAAGGGCTTGGAGGAAGCGAAATGAGCGGCGCAGCGCACATCCGGATCGCTCGGGCACGCGGTGAGGCCGATCGGGCCAAGGCGCGGCTGATGGGAACGGTGGAAGAAGCCAAGGCCAGGCTCGCGCCCGGCAAGCTGGCTTCGGATGCCGTTCAATCGGCCAAGGACAAGAGCATCGTGGCGGCGGATGACGCGGTCACGGCGGTCAAGGAGCGGCCCGGCTTCACTGCCGGGATCGCCACCGTTGCCGCTCTCTACATCGCCCGCAAGCCACTCTTCTCTGCGGTTCGCGGCTTCTTCCGCGGTTCCGACACCCACACACACGACAATGCGTCGCGCCGCGAGGCCGACGGGCTGGAGAAATAAAATGGCTAAGAACGACACCTACGATAGCGTTTCGGATACTAACAGCGGCAGCAGCCGGTTCTCGGGCCTCGGCTCGAGTGCATCGGGCCAGATCGACAATTCGCCGCTGATCGCGCTTGGCGCCGGTCTTGCGATCGGCGCGGTCCTCGGCGCCGTGCTCCCGGCGAGCGATCGCGAGCGTGAGCTGCTTGGCCCGTACGGCAAGAAGCTCAACGACGCCGGCACCGGCGCGCTCGACCGCGGGCGTGGCATGGCCAAGCAGAAGTTCGACGAAATGGCGGGCGACAAGCTTCGCGAGTTCCTCGGCAGCAGCAGCAGCAGCAGCAGCAGCTCGTCCAACGCCTGAGCTAAAACACCATCGTCGGCGCCGCCTAGCGTCTCAGCGATGGCGAACCTACCCTCCCGCGAACGCGGGAGGGTTTTTTCGTGAGCGACCCCATGCTAGGCGGCCGCCATGAGCAAGCTCCATCTCGTTTTCGGCGGCCGCGTGAAGGATCCGCAGGGCACCGAGTTCACCGATCTCCAGAACATCGATCTTGTCGGACTGTTCGACAATTATGCCGAGGCGGAGGAGGCCTGGCGCGCCAATGCCCAACGCACGGTGGACGATGCCGAGATGAAATATGTCGTTGTGCACCTGCACCGCCTGCTCGAGCCCGAGGCCTGAGCCCTTACGCTCGACGGTAGCGCCATAACAGAAGCGGCCTCTGCAGCAGCAGCCCGGCAATAAACCCGCCGATATGCGCCGGGGTCGCCAGCAGCATGCCCTGCTGCCCCGCCGACCAGCCTACCATCACCTGCAAAATTGCCCAGGCCGCTGCCAGCCACGCAATGTGGAGCCAGCGGTTCAGGCGCATGTTCTTGCTGACCAGCCGTGGTCGTCCGAAACTCAAAGCATAAGCGCCGATCAGCGCGCTGATCGCTCCGCTCGCGCCGATCACCGGTCCGGTGCCCGCCGGGTCCGACGCCCATTGAGCCGCCATCGCGGCATAGGCGCCAACCACATAAAGGAAGATCAGTGCGCCGCGGCCAAGCACCCGCTCGACCGCCAGCCCGCACCACACCAGCATCAGCAGGTTGAAGCCGAGATGCAGAGTCCCGCCATGCACTAAGGTCGCCGTCAACGGGGTCAGGAACACCGGCACGGCGCTGAACGGAAAGCCGAGTCCGAATAGCCGCGCCGGCACGAAGCCAAGGCTCAGCGGCGCATGGACGCCAATCGAGCCTAGCCCGGTGAAAATGCTCACCAGCGCCGTGACCACCGCGATCCAGAAGGTCGCGGTGCGGGTTACGGCTGGCATCAGGCGCCCGCCATCAGATGAATTCAATTCCCGCGATCTCGTAGTAGCGGTCGCCGCTTGGCGTCGTGACCTCGACCTCGTCGCCGACCTGGCGCCCGATCAGCGCGCGGCCGAGGGGGCTGTTGTAGCTGATCCGGCCATCCTTTGCGTTGGCCTCCTGCTGACCGACCAGCTGGTAGCGCACCGGCTTGTCGTCCTCGTCGACGAGGTTGACGGTGGCGCCGAACACCACCTTGTCGCCCGACAAGGTGGTGGGATCGATCACCAAAGCGCGGGCAAGCCGATCCTCGATATCGCCGATCTGCGCCTCGACTTGGCCCTGGCGCTCCTTGGCTGCGTGATATTCGGCATTCTCCGAAAGGTCACCGTGGGCGCGCGCTTCCTCGATCGCGTCAACGATCTCGGGCCGCTCGATCTTCAGACGCTTCAGTTCTTCTTCCAGCAACCGATAGCCTTCGGCCAGCATCGGCACCTTTTCACTAGCCATCGTTGTCAGGCCCTTCTTTTCTTATAGCTTCCCCGCGCGGCCAGGCCGCGTGCCCGGGTACCGACGACATGGGGATGGTCAGGATACGCGGGCGGAATAATAGGTCTGCAAGGAGCGGACTTCAAGCGACCGCCCCTTGGAAGCGCGAATTGCCCGGGCCATCGCCTGCGCCGCGGCCACCGTGGTGACGTAGGGCACCTTGCGATTGAGCGCCGTGGCACGGATAGACTGGCTATCCTTGAGGCTCTGCCAGCCCTCGGTGGTGTTGAAGATGATCTGCACGTCGCCATCGACGATCCGGTCGACGATGTGCGGCCGGCCCTGCGCCACCTTGTTGACCTTCGCGACCGGCAAGCCGCGGGCAACCAAGTGATCGTGGGTGCCGCCAGTCGCGATCACTTCGAAGCCTAGCGAGAGCATGGCTTCCACGGCCGGCACGATCCCTTCCTTGTCGCTGTCCTTGACCGAGACAAATAGTGTCCCGCAGTCGGGCATCGTGATCCCTGCCCCGATCTGGCTCTTGGCGAATGCCATTTCGAAATCGTCAGCGATTCCCATGACTTCGCCGGTGCTCTTCATCTCCGGTCCAAGCACGGGATCGGTCCCGGGGAAGCGGGCGAAGGGGAACACGCTTTCCTTAACCGCGACGTGGCTAATGGCACGGTCGATGGTCGGCAGGTTGGCAAGGCTCTCGCCCGCCATCACCCGCGCTGCGATTTTGGCGACGGGAATGCCGATCGCCTTGGCGGTGAACGGAACGGTGCGGCTGGCGCGCGGGTTGACCTCGATGAGGTAGAGCTCGTTGTCCTTCACAGCGTACTGGACGTTCATAAGGCCGCGGACCTTGAGCTCCAGTGCCAGCGCTTCCGTCTGCTGCTCGATCCGGGCGATTATGTCGGCCGACAGGCTGTGCGGCGGGATAGAACAAGCACTGTCGCCCGAGTGGACGCCGGCTTCCTCGATATGCTCGAGCACGCCCACGACCACCACCTTCTCGCCGTCGCAGATCGCATCAACATCGACCTCGGTTGCGTCGCGCAGATAGCGATCGACCAGCACCGGGCTTTCGCCAGACACCTGCACCGCCGTGGCAATATAATGCTCGAGCTGCGCCGGGCCGTCGACGATCTCCATTGCCCGCCCGCCCAGCACGTAGCTTGGCCGCAGCAGCACCGGATAGCCGATGCGCTCGGCAACCTTGAGCGCTTCCTCGCGGCTGCGGGCCATGCCGTTCTCGGGCTGCTGGAGGCGAAGGCGCGTGACCAGCGCGGCGAACCGCTCGCGGTCCTCGGCAAGATCGATCGAATCCGGGCTGGTACCAAGGATCGGAATACCGGCCTTCTGAAGACTGGCGGCAAGCTTCAGCGGAGTTTGCCCCCCCAGCTGCACGATCACACCGACGAGCTCGCCCTTCTCGGATTCACGCGTGACGATCTCGAGAACGTCCTCATGACTGAGCGGCTCGAAATACAGGCGATCCGAGGTGTCCGGATCGGTCGACACCGTTTCCGGATTGCAGTTCACCATCACCGTCTCAAAGCCGGCATCGCGTAGGGCAAAGGCGGCGTGACAGCAGCAATAATCGAATTCGATTCCCTGCCCGATCCGGTTTGGGCCGCCACCCAGGATCACCACCTTGCGCCGCTCGCTGACCTCGGCCTCGTCCTCCGCCTCGCCGAACAGCGGCGCTTCGTAGGTCGAGTAAAGGTAGGGAGTCGATGCATCAAACTCCGCCGCGCAGCTGTCGATGCGCTTGTAGACCGGTCGCACGCCAAGCTTCAGCCGATGCGCATGGACTTCGGCCTCAGTCACACCACCGGTCATCGCCCGCATCGCCTCGTGCACGATGCCGCCGCCGCTGGCCTGAAGCTCACTCATGCCGCGCTTCATGCCGGTTGAACGCAGGCTGAGCTGCGCCAGCCTCGAGTCGCTAAAACCCATCGCCTTCAGGCGGCGCATCTCGGGGGCGTCGTTAGGCAGACCATAGGCGCGGACCTGCCCCTCCGCGCGCACGATCTCGGCCAGCCGCTCGAGGAACCATGGATCGAACCCGGCGATCTGGTGAATACGCTCCACTGTGACCCCGTGACGAAGCGCCTCGGCCGCCACGAGCAGGCGATCGGGGGTCGGTACCGCCAGCGCCGCTTCCACTTCCTCGCAGCTCGCGTCCTCGAGATGGCGCATGCGGTCGAGGCCGCAGAGGCCAATCTCCAGCCCGCGGAGGGCCTTTTGCAGGCTTTCGGGGAACGAGCGGCCAATTGCCATCACTTCGCCAACGGACTTCATGGCCGTCGACAGCTCGGCAGGCGAGCCCGCGAACTTCTCGAAAGTGAAGCGCGGGATCTTGGTCACGACGTAATCGATCGTCGGCTCGAAGCTCGCCGGGGTCGCGCCGCCAGTAATGTCGTTGGCGATCTCGTCCAGCGTATAGCCAACCGCCAGCTTCGCCGCGACCTTGGCGATCGGGAAGCCGGTGGCCTTGGATGCCAGCGCGGAGGAGCGAGACACCCGCGGGTTCATTTCAATGACGATCATCCGGCCGGTCTTCGGATCGACTGCGAACTGGACGTTGGAACCACCAGTTTCGACACCGATCTCGCGAAGCACGGCGATGCTCGCGGAACGCATCCGCTGATATTCCTTGTCGGTCAGTGTCAGCGCCGGTGCGACCGTGATCGAATCGCCAGTATGGATCCCCATCGGGTCAACGTTCTCGATCGAGCAGATGATGATGGCATTGTCCGCGCGGTCGCGGACCACTTCCATCTCATACTCCTTCCACCCGACCAGGCTCTCGTCGATCAGCACCTCGGTGGTCGGCGAGGCTTCGAGGCCGGTGCGAATGAAGTGGAAATATTCGTCGCGGTTGTACGCAATGCCGCCGCCGGTGCCGCCCAGCGTGAAGCTTGGCCGGATGACCGCGGGCAGACCTACCGTCTCTAGCGCCGCCATTGCTTCGGTCTCGGTGTGCGCGATTGCCGACTTGGGGCTTTCGAGCCCAATCCGATCCATCGCATCGCGGAATTTCTGCCGATCCTCGGCCTTCTCGATCGCCTCGGCATTGGCGCCGATCAGCTCGACGCCCAAGCGGTCCAGCGTGCCGTCCTTGAACAGCGCTAGCGCGGTGTTGAGCGCTGTCTGCCCGCCCATTGTCGGCAGCAGCGCGTCGGGCTTCTCGGCCTCGATGATCTTGGCCACCACCTCGGGCGTGATCGGCTCGATATAGGTGGCGTCGCAGAGCTCCGGATCGGTCATGATCGTGGCCGGGTTCGAGTTGACGACGATGACGCGATAGCCCTCGGCCTTCAGCGCCTTAACGGCTTGGCTGCCCGAATAGTCGAACTCCGCCGCCTGTCCGATTACGATCGGGCCGGCACCTATGATGAGGATGGAGGAGATGTCGGTACGGCGGGGCATCAGGCGTGAACCAATCTGCAATTACCTGCTACCGCAGGCCATTGATAAAGAACGAAAGTCCTGCGGGAGCGAAGCGCCGGCGCCGCTTGAAGCTGGTGCCATGGCCCGCCATCGTGCTGCTCATTGTCAGCGCGGCTTACGTCGCGTTGGCCAAGATCGCTGCCGCTGCCGGGCATTGGCTGCAGCTCGATGTGCCGGTCGCCGGAGCCTGCATCATCGCCTGGCGCTTCCACTTGCAGGCGACCGCTGAAGGCAGGCACTGACCTCACCGCATCATCCCCACGAACCGCTCGAATAGATAGAAACTATCCTGCGGCCCCGGGCTGGCTTCGGGATGATATTGCACGCTGAAAGCCGGCCGGTCCTCAAGCTCGATCCCGCAATTCGATCCGTCGAACAGGGACACATGCGTCTCGCGCACGTTGTTGGGCAGCTCTTCCCGCTCGACCGCGAAGCCGTGGTTCATGCTGGTGATCTCGACCTGTCCATCGGCGAGGCGCTTGACTGGGTGGTTAGCGCCACGGTGGCCCTGGAACATCTTGCTTGTCCGCCCGCCGACTGCGAGCGCGAGGAGCTGGTGGCCAAGGCAGATGCCGAACAGCGGTTTTCCGGTATCCAGCATCTGGCGAATGACAGGTATGGCGTACTCGCCGGTTGCAGCCGGATCGCCTGGCCCGTTCGACAGGAAGAAGCCGTCGGGCTGATGCGCCATCACCTCGTCGAAGGTGGCGGTCGCCGGCAGGATAGTCACCCGTGCGCCGGCTTCAACCAGATTGCGGAAGATGTTGCGCTTGGAGCCGTAGTCGATCGCGACCACATGCGGCCGCTCTGCCTCCTGGCCCTTGTCGGCATAGCCAAGTTCGATCTCCCACTTTCCGCCCGACCAGGTCTTGAGCTGCTCGCAGGAGACTTCCTTGGCGAGATCCATGCCTTCCAGCCCCGACCAGTCCGCAGCCAACTTCTGCAGCGCAGGCAGGTCGAACTTGCCGGTAGCATTATGCGCGATCACCACTGTCGGCGGACCGTCGCGACGCACCAGCCGAGTCAGGGCGCGTGTATCCACCCCGGCAAGGCCGATCCGGCTGTGGCGCTTCATCCACTCGGGAAAATCAACTTCCGAACGGTAGTTGGACGGCGAGGTCACCGGCTCGCGAACAATCGCGCCGACTGCATGGGGATCGTCCGCCTCCACGTCCTCGTCATTGGCGCCGACGTTGCCGATGTGCGGGAAGGTGAAGCAGATCGCCTGCTTCGCGAACGAAGGATCGGTCATCACCTCCTGGTAGCCGGTCATCGCGGTGTGGAAGCACAGCTCTGCCACTTCCGCTCCCTCGGCCCCGAACCCCTGTCCCCAGACCACCCGGCCGTCGGCAAAAACGAGGGCGCCGGTGGCTCCCTTCGGCACGGGCGTGGGCGCAGGACTGGCCATCGGGGAGGAGGCTCCTTTTCGTCAAAAACCGGCGATGTCGCTAAGCCGTCGCCGCTAGGCCGATCGACCCGGCTGGTCAACCGCGCTGCATACGAATAAGCGCTCGTGCATGATCCGCGACACCATTAAGACCGCCCTCGTTTCCGCCATGAAGAGCGGCGACAAGGCTTCGACCAGCACCATCCGCCTGATCCAGAGCGCGATCAAGAGCCGCGACATCGAGCTTCGCACCGGCACGGCGCCGGCTGACGACGACGCGCTGGTCACCGAAGTGCTGCAAAAGATGATCAAGCAGCGCCGCGAATCGGTCACGATGTACCGCCAGGGCAATCGCGAGGAGCTCGCCCAGCAGGAAGAAAGCGAGATCGCGGTGATCGAGCGCTTCTTGCCTGCGCAGCTGTCCGACGAGGAGGCCGGCGCGAAGATCCGCGAGATCGTGGCCGAACTCGGCGCCTCTTCGATGAAGGACATGGGCCGCGTCATGGCCGCGGTGAAGGAGCGCCTTGGGACGAGCATCGAACCGGCCCGCGCAAGTGCCCTCGTCAAGGGTGCGCTGGCGGGTTAGCCTCTGCGCGCCCCTGCGATGACCCTTTCCCCCGCCTTCCTCGACGAGCTTCGCGCCCGAGTCACGCTTTCCAGCGTGATCTCGCCGCACGTAAAGCTCACCCGCGCTGGGCGCGAGTGGAAGGCGTGCTGCCCGTTTCATAACGAGAAAACGCCCAGCTTCACGGTCAACGACGAAAAGCATTTCTACCATTGCTTCGGCTGCGGCGCGCATGGCGATGCGATCCGCTTCCTAACCGATAGTCGCGGCCTCCCCTTCATGGATGCGGTGAAGGAACTCGCCGCATCCGCCGGAATGGAGATCCCCGCGCCCGATCCCCGCAGCCGCGCCCGGGCTGAGCGGCAGGCGACCCTGCATGACGTCATGGCGGCAGCGCAGGCCTGGTTCGCCGAGCAGCTCGACGGGATCGAAGGCGCCGAAGCCCGTGCCTACTGCCAGCGCCGCGGCATTGGCGCCGCCGCCATCAAGCGCTTTGGCATCGGCTTCGCTCCCGACCGCCGTCAGGGGCTGCGCAAGGCCCTCGCCGAGCATACCGACGCCAAGCTGATCGAGACCGGCCTCCTCATCAGCGTCGAGGAAAAGGAGCCTTACGATCGCTTCCGTGGCCGCCTTATGTTCCCGATCCGCGAGCCCCGCGGCCGTGTCATAGGCTTCGGCGGCCGTATTCTCGGGCCCGGCGAACCCAAGTATCTCAATTCGCCCGAGACGCCGCTCTTCGACAAGGGCTCCAGCCTCTACAACCTCGACCGCGCTTCCCCCGCCTCGCGCGGGGCCAAGAGGCTGATCGTGGTCGAAGGCTATATGGACGTGATCGGCCTCGACCGCGGCGGGATCGGTGAAGCGGTCGCACCCAACGGCACCGCGCTGACCGAGCGGCAACTCGAATTGCTCTGGCGGCTCGATCCCTCGCCAATCCTCTGCTTCGATGGTGATGCCGCAGGAAGCAAGGCCGCGATCCGCGCCGCCATTCGCGCGCTGCCGCTGCTCGGACCGGAGCGCACCCTCTCCTTCGTCGCTTTGCCGGAGGGCCAAGACCCCGATGAGCTCGTTAATTCGGGTGGCCGCGAGGCGGTGGAAGCGCTCCTCCAGACCCCCGAGCCGCTGGTGGACCGGCTTTGGCGGCACGAGCGCGACTCGGGCCCGCTCACCACTCCCGAAGAGCGCGCCGGGCTCAAACAGCGCCTCCTCGACCATGCCGCTGCCATCGCCGATCGCAGCCTCAGTCAACTTTATCGCGACGAGTGGATGGAGCGTTTCTTCGCGCTGAACCGCCGCGAACGCCCGGCCTTTACCCCTTCCGCCTCACAACAGCGCCGCGGCAGCTATGTCCGCGGGCGCGGCTTCATACCGCCTGAACCGCCCGCCAGCGCGGAGGCGCGGGCCATCGGCGAGACCGGCGTCGACCGCTTTACCGCTCGCGCTTTGGTCGCAGGCCTGACCCGCTTTCCCGACCTCGTGGTGGAAGAAGCTGGCATCCTCGCCGCCCTTCCCTTCGCCGATCCAGCTGCAGAAAAGCTCAAGCATCGCTTGCTGGATCAAGCACTTAGAAGCGGACACCTTGATTCGGCCGTATTGGCGCCCATCTTGGCGGAAGCCGGGACCGCGCAGCTGCTCGAAGGAACGCTGGGCGGGTTCGGCAAGGGTTTTTCCTTCAACCGTACCGACACGGAACCGGCCCAGGCCCGCGCGGACCTCCGGGCAGTGATCGAGCTGCTCGGCGACCGCCACGAGATTGCTCAGGGCTTAGCGGAGGTGTCGGGGCGGGTGATGGACGATCCCGAAGCTGTGGCCGAACAGCATCGGCTGCTGCTTGCGAATCAGGAAACAACCAAGAGACTGGCAGATTACAGCGCCAGCGACTAAGCGAACCCGCAACCATGGCCAAAGTTGAAACACAGGACTCCGACGATCAGGACGGCGGCGACGCCCCCCTCATCGATCTCAATGACGCTTCGGTGAAGAAGCTGATCGCGCGCGCCAAAAAGCGTGGCACGATCACCATCGACGAACTGAACGAAGCGCTGCCTCAGGACCAGATGAGTTCCGAGCAGATCGAGGACGTCATGTCCGCGCTCAACGACATGGGCGTGCAGATCGTCGAAAAGGAAGAAGGCGGCGACGACGACGAGGAGGAGGAGCAGGAGGCCGAGTCCTCTTCCGACGACGAAGTCGATCCACTCGACGATGGCGGCCCGCGCCCCGCCGCTGCGGTCAAGAAAGAAACGGTCGATCGTACCGACGATCCCGTCCGCATGTACCTGCGCGAAATGGGCGCGGTCGAGCTGCTCTCCCGCGAGGGCGAAATCGCGATCGCCAAGCGCATCGAGGCCGGCCGCGACACCATGATCTGGGGGCTGTGCGAAAGCCCGATCACCTTCAATGCCATCATTGAATGGTCAACCGCGCTCAATGAGGGCCGAATGCAGCTGCGCGAGATCCTCGATCTCGAAGCCATGCTGTCCAAGGGCCCTTCGGCCGAACAGCTAAACGCTGCCGAGAACGACGAGGAAGGCGAAGGCGAAGTCACCGCCGCCGCTGCCGGTCCGACCCTCAAGGAAGAGGAAGAGCCGGAGGAAGCGTCCGCCGACGGCGACGACGAGGACGAGCTGCGCGAAAAACGCGCGCCCAAGCCCGCTGAGGAAGAGGAAGAGGATAACACCCTTTCCCTTGCCCAGATGGAAGAAACGCTAAAGCCGTCCGCGCTCGAGAAGTTCGCGGCGATCACCGACCACTACAAGAAGTTCGCCAAGCTCCAGGACGCCCGCCTTGCCTGCATGGCGGCTGGCACCCCTTTCTCCCCGGCCAAGGAGAAAGAATATCAGAAACTTCGCGAAACCCTGACGGCCGAGGTCGAAAGCGTTCAGTTCCACAACGCCAAGATCGAGTATCTGGTCGAGCAGCTCTATGCCTACAATCGCCGCCTGACTGCGCTCGGTGGGCAGATGCTTCGCCTTGCCGAACGTCACCGCGTGCCGCGCAAGGCGTTTCTTGACAGCTACATGGGTCATGAGCTCGACGACAGCTGGCTGGCGCGGGTCGCCACCATCGACAAGAAATTCGCCGCCTTTGCCGCGACCGAGGCCGACACTGTCGACCGCATTCGCACAGAGATCGGCGAGATCGCGCAGTCGACCGGAATGGCGCTCAGCGAATTTCGCCGCATCGTCAATCAGGTCCAGAAGGCCGAGCGCGAAGCCCGCATCGCCAAGAAGGAAATGGTCGAAGCGAACCTGCGCCTCGTCATCTCCATTGCCAAGAAGTACACCAATCGCGGCCTGCAGTTCCTGGACCTCATCCAGGAAGGCAACATTGGCCTGATGAAGGCGGTCGATAAGTTCGAATATCGCCGCGGCTACAAGTTCTCGACCTACGCGACCTGGTGGATCCGTCAGGCGATCACCCGCTCGATCGCCGACCAGGCCCGGACCATCCGCATCCCGGTCCACATGATTGAGACGATCAACAAGCTCGTCCGCACCAGCCGCCAGTTCCTCCATGAAACCGGCCGCGAACCGACGCCCGAAGAGCTCGCCGAGCGCCTCTCCATGCCCTTGGAGAAAGTTCGCAAGGTGATGAAGATCGCCAAGGAGCCGATTAGCCTCGAAACGCCGATCGGCGACGAGGAAGACAGCCACCTCGGCGACTTTATCGAGGACAAGAACGCCGTCATTCCGGTCGATGCCGCGATCCAGGCCAACCTCAAGGAAACAGTCACCCGCGTCCTGGCCAGCCTCACCCCGCGCGAGGAACGCGTGCTGCGCATGCGCTTCGGCATCGGCATGAACACCGACCACACCCTCGAGGAAGTCGGCCAGCAGTTCAGCGTTACCCGGGAACGCATCCGTCAGATCGAAGCCAAGGCGCTAAGGAAGCTCAAGCACCCGAGCCGCAGCCGCAAGATGCGCAGCTTCCTGGACCAGTAATACGGAGCTTGTCGCGTTGGTGGTCTCAGGCCGCTGAGCGCGACAAGCTGTTGGCTAGTGACCTTTTGCCGTGAAATCCGCCATCACGCTGCTGCAACTTGGCGGCGGGCACTGGCGGCTGCAGCCAGAACCCCTGCCCCAGCGTGCAGCCGAGCTTCAGCATAAGCGCGAGGTGCCGCTCGCTTTCGATATGCTCAGCGACGATCGGCACCCCAATGCCTCGGCACAGGCTGATGACCGCGCCCAGCAGCCGCTCTCCGTCGGCGCTGTCCAGGGCTGCGGTAACCAGCGCCCCGTCGAGCTTGATCTGGTCAAACTGGAATTCGCGCAGGTAGCCTATTGACGCATAGCCGGCCCCGAAGTCGTCGAGCACCACCATGACCCCGGCCGTCCTGAGATCGGCGAGATTGCGCTTGGCGATTGCGAAGTTGGCGAACAGCGCGGTTTCTGTGACTTCCACCTGCAGCCCCTCAGGCTTCATCCCCGCTCGTTCCAGCGCCAGCAGAATTTTCTCCGAAAGATCCGCTGAGCAGAGCTGAACCGCGCTGAGGTTGAGCGACAGGCGAACGGCCGGATCCCACCGCCTGGCCTCGGCGAAGGCCAAGGTCATCAGATGATCGCCAAGATTGCCGATGACGTTCAATTGCTCGGCGATCGTCACGAACTCGGAAGGCGAGACGTTGCCCAATTCGGGATCCACCCACCGCGCCAGAGCTTCGTTAGCGACTGCACGTCCGGTGGCGAGGTCCACGATCGGCTGGAAATGCACTTCGATGCGCTGGTGAACGTCGGCCGCCTGCAGGGCGTGCTCGATCTTGGCCCGGCGCTGTCTTGGCACATCCATCGCCGGTTCGAACACCGCAACCCCGTTTCCGGTCTGGGCCTTGGCATCATACAGGGCAATGTCGGCGTCTGTCAGGACACGCGAAGGTGTCACATCGGCCCCCTGCCGGGACAGGCCAATGCCGCAGCTGACGAACAGAGGAAATTTGCGGCGCTTGATGATCGCTGGCTGGTTCACCTTTCTCAGCAAGCGATTGCCAGCGTCGCGAGCTTCGGCGGGCGTCGTTAGGCCAGGCAGCAAAATGCCAAATTCATCTCCGCCCAACCTGGCGACAAGGCAGTGGGGCGGCGCTGCGCGCACGAGGCGCTTCGCGACCACACTCAGCAAGGCGTCGCCATAACTATGACCATAGGTGTCGTTAACCACCTTGAACCGATCGATATCGGTCACGGCGACAGCAAAAGGCTGGCCGCCTGCTGCGCAATCGGTGACCGCGCTGACGAAGGCACGGCGGTTCGGCAGGCCAGTCAGGAAATCAGTCGTCGCGGCGGTGATTGCTTCCTGCCGCGCTGTCTCGGTCTGCTCTTGTTGCTGACCGATGATCCAACGTGACCGAATGATCGTCGTGAATTGCGTGCTTTGCCGAGCAATCAGTTGAAGCACCAGGAACATGACGACGCCAAGGCTGATCGCGCCGCCGACATACTTCGGATTGGGCGACTGCAGTCCGATCGCCGCCAAGGGAAGGCCAAGCAGGAACAGCGGCATGTAGGCCGCAAGCGGTACGGCGCTCAAGCCAAACGCAACCCCGACGGCGGTGAACCCTCCAAGTAGGAAGATTGCCATGTGCGTGCCGGAAGGCGCCGCCCCCAACAGGTAGTAGCACCACCACGCAAGCGCCACGCACAGCAACGCAGCGAATGCACAGGTCTGCCTGATCCGCGAAATCATCAATGCATGGTCAGAGATGTGGCTCGATCGAAGCCATTGCCATGACCGGACGATCGCGCAGATCAGCAGAATGGACATCCATTCCAGTCCTACGGAAATCGAGCCTTTGGTGATGATCTGCAGGGCAAGAATATTGGTCGCGGCCAGCACATAGATGATGGGCACCTGTCGCCGGAGCGCAGCGAAACGCTCCTCGACGAGCGCTCTGCCCATCGGACTTTCGATCTCCCCCACCGTGAGATGTTGACGCAACCAGCCCACCATCATCGCGACCTTGGGATAAGTCACGAAGCTTAAGGCTTGTTTATGACGCCGGCTGATCATCGCCCGGAGGATAGCGAAAGATGATCGCTCTTCTACACTTAGATGCAATGGGTTTGGGTCGATCGGACGCAGAGCGCGCCTATCGGCAGACAGCGGCTTCCCTGCGGCACACGCCATCGACGCTGCCCCGGGCGATGGGAAGCCCGACCCAGCTCGCCAGCGTCGGCAGGATATCGACCGTGTCAGCCGCGGCGGTCGGTGCGGCGGGTCTTGCACCCGGACGGTAGAAGATGATCGGCACGCGGCGGTCATAGTCCCACGGCGAACCGTGGCTCGCGACATAGCCAACGCCAGGCTTGGAGATCGCCGCCACGTGGCTCTTGAGGACGATCAGCAGGTCGCCAGAGCGCGCCGGATCGAAGCTGGCACGATAGCGCTGGCGGAGCGTCCACTTCGACGGATCGCCGCTCGGCATCGGGGTAGCGGCAATCTCGGCGGCGGTGAACACCGTCTCGACCTGCGGATGAGCCTTGGCGATGGCGATGGCGCCTGCTTCCACGGTGCGGCGGTCGGCAGCGGACAGGCTCTTGTCGATCCATACGTCGCCCACCGATCCGCCGAGCAGCACCGGCGCGCTCCGCCCTATCCGCCCAGCGAGCTGCTTGCCGATGTTCTGCAGGGTAAACTCGGGATCAAGCCGCGCGGCGTCCTTCATTCCGCCAGCCCGCAGCCGCTCGACCAGGTCCAGCCCGCCGTGATCGGCGCTCAGCACCACCGCATAGTCGACCTTTGCGGCATCGAGCGCGACGAAGAAACCGTCCAGCTCGCGGTCTAGGCCAAGCACCTGCAGGCACATCTCCTGCCCACCAGAGCCGTAACTGTGGCCTACATAATCGGTCGCCGACAGGCTGACGCTTAGGACATCGGTGGCAGCACCCTTGCCGAGCCCCATCTCGCCGACCAGCCCAAGAGCGATCGCCAGCGTCGCGCCGTCGATTTCTGGGCTCGCACGAAAGTTGCGGTTGTCTCCCGCTCCGCGGGCCAGCGTCCCGTTGCCGACCGTGAGCGTCGGCGTGATCTGGTAGGGTGTGGCACGCGCCTGGCACAGCGGCGTCGGTACGAGCCCCGCGCGCGGCTGAGCAAGCGCGGCAGCAAAGGCCGGGCGGAAGGCGGCAATGGTCCGCGGCACCGGCGCCGACTTGAGATCGGTCACCCAGGCCTTTCCGTCCCAATACCAGCGCTGATCGGGCGCTTGCCCCCCCATCATCACCGCCGCACGATCCTTGCCGGCGACGGCGACATTGCGGCTGCGCGGGTTGAAAGCCTTGAGGCGCTCGCCAAAGGTCGTCGCGCGCAGGTGAAGCGGGCTCACCGTGTAATTGGAGGACGAACTCTCGACCATGCGCTCGTCCTCGGCGCAATAGACGGTCTTGTCGGAGCGCGGCGCATTCTGGTCGATCCAGTCGTTAGCAACGATCCCTGTTGCCGCCGGACGACGCCCGGTGAGCAGGGTCGAGTGACCCGGGCAGGTCTCGGTCGCGGCATGGCTTTGATAGCCATTGGCGAAGGTCACGCCGCCTTCAGTGAGGCGCCGAAGCCCGCCCGTGAAATGCGGCCGGTAAGTCTCGAATAGATCGCTCGAAAACTGATCGATCGAAATGGCGATGATCAGCTTGGGCGGCTTGTCCGGCCCTTGGGCAATGGCGGGAGCGGCGACAAAGGCCGCGGCAGCGGCGAGGAACAGGTGACGCATTGCCGCCGTGTAGCAGCGGCAATGCGACGCCGCCATGACTAGCCGAGCTTGGCTTTGAGCCGCTCGTTTACAACACTTGGATTGGCCTTGCCCTGCATGGCCTTCATTGTCTGACCCACGAAGAAGCCGAACAGCTGCACCTTGCCATCACGATATTGCGCTACTTTGTCGGCGTTTGCAGCAAGGATCTTGTCGATCTCCGCGTCGATCGCGCCGGTGTCGCTGTTCTGCTTCAGCCCCTCGCGCTCGACTATCGCATTCGCATCTTCGCCGCTCTCGAGCATCTTCTCAAATACGGTCTTCGCAATCGAGCCGCTGATCGTGCCATCGGCCACAAGGCCGAGCAATTCGGCGGCTGCGGAAGGCGAGACAGGGCAATCGGCGATATCCTTGCCGAGGCGGTTCAGCGCCCCGAACAGCTCCGCCACCACCCAGTTTGCGGCCCGGACGGGCTCCGCGCCAGCGTCCAGCAGCGCGTCGAACCAGCGCGCCGTCTCAACCTCGGCGGTTAGAACGCTCGCATTGTAAGCGGTGATGCCAGCCGCCTCGTAGCGCTTGCGCTTGGAATCCGGCAGTTCGGGGAGCGACGCGCGGCAATCCTCGATGAACTGATCGTCCAGTTCCAGCGGAAGCAGGTCGGGGTCAGGAAAGTAGCGGTAGTCGTGCGCGTCTTCCTTCGACCGCAGCGACCGCGTTTCCTGCTTATCCGGATCGTAGAGGCGCGTTTCCTGGACGATTGAACCGCCCTCCTCGAGGATCTCGATTTGGCGGCGTGCTTCATGCTCGATCACCGCCATGACAAAGCGGACCGAGTTCACGTTCTTGGTTTCGGTCCGGATACCGAAGTCGTCGCCGGGCTTGCGCACGGAGACGTTGACATCGGCGCGCATGGAGCCTTCCTCCATGTTGCCGTCGCACGAGCCGACATAACGCAATATCGCCCTGAGCTTGCGGAGGTACGCGCCCGCTTCCGCCGGCGAGCGGAGGTCGGGCTTGGACACGATCTCCATCAGCGCGACGCCCGAGCGGTTGAGGTCGACATAGCTCATGGTCGGATGCTGGTCGTGCATCAGCTTGCCGGCATCCTGCTCGACGTGGATACGCTCCACCCCAATCGTTCGCGCGCTGGCCTCATCCTTCTCGTCAACCAGCACGGTGATCGAGCCCTCGCCGACCAGGGGGTGGTAGAGCTGGCTGATCTGATAGCCCTGCGGAAGATCGGCGTAGAAGTAGTTCTTGCGGTCGAACCGACTCCACTTGTTGATCTTGGCATCGATCGCGAGACCGGTGCGCACCGCCTGACGGATGCACTCACGGTTGGGCACCGGCAGCATCCCGGGCATTGCCGCGTCGACCAAGCTGACCTGGGTGTTCGGCTCGGCCCCGAACGCGCTGGCGGCGCCGCTGAATAGCTTGGCTTTGCTGACCACCTGCGCGTGGACCTCAAGGCCGATCACGACCTCCCACTCGCCGGTCTCGCCCTTGATGCGATAAGCTGCGTTTGCGTCGGCCATTACCACCACTTCCCCGGACGGGCGGTGAAGCCCGCGCGTTCCTCGATCGCAAGCCCGGCATTCAGCACGCCCTGCTCGTCCATCTCTCGCCCGATCAGGTGCAGCCCCAGCGGCAGCCCCTGCGCGTCGAGCCCGCCCGGCACGCTCATCGCCGGCAGACCGGCAAGGCTGGCGGGCACCGCGAACACGTCGTTCAGGTACATCGCTAGCGGATCGCTCATCTTTTCCCCGAGCCCGAACGCCGCGCTCGGCGCGGTCGGAGTGAGGATGATGTCGCATTGCTCGAAAGCCTTTGCGAAATCCTGCTTGATCAACGCCCGGACTCGCTGCGCCTTGGTGAAGTAGGCGTCATAGAAGCCGGCCGAAAGCACATAGGTGCCGATCATGATCCGCCGCTTGACCTCGGCCCCGAAGCCCGCGGCACGGGTCGCGGCATACATGGCGTCGAGATTGCCGCCTTCCGGCACCTCGCGCAGCCCGTAGCGGACGCCGTCATAGCGCGCGAGGTTGGAGGAAGCTTCGGCAGGGGCGATGATATAGTAGGTCGGCAGCGCGTATTTGGTATGCGGCAGGCTGATCTCGACCACTTCTGCGCCTGCGTCCTTGAGCCAGGTGATGCCCTGATCCCATAGCGCGTTGATCTCGGCCGGCACGCCTTCGATCCGATATTCCTTGGGAATGCCGACGCGCTTACCCTTGAGATCGCTCGATAATCCCTGCTCCCACGCGGGCACCGGCGCATCCAACGACGTGGCGTCTTTGGGATCGAAGCCGCTCATCGCTTCCAGCAGGATCGCGCAGTCGCGCACCGTGTGGGCCATCGGCCCCGCCTGGTCGAGCGAGGAGGCGAACGACACGATGCCCCAGCGCGAGCAGCGGCCGTAGGTCGGCTTGATGCCGGTGATGCCGGTGAAGGCCGCAGGCTGGCGGATCGAACCCCCAGTGTCGGTGCCGGTAACACCCGGCGCAAGACCTGCCGCAACCGCCGCCGCCGATCCCCCCGAGCTTCCGCCAGGCGTCAGCGCAGCATTGCCGCCGTCGTTCCGCTTCCATGGGCTGATGACCGGCCCGTAAGCGCTGGTCTCGTTGGACGATCCCATCGCGAACTCGTCCATGTTGAGCTTGCCGAGCATGCCGGCACCGGCGTCGCGCAGCTTGGCGCTTACGGTGCTCTCATAAGGCGGCTTGAACCCGCTAAGAATGCGGCTGCCCGACGTCGTGTCGACCGAGACGGTGGCGAACAGGTCCTTGATGCCGAGCGGGATGCCCGACAGCGGCTTCAGCTCGCCGGACTGGCGCGCTGAGTCCGCCGCGTCGGCACAGGCCAGCGCGTCGTCCGGCGTCTCGACCGTGTAGACGTTGAGGGACTTGGCCGCCCTTACCGCAGCGTTGAAGCTCTCCGAAATTTCTCGCGCAGAGAACTCGCCGGCGCGGAAACCGTCGCGCAGCTGCGTTAGCGTAAGGCTGTTGAGCTCGGCCATCATTCGATGACCTTGGGCACGGCGAAGAAGCCATGCTGGGCTTCGGGCGCGTTCAGCAGTACCTTGTCGCGGATGTTTCCCCCGGTCAGCGGATCCGCGTCGATGACGTCATCGCGCAGGCGCAGCTTCTGGTCGACTACGGTCGCCAGCGGCTCAACGCCGGAGGTATCGACCTCGCCGAGCTGCTCAACCCAGCCGAGGATGTTGTTAAGTTCGGGCACCAACGCTTCCACTTCCGCGTCGCTCATGGCGAGCCGCGCAAGCTTGGCGATGTGCCGCACGGTGGCGGTATCGACGGACATGGCAGGCGCGTTAGCGAGGGGGAGCCGAGCCTTCAACTCCCCCTCAGCTCACGGCCTAGCGCGGGCGGCGGTCCCGGCGGTTCTCGCGGCGCAGTTCGCGGACGTCCTGACGCTGATCCTTGCGATATTCGCGGCGATCCTGCCGACGGTCGGTGCGATACTGCTCGCGGGTCACCTGCCCGGCGTCACGTGCGGCACGGTCCTCACGGCGTTCGACCCGGTAGCCGCGGCGATCGTCGCGGCGCTCGGCGCGATATTCGCGGTAGTTCTGCTGAACCGCCGGATTGCGACTCCGCGCAATCCGCTGCTGCTCCCAGTAGCGACGCTGGGCGTTGCTGATCGGATAGCGGCGGCGCTGCTGATCGTAGACGTAGGCGCCGGTGCCCGGATAATAATAGCCGCCGTTCCAACCGCCATAGGGCGACGCATAGCCGCCCCCATAAGGCGATCCATAAGCGCCGTAGCTGCCGTAGGAACCATAGGCGCCATAAGGCGCATAGCCGCCGTTATAGCCATAGCCACCCCCGTAATAGGGGTCGTAATAGCCTGAACCGACACCCACCGAGGCGCCGTAATAAGGGTCAAGGGTGGCGCAACCGGACAGGCCGACGACACCGAATGCAGCAAGGGCGAGATTGCGGACAAGGGACATGGACACGCTCCGTACAACCCCCCGGCCTACTCCCCTGACTCTGCTCCCGCGCTTGAATGAGAGGTGAACTGAAGTCTGGTTACTCTGTGCCCCCTGCGGAAGGCCGGGCGGCGAAGAGGTTGGCCGCTAGCCAGTCGGCCACCTTGTCGCCGTTGGGCTTACCCTGCGTAATCATGTCGAAGTGCTCTTCGGGGTTGGTCGCTATAATCCCGCACAACGTCGCCGGCTGCCTGGCCTTGGCCTCAAAGGGCTCCATCGAGAAGCCCAGCGCACCTTTCACCAGCAACGTGCAAATGCCGAGCGGGAGATGATCGATGGGGCGGGCGTGGCGATAAGCAGCGAGCTTCTCCTTCGCCGTGCCGCCGAGCAGCGAAACGATAACCGGCTGCCCGCACACTTGCTTGTCCATTCCGACGAACCCACGAATGGAACCCGGCCCGTCGATCGCCGCCACCGCGATCGGCTTCAGCGCATTTTTTGCCGAGCGGCTTCTGGAGCTTCGGCCGGCTTGCCGCGTAGAGCGCAAGGTGCGCGCCAGCCGAATGGCCGGATATTGCCAGCCGATTCAGGACCAGGGAATAACGCCTGGCGAGTGCGCGGAGGTGGTCGACCCCTGCCCCGACGTCCTGGAACGTGCCGGGATAGCCCGCGCCCGCATCGCCGCGCGTGGGATATCTTGATGTTCCAACTCGCGGTTCCGCGTTTCGTCAGCATGTCTGCAGCGGCGCGGTGCCCGCCACACCCTCGAAGGTGCGGGTCCAGCATCCGCCGTCGGTTACGGCGACCACGAGGACCGGCTCCTTGCTCGAGGCAGGCGAAATTAGCCGAATTGCAGCCTATCCTTGTCGACTGCTCACCGAGCACTGCCTTGGAGACCGTCTTCTTGGCCGCTTAGAGGAGGGGATCGGGACTGGCCCAAGCGGACCTGCCCATAAGGCAGTCGCCACGCGGAAAGGCGCGTCTTCAAGCGCATGCCCTTGATCCCCCTGCTTGGTGGTTGGTCTCCGCTCAGGCCTTCTTGGCCGTGATGTAGGCGTTCACCTGCTCCTCCAGCACGTCGAGCGGCAAGGAGCCATTCTCCAGCACAGCCGCGTGGAAATCGCGAATGTCGAATCGGTCGCCGAGCTCCTTTCTGGCGCGCTCGCGAAGCTCCAAAATCTTCAATTGCCCGACCATGTAGCTGGTTGCTTGGCCCGGCCAGTTAAAATAGCGCTCCACCTCGCGGGTGGCGTCGGCCTTGGACAGAGGCGCGTTGGCCAAGAAATAGTCGATTGCTTGTTCCCGCGTCCACTGCTTGTCGTGGATGCCGCTGTCGACCACCAGTCGTACCGCGCGCCACACCTGCGTCGAAAGCATGCCGAATTCCGAGATCGGGTCCTGGTAGAAGCCCATCTCCTTGCCGAGGCCCTCGGCATAGAGACCCCAGCCTTCGGCATAGGCGCCATAGCCGCCGAAGCGCCGGAACTTGGGCACGTTGGGAAGCTCCTGCGCCAGCGCGATCTGGAAGTGATGGCCCGGCGCGCCTTCGTGGTAGCTGCGCGCTTCGAGCTGCGGCTTCGACACGTCGGCCATGTTGGCGAGGTTGGAATAGTAGATGCCGGGCCGTGTGCCGTCTTCGCTCGGCGAATTGTAGAAGGCGATCGCCGCCGTCCCTTCGCGCCACTTCTCGACCGCTCGCACCTCGAGCGGCGCCTTGGGCAGGCGGCGGAACCACTCAGGCGATTTCGCCATCACCTGCGCGACAAAGGCTTCCGCATCCTTGATGTAAGCGGCACGACCCGCGTCGTTGTCGGGATAACGATACTTCGGATTAGTGCGTAGCTCATCGAAGAACTGGCGCAGCGTGCCCTTGAACCCGACCTGCGTCTTGATGACCTCCATCCGGCCGTGAATCGCAGCCACCTGGTTGAGGCCGAGCTGGTGGATCTGCTCGGCGTTCATGGTGGTCGTCGTCGAGTTCTTCAGGCGGTTGGCGTAGAATGCCGCGCCGTCCGGTAGCGCCCATGCACCGCGATTGCCCTTGGCCTGCTTTTCGGTGTCGGCCCACGTCGCCAGGAAGGTGCGATAGCCCCGCTGCATCGGCCCGGTCATCGCTGCGCTGGCCGACGCGAGCAGCCGGTCCTTCTCGGTCTGCGGCACATTGAGCTTGCCGACCTTGGCCTTGAAATCGGCGTAGACCGGCGTGTCCGCCCCCTTGGTAAAGGGCGCGCCGGCGAGCACCTTCTCGGCATCGCGGCGAACGGGGGCGAAATTGAAGGTCGACGGCACGATGCCGGCCGCGGTCTGCGCCCGCATGTTGGTGGTGATCTCGTTCATCACCCGCTCGACCGCGTTCAGGCGCGAGATATATGCCTCAGCGTCCGCCACCGTGTCGATCTTATGGTTGTTGATCAGGAACACCGGCAGCGAGCCCGCCGGGCTGCCGTTTGTGCTGGCAATGAAGCCGTGGCGGCGCCAGCGAAAGTTCTCGACGTCCTGCTGCACCTCGTTCTCGAACAAGCGATAGCTTAGTCGCCCATTGGGGCTGAGCCTCTCCGGATTGAACTGCGCTCGCAGTGCGGCGAGTTGCCGCTGCGAGAGCGCCAGGTTCTCGGCGGCAGCGGCATCGGTGTAGCTGTTAAGCTCGCCATAGCGCTCCTTGCGGCCAAGGCTGGTCAGCCCCTGCGGCGAACGCGCGACCTGCTCTTCGAAGGCGGCATCGAGGAAGGTGGTCAGCCGCTGATCTTCGGCGAGCGGGTCCACGGCGGGCTCGACCGGACCCACGGGCGCGCTCGCGGCGGCGGCGGCAACCGGTGTTCCCTCGTCGGCAGGAACCGTGGTGCAGGCAGCGGTGGTCAGCAGCAGGAGAGCGGAAAGCTTGATCTTCAAGACGGATACCCTTTCACGTGGCTGATCGCAGCCAAGCCTCACCCGGCCTTCGAGTCAACTTGGCTTCTGCCTGTCCCCGCCCTACCTGCCCTCCCCATGTGCGCCCGCCGCTTCCTCATCGCCATCTTCGCCCTCACCCTGCTGGTCGTCGCCGGTGCCTTTGCCATTTACCAGTTCGGCGGGTCCGTTCTGCGCAAGCAGGCGCTCCCCACCGTCCCTTATGAGGCTCCGCCCCCCGCCAGCGGTCCGGACTATGTGCAGGCTGAAAATTGGCTCAACTTGCCCGATACCGTACCGCCTGGCCCGGCCGAATGGACGCCGAAAGGCATGGGCGATGAGCCCGCCGGCAAGGTCGAAGCCGCAACCTTCTACATCCATCCGACCACCTACCTTCAGCGTGATCGCTGGAACGCGCTCCTCGGAGACAGCGAAAGCCAGTCACGTGCGCAATTGTTCGTGCGCAGCCAGGCCAGCGCGTTCAACTTCTCGCGCGTTTATGCGCCCAAGTATCGGCAGGCGGCGTTCGGCGCCTTCCTGGATACGGGCAAGGACGCCACGGCCGCATTGGATCTGGCTTACTCCGATGTCGCCCGGGCTTTCGATCGCTTCCTGATCCAGGAGCCGACCGCGCCGATCATCCTTGCCGGGCACAGCCAGGGAGCGCTTCACCTCACGCGCTTGCTGCGCGACAGGCTGGCGAAGGATGCAGCGCTCCAGAAGCGGATCGTTGCAGCCTACGTCGTCGGCTGGCCGGTCAGCAGCACGGCCGATCTTCCGGCTATGGGTTTGTCCGCCTGCCGCAACAATCTCGACACCCGCTGCATGGTATCTTGGCAGACCTATGCGCAGCCGGCGAACACCGACCTTATCACCTCGGCCTTTGAAGGCACGACCGGCTTCAACGGTCAAAAGCGCCGTCGTCAGGACATCATCTGCTACAATCCGTTGTCGGGCTCCGACGATGCCGGAGCTACTGGCGAGATCAACAACTTCGCCCGCAATGACGGCACGCTCGTCCCGACGGACACTAGCCTCAGCGACGCCAACCTCGTTCAAGGCGAAGTCGGAGCGCTGTGCCGCGACAATTTTCTGATGATCGCCGGGCGCGACGACAAACTGCCCGAACTTGGGCCCTACGTGCTGCCGGGCAACAATTACCACGTCTACGATTACGCCCTGTTCTGGGGCAACATCCGTGCCGACGCGGGCGGCCGTTTGAACGCGTTCAAACCGTGATCACTAGCGCCGCCGCCGACTTCCTTGCCGCGCTACCGGATGGCGGCGTGCTGGCAGGACTGGACGTCGGAACTAAGACGGTTGGGCTCGCCCTGTGCGACTCAGGCTGGAGTTTCGCTGGACCCGCCGACACGATCCGCCGCACCAAGTTCACCGCCGACCTTGCGCAACTTCGCACCTTCGTGGAGCGGCATTCCGTCAAAGGATTGGTCGTCGGCCTCCCCCTCAACATGGACGGCACCGACTCGCCGCGCACCCAGTCCACCCGCGCCTTCGCCCGCAACCTCGCCCCCCTGGCTTTGCCCGTGCTGCTGTGGGACGAGCGCTGGTCCACGCAGGCGGTCGAGCGGGCAATGATCGCTGCTGACGTCAGCCGGGCCAAGCGCGCCGAAGCGGTCGACAAGCTTGCCGCCGCGCACATCCTGCAGGGCGCCCTCGACGCCCTTTGCATGTTGCCGCGGCCAAGCTAGCGCTTGCGCCCGTGCACCTGCTCTCCATCTCGTCGCTTAGCGACTCGCAACTCGCCGCCCTGTTCTCCGCCGCAGTCGGCTTCGCGCAGGATCCACGCAGCGGACGGGACCGCCTGGCAGGACGCACCGTCTTCAACTGCTTCTACGAGAACAGCACTCGCACCGCCATGAGCTTCGCGCAGGCAGCTTCCCGGCTCGGCGCGCAGGCGATCACGCTGTCGGTCGAGCATAGCAGCGTCAAGAAAGGCGAAACGCTGGCCGACACCGCGCGAACGCTGGGCGCGATGGGGCCCGACGTACTCGTCCTCCGTCACCGCCAGAACGGCGCGGGGGAAGAGGTCGCGGCGCTGGTCGACTGCCCCGTGGTTAATGCCGGCGACGGCACCAACGAGCATCCCACGCAGGCGCTACTCGACGCGCTCACCCTGCGTCAGCATTTCGGCTCGCTCAAAGGCCGTACGGTCGCTATCTGCGGGGACATTCTGCACAGCCGCGTTGCGCATTCAAATGCAGCACTCCTGCCCCGGCTCGGGGCCACCGTCCGCTTGGCAGGACCGCCGGCGCTGATGCCCGGTGACGTCGAAACGCACACGATTGATGACGCCATTGCCGGCGCCGACGCAGTCATGATGCTGCGCGTTCAACGCGAGCGACTCGAGGAGGATCTCGGCGATCTGCCCGGCGAGTATCTCCGCCAGTACGGCCTCACCACCGAGCGTCTTGGGCTAGCAGCGCCGGGCGCCGTGGTGCTCCACCCCGGCCCTATGAACCGCGGTGTCGAAATAGCCGACGACGTCGCGGACCTTTCGGGCCGCTCCCTCATCCTTCGTCAGGTGGCGAACGGCGTTGCGATGCGGATGGCCGTGCTGGAGATGCTGGTCGCCGGCTGACCCGCGCTTAGCGGCTTGCGAAACGAACCGGCGCGTCACCTGCGACGTTACGGACGAAGCAGGTCGCGCCCTTGGCCTTGAGCTTCATGCAAAGCTGCCGCGCTTCGCCGTCGCTAGCAAAACCCTTGAGGCTGAGGCGGTAGACGGACCCACGTGCATCGTTGAAGCGAGCGCTCGCAGGGACATAGGAGGTCAGTCCACCATGCCGGCGCGAAATGGTTTCCCACCCCGCCTTGAGACCCGCCTGCGTGGTATAAGCGCCGAGCTGCACCACCGCCTTGCTCGCGCCGAAGCGCTTGGCAGCGGCACGGCGAAGTTCGGCGACCTTTGGCAGGCTGCCATTCGGCTTGATCCGCTCGGAACGAAGGCTGTCGACCATCGCCACCACATCCGGCGCCGGAGCGGCCACGGGCGCGGGCACTTCGGCCTGCGCGAAGGCGACCGGAGCGGTCTCCACGCCCTGCGCGGGTTCAACGGCGACAGGCGCTGGTTCAGCCGCGGCAAGGACCGGGGCTTCGGGCGCCGAAGCGACCTCCACGAGACGGATCGCCTCACCCTTGCTCGGCGCCTTTAACGCCAGGCGCACCGGCATTCCGGCGTCGGTCGTGACCGGCGCGTTGACCCCGATCAGCGAGGCGACCTGCGACGCAGCGGCAGTGCCCGGGCGCGCAAAGGATGCCCACTCGCTTATCCGCTTCTCGAGCTGGTCGCCGGAAAGATCCTGCGCGGCAACCTCACGGGCACGAGTCCAATCTCCGGCAATGGCGTGGGCCAGTGCAAGGTTCTGGCGGACACGCGCATCGGCTTCGACGCCACGGGCAGCGACATCGAGCATCTCGATTGCGGCACCCGGACGCCCGGCCAGCGCCATCGCGAGGCCGGCGTCGGCCGGGCTGATGACCTGTGCGTAGGTGTCCAGCGTCTGCGCCGCGGCGTCCGCCTTGCCCTGCGCGACCTGCGTTAGCACGAGCTTCAGCGGCACGCCGGCCTGACTGGGATACATCGCCAGCGCGTCCGCAAAGGCCGCCTCGGCCGAACGGAATCGGCCGCCGGCAAGATAAGCGTTGCCGAGCAGCGTTCGGAACGCCGCGTCAGTCGGGCTCTTCTCCACTGCGCGTTCGGCAAGGGAGATGGCGCCTGCCACATCCCCTTGCTGGAGCGCGACATGGGCGCGCATGGCGACGCCGATGTTGCTGTTCTCGGCCAAGCCGCCGATACGCTTGGGCTGACCGCTCAGCGCGCAACCCGTGAGTGCCGCCGCCATGACGATGCTGGAGGCGGCAAGAAGTGCGGTCCGGGGCTTGGTCATGATGCTTATCCCTTGACTGACTGGCGCTCGGGAGCGCGGCGGGCCATCGCTTCGAGTTCGGGCATGGTCGCCAGCAGCTCGTCGAGCGCACGGGTGACCAGTTGCTGAGCAGACGTGCCGGTGACGGCACAGGCGAGGCGGAGCTTGAGATGACGATCCTGGTCGAGGCGCAGCGTGAACGCGGCCTTGGCCTTGCCCGCCGCAGCCCGGCTGCGCGGAGCGCGAGCAGGTGGCGGAGCGACCGGTGGGATGCGCTCGGCACGCACGGAGAGGATGTCAGCGACTGGAGCCGTCGGCGCCACGGGCACCACTTCGGCGACCGGCTCGGCGAGCAGCTCTTCGAGCGGCTGGACATCGTCGGGCAGCGGCTCGGCCGTCTCATCAAGGTCTTCGATGGGATCGGTTGCGAGGCGATGCACGATCTCGTCCTGGACCGCGTGAACCGGGCTGGCCGGCGTCAGGCCGAGTGCAGGATTCGAGCGGATGGCGGGATGAGGTTCTTCGGCGACCGTGACTGGCGCTAGTGTGGGGCGCGGTGGCTCAAAGCCCATGTCATTCCAGCCGAGGTCTTCAAGGCCGCTGCCCATCTGGCCAAAGCCTTGCGGGCGCATTGCCGGACGCGCGGCACCTTTGCGGGCAAGCAGCCCCGAGGACAGGGACGCGAAGGGCTTGGGTTCGCTCTTCATCATGGGAAATACGCCCCCTTAGCCAACCACGCGGCGGCCGAAGCCGCCGACGGGACGCGGTGCGGCCGCGCTGACACCGGGCGAAGCGCCCGGAGCCGCAAACACGGTGCGGCGGAAGTTCTTCTCGAGCCGGTCAGAGATATACTCCCACAGTGCGACGACCTCGCCGGCCGACTTGCCCTTGGGATCCACTTCCATGACCGTTCGGCCGTCGATCATCGACGCCGCGAAATCAGTGCGGTGGTGAAGCGTGACCGGGGCCACCGTGCCGTGCTGCGACAGCGCAACTGCGGCTTCGTAGGTGATCTTGGCCTTGGGGGTCGCCGCATTGACCACGAAGATCAGCGGCTTGCCGGCACGTTCGCAAAGATCGACCGTGGCACCGACGGCACGAAGATCGTGCGGGCTCGGACGGGTCGGGATGACGATCAGCTCGGCCACCGCGATCACGCTCTGGATCGCCATGGTGATAGCCGGCGGAGTGTCGATCACCGCAAGGCGGAAGCCCTGCTGGCGAAGAACCTCGAGATCGCTCGCGAGACGAGCAACGGTGGTCTGGGCGAAAGCGGGCATTTCCGTTTCGCGCTCGTTCCACCAGTCGGCGAGCGACCCTTGCGGATCGATATCGATCAAGCAGACCGGGCCAGCGCCCGCCAATTGCGCCTGCACCGCAAGATGGCCGGAGAGCGTGGTCTTGCCCGATCCCCCCTTCTGCGATGCCATAGCTAGAACGCGCATTCCGATCCCCTCGGGTAAGGTGCTTTAAGCTTGTGTGCTTCCCGAGGAATGCCGCGGCAGGCCTAAAATCAGGTTAACGCCGCCGACACGCTGGTTTAGGCTGAAGGCGAACGGAGGGGTGTGGATGCGTAAGGTTGGACTGCTGGCGGTGGCCCTGGTGATCGCGGCGCCCGGAGCGGCGCAGAGCGTCAGAGCTGGGATCGATCTTTGGGGTGCTGGCAAACCCGAGCAAGCGGTGGCGATCTGGCGTCCGCTTGCCGCCAAGGGTCAAGCCGATGCAGCCTTCAATCTAGGCCAGGCCTACAAGCTTGGTCGCGGTGTCCCTGCGGATCTCGCTCAGGCTCAGCGTTTTTACGAGCAGGCGGCTCGCGCTGGGCACCTTGAAGCACGGACCAGCCTCGGCCTCCTGCTGTTTCAGAACGGCAACCGTGCCGCCGCGCTGCGCTGGCTAAAGCAGGCGAGCGATAGCGGCGAGCCGCGTGCGATGCTGGTCTATGGCACCGCCCTTTTCAACGGAGATGGCGTAACTGAGGACCGTGTCCGTGCCTACGCGCTCGTCAGCCGCTCCGCCGCGCAAGGACTTGCGCCTGCCCGCACCACCTTGAGCGAGATGGACCAGCTCATCCCGTTGGCGGAGCGGCAGAAAGGCGTCGCGCTCGCGCAGCAACTGGCAACTACCGGCAAGCCTTTGCTGAGCAAACCAGCGAAGCCCGCGCCTGTTCAGGCGGTGCAGTCACCCCGCCAGGTGGCCCCACCGCCATCGGCCGCCGCCTTCCGGGTCCAGCTCGGCGCGTTCCGCGACGCGGCGTCGGCGCAGCGGCTGTTTTCCTCGCTCGGCAATCGCCTCAATGGAGCGAGGATGATCCTCGTGCCGTCTGGCACCATGACCCGCCTACAGGTCGGTCCTTATGCTACCCGTGCCGCGGCAGCCACGGCCTGCGCAGCACTCAAGCCGCAGCCCTGTTTCCCCGTCGCAGCAAGCTAGGCTTCCTCAGCCCTGGGCCCATTCAGCCTTGGGAATGCCCTGCGCCCACAGCAGGGCGGTCAGATCGTTGTGCCGGATGCGCGCTGCCGCCGCCGCTTCGAGCTTCGGCTTGCCGCGGAAGCTGATCCCAAGACCCGCTTCCCGAAGCATGGGCGCATCATTCGCCCCATCGCCGACCGCCAGCACTTCGCCGCGATTAACGCCAAGCTGGTCACGCCGGTCGGTCAGGGCCTGCGCCTTGGCCGCCGCGTCGACGATTTCGCCTGTCACCTTGCCTGTGAGGTGTCCGTACATGCTTTCGAGGTGATTAGCGCGCACCTCCTGGAAGCCGAGTTCGGCCGCCAGCGGATCGGCGAAATCGTGAAAACCGCCGGTCACGAGCAAGGTCGCCGCGCCGCGCTTGCGCATGGTCTGCACCAGAGTCCGCGCGCCCTCGTTATGCGTCACCCGCTCGGTCCGGCAGCGCTCGATACAGCCAACGCCAAGACCGTTCAGCTCCGCCACGCGGGCGTGAAGTGCTTCGGCGAAGTCCATCTCGCCCTGCATTGCCCGCTCGGTAACCGCTGCGATCTCGGCCTTCTTGCCCGCGAAGTCGGCCAGCTCGTCGATGCATTCCTGCCCGATCATGGTTGAATCCATGTCGGCGACCAGCAAACGCTTCTCGCGGCTCTCAACTGGCTGCACCACGACATCAATCCCCGGCAGGGCTTCTTCGAGCCTGTCGCGCAGCGCGCGCCAGTCTTCCACCGGTCCGAGCAGCAAGTCGGCGGCATCGGCTTCGTCAATCCACCGCAGCTCGCCGCCGCCGGCAATCTCAACCGCGCGGGCAAGGTCGCTGTCGCGAAGCCTTCCTGCTGCTATCAGCGTCGCAATGATCAAGAGCGCTCCTCCTCTGGCCGTCATCGCAGGGCCGACCGCCAGCGGCAAGTCGGCACTTGGGGTGACGCTTGCTCAACGCACGACCGGCGTGATCGTCAACGCCGACAGCGCACAGGTCTATGCCGACCTCCAACGGCTGAGCGCGCGCCCGTCATCGGACGAGATGGGCGGGGTCGAACACCGGCTGTTCGGGCACCGTGACGGCGCGCAGCCGTGCAGCGCCGCCGACTGGGCCGCCGACGCGAGAGCCGTGATTGCGGAGGTCCACGGACGCGGCCAGTTGCCGATCCTTGTTGGCGGCACTGGCCTTTACCTTCGCACTCTCCTCGATGGCATTGCCGAGGTGCCGCCGATCGACCCGGTAATCCGGGCTGAGGTTAGGGCAGCGTCAGTCGCGGAAAACCATCAGCGACTTAACGAGCTCGATCCCGAAGCTACCGCTCGCCTCCATGCCAACGACACCACGCGCATCGCTCGTGCGCTCGAAGTGGTTCTCTCGACCGGCGCGACGCTGAAGAGCTGGCAGGGACGTACTACCGGCGGCATCAGGAACGAGGTCGCGCTGTTCGGGATCGTGTTGCTGCCGGACGCGGCCATGCTCAGCGAGCGCATCGACCGCCGCTTCGCCAAAATGCTGGAGAGCGGAGCGCTCGACGAGGTCGGCCGCCTCCTCGATCGCCAACTCTCCCCCACCCTGCCGGTCATGCGCGCCATCGGTGTGCCCGAGATTGCGGCTTATCTGCAGGGCGACACCAGCTACACGGCTATGATTGCCGCCGGACAGCTCGCGACGCGGCAATATGCCAAGCGCCAGCGGACCTGGTTTCGCGGGCAGGAGCTTGGCCTACCACGGGAGAGTGATGCGTCAGCCGCCTTGCACAGCCTCCTTGCCGCGGCCAAGGATTTGCGATGCTGACCGCCGCCGAGCTTGATCCCTCGCCGCTTCACGGCCGGACCGTCGCCATCATTGGCTACGGCAATCAGGGCCGTGCGCAGGCGCTGAACCTGCGCGACAGCGGCATTGCGGTGCGGATCGGCTTAAGGCCGGGCAGCGCGCGCGTAGAGGAGGTTCGGGGCGAAGGGCTAACCCTGCTTTCTCCCGCACAGGCATCGGAAGATGCTGACATCATCGTCTTGCTTGCGCCCGACGAGCATCTCCCCGCCATCTACGCCGAGATCGAGCCTTCGCTGAAGCCCGGCGCAGCGCTCGGCTTCGCACATGGGCTGTGCATCCACTACGAGCTAATCAAGCCGCGCGGCGATCTCGACGTCATGATGGTCGCTCCCAAAGGCCCGGGCGCGGCGCTTCGCCGGCTCTACACCGAAGGCCGCGGCATGGTGGCGTTGGCGGCGGTCGCGCAGGATGCGACCGGCAACGCCTGGCCCCTCGCCCTCGCCTACGCCCACGCGCTCGGCAGCGGCCGGGAGGGCGCGGGTGTCCTGGGCTCAACCTTCGAGCAGGAGACCTTGTCAGATCTGTTCAACGAAGGCGCGGTCGTGTGGGGCGCCGTGCCAGCGCTGCTCGAAGCAGGGTTCGAGACGCTGGTCGACGCCGGCATCGACCCGCAGCTCGCCTATCTCGAATGCGTGTCCGAGCTGAAGCTCCTCGCCGATCTCGTCGAGGCACGGGGCATTGCGGGCATGCGCGAGGCGATCAGCAACACGGCCGAGCTCGGCGCGACACTCGGCGGTCCACGGCTGATCGACAACTGCACGCGCCAGCGGATGCGGGACGTGCTGACAGAGCTACGCAGCGACAGCTTCGCCAGGACGCTGACCGCCGAAGCTGCCGCCGACTACCCGCGCCTTCGTGCCGAGCGCCGCAAAGCCGCAGCCTCTGCGCTCGAAACGGCGCGCAAGTCCCTGCTTTAGCCGACGATCTCCGGCGCCTGCCAGCGTTCGCCGACGCTGGCCCGCTCGACATAGACGCGTTGCAAGCGGCGGTGGACGCTCGCGGCGACCGGATCCTCCGCTTTCTCGGCGCGCTCCTGCTCTTCGGCAGCGCGGCGGGCGAAGTAAATGCGGCTGTCTTCAGTCATAGCCCGCCTCCCTCTGTTCGGTTCGGCACGGCGACCATAGCAGATTTGCGGGGAAAACGAAAAAGGGGCGCACGGACCAGCCGGACGCCCCTTTCCGTTCAGACCCTTGCGGGCCGGTTCGCTTAGAAGCGGGTACCGACCGTCGCGACGAGCTGATGACGGCGAACGTTGTTCTCGTAATCGCTGAAGCGATACTCGCCGCCGATGTAGGCCTTGCCGGCCAGCGCGAACTGCGCGCCGCCGCCGATGCGATAACCGTCGAGGTCCTGCTTGACGCGCAGCAGACCGTCTTCAGCGCTGAAGCGGGCATTGGTGTAACCGCCCTTGAGGTAGACGTTGCTGCCATCCGCGCCCAGCGGGAAGCTGACGCGGCCACCGGCATACAGATCCCGCTCGGCCTTGAGCGTACCTTCGACATTGCTCTCCTTCACGGTCGAATCGCTCGCTTCAAGGTCCACACCCAGCGAGGCGCCGTTGCTCAGCGCGAAGTCGTAGCCCGCGCCCACGCCATAGACGACGCCTTCGTCCTTGAAGGTGCCGGTGATGCCGCTGTCGTTGATCTTGATGCGCGGGGCATCATAGCCGACCAGTGCTTCCACGCGCGGACCCTGCGGCGCCTGCGCGAGCGCCGGAGTGGCGGCAAGTGCGGCGGTGGCAACGGCGGTCAGCGCAATAAACTTCTTCACGGTACTTCTCCTGATCTTTTCATTGGAGCGGCATGAAGCAACTCGCCGCTCAACGACGAGATGTGTCGTCGCTTGCCCGAATGAAAGATGAATGGGAGAAGAAGTTGCCCCGTTCATGAAAGCGAAAGGCAAATACCTTGCTGCTGCCATGTTCATGAACGCAGGTTCATCTGCACGGCTGCGAAGTTTAACCTGGTTTTGCTTACCTAGTCACACAGATGTTACTTGCCGCGCTTCTTGCGGTGACTGTCGAAATCGAGAACACTGTTCTCGCCTTCTTGTCCTTCGAGCAGGCCAAGGCGGCGCGCGACCTCCTGATAGGCCTCCGCTTCGCCGCCGAGACCCTGCCGGAAGCGATCCTTGTCGAGCTTCTCCCCCGACCGCATGTCCCACAGCCGGCAGCCGTCCGGGCTGATTTCGTCGGCAAGGATGATGCGCGAGAAATCATTCTCCCACACCCGCCCGAACTCGAGCTTGAAGTCGACCAGGCGGATGCCGATCGCCGCGAACAAGCCCGCCATGAAGTCGTTCACGCGGATCGCCATGTCGGCGATGTCGTTCATCTCCTCCTGTGTCGCCCAACCGAAACAGGCGATGTGCTCGTCCGCGACCATTGGGTCGCCCAGCGCATCGTCCTTGAGGTAATATTCGATGATCGTGCGCGGCAGCTGAGTTCCTTCCTCGATGCCGAGGCGCTTGGATAGCGAGCCTGCCGCCACATTGCGGACCACCACCTCGATCGGCACGATCTCACACTGGCGGATCAGCTGTTCGCGCATGTTGACGCGGCGGATGAAGTGGGTTGGCACACCGATGGTGGCGAGGCTCGTGAAGATATGCTCGGAGATGCGGTTGTTGATCACGCCCTTGCCGCTGATCGTGCCACGCTTCTGGGCGTTGAAGGCGGTGGCATCGTCCTTGAAGTACTGGATCAGCGTGCCCGGCTCCGGACCCTCGTAAAGGATTTTGGCCTTGCCTTCGTAGATCTGGCGGCGACGAGCCATGAGCATAAGCTTTCGTCTGGAGGAAATGAATTGCGAAGCGCCATAGAAGCCGGTTGCTTCCGGCGCAACGAACCTGCCGGGCTAGACGAAGATGGCGACCGTCTGTCGCCCGGCAAGGATGCGGCGCCCGGACGCATTCCACAGGTCCATTGCCTGCCGCGAATAGCCATCAGCGGTGCTCTCGCTGATCGCTCGGCAAAGATACCAGGCCGCGGCATCCTCAGGCAGCCGGTCGAGATCGAAGCTCCACGAGAGGCTGCTGATGACACCGAACTCGGGGAACACCGGCATGGAGGCTGGCGGGAGCACGTCGGCGAGCGCGATCAGCGACACCAGAGGGTCGGCCCCATCCGCCTCGCGCATCCTGGCCCACATGACGAATTCGGGCTCGCCGCCGCTGAACGGAAGGCCGCCCGACACGTGGCGGATATCATAATTGGCCGCAAAGGTCGGCCCCTGCCCCGCTTCCAGCACCGCGGTCAGCGCGTCCGGTGGGGGAGCAACCGGGGCGATCGCCCGCTCATGCGCGACCTTGGACGGACGCGGCGACCCGCAAAAGAAGGTCAGGCGCGCGGCAAGGCCAGCGTCACCATGCACGTCCACGCCGACCGTCGTCGCCGATTTGCCGCGGCGGAGGATCACCGGCTGGAGCGTCAGCCGCCCGCTAGCCGGACCGATAAACGCCGCCTGGAGCGAGCGCAGCGGCGCCAGGTCAGCAAAGGTCCGCGCCACAGCCGCCCACGCCAGAGCTGCGGTCATGCCGCCGTAGAGCGTCCGCCCTTGGCTCCAGCTCGGCGGTGCATCCAGCGACAGGGGATCGCCGGCCAGCGAGGAGATCACGGCGGCGAGAGAGGGATGATCCATCAGGAGGGTTCGCGCATCAGGGAAGGATGGTCGTCAGCAGATAGGCTGCGAAGATGGTGAGGTGCACCGACCCGTGCAGCAAGGTGGTGCGTCCCCGGGCCAGCGACAGGCTCCCGATGAACAAGGTCAGCGCCAGCAAGGTGATGCTCTTGTTGTCGAGGCCGAGCGACAGCGGAAGGCCAAGCGAGAAAGAAGCAATGGTCACTGCCGGGATGGTAAGGCCGATCGTCGCCAGCGCCGAGCCGAGCGCCAGGTTGAGACTCGTCTGCAGCCGGTTGGCCCGCGCTGCGCGCACGGCCGCCACGCCTTCGGGCAGTAGCACGATGGCGGCGATCGCAATGCCGACCAGCGACAGGGGCGCCCCCGCCGCCGCCACTGCGCGCTCAAGCGGCCTCGACAGTGACTTGGCCAGCAGGATCACCGCACCAAGGCTGATCAGCAGCACGCCAAAGGAGGTCCACGTCGTCCGCAGGTCGGGCTTGTCCGCATGCGCCTCGGGCAGGCGGACAAGATCGCCTTTGGGCAGGAAATAGTCACGATTGCCGACTGTCTGCACGAACACGAAGATCAGGTAGAGTATCAGCGAAAAAGCCGCCACGAACGCCAGCTGCGTTCCGCTGTAGATCGGCCCCGCGACGCTGGTGGTGAAGTTCGGCAGCACCAGTGTCAGAACCATCAGCGTCGCCAGGGTGCTAAGCGCCGCGGTTGCACCGGTGCGCGTAAAGCGCGCTTCCTTTTGATGCTTGGACCCCGCCACGAGGCACAGGCCCAGCAGCAGGTTCAGGATGATCATCGCCGCGGCGAACACCGTATCGCGGGCAAGGGTCGAAGCCGCTTCGCGATTGGCAAGCATCAGCGACAGGATGAGCCCGACCTCGATGATCGTGACCGCAACCGCCAGGATCAGCGTGCCAAACGGCTCGCCCACCCGGTGCGCGACAATCTCGGCATGATGAACCGCCGCGATCACCACGCCGATCAGCACCGTGCCGATGATGAACGGCGGCAGGTTGATGGCTGAGCCGGCCAGGATCACCGCCCAGCCCAGCAGCGGGCCAAGGATGGCAGCCGAATTTCCGATCCTGGCCATGCCGCTCCATGTGGAATGGGTGAGCAGATGTCGAGCCTGCAATGGAGATGGCTTGGATTCCGGACACCCTAAGGCCGCAGGATCAGTCACCCTGGAAGCGATTGCTCCGCGGAAAACCGAGGGGCGCCATCCGCCCGCTGGCGCCGCGGATGGCCTTCCATGGCGTCAGGTCGCTTTCGGTTCGGGTCCGGCCGCTGCCGCCGCCCATGCTCCAGCTCAGGCCCTCGCCCGCCTTGAGCACCGCAATGTCGGCCAACCCGCCGTCGCGGTAGCGCTGAAGCTGGACGCCGGAGCCACGGCCCATTTCGGGTAGCTCGGAAAGGTTGAAGACCAGGAGCTTGCGATTGTCGCCCACCACAGCGACCGCTTCGGCATCCTGCGGCACCGGGCGCAGTACCTGCAGTTTGGCTCCGGAGCGCAGGTTCATCAGCTGCTTGCCCTTGCGGGTTTCAGCCAGCACCGCCTCGCCGCTGGTCAGGAACCCGCGCCCGTCACTGCTGGCGGTGAGCAGTCGCGCGCTTGGCTTGACCACCAGCATCGCCGCAATTTCCACCTCGGCCGGAAGGTCGAGCGACAGCCGCAGCGGCTCCCCAAAGCCGCGCCCCCCAGGCAGTTTGTCACCACCCAGTGTGTAGACACGCCCGTTCTCGCCCGCGATCAGGATCTTGTCGGTAGTCTGTGCATGGAGCGGCTTGCCCCACAATTCGTCGCCTTCGCGGAACTTGAGAGTCGCGAACTCCTCCGGCGCCAGATGCCCCTTCATCCCCCGGATCCAGCCGCGCGCCGACAGGATGACCGTGATCGGCTCCTTCTCGATCATTGCCGACCAGTCGATTTCAGCCCGCGTCGCTAGCGGCTTTTCCTCAATGGTGGTTCGGCGCGCATCGCCGAACTTGGTCTTGACCCCTTCAAGGTCCTTCTTGAGCCGGTTGCGCTGCCGCCGTGGACTTTCGATCAGACCAAGCAAGTCCTCGCGCTCCTTCGCCAGCGCGGTGCGCTCCTTGGCGATTTCCATCTCTTCTAGCCGTCGCAAGCTGCGCAGCCGCATGTTGAGGATCGCCTCGGCCTGTCGGTCAGTAAGCCCGAACTCGGCCATCATCACCACTTTGGGCTCGTCCTCGGTGCGGATGATCTCGATCACTCTGTCGAGGTTGAGATAGGCGATCAGGAAGCCGTCCAGCAGCTCCAGCCGGTCCTCGATCTTGCCCACCCGAGTGCGCGAGCGGTTGAGCAGCACCTCGATTTGGAAGCTCAGCCAGGACGTCAGGCAGCTCTTCAGTCCCATCACGCCCGGCGTGCGATGCTGGTCAAGCACGTTGAGGTTCAGCGGAAAGCGGATTTCGAGGTCAGTCAGCCGGTAGAGGCTCTCCAGCAGCAGCGCCGGATCGACCGTCCGGCTGCGCGGTTCGAGCACGATGCGCAGGTCCTCCGCGCTTTCGTCGCGGACGTCGGCAAGGATCGGCAGCTTCTTGTTGGCGATGAGCTCTGCGATCTGCTCGATCAGCTTGGCCTTCTGGACGCCATAAGGGATCTCGGTGACCACGAGATCCCAGCCACCGCCCTTTTCCTTCTCTTGGCTCGCCCGTGCCCGCAACCGGAAGCTGCCGCGGCCGCTCTCGTAAGCGGCGAGGATCGTCTCGCGCGCATCCACCACCAGCCCGCCGGTCGGGAAGTCGGGTCCTGAAACGAAGTCCATCAGGTCGCGGGTTTCGGCCGCGGGATTGTCGATCAGATGCATCGCCGCATCGATCAGCTCGGTGACGTTGTGAGGCGGGATGCTGGTCGCCATGCCGACCGCGATGCCGCTTGCCCCATTGGCGAGGAGGTTGGGGAACAGGCCTGGGAAGACTTCGGGCTCTTCTTCCTCGCCGTTATACGTCGGCCGAAACCCGACCGTGCCTTCGTCGAGGCCGTTCATCAGCTGCGCCGCGACGGCGGTCAGCTTGGCTTCCGTGTAGCGGTAGGCGGCTGCATTATCGCCGTCGATGTTGCCGAAATTGCCTTGCCCGTCGACCAGCGGGTATCGCAGCGCGAAGCTCTGCGCCAATCGGACCATCGCGTCGTAAACCGACTGATCGCCGTGCGGGTGATATTTGCCGATAACGTCGCCGACCACGCGGGCCGACTTCTTATAGGCGCCGGCGGGATCGAGCCGCAGCAGCCGCATCGCCCACAGCAGGCGACGGTGAACCGGCTTCAGCCCGTCGCGAACGTCGGGGAGCGAGCGCGCGGTAATCGTCGACAGGGCATAGACGAGGTAACGCTCGGACAAGGCCGCGTCGAAAGGAACCTCAATCTCGGTATCGCTGGGCTGCATGCCCTGGTGTTAGCCTAGCCCTCGGTCATCCGCCACGGGGGAAAGCGACGCGCTTCGCCGGCTCGGTAGAGGAAGATGATGTTGCCCGCGGGATCGCGCAGCCGCGCTTCGCGCCACAGCCACGGCTGGTCGCGTGGCCCATGCTCGAACACGATACCGCTGCGAGCCAACGCCTCGACCCGGCTGTCGAGGTCGTCGCACTCGAAATAGAGCGCAGTCGTCGGCGCAATCTCCTCGTCGGGGTCGATCTGGACCGAGAGGGTGGTGCCGCCCCACGCCTCGAACCGCGCATATCCATTTACTGGACTGTCGACGATCTGCTTGAGGCCGAGCTTCGTGTAGAACGCGACCTGCTTGGCGTAATCCTTGCCGGTGACCGTCACCTGGTTGAGCCGCGGGCTTCCCCCGACGTCCAACCGCACCTTCCCTTGCCCCATCGGCCCATGTCCCTCGCCAAGGTCTGGGGCCTCGAGCAGAGCGATGCGGACGAAATTACGTGCCTGCGCGACCGCATCGGCGAGCCGTCGTCCTTCGCCAAGCCCAAAAGCAATGGCGCTCGCCAGAGTGCAGCCGGTGCCGTGGCTGTGCGGCGTTTCGATCCGCGTGCCCTGCCAGCTGGTGAGATTGTCTTCCTCGATCAGTGCGTCGGCGACCGCTTCGCCCTCGTCGTGCCCGCCCTTCACCAGCACTGCGCAGCGATACTTGGAAACGAGGCCGAGCGCGCCTTCGACCGGATCTTCCTTGCCGGTTAGGCGGGTGAGCTCAGGGAGGTTGGGCGTGGTGACCGTCGCTAAATTCATCAGTGTGCCGAACGCTTGGATGGTCGCCTCGTCGGCCAGCGCCGCGCCACTGGTTGCAATCATCACGGGATCGAATACGAGCGGCACGCGCGGCTCCATTGCCGCTAGCCGCTCCGCCACCATCCGCGCAGTAAAGGCCGATCCGATCATTCCGATCTTGATCGCGTCGACGCCCATGTCGCGAACCACCGAGTCGATCTGCGCCAGCACGATCTCCGCTGGAACGGCGTGCACCGCATCGACGCCAAGGCTGTTCTGCGCCGTCACCGCCGTGATCGCCGTCATGGCGTGACCGCCAAGCATGGTGACCGTCTTGATGTCCGCCTGAATGCCCGCACCACCTCCGCTATCGGAGCCGGCGATGATGAGGATGCGAGGGATGCTCTTGGCGGTCATTCAACTCCTGCGTGCGGCCGCCGGCATTAAGATTTTGCTTTGGCGGCAGCGGCTTTCGAACGCGTGGGCCGATCAAGCAGTTCACCCCGGCAATTGGGGCAATGTTCGTCCAGCTCCTCGGCACAGGGCGCGCAGAAGGTGCATTCGAAGCTGCAGATGAACGCTCCGGGCAGATGCGGCGGCAGCGCCTCACCACAACGCTCGCACGCTTCTTTCATCGCCAGCATCAGGCGGCTGCCTCTTCCACCGCGGCGCAGATCCGCGTCACCACTGTCTCGACCTCGGCCGCATCGTCGCCTTCAGCCATCACACGGATCAGCGGCTCGGTTCCCGACTTGCGAATCACCAACCGCCCGCGACCATCGAGCTGCTTTTCGGCATCGGCGATGCAGGCCTTGACCTCCTCGGCCTCGAGCGGCGCGCCAGCCTTGTAGCGGACATTGCGAAGCAGCTGCGGGACCGGCTCGAACTGTGCCAGGAGGTCGCTTGCGCGGCGGTCCTGCCCGACCATGGCAGCGAGGATCTGCAGACCCGCCACCAGACCGTCGCCGGTGGTCGCGTGATCGGTCAGGATGATGTGCCCCGACTGCTCGCCGCCGACATTGCAGCCACGCTCCCGCATGCTCTCAAGTACATAGCGATCGCCGACCTTGGTCCGGTGTAGCGCCAGCCCCTCCTCCGCCAAACGGCGCTCAAGACCGAGATTGCTCATCACCGTCGCCACCACGCCGCCGCCGCGTAGCAGACCCTGCCGCTGCTGGTCGAGCGCGATGAGCGCCATCAACTGGTCGCCGTCGATCACCTTGCCGCTGTCATCAACCACGATCAGCCGGTCGGCATCGCCGTCCAGCGCAAGCCCGATGTCGGCACCGCTGGCGACCACGGTTTCCTGCAGGAGCTGCGGATGGGTCGATCCGCACTGGTCGTTGATGTTGGTGCCGTTTGGCTGGACGCCTAGCTGGATCACCTCGGCTCCCAGCTCCCACAAGGCGTCGGGCGCCACGTGATAAGCGGCACCATTGGCGCAATCGATCACGATCTTCAGTCCATCGAGCCGCAGCTTCTCGGGGAAGGTCGACTTGGCGAAGTGGACATAGCGCCCCCGCGCATCGTCAATCCGCTTGGCCCGGCCAATGCGATTGGCCTCGACCAGCTCGGTATTCGTGTCGAGCAGCGCTTCGATCGCCAGCTCGTCTTCATCGCTGAGCTTGAAACCGTCCGGCCCGAACAGCTTGATTCCATTGTCTTGAAACGGATTGTGACTGGCCGAGATCATCACGCCAAGGTCCGCGCGCATCGAGCGGGTCAGCATCGCAACAGCCGGCGTCGGCATGGGCCCAAGCAGCACCACGTCCATGCCAACGCTGGTGAAACCCGCGACCAGCGCGCTTTCCATCATATAGCCGGAAAGGCGCGTGTCCTTGCCGATCACCACACGGTGGCGGTGATCGCCGCGGAGAAAATGCGCGCCCGCGGCCTGTCCGACCTTGAGCGCGATATCCGCCGTCATTGGGGCCTGGTTGGTGAGACCTCTAATGCCGTCGGTGCCGAAGAACTTGCGTGCCATGACTGCCCCCTTAGCGCGGGGTCAGCGGAACGCCCAGACCCCGACCGGCAGCGGGTGGAGCCAGGTCGCGAGAAGGAAGATGGCGCTGCCTCCGATGAATGCCGCCCAGCCGGGAAGCGCGACGCCTCTGGCGAAAGGAACGAAGCTCGTCTGCCGCTCCCATTCAGCCCATCTATCCCCAAGCTGTGCGCGCTTCTTTGCGTCCTGCGCCCCGGCACCGACTAGGGCGAGGACCAGGATAGCGACTGCAATGGTAACGGCGCTCAGCTTCGGGTTCACGAGGAAGTGCACCAGTGCCCACAGAGCGAAGCTCCACATCATCGGGTGGCGAGTCCAGCGGAACACGCCCGCTGGGCGGCCGATCACCGCATGGTGGCTTTGCATCGTCTCCATTGCGGGATTGCGGACAAAGGAGCCGGCGAGCAACACGCTTGCCAGCCACATGACCGACAGCCCCACACCCCACGCCCAGCCGGGTGCTGACCACAGCCAGCCTTCCGCGCCGACCGCTCGGCGGGAAAGCACCATTGGGATAAAGGTCGCGAACGACACCGCCGAGTAAGCCGCAAGAAAGCCCTTGGGACCGAGCCTCGCCACGAGCGGAGCCCGGAGCGGATGCGACATCAGAAGGTGGGTGGCGACGAACAGGGCTGCGAACAGCGCCGTCGTCGCCATTGCACTCACCGCCGGTAAGCCTCCGGCAGCACGCCTCGCTCCAGAGACCGATAGCGGTCGCGAAGCTTGGTCTGGCGGGTTTCCAGCGGCTGCTGGACGCCGTCGATGAACACGGCTTCGGCGGCGCTAAGGTTGTCGAGCGGATCGCCCGACCAGATCACCATGTCGCCCCGTCGTCCGGCGCGGAGGCTACCAACCTCGTTGCCAAGACCCATCGCTTCGGCCGGCCCCGACGTGATCGCGGCCATCGCGTCGCCCCAGCTCAGGCCCGCAGCGCCCGGCACGCGCGAAAGGCCGACAAGGTTGCCGGCATACCAGCGGGCGCGGAAGGCCATGCGCTGTTCGTCGTCGTTGATTGTCCCGATCGAGACCTTCACCCCGGCGGCACGCAGACGCCCCACGTTGCTCATGGTCGCAGCCACGCTCTCGAACGAGCCCGGCAGTGACACCAGTGCCGAGGCGATCACCGGAATGCCCGACGCCGCCAGTTCGGGGGCCAGCGTCCAGCCCTCGTTGGCGCCAACGATGGCCATACGGATGCGTGGGAATTCGCGCTTGAGGGCAATGACCTGCCTCAGGTCAGCAGCCCGCTCGGCATGGATTAGCAGGGTCTGCCGCCCCTGCAGAACGGGGACCAACGCCACCGCATCATAGCGGGTCAGCAGCACGTCCTGATTGCGGCGCGCCTCGTAGGAGCGGGTCTCGTTGGGATTGGCGACCACCGGATCCTGACGCGGATCATCAGCCGTGCGACCCGATGTGTCGCGTGCGGGTGCGCTGCCCCCGGCGACCTGGCTGGCTTCGCGCAGCGCATTGCGGAGAAGCGCATGAGCAGCGCTGCGGCTGCCGCCAGCGGTTTCCGCACCGTCTTCGCCAAGCTCCACAAATTGGAACAAGCGGCCGCGGGTGATCGGCTGACCATCCGCGCCGGTGTCTATGAGCGCCCCCTGCCCGGCAAAGATGCTCTTGCCGGTGCTCGGCGCCACGATCGCGCGGGTGACTCCTTCGGCCCGGTTGATCGCAACGGGCGCGCCATTGGGGTTGATCGACGGCGCGACATCCAGCGCAGCGCTGAACGGCCCGTCCGAACGCTGGTCGTTGGCGGCTGCGACGGCATCCACATCGGCAAGGCCAAGGCGCGAGAAGCCGGCGACAAGGCCGGGCGTGACCCACTTCCCGGTGGCGTCGATGACCTGCGCACCCGCAGGCACGGCAACGCCCTGCCCCGCGGCGACCACGCGGCCGTCACGGATCACGACGGTGCCACCGGGGATCGGTGCCGAGCCGTCGCCCAGCGCAACAGTTCCGCCGGTCACGGCGATGGTTTGGGCGGCAGCGGGAGCGGCTAGGCCCAACGCGGTTGCGCCAAGCAGGAAGGTCAGAGAGCGTCGGATCATTTCACGTCCCCTTCGCCCGGCTGGCCAAGCTCGAAATCGCTGACCGGCCGCATCCGCGGATTATTGGCATCATACATCAGCGCACCGTCCACCCACACGCGCTCAGGCCGTGTGTAGGTGCTGAACGGATTGCCGTTCCACAGCACCACGTCGGCATTCTTGCCAGGCTTGAGGCTCCCGGTCTGATCGAAGATGCCGAGCGCCTTCGCCGGGTTCATCCCCAGCCACCGCCAGGCATATTCCTCGGTGATGTTCAGGCCTGCGCGGCGGCCGGCGGCCATCGCCTTGGCAGCTTCCTGGTTGAGGCGCTGAATGCCATTGGCGTCGTCCGAATGGACAATGGCGCAGGCACCGGCACGGTCCACGAACGGGATATTCTCGCGGATCGCGTCATAGGCTTCCATTTTGAAGCCGTACCAATCCGCCCACATTGCCGAGCAGATGCCCTCGCGGGCGAGGAGGTCGGCAACCTTGTAGCTTTCCACAGCATGGTGGAACGTGTTGATCTTGTAACCTGCCTCCTTGGACAGATCGATCATCTGCGCCATCTCGTCGGCACGGTAGCAATGGTTGTGGACCAGGATCTTGCCGTCGAGCACGCCCCTCAGCGTGTCCATCGCCAGGTCCTGCTCGGGCGCGTCGCCGCCGTCCGCCTCGTAGGCGTCCCACTTGCGCTTGTAGGCCTTGGCGTTGATCCATGTCTGGCGAGTGACGGCGATGTTGCCCATGCGGGTCGCCGGCCCACCCTTGTCGCCGTACACGCGCTTGGGATTCTCGCCGCAGGCCATCTTGAGGCCGTAAGGAGCCCCAGGGAACTTCATTCCCTGCACCGTCCGCGCTGGCACGTTCTTGAGCGTGACCGAGCGGCCGCCGAAGAGGTTGGCCGAGCCAGGCAGGATCTGAAGCGCGGTGACGCCGCCATTGGCGAGCGCGCGGCTGAAGCCCGGATCCTGCGGCCAGACGCTGTGCTCGGCCCAGACTTCGGGACGCGACGGGCCGGTGGCTTCATTGCCGTCTTCGTGGGATTCCACGCCGGGCGAAGGATAATCACCAAGGTGGCTGTGCACGTCGATGATGCCCGGCGTGACATACTTGCCCGTCCCGTCAATCACCTGCGCGCCGGCCGGGGCTGTCACGGTCTGCCCGACCGCCTGGATCTTGCCGTCAGCAAGATAGACCTGCCCGTTGTTGATTCGCCCACCCTCGCCGTCAAGGATGGTGACGCCCGTGATGACCACGGGTGCGGAGGGATAGCGCTGGTAGGTTGAAGGGAAAGGATCGGCAGCGATCCGGATCCTTTCCCCGCCGTCCTTCTTGTCAGCGCCCGTGGTGGCGCAGCCAGCAAGCGCGAGCGCCGCCAGCGATGCCCCGATCAGCCCCTGTTTCATGCCCCTGTTCTTCCTTACGACTGACGTGGCGCGTTGGGCGCGGTTTCGTCCTGCGGGAACATGCCGGCGTCCTGACCGCGGTCGCCGCCCATCTCGGTCCGACCGGCAAGCTCGTCCTCGCGGCCAAGCGTGTCGAGGTGCATCCAGCGCTTCACGATCGGCGACAGCAGCAGCACGACCACAGCGACCCCGACCGAAATCCAGCCGAACATTTCATACACGTCGAGCAGGCCCTGCTTGCTCATTTCGCCGTCGTGTCCGCCGGTGGCCTCACCGATCTTGCCCGCAACGAAATTGCCGACCGCGGTCATGTAGAACCACGCGCCCATGATGAGGCTGGCGAGGAACTTGGGCGCAAGCCGGTTCATGGCGCTGAGGCCGACGGGCGACAGGCAGAGCTCGGCGGTGGTGGCAAAGAAATAGTAGGCGAGCACCAGGATGACCGGGGTCATTGCCAGCACGCCATAGGCTTCAGCGCCATAGACAAGGACGAGGTTGGCAAGGCCCATCTGCGCGAGTGCCAAGCCGAACTTGGCCGGTGCCGAAGGCTCCTTGCCGCGGCGCCCAAGGGTCACCCACAAGGCAGCGAACAGCGGCGCCATGATCATGATAAAAATTGGGTTGATCGACTGGAAGAGCGACGCGGGCACCGCGCCGCGATCGACGAAGCGATCGGTGAACAGGTTCATCGACCCGCCCGCCTGTTCGAACAGGCCCCAGAAGAGCGGGTTCAAGCTGATCAGGAACAGGATCGCAAACATGCGCTCGCGCGGTTCCTTGGGCAGCTTGAAACTCTCGTAGAGAACGTAGCCGAGCAGCGCGATGCCCGAGACGACCAGCAGGCCCTGAATGACGTCCTGATACTGGACCAGGCCCCAGATCACCGCCACGGCGGCAAAGCCGATACCGTATAGAGAATATTCCAGGCCCTTGTTCAGCGGCCGCGGCGCTTCACCAGCGCCATTCAGCGCCTTCTTGCCGAGAACGAACACGATCAGGCCGGCGAGCATGCCGATGCCGGCAAGACCGAAGCCATAGCCCCAGCCGATGGTCTCGCCGAGATAGCCGACCAGGATCGTGCCGAGCGCGGCGCCGACGTTAATGCCCATGTAGAAGATGGTGTAGGCACCGTCGCGGCGGACGTCGGTGAGGTTGTAGAGCTGCCCCACCATTACCGAGATGTTGGCTTTAAGGAAGCCAGAGCCGACGATGATGAAGGCGAGTGCGGCCCAGAAGACGTTGATCGCGGGATCGGTCTGGCCGCCATTACCTTCCACCGCCATCAGGCTGTGCCCGATCGCCAGCAGAAGGCCGCCGAACAGCACGGCTTTCCGCTGCCCGAGATAACGGTCGGCGATATAGCCGCCGAGCACGGGCGTGATGTACACCAGGCTGGTGTAGGCACCGTAGATGAGGTTCGCTTTATCGTCCGCGAACAGCCAATGCTTGGTCAGGTAGAAGATCAGCAGCGCCCGCATGCCGTAGTAGGAGAAGCGCTCCCACATCTCGGCAAAGAACAGCATGTACAGGCCCTTGGGGTGTCCTGCGAACTCCGGGTCCTTCTGGACGGCGATCTTGCCGCCGATAGCCAGGAAGATGATGAGAAGGACGACGGCGATGGCGGTGATCCAGTCACCTTCCTGCCAGAGTTCCATAGGCTTCATGTAGTGTTCCCGTGACCTGCAAAAAGTTGCGGCACCTTAAGCGCGATTTTGCCGCTGCCAAGCGCATTGTGACAAACGGGTGGTGCCCCTATCTCGGCCGCGGCCATGTTCAACGACCTCTCCACCCCGCTTTCCTACCTTGCCAGCCGCCGCTCGGGACGCGCGCGGGAGATGGTTGGGCCGGGCCCTGACGAGGCGGAACTCGGCGCCATCCTGTCACTTGCGGCGCGCACGCCTGACCATGGCAAGCTCAGCCCGTGGCGCTTCGTGGTGGTCGCCAGCGACCAGCGCGATGACTTGGCGGCGCTGCTCGCCCGCGCGCTCGACGAGAACGATCCGGGCGCCAACGATGCGCATCGCCACAAGGCCGACGACTTCGCCCGCCACGGCGAAGCGCTGGTGATTCTGCTTTCCGCCCCTGTGGTCCCGCACAAGATTCCCGTGTGGGAACAGGAACTTTCGGTCGGCGCTGCGGCCATGAACCTGCTCCACGCCGTCCACACCCACGGCTTCGTCGGCAGCTGGCTGACCGGCTGGGCGACTTACGACCCGCTGGTGCGGGAGGCTTTCTGCACCGGCGAGCAGGAGCGGATCGCGGGTTTCTTTTTCATCGGCTCGCCCGGCCGTGAGCTTGAAGAGCGCCCGCGCCCTGACATGACGGCAGTGGTCCGGCACTGGACGCCGCCGCTGCTCTAAAGTGGTTGCACATTCTTGCGCCGCACCGTATTAGGACAGCATGACGCTAAGCAGCCGCCACGAGTCCAAGCCTGTCTATGTCCGGCTGCGCGACATAATCGCCGAAGCCATTTTGTCCGGCCAATTTGCTGACGGCGATCCCCTTCCCTCGGTCCGCGCCTTTGCAGCTGAGCAGGGCGCCAACCCGTTGACGGTCGCCAAGGCTTATCAAGGCTTTCAGGATGAGGGACTCATCGTAGTCCGTCGCGGCGTCGGCATGTTCGTCGCGGAAGGCGCGCGCGCGCGCCTGTCGAGCAGCGAGCGCGAGCAGTTCATCGCCCGCGAATGGCCCGCTGTCCGTGCCCGCATGGAGCAGCTCGGCATTGATCCGGCCGAACTGCTCGAACGCTCTTAAGCAAGGGCTTCGGTCTCGACGCTGTAGAGCAGCTTCGCACCCGCTTCCGCTCCGGCCGCAAGCCCCAAAGCTTCGGGCACCACCACCGTCGTGAAGTATCCCGCAGCCGCACGCTTGCTGCGATAAAATGGGTTGGCACCCGACGCCGCCCGCGCCTGCCGCTCAAGGAGCCAGCCGGCGGTCAGGACCGAGCACATTGTGAGAAACGGATAGCTCCCCGCCAGCCGGTCGTCGTGATCGGCCGCGCGCAAGCTCGTCGCGACCATCTCCACCGCGTCCGCGAGAGCGACCAGCGCCGGCGCCTCGATCTCGGCGCGAATGTCGGCGATCAGCTCGTCAAAGGCGAGGCCTCCGTCGAGCCCGAGCTTGCGCCCGACAAGGTCTGCCGCCTGGATCCCGTTGGTGCCCTCGTAAATCGGTGCAATCCGCGCGTCGCGCAGGTGCTGGGCAGCGCCCGTCTCCTCGACGAAGCCCATGCCGCCGTGAACCTGGATGCCGATGCTGGCGACTTCGACACCAACGTCAGTGCCCCATGCCTTGACCAGCGGAGTCAGCACGTCGCCGCGCATCGCCGCCGCCTTGTCGCCGCGGTGCCCACGATCGATTTGCCCGAAGGCGTAATAGGTCAGCGCCCGCGCGCCCATGGTCAGCGCCTTCATTCTCAGCAGCATGCGCCGCACGTCCGGATGCTCGTGGATTGCGACTGCATCCTTGCTGACGTCGCCGGCCCGCGCCGACTGTACGCGGCCTAGCGCATAAGCGACGGCGCGCTGCGTCGCAGCCTCGGCGATGCCGACACCCTGAAGCCCGACGTTCAGCCGCGCATTGTTCATCATCGTGAACATCGCCCGCATGCCGCCATGCTCCGGCCCGATCAGCCAGCCGGTCGCCCCGCCGTTGTCGCCGAACGCCATTGTGCATGTCGGGCTAGCGTGAATGCCGAGCTTGTGCTCGATCGACACGCAGCGCAGGTCGTTGCGGCTGCCGTCGGGCAGCACCTTGGGCACCAGAAACAGCGAGATGCCCCGCGTCCCCGCCGGTGCATCCGGCGTCCGGGCGAGCACCAGGTGGATGATGTTGTCGGCAAGATCATGCTCGCCATAAGTGATGTAGATCTTGGATCCGGTGATCGCATAAGTGCCATCGCCGTTTGGCACCGCCTTAGTACGCAGCGCACCGACGTCCGAGCCCGCCTGCGGCTCGGTCAGGTTCATCGTAGCCGGCCATTCGCCGCTGACGATCTTCGGCAGATAATCTCGCTTCTGATCTTCCGACCCGTGCGCGCCGATCGCCTCAATCGCGCCCATTGTCAGCATCGGGCACAGCGCGAACGCCAGGTTCGCAGCATTCAGATCCTCCATCACCGCCGCGCCAAGGCTTAGCGGCAGCCCCTGCCCGCCCGCTCCTTCCGGCGCGCTGATCGTGCCCCAGCCGCCCTCGACGAATTTGCGATAGGCTTCGTGAAAGCCCTTCGGCATGGCGACGCCCTCGGGCGACCATTTCGCGCCAACAGTGTCGCCGACACGATTAAGCGGCTCGACCTCACCTTCGGCATATTGCGCCGCACCCTCGAGCAGTGCGTCGACGATATCGGCGTCATTGGTCAGCTCGTGAATGCCCACCACATGCTCCAGCACGAAGCGCTGTTCGTCGACGGGGCAGCGAAGCGACATAATCGTCATTCCCTTGTGAAGCGTTGTCCTTTGCCATAGCGGCGGGGACATGGCGGGCAAGAGCACCGAGATACGGCCATTCGACACGCAAGCGATCGCCGCCGCTGCCGCACTAATCCGCGATGGGCAGCCGGTCGCTATCCCGACCGAGACGGTTTACGGCCTTGCCGCCGATGCGACCAACGCCCGAGCCGTCGCCCGCATCTATGAGGCCAAAGGCCGGCCAATCTTCAACCCGCTGATCGTGCACGTTCCTGATCTCGCCGCAGCCGAACGCCTCGGAAACTTCAGCGACGAAGCCCGCGCAATGGCCGAACAGCATTGGCCGGGCCCCCTCACCCTGGTCGTGCCCCTATCCGACAACAACCCGGTCGCCAGCCTCGTCACCGCCGGTCTTCCGAGCATTGCGATTCGCGTGCCCGCCCACCCAGCGATGCGCGCCTTGCTGGAGGCGAGCGACCGTCCCCTCGCCGCCCCGAGCGCCAACGCCAGCGGACGCATCAGCCCGACCCGGGCTGCCCATGTCCTCGCCTCGCTCGAGGGCTGCATTCCGCTGGTGATCGACGGTGGCCAGACGGCCCACGGCCTCGAAAGCACCATTGTCGCGTTCACCGGCGGTGCGCCGCGGCTACTTCGGCCGGGCCCGATCGAAGTGCCTGGTGCCGCACCGGCGTTTGCGGACAGGGTGGAAGCGCCCGGCATGCTCGGCAGCCACTACGCCCCGGCCAAGCTCCTCCGCCTGAACGCCACCGAAGCGCTGTCAGGCGAATGGCTGATCGGCTTTGGCTCAGTCACTGGCCACGTCAGCCTGAGCCCCTCGGGCGATATCATCGAAGCCGCTGCCCGCCTGTTCGACCTGCTGCACGAAGCCGACGCGAACGCTTGCCGCGCGATCGCTGTCGCTCCAGTCCCGCATGACGGCGTTGGCCGCGCGATTAACGATCGCCTAGCCCGCGCCGCCGCGCCGCGGCATTAGAAGTGCCGCTCCGCAAGCCGCAGGCGGCTGCGCCAGAACGGCAAGGCATCCAGTGCTTCTAGCGGCCGCGCAAAGAAGAACCCCTGCCCCGACACGCAGCCGAGCGCCGCCAGCGTAGTTGCCAGTTCGCGGCTTTCCACTCCTTCCGCCGTGGTCGACATGCCGAGCGCCTCGGCGAGGCTTAGAACCGCGCGGACAATCGCCACGCTGTCCGGGTCCATCATCATGCCGCTGACGAAGCTGCGATCGATCTTAAGGACGTCAATCGGCAGCCGCTGTAGATACGCCAGGCTGGAATAGCCGGTGCCGAAATCGTCCATTGCCACACGCGCGTCGAGGGCTTTCAGCGCATCGAACACCCGGGTCGCTCGGCGAGGGTCCTGAACGATGGCGCTTTCGGTCAACTCCAGTGTTAGTCGGTCGCCGGTCAGTCCGCTCGAGCGCAGCGCTCCGCCGACCATAGCCGTGATATCGTCCCGTGCGACCTGGATCGCCGACAGGTTCACCGCGACATTGAACGGCAGCCGCTGTCCCGCTTCTTTGTCCCAGCCGGCAAGCGTCGTAGCCGCCTTGTCCATTGCCCAGCGGCCAAGGTGCAGGATGAGCCCGCTTTCCTCTGCGACCGGGATGAACTCGGCCGGGCTGATCTCGCCGCGGTCGGGATGATGCCAGCGCGCCAGCGCCTCGAAGCCCGACACCTCGCCGGTCTTGAGGTCAACGAGCGGCTGGAAGCTCATGCTCAGCTGATCGCGTTCCAGCGCGCGACGAAGCTCAGTCTCGATCGAGAAGCGCCGCCGGGCGAGGCCCGCCTCCTTGGGCTCATACACTTCCGGCCGGCCGCTCGCCTTGGCCTGCTTGACCGCGAATTGCGCGTTGCGGAACAGCTCCTCAGCGTCCTGCCCCGGCTGCATCAGCGCCAGCCCGATGGCGCAATCGACCTTGATCTCAAGCTCGCTCAGCCGGAACGGCGCGTTCATCGCATCCTGGATACGGGTGGCCGCCTTCAGCGCATCGTTGGTGCCGCGCACCGCGACCACGATGCCGAACTCGTTGCCGCCGGTCCGCGCCAGGCTGTCGCCGGCCCGCAACGCCGAGATGAGGCGGCGAGCGAAGGTGATGAGCAATTCGTCGCCGGCAAGGGCGCCCATGCTTTCGTTGATGCGGCTGAAGCGGAGCATGTCGACCACCAGCACCGCATGGCCCGCGCCTCCGGCAGCTTCCCGACCCGCCGCTTCGACCATTTCGGTGAAGGCAAGGCGGTTGGGAAGCCCGGTCAGGCTGTCGCGTAGCATTTCGGCGCGTAGCGATCGCTCGGCTTGAACTTCCGCGGTGCGGTCGACCACTGACAGCAGCGCGCGGCGACAACTGCCATGGGTCGGCAGGGGTGCCAGCTTCAGTTGGTAGAACCGCGCCGACACTCCGGATCCATCGCGGATGTCGAGATCGGGTTTGGCGTTGTCGGTACCGTCGAACCAACCGGCGAGGTAACGCCACACAAGGCCCTCACCGGACAGGCACTGGGCGCTCAGTCCGTCCAGCGAGCCCGCTGTGGAGATCGCCACCGCGTCGGTGAAGCGGCAGTTATGCGCCGAAACACGCAGCTCGCCAGCTTCGCATTCGACGATGGCGGCGGGTATCGGAAGGGCGTCGAGCAGCAGCCCTCCATCCGCCCACAAAGGCGGCGGTCGCTTGATTGCGCTTCGGTTCGAGGCCGGCATGGCGCAAGCCTATGAACCGCAAGGCGTTAAACATCTGTTTCAGTTGTGGCCCATCACCGGCTTTTGCCCACCCTCCTTGCGGGCGGCGGTGACAAGCGGCAACAAGGCGCCACGCCCTTCGCCTGTTCAAGGAGACCTGTTCCATGCGCCGCCGCCATTTCCTTCTCGCCGCCAGCGCCGTGCTTGCCGCAACCGCCGGCACCGCTGCCCTGCAGGGCCGCGCGCCCGCTCTCCCCGCCGCCGACCAGCGCGCGCTCACCGCCGCGGTCGCCAACCCTGCCCGAAGCGAGGCCAATCGCGCCCGCGACAAATATCGCAACCCCGCCGCCACCCTCGCCTTCTTCGGCGTTCGCCCCAAGCAGACGGTGGTAGAGCTGTTCCCCGGCGGCGGCTGGTACAGCGAGATCGTCGCGCCCTACGTACTGAACGGCGGCGGCACCTATTATGTCGCTGCGCCCAACGAGCGCGGCCTCGCCGGCTTCAAGCGCCTCGTCGAGAAGGACCAAGCGCTCTACGGCCGCGCCCGCCAGGTTATCTTCCCGGTCCGCGAAGCCGGACAGTCCGGGGTGCCGAATGGCAGTGCCGACGTCGTGCTGACCTTCCGCAACGTTCACAACTGGGCAATGGGCGACAAGCCTTATGCCGATCTTGCGTTCAAGCAGATCTACGCCATGCTGAAGCCGGGTGGCGTGCTCGGGATCGAGGACCACCGCCTGCCCGAAAGCGCCGATGCCGCCCGGGAAAAATCGAGTGGCTATCTCAAGGTCTCGACCGTTCGCCGCCTCGCCGAACAGGCGGGCTTCCGCTTCGCCGGATCGAGCGAGATCAACGCCAACCGCAAGGATACCGCCAACTGGCCCGACGGCGTCTGGACCTTGCCGCCGACCCTCGCCCTCAAGGACAAGGACCGCGCGAAGTATATCGCGATCGGCGAAAGCGACCGGATGACCCTGCGCTTCGTCAAGCCGCGCTGAGCCATTAGGGCAAGCGGATCAGTTGCCGGTGATCCGCTTGCCCGCCGGCACACTAGGATTGGTCGAAAGCCAGGCTTCCAGCGCATCAACGTCGAGGCCCGCATCCCGCGCGTCCGCACCCTGCGCCAGAACCGTGTACCCATCGCCCCCGCTGGCGAGGAAGTTGTTCACCGTCACTCGGTAAGCGCGCGCCGTATCGATCGGGCGGCCGTTCAGCGTCATCGCCAAGATCCGCTGCCCTGCCGGGCGGGTTGTGTCATAGCGATAAGCGAATCCGGCCGACGGGATCAGCAAGGAGCTTGCCCGCGCCACCCCGTTCACCTCGCTGAAGCCCTGCTCCAGCAAGGCCTTCAGCTGCGTGCCCGTTAGCGTCTTCACCACCAGGTTGTTGCCAAACGGTTGGGTCGCGAAGATCTGCCCAAAGGTAACGCTTCCATCCGCCCGTGGCACTAGGTCGGTCCTGACCCCGCCCGAGTTGATAAAGGCAATCTCCGCGCCGCCCTTGTCCGGGCTCTTGGTAAAAGCGAGTTGCGCGTCGGCGATCAGTTCGCCCGCAGAGCTTGCCCCATCATCGGGGTTCTTGAGCGCCGGCCGAGATAGCCGCCCGACCACCCGCTCGGCCGCCGGGCGAGCAGCGGCGACGTAACGGTCGACCAGCGCCTGCACCTCCGGATCGCTCTCGGCCACCACCGGCACGTTTTGCGCCTTAGCGGAGACGAGACGACGAGAGGCGGGATCGAACTGCAGCCGGATGTCGCTCACCAAATAGCCGTTCTTGCCGGCGCTGGTCAGCAGCCGCCTCGTGTCCCCTTCGCCCACCTCGCAAGTGTAAGCATTGTGGGTATGACCACTCACCACCACGCTGATCGCGGGATCAAGCTTGCCGAGGATCGGCACGATTTCGCCCGACAGGCCGTCGCAGCCAAGGGCGTCGTAAACCGGCGGCACGCGCCCGCCCTGGTGGATAAGAAGCACAATCGTGTCCGCGCCCTGCCCCTTTAGCGCCGGCACAAGCGCATTGGCGGTTGCAGCTTCGTCAGCGAAGGTGAGGCCCGCTACACCAGCCGGCGTCACCAACGTCGCCGTGTCCTTCAGCGTCATGCCGATGAAGCCGACCTTGACCGGGCCCATCTGGCGGATGGCGGTGCCAGGGAGGAGCGTACTCCCACCCTCGGTTATGACGTTGGCGGCAAGATAGCGGAAGCCCGGCTGGGCATGCGGCTCCACCGCGCAAGGCACGCGGCTTGTCAGCTTGTCGCACCCGCCCCGCTGCATCCGCAGCAATTCGGCGCTGCCCTTGTCAAACTCGTGATTGCCGACCGCGGCATAATCGAGCCCGGCCATGCTGAGCGCCTTGATCGTCGGCTCGTCGAGAAAATAGGCCGATACCAACGGCGTTGCCCCGATGAGGTCACCTGCCGCCACCGTCACCGTCTGGGCCTGGCCAGTTCGAAGCCGCTTCAGGGTCGCGGCGAGCTGGGCCGCACCGCCAGCCCTGATCGTGCTGGTGGTGCCGTCCGCGTTGCGCAACGGCACCGGGTCGCGCGGTGTCTCGAGATTGCCGTGAAAGTCGTTCAGCCCGAGGATCTGCACCTCGACCGGCGCTGCGGCCGTCACCGGGGCGGCCGTCCGCTCGACCGTCGAGCAACCCGCCAGCCCGGCGCTAGACGCGAGCAGCAAAAGGCGTGAAATTCGTCCGTTCATCAAATACATCCAGTCCCTCGCGGCGCTTCAGTGCCCCTACCACGGCGTAAGTGACAGGCGTGAGAATCGCTTCCCACGCCACCTTCAGCGCCCATTGCGTCAGAAGCACCTTCAAGACGAGATCATTCGTCCATCCTGCGGCGCCCCAGAATGCCAGCGGATAGAAGATCAGGCTGTCCACACCCTGACCGGCGACCGTGCTGCCGATAGTTCTCGTCCACAAATGCCTGCCGCCGGTCCACACCTTCATCCGCGCCAGCACGACCGAATTGACGAACTCACCTGCCCAGAAGGCGATGATCGACGCGAACACGATCCGCGGCACCTGCCCGAACACCTGCTCGTAGGCGGCCTGCCCTGTCCAGTCGGCAGCAGGTGGCAGCGCCACCACGACCCAGCTCATGAATGCCATGAACAGCAGGGCGGCGGTTCCGACCCAGATGCAACGGCGCGCCCGGGCAAAGCCATAGACCTCGGTCAGGACGTCACCGATCACGTAAGCGACCGGAAAGAACAGGATTCCCGCCCCGAACGGCCACAACCCGACATAGGGCAGGTCGATTACGCTGACCTTGCCGGCCCCAAGGATGTTTGACAGCAGCAGAATGACGACGAACGCCGCCATGACGAGGTCGAAGTGACGCAAGCTCCGCCCGTGCAGCGCGGATGCTTCAATCTTCTGCACCTGGTTCATCGCTGCTGGATCCCTCGCCAATTCCGCTGACGACGAAGAACAAGGCGCGGCGCGGGTCAAGCCCAGGGTGACGAGGGACCGGTGAATGACTAGTCAGCGCCCATGACTGACGCCGATCTCATCAAAGCCGCCCGTTCTGCCGCGCTTAAGGCCTATGCACCCTATTCCGGCTATTCGGTCGGCTGCGCGATCCTCAGTACCGAGGGCGAACTCGTCACCGGTGCCAACATGGAAAACGCCTGTTACCGCCTCGGGATCTGTGCCGAACAAAGCGCCCTTACGACGGCGCAGCACGCCTTCGGCTTGGCGCGCATCGCCCGCATCGCGGTCGCTGGCGGCAATGGGTCGGGTGAGGCGCTCATCGGCGACCAGAGTGTCACTCCCTGCGGCGGCTGCCGCCAGGCGTTGCTCGAGGCCAGTCACCTTGCCGGCCGCGACTTCGAGATCCTCTGCGCCAGTGGCGACGGGACCAAGGTCGAGCGGCTGACGCTTTCCACCCTCATCCCTCACGGCTTTGGACCGGCGAGCCTTAGCGACGCGTCGCCCGCCTAAGCGGCAACGCCCGCCATCGACGCGCCGTTACTGACAGCACCCGGCGCATCGTCCGCCAGTGCCTCCGCCGCCCAGCGCTGCGCCGCTTCGAAACGGCCACGGTGGAGCGACCAGACGTCCTCGTCCTCGGCCCGCCGTCGCTCTGCGGAATAAGCCGTCTTCCCGGCCGACTTAGCGTCACGCTTCGACAGCTCGGCGCAGCGCTGCTCCAGCGCGTCGCGATCGAGTTCGAGGTCGAGCATCTGGCTAACCTTCCACGCCGCTCCGGGAAGGTCCTTCTTCAACTCGGCAAAGCCGATCCACCGATCCCTCGTCCAGCCGCCTTGCTGAAGTGCGCGGCTGAACAATGCATGCTGCAGACTGCGGGCAAGTAGAACGATGCGCGCCGCCCGCTCAAGCGGGTCGAGCTCCGGCACTGCCGCGCTCTGCCACAAGGCCGGTCCATGCGGGACGCGCTTTGCGAGATGCCCAGCCAGCCTTACGAGAAAGCCAATCCGCTCGTTACCACCGCGAAAGGCCGCGATCAGATACTCTTGAATCGTCGAAGAGATGAAGACCGGGTGCGCACCGAGTGGCGCGCCGGTGATCAGCGGCACAAGCGAATTGAACCAATTGGTTGGCTTGACCACCACTGCCTCTTCAGCCGCAAAGCGGCGAGAAAGGAGATGGCAGGCCTTCCACAACAGGGGCTCGGCATTGCGCTCGTTCCTGGTCTGCTCGGCCAGCGCGGCCAGCACGTGCGGCTCCCGCAGCACCAAGGCGCGGCCGGGCTGGTCGAGGACGGTCGCCAGCAGGGTCGATCCGCAAAAGCCGGTGTGGAGGATCAGCCGAGTCGCGTGAGGATCGCCGCCAACGGCGATGCGCCGTGCAGGGCGCGCGACGCTTTCGCCAGTCCAGAACGGCGTCCGCCCGTCGAGAAACGCTGTCCGCGCCAAGCTGTCGCGCGTCACGTCGCGAAAGAAGAAGCGGCCGCTTTCCACATTCACGTCGACCGGGAAGTGGCTGACGTCGAGCTTGTCATGCGCGAGCCATGCTTGATCGGACAAAACGAAATCCCTGAAACACGCGAGCGGAAACCCGTGCGGGCCCGTGATGCTGGCATCACTCGGACGGGCCAGCCGGTCACTCGTCTTCCGACGCAGGCGTCTCCCCCATCGACTGGGCGCAGGACGCTTCGACGAACGGTTGCGCGGCTTGGACGGAAGGGCCGCGCGTGCAGCGCTTGTTATGAAGAATTTGGATTGACCCAAGCCGCAACGGTCGACGAGAGTCTGGGCTGCGATGCCGTTTGAAGGGCATCCGCGGCCATTTCCGACCCCCGCCCTACGTGACTTTCGTGAACTCGCCTAGCGGCTGGTTCAGGCCAGCTTGATCTCGCGCAATCGCTCCATGAGGTAGTCGTGGCTGCTGATCGGCGGCCACTTCGGCTCCTCTCCTGCCGGCACGGTGCTCGGCAACGCCTCGATGGTGAAGTCGGGTCGGAAATGAAGGAAGAACGGCATCGAATAGCGCGCGTTGCTGGCCCGGTCCGGGGCCGGATTGACTACCCGGTGCGGGGTCGAGCGTAGCTTCCCATTGGTCAGCCGCTGCAGCATGTCGCCGATGTTGATGACCAGTTCGCCGGGCTTGGGGCTGACCGGAATCCAACGACCATCGCGGGTCTTGAGCTCAAGGCCGGCTTCCTCGGCGCCGAGCAGCAGGGTGATCGTGTTGATGTCCTCATGCGCCCCGGCGCGGATATGCTCGCCAGTAGCTTCCTTCTGCGGCGGATAGTGCAGCAGGCGGAGAACCGAGTTGCCGTCGCGGACGGTGTCGGTGAAATAATCCTCGTCGATCCCGAGGTACCGCGCAATAGCTTTGAGGACCGTCACGCCGGTGCGGTCGAACGTGTCGTAGAGCTCGAGAAAGGTTTCCTTGAAGCCGGGCACTTCGGACGGCCACACATTGTCGGCCATGACGTCGCGGAAGGTGTGATCCCCGGCAAGCTCGCGGCCGACGTGCCAGAATTCTTTGAGGTCATGCGCTTTCGCACCCTTCGCCGTCTCAATACCGAATGGCGTGTAGCCACGCGCCCCGCCGCTGCCGAGTGCGTACTTGCGCTTGGTCTCTTCGGGCAGCGCAAAGAACTCCTTTGCCTTCTCCTCGGCCCGATGAATCAGATCGTCGGGAATGCCGTGATCGGCAAGGACGGCAAAGCCATATTCCTCGAAGCTGCGTCCGAGATGCTGGGCAAAGGCGTCGCGATCAGCCTCGGCCTCCTTGAGGCTGACGGAGGCAATGTTGTCGGCGGTGGAAGTGTCAGTCGTCATGGCTCACGCCCTTACGCCGAAGTCACTGAACCGCCAAGATACTAGGGCAGCATGATCCCGGCTAACGCCGCGCTCATCAGGTTGGCAAGGCTGCCCGCGAGCAACGCCTTGAGACCAAGCCGCGCGATCACTGGCCGCTGGTTGGGCGCGAGCCCGCCGGTCACCGCCATCTGGATTGCGATGGAGGAGAAGTTGGCGAAGCCGCACAGCGCGAAGGTTACGATAGCCCGGCTGCGTTCGCTAAGGCCAGCCGCAGCGCCTTGCGCATTGCCCAGGTCGATGAAGGCGACGAACTCGTTCAGCACGATCTTGGTCCCGAACAGGCCGCCGGCGATCCCCGCCTCGTTCCACGGCACGCCGATCAGATACATGATCGGCTGGAAAACATAGCCGACAAGCTGCTGGAAGCTCAGGCCTTGAACGCCGAACCAGCCGCCGATTCCGCCAAGGATGCCGTTTGCCAGCGCCACCAGAGCAACGAAGGCGAGGACCATGGCGCCCACCGCAACCGCAAGCTTGACGCCGGTCTGCGCGCCTTGTGCAGCGGCCATGATGATGTTGGCGGGCTTCTCGCCTTCTTCGAAAGTCTCCGCGATCTCGATCGTCTCGGCCGCCCTCCCACCTTCGGGAAGAAGTGCGGCCGGCCCCTGTGCGCTGATACGGTTCTCGGGAAGGTCGACCTGAGCCGGCTCAGCCGCCGCCGCTGCATCATTGCGAGGGTCGGGCATCAGCAACTTTGCCATCAAGATCCCTCCCGGCGCACTCATGAAAGCGGCGGCGAGGAGGAAGGGCAGATAACGGTCCCCGAGCAGGCTGGCATAGGCGGCGAGAATCGTCCCCGCGACACCCGCCATGCCAACCACCATCAACGTGAACAGCTTGGCCGGCGGGAGCGCAGCGAGATAGGGGCGAACCACCAGCGGGCTTTCCGACTGGCCGACGAAGATGTTGGCGGCAGAGCCCAAGGCTTCGACCCGGCCAATCCCGGTAGCCCAGCCGATCGCTCCGCCGACCCAGCGCACAACGCGCTGCATAATGCCGAGGTAGTAGAGGATCGATACCAAGGCCGCGAAGAAGATGATCACCGGAAGCGCGCCAAGCGCGAAGGTGTTGTAGAGCGCCGGATTATTGTCCTTCGGCCCAAACAGGAAAGCGGTCCCTTCCCCGGCATAGCCGAGCAGGTTGGAAACGCCGGTCGCCATCCCCTGGATCACCGCGCGACCGACGCTGTTGTTTAGAACCAGATACGCGATCGCCGCCTGCAGCGCGAAAGACGCGACTACCACACGGGGTCGGATCGCGCGCTTGTCGCTCGACAGGAGAAAGGCGACAAGGAGGATGGCGGCGATGCCGAGCAGGCCGAAAAACTGATGCATATGTAAGCTTTCCCGCCCCCCGGCGAATTACCAGACCATGCCTTGCGTAGCGTTTGCGGCAGCTTCGTCCAGCCTGTCGATTGCGTCGGTCGGGCTGTCGGCCATCAGCAATTGCTTGCGCCGGCCTTGGCTGAGGAAGCCCGATGCCGAAACATGATCCATGAAGTCAGCGAGCCCGGTCCAGAAACCCTCGACGTTCAAGAGGCAGAACGGCTTGGCGTGGTAGCCGAGTGCATTCCACGTCCAGGCCTCGAACAATTCGTCGAGCGTTCCGATGCCACCCGGCAGGCAGACGAATGCGTCGCACAGCTCAGTCATCTTGGCCTTGCGCTCGTGCATGCCGGATACCTGGTGAAGCTCGGTGCAGCCGAGGTGCGCGACTTCCTTGTCGACCAGCGCGGCCGGTATCACGCCGTGCACCTCGCCGCCTGCTTCCAGCATGGTATCCGCGATCAGACCCATCAGGCCGAGCCGGCCGCCGCCGTAGACAAGGTCGATCTTGCGCGCGGCCATTTCGCGCACCAGCGCAACAGCCGCCTCGGCGAAGACGGGATCGTTGCCGGGCGCCGAGCCGCAGTAAACGGCGATACGCTTGATGCTCATAGCTTCACCAGTTCGGCGAGGTCGGCGACCGGGCGGGCGCCAAAGTGACTAATGACTTCGGCTGCCGCGATCCCACCGGTCATCAGCTGGCGGTCGATCGGATGGCCCTTGCAGCGCGCGGCAAGGAAGCCTGCCGCGAACAGGTCTCCAGCACCAGTGGTGTCGACCACCTGCGAGACGGAGATGGCGGGGACTTCGGTCAAGACGCCGCCCTCGCAAGCAATTGCGCCGGCTGGTCCGCGGGTAAATACCAGCGTTTTCACCTGCGAGGACAACCGCTCGATCGCGCCATCGAGGTCGGAGGCGCCGGCCAATTGCAGCGCCTCGCTTTCGTTGGCGAAGATAAGGTCGATGCCACCCGCCGCGATCAGCTTTTGCAGCGGCTCCTTGCGGCCCGGCAGGCAGACGCTTTCCGACAGAGTGAAAGCGACGGTGCGCTCGGCTGCATGCGCGAAGTCGATGGCACGAAACATTGCTTCGCGGCACGATTCCGGCCCGAACAGATAGCCTTCGAGGTAGAGGATCGAGGCGGCACGAACGGCTTCCTCATCGACCGCTTCGGGCGGCAGGCAGTGCGCGGCGCCGGGCGAGGTGTTCATGGTCCGCTCGCCGTCGGGCGTGACCAGGATCAGGCAGCGGCCGGTTGGCGGACCGTTCACAAGAGGCGCGGTCTCGAACCTGACGCCGAGCGCGCGCATGTCATGCGTGAAGATTGCGCCGAGCTGATCATTCGCGACTTGGCCCACGAAAGCGACGCTGGCGCCGCACGCCGCTGCACCCGCCATGCTGTTCGCCGCCGACCCGCCGCTGGTCTCGCGCGCGCTGCCCATCGCGTCGTAAAGCGCAAGCGCCTCAGCGGGCTCAAGCAATTGCATCGCGCCCTTGGGGAGGCCGAAGCGGGTCAGGAAGTCGTCGTCGCAGGTCGCGATGACGTCGACCAGCGCGTCGCCCATGGCGAGGATGTCGGTGGCGTGGGGCGGAGAAGTCACGAGGGCGGGCGGTTAAGGACCCGGGCGGGCGGGGTCAACCTTGCCGCCGCCCGCACTGTGAGCCGTCACTCCGCCCCGTTAGCCCGCGACCGCTCGGCCAGCATCCTCACCAGTTCGGCCACCTTCCCGTCGCGCTCGGCGTTGCGGAAACCCTGCACGTTCCTGACCAGGATCTCCTCAGGCGTCGGCGTTTGCGCGAACAGGGCCATCACCTCGTCCGCAAATTCGTCGAGTGGTTGGTAGCCGGCGCGAGTCGACTGCCCCGGTGTCAGGGCGGTTTGTACGCCGGGAGGCGCCAGCTCGATCACCTCGACCCGCCCACGCAGGGCTTCGCGCAACGCCACGGTGTAGCTGTGGATGGCGGCCTTAGTCGCGCTGTAGGTCGGCGTCGTCACTAACGGCACAAAGGCGAGGCCCGACGTCACGTTGACGATCGCCGCATTCTGCTTGCCGATAAGATGGTCGATGAGCGCATCGATGAGGCGAATGGGTCCAAGCAGATTTGTCGCGATCGTCGCCTCGGCGTCCGCCAGTTCCCGTGCGCCATCCAATCGCTCGAAGCGCATGATCCCGGCATTGTTGACGAGGACATTCACCTCGGGATGACGCTCGAGGATTGCTGCGACATTGCCCTTGAGGCCGATTACGTCGTCGACGTCGAGCCGCTCGACAGCGATGCCCGCACGTCCCGCCGCCGTTTCCTCAAGCGTGTGAGTGTTGCGTCCGGCAATCACCACCTTGTTGCCCGCGTCATGCCAGCGCTGCGCCAGGGCGCGACCGATGCCCGACCCGCCGCCGCTTAGGAATATGGTGTTGCCGCTGGTCTTCATCGCATGCCCGTCCTTGCTTGCTTTAGATTGCGCAGGTGGCCCTCCCCCAATTCGGCTGCAAGGCCGCCAGTTGCACTTCCTGCCCGAGCCGCTACCCCTCCCGCCCCATGAACACCGACACCGCGCCGACCAGCCGCCTCATCTCGCCTTCGCTATTTGCGATTGGCATCTTCTACGGCGGCATGGTCTGCATCGCTGGCGTGCTCGGCAATAAGCAGGTGGCGCTTGGACCGCTGGCAGTGGAAGCGGGTATCTTCGCCTTTTTGCTTTTGGTGGTAACCTCAAGCGCGGTCGCGGAAGTCCACGGCCGCGCGATCGCCAACAAGCTGGTGGTGTGGGGCTTCGTTCCGCTGCTCGTTTCGGCCGCATTGACCTTGCTGGTGCTGGCTCTTCCGGCGTCCGACAAGATGGAAGCGGAACGGCTAGCTTCGTTCGAGACGATCATGGGGTCGAACCTTCGTATCTGGCTCGCTGGCCTCGTCGCTTACGGCACCAGCCAGGTGCTGAACGTCACCATCTTCTCTGCCTTGAAGGGGCGTGAGGGCTCGCGCCTGCTCTTCTTCCGCTCGGCTGTGGCCTCGGCGCTCAGCCAGATCGTCGACACGCTGATCTTCATCACGGTCGCCTTCTACGGCGTTTTCCCGATTGGCGCGCTGCTCGGCGGACAGATGCTTTCCAAGGTTGTGCTGTCGATTGTGTTCGTTCCGCCACTCATCCTCATGTTCGTGAAGCTCGCACGCCGAATGGACCGTGCCGCGGCTTGAAAAATTGACGTTAAGCTGCTCTTGGCTCGGCCGAGTCGCGGGGTGGCGACCGGCAGCTGTTGCTTTGCAACAACACGGATGAAGCAGTTGGTGGCATCCCTCGGGGACGTCACCTTTTTGTCTTAATCCAGCTCTAGCGGCCCCGGTGAACTGCACGAACACGCGTCAGTCATTCACCATTACATCGGGGATCCCCACGTGAAGAAGCTCCTTCTGCTCTGCTCGACAGCGGCCGCATTTGTGCCGACTGCTGCTTTCGCCCAGTCGACGGGTACTGATGCCACCGAGGCCACTGCCGAAACCGTCATCGTCACCGGCACCCGCACTCGCGGCGTTGGCGGCGTGGTCGTTCCCGACGTTCCCAAGACCCGCTCGATCCTGACCAACGAAGTGCTGGTTCGCCAGTCCGAAGGGCAGTCGATCCTACAGTCGATCAACCTCATTCCGGGCGTCAACTTCACCAACAGCGATCCCTACGGTTCGTCAGGCGGCAACCTGCGTATCCGCGGCTTCCCGGGTAACCGCGTCGCCCTGCTGTTCGACGGCCTGCCGCTGAATGACACCGGCAACTACGCCATCTTCTCGAACCAGCAGATGGACCAGGAAATCATCGACCAGGTGTCGGTGAACCTCGGCACCACCGACGTCGACTCGCCGACCCCGTCGGCCGCTGGCGGCGTTGTCAGCTACCGCACCCGCGTTCCGGCGAAGGAACTCGGCGGCCTCGCCAAGGCGGCGATCGGCAGCTTCGACTATTCCCGTTTCTTCGGCATGCTGGAGACCGGCGAACTGACCAGCTCGGGCACCCGTGCGTTTATCGCCGGCTCGACCCAGAAGTATGACAAGTTCAAGGGTCCCGGCGACCTTGAGAAGCAGCAGGCCAACGCCCGCATCTATCAGCCGCTCGGCAGCAATGGCGACTTCGCCAGCATCGCTTGGCACTACAACACCAACCGCAACAACAGCTACAATAGCGGCCTGGTCAGCGACTACATTACTAATCCGTATTTCGACAACATCGCGCAGTGCTCACGCGATACGCCGTCAGCCGGGCTTATCGACAATGACAATGCGTCGTCGGCCACCCCGGTGAGCAACGCGACCACGAGGCTCGATCCAACCGTCCCGGGTCTCGCGCCGTCGACCTGCACTAACTATTACAACCTGCGCATCAATCCGTCGGATACCGGCAACTTCCGTGGCCAATTCCGCTATACGGTTGCGCCGGGCCTGATCTTCACGGCCGACCCCGGTTACCAGCACGTTATCGCCAACGGCGGCGGCACCACCACGCTCCAGGAAAACGACAGCCGCCTGCGTGGCCGCAACCCGACCGCGAATGCCGGTGTCGACCTGAACGGTGACGGCGACGTGCGCGACACCGTTCGTGTCTATCAGCCGAGCAACACCCGCACCAACCGCTACACCCTGCTCTCGTCGCTGGTGTACGAAGTGACTGACAGCCAGCGCATCCGCGTTGCCTACACCTTTGATCGTGGCCGCCACCGTCAGACCGGCGAATTCGGCAAGGTGGCTTTGAACGGCGACACGCTCGACGTGTTCGGCGGAAAGTATGATACCACGGCGCGCATCTACACTGCCGATAACACCGTGCTGCAGAACCGCGACCGCAAGTCGATCGCTCAGCTGCAGCAGCTCAGCGCCGAATATTTCGGGCGCTTCCTCGACAACCGCCTGACCGCCACCATCGGTCTGCGTGCGCCGTGGTTCACCCGCGAACTCAACCAGTATTGTTTCACCCAGGTTTCGAGCGGCAACGTTCGCTGCACCACTGAGACCGTGCCAGCGGGCCTGGTGATCATCGATCCCAACACCCCGCGCAGCCCGACTGTCCCGGTTCCGACGAACGCCGTCTATGCGCCGTTCTCGCGCACTGTGAAGTACAGCCCGCTTCTTCCGTCGGGCGGCCTGTCGTACGACTTCGCTGGCGGCCATCAGCTGTACGTCAGCTATGGCAAGAACTTCTCGTCGCCGTCGACCGACAACCTGTATCGTTCGGTCGGCATCGACGTGAGGCCGGAGACCACCAACAGCTACGAGTTTGGCTATCGCTACCGCTCGGGTCCGCTGCAGGCGCAGCTCGCGACTTACTATGTCGACTACAAGAACCGCATCGTCACGGCTCAGGATCTCGATCCGACCAGCCAGACCTTCGGTGCCACGCTTGACCGTAACGTTGGCGATGCCCGCGCCTACGGCTTCGACGGCCAGGTCAGCTACCGCGTTGCGCCAGGCACGACGCTCTATGCCTATGCCTCGCACATCAACTCGAAGATCAAGGACAACGTCCTTGGCGCGGCTGGTAGCTCGGGCTGCATCGCCGGCACCACGGTGGGCACCACCTGCGCCGTTGTGCTGACCAAGGGTGCCGAGTTCACCGAAACGCCGCGTTGGAGCTTCGGTGGCCGTGCCCAGCAGGACATCAGCTTCCTGTCGTTCGGCGTTCAGGCCAAGTGGACCGGCAAGCGTTACTCCACTGATGATAATGGCCGCGTCGGTGCTCTCCCGGCTGTCGGCAACCTGCCGATTGCCACCAACGGCCGCACCGACAGCTATTTCATTGTCGACGGTGACGTCCGCGCGAACCTCGATATGCTCCGCGAGGGCCTTTACCTGCGCGGCAGCGTGATTAATCTGTTCGACAAGTATTACTTCGGCAACATCAACACGACCAACAACCTTGCTGGCGGTCCCCGCTTCTCGGTTGGTGCCCCGCGCACCTTCCAGGCGACCATCGGCCTTGATTTCTAACCCACGGCTTCAATTCGAAAAGAAAATGGGAGGCGCCGCGGGAAACTGCGGCGCCTCTTTTCTTAAGCGCCAAGCTGTGGCAATCGGCCGCTCACGCCCTTGAGCGGGTATGATGTAATGGTAGCCTGTCAGCTTCCCAAGCTGAACGCGCGGGTTCGATTCCCGCTACCCGCTCCACTTTCGGCCGCAGATCATCGCATATCTGCCAGTGCTGCGTCCCGATGTACCAGTGAGTGCTGGACCGTAGCATCAAGCGAGAGGGTCTCTCGGGCCCGGCTCCGAACGTAACATCCGAAACCCACGGAGCGTTCAATCCTTCGCGTCGGCTTCTGATTAAGCGCCCTAAGCGTTCTTAAGTAGCCGGCAGGAAGCGGTCTGTTTTCGCGGCGAAGCTCGGAAAACGGCTGCTCTATCGGCTGCCGAGCTTACGTCCGCTTTCGACCCATTGCGGACATCAGGGCTGATTGTTCGCTGTCGATCCAAGGCGGGCTACTTCGGCTCGGCAGTCGAGCAACTTAAGGCGCATTGACTTTGGCGCGCCCGATTAGTTCTATTGGCCTCAAGGGCGGAGGGCTTCGTTCTAGGGTTGCCAAGTGCAGTTCTCTTGGGGGGATCAATGACTGCTAATTCATTTGGTGTGCTCAGCGCGAACAGCATTCGCGTCGACGGCAGCGTGGCGTTGTTGTCGGACGGCGAGGACTCAGAGAGCCTGGTCGGGGTAACGTCGCTCGACGGCGGTGCCTACGTGGTCCGCTGGGTGACCGACACCGACGGTGATGGCGAACCCGACGGGTTGGCCGTTCAGCGCTTTGACGCTGATGGCACCAAGCGGGGTGGTGTCACGGTTCTGCAGGGGATCTCTTCGGATCTGCTCAACAGCGTGTCCGACGATGTCTCCTACGACCTCCAGGCGCTCGACAATGGTGGCTATGTGCTCACCTACGGGCTGCAGGCAGAAGAAGAGGAAAGCCAAGCCACGGTTACGGCCTCTGCGTCAGGCCAAACCTTGACCGTGCCGCTGATTGGCCGCCCGACCGAGTTCTACGTCGGCTCGGCACCAGCGGGGGCTACCTTTGCACTGGCCGGCTTGGACAGCAACGGCACCCGCATCACCGTTGCACTCACCCCGGTCGATGGCCAGATCAGCATCACGTCGGCGATCCTTGATCAGTTTAGTAACGACAACCGGTTGACCCTGCAGGTGAAGGGGCTGAACCAGGGCGAGAGCGCCAACGTCTACGTCAGCACGAATCCGGAATGGTACTACGATGTCTCGGCTCCGCTCGCGAATGTCGCTAGCAGCTCTATCATCGGTTCGGGTGGTGTTGGGGCTATCTTCGCTGCGCAAGGTCGCGCGGAAACGTTTCACGTTGACTCGGTGTCGTACGCCAATGGCACGGGCCCAACCTTTGCCCTGCTGCAGATCACGACTGCCAATGGCTGGCTTGATCTGACGGGCCTTTCCGGTGCCATCCGCCTCCCCAACGGCGTCTTCCAGATTCCGGTCACCGCAGATGCGAGCGGCACCTATCGTGTGCCCGCTTCGATCCTGGCTCAGCTTGGAAACGAAGATGCCTCATCGGTGCTGATCCTTGGCGGCCTTACCGCAGGATCAACTCTTGCCGGCACCGTTGGTAACCGTGCCCCCCTCACGATCCCCGAAGGCGTCTTTGTCCAGACCTTCAATGCCAACGGCGTGGCGCTTAGCGCTGATGGTGTTCGCGTCGACGGTAGCGCGGCGTTGTTGTCGGACGGCGAGGAATCAGAGAGCCTGGTCGGGGTGACGTCGCTCGACGGCGGTGCCTACGTTGTTCACTGGGTGACCGACATTGACGGTGATGGCGAACCCGACGGGTTGGCCGTTCAGCGTTTTGCCGCTGATGGCACCAAGCAGGGTGGTGTCACGGTTCTGCAGGGGATCTCTTCGGATCTGCTCAGCAGCGTGTCCGACGATGTCTCCTACGACCTCCAGGCGCTCGACAATGGTGGCTATGTGCTCACCTACGGGCTGCAGGCAGAAGAAGAGGAAAGCCAAGCCACGGTTACGGCCTCTGCATCAGGCCAAACCTTGACCGTGCCGCTGATTGGCCGCCCGACCGAGTTCTACGTCGGCTCGGCGCCAGCGGGGGCTACCTTTGCATTGGCCGGCTTCGACAACAACGGCACTCGCATCACCGTGGCACTCACCCCGGTCGATGGCCAGATCAGCATCACGTCGGCGATCCTTGATCAGTTTAGTAACGACAACCGGTTGACCCTGCAGGTGAAGGGGCTGAACCAGGGCGAGAGCGCCAACGTCTACGTCAGCACGAATCCGGAATGGTACTACGATGTCTCGGCTCCGCTCGCGAATGTCGCTAGCAGCTCTATCATCGGTTCGGGTGGTGTTGGGGCTATCTTCGCTGCGCAAGGTCGCGCGGAAACGTTTCACGTTGACTCGGTGTCGTACGCCAATGGCACGGGCCCAACCTTTGCCCTGCTGCAGATCACGACTGCCAATGGCTGGCTTGATCTGACGGGCCTTTCCGGTGCCATCCGCCTCCCCAACGGCGTCTTCCAGATTCCGGTCACCGCAGATGCGAGCGGCACCTATCGTGTGCCCGCTTCGATCCTGGCTCAGCTTGGAAACGAAGATGCCTCATCGGTGCTGATCCTTGGCGGCCTTACCGCAGGATCAACTCTTGCCGGCACCGTTGGTAACCGTGCCCCCCTCACGATCCCCGAAGGCGTCTTTGTCCAGACCTTCAATGCCAACGGCGTGGCTTCGCTAAATCTGACCGGCACGGACGGTGCAGATGTACTCGTAGGCGGGAGAGGAGACGATCAGATCGCGGGCGGTGCAGGTCTCGACCTTACCATCTATGACATCAGTCGTGGACAGGCACTTGTGCAGAACAAGGGCGGCACGCTGACGATCGATACTGGGGCCCAGGGCACCGACCGGCTTACCGGGGTCGAGCAGGTGCAGTTTACTGACGGTCTGTACTCGTTTCAATTTACAAGCTCTGCCGGTGTTCTCGTCAGCGATTTCGCTATCGGTGCGGGCGGCTGGACTAGTCAGGATCTCTACCCGCGTCACATTGGCGATGTGAATGGTGATGGGTTCAGCGACATCGTTGGGTTCGGTCAGGCGGGCGTTCTGGTGTCCTTCGGGTCGGCCAATGGCAGCTTCTCCGCGCCGGGTGTGGTTCTTGGGAACTTCGGCCAAGCTTCGGGCTGGTCCAGCGACAACCAGTTCCACCGCGAAGTAGCGGATGTGAATGGTGATGGCCGGGCCGACATCATCGGCTTTGGCTATGCCGGTACGCTGGTGTCCTTCGCCAAAGCCGACGGCACCTTTACTACTCCGGTCACTGGGATCGCCAATTTCGGCACTAACCAGGGGTGGGCGACGCAGGACGGCTTTGCTCGGACCACCGGCGACGTAAACGGCGACGGCAAGGCGGACCTGATTGGCTTTGGATATGCCGGTACGTTGGTCTCGCTCGGCAACGGGGACGGCACTTTCCAGGACATCAAGCTTGGCATTGCGGACTTCGGTGTTCAGCAAGGCTGGACGAGCGACAATTCGTTTCATCGAACGGTTGCGGACGTGAATGGCGATGGTGCCGACGACATCATCGGCTTCGGCTATGCCGGCGCTCTTGTCGCACTATCCAAGGGCGATGGAACATTCGAAGTCGTCAAGTTCGCCATCAACGATTTCGGTCGAAATCAGGGTTGGTCAAGCCAGAACAGCTTTGCCCGTGACGCTGCCGACGTGAACGGCGACGGTTTTGCGGATATCGTCGGGTTTGGCATTGCGGGCACCTACATCGCCTATGGTCAGGCGAATGGTACTTTTTCGGCACCGAGCCTCGACGTCCTAAACTTCGGTGCCAACCAGGGCTGGACCAGCGACAGCATCTACCATCGCGAACTTGCCGACATCAACAACGATGGACAGATGGACGTCGTCGGCTTCGGCCAGGCCGGTGTTCTTGCTGGCTACAATCAAGGCTATTGGCTGGCCTGAGGTCACCTTTAGGGTCAACGTAAACTGCTTTCTTAATATATGGTTGACGGGGCTCGAGGCGCACCATAACGTGGTGCCCTCAGGAAGTATTTGATTCTGTTGGCATTTACAGCGGGCGGGGATGCATGGTGACGAACGGTCGTTTCAACCCATGCGCGATGATTTTTGCCGCTGCTTGTGCGGGTGCGGCTCTGTCCGTTCCCTCTCTGGCACACGCCACAAATCCATCCTTGCTGTGGGCAGGAGCTCGGCAGGTCGCCGTACATTGCTTGGTGCAGTCCCGGACAGCAGCGAACGTGGCACGAATGGAAGTTGCACTCTGCCAGCGAGTCCGTGCTTTGGCGGCACGTCAAACCAAGATGTCGGTCGAGGTAGCCGGTGCTGGACATCCCGCTCTAATCAGGAGCGATGCGGTGGTACTTCTTGTACACGCCTCAGTCGAGCGAGGTGCTAAAGGCCAAACTGTTGCTTTCGCAATTCGGCCGTACCGACCTAACGGCGGAGATGCTGAGGTTTACTTTGGCGCCGCTCCACGAGCGCTGTTCACGCAGCCCGAGCTGTTCGGGTCGGCCTTGGACCGCGAATTGGGGGCGGCGCTGCGCGAAATAATGCCGTCGAAAGCGCCAACTGAGTTGAATGCGCGGCCACTTCGACCTTGAACCCACAACGATCTAACCTGAACTGAGAGGATAATGCTTGTGTCAGCATCGACGGAAACTCACGAACATACCGACGGCACACATGATCACTCGCAGGACTACGACCCAACAGTTCTCGTGGCTATCGATGCCTCGGTCGATCATCTAGCGGGTACCGTCGGAGCCAACGGCAAGCCAATCTGGTCAGCAGAGCAGGCTGCCACATACCTATTCCGTGCCGGGGCTGGGTACGGAACCGGCGGCAATATGGTGATGCCGACTGGCGGCGACATCAATGTGCTCACTTACGGCTTCCACACGGGACAAGCTAGCCTAGCGGCAAACGGCTACGTTTATTTCGTAGGCACTTCCGGGTTTGGCCTTTCCGAATACTTTAACTTCGCGCCATTCACCGAAGCGCAGAAAGCAGCGACTCGCGAAGCATTTCAGTACTGGGACGATGTTGTTTCAACTGAGTTCGTCGAAAGCAACATCAACGACGCTGATATTGCTTTTGGCAATTACACTAACCAGCCGGGCACCCAGGCCTACGCCCGGTTGCTGGCGAACACCATCTCCAGCAATCCAGCGATCAACGCGCAAATCCGAGACATCGGTGGCGACGTCTGGGTGGCTCGTAACACCGCCAGCAACTTCCATCTTGATGAGGGCGGCTACGGCATGAACACCCTCGTGCACGAGATCGGCCACGGGTTCGGCATGCTCCACCCGGGCGATTATAATGCGTCACCGGGCGTGTCCCTAAGCTATGCAGCCAATGCGGAATATTACCAAGACACTCGCAGCTACTCGATTCTGTCATACTGGAATCCGCGCGACGTTGGCGCGCGTGACTTCGACTTCTCGCTAATGAACATTGCCTACGGTGCTACGCCGATGGTGCATGACATACTTTCGATGCAGATGAAGTATGGCGCAGAGACGACCACGCGCACCGGAGACACCGTATACGGCTTCAACTCGACTGCTGGTCGCGACGCCTTTGATTTCGGGAGGACGCCCGCTCCGATGATGGCCATCTGGGACGCGGGGGGCATCGATACTCTTGACGCATCTGGCTACAAAACCAACCAGATCATCAATCTGACGCCCGGCTCGCTAAGTAGCATTGGCGGTATCACGAAGGAGGAGTTCCCCTCTTTCGAGCAGGTCAACGCGAACCGTGCTGCAGCTGGCATGGCTCCCATCCCTTTAGCGACCTACACTGCCAACATGAACGTGTTCATGACCAATCCTGCTTTCTACGGCCGCCTTCAAGATAACGTCGGCATTGCCTATGGAGCGATCATTGAGAATGCCATCGGCGGGTCAGGGAACGACTCCATGATCGGCAACAGCGCTGACAACATCATGCAAGGCAACGCTGGTAACGACTTGATCGCTTCTGGTCTCGGCAACGACACTCTAGACGGCGGCGCAGGCAACGACGAGATGTTGGGTGGCGCAGGCAACGACCTGTACGTCGTCGGCGAAGAAGCTGACGTTGTTACCGAGCTAGTCGACGAGGGTAGCGATGCGGTCCGCTCATCAATCGATTATGTCCTTGGCGCAAACGTCGAAGACCTCATCCTTACAGACGGGGCTGCAAAGGGCACGGGCAATGCCTTGAACAATACTTTGACGGGTAATGCTACAGCCAATCGGTTGATTGGTGACGCGGGTATGGATCGTCTAATCGGCGGTGATGGTGTCGACTTCCTGACCGGCGGAGCCGACAACGACGTCTTCGTTGCTGAAATCAATGCCCTTAGTAGAGTGACGGCGAAGAACGGCTCCAAGATTTCACTGGACGTGGTCACTGACTTCACGTCGGGAGATCTGATCGACTTCAGCCGCATCGATGCGGATGCCACTGTAGCGGGCCATCAGGAATTCACCTGGATCGGAACGAGCGCCAACAAGGCCGCTGGCCAGCTGTCAATGAAGCAATATGATAGCGTAAATGGGGCAGAGAAAGCCCTGGGTTACGACATCGATGGCGTTGACGGTACCAGCCCCTACCTTGGCCCGGTCACTGTGGTGTACGGCAACGTCGATGGCGGTGAGCCTGACTTCGCACTGGTCTTGCTCGGTACTCGCACGGTGGGTCTCGGCGACTTTTTCTTCGGATAAATATATCGGCCTTTGGGGGAGGCGTTGCCACAATAAGGGCGTCTCCCCTTGCACTTGTCAGACAAAGCCTGTTCGTGAGCGGGTCCGACGACCTTTCTTTGACCTGGCACCGATCCGCTCACATGCTAGAAACAGGGCTAGGTGCGTCAGGCAGTAGCCTACCTATGCTCTGGAAGATCTCACGAGCTTCTATAACGGCCTTAATGGCGCGGTCGTCATCAAGGTTCTAAGTCGCACGGGCACCGAGTGCCACCGGCCTCGCTGATCGAGGGATGGGCTGCAGATCAGCGGCTCTCGCCAGACTTCGTCCACGCTGAAGCGGGCTTTAAGCCGACCGAAGTGGAAGTGGCCTAACCCTTAGGTTGAGCCACTTAACTTCCATCGTGACCTGAGAAGGCTTAAACCGACTGCAGAAAGGTTAACTGGCTCCGGCAGCGACGCATCGAGAAGCCCACAGCGCCAAAGCCGACGAGCATCAAGGCCCACGTGCCCGGCTCAGGAACAGCGGCCGCGGCGGTGAACGCGATGTTGCCCGAAAGAGCGCCGTTCTGAGTGCCAGGAGTACCCTGGATGTTCAGGGTGTAGGTGCCCGGACCGACCGCAATCTCGTTGCGCACGAAGGTATCATTCGGATCAGCCAGAACCTGCGAAAGCGCCACGCCGTTCGGATTGGGCAGGCCGGTGCCAGTCAGGAAGATGTTGTCGAAGGTGACGTTGTTCTCCGTCGAAGCACCAGTAGTGCTGACAAGCAGGTTCAGCATGCCGGCAACGTCGGTCGTGAACGTCAGCGTTTCGGTGAACGGATTGGCCAGGTTCGAGTCACTGAACCCGATTGTAAAGCTGTTGTTGGCACCCGCGTCGAGAGCCGACGTGGTCGTCGTCGAGCTAACGATCTCAGCCGCCTCAGCGGTTCCTGGCACAGCGGCGGCGATAGCAGCTGCTACCGCAAATTTTAGCGACTTCATGGTAGTCCCCTATAAAGAGTTTAGTGCTACCAACGCGAAGCGTCAGCGGCGATTCGTTAATCAACTACAACTAAACCTGTATCTTCTGAGACGAAACACGTTTGCAAGGTCCGTCCCAGAATGGATCAGGTGTCATTACTCGCGCGGCAGGCGGGTTTGCTAGCGACACTGATAGCCATCCTCCGTCCCGGCCGTACAATATCTTGGGTCGCGGTCTTTCTTTGCATTGAGAGGGACCGACAGCAGGGTGGAAGCTGGTGTTACTTCGTCAAGCATTTCGCCATCAGGAAGGCGGAAGCGTTCGCAGAGTTCTGGCTCACCATCCGGAACAGGCTAGTCTCGCCCGGACCGGCTAACTCATAACAGCGCGCCGACCTTAGGGCTGCCGTAAGCGCTGGCTTGGCTTCGGCCTTGCTATAACTATGATTGCTTATGCTACCGGCTGCCGAGGCTGCTGACGACAACATCTGACTGTCCGCTTCCCCTCCCCCATTCGGGCCATCGAGACTGCCGTGCCCCGGGAGGTTCGAACACCTAACCTTAGTAGAAGAGCTCAAGGCTGTATCTAGAATACTAGGGTTCAAGGCCTGACCAGAGCCGGTCCAGCCGCTTTTCAGAGTTCCGTCAATGAGATGCGCCTATCGGAACACTAGGGTCCGACCCCTGTGTTCTCGATGGGCGGCGGCATAATCTTCGAAGAGGAAGTACTACTTACTTCTTCTTCAGGGTGGCTTTTTGCGGCAAGGAGCGTCCAAGCTCCCGACGCATGGCATCAACTGCCCGGCCTTGCGCCTGCATCGCCTTGAAACAAGCATTCATTATCGGTCCGGTACTCTCGGCCTTCAGCCGCCTAGCTTGGGCTAGATACCTCCTTTTCACTTCTCCGGATGGCACTCGCGCGCTGACGCGACCAAGGTAGTATTGCGTAACAGCGCTGGCAGCTTGCCTCTCCGCAGGCTTCTTAGCAGCCCCTTGAAACAAAGTACCGAGGATCAAGCAGCGCACGTCATCATCGGCGGACTGCGCGTCGCTCGGAGTTGCAATGGTTAGTGCCGCAGTGAACACGCCGAAAATCAGGTAACGATGCATTTTTGGCCCTCCTGTTCGTGGTTCTTCCGGGTAGCGACGTGCTGGTCCAGTCTAAGGGCTTCCAACTGCAACCCTCTTACTTACCGGTCTGCACACCGCTGTCGATACAGAAAGCAGTGGCGAGAGGGTCCGCAATGCAACTGCAAGCATTTGAAAAGACATGACCTCCCCGATTGCTTCAGGATAGCAGCAAGGCCTCTGAGCCGAACAACCAACGGCTGCAATTGGCCGAAAGTGGACATCCGCATGAGTGCCAAATCTGCAAGCTAGGGCCATTGGCCGGATCGCATGCAGGCTTGAACAAAGAGCCATCTGTCCGCGTTTGAGGCTACTGCAGAGTGATGGTGCTGAGCGCTGCTCCGCGCGCGCGACCACTTGAGCTATGCTGTTGCCAAGAGCGGCCTGAGCCGTGGCGCTAGGAGGTTCGGATGGTCTGGCACATTGCAAGGTCGGAAGCGCTGGCAGATCCGCTGGCTGCTCGCCTCAAGATCATGGAACGGCTGAGGCGCTTAGCCGAGCTCGATGATCCCGAGGGCACCGTCGTGCAGATCCTCATCGATGCAATCATGCTAGTAGAGTCCTACCGCGGCGCGCGCCATCAGATTACGTTCCTTCCCGAACTTACACGAAGCACCGACGAGCTACTTCGGGAATTCGAAATTCTAGAAAAAGCGGAGAAGATGGCGACAGAGTAAATTCCAGAAAGCGGACAGCAAATCCTTCCGGGGTCGCCAATCTTTAGTTCTCGTCTTCGGCTGGTGTCAGCCCCGCCGCGATAATTGCTATACCCAGCTTATGTTCTGGGCTCAGCCATTAAATTGCTAGCGTGTTTGCGAGGTCGGCATGGCTCTGGCGACCGCAGCTCACGTATCATGAGCTCTGGCTCAGTCGTCTGACACTAAGCCACTCCCCAGCGCAGTCGATCAACCTTACTCGAAGACCGACTTCGCTGTGGCCGTCCTGCGAACATGACGTCGTCATGCGTAAAGATATACCTGGTTGAAGCCAACGTAGGTGCCGACCTGGCCGAAGCCGACGATGTCGATGGTGCCGTCATTGTTGATGTCGGCGAGATCGCGATGGTAGCTGTTGTCACTTGTCCAGCCTTGCTCAGCGCCGAAGTTTTGGACATCAAAACGGGCAGCGGTGAAGGAGCCATTGGCCTGGCCATAAGCGACAAGGGTGCCGGCAACGCCGAACCCGACGATATCCGCAATGCCGTCGCCGTTCACATCGGCAGCGTGGCGGGCGTAGGCATCTTGGCTTATCCAGCCCTGGTCCCTGCCGAAGTTCTCCAGTGCCAGTTGCGGTATTTGGAAGGTGCCATCGGCCCTCGACAGCGCGACCCAGACCCCAGCGTTGCCCAAGCCAATGATATCGTCGGCGCCATCGCCATTCACGTCGGCAAGCGTACGGTGGAAGGAGTTATCACTAATCCAGCCCTGCTCCACCCCGAAGTTGGCCAGCCCAAACTTCATATCCTGGTAGGTGCCGTCTCCGTTGCCTAGCAGGACAAGCGTTCCGCCGTATCCGAAGCCAACCAGGTCCGCCTTGCCGTCGCCATTTACGTCACCAACCGTGCGGGCGAAGCCGTCCTGCGTCGCCCAGCCCTGCTCGGCACCGAAGTTGGAAACTCCCTTAATCGGATCGGAGAAGGAGCCGTCAGCCCTGCCAAACGCAATCCAAGTTCCGGCAATGCCAAATCCAACCACATCAGCCCGGCCGTCAGCATTCACGTCGGCCAGCTCGCGGTGGAACTGATTGTCGCTGGCCCAGCCGGATGCTTGTCCGAAATTCGCAAGCGCTAGCCCCGGCCCTGAGAAAGCGCCGTTCGCCGACCCGAGCGAGACCAGCACCCCGGCCTCGCCGAAACCGACGATGTCCCTGAACCCGTCGCCATTCACATCGGCAACGTGTCGCGGGTAACGATCCTGGCTGGACCACCCCCCGGCGCCGATGGCGAAATTGTTTACGATCACGCTGTTCGGATCACCGAACTGAGTCGAGACGGTCGATAGCGTAAGGTCGACCCCGCCCTCCACCGCTGTACGTACAAGCAATTTCTGTTGACCTAGACCGCTGAGTGTCAGGCTACCGCCGGGCAAAGCGAGCTTGTCGCCATCGCGACTGATAGTGAAACCGAACAGCGACGCGTCACTGATGAGAACCCGATCCGTCTCTGAGAGATCCGCTATCGTGTCCCCCGCGAAATCTGCAAGACTGCCGATGAATGTGTCGATACCTGCTCCACCGACAAGGGTGTCCGAGCCTCCGCCGCCGAGCAGGAGGTCGTTGCCAACCCCGCCGAGCAGAAGGTTCGCAAGTGCATTGCCCCCGATGGTGTCGTTGCCCAAGCCGCCAACGGCATTCTCGATGGCTGCACCGAAGGCAATCGAGATATTGAGTGTCATGCCTCCCGCATCGCTGAAGGCGCCTTCATGAAGGTCGATACGGGAGGAGGTCGCGTAGCCCGAGAGATCGAGCGTATCGCTGCCTCCGCCGTCCCAGATCGTAAAGATTGCACTGGGATCTAGATTAAGGTCGTAAGCGTCGCGCCCCGACGTGTTGTTGAACCCGTAGACAGTATCGCTCGTGCGAGTGGCCATGTTCGCGCCGTAGAGTTTCTGCAGCGCGGCGACGTCATACAGCAATGGAGTCGAAGCGAATTGCACGACGCCACCGGTTGTGTGCTTCGCGCCAGTTGCTGCGGCGGCCCAGTAGGACATGACCGTATACTGGTTGCTGTCCTGGTAGAAGATGGCGTCCTTCTCGTAACCGGCCGCACTGTCTCCATTGTAATTGCCGGCGTGGTCGAGCCCCAGGGTGTGGAGCAACTCATGCATAAGTTTGCGCGAATTTGAGTCGCCGATTGCCCAGCCGCCCTGAACATCAGCGCGGTTATGATTGACCACTACGTCAACGCCGTAGATCCTTCCCATTGGCTCGGGGCTAGACGTGCCTTGCGTGACGTAGCGCGTTGCGGCTCCCCAAAAAGCCGCTGTGGCGGTGTTGATGGTATAGAAGCCGATGAACGGGTTATTGAACCCCGGCACCTGCACAGAGGTGGCAAGATTGAAGAAACCGATGTTGGCCACGTCTGACACCAGCTGCATCGTCCGCAGCAGCGACTGCTGTTCCGCGGCGTTGAAGGGCTTGAAGCCGATGCTGAATTCGTGATGTGGTAGGGGCTGCCCGTAGAACATGAAGGGAATTGGGACCGAGTTGTCCCACTTCCCGTCCCAATTAGTTAGCTGGCCGATGATCTGCTCAGAAGTCCAAATCGGCTTCATCTGGCTTACTCCGACGCCTCGATGCCCCTACGCTTACCACTAGCCGATAGTGCCCCATAGTGCGAATGTTGGCAAAAGGTCGAACTCAGACGTCGGGCTTGACGTCCGGAATGGTCGAACTCAGACGCTCGGCTTAGGATGTGTGCAATGGGGAGGAAGCAGACATTCGCCGCCGCCGGCTGAATGAGTGCTCTTGGCCGATAGCGGACGAACGGCTTCTGGCGTTAGCCAGACCTCTTGTGCCGTTTGGAGGTGCCGTGCAAAGCTAATGCAAGTGAACAATGTACTTAAAGTGTGAGGCCTGTTACCTGTGGAAAGACGGAGCGAGGCACCGCGCATCGAAATGACGCAGCCGGCTGAGCTCGTCACGCATGATGGACGTTCTGTCAGCATTGAGTTCTACGACCTCTCGCGCAGCGGCTTCAAGATCAGGCATGATGACGAGCTCATGGTGGGGGACATCGTAACTATCATCTCCAGCCGCGGCTCAAGAGTCACAGCTGAGATCAAGTGGGTCGCCGATCGCTTGGCCGGCGGCATCTTTATCGAGCCACCTGAAGACATTAGCTGAGTTAATCGACCCAGAGCGAGCCGCTAACGGCTCACTCCGGGTGGAAAGGGAATAGCGGCCTAAGGGTAAGCAGGACCGAAGATAAGACCATTGTTGCGCAAGCTCATCGAAGACCCGTTAGCAGACGCTCAGAACAGTCTCGCCGGCACCCACAAGCGGACGTCAATGTTTGCAATCTGATCCTGCTGCTGACTGGTTTGGCGCTGTAAGTTAGTCATGGGTCAACCCCTCTGTGCTCGAACGACAACCCAGATAAGCGTTCGGGCCTCATTCCTTCGCGAGTGCGATCATTTGAGCCAGTGTTTTTGCGCCGGTCTTTGCCGCTACCTGGGAGCGGTGATGTTCCACAGTGCGCGGACTGATCGCGAGTTCGCCGGCAATCTCCTTAGTGGCCAGACCTCGTGCGAGCAGTCGCAAGACCTGACGCTCACGTGTTGTCAGAACCTGTAGTCGGCTCTCCCTCAGACGCTTGGCACGGGTCGCCTCAACTGCATCCTTCACCGCCTGCAGCAATCGTGACTCGACCACAGGCTTTTCGAGGTAGTCAATCACTCCTAACTTTCTGATGCTGTCGACGGCGTCGCTGGTGCGTGGCCAGCCCGTAACCATCACCACGCCGATGTCCGGGTCGATGGCCTGCAGTCGAGAGACGAACGAGAAGCCGTCGATCGACTCCATCATCACGTCGCTCAGCACGCAATCCGCTACTGCCGATGCATAGGCACCAAGCAGCGCGGCGGGATCGCTGAACGGTTCCGCCATGTAACCGGAGCGGCGTAATAGCCGGGCAAGCGAAGCCGAGAAGTCCGGGTCGTCGTCGATGACGTACACCAGAGGCTCACTCGTCATTACCATCACTCCTGGCGACAATAGGTAAGGACAGCGTTTGTCGGTATCTGCCATCAGGCGTTCGGCTGGCGCTGATGCTTCCGCCATGTGCTTTCGCAATGGCTCTTGCAATGAGCAGCCCTACGCGCATCCCTGCTTCCTTCGATTTCTGCAGCTGAAGCTGGTTTTCGACATTGATCATCAGGGTCTCGCCCTGCAGGGTTGAAGTAATGGTTACAGGGTTCTTGTCATCGCACGAAGCTTCAACTGCGTTACGAATGAGGTTCAGGAGTGCCTGGCGGATCTCGACATCGCTGATTTCGAGCTGAGCTCGAGGCACGTCACTAGGCTCAAGCCGAACCCCTGCCGCCAAGGCTTCTGGCCCTGCAAGCTTTACCACGTCAGAGATCAAGGCCTTTGCTGACGTATGACTGCGTTCCAGATTCCCAGTTGAGCCAAAACGGCGGAGGCGTCGAACCAAGTCGGAGAGGTCGTTGGCCTTGCGATTAATTCGCTCGGCCATTTCGCGGACCTCGTCACGCCGCATGTTGCCCCCCTCCGTTGCGCTCACCAAGCTGCTGGACTCTAAAGCTAAGGTTGCAAGAGGTGCGTTGATCTCGTGAATGACTCCGAGCGACATGGCCCGCAGGGTCTTCAAGCGTTCCGCTTGAAACAGGATACGGTCACGGCGCTTGATGGCGGCGTGGGCCCTTGCCTGTGCATCGGCGTAACTGCCGACAACATAGCCGCCTGCAGCGATGCAGGTCAGCAGCATGTGGGCATGCATCCGCTCGATCGCACTCAGCTCGCTCGAGAAGGGAAGTACAATCAAAGCACTCGCCAAAATCGAGAGCCAAGCCGCCAGCCGTCCCCCCCGAAGTGCCACCCAACATGTGCCCAGAACCACCGGAGCAATCTGCAGTCCATAACCAATCTCACGAAGGCTCCACACGAGCAGCCAGGTCACGCCGAGCACGCTGCAGATTTCGGCCCATAACAAGGGTGCGATACGCGTCAGTTCCGGCAGTCGCTGAGATGAAGCAAATTCGATCAAGGCGAGCAGAGGTGGCGCAAGAAGAAGGATGCCCAGCAGGTCCCCGAGCGTGAAGACGAGCAACAACTCGACTACGTCCTGAAGGTCGTGCGGAGCATTCACTCTGATTGTCGGCAGCGCCCAAGCCAGTGCGGTCAGGCCAGCTAGCACCGAACCGCTAACTGCAGCCGCGGCAAATGGCATGGGATTGAAGGACTGATCTTCAACCTGTTGAGCCGCCGAGCGCTTTAGAAGCGCAATCACTATGCCATACACTACGCATGGCCCAACCGTTCCCAGGAACGCTAACAAGGTCATGTTGATGTCGAGGGAGCCGATGGCGACGCCCCCGGCAACCTCAGCTAGCGCAGCGAACGGCACCATCCGTGGTGAACTCCGCCACAGGAATGCGAAGCGAAGACCTGCTGCGGGAAACCACAAACTGAAATGGCCAAAGGTCGCCCATTCGGAGGCCCAGACCCTCAACATGGCAAAGCAAAGCCCATAACCAGCAAGCCAAGCGGTAAATCTCAGCGATGCCTTCACCCGATCCGATAGGATAGCGTCAGCAGCCCTTACTGGCGAAAGCAGCATTCGCTCCTCGCGGGCGAAACTCGGCTCCAGACTCCGTTACAACGCAATGCGAAGCTCCCCTCCCCGTGTCAGACACGCACTGTACACGTAGATGCTTGCTCAAGGTAAGTATCTTCGTAGATTCCCCGCATACCGCTTTCCGCAAGACGCAACGATAATATGACCTCAATCGAGTCGTTGGTGGGACGACAGCCGATTGAAGGTGCGAGCGGCAAGGCTGCTTCTTTGTGCCTTTGCCTTGAGGGGGGCTAATTTGCAGGCTGCGGTAGATTGTTCGGAGAACGATCAGGTTGAGACAATGCTGCTCACCTGGCTCGACGCCGATGAAAGCGCTCGGCTGATCGTCGACGACCAGCTTAGAATTAGCTGGGCAAATGGCACCGCAAGGCGGTGGATTAGTGAGCGCTTTCCGATCGCGGCAGTCAAGGAACGCCTTTGCCTTGGCGATTCCACACTGATGCTGCGAGCGCTTCTCACCCGAGCCGCCCTGAAGCCCGAAGGCACCTGCATTCCGGTTGCAAACGGCACCACTCACCTGATCATATGTGCGCGGCGCATAGGGGCGCACGGAGCGCGTTCGATGTTCGGTATCCACGTGCGGCGAACGGACCGGCCACCGGTCGAGGCGCCCGTCGGTGTCGCCGAAGCATTCCGCCTGACCGCAAGCGAGGTGCGTGTGCTGGAGCAGCTCTGCCGCGGCGCGACCGCTCAGGAAACGGCAGTGGAGCTCAGCCTCTCGCTCGAGACGATCCGCACCCACATCAAGCGCCTCTATCAGAAGGTAGGCGTCGGCAGCCGCGAGGCGCTCCTGTCGCAATTGCGCCCATTCATGATGACGCTCTGACCCAGAATGGTACAATTTCGATCAATCACCAATGTTGGGGATGAGATGGGGGGGAGCCCTGATTAACAATGGTTTTACCAGCCTGATTCGTTTGGGAAAAACCAAGCGGAAGGTGGCTGGCGGGAGGGTGTTCCTGTCCGGTCTCCTTCTCTCAATCTCCACTTGCAGGGGTTCCAACCTATGAAGAAGCTTCTCCTCGCCGCGATCATGTCGACCGCGATTGCCACTCCGGCTTTTGCGCAGACCTCCGTCAACATTCCGCTTCAGGGCAGTCTCGCCAAGCGCTGCACTATCTCTGCCTACCTCGACGGCCCATTCAACGCGCTGAATATGGAAGTTCTTACTGCGCAAGGAGCTGAGTCGATCACTGGCAATTGCAATTATGGTGGCAGCGCAACTGTGACTTTCTCGTCGGCTAACGCTGGTAAGATGGTAAGCGGCGCTAACTCGGTCCCTTACAAGCTCCGTGTTACTGGCACCGGAACCCCAGCTGACTGGTCCTCGACCGGCAAGTCGCTTGCTGAGCCGCAGCAGATCACCGGCTTCCCGGCCGTCGCAAATGCAAATCAGACCCGTGGTCTCAGCATTATTCTCGACCAGATCGCCACGGTAGCTGGAACGTATGCCGACACAATCACGGCTTCGATCCAGCCGAACTAATTAGGTAAGAGCCGAAGCAGCATCAACCCTGCTTCGGCTCTTCATTCTCTTGGCCTGCTTAAGGGGCTCTGTGATGATCCGATCCACGCTCAAAATGTTGACGCTGATAGCAGCGGCGGTTGCGATCCCCGCGTCAGCCATGGACGTTCAGCCCACGATTAATATCATCCAGCTTCCTCGTGACAATGGGGGCATAAGAGTTGCTGTCCGCAATCCGCGCACCGTTTCTCTGCCTGTCACCTTCGAAGTCGTTGAACGCACCATCAATCCGGACGGAACAGAGACGCAGACTCCGGCCGACGATCTTTTTACCATCTTCCCAAATCAGGCTAATATCGCGCCCGGGAAGACACAGGCAGTCCGAGTGCAATTCGCTGGAACAGCCACGAATAAGTCTCGCTCATTCACTCTCTACGCAGTGGAGGTGCCTGTTGACATGAGCCAGAGCGGTCAGACTGGTGTTCAGCGCATCTTGCGGATAGGCGCATCGGTTCACGTCACCACGGCGACAACCCGCCCAAAGCCAGTTTTGGAAGCGGCCGCAGCAGCCAGCAACGGAACCAAGGTCACAATCCGTAACGACGGGGACCGCTTTGTCTATATCGATGCTCTGTCGCTGGATTTCGGCAGCAAGAAGGTCGAGGGCACAGCCCTCGCTGACATCGCGGGCCGAACCCTCATCACTCCAGGCGCCAAGCGCGAATTCGTGATCCCGGGCGTTTCGGGGCAGCCGTCTCTAAAAGTCATCGGGCCGATCCTCTGAGCGCCTGCAGTGATTATCGCGCGTATTCTCTGGCTATGTGCCTTGCTTCTCCCCGAGGCGGCGATCGGGCAGATGATCACGCCAATGGTCTACGACCTGGCGCCCAGCGGCAAACAGGCGACGCGCGTTCTTGAGTTCCGCAATGTGCAGGCGAAAAGCCTAGCCGTCGAAGTTGAAGCGACTCGCCGCTCCTACGACCAAGACGGCAAGCCGATAGACAGCATCGCCGGTGGCGCGATCGACATCATGCCGATGCAGTTCGTCGTTGCCCCTGGCGTAATGCAAAAAGTTCGGGTGCGCTATAAGGGCTCCGAGAGCCTGACGTCGTCGATTTCGTTCGCCGTCGCGTTTCGCGAAGTGCCCCTTCAGCAGTCGCCCGCCGCGCCTCAGGTCCGGACCTTGTTCGACGTGCGCACGCTAGCTCACGTCGTTCCGTCAGGCGCCGCAACCGACCTTAGAATTCAATCAATCGAGTACACGGGCACCGTCGCACTGATCACCTTTGCCAACGCGGGTACGCGCTATGGCCGGCTTGATGGTGCTCCGCTGCGGCTTAGCAGCGGCAGTCAGACGGTCGATTTCTCGCCGGGCGAACTCCGCGACCGGCTTGATCTCAGGTGGATCGATCCGGGTGGGCGTCGCATAGCAAGCATTCCATTCAAACGTCAGGCTGCTGGTCCAATCACCGCCGAATGGCTGCGGGGCAACTGATGCGCGCCCTGCCCGCCTTGCTGACGAGCGCGATGCTGCTGGGCTGGCCGCTAACTGCCGACGCGGCTATCGGCCAGGAACCGGCAACTGCTCGCTCCAATCCGGCCATGCGCGTGAACCTGCCGCTGGTACTTTCGGGAACCTACCTCGGCGACCTTCCGGCCGAAGTGGCTGCCCCCGATGTTCTCGTCGCCGCAGATGACCTGATCCGACTTCTGGGGCCGCGCCTGAAGAAAGACGCGATCGAGCATACCGTGAAGATGAAGCGCGCAGATGGTATGGTCGCACTGGCTGCCCTATCGTCAGTCGGCATCAACGCCAGCTACAATCCCGAGACGCTCGAGATTGCAGCGGTTATGAAGCTGGAGGAGCAAGGCAGCCGCTCACTTCGCGTGCTTGCGGCGAATGATTTCTCGGGAGACGCCTTCGACAACCCGGCACGGTTCTCCGCCTCTTCCATCGTCAATCTAAGCCAGACATTCTTTCATAATGATGGCATCTTCGCTGACGTGGAGCCGATCCGGGCGGCGATGCAGACGGCGTTCAACGTAGGGGGCGATCGAGGCATTAATATTTTTGCCGAGACCTTCTACGACGGGGAACGTGGCGCGGGCTTTCACCGTGGACCGGTGACCTTGACGCATGAGAACCGCAGCAAAGCGCTACGCTTCCTGGCCGGTGACCTTTCGCCGAGCACGACATCATTTCAGGCTGGGCAGGCACTAGGTGGGATCGGAATCGAGAAGAGCTATTCCGAGCTTCAGCCCTATCGCAACGTGCGTCCCGCAGGTCTGTTCAAGTTTGCGATCGAACAAGACTCGGTCGTTGAAGTGTTGGTGAATGGGGCGCCGTCGCGTGCATTTCGCCTCGAGCGTGGTCAATACGATGTTCGCGACTTCAACTTTACGTCGGGCTTGAACCGGGTCGAGATCTATACCGTCGACAGCTATGGGAGGCGTCTGGTTGCCTCGTTCTCGCAGTTCTTCAACTTCAATCTGCTCGATCCAGGCATCGACGAATATGCGGCTTATGTCGGCGTACCGCAAGTTCGCAGTGCCGCCGGCGGCATCGGCTATGCCGGCAGAGCAGTGGCGACCGCCTTTTATCGGCGCGGCATCACCCAGTCGCTAACTGCCGGAGCGGACATCCAGGCCAGCAGCATCCAGCAGATGGCAGGTGTGAGCGCCGGTTATGCCACCGCGCTCGGCACCTTCGCATTGGCCTCGGCGGTATCACGTGACGCCGACGCGGGCGTCGGTCATCAGCTGTTGCTCAACTATCAAATCGGTGGAGAACGTGCTCTGTTCTTCGGCGCACCGTCCTTCGATCTCGAGCTGCGTTCCCGTTCACGCCGTTTCGTCGCTGTGGGGGACGTTCCCGGAAGCGACCTCACTCGCTTCGATCTTCGCAGCCGCTTCTCGGCCACTGTCGCAAAGAATTACGGGCTGGGATTGTTCGGACTATTCACAACGCGGCATGGCGGGCGGCCTAGCAGGTTTGCTTACGGCACCTCGTTTTCGACTCAGCTAGGTGGCATCGGCATCAGCGCGACAATTGAGCGCGCACGAACAGACGAAGGCTCCGCCAAACGCTTTTTCTTCTCTCTTGGGCGATCGCTGGGGCGCCGCCAGAACAGCCGCTCCTCCTACGACAGTCGCACGAGGGCTGCGCAAGTAGAACTGTCGCGATCGCGTGACCTTACCTTGTCGGACTTCGGGTATCGCGCGTCGCTCGGCCAAGACACGAAGAGCTTGGTTGGCTCGGGTGAACTCACTTATAACGCCAATCGCGCCCTTCTGTCGCTGCGACATGATCTTACCTACGACCGCTCGGGCCGACACATGCAGCAGCGCAGCTCCTACTCGGCTGCAGTGCAGTTTGCTTTTGCGGATGGACGCTTCGCGGTTGGTAGGCCGGTCGGCCATAACTTTCTTCTAGCCTTCCCCCACCGCACGTTGAAGAGCGACGTCCTGGTCACGCAAGGGATCGAGGACGAGAAGATCATCGCCCGCTCCGGCACTCTGGGCCCGGCGCTCGCCCCGGGCGGCGCTCCTCACTCGCCGCGGAAAGTCACGCTGCGGCCGGAAGAACTGCCCGATGGGTACGACCCGGGTAAATCCTACTACGAGCTCTTCCCAGGATCGGCGAACGGCTATCTTGCCCAAGTTGGCTCGGATGCTAATCGCACCGTTCAGGGAAATCTGCTGAGCGGCGACGGTGCGCCGCTTTCCTTGGCAGTCGGATCGCTTGAATGGTTAGATAAATCAAAACGCAGCAAGACGCAGATCTTCACCAATCGGAGCGGTCGGTTCGTCGCCACCGGGCTCGCCCCGGGCCGCTACTTGCTCAGGATAGGTGAAGACGATCTGCAAGCCGAGATCGTCGTGCCGGACGTTGAAAACGGCGTGATTGAGGTTGGAAGACTGACGGTTAGAACGGCGCAGAAGTCATGAGACTGCTTGGTGTGACCTCACTTCTGCTCTTGGCATGCGCCAGTGCTGCAAAGTCGCAGAGTGCGACCAACGACTGCTCGGTTCAGGTTAGAGCCGAAACAAGTGTTGCACGGCTCCTCTACGACCCATTCGCCGGTGTGCAGGAGAGAGCCGCTCTAGAGCTGAGGTTCACGCCGCGCAACAAGGGCTGCACCGCTGGGATCGCGATCGGCAGCGCAGGCACGAGCACCCAGCGTGGCATGTCGGGACCAAGCGGCACCCTTACGTACGAATTGCAGATGCGGGGCACTACAGTTCGCAACACGGTAGATCAGCCCACGGTATCCGTCCTAACCAACCCGAACCAGTCGGGAGAGACCTCAGAACTTCTAAATATCATAGTTCCTTCCGCGCAGTTTGCGAAGGCTGGGATCTATCGCGATCAGGTTCGCTTGAGATTATTCCACATCGTTAGCGGAGTTCCGCAGCAGTATGGCGACGATCTCCTCCTTTCCATTGAAGTTGACATCCCCTCTCGGGCGCAGATCAATCTGTCTGGGGCAAGCTCACCGGTGTTCGGGAATCTAGGCGGCACCGGCCTCGACTTTGGGGAGCTAAGCCACGGAAAAGAGCGTGAGGCCTATATACAGGTGCGTGCTACTACCGCAGTGATGTTGACGCTCTCATCGGAGAACGGCAGCAAGCTCAAGCACCGCGCCGAGATCGGAAGCGAAGCCCTAATTCCGTACAGCTTGAAGGTCGACGGCCAGCCAGTCGACCTTGCAAGTGGGCCGAAGCGCATCGACAGGGCACCGGTCGGTGGCCTTGGCGCTGACAATTACCGCATGGTTGCCAGGATCCTTGAGACTGATGGCCGTCTGGCAGGTGATTATTCAGACACTATCACCATAGTCGTGGAGCCGAAGTGATGATTTTCTTCAGCAACCCTCGGCTTCTCGTCATCGCTGTCGGCATCGCTGGCGCGAGTTGGACGTCGCCTTCAGCAAGCCAGTCGACCGTCACTATTCCGCTCTCAGGAACACTAGAGCCGCGTTGCAGCGCTCGCATTCACGATCTACAAGTCTCCCCTGATCAAGACCTCAAGATCACGCTGTTCATCGATCACGGCTGTAACAAAGGCCACACACTGCTGCTGCGAGTGCGCAAAGGGGCCGGTGCAGATCTTACCAGGACGCGCACGACCTACGCGGGCAAGAGCCCCAACCATACGACCGAATCTGATATGAGCTTCCGCTATTCGCAGCCTATCGAGCGAAGCGGTTTCATGAGCATCACCGTCCCAAATGCAACTGACGCTGAGCGTGATGCGCTTTTAGAGACGCTCACAGTCTCGGTGCTTTCGGATTAGAAAAGGCCGCAGCATCTCTGAACCCAGCGTGCTCTTCAAGCAGTAGCTGCATCAAGCTGCAGCTTCGACTGTCCAAGATTTCTCGCCACTATGGCATGAGCGTGGACCTGATGTGTTGTAGGCGTGAACGGGCGCCTGAATTCCAATACACTGACCCGCAAATGATCGGTCCGCTTCCCACCGAGAGCAGAAGCTCGGGCAAGCCGGCCTAATTGCCGGCAGGTGGACGCATGCAGGGCGCCCGGAGCTCGTGTTTGAGCGCTTACAGTGACTCCTGCGATTAGAATCACATAGCTGCGGACGACGCAACACTCGCTGCAAGGGAAGCAATCCGCTCTTGAGGTGATAAGCCGCGGCGGACGTCCTCTCGTCTACTGACTGCCGGTCGCTGCGACTGCATTATCAGCTTTGATGCGGACCTCTGAATGGCGGCACATGCCTGGATTTGCAGAGCTTTTGTGCGCTGGTCCCGAACTTGCCGACATGCCGCTTGGTCAGCAATGCAACTGCAAAACACTGGTTCTTTAGCCGTGTGGCTTTTCGCCAAGCTAAGTTGTATACAACACTTTGCGAGAGCACATTTGCTTTCGATGTTACTGCAATTTACCAACCGGACTTCGAAGCTGCAGCAGCGATACACCTAAGCGTGAAGCTGAAGCTTACCTTGGTTGCACATCTTTGATCAGGAGCTGAAAACTTGGACGAAAGCACGATGACAAGCACCCCCGTTGAACTAGCAACTGAGCTTACGATTGCTTGGCTTTCCAACCCGAACACTCGGACTCAGGCCGAAGACATCCCTGCCTTCCTGCGCTCGATGCACGAAGCGGTTGTGGGCCTAGGTGAAGAAAAGACCGAACAGCCTCAAGCTGAGCCGGAATTGAAGCACGAGCCTGCTGTAACTGTCCGAAAGTCGCTTTCCTCGCCCGACCACATCATTTCGCTTATAGACGGCAAGCCCTACAAGACGCTCCGCCGGCATTTGTCACGTCATGGCATGACTCCTGAGCAGTACCGTGAGCGCTACAACTTGAAGGCCGACTACCCAATGGTCGCACCGGCCTATGCTGAGACTCGTCGGGATCTCGCCAAGAAAATCGGTCTTGGTCGTAAGTCTGGGCAGAAGACTGCTTCTGCCGAAGCAACAAGCGCCAAGCCGGCCGGCACTCGACGCAAGCGAGTGAAGGAGGAGCCAGCAAGCTAGCACGATTCCTGCTCAGCTAGCCCAGATGCATTCAGGGACCTCTCTTGAGGTGGATCCTGGAGCTTCAGCTTTGACGTTGGTGCGCCTGCTGGGCGTATAGTCTGCGGGAAATCGTCCTAGTTGCGGCCCGCCGAAAGAACTCGGCGGGCCGCTTTCGCCTTCGCCTACTAGAGAAGCAGGCGAGCCCTAAACGAAGAACGATCAGTCGTCGCGTGATGTCTTAGCGCTGCCATGGGCCGAGCCGCTTGCCTTACCGGTGGCCGCGACGCTTCCAGAATTGCGCGCGGTCGCAAGTGCGCCGTTCAGCGCACCCGTAGCCTGACCCTGCGCGTGCCCACGCGCCTCGGTTACCCGGTTACCTGCTGCCGCGACCTGACCGTGTGCCATTCCGGCCGCGCTCCCGGCAACAGAACCTACCGTGTCGGTTCCGATCGCTTGAACGCCGAAGCCCGCGCTCTTCTCACCCGATGCGCTGCCTGCCAACGAACCGGCAAGCCCGCCCGACTGACCGGCACCGGCGGCACCCAGCGTACCTTCGACCGCTCCAGCTAGCGAACCGGCAAGACCCACGTCGCCGCTTGCCGAGCCGCTCCTTGTGTCGACCGAGCGGCTCGAAGCTATCGAACCCGCGCCTGTCACGCTGCCCGTCACGCTCTTGGTGATACCGCCGCCAACGCCATTCACGACGCCTGATAGTGCGCCATTCCCGCCGAGGGCGCCGCCTACGCTACCGCCAAGCGAGTTGCTGCCGTTCAGCGCGCCACTGACGACGCCGCCAACTGATCCGCCGAGGTTGCCGAGAAGCTGGGCGGAAGCCGGAGCCGCAGTAGTGCCGGCAAGCAGGGTCAAAGCGAGAGCAAATCGAACCATGAGAAAACCTTTCCTGTCATTCCTGTTCGTGCAGCCACGGTGTGCTTGCTTGATGAAAACGACAGCAAGTTCTCGCTTCATCCCTGCGGCGAGGAATCATTTCGCTCCGACAAACTTTGGATCGGTTCGACAGGTACGGCACAGGATCCCGCGTCCGATCTTGCCGCTGCCGCGCGTCAGTTCGCGGTGGAGCGCCTGCGCCGACCCCGCCGCCGCCAGCCTGGCCGCAACCAGCGGAGCGGCGAAGCTCGTCCCCCGCACCTTCGCATAACCTCGTCCGGGCAGCGCCGCGGCCATGTCCGCTCCTGGCGCCGCATAATCGAGGCGCGCCGCACGCCCCGCCTCCGGTAGCGCACGGTCTCGGCCGTCGACGGCTGTGACGGCTGTTACTTCAGCATAGCCGGCCGGATATTGGATCGGCGCCGCCGGCCCGTCATTTCCAACCGCCGCGACCATCTTGATGCCGCGCGCCGCGAGGATCGCGACGGCCCGCTGCAGCAGGAGGTTGCTCGGCCCAACTAGGCTGATGCTTATCGCGTCCGGCTGCTTCGACGCCGCCCAGGCCAGCGCCCGTACGATCGCACTTGCACTGCCCGCCGCCGGGCTCCCGCCATAGACGTCGGCGACATAGAGCGTCGCGCCGTCCGCTGCGCCCCGGAACTGCCCGTCTTGGCCGACCAGCAGGGAGGCCACCGCCGTGCCATGTCCCGTCGCCTTGGCCGGCCCAGCGAAGCCCTGCTGTATGAGACGAGCGCGCGCGAGGCTCGGATGCGAGGCGACACCGCCGTCAATCATGACGATGGTCCTGCCTGCCGGCATCGGCGGCGGCGAGGCACCAGCCAACACCGCACCCCCGATCGGCAGCAGCGCACCGCCGGCCGGCTCATAGATGGCATCCACGTCGATGCTCATCCCTGGTACCGACCGCTGCAACTGCTTGAGCCCGCCCTGCGCCGACGTACCGGACGGCACCCGCAGAATGACGCTAGTAAGCCCGCCCAAATCCTCACGCGACTCGATACGGAAGCCAAGCTCCTCGGCCGCCTGAACCTGGTCCGGAGTTGGATCGATTGCGATGAGCACGCCGCGCCTTACCGGCACACCAGCAGGCCCTAGTTCGAGGCTTCCGCGATTGCTCCGCACGAGTTCACCCAAGCGCAACCGCCTCAATTCCGCCAACGAAGGTCCAGCCAGTCCCCCGACCGCCGGCGCGACACCCAGCCGGTCGAGGCTCGGCGCGATCGCTGTCTTCCGCTCGCGTTCGCTCAGTCCCGACAGCAGGTCCCCCAGGACCGGCACGCTGCGCACCGCACCCGGCAAGGGCAGCGAAGGTACCCCGACTGGAAGAGAAGGCAGCAGCTGCGCCCGCGCGGCGGTCCCGGCGGCAAGCGCTGCACCGGCCATCAGCAAGGCGGCAAGGGCGGAAGAGCTTCTGGACATTCACATACATCCTAATCAGTTCGAGTTTAGGGATGAAACGGCAGCGGCCCATCGTTTCATCCTTCGATGGAGCAGAATGACAAAGCGAGACGAATTCGCCGACGCACTGGGTTCGATGCTGCCGAGGCTGCGGCGGTTCGCCTATTCCCTGTCGCACAATCCAGCGGACGCGGACGATCTCGCCGCGCAGGCGGTCGAGCGCGCGCTCAAGAGCCGCGACCAGTTTACGCCGGGCACCCGCCTCGACAGCTGGCTATTCCGGATCACCCGCAACCTGTGGATCGACGAGGGCCGCAGCCGCCAGCGCAAGTCGGCCTGGGAAGCCACGCCCGAAGAGGGCGAGCGGCAAGGCTTCGACGGGGCAGCAGCAATCGAGCGCTCGGCGGAGCTCGCAACCGTTATGGCGGCAATGAGCGCACTACCCGACGAACAGCGCGAGGTCGTGTCCCTTATTATGGTCGAAGGCCTCGGATATCGCGAAGCGGCCGAGCTGCTTGGCCTTCCCATTGGGACCGTATCGAGCCGCCTCGTCCGCGGCCGCAACGCATTGCTCGCCTCGCTCGGGCAAGGAGCTGAAGCATGACAGACGATCCCGACTTCTACGCCTGGCTCGACGGTGAGCTGGCCGAACCGAAGGCCAGCGCCATGGCAGCCAAGGTCGCCGCCGACCCGGAACTCAGCGCTTTCGCTCAGCAGCATCGCGCGCTCGGCTCCCGGCTCACAGCAGCGTTCGCCCACATTGCCCACGAGCGGGTGCCTGAGCACCTTCTCGCTGCAGCGAAGCCTGGCGCCGACGTCATCGACTTAGCGGCCGCCCGCGAGCGCCGAACCAAACGCTGGACGATCACAGGCGTTGCTATGGCTGCCAGCCTCGCGCTCGGCGTAACTCTTGGCGTGGCGCTCCCGCAAGGCAGTAACGCTAGCTTCCAGAGCCGCGGCGACCGCCTCGCCGCCGCCGGCCCGCTCGGCCAAGCGCTAAACACCCAGCAGGCGAGCGCGGGTGACAAGGACGGCATCCGCATCGGCCTCAGCTTCAAGGACCAGTCAGGCCGCTATTGCCGGACCTTCACCAGCGCGGCGCAGAGCGGCCTCGCGTGCCGCTCCGGCAATGGCTGGTTGATCGACGGCCTTGTCGCAGGTGAGCCGCAGACGGGCGACTATCGCATGGCCGCCGGTTCGGATCCGGCGCTCGGCATCCTGATCGACAGCCGGATCCGGGGCAACCCGCTCGACCCGAGTTCCGAGGCAGCCGCTATCGAGGCTGGATGGCGCTGAGCCTTGGCGAAGCAAGCAAGCGTTGAGCTTTCGTCCGACCGCTTTGCCTGAGTGTCGTTGAAGGGCCCAAGTTGGCGTCAAGGGCATCGAGCAGACTAGTCAGCTAAGCGTCACTGCCCAGAACCCCACCCCTACCCTTAAGCGGAACCCTTCTGCTGGGAACCTTACTGTGGCGCAAAGCCGCCTCTGCAGACTCCGCTTTGATTGTCGCACCAAGCAATCGCTCAATCTGCTTGGGATGCTTGGTGTTCGACCGAAATCTGCTGTTTCGGGAGGATCGTAGAAAACCAGCTTCCGCTACTCACTCCAGCTTGCCCAGTGGCGCCGATGCGGTACAGGGCGCCATGCCAGACATCGAGACGATCCTCGACGAGCTCGAGACCATCTTCGACCGCTCCGTCCAGAACCTTCGCCGCGCGCTTGCGGGCTATGTGCACGATGGGATCAAACCCGAGCCCCAGGCCCGCGCAGAGGGATGCTTCGCCTATCCGGAACTGCGGATCGATTACGACCCGGACAGCCCGCCTCCACTTCCGGCGCGCGCCTTTGCGCGGCTAAATCAGCCCGGCATCTACACAGCAAGCATCGCCAGGCCGCGGCTGTTCCGCGAATATCTGCGCACGCAGCTGCAGCATCTCGCCTCTGACTATGAGGTTCAGATCAGCGTAGGCCGCTCGGCGAGCGAGATCCCCTACCCTTACGTGCTAGACGCCGGCGACGATTTGAAGCTTGGAGGCGTCCAGTCCGCCGAGCTCGGACGCTGGTTCCCGACGACCGAGCTGGTCCACATCGGCGACGAGATCGCCGACGGGGACTGGGACATGAGCCGCCACACCGCGCGGCCGCTGGCGCTGTTCGACGGCCCGCGAACGGACTTCAGCCTCGCTAGGCTTCGGCATTATACCGGCACCCCTACCGAGCATTTCCAGCGCTTCATCCTGTTCACCAACTACGTTCGCTATGTAGATGAATTTGTTCGCTTTGCGGCAGACGCCCTGCGCCAGGAAGGAAGCCAGTATCAGGCGCTGAGCGTGCCCGGCGGACGCTATGAGCGTGACATGCTGGAGAATGCCGAGGAAGAGATCGCGGGCGGTTCCTGGCGCCGGTTCCAAATGCCTGCCTACCATCTTGTCGGTCCCAACGGCGATGATGGTATCAGCCTCGTCAACATCGGCGTTGGTCCGTCCAATGCCAAGACAATCTGCGACCACATCGCGGTCTTGCGGCCCGAAGTTTGGCTCATGATCGGCCATTGCGGTGGCCTACGCCCGAGCCAGACCATTGGCGACTATGTACTCGCTCATGCTTACCTACGCGACGATCATGTGCTCGACGGCATTCTACCTGTCGAGATTCCGATTCCCCCGATTGCCGAAGTACAAACAGCGCTGTTTAACGCGGCGGCCAAGGTAACCGGAGAGGACGAGGACAGCCTCAAGAAGCGGCTCCGCACTGGCACCGTCGTCACTACAGACGATCGTAACTGGGAGCTTCGGTACACGGCGAGCGCACTTCGCTTCAACCAGAGCCGCGCCGTAGCGATCGACATGGAGAGCGCCACGGTGGCAGCGCAGGGCTACCGCTTCCGCGTGCCTTACGGAACCTTGCTGTGCGTGTCAGACAAGCCGCTGCACGGCGAGCTCAAGTTGCCCGGCCAGGCCAATGCCTTCTACGAGCGGGCGATCAGCCAGCACCTCAGGATTGGCATCGAAGCTTTGAACCTGCTCCGTGATGAAGGCGATGCACTGCACAGCCGCAAGCTGAGGAGTTTCGACGAGCCGCCGTTCCGGTAAGAAGGCCAAGGCAAGGAAGCGGGCTGCCCCAGAAAGCAACTTAGCCCTTTATACCGGAGCTTACGGGGGCATGCTGTGTACCGAATACACGCCGCTACCATAAAGCCGTGGTCGCCGCCGGAAGTGACTGGCCTCACGACGGCTACGGTTTGGAACTGTGCTAGTCAGGGACCTTGCCGAACGTTGGCGAGATGAGTTGCGCGCTGCACAACAATGCTGAACGCAACGTACCGAACCCTTTTTTAAGGCAGCGCTTCATAGAGCAACCCTTGGTTCAAAGCGTTCTGTAAGGCTTAACGTGACTGCAAAAACTGGCGAGGGCAGCCGCCGCTTGAGCAAGCTCGCTCCCCTCGCCCCGTTGCTCAAGCAAGAAGAGAAACCAACCGAAAGGCGAACGGCTCTTCCTGGGAAGAAGAAGAAGACGAAGAAGAAGTCAGCACGCCGCGAGAGCGAAGGAGCCATGCGGGCGATTGCCCGTCGAAATCAGCTCCTTCCGTGGTCGTGGGATCACCTGACGCCAATCGATCTAGCGGAGATACGAGACCTGCTCTGGGAGCTCCCTCGCAGTGCGGCTCAAATAGACCAGGAAGCAGCTTTCGCGATTGCGACAATTCTAACGACCGGTCGCAAGCTTTCCGTTCTGATCAAGCTGCGTGCTTACGACACTGAGCAGGACATGAAAGATGCAAATGCGTCGGTTGGCCTCATCCGCAATGGCGGCTCACCTGTTTGGTGCCTCAACGCGGGTTCTCCCGGAAGTCAGCAGAGCCGGCGCCCCCGCGAAGGGCGACTGGAGCGGTACAAGGGTGAAATCCCCATCTACTTCCAATTTCCGTTAGCGATCGTCGCTGCAGAACGCTTCTCCACGATGCAGGCTAGCAAGTCCGGGACAAGCAGCCGGCTTATTCACTCTGATGATGCCGCGCTCAGGTCGGCAATCAAACGATTGCTGGAGGAGCGTCGGGCAGGCCCGGTTCCACCAAGAAAGTCTTCCTGCACCGTTCAATGTCTTGAACGCTTCCTCGCCGTGGCAATTACCCATCAGAGCCGCGGCGATATCGGTGCTGCCGCACGCTTCACCGATAGCGACGACGTTATGTCGCGGACGGTGATCCACTATGGTGTCACGCACCTTAGATCGACGATCGCACTCGTGCAGGACGCGACTTCAATCCTGAACCGCAGGCCGCACTTCGAAACTCGGGAGGCGTCCCGTGATCATATTGGCAGCTCTCGTGCTCCCTCTTGGGCAAACGTACACGCACTCATCAATTGCTTGAAAGCGAAGTTGCGCAGGGAGCACGCGACGCCGCACGAGCGGCACTCGGCAATGACCAGCTATACCGTGGCGTTGCTCTGCTTTGCACTTGGGCATCGCGGTCTCGGGTATTCACTGCCTGGCTCTGCCGCAGTCGATTGGACAACCAACTTCTGCAAGGTTCATGAGAAGGCCAAGGATGATCCTAGCGAAAGCCGAATGGTCTGGGTGGCGCCCGTGGCGCTTGGCCAGATGCGTAGCTACGAGGAGCATCTCAGCGGCCTCCAATGTCACCTCGAAGAACGTGCTTATTCGGAGCTGCAGGATCAAGTTCTTACCGGTGAGCTACCGCTCTTTACCTTTGTGGATGGCAGGATCCGTAAAGTCAGCGTGCAGGGCGTTTGGGCGTCAATCATCAAGCAGCTACCCACCCGAACAGACCAGTTTGAGTTCTACGCTAACTCCGGTCGTCACTGGCTACGATCTGAGCTGGTGGGCAGGTGCGCTAGTGAGACTGTAAACGCCTTCTTCGGCCACTCACAAAGCGGCACCGATCCATGGTCACTAGGCTCATGCCTAGATCCTTTGATCTACCGAGCTGACCTTGAACACTGCCTACCAGAGTTCCTCGAGAAAGCTGGCTGGCTCAGTCTCAACGCACTTGGACAGCTCTCTTGATCTCTCTTGCCAACAGTAGGAACTCACCCTTCTTCGGCATTGAGATCGGGAGCAATGCACAGCGGCCCGCCTGCGTCACTGCTTTCCTGATGTCTCTCGAGAGACCGCCAACCTCAAACCCGGATTATGAAATAGGAAAGCTTCTGTGCTCGGCAATTGTTCATGGCGCGCTACTTGACCGGAGAACTTGGGACGCCTGGGTCCGCGGCTTGCCCGAGATGGATCGCCGGCATCCCCTTCCTACTCTCGACATGATCATCCCAGACGCTTCGTCTCCTATCGGAGTGGCAACGAAGCGATGGTATTCCGATCCAATTACGGCTGCTCTGTGTAGAGAGTTGTTCAAGCGCTCCCCGAGGCACCATCTGCAATTTGAGAAGTCTGGCGAAGAGTGCCTCAGACTGTTCTTCACGTCATTACTGCCACCGAATGCCGACTTAGAAGCGGCCGCAGGTGATCTCTTACGCTGGGCTACCGTTCACTGGAGGCTGCGCATGCCGCCGCTCCTTGTTGATGAAGCCACTGGCGCTCTGCCCACTGTCACCTTGAACACCAAAGACTACTACCGGGTAGTAGGTCGAACCGAGGAGTCGGCCGCCAGGGTCAGCAGCAGTCTCCAAGTATCAAGGCCAAAAACTCAAGGGCCGGAGACAAGCTGGAAGGCCACGTGGAAGTGGAAAGTGGCTCTTGAAAGGTGTTGGTCAAAGGAAGCGGCAGCCTTTGACAATGCAACGCAGCTCTGGCGAGATGGCCAGGTTGGCCACAACCACATCAAGCGTCAGTGCATTGCAAACCTGGAGGTGGTCGCCAGAGCCTGCGATGATCCCGTGCGCATCAAGCTGATTGAATGGTGCCAGTCTCTGCTTGAAGTCAGACGAAGGCCATACAGGCAGGGTTTCGCTCCATACACCGTCCGGCAGCGCCTGATGGCCCTATTTGGAGGTGTCTTCGGTGGCGTGATGCCATCGTCGCTCGCTGATCTTTCGTCGGACCATGTTCTCCAAACTGCGATCACGAAGATTGGAGACGAGAAATCCAGCCTTCGGCGCCGCCTCATCGATCAAGCAGCGAAGGACTTTTCCAACTTCCTATGCGGCAAAGAACCCGGTGCGCTCGATCCTGATGAGGAAGCCCTCGCCGCGGAGGGCGGTGGCGAAATTCCCAAGCTAGAGAAGATTGGAGGATTGCTTAGCCTTCCAGACCTTTCTCGCGAGCGCAGCCGCGTCTCTGCTAACCTACTATCGTTCTACGAGTACCGAGATGTCCTGGAGGCAGCTTACAAGGAAGATGCGAGTGGTGAGCTTGCACTTATCATCATACTCGCTTTCCGAGCCGGCCTTCGCTTGCGCGAGATCCTTGGGCTGCAGACCAGCGACATACTTACGTACAGGAATCTCTCTCCCGAGATCCACCTCAGACACAATGCCTTTCGCAACCTCAAAACTTACCACAGCAGGCGCATCATTCCGCTTAGAAGCTTTCTCCCCCAAAGAGAGGCCGACAGGCTACTCGCTTGGCTGGAAACAAGAAAGGTCATGACTAAGGGCTCGAATACTGCTGGACTGTTGTTCGGGGATATCTAGGCCAGGTCTCTGCCTGATGAGAATATTTACGAGCGGAAGATCGAACAGATACTCGCTGACTCATGCGGTAAGAGACTAACTTTTTCCCACCTGAGACATAGCTTTGGTAGTTACCTACTCCTGACTCTGCTGCTCCCCTCTTCAGCTAGCGAGAGACTCGTTCCGAGGCACATGCGCCAACTCGTCACTTGGAAACGCAAGTGGGCTCTTCAGGAAACCCTCCTCGGCAAGAACCGTATGGGGCAAGGCGCGCTTCACGCCGTTAGTCAGATAATGGGGCACACCGGCATTCTTCGAACGCTCGAGAGTTACCAACATCTTCTGAGCCTTGCAGTGGGCCTCTACACCAATCGTCAGCTCACCCTGCCCCACTTCGCTCCTGAGGTAATTAGCCGACTCTGGCCCCACGAGAGGGGGACAGCACTACCTGAGACGCTCGGTCCAACTCTTTACTGGAAACGCGTCACGAGTTCGCTCAAGCAATTACCGGCACTTGTAGAGGGCCACGCACCGCTTGTGGCTCCAACCAATTCCGAAAAGACTGCGGCCGAATTCCCTATCAGCAGCCTTAAGCCGCTGACGGGAGAGGCGCCCGAATCTGAAAACTCCGCAAGGATTGGATGGCGGCTGCTTCTGGAGCTAGTGAAAGGCACCAAAGCGGCTGCCCAAGAACAAGCCGCCCTCCTCGGCCTGAGCAGTGCCTTCGTGGCTCGACTTAGGAAGAACTACAAGCAAGTCACTTATTCGGCGTTCAAGCCAGGTGCCCTTCCGGCTGGTCTGACTGCGCCGCGGGGCCGGCAGGCAGAGCTAATTCTGGACCACATCTGGAAACTCCTACCGGCCGAGCTAAGCGTTGACGAAGAACGCCTTCTAGCAGACTTTCTCAACAACTTCCGCCCAAGCCGCTACAATGGTGTCTTCGCTGAACTAAGCGATGCCACTGCCTTTGCAGCCTTCCTCAGAAGAATTGGGTTCCCTGGCGATCACATCTTCATCGCAGCTGGGCTCGCTGACCAGGTTCAGCGCTATAAGTCACATCCTTCCTCTCTGGTGCCAGAGATCAAAGGCGAGGAAACGCTCTACCGCAGGCCGGCTGATCTTCAGGAGATGGTCACGGCTTCACTCGGCACAGGCGAGCGGCCGCATCCCGTTGTTCTCTGGTTTCGCTACGTCAAGTTCGAACGAGACGCGATGGGACTAAGCTTCGACACACGTTACCGCCTCGACGCCGCACAATCCCGTCATGACAGGAAGCTGCGCGCTGCTGGAAAGGAACTCAGTCCCGCACGCCTACGCGCAGAAGAAAAGCGTCAAGAACGAGCTATAAGGGATTCCGCTCGACTTCACTCCACTGTCCTTCCCCACGGCAACAAGGCTTATCGCATCTCCTTGCTGCTCGCTGCAGTGATCTATGGGATAAAGCTCGAAGTGAAATTCCCCGATGCCGCGCCGAGTGAAGACTTGAGAATGCGGGCTCGCGCGGCAAGGTCACCAGTGAAAACAGCTGGAGAGCGCCATGACCCATAGGATCTCCAGATCGCCTCAGCAAACGCGCACTCCCACGCAATCACCCCGGATTTCGTAGCAGCCCTTTGACCCTCAGTAAGCCTTATCGTCCTTCCTGGCCAAGCGCATGCACAACGCAGCGAGCAGCCGCTGCTCTGTCGAGACGCCGTTACAAGCTGCTGCAGACACTGGTATGCATTGGTCCAGCGTCACAAGCTTGACCCGTCCGCTTGTTAAGCACGTCTGTTCACGGTATGTTCCGCTGAGTTGCTCTAGCATTCTTTCGAGGTGCTGCTTGTCTCTGTTTCTCATGGTATCGCTTAAGCCGAACAACCGCAGCCTTGCTTATCTTCTGAGCCGCACCCGGCCATGGATCTCTGAGAGCCCCCGTGCTGGCGGAGAGAAGCGATGACGAGTGGCTTTCTCGTTTGGAGCAGTCTCCGAAACGCAAAGGATGCGGAGATCATCGAAGCGGCCACCAAGGCCTACTTGGATGCTGCTCACAACCTGCGGTTAGCGGCAGAAGTCATTCCAGGAATTCGCAATTCTCGCGGCTTGCTCTCGGACTCGGTTCCGAAGCTCACACCCGAAGAGTGGACCATCGTTCGGAGCCTTCAGGCACTCTATGGCGTCGATAAGAGCACGAAGCGCGATCCTGATGCCCTGCCCCTTGCGCACGAAGAGCCCGTGTTTCACCCTGAAGCTTCATTCAGAAACGCTCGCGTGCTCAGGCAATTCGCTCCTACGATGTTCTCGAGGCCTAAGGCGGAAGGCTCGAAGAGGCTTGGCTCCTTCTCCTCCACTTCAGCTCTGCTCGCTGACGCTCTTCTCGAGGCTCTGACGACCGAGCACATCTCGGTAGAAAATATTGATCACGATCGCCTGATCGCTGCGATCGAGAAACGCTACACTCTGACGAAGGAAGGTCGGAGGCGCGATCTCGAGCCTGCTCTCGATCTGATCCAAGCCGCTTGGGACCTGACGGATTTGGAAGTGGAAGAGCTACTCGCGGCTCCAAATGGTTGGCTCGCGGCATGGCGCATCCATGAAGCTCCGATGGATCTGAGACAGTTCGAGAGCCTCAACAGCCTTAAAAGTCTACACGAGGCGATGCGCCTGCATGTGAAACCCAATGGCTATGCTCGGTTTCTGAGGAGACGCTGGAAGCCCGCCAGCATTACAGAGGGGCGATCGCCACTGGAGATGATGCTCAGTGGCGGACAGGAAGCGATCAAGTCGCTTACAGCTTACCTGACAGCTAACGCTCTTTGATCCCAGCTGAGATCTGGTTGATCCTGATAGAACGAACCGCTGCCAACCTCTTGCGCCACCTTGCCGATCGCGAGTTACGAGCCATCGTGTCGATCGATCCTCTGCAGCGTCTGATGGCGCGTGTCAGCAGGATAAGGGCAGCGGGACAAGCCCGCGAGGGCCTCAAGTAGGCTTGAAGCGCTTCAAGGCTGATGCGGAACCTAGCCGTCCCTATGCGAAGCAGGTGCTCTAGCCCTGCCTCACTCACCCCTTCGACCCAGGAGACGCCTTAGGTGGCCTTCGATGGAGACCTCAAGCGCGCCCGTACTGATCGTCGTAGCGGACGATGTCGTCCTCCCCTAGATATGGGCCGCACTGTACCTCCACGAGTTCTAGCGGCACCTTCCCCGGATTTGCCAGGCGGTGGGTTGTGCCAGCAGGAATGTAGGTGGACTGGTTTTCTTGGAGCAGCTGAACTTTGTCGCCGACTGTCACCTCGGCGGTGCCCGATACTACGACCCAATGTTCCGCGCGATGGTAGTGCATCTGCAGCGACAACGTCTCGCCCGGTGCCACGAGGATATGCTTGATCTGAAAGCGCTCGCCGCGGTCCTTGGTCTCATAGCTGCCCCAAGGCCGCTCGACCCGTGAAGGCATGGTGGCCAATTCGCGGTCTTCCCTCTTGAGGCGCTCGACCACGTCACGGACTTCTTGGGCTCGCTCGACTGGGGCAATGAAGACTGCGTCTCGAACAGCAATCACAGCCATCTTCTCCAATCCCACAGCGGCCACTGTTACGCCGGACTCAGCGCGGATGAGCGAGTGACTGGTATCGATCGCAACCACGTCGCCCTTGAAAGCATTGCCGCGCTCATCCTTATCAGCGAGTTGCCAGACGGCCCCCCAGGAGCCGACGTCGGACCATGCCATGTCTACCGGAACTACGTAGGCGCAACTGGTCTTCTCCATGATGCCATAATCGATGGAAATGTTGGGCGCAGCCTCGAAGGCTTTTCGTTCGGGTCGAACAAATAATCCATCGATGCTCTTTCCCTGCAACGACTGTTGCACCGCTTCCACCAGTCCGGGGAGCATGGCCACCGCTTCGTCCCGGAGTACAGATGCGCGGAAAAGAAAAATGCCGCCATTCCAGTAGTAGCCGCCCGACGATACGTAACCTTCGGCCGTGTCGCTGTCCGGCTTCTCGAAGAACTGCCGTACCGGCACCGCTTCACCGATCGACGGGTCCTGGTCGCCCACTGCGATATAGCCATATTGGGTGTTGGCCTCCGTAGGGCGGATGCCGAAGGTAACGATCTTACCTTGGTCGGCGGCGGCGATGCCACCGTCGATTGCGCGGAGAAAGGCTTCGCGATCCTGGATCACATGATCTGACGGTAGTAGCAGAAGGAGGTCATCATCGCCGCTCTCCAGCGACCACAAGGCTGCCAGCACGGCCGCCGCGGCGGTGTTGCGGCCGGCGGGCTCCACCAAGATTGCTTCGACGGGCACACCTGCCTGTTCGAGCTGACGCTGAATAAAGAACCGATGGCCTTCACCGCCTATGACGATGGGTTTGCGGAAAGGCGCACCGCAAACTCGTTGCCCCGTCTCTTGCAGCATGGTCCGCTCGGAAGAAATAGGCAGGAGCTGTTTGGGAAAGCTTTCGCGTGAGATAGGCCAGAGCCGGGTGCCCGAACCTCCAGACAGGATGACGGGGCGAATGCTGGTCACTGGCGGCAACTCCTACGCTGGTCGATCCCACTCGGACGAGCAAAGCTCATGCCGTCGCGCTGGTGTGATTGTGAAGCTCTATAGAGGATGCCCTATCCTCATCAAGGCTTTCGGGAGGTCACCAAGCAGGTCGATCTTGCTATTACGAGGTGCGAAAGGACAGCGTCCAGTCGAGGTTAGTACACCAAGAGTGGCAACCTCAGGTAAAAGGGCTCTAGGCACGCCTAAGATCAAGCTCGTGACGACTCTCGCTTAGACCTGCCTCGGTAGAAGAACGAGGAGCGGAAGGACTTTCTTGCATCCTAATGTTGGGATGAAAACAAGAAGGTTCTTCTGCATGCTCAACTCCTACGGCGTTCAAGCCGCACGCGACTACCTCATCGAAGGTAGTCCTCTGACGCGATTAGAAGCGATGGTACTGTTTGCAGTGCCCGATCTCACCAAGATCATCTCGGATCTTCGGCGTGAAGGCTACAGCGTTCAGCGGCAGACGGTGCCGCTCGCTCGCGCAATCCGCCGCGCAAACGAAGCAGCAACACTGGTCCCCCCGCGTGCTCTGCCTGTCAGCGACATCGCACTCACCGAGTATTGGGTGGCTCAATGAAGCGGCGCTTCAACAAACGGCAGCGCCTGATCCTCGCAGTGCGTAGCTCAGGCCGCTGCGAAGATTGCAACACGCCGCTCAGCGCGAGCTTTCACGCGGACCACGCTATCCCGTTTAGCCGCGGCGGCGCGACCCACCTCCTTAACGGACGAGCAACCTGCTCCGATTGCAACACCTCCAAGGGCAACAAGATGACGTACCTCCGCACCTGGCAGCAAGCTGCCCTCGACAAGGCTCTCTCCTATCTCGCTTCAGCCAATGGAGATGGCCGCTTCGTCATCAACGCAGCACCTGGAGCAGGAAAGACGCGGGTGTCATGTGCGATTGCGCAGCAGCTCCTCATTTCTGGTGCGATCACTCGCGTCATCGTCGTCGCGCCAAGAAACACCGTTGTGACTCAGTGGGCTGAAGATTTTGGTCAGCTCACTGGACGCAACATGATGAAGATCACCGATCCGGAAGATATCGGCAGCGCCGAAGATGACATCTGCGCCACGTGGGCGGCTGTGAATGGCCTCAAGGACATGTTCCAGGCGATCTGCGCGCGCGACCGCGTGCTGGTGATTTGCGATGAGCATCATCATGCTGCCGTGACTGCGGCTTGGGGCACTTCAGCAGACAGCGCCTTCAAGGAGACGACGTATGCCCTCATCCTCACCGGTACCCCTCTGCGCTCGGATGGCGCAGCGTCCGTATGGCTCAATCTCGATGAGCTGGGAGCCATCGACCACCCAGAAGACGGAATGTACACCCTGACTTACGGAGAAGCAGTCGAGCTTGGCTACTGTCGGCCCGTCACCTTTCATCGTCATCGTGGTCTCTTCACTGTCGACCTCGGCAACGGCACTTCGGCCGAGGTCTCCAGCGAGGCTCCCCCTCAGCTGCCTTCGGATACGAAGGTCGACAGCGTTCTCCGGCGAGTGCTCGACTTCCAACGTCTCGCGAAGACGCCTCAGTATCGCAGCGATGGCGTCACGCCCCGCCCCGACGGGTACCAGGCAACGATGATCGCCTGCGCTCGCGAGAAGCTCGACGACATTCAGTTCGGCATGCCGGAAGCAGCAGGCCTCGTCATCGCACCGGACATTGCCATGGCCGAGTATCTGGCGAAGATCATCGAGGCCGCTGAAGGTGACAAGCCAGTCATCGTTCATTCCAACATCAAGAGTGCTGACCGCCGCATCGCGAGCTTCCGCCGCAATCTTTCCAAGCGCTGGCTGGTCTCAGTGGGCATGGTGACCGAAGGCGTGGACATTCCCCGCCTGCGAGTGCTTGTCTACCTTCCTGCGGCTGGCACCGAGCTTGCCTTTCGGCAGGCGGTTGGCCGCGTGGTCCGGAACTTCGGCCCTAACGATAGCAGCCGCGCCTACGTGGTCATGCCCGCTCTCCCCTCCTTCGACACTTATGCCCGCCGCATCGAGGAGGACCTGCCGTCTTCAGGCTTGAAGGTTGCGAGTAAGCCCGCAGAAAAGGTGTGCCGGCACTGCGGTGGACTTAACGGCCTGTCAGAGACTTCCTGTATTCACTGCGAGGAGGACTTCGCGCCGCGGCAGGCCAGCTTTCGCCAGTGCGAATGTGGCGCCTTTTGCCGGATGGGGGACGCCCGCTGCAACAATTGCGGAAGCGATATTGCCGATCGGTTCGACATAACTCTCACAGCAGCAGCCCGGGACGGCGTGATCTCGCGCGGCATTGATGTCCCGGAAGAGGAGGTCATCAAGGCGGAAGACCTCGCGCCCGCCCACCGGTCGATGATCGAGAAGGCAGATCGCGAGAACCAGGTGCTCGCCCGCATTTTGCGGACCGTGCCTGTGGAGCTTATGCCCTCATTCTTGCGCCTGGTGACTGAAGAGAACCGCCAAGACTACTAGGAAGGGCAATTCTGTATCGCCATGCTGGAAGGACTGCCAGCATGGCGATGGCATCAAGAGGCTGATGAAGTTGGCGGCTCCGGTTCGCGCCATTAGCGAGGGGCTCATCGAAGTGAGCGCATCAGCGCTGCAGCAAGTCGTTGAGAACTCCATTCTGCTTAGCGGTATCGAGCAGAAGTAAGGGGTCGGTACCGAACAAGCTACTTCAGAATGGCCTGAAGATACCAAGCACAGGAATGCTTTGAAGAACGTTCTTCAAGATGCCCTTCGTAGCTGACTCTCCAACTACGACGACGTCGTTCGGATAGATCGTGGGATCTTCAGCTTTGGCTTGCCGAATGGCCCTTAGGTCGAAAGCCGCCGCCATGCGCTGGCCTTGAATTTGCCGAAATACAATCACCTTAGTGGCGTCGGCACTCTCAGTCGTACCTTGAGCCAAGGCCACAGCGCGGAGCAAGGTGGTTGTTCCAGGAACAGCCAACACGCCAGGGGTCTTCACGGCGCCATCGACAGTTATGGTTCGAGGTGCGGCCTCGGCGATGGCTATCTGGACGTCGGGGTTACGGAGGTGCCGCTCACCCAATCGACGCGTCATAAGGCTCGCCAGTTCCTGAGGCGTCAGCCCCTGAGCTTTGACCAGACCAATAAGGGGAAAGTCGATGTTCCCGTCCGTCTGAACTTGGAATGTGCCCGACAGTGTTTCTTCTTGGTAAATGCGCACCTGGAGCTTGTCACCGGCACTGATAGTCGCCGGCATCTTCATGGCCACGGCCGCGTCCGGAGCGCCGAAGTTACTGGGGCTGTAAGGCACGTTGGCAGCGCCGCCGCCGGCACAAGCACCAAGGGCTGATGCACCAAGGCTAAGGAGGGCAGCACCGCCACACCGGCGCAGCGAAAACGAGTTGAAACTGCTGATCTTCGACATCTACGCGGCACTTCCTACAACGGGTGAGTTGTCGATACATCCGATCCGGATGAGTTTCAAAGATTGTGTGACGCTGGCAGCTTAGCGTCTCCTTTGCGCTCCGCAATGAGTGGTAGATCGTTAGGAGCGTCGTCAAGCTGCGTCAGAACCGTTGACCAACGCACCAAGGCGGCGCTCTTGGAATAGTGCGCCACGCTTGCGAGCCGGCCTCTTTCGCCCATTCTTGCCAGCTCATCCGGCAAAGAGGACCAATCCTCGATTATCGCTGCAAGAGCTTCTGCGTTGCCCGGTGGAACACTAGTGCCGCAGCCGTGGCGCCGGATGATTTCGGCCGCCTCTCCATCAGCCGCAGTGACCGCGATTACCGGCCGACCGGCCGCGAGGATCCCGTAGAGCTTGCTGGGGACGATCAGGCCTTCAAGCTCCGGACGCAGGGAGAGCCAATGGACGTCGGCAAGGGCAAGCACCGCACCAAGCCGCTCACGGGGCTGGTGAGGCTTGAACACGAAGTTCGAAAGCTGTTCCTTAAGTACCCGGGCCCTGAGCTTCTGATTCTCATCTCCTCCCCCGACGACCAAGAACTTGATGTCTTCCCGTGCTGCGAGGAGCTTGGCTGCCTGAAAGATTGTATCCCCCTCATGCGCTCTTCCAAGATTGCCTGAGTAGGCGACCACAAAGTCTTCGCAGCGAAGGCCCCATTCTGCTCTGAGTGTACTAAAAGCCTCGTCCTTATCCGAGGACACACCTTGGTCGTCAGACCAGTTCGGAATCGTTACAATTTTCTCTTCCTTGATGCCCTGCTCTTGCAGAAAGCGCGCCATGCGATCACCAATGACGATGTTGAGGTCGGCCGTTCTGAAAGCGCTATTGCGCAAATGCTTCAAGAACTTGCCAATCGCTCCGCCCAGCAGCGGCGTATCAAGCTGGGTGGCCACCTCTGGGTAAAGATCTTGATTCCACGTCAAAAACTTAGCCCCCCTCACCTTCGCGGCGGTCGCGACAACCAGAGAGATCAGGGGTGGGTCAGTCTTGCCGACCACTAGTTGACCTGGCTTGAGGTCACGCAGAAGCGCAAGCAGCGCACTAGGGTAAAAGGATCCGAACTCGAGAAGCCGCATGAGGAGCGAGCGTTTTCCGAGCCTCAGCGACCAGAGACGCCGAATGCGCACTCCTTGATGCTCAGCCTCCGATGCCAACGGCTCCGCGCGTTTGTCCGCATGTCGACCGGTGAGAACTTCCACCGCCCACCCCTCGGCTGCGAGGTGAATGGCTACGTCCGTCAGGATCTGAGAGGTGGCGCTCTCATCCGGGTAGAAATACCTATTAACGAAAGCGATGGAGCGCTCTCCCGAGCAGGATTGCCCGACAATTCTCATTAGGTTCTCGCTTCCAAGCCGCTCATCACGACCAGTTGTGTAGAGCCGGAGGGCCGGCTTGCCGAGCTATGATGCACTCAGCCATCGAGCGTCTTTCAGCAAGATCGAAGGAGTGCGCAGTCTGCATGTGTAGATTTGCGGCAATATGGGTCGGATCCGCACCTGCGCACCCGCAGCTGCAGCAGAAAGCCTTTGCGTCGCAACCCATCTTAAATTAAAGCTGGATAAACAAGTATTTGTAACGGGGGCGTTCGTTGACACTGCAGCAGACGATGGAAGCGGAGCTGCCCGGGAAGGTCAACGCTCAGGTGTTCGGCCCCGCTGAAGTAGCCAAGGAAGGGGACCTTGTGCACTTGGAAACTGTGGGGTCCACAGGACCTAACGACTTCGATCTGCCACGCACCTGGTCTCGCCCTCCCTTCACTCGCCTTCGGTGGCAACTACCTTTAGCGGTCATGATTGCCGCAATTTTGCCGCCGATCGTACTGCAGCTGCCGCTATTTTATCAGGTGGGCAGCGGCTCAAGCGCGTCAAACACCTTTGCGTTCACATTCGTATGCTCAATTCTAGCCGTATTACTCTTTCGGCGGCTCGAGCGCTTCCCAGGAATTAATAGCTTCGCGCAGATCGCACCGTCCGTTGCTGCTGCCTATGGGCTCGCCTTCCTTATCATCCTGACACTCAGGATTGATTACAGCCGTCCGATCCTTCTCCTGAGTGCCGTCAACAGCTTAGCACTGCTCGGCTCACTCTGGTTCTATTATCGGCGGCAAAGCATAGCCACCGTGTATCTGCTTCCCGGCACGTCACTGTCCCCTACCCCGCGAATGCGGGTGCACTATCTGAGCTCCCCGTTGGAGAAGCTCGATGGTCACGTTTTTGTAGCTGCCGACCTTAAGCAGGATCACGCTCCCGCATGGCAGAAGTTCATATTGAACGCCGCCCTTGCCGGCATTCCGGTATTTGATGCCAAGATCCTAGAGGAAGCCTCCACCGGCAAGGTCGAGATTGAGCACCTTTCAGAAAATACCTTTGGCTCAGTCCTTCCAAGCGTACCCTACCTTCAGGTCAAGAGACTCATCGACGTCGCTATAGCTGTGATGTCTCTGCCTGTGGTATTGCCGATAGTTGCTCTGGTTGCTCTAGCCATCCGACTGGATTCGCCCGGCAAGATCTTGTTCAAGCAGCGGCGCATCGGCTTTCGTGGCGTGCCATTTACCATGTACAAGTTCAGAACGATGCGACCGCTGTCCGAGATGCAATCTAAAGATTGCTCCCGATCGTTGGCAATGACCAAAGATCAGGACGTTCGAATCACTGGTGTTGGACGCTTCTTACGCAAGCATCGGATCGACGAGCTTCCCCAAATTTTTAACATTCTGCGTGGCGAGATGAGCTGGATCGGACCCCGCCCGGAAGCCGAGGTCCTAGGCAGTTGGTATGCAATGCAGGTCCCATTCTATGGCTATCGCCATATGGTCCGACCGGGCATCACGGGTTGGGCACAGGTCAGTCAGGGCCACGTTGTTGAGGTTGATGACATTCGTCACAAGCTTTACTACGATTTCTTTTACATCAAGAATTTCTCGGCGTGGCTTGATGCCCTGATCGTCACCCGAACCCTGAAAATTCTGCTTCTGGGGGTCGGCGCCAAGTAGCATCCTCCTCTCCGTTTGCTGTCGCGCTAAGCGCTTCCTGATCGTGATTTCGGATCAGCAAAGCCGCTCTCATGCGGGCCGTACAGGCTTTCGCAGCAGGCATTGAAGGCCTAGAGACTGACTGTAATTTAGAAGGCTGACCCTGTGAACGACCATTTCAATCCGAGTGAGTCGAGCCGCCGAGATCTTGCGCCGGTTGGCCCCTCCCACTCAAGTCTTGCCTTCTATGAAGGCGCCGACAACGACCACCGCTCACAGAACGTCGATATCAAGAGTTACCTATCCACTCTCTATCGCTGGAAGTGGCTCTTCTTAGGTGCTGTCGTCGCTTGCGTCGCCGCGGCTCTCGCGTGGGCGTCACTCCAGACACCTATGTATCGCGCATCAGCGACGCTCGAGCTCAATCCGGCACCTACTCAGGTAGTCAAATCCCAAGAGAATAACGATCGAACTTTGTACGATCGGGATTTTCTTGCGCTGCAGCTTGGGCTTATCAAAAGCCGCGCTCTGGCAGACCGAGTTGCCCGGTCGCTCAATCTTGGAGCGAACAAGGCGTTTTTGGGTGCTGACGTACCACGAGCTCAAGCCAATGAAGCGGCAGTCGGCATGTTGATTGGTGGGCTGTCAGCTTCCGGCACAGCTAGCGATCGCATCGTCAAGATCGATTACGTCCATCCCGATCCTCAAGTCGCCGCGCGAGTGACTAACGCTTTTGCTGATCAAGCCATTGAATCGAATTTCGAGCGTTCCTACGCTGCTACTGCACGATCTCGCCAGTTTCTGCAGCGCCGTCTGACGGCCACACGCCGAGATCTTGAGCAGTCTGAACGCGCGCTCATCGACTACGCACGGAAGGCCAAAATCGTGAACGTGGTCAGTGGGGACGCGGCTCAGAGCGGCGACTCCGCTGGTGGAACGCTCTTGGCTTCGAACCTAGTAGCTCTGAATGGACAGCTTGCTGAGGCGCAGAACGCCAGGATTACGGCGCAACAGCGTTATGCTCAAGGATCTGCCGCGGCACGTGCAGCAGCCGGAGCGGATCCCACGGTGCAGCTCCTGCAGCAGCAGAAGGCACAGCTTGAGGCGTCTCTCGCTGAACTTAGCGAACGCTATCTTCCTGATCACCCCCAAGTGGTGACGCTGCGTGCTCGTATGGAAGCATTGAACCGCCAGATCGCCACATCAAGCTCTCGCAGCTCCTCGTCGGTTACTAATACTTTGCAGGCCGACATGGTGGCTGCTCAGAACCGGGAGCGGGCGCTGCAAGCGCGCATCAATCAACTTCAGTCTGGCTTGCTGGACCTGAACGACCGCGGCGTCCAATATAATATTCTTAAACGGTCCGTTGAAGCGAACCGCGCGCTTTACAACGCACTTCTTGAGCAGTTGGGCGTGGAGAATTCATCGGGAACCCGGACGAGCGGCATTGCCGTCATCGATCAGGCTCAGCCAGCTAACGCTCCCTTCTCGCCCAATGTCCCTCGCACGTTGATCTTGGGTTTGCTGGGCGGCTTGGTGCTCGGAGCAGGTAGCGTGTTTGCTGCTGATCGTTTCTACGACACCATCGACACTCCGGATGATGTGAAGAATCTGCTCAACGTTCCACTACTCGGGGTTGTGCCATCTGCAGGCAAGAACGAGACTCTCGATGATCTCATCGCCGACCCCCAGTCGCATGTTGCCGAAGCGTTCCACTCGGTGCGTACTGCCATTCAGTTTGCGGTGTCAGGTGGAGCACCGAAGAGCATCTTGATGACGAGCTCGCGTCCAGGCGAGGGAAAGACTACGAGCTCGATCGCAATCGCGGCCGACTTCATCTCCGTCGGCAAGAGAGTTGTTGTGGTGGATGCCGATCTCCGCAAGCCTTCGTTTCGCGGCGACACCCCGGGCCTGGTCGGCGTACTTGCCAATGCCTGCACTGTTGAAGAGGCCTTGGTTCCCACCGAGTCACCTCGCCTATGGCTGCTTCCGGCAGGGAAGCGGCCACCAAACCCCACGGCGCTACTCACCGGCAATGAATTGGCTGACCTGATGCAGGCTCTTGAACGTGAGTTTGACGTCGTAATCATCGACGGTCCGCCAGTTATGGGCTTCGCCGACTCGCCTCTGCTTGGCGCTGTTGCCAAAGCCGCAGTCCTCGTCGTCGGATCTGGTCTGACTTCCCGTGCTGTTGGCTTGGAGGCCATTGCCCGGCTCCAATCCACCGGGACCGTAATCATTGGAGCAATCCTGAACAACTTCGATCGCAGAACGCAAGCCTTTGCATATTCTGACGGAAGCTATGCTTATGATTATTCCTATGGTGGTAAGCGCCAGAAGCGAGACCTTGTCGCACCCCAGGCACCGCCAGCACTCGAGCAACAAAGCACCCAAAAATAGCTGAGGTATTTGTTTGCTGCGGCAAGCAGTGAGATGCTTGACCGGGAGAAGCATCAGCTAATTCGGCAGCACTGGCATGCGGCCCGCGAGCACATCGCGGTCCAGCAACTCGCCTGTCAGAACTACAAGGTCTTCTGCCCATGCGGAGCAAGCTTCTGCGAATTGGCAAGCGCAGGATCCAAAGCCAAACACCTTTCTTTCCTGGCTACCTTTTTGCCAGACTTGATCTTCAGGGTGAGAGATGGCGCTCAAACTGAGTTACGCGCGGGTTCATCCGCATTGTCAGCTTTGGTGTGCGGCCTGCCACTCTGCCCTGCGGGTTTGCGGATAAGCTGAAGGACCTGGGTGGGCTTCTGGCCCATGCAGTGCGTGAGGACCCTCAGCCAGGTGCTTCTGTGCGAATCGTCGGAGGCCCCATCGATGAACTAGGGGGACGCTGGTCAAGGCGGACGGCTGCATGAAAATCAAGCTCCGGGTATCTATTGGTGAAAGAAAAGTGCAGCTAAGTCGCGATCACCTAGCGGCTTCCTGAAATTGGTACTTGGCCGTGGCGGCCGGGACGAGATAAGTGACTGATGCGCTTGGGGGAGTGCCACTTCGGCCGAGTGCGGTAGTCGTGGCGATCCGTCACAGCTACAGGCACGACAATCAATATTATCAGCCAGACTTACTTTTGGGTATTGGGTAGATGCTAAGGACGCTCGCTTTCATTGCCTCGCATCCGCTCACGCGGGACAAGCCCTTTGCTGCGTTCGCACGATTTGCGAGATGGCAGATCAACAGCCGCCTACGAAAGGAGCACGAGGTTTTATGGGTTGACAACTCGAGACTCGTTGTGCGTCGCGGGATGAGAGGTGCAACCGGCAACATCTACTGCGGGCTGCACGAGTTCGCTGACATGGCCTTCCTCCTCCATCTGCTGCGGCCTCAAGATCTTTTCGTCGATGTGGGAGCAAATGTTGGAAGCTATTCGGTGCTCGCCTCTGCGGTGGTTGGCGCACACACTATCGCCGCCGAACCCGATCCGCATACCATGATCGCACTGCGCCGAAATATCGCCGTGAACGATGTAACAGATCGGGTACATGCGATTGAGACGGCGGTTGGCCGTGAAGCAGGAACAGCACGATTCTCTGTTGGACTGGACACGATCAATCACGTCGTGACCGAGGGTAATTCTCAAACGCGTGATGTCGCCGTAGAGACCTTGGACAACCTTTTGCGTGGCTCAAGTCCAACGTTGATAAAGCTAGATGTCGAAGGTCATGAAGCCGATGTCGTCGCCGGCGCTAACGAGACCCTTTTGAACCCCTCGCTCTTGGCCATCGAAACCGAAGGCACATCCTCGGTCGTGACCAAGCCTCTGATCGGAGCAGGTTTCACTCGTGTCTACTATGATCCGTTCAGCCGACGCATGCTCGACGAGCCCACGTTTGCTCATTCTAACGCCTTGTTCGTCCGCGACCGAGACACCGTGCAGAGACGGGTTTCCGAGGCACCGCTTAGACGGATCTACGGCAGACAAATCTGATCCTCTCTCGACTACGGAGCCTCTGTATGATTGCGCTTTTTGTTAGAATAGATCGTCAAGGGTAGTTGAGTGCGGAGTTATCGCCGACTGATATGGTAAGTTCGATGTGGGCTCGCACCCAAGCCACCTCAGATACATCGACCAGGGCCGTGTGCTGGTCTCGAGTTACCTCCCTCTGGTCTAGGAGGGGCTGATGTGTTGGACATTTTAGTACTTACCCCTTGGTTTCCAAACAGCAGGACCGGTTGGCCGGCGCGGTTTGTGGCAGACTCGGCCTTGGCACTGGCCGCGGGCGGGGCGACAACGCGAGTGGGAGTCATCCGTGGATGGGTCCCACCGTTCGTGGCTAGCTTCGTCAAAGCGGAGCATCGCGGCCGCATAAAGTACGAACAATTTCCTGAACTTAGCATCAGGACGAAGCGCTATCCGGCTCTTCCCGGTGGAGTCGCACGCCGGCTGACCAATAAGGCAATTGATTACTGTGTAACTCAACATCTGAAAAGGGAGTTCTCGACTCGTCGGCCGGACGCGATCCATGTTCATACCGAGGCACTAGCTCCAGCGGCTGTCTCCTTCGGAAATGCAAATGGCGTACCAGTGATAGTGACAATCCACGGAGAACATACCGATAGCGGTTATCTATTTGCTAACGGGCAACGCGATCGATTTCAGGTCGCACTTGCAAGGGCGGACCGAGTGGTCATCGTGGGAGAATCGCTGCGCGGATATGCGGCAATGCTCGCCGACCGAGATGATCACATCGAATTAGTTTGGAACGGCGTGTGGCCACCTGAAACCGTCAGGCGAGTGCCGGATCCCGACGCCGCCGCTGTCGAGTTTATTACAGTCGCGAACCTACAGGAAGGCAAGGGAGTTGAGCTGCTCCTCTCTGCGCTTGCAGCGCTTGAAGGAGAGGCCAATCGAAATTGGCGATTGCGGATCATAGGCGGCGGCCCGTGGCACGAGCGCCTTGTTGATCAAGCGTTACGGGACAACATCGCCGACAAGGTCATCTTCATGGGTCGGATGCAGAATCATGAGGTGTTTTCCGAGCTCGCGAAATCAGATGTTTTCGTGCTCCCGTCGTATCGCGAAGCGTTTGGCGTCGCGTACTTAGAAGCAATGGCAAGTGGCTTGGCGACCATCGGCGTTCGGGGTCAAGGCCCATCTCAATTCATTATCGATGGAAAGAATGGTTACCTTACGGAGCCACGGGACTTAGATAGTCTCACTAAGCTTCTTCGCTGGGTGCTAACCACCAACCGACGGGAGTGGCGGGAAGTCGCAATCCAAGGAAGCGTAGACGCTCGTCAATGTTCCTGGAACGCCCATGCTGCCACGCTACTTCGCTTATTCGCTGAAGTTGTTGTCGAATCGCGGCGTGTACAAGGGGCGTGCCTGTGATCCGCCGCAGCCAAAGAGAACGGCGGGAGGAGGGCATACCCGCTCTCTTGATCTTCGTTGAGCCAGCTCCCTACGTTGTGCGTCTCATCGAAGTATTGCGAAGAGAGTGGAAAGGGCCGGTAAAGTCCCTTTTCTTGGCCGGAGAAGCAACCCAGCCTTGGAGCCGACCACTTAGCGGAGGCGGACATGAGACACTACCAGCTTCGGCTCCACGCGCCGTTTGGAGAATGCTCTCCTTGCTCATCAACCTGAGACCGAAGATCGTCTACGTTGCCGGGTGGGGAGAGATCAAGATCTTGATCATGATCGTGCTCTCCCGGGCGCTCGGTCTGACGGTGATTGCTGCGTCCGATACTTGGACAAGCGGAGCCGGGCCGCTAAAACAAACTCTGAAACGCCTCGTCTTCAAGCTTGTCTCTCATTTCTCGCCAGGCGGCACCCGACAAGAAAGATTTCTGCTTAGACACGGAGTGCCGAAGCGCCTCATTTCAAGAAGCAACATGACGGTCGATGTTACCACCATGGTGCGGTTCTACGACGGCCTGGATGAGAAGCAAATCACCCAGTTTAGGGAGTCGAATAGTATTTCTCGCGACGATGTCGTCTTACTTCACGTCGGGCGCCTTATACTAGAAAAAGACGTTTCAAACCTAATCGCGTCTTTCCAGCGTCTGCCGAACCAGCGTCAGGTGCAATTAATCATCGTCGGCGAAGGACCTGAACGCGCAGCGCTGGAAAGTCAGGCTGCACTCAATCCCAACGTAAAGTTTCTTGGTCGACTGGACGAGGAAAAGCTCTGGCTCTGCTATGCCGCAGCCGATATTTTTGTTGGCGCATCCGTCAAGGAAGGGTGGGGCCTCGTCGTTAACGAGGCCATGACCGCATCGTTGCCAGTGGTTGTGACGGACAGCTTTGGATGCGCGGACGATCTGGTTTCAGACGAAACCGGTTTTGTGGTGCCGCCGCGCGATCCTGTAGCGATGGCAGCTGCAATGGCGCAATTGATAGCTGACCGCACGAAACGTACACAACTCGGCAAGGCAGGCTACTCAAGGATTTTGAGCTGGACGATTGAGAAGCAAGCGAAAAACGTGATGGCCGCCTGGAGAAAGGCATACGATGTACACACGTGAACAACGTTCGCGCCAAAATAAGCAGGCTTACTATCTTGCAGCAACGATCGCAGCTTGTTCCTTGGTCATGTTTGCGGGAGCTGGAGTTCAGTACATTGACTCCATCAGCGCCTTGGCTCGGTGGGTTCTTCTAGCATTGTTGGTGGCGACCCTCACCGTGCAGATGAAGCTAGGATTAGCATTAAAGGGAGCTTGGGGTGCCGTTACCGCTGTTTTTCTTCTCTGGTGTGTGCTCTCGGCGATTTGGTCCGCCTCTCCAACACTGACGCTCGCGAAGGCTTCCGCCTTTGCTGCAGTCGCGCTGTCCATGAGCGCGGTCGGCCACCTGTGGGCTCTCCAGGGAAAAAGGGAGAACATCTTCGCCCTGCTGTTGCCTTTGACCGCCTTGGTCGTTGTTTCGGCACTAGCCGGCGCAGCGACCGGTACAGACGCCGTACGGGCTAGTGAAACCAGCACTTTGTACCGCGGCCTGGCTAACAATCCGAATTTTTTAGGGATCTTGATTATCTGCGTGTTGCCCGCCGCGTTATGGGAGGTTTATCGACAAGACACCTCTAGGCGTCGCAAATTTCTCTCCTACACCGTACTGGCCTCGCTCACCGTGATGCTGGCGAGTTCCTACTCACGTGCCAGCATATTAGCTGCGTTGATCATTGTGTTTTCTCTTCTTTTCGGGGCGGGTTTGAAGCGGTATTCAGCTGCACTTGCAATTGCCGGTGTGGGGCTCACGGTGGTGTTCGTGGCGTTCCCAGAAACCGTTGCGAGCCTCGAGACGCGATACATCTACAAAAGCCTCGGTAGGGACGTATCGTTATTCGAGTCTCGAGAGACGGTTTGGCAGGCCTCTCTTTCCGCTGCCCAGAAAGGTGGGCCATTCGGGTTTGGTCTTGGGGTCGCCGCGGAAGATGCGGAACTCGGCATCGAACAGTACGAGATTGAAATATCATCCTCGCACTATGGCCGTGAGAAGGGCAACTCGACGTTAGCCATGGTCGAAGAGGTAGGTTGGGTTGGATTGATAGCATTTGGGCTTGTTTTGTGGACGTTTTACTATCGCGCTTTCGGAGCCGTTCAGCTGTCTCAGAACCGCGAACACAAGCTGATATCCACTCTGATCCTCGGGACGACAGTGGCCCTGCTCGTGAACGCTCAATTTGAGGCTTGGTTTTTGGCTCCCGGTTCAGCAGCGGCTCCAGTCTTTTGGCTATTTGTTGGGTTAGGATTGGGCTTTCGAGAGCGTATCGATCGTGTAAATCGAGGGAGCCGTTCGGCTCGTCATGTTGCCCGGACAGCCACAACAGGCATTGACCGGTACGAGGAAGTTTTGGGAGCAGTTGAAGCGGCGCGCCGTTGGCTTCCTAGCTCTCTTCCCCCCCAGCGGCATTGAAGCTAATTGCCCGGAGGTGATTTTGCGCCAAGAGCACTCATATCGTGATATTGCGACAATTAATCTCGCCCAATTTCAGCGTCCTACCATTCCAGGCAACCGATCCTTTATATGGAAAGGGACTTGGTACGTCGTAAATGCGCTTTTGTTTAGGTCGTCACTTCTAGCTTTGGCACCCTCCACGGCTAAAGCCTGGCTACTCAGGCGATTCGGCGCCCAAATAGGAATTGGGCTCGTCTGCAAACCCCGGGTCTCGATAAAGTACCCCTGGTTCTTATCTGTGGGTCATAATGTTTGGATTGGGGAAGACGCCTGGATTGATAATGTCTGTCCGGTTACTATCGGATCAAATGTCTGCATCAGTCAGGGCGTCAGGATTATAACTGGTAACCACGACTGGTCTGATCCCAAGTTCAAATTCTTTTCTCAACCCGTTACTATCGGAGATGGGTCGTGGATCACCGCTTTTCGTGTCTTAGGGCCTGGCACAAACATCCCGCCGCACGTAGCTGTCTTATAATATGCAACAAAGTTCGGTAAGAACCAGTGGCTATTTGCATCGCAAGTGGACGTTCTGAACCGTCGGCATAACCCTCAATCCTGTGCTAGAACTTGTCTAGAGGAGACGCAGATATCCTAACTAAGACAAGGCGCCCGCGTGCCATCATTGCCCACCCGTTCTGGGGTCGCGGAGGTGCCGAGACAGTTGCGATGTGCACGCTCGAGGCACTCACACAAATGTATGACGTCACCGTGTACACACGTGGCGGCTTTGACTTGGCCGTTCTAAACGAATTAGCCGGAACAAAGGTGAGGGCCGATAATTTGCGAGTGAAGTACTCTCCTGGGGCTACACTCCCACTTGGCGCGTTGGCTCATGCCTTTTACATGCGATCGCTTCCCAGAGCCGGTCGAGGCTACGACCTCCGAGTGACCGCCTCAGGCGTGATGAATTGGAAACTTCCGGCTATCCACTTTATTTCCAGTGTCACGTTCAACGAAGAATTGTCCGCTCGGTTCGTTGTTGATGATACCCCAAAACGTCTCAGCACAGCACGAAAGCTCGTTCGGACCGTAACAGGCACTATCGCGAGAAATACCTGTCAGGGCGGTGTCTCAGATATTTTCGTCATGAACTCAGAGTGGACGAGAGAACACGTCGCGCCTTTCTGTCCGGGCAAGATGGTCATCGTATACCCCCCCGTTCCAGCCATTTCCTCCGGGCTACCCTGGCATGAACGAGAAGACGCAGTGCTCGTGTTCGGTCGGATTGCTTCTGAGAAAAGGATAGAAGCCTGCATCGAAATAGTTGAGCAGGCCCGTGCAGAGGGAGCTGACCTCACGCTCTATATCGCGGGCCCTTCCGGCGAAGCTTCCTACATGAAGCGTCTAGAAGACCTGTTCCGAAAGAGAGAGGATTGGGTTCGGATCCTTCCTTTGCAAACGGGAGATGATAAGAGACGCCTCTTGGGGCGGCTGCGATACGGGTTAAGCGCGTGCGAGGTTGAGGCGTTTGGTATCTCGACGGCTGAGATGACGGACGGGGGCATGATAGTTTTAGTTCCGCGGAACTCCGGCCAATCTGAGATCGTCGTCGACTCGCGTTTGCAATTCCGGACGAAGGAAGAGGCCGTCGAGCAGCTTCGACTTATCTACGACAATCCCACAACCCAGCTGGACCTCCATCACTCTGCACTGAGTCGGAATGGTCGCTTCTCAACAGAACGATATATGACTGCGGTTAAGAAGCTGACTAGTGAGATGCACGCGCGCTCGTCTACAACAACGAATTAAGATGCGTTCGTCCTTTGAAGCCATGATTAGGTGGCTTGTTGAATGAACGGGAACTACTTTGATCGATGAAACAATGAACTTCGCGACAGAACGCCTCCTCGTTTTACACGCCTTACCAGATCTTCGCCAGCGCGCGGGTGGCATAGCAGGCGCCATGAGCCCTCTGGAACTCGCGCTTGCGCAAGAAGGAATACAAAGTCACTTTTTGACGTTGAACCAGGACGTGGACAGCCCCTTAAAAGATCGCACACGTCAGATCACTGCCACCTCACGCTCTCTGGCTAACTTCTCTATGATTCGTGGCTCCGTTGAGCGAGTTTCGGAGATAGCGCGACAGCGCGGCTTACGCTTAGTCTGTCACAGCCACGGCCTTTGGTCTCCATTCAACCACCTCATTGTTCGTCACTGCCGGGGTCAAGGTATACCAGTGGTAGTCAGTCCCCACGGGATGCTGATGCCGTGGGCTAAACGACACAGGGCATTCAGAAAAGCGATAGCGTGGTGGCTCTACCAACGAGACGATCTCAATCGAGCGGATGCGGTTCATGTAACTTCGAACGATGAACTACTGAACGTTGAACGTGCGGCGCGCGTAAGTCGCTCTTGCGTAGCCCCCTTCGGCGTGTTCCTGCCGCGAGATATAGACCTCGAAATATCATTAGCGCGAGACGGGATCCGGAGCCTCCTTTTCTTCGGCCGGCTCCACCCGATCAAAAACATACCTGCACTCCTCCAAGCTTTTTCCGAAGCAAACCTCCGCGGCTGGAGGCTTCGCATTGTAGGCCCAGATGAGGTGGGTCATCGAGAAGTTTTAAATTATGAGGTGGCTCGCCTTAAGCTCGGTCGCAAAGTTACCATAGAAAATGCCGTTTTCGGGAAAGAAAAAGATCAACTATTCCGATCAGTAGACGCGTTAGTGCTGCCTAGTCATTCAGAGAACTACGGGGCCGTAGTTGCCGAAGCCCTAGCGTATGGCCGTCCCGTTATTGCGTCCCGTGGAACGCCTTGGGCCGTGCTTGCACAGGAAGAGTGTGGCTGGTGGGTTAACTCGGATCGGGATAGCCTTGTAAGCGCTTTAAAATGCCTGGGGAACGCGACCCCAGCGGAACTTCAAGCAATGGGTGCACGGGGAAGGACTTTCGTGCAGCGGTCCTTAACCTGGGCAAGATGCGGAGCCGTTTATGCGCAATTATACAGAGATGTTTTGCGAGCAGATGCAAGACGCAGTTAGTATACTACCATCTCTGCACTTTATTGATCTATTGAATCCATAAGATGCGCCGATTGGTATTAGAGGCAACAGAGCAGTCGCTTGCAGGTGCAACGGGGGAGTTGGTATGCAGCAGCAATAAGCAAACCGCGCCAAGGAGCAGGTGGCGGGACTACTGTCAACGCCCCTTGGATCACTCGCGGGAGCGTACAGTCGAGCCGGAGAAGGCGTAAATGTATGCTAGCGCCCTACTCGCTAACCGATCGGGGCACGTTTTGGCAGGACAACAAGGTCTACGTGACCGCGCGTGATACTTCTGGCTACCTCTTGCTTCGGTATAGAATGAAAGAGATCGCCCCGGAGAGAGTGATCTCTACAATTTGGTGACTGCGCTGCCTGCGGCTTGGGAACAGTGAGGCTGCGATTGAAGGTGGGCGTGCTCGGGAAAATGCTTGCAAAGGTGACTGCGCTTGGGTTTTGAGGAAAGCGCTTCGCTTGCGACCTTTCTGCTGCCTCGCACCGATGCGGCTCGCAGGCAAAAAACAGTGGCACCCGAGGGTGGCACCATCCTGAGTTCAAACTAAACTGGTGTCTCAAGTGTTTCAAAGACTGTGGCCGACCCTCGGGCACGCGAAGTTCTGCACCGGAAAGTGCGTGATGAGAAAAATCTGTTTCGTGGCTGTCAGTACGAGTGCCGTTTCAATCCTATTCCCCGGTGCGACGGGCGGAACCACCCTGCACGTGGGCGCCCGAAGAGCGTCAATGCTGTTCGGACTATGAGCGTCGCCCGCCACACGATATACAATATCGCTGGATCGACGGTGCCGTTGGTGGCGTCGCTGGTGACGGTGCCGATATATCTTTCTCTGATAGGTTTAGACCGCTACGGTGTGCTCACCATCTCCTGGCTGCTGCTCGGATATTTCAACTTCTTCGACTTCGGTCTCGGGCGGGCGATCTCGCAAAAAATCGCTTTACTAGCCCAAGCTGATGCGGTCGATCGCAGCCGTATTTTTTGGACAGGCTTCATAATCACGGCTGCGCTGTCACTTGTCGCGATGCTCGTACTCGTGCCGGTGGTCCTTATCGGCCTTGCGGCAATTCAGGTTAACGATGCAATTGTAGCGGGCGAAATCGATGCGACGCTGCCTTGGCTGATTGCTTCACTGCCGATCGGAATCATGAGTAGTCTCTTCGTTGGTGCGCTCGAGGGACGCCGAGAATTCCTCAGACTGAACCTGATTACATCGTTCGGGACGATCGTCACCTCGCTCCTGCCACTCTCCGTCGCCTGGCTGGTCGGACCACAACTTTGGCACCTACTTGCAGCGGCACTCATTGGACGGGCCATCACCGTCTCTCTCCTCGCCAGCGCCTGCCTTAAGACAGTTCCGGTACTGCGCCCCTCGCGCCCCGACGCGGCTTCAGCCGCTGCGCTGCTGAAATTTGGGGGCTGGACTAGTGTCAGCAACATCATTGGGCCGCTCCTTGTCCTTGCAGATAGACTCGTGATTGGAGCAATCATCGGGGCAGCAGCGGTGGCGCTGTATGTCGTCCCGTTTACTTTGGTAAGCCAGCTTCTCGTGCTACCTGCCGCTCTTACAATTGCGCTGTTCCCGCGGCTTACGTCCGCCAGTTTCAATGAGGCGCGGTCACTTAGTCGGGACGCTGTGGCGATGCTCGCCTTCTTACTAACACCGATGGCTCTCGCAGCGATCGCCCTCTCCGGGCCTTTCCTCACCATCTGGCTCGGCAGTGCGCTCGGGCAAAAGACGGCACCGATCGCCTACCTTCTTTTTATAGGTTTTTGGTCAAACAGCCTCGCCCAGGTGCCAGCCCGCGAATTACAAGCTCGCGGACGTCCTGAGGTGCTCGCTGGCACGCATGTCGCGGAACTCGTTCCCTACGTCGTGCTCCTTTATCTCGCCCTTCGCTTCTTTGGGGTTCACGGAGCGGCGCTGGTTTGGTCGGCACGTTGCCTATCGGACGCGATAATTCTCCATTTTCTGGCAGGCGGAACGCGCGCTGAGGCGCTCCGCCTAACACCGCATGCGCTGCTCGTCGCATTAGGCATAGCCGCAGCATACTTGCTTCCCATGTGGTCGCCGATAAGGTGGGCGCTTCTCGGGACGCTTTTGTTGTTTTCAGTCGTGCTAGTGATCGGCATGGGCCGGGGAAGTCTATTGCTCGTTTTAGCGGGCCTAAAGAGTGCCTTTCGAAGGCCGCGGGGCTGCGGATGTTGAGCGGTGATCCGGAAGTTCAAGGGTGGCCTCAAGAACATTTGGAGAAAGTTCCGAATTGTCCGATTTGTGGGTCTGACGAGCGTTGGCTGAAGCACGCCGGCTTGACAGACTGCACGTTCTTCAGCGCGGCCGGCCGATGGGATCTTTGGCAGTGTGTACGCTGCGACAGCGGTTGGTTGGATCCTCGCCCTGATCCGGACTCAATCATGGCTGCCTACGAGCAGTACTACACCCACCTGCCATCAGAGATCCCGGAAGATCGCGGTCCTCCCAATTTACGGCAGTGGCTTGGAAATGGCTATCGGGATTGGCGCTTCCGCGGCAGACTCTCACCTGGGGGTGTAATGGGGGTCGCCGCCGCTTTCTTGATGCCGAACGTTCGTGACTCAATTGATCTGGTACACCGTTATTTGCCCCGATACGCTCAAGGCGCTAAAGTCCGGGTGCTAGACATAGGTTGCGGCGGTGGCGATTATCTTGAACTTGCCCGACAGGCGGGTTGGGTGTCATGCGGAGTTGAGCCAGATCCTGTAGCTCGATCGGTGGCGACAGCTCGTGGCTTCGACGTTCGACCTTCGCTCATCGACTTCGATGGGGAGGCTGAATTTGACTTTGCTACGCTGTCACATGTGATTGAGCATGTCCACGATCCCTCCCAAATCCTTCGAGGTATCAATGCGTTACTACGACCCGGCGCAGCCCTTTTTGTCGTGACGCCAAACATGCTTGCGGTGGGGCACAGAATTTATGGCCGTTGTTGGCGAGGTCTTGAACCTCCGCGGCACTTAATCCTGTTTAGCCGCGACAGCCTAAATGGCCTACTGAAGGAAAGCGGGTTCGGACGCATTCGACATCGCCCAAGCCGTGGCGCCCTGGCCTTTACGGCATTGCAAAGTCGGCGAATTGCCGACGGTATCGATCCTTACCTCGACCAGGTTCCAAGTTCGCTTCGATCGCCGACCGTAACGGAGCGGTGGAATGCTCACTGGCCCGGTCGGCATTCAGAATTTCTCACTTTCACCGCAGTGAAACATGAAGCCTGACTTCGCGATCTCTGTAGCCATGGGGACATACAACGGCGCACGCTTCATCGGCGAGCAGTTGGAGAGCATACTCCAGCAGCGGCTCTTGCCGATCGAGGTCCAGATTGGCGACGATGGCTCGACCGACCACACCGAAGAGATCGTGCGCAATTTCGCGGAAAGGGCTCCCTTCGATGTGTTTTTTACTCGGAACTCGGAGCGCCTCGGTTACGGCGAAAACTTCCTACGCACAGCTCGCCGCTGCCGCGGCGATTGGATAGCGTTTAGCGATCAAGACGATATCTGGCTTCCAAGCAAGCTCTCGACCCTTGCCAACGCTATCCGCCTTGCTCCCGATGATGCCGTTCTGGTGACACACGACGCTGTTGTCGCAGATGAGACAGGGACCTCATTGGGAATAAGGCTTGGCGGCCATAGCGGGGGCACCTTTCCATCATTAGCACTACCGGGTACTTGGCTTTGCAATGGCTTCCTCCAGATGTTTCATTCAAGCTTGGTGAACGACTTTCCTCTTTGGCCGAGAGCAGAAACACCGCATCCGCGCGATAATGGCTCACCGGACATGGTTCGGTATCCCCACGACGGCTGGATTCCGATTCTCGCCAATGCCACAGGCACGATTGTTCGGCTTGCTGATGTTCTTGCAATATATCGGCGCCACTCTGACACCGTCACGACCTTGAACTTCGCTTCTCCCCGCGAGGAGATGCTCATGACGCTCGAAAACCACGGGCAGCGTTACGGTGAATTGGCTCAATGGTACTTCGACACGGCGGATGTGCTCCTTAGTCAGCGGAATAGTGCAAGACAGGCGGCGCACGCTACCATAGATAAGGCGATAGACAGGTTTCGACAGGAAGGCACTGACCTGGCGGTGCGGCAAGAATTGTACTGCTCGAACGGTATTGCTCACCGCTATAGGCTCTTCTTGCGCCTCCTGCGGAGCGGTGCTTACCATCGGCGCTGGAGCATGCGTCCCGCGTCCGCGATAAAAGATCTTGCACATGTCATGCGCCCAGCGGCTTTGTAGGCAGGGGTACTGAGCGCCCTCGAGAGAGCCGCGCACCCATCTAAGTCAACACTTGCTGAGCACTTGCGCCGACCGGCATGATTTCCCTAACTGCCTTCTTGGGAGGTAGGCGGGCGCGGTGTAGCAGGCCTTTTTTTTCATCGGAGTGACATGGATCGGGAACGAACTCTGTCACAGGTCCGGTATTTACTAATCAAATTTCTCGCTGATCTTGGGAGCGCTCGCAGGATGTACCGTATCGGTTTTATCACAGATGGCGATGTTGTGTCAAAACAGTGCAACGACATCATGTCTCTCGTGCGGAAGGAGCCTGGGTTCGAGGTCGCGGCGATAATCTCGCAGCAACTGCCGACTCCTCCTCTAGGAAGACTTCGGCGGCTGCAGATGCTCATCAGGGAACGTGGGCTCCGAAACTCAGTTGCTCAGATGTTGTTGACGAAAGTTTATCTTTGGGAGCGCAGACGAATCGGCGATGTTGCCAACGAGGTTTCTGAAGCTCCACTTGATCCTAAAGGAGCACATAGGCTCTTGGTCAAGCCGATGATTTCCTCCAGCGGTCATGTATTCACTTATCCAGCCGAAGCTATCGCCGCTATCAAGGAGTTGAAGTTGGATGCTTTAGTCCGCTGCGGAACAGGCATCTTGAAGGGCGACGTCCTTTCGGCTGCGCGCAAGGGGATCCTTTCGCTTCATCATGGAGATAATCGTATAAATCGTGGCGTCCCGGCTGGGTTCTGGGAGGTACGCAATCGAGAACCTGTAACAGGATTCATTGTTCAGCAACTCACCGAAGAGCTCGACGGCGGACGAGTGTATTATCGGGGCAGCATTCGAACAAAACCGCGATATGCACACAACCTTGCAATCCTTCACCGTGTCTCCACCGTTCCGTTTGCACAAACGCTGTTTCGGCTAGTGCGAGACGAAGCAGTAGCCGAGGGGCCGCACATCTACGATCGTCATTTACACCGTCTTCCGAAGTTGCGTGATGTTCTCAGCTATTTACGACACCGTTTCGTAAGTAAGTTAATTCTTGAAAAAAATCGTTTAGCCCGCCGCCGTCAACATTGGGGTGTAGCCTATTATCGCGGTGACTGGCGCAATGCAGTGCTATGGCGAGGCAGGAAGCTCGAAGCACCGCCCGGAACGTTCATCGCAGACCCATTCGCTTATGAGCGGCTTGGGCAAAGCTACATCTTCGTCGAAGAGTTCAATTACCGACGGGGTAAGGGCGTTATCGCGGTCTATTCGGCTGCAGGACCTGGACCCGATACGAGGCTCGGAATATGCTTAGAGGAGGCGACGCACCTCTCATACCCGTTTGTCTTCGAACATGCGGGAGAGCTGTATATGTGTCCGGAAACCGTGGGGTTGCACCAGGTGCGTCTTTACCGGTGTCATGATTTCCCCTTAAGGTGGGAACTTGAAGCGGTACTACTAGATGGAATCGCCGCCGTGGATACGAACATCTTCCCACATCAGGGCAGATGGTGGCTGTTAACCAGCGTGGAAGATGAATTAGCATTCGAACACTCACTGCATCTATTCCATGCTGATAACTTAACTGGCCCTTGGCAGCGAACAAAGTTCTCCCCTGCCGCTGTCGAAGGAGCCAAAAGCCGCAATGGTGGCATGCTTAGCGATGGCGCGCAGCTGTTCAGAGTTTCGCAGAATGCTCGCTTTGGAGAGTACGGCAACGGAGTAACAATCAATCGGATCGACCGCTTGAACGCAGACGAATACCGAGAGACGGCAATCCAAGAGATTTTACCTAAGTTCTTCAACGGCCTATCCGGAACACATCATTTTCACAGCTGTGGAAGGCTACTGGTTTACGACTACAAGATCTAGAGCATTAACACCGCGTTCTGCGCATGCCCGATACACACAAAGGGATTTCTGCGGCGGAATGTCATGGTCCTGCCTTTAAATCTTTCAGGCAAGTCTAGAGGATCAGTCCCGCCTCAAAAGCGTGGTTAGCCAGTAAGCAAGATTGGTCGTGGCTCGGGAGATAATGAAGCGGTCAGTAGTGGCACAACAGAACTTCGGTTATTGCTTTTCGACGCCAAGTCTCATCTAGAACAGTCGGCGCGTCGTGCGCGGAAAGGGGATCTCCATTCATGGCGCCGCTTGAAGCCCGCCAGGGCGAGGGCGGAATTACCTTGGCCCGGACGCGCTGGCACTGGAGCCGCTGCGCAGTGTATCGCCTACTTTAGAGGAGGGCGACTGGGTCGTCGGGCCGAGCGCGACGCAGTGCGGATCCCCGCCCGCGACAACCAGGCGGTCGAGCGCGAAATCGCGAAATCAAGTGCCGAGCGGCTCGTGGTCCATTCCTCCGAGGGCAAAGTAGTCGATGACCTCGTTGCCAAGCGCGACCGCAGCCACGATCCCGTGCGGGGACTAGGACCTTGATGGTCGCCATGCCATCAAAGCGGTTAGCGCAAACAGGGCCAAGCCGACGTGGACATCAAAAGGAGCCTTTTCTACCCCCCTCCCCTCGCTTGTTAACCTAGTTGTCGTCGCCCTCAGTCTTTAGGAAATTTCGCCAGTCCAACGAACTGGCCGGCAGTGTCGCAGCCTGTAACATCCAGGTCTCCCGACACCAACCAAACATGGGCCTCCAATGCCGCGCCGCGCATCGACGCTCCATAGTGAAGTGTTACGGGGTAGCCACGCCGGCTCATCAGGCGAGCACAAGCTACGCCTTGTTCCATGCATAACGCACGCCAAGGCACACGGCGGCACCATGCCCCGACCGCTCGTGACACCAAGGCTGCAATCTTAGGATCGGGGTCGCGCCAAGATTTCCCATGGCGGACCGCCCAGCCTGCGAGGCGATCGAAGGTCCATCGCCGGACAAGAATGGAGGCGATGAGGACTGACCATCCAGCTTCAGCCAGAAGCAGGAGGCGAATTGACGCAGGCCGCGATGGAGCAGTTGCGCGTGTCAAATGGCTGTTTCGTGGATCACCACAGCAAGAAACTTCGTCCCGAGCATCAAGTAGGAACGAAAAACATCAGCAAGTTGGAGGGCGCGGCCCTGCTCTCCAAACTCAAGCCTGAATGCCCTCGACACCATTTTCTTATTCTCCCGGTGCAACCAAAGCACGGCCACCAACGTATTTGCTAACCAAAAAGCCTACGCGCTACTTCGGGTTCCGAGCTCCCACTGACTCATCGACCTCTTGTGGCCGGAAAAGCTTTCGATGCAACCAGAAAGGTAGCCGTAGCCAAGGGTACAAAAATTGTAGCCGCGGCGGTAATGGGTAAATCAAACGGTCGAGAGTGCCCCTCGCGCGTATCTTAGCTTCAGTCAGTTTGTATCGCCAAGTCGGGTCCGCCCACCATCGTAGCCCACCCGCGATACGCTCGGCCTCACGCTCATCTCCTGACGATAAGGCACGAATACACCGCGTGGAGTAATCGAGCCCTGCCGAGCTTGCTGACTTGCATTTTGAGCCGAAAAGCCTCGCTGTCAGCGCGAAGGCGGTCTCAAGCGTATCTCCTACTCCCATGTTCATGGCGGCACCCCGAAGGGCATACAGTTCATTACGATTGAACATATTCGAGAATGCATTGAAGTCCGCGAGCCACTTGAGCCGAAACCAGGCATGCGAAAACCCGTGCACCGCCAAGTAGGCGAGATTCTGTGGATCGCTAAGTGTGAGGATACTTAGCTTGCCTAACACCCTCACCTCTCGGGCAGGACCATTCGCAGCTACATCGAACAATAGATGGGGGTTATCGCTGACCTTCCAATGCAATTCGACGGTTGTTCCTTGTTCCGAACGAAACTCAGCTTCCTTCGAAACCACTGACCAGCGTGCGAATTCTTCGGTATTCAGCGAGCGCGCCGGCAGGCTTGGCTTGTATTGTAGAGATTCAAGACAGCGAGCGGACCTCACGGCATCGGCGGGGGAGACCAAAACGTCGATGTCCCAGCTGTGCTTCAATGTTGGCGTTCCGTAGGCCATAATCCCAAGTCCAGCTCCCTTCAGGAAGCGGTGATCGATTCCAGCTGTAGTCAATGCGCGCTCTATGCGCAGCATCTCAGCAAGATCGCGTATTGCGTTTGCCTTGAGTGTCTGCGCCGTATGCTCCAGTCGCTCCATGTTGATGGAAGGTATTGTGCCTCGATGAGGGCGGAGCCCTTGCGCCACGAGTCCTTCGACGCGATGGTATCTAGCCAGCTTCTCGACTTGGTCCCAGTCGAGGGAAGGCTTACTTCTGAGCCGGATCGCGTGCTGACGGCCCTCATTGTCCGGCCATTGGCAACATGCAATAACAAGGCGAAGTTCAGGCGTCATGTTCCGACGAACAATGTCTTGTCGCACAGAGCTATTGTCTCTCCACGATGGGCGATCATAATGACGGCCAAGTCTCTCCTTTCCTTGCGTATCCGCTGAACAAGAGCCGCTTCCGCGGTCACATCTAGCGCAGCCGTCGCCTCGTCGAGGACCAGAAGACGAGGCTTCCTTAGCAATGCCCGCGCAATGAGGAGACGTTGCCGCTCGCCTCCTGAAAGTCGGGCACCGCGGTCCGCCAACTGCGTCTGGAGCCCGTCGGGCCAAACTGCCATGACCATCGTAAGCCCGACAGTATCTAAAGCTTCCATAATGTCCGGCTCGTCAGCGTTGCCGAGTGCCTCACGGATTGTCGTCTCGCCAAGCCATTCTTGCTGACCAACATATGCAAGCCCGGCACGCCACCCGTTCATCATCTCCGCATCAAGGGCTACGCCATCAATCATAATGCGTCCGGCGGTCGGCCTTAACAGCCCAGAGACGAGATCGATGAGCGTAGACTTGCCTGCTCCCGAATCCCCCGTAATTGCGAGCCACTGACCTCTGTTAAGACGCGCGTTGATCGGCCCGATTTCGTGCCCGCCTTCGTCATATCTGTAGCGCAGGCCGTCGAGAGTGAGTGAATGCCAATCCAGGGCGACTGCGGATTCGCTTCGCACAGAAACCCCTGAAAGCAGACGACCGACCCGCTCTTCGATGGCGGCGTAAGCCGTCGCAAAAGCGGCGAAATTGGCCGCGGCTTGCTGGAGTTGTTGAGCTAAGCCGCTCATTCGCGAGAACAACACCAATATGGCCAAGAGCCGGGGTAGGTCTAGCTTCAGGAAGCCATAACCGATCGCAACTAAAGCTACTGCGCCTACAGATGCACTGATAGAATGACGAGTGCGTGAACGGGCCATCATTTCCGAGTAACCTGCGTGTTGCCTCGCCACATGATTTAAACGGACGCGATAGTCTTCCAAAAAGTTTTGGATGGTATCCTGAGCAAGGGCAGCTTTGAGCCCAGCGTAAAATGCGAAGCCCGCACGAGCGCTATTCTCCTGAAACCCCAATGTCGCTCGGCCACGAGCCTCGCCACGCTTTGCAAGGCTCAACGTGACTGGTACAAAAATGACGAGGCTAGCGCCCGCGGCTAATGCCAGCGCCGGCGATAGCATAGCGGCGACCGTGAGCTGCGCGAGGATTAAGACGCTAGTAGTGATTACTGCCAAACCATAATGGACTGCAGCGGCAGTCCGACGTATCTCGTCTGCATTGAGTGTTTGTATGCCCGCTTGGCCGATCTGTACGGCCTTATTCCAGCCATTTCGGGCAATAGTCGCCATTGCGCGTAGCTTGAGCCCCGCCGCGTAAGCTGCCTCGAGCTCGGCAATGAGCACATCTCTTTTTTGTAAAAGCCACGCGCGGCAGGTCATCAGTAACAAGAACAGCACCAGCCCGCTGGCCAACATCCCGGTGTGCCCGAGCCGATGCAGCGCACTTTCTAAAATCGGAGTTCCATTGAAAGAGCCCGCAACTACGCTCAAAAGCGGGACCAAAGCTAAGATACCTAGTCCCTCGGCAAGGGCGCCGACAATCATGAAGATCGAGCTTCGGACGAGAAGCGAGCGCTGCTGCTTTGCGACATCGGCGCTCAGTCGGAACGCAGATATCCACGGACGATTCATCCGGGCAGCACTAGCACCATTCCGGCTCCGTGCATCTCATCGAGAAAAGACAAAACGTCCGCCCGGCATTGGCCGGGTTCAACATCGTAATCCGCGACTAGGCGGTTGAGGATTGCGCTTACCCTCACCGGGTGCGCCGTCATGTCCCAAATCAAAGTGCCAATTTTTCCAATCCCGAAACATTGACCCTGATCAAGATCGAGTGCCACGGTTTCTCCGTCGATCTCCCCGGTCGGGATCTGCAAATTGCGGAGCACGAGGCTGTGCTCATTTATAAGACTATGGCTCTTCATGAATCCGCCATTAGGAGGGATCGGTGCGATATTATCATGCATTCGGACTAAAGCTAGCCAGTGAACTAGCGCTTCCCGAGCTACACCCCGGGTCGGGTCCGGCAGACGTGACTATAACGCTTGAGCTGAGCTCGTTTCCGAGACTTGCCTCCCCCGAGCCCTCCGTGAACATAGAGGGATCGTCCGTGTTCTTTCGCCTGGAAGGTGTTAGCTTTACTGTACAGGACGGACTCAGGATCCACATTCTTGCGCCGGCCGAAACCGCTGCGACTGACGTCCGCATATGGCTCCTTGGGACGGTAATGGCAGCACTTCTTCACCAGCGGGGCTACCTTCCCATTCATGCAAACGCGGTTCGGCTTCAGAGCGGCGGAGCAGCGGCTTTTGCTGGTCCCTCTGGAGCAGGTAAATCGACAATGGCCGCACTTCTGGAAGTTGCTGGCTTTCGGGTCCTCTGTGACGATCTATGCGCAATTAAATTCGACGACTCGAAGCGCCCTCTTTTGTTCGCGGGCATTCCCCGGCTCAAACTATGGGCCGATACACTCGGCCTATTAGGGCGAGACCAAGCCGCGTATGAGCGCGTCGCAAGTGATTTGATCAAATTTCATGTGCCTTTGGGCTGCGCCGATGAGCAAGGGTCACTCGAGCCAATTCCGTTGGAGCGAGTTTATTTGCTGGAGAGGCGGACCAAGGATGACGAAGCTTTAGTTTCGCCACTAAGAGCCGCGGCTGCAGCGGGGGCGATCCTCGGAAACACATTCAGGTGGAACATTGGCCAAGCCATCAGGGGGCCGGAGTCGCGCTCCCAGTTTGATCAATGCTTGGACGTCGCCCGACATGCCCGGGTGTACCGCCTTGCACGACGTTGGGGATCTGAGCATTTGTTTGAGGATGGCGCGATAATTGCGGCGAACCTGCTGAGCCCCGATAGGGGCAGCACTTGGGCCGACACCAACAATGAAAAAGAGTAGGCGTAAACGCAGAGTTGGTCTGATGGCTGCCGGAACTCTTCGCCTGTCGCGCAGTGACTTCGTTGCCGCCTCTTACAAGCTATACAATCAAGTTGCGTTCGCCCGTCTCCATTGCTAGGGCCTCCTTAATTCGCGGTAGGTTCGATTCCGCAGGAGTGATAAATTATGGCCGCTAACTCAGTGAAATCTGTGTGGATTGCTCCGAAGCTGATTCGTATCGCTGTTACCGAAGCGCGCGGAAATTTGGTAAGATCAGCCGACGGGCCAAACAACGGTAAGAGCTGACCAACGCTAATTGTGAGCCGTGTTCGCGGGGGAATGGACGACGACAGCCGCGAGAACGGCCTGCCAGTCGGTACCGTTCAGGTGTACAAGCGAGCCAAGTGCCTTTGCGGCCCGCGCTGAGACTCAAAACTTAGTTTTGACAGGCGAGCTGCGGCTCGACAACCCTGGTCATTTTGGCATTGTGGACACCGAACGGTGTCCCGCTGCGATGGTACTCGACGCCTTTGCGCGCGACGGCGAAGCCGTTTTTAATCGCATTTCGGGTGAATTCGCTCTTGCTCTGTTTGACAAGCGGAGTGGACGGCTCACGCTAGCGCGGGACGCGCTTGGCCGACGTCCTCTACACCATGCAGCGGTCAACGGTCGCACCGTGTTCGCCAGTGAGGCTACGCCAGTCGCGCAACGTCTTCGTCTGACCTCCCCAGACCTGACCGAAACTGCTAGGTTTCTGATGCAACGGGGTCAGAGGACCCAGCGCAGCTTCTTCCAAGGCGTTAGCCGTGTCCCTCCGGGCTCACTTGTGCGATACGAGGCCGATGGTCGGCAAGTGTCCCGAGCTTGGTGGGCGCCGGACTTTACCCCGACGGATCTTGGCGACGATGAACTGTTGGCCGCCCTCGACGAAAAATTCACTGCTTCGATCGCGGCCATACTGCAACGGCATGATCGCATTGCGGCTCACCTCAGCGCGGGGTTGGATAGTAGTCTGGCCGTGGCCACCGTGTCCATTCTGCTTAAGGATGACGACCGGCTCAAAACTTATTGTATCTCGCCAGCTCATCCAGTTGAAGCTCATGAACAGGCAATCGGGGACGAATACCCGTTGGCCTGCGAGACGGCCAGAATGCTTGGTAACGTCGACGTTTCTAGAGTGTGTGCTGCCGATGACGACTGGCTAGCTGAATCCGATCGATACATGCAGGCCGCTGGCATGCCCTATCGTAACATGTCTAATCTCTGTTGGTTTTCGGCAAGCTACGCGGCCGCGGCACGGGACGGTGCGACGGGCCTTATCGAGTCCACTGACGGAAATGGAACACTCAGCTGGATGGGCAATGGCGCCATGCCATCGATGATCCGGCAGCGCCGCCTGGGCGAAATGATAAATTACATCCGCGACGTCCGCCGCGAAGGAAGCGGATCTGGGGCACTGGCGATCCCCTGGGGATTATGGGCCCTTCTCCCCGGTGCGCTGGCCGATCCGTTAGCGGCTCTTGGCGGGGTTGCGCGCGCCGAAGTCGTGGCGTTTCTGAGGCCCCGCCACCCGGCGGTCCGAGCGGCAGCCCGTGAGATTAGGAACGCTGGCCACTGGAACAGGAAGGTTCGTCCGATCCGCGACGCCGAGGATCGCTTTACACTTCTTCATTGGTCTGATCGAGCGCCGCACTTCAGCGCCGTAGAGCGTTTGTTCGGTATCGAACTATGCGATCCTTATTCTTCGAAAGCTTTAGTGGAGCTGACCTCACGCATCGAGGAGCACCGCTTCCTGGAAGGAGGGTTTGGAAGACGGTTTGCTCGTGCCCTGCTTAAGGGACGGGTTCCGGACACGGTCTCTGCCGGGCGGATCGACTGGCTTCAGGCCACTGACTGGAGAATAGGCGCAATCGCCTCGCGACCTGCCTTGTTGAACGACCTAGCTTACGCAGCAGGCGAGCCCGAACTTGTCGAACTTTACGACCTACCCGCGATGGCAAGAGAGATAAAGAGTTGGGAACTGGGCGCTGAAACAGCCAAGCAAATGTCCCGGGGATTTGCTGTCCTGCGAGCTATTGGCACGATCCGTTTCGCTCGGTGGGCGGCGACGTTGAAGTCTAGCTGAATCAGCTTTCGTGCGCTGAGTGCACGGGCTGCCGATTAGTCAGGAACCTCTTGGAGTGTAGCGGATGCATGAGAGTAAGCTGCGTCAGCGCTTCCGATGGGCGAACATGTCCTTCGTGTACAACCCATGCTAAAAAGCATTCTGGCTAGCCTTTGCGCACCCGAGCCCGCCGCTCCGCCATGCATCCGACATATCTTGTTTCAATGACAGCGGGTGCCCTGCACCTCTCGTTTTGACGAGTCTTGTCCCGCAGCGCGGCCTAGGTCCTTGGATTGGCGAGTAGGAGCTCACACTTTTGTTCATTCAGGCTCCTTTCGCAGATTCGGCTCCTCTTCCGCTAAACACTCTTCATGATCCGGGATTGAAACGGCGTCTACGTTCAAGGTGAGATCTCGCGCTGAGTGCTTGTTTCTTTGATCAACGCGGTTCACGATGCCTAGACAGATCCAGAATCGCCTGGCCCCGTTCCTGAACCGTCACGTGCTCGACCGTGATCTCCTGCTGGCCACGGCCAGGGTACTTGTCGAGCGCCGCAAACTTGACGCTTAGATCGGATGTGGCTTTGCGGCTCGCTTAAGGTTGAGGTTCGCTCATGCTAACGTTTTTTTCAGGAAGCATTGCGCGACGGGAACATTCTTTCGTCGCTTGATGGATAGCCACCATCTGCGTCGCGAGCACTCCTGGACACCGTTCGCAGGGCTAATCCCCGCAAGGGCTGCCAGCGACGCCTGCACGGCATCGTGCCGCGCTGCTCTCCGACTTGCGTGACCCCACTGAGGCCTTCTCGCCATAGTACCACTGATCCTTCTGTCACAGTACTCCAGGCACTTAGCGAAAGTGCAAACACTGTGGGCGGTCTCGCTGCTTCGCTGGGCGGACCCAGCTCCATCATCGAAGAACGAGTATGGAGTTGGTGCTTACTGGTACCGCAGATGTCTGAGGCCATCGATAGAAACCGGTGAGCTCGCTTCGACCTCTAGACGAGCTGCAAGTGCGACCACGAAGGCAAAGATTGTCGCTAGCGAGGTGGTGCGCAGGGGGTAGTCCACGAAGCCACTCGCCAAGATCACACCAGAGGCCGCAACAGCCGCTCGGCTGAGCGCCTTTCCGTTTCCAGCCTGCCAAGCACCCTTAGCGATTTTTGCCCACCACAGAAGGAAGGCAGCAAGGATCAGCGCTCCGACCGCTCCCCCTTCCAAGACCACCTCGAGATAGTCGTTGTGGACGTGGTTCACGTATGTCCGGGTGACGACATCTGCATCTTCGTATGTCGCGTAGATAGTTTTGAATGCTCCGAAACCTGTACCCGCGGGGAAGGTTTGCTTTGCGGCCGCAAGGGTCGTGGACCAGATCTCGGAGCGAGTATCGAAGGAGGACGTGTCTTTGCCAGTGAATTCCGCTTGAAGCGGGCTGTTGGTTAGTACCAGCATGGCCCCGCCGCCCCCCAAAGCCGCCATCGCTAGCAAGAGACCTCCTATGCGCCGAGTGCCCGGGAGAAGGAGGGCACTGAGAAGGATGGCCGGCCCGGCAAGGAGCACCGCTGCCAATGAGCCGTTCATGGCAACGCCAAGCGCCAAAACCAGCAAAGCCGCACCTGCCCCGAGCCAGGTCGGCACCGAGCGGCCGCCGGTTTTCGCTGAGGCAGCACAAGCGATCGCAATTGTGAATGGTATCGCTACCAGCAGCAGCGTGCCCATGTGGTTGCGATTGGAAAAGAAACCGACGGCGGATCCCACGTTGGTGGACGCAAATAGGTACCAGCCGGACGGCTCGAAGCGGCCGCTGCTAATCTGAAGGTACCCCAATAAAACAGATAGCAGCGTCGCGCCAACGATCGTCCAGGCTGTCCACTCGGCCCTGACCTTTTCACGACCTACGACTAATAGGAAAACAGCCGCAGGCGGCAGCGTAAAGAGCAGGGCTTCGATGGTGTCGTGAGGGCTCAACGAGATCGGCAGCCAAGGCAGATCCATGTGGAGAGACCGAAAGCCCTCGACGACCATCTCCCGTCCAGGAAGCTGTAACCAAATTCTGGGAGGCAATGGTATGAGCTGGAGTACGAAGAGCGCTAAGGTTGCCGCCCCGAGAGCCATAGTGGCTCGTGAGAGGCGCAGGCGCATCTGCGATGAGACGATGACCCATGCGATGATCAGAACTGCGAGGAACTGCAGGAGTGATTTGCCCCAGTAGGACTGGGAGCTTCCGCCAAGAACAATGCAAACAAGCAGGTAGAGTGGGAGAATGAGGTCGCCAGCCTTGACACGCGAATTGCTCACGAGGCCACCCTTACAATCCGGAAATTAGACAGGCTGACCTCGCTCGTGACCGGGATCGTATCGGCGATGCCCTTCAGCTCCAATCTTTGCCCGGTGCAAGTCTCAGGCACCAGGAGGTTGATCGCAACTAGACCACTGCCGCTCGCCGATGAAGACAAGCGTGCCGCTGCAATAGAAGGGCCACCGCCCGGTAAGCAGCTGACTGACCACTCGAGGTTCGACGCGGCGGCCAAGTTCCCCGTAGCTGCCATCTGCAGCCGGTAGCGTCCGGGCGCTAAGGCGAACACCCGGGACGCCAAGGTCACGTCGTCGGCACCGGGATATGACACCCGGAGCTCGCCTCCGATCTCCTCAGCGAAGCCTTGCGGAGACTCGTGGAACGTCCAGAAGAACGGAGACGCGCTGCCACTGAAGGTGAAGTCTTGCTTGCTCTGGCGCGCCGCGGGGGAGTGCGTGCTCCAAATGCTATAAGCTTCTCGCACCTTGCCCTGAGTCAACATCGCTGCCGTTAGCTGGCCCACCCAGTCCGGCTCTTTGGATGATTGCGGGTCTCGCGGTTTTGCAAGCGAGAGGATTAGAGAGGCATTAGAAGCATCCGCAGCCAATTCGTTTAGTACCGCCGGCGCGAGCGCCGGGTCCTCGGCCAAGGCTGCCTTCACCAGAGGGATCGCGCCGGGCGTCTTCGCGTAGTTCGCCAGCACAGAACCTAGCTGGCCTGCAACGCTTGGCATGATGCGAGACATCGCCACCATCTCGCGAAGGCCTGGGAGCACCTGGCCACTTTGGAGATAAAGATCGGCAAGTAGAAAGCGGGCCGCGGAAGACCTCGGATCACGATGGCGCGCCTGTTTCAGCAACCGCTCGGCATCCGCCAACTTGCCCTCCTGCAGTGCCCGAGCAGCATCGATCAAGAACGGTTCTGGAGACAGCGGCGCCACGACGGCCAGGCGCTTGGCCTGCTCAAGAGTACCGAGCTCGGGAGCCCTTCCCACCGCAGCTGCAGCACCGATCTTCGCCAATGTGAGGTTCTTGATGACAGTCGGGTGACTACTCCAGAAGCGCGCCGCGAGTTCTGGGTTGGCATCTCCAAAGGCCGTGACAATGCCGGAGATTGCTACAAGGGATCCAGCTGAAATCGCGAAGAGGCTCGCCAGAACGATCCTGATTGCCTTGCCTGATTTGCCCTCGCCCACAACCGTGTCCTTAACTCTTGCGGTTCAACCTCGGCCGCTCGTGGCAGCGAACAAAGGAACTTAGATTAGTCCTAGCATCTCTGAGCCACTAGATGACAGATTTGCGCATCTGCGCCTCGCCTGCGTTTGAGTATCAGGCTGGATTACCCCGCACCTCAAGGATTGATTGCGCCACACCTTCCAACCGAAGAGCAGATAACGCTCCCGTTCGGTAGGCACCGGTGTCTACGCCGATCCGATTGCGACGAACATCAACCTTCTCGGAAATAGTATGCCCGTGCACGACGAAAGAGGCATGCTGCCCTTGGTGCTCGAGAAACGGTTGCCGAATCCACCGAAGATCCTGAGCATCTTGTTTGCCCAGGCTTACTCCTGGCCTGATTCCGGCGTGGACGAAGAGATAGTCGCCGAGCGTCACCGTGTCGGCAAAGTCGCGAATGAAGGAGATGTGTTCGGAAGGAACAACCTCTCGAACACGGCGAAGCAGCCGCGAGCCGGTCAGGGTCTCAAGCGAACGAGGTTCTAACCCGTAGCTTGCTAGACACTCCCCTCCCCCAAATTGCAGCCAGCGATCAAGAAGGTCCTTGTCGCCGTCCAGAACACGGAGGAACACTTCCTCATGATTGCCGGTCAGGAAGGCAAGCTCGCAATTGCTGGGCTTGTAGGTTCGCAGACGCTCGATCACCTGTGCCGAGGATGGCCCTCGGTCGATAAGGTCACCCAGGAAGACAATCAGATTCTTCTTAGGTGGACTCGCTGCAATGTCGCGTTCGATCTTCACAAGGAGAGAGTTAAGCAGGTTCAGGCAACCGTGAACGTCTCCCACCACGTACGCTCGATAAGCTGCCGGCGTCTTAGGTCTCTCTAGACGACGTCGCTTCTGAAAAGGTGAGAACAGGGTACGACGCAGGGTCTCTGCAATCATCGTGGTGAACTACCCACCTTTGACTTGGCGGAGGTCAAACAACACACCGCAGCACCTGTTGAGCTGACGCAGCTCACTTGCCCGGGCCTCCGTTCGAGGCAAAGGCGATTGATGTCACCTCCTGCGAGCGGGCGATGTAGGCGAGGCGCACGCAATCGTCAGTCTTGCAAGATGCAAGTCGATCAAGGAAGCGGTAGCGACTCTCGAACAGTCTGGCTCGGCTCGTGGCATCGGTCCTGACCATCGCTTCAGCGACAAGTGCGCCGAGCTGACGATCCATGATCGCAAACTTGTCCATGCGGCAACTCTTTGTGTCCGCCTCCGTCGACAGCTCGTTGCAAGTGCGTTCGACCTGCACCCGTCGCCGCTCACGGCCACTCGAAACTTCTGCCATCCGGAGCGTGGCAAGCGGCTTAGCAACGCCGTTTGATCGCGTCTCATTCGAAGTCGCTGCGATCGTTGATGAAGGAGGCTGATCAGAGATCTTCGGCGCCGGAAGTGGAGCGGGCTCGTCAAATTCAACGATCTCAGATTGTTTGAGCCTGCCGGTTTCGATCGATGGCTCGACAGAAGCCGTGGAGGTCTCCTCGGCCAGGAAATCGAAATCAGATGAGTAAGTGGACGCCATTCCGGGTTGGCTCGCAGTCGCTTGTGTCGTCATCTGTGAGATAGATCGCTCGAGCTGAGAAGAATATTGCCATAGCGCCAGCGCACAAGCTCCCACGACAGATGCGAAGAAAAGGGACTCCAATCGCCGAGCGCGCGGCGTTCTCTGCACCAGGTCACAATGAGGCATTCTGGCCAGCGCTTCAGAGCCTCGAACCCGATCATACTGCGCCCGCTTCTCGCGATCACGGAGCACGACGTAGGCTGTATTGATGGCTCGGGCTTTCTCGCCGGCTTCAACAGAGGCGGTAGCGTCGGGATGGTACCGGCGGATCAAGCTCAGGTAAGCGGACCGGATCTGCCTCTCGTTGCTGCCAGGCGAGACGCCCAGCACGGCATAGTGGTCTTGCGACACTCAGCTGCACTCCACCCCAAGCATCAATCCGCCAAGCACGGCGTCTCCTCGCCGGCCTAAGTGTTCGGGCATAGGGCCAACGGGACGCCAATGCCACGTCCGCGGAGCTCAAAACATTCAACTGACGATCGGCGCCTGATCTGAAGCGTTTGCGCGTGCGAGCTAAAACGCGCTAGCCGACCAAGCGACCGCATGCCCTGTAGGCTGACTCAGCAAGGCCAGACTATCTAGGTACCTCTAAGTTGATCAGGGTGTCCGCACTTAGAACCTAGCGTCTCGCAATCATCGATAAGGTGCGTAAGAGTGCTTGAACTAGCGACCATACCGCTGCTGTTTCGCTAGGATGAGATCAGACAAGAGCTACAGGCGATACGCCGAGAGCCGACGCATGCTCGTGTGAGGCTTGGAGGAAGCAGCCATTTCAAGCGGTGGCCCGGCTCTCAGCTAGCATCGCCTGGTAGGCGTTTTGGAGCCCATCCCTTAATCCTATGTCAGCAACCCAGCCAAGTGCCTTCAGCTTTTCGCCACTCATAAGCTTCCGCGGCGTTCCATCGGGCTTGCTAGCATCGAAGTTCAGTTCGCCCGTGAAGCCCACGACCTCACAAACGAGCCTGGCAAGATCAGCGATGCTGAGATCCACTCCACTACCAACGTTGACGTGCTCGTCAGCGCTGTAGTTGTTCATGAGAAACACACAGGCATCGGCACAATCATCGACGTGTAGAAATTCGCGGAGCGGACTGCCGGTGCCCCAGACAGTTAGCGAAGCTGACCCACTCAGCTTAGCTTCGTGCGCCTTTCGAAGCAGTGCGGGAATGACGTGACTGCTGTGGAGATCGTAGTTGTCGCCAGGGCCGTAAAGGTTAGTTGGCATAGCACTGATGAAGTCTCGGCCGTGTTGCCGCCGATAGGCTTGGCAAAGCTTGATGCCGGCAATCTTCGCAATCGCGTACCACTCGTTGGTGGGCTCAAGCGCCCCAGTCAGCAGGGCGTCTTCCGTGATAGGTTGAGGGGCAAACTTCGGGTAGATGCAGCTTGAACCCAAGAAAAGTAGCTTCTCAACTTCAGATAGATAAGCCGCCTGGATGACGTTCGCTTCAATCATCAAGTTGTCGTAAAGGAAGTCTGCCGGGTAGCGATCGTTCGCGTAGATCCCACCCACCTTGGCCGCTGCTAGGAACACGGCGTCGGGCTGCTGAGCTTCGAACCAACTAGTCACGGCCTGCTGGTTCTTGAGGTCGAGCTCTTTTCTTTCCGCGGTCAAAACGTGGCATTGTTCGCGCTCTAAACGCCGAACAAGGGCACTCCCCACCATGCCGCGATGACCGGCAACGAAGACCCGCTGCCCTGCTAGCGAGTATTGGCTGGACATCAGGAGAGCCTGCCTAGCGGCGCATCCCGCATGATGACCAGGTCGGCTCCAACCATCTCGCGGCAAAGTTCACGGGCCGTAGTCTTGTGGGTCCAGCCAAGCTTTTCCCGCGCCTTGGTAGGGTCGCCAAGAAGCAATTCGACTTCCGTGGGGCGGAAGTAACGTGGATCGACAGCAACGAGAGTCTTCCCGGTCTCCTTGCAGATGCCCCTCTCATCCACGCCTTCGCCTTGCCACTCGACGTTCAGGCCTGCATCGGCAAAGGCCCACTCAACAAAGGTTCGTACGGTGACTGTCTCACCTGTTGCGAGGACATAATCATCAGGAGCGTCCTGCTGGAGGATGCGCCACATGCCTTCACAATAGTCGCGCGCATGGCCCCAATCTCGCTGCGCATCGAGATTCCCTAGCCACAGGGTGTCCTGACGACCATGCGAAATAGCCGCCACGGCCCGCGTAATCTTGCGAGTTACGAAGGTCTCGCCACGAAGAGGGCTTTCGTGATTGAACAAGATACCGTTCGAAGCGTGGATGCCGTAAGCCTCTCGATAGTTCACAACGATCCAGTAGGCGTAGAGCTTTGCTACCGCATACGGTGAGCGCGGATAAAATGGCGTAGTTTCGCGCTGAGGAACTTCCTGAACCAGGCCGTAGAGTTCTGATGTCGAGGCTTGGTAGAAGCGGGTCTTTCTCTCGAGTCCAAGGATGCGAATGGCTTCGAGTAGACGAAGAACACCCAGTCCATCAGCGTTCGCCGTGTATTCGGGGCTCTCAAAACTGACTTGAACGTGGCTCTGAGCGGCAAGATTATAGATCTCGTCAGGCTGAACCTGCTGCACCAACCGAATGAGGTTGGTCGCATCTGTCATGTCTCCATAGTGCAGGATCAGCCGCGGGTCTTCGAGGTGCGGATCCTCGTAGAGATCTTCGATCCTGCCAGTATTAAACGAGGATGATCGGCGTTTCACACCGTGAACGCGGTAGCCTTTTTCCAAGAGCAGGCGAGTCAGGTATGCACCATCCTGGCCCGTAACTCCGGTGACCAAAGCAACCTTAGACGACATGAAGAACGTTCCTTGAGCATCAACCGCTTGGCTGGAGGGGTGCCGAACCAAGTCCAGAGCGGAAGCCGGTCACATGTCTTTTTAGCTTGGTATCTCGAGGCGAAACAACAATTCTTTATCGGCAATGACAGGGGGCTGCGGTGGAGCCGCTAGCCAGCCTTCCCACCGAGCGCATAGTCGAGAATCCGGGTGAGTGAAGCCGGAGCTCGGCTGGAAAGCCCTCTCGCGCGAGGTACCTGGGTCGCGCCGTTATTGTCGCCAATCACATGCCGTCACGGGATCCGACGCTGACTCGGAGGCAAGCACCTGCCCATCCAGCAGAAAAGCATACCGCAAAGGCCAGCAAAGGTCGCGATCGCTCGGGCAGCTTAAGCAGCACCTGTGGCGGCAGGCCCAACGGATGTCTTAATGGTTCAAGGTAACGCTGACGCACAGCCGCGAGCTCAAAAGCTGGTACGAGCCCTGCCCTCTAACGAGTCGAGCCGCCGTCCTTTAGCGTGACGGCGGACTCAGACCTTCTCTACCTTTGCAGAAGCGTCAGCCGCGCTCGCCCGCAGAGCGCGCACGCGGCGCTTCATTCACAGCGTTCGCGAGCCATTGGCTGGTGGCGCCACAGCTGGAGGTGGCGGTTACCGGTTGACCCGCCTGGAATGGTTGGTTGTATGGGAAGCACTCGGAGGCGCCGCCAGTACGCAAACAAAGCTGGCCAGCGTTCGCGGTCCAGCTCGCCGGAACGACGTTCCCCGCCGGCGTCGCGATCCGTGCGGTTCCACCGGGTTCGAAAGTGACGTTATTAACAACGCCGTTGGTTTGAACCTGGACGGTCTGGCCAGCAATCTCGGCGCCGGGCACCCACTGAGCCGAGGCGCTGCCAGCCATCAACAGTGCCGTTCCGATACCGGCGACAATCGAGAATTTAGTCATGACGGCACTCCAACCATGGTTCATGTGAACGCGTTAGCAGCCGTCCGCCAGTCGGTGAACGAGCCCTACCGTGAAACTGCCAGCAAAGCGCCAAGTTGCAAGCTTTTTGTCTCCACGTGAGCCTTTCCGGTGCTTGTCACCGGCCGAACTAGGCAGGGACTAGCTGCAAATGCGAGCCAAGCCTTGATGCGAAACCTGACACACAAGTTGGCGCTCACCATCCGGTGAGTCGCTCATCGCTCTGAGATGCTTGAAATCGCAGCCTACAGCTCGAGGCCGTAGTAGCGGCTTCCTGCTGCAGCCCCGGAGCGGCTAAGGGCGAGACATGAATCAAGAAATCCACATCATCGGCGGAGGACTCGCCGGCTCCGAGGCCGCGTGGCAGCTGGCCGAGGCCGGACTTAAAGTGCGTATCAGCGAGATGCGCGGCGGTGGCGACACGACGCCAGCGCATGAGAGCGAACGGCTCGCTGAGATGGTGTGCTCCAACAGCTTCCGCTCGGACGACGCGGAGAACAATGCGGTAGGTTTGCTGCACCAGGAAATGCGTCGGCTCGGAAGCCTAGTCATGCACTGCGCGGACAAGACCAAGGTGCCCGCCGGCTCGGCGTTGGCGGTCGATCGCGAAGGCTTCGCCGAACAGGTGACGCAGGCCCTTCAAGCGCATTCCAACATCGAAATCGTGCGCGAGCGGATTGATGTGCTTCCAGAAGAACCATGCATCATTGCAACCGGTCCCCTGACTGGGTCGAAGTTGGCCGAGGCCGTGGCGGCTGAAACAGGCAAGGACGCCCTCGCCTTCTTTGATGCCATCGCGCCGATCGTTCACGGCGACAGCATCGACATGTCGGTTGCGTGGAAGGCCGCGCGTTGGGGCAAGGGTGGTGACGATTACATCAACTGCCCACTCACTCGCGAGCAGTATGAAGCCTTTGTCGAAGCGCTGAACGCCGGCGAGAAGACCGAGTTTAAGGACTGGGAGAAAGACACGCCCTACTTCGAAGGATGCATGCCGATCGAGGTGATGGCCGAACGCGGGCCCGAAACCCTCCGCTTCGGCCCGCTGAAGGGCGTGGGCCTCGACGATCCCAAGACTGGGCGCTGGCCCTATGCCTGCGTACAGCTGCGTCAGGACAACGCGAGCGGCACCTTGTGGAACATGGTCGGCTTCCAGACCAAGCTTCGCCATGGCGCGCAGGTTGAAATCTTCCGCACGATCCCGGCGCTCGAGAATGCCGAATTCGCGCGGCTTGGCGGCATCCACCGCAACAGCTTCATCCGCAGCCCCGATCTCCTCGACCGTCAGCTCCGCCTGAAGAGCCGGCCCAACATCCGCTTTGCCGGCCAGATCACCGGCTGCGAAGGTTATGTGGAGAGCGCCGCGATCGGTCTCATGGCCGCCCGCTTCGCCGCGGCAGAGGCAAACGGATACACGCTTGCCGCGCCGCCCAATACGACTGCGCTCGGCGCGCTGCTCGGGCATATCACGGGTGACGCGAACGCCGAGACATTTCAGCCGATGAACGTCAATTTTGGCCTGATGCCGCCGCTACCGGAACGCTTCCGTAAGGCCGACCGCAAGAAGGCCTATACCGAACGCGCCCGCGCCGCCTTCTCGGAGTGGCTCGGCGAGCCGGTTAGTCCGCCCCCAATGCCCGAAGCCGTGGAAGCCTAGAGCGCTACGTCTGCGCTGATCTTCTCGACCATCCCAAGCACCCGCGCGCGCAGGTGCTCTGGGAATTCTTTGGGAAGCTGGGGCACGACATCCTCTTGGGCGTGGGGGAAGCTGCAGCGCACCTGCACCATCTTCATCGTCCAGTCGCCGAACATGCGACTGTCTGTCATCCGCTCATCACGGATTTCGACCCCGCCGTGGCGCGGATCGCGGCGGAGGCGCTCGATTAGCTCATCGATGGCGTCGGGCGGACCTTCGATCCATTGCAAAAAATGCGTACCGTTGAACAGCAATAGGCCGCTGATGCCGTCGATTCCATTCAGGTCGCGCGCAGCGCCTTGAATCGCTCGCAGCTGGTCCTCGTCGAGGTCCAGCGCCGCGAGGCTGGTATAGGTCACGCACTTCAACTGCATACACGCCTTCCGAACCATTAGGTCCGTTACCTAACTAACGACGACAACCCAGAAAGCCAAATATTGCTCCGTTTCCAGCCGGATAGCGGCAGCTCAGCAGCTGCAAACCGTCTTCCCGTTTGCGCGCTTCGGGCCGCGTAGTTGCGAACTCGCCGGCGGTCAGCCAGCCGAGCTACCGCTTTCCGCCTGCTAGAGCGATCACCGCCGGGACGAGTTTGATCATCGCCCCTCTTATCCCCCATCCGAACGGCGTCGAAGGTGGGTCGCGGCGGCAACAAGTGGCACGTAGGGCACCACCGGCCGAAGGCCGGAGTCGCCGCGGCATCATCGGGCTCGAAGTAAGGAGCCAAGGCAGGAGCGGCGCCGGCCGAGAGGCGCGTCATGGACGACCTCTTGGCAAACAGCCATCCGTTCCCGTTTCCCCGTGCGTGCGTGGTCAACGCCCCGTCAGGCGGTGGCGAATAAGCGTCCAGCTACGCCCAGGTGTCGCCTCGGGCTCGGGCGGCCAGAACCGCCCCGCATCACGCCGGCCAAGGGCATCGAGTACGGTCACAGGCCGCACCGGGCGCGGCGCAGGCATAGCCGGCAGCTTGCGCAGCCACTCAGGCTCACCGGAGCGGCGGGCAAGGTCGGCCCGCGAAAAGGCTTCACCGCCCGGCGCGCCCTCACTCCCGAGCACGCGACCGAGAAGCGCGAACAAAGCCGACCCGCGCGGCGCCGCATCGGGCTCTTCCTCCAGGACCTGCAACCACCCGTCCGCCAGCGCCGCACAGTCCGCGCCAGTGACGCCCACCACCATCAAGTCAGAGACTACCCGCGACAGCAACGGCTCGGGCGGCGGCGGCTGGGTGTCGAGCGCCGCCAATTGATCGCGCCACCAGGCAAGCTTGATCGCGCCAAGGGCCGGCTGGGCCGCGCCCAGCGCCACCTCCGCCAGTCGGTCGTCGAGCGCCAGCGCCGTGTCGAATGCCGCACGGCGTGATTCTGGCCAGTGCAGCCGGACGAGATCGCGATCGCGCACTTCCCGGCTCAGGCGACCGGCCGCCGCGCGCGAAGCGCCTGCGCCAGCGTGCCCTCGTCAAGATAATCGAGCTCGCCTCCGACCGGCAAGCCATGCGCCAGCTGGGTCAGCCGCACCGGAAACTTCTCCAGGCGCTCGGCGAGATAGTGGGCGGTGGTCTGCCCCTCGAGCGTCGCGTTCATAGCCAGCACCACCTCGTCGATGCCGCCCGCACCGACCCGGCGCAGCAACTGGTCGATCGACAAATCCTCGGGCCGGACGCCCTCTAGCGCGGACAGCTTGCCGCCAAGGACATGATAGCGCCCTGGAAACAGCCGCGAGCGGTCGAGCGCCCAAAGATCCGACACTTCTTCCACCACGCACAGGCTCTTGTCGTCGCGGCGCGGGTCGGCGCAGATGGTGCACGGGTCGCGCGTGTCGACGTTGCCGCAGGTCGAGCAGGTCGACAGCCGCTCCGACACCGTCTGCAGTGCGGCGAGAAGCGGCTGGAGCGCGCCTTCGCGCCGCTTCATCAGGTGCAGCACTGCGCGACGGGCCGAGCGGGGGCCGAGGCCGGGCAAGCGGGCGAGCGCATTGGCGAGGGCTTCGATTTCCTGGGAGGCCATTGTCGTTCCAGATAGGAAAAGCGGGAGCTTTCCGCCATAGGCCTCGCCCCATGCGGCTAATCTTCATGGGATCCCCGGCCTTCGCGGTACCAACCCTCGACGCGTTGATCGACGCGGGGCACGAGATCGCCGCCGTCTACTCCCAACCGCCCCGCCCCGCACAGCGCGGCAAGAAGCTGCAGCCAACTGCCGTGCAGCAGCGTGCCGAGGAGCTTGGGCTGACCGTCCGCACGCCCGAACGACTGCGCTCAGCGGAGGAACAGGACGCGTTCGCGGCGCTTGGCGCCGAGGCGGCGGTGGTCGCGGCTTACGGCCTGCTGTTGCCGAAGCCTATCCTTGACGCGCCGACGCGCGGCTGCCTCAACGTTCATGCCAGCCTGCTGCCCCGCTGGCGTGGTGCCGCGCCGATCCACCGCGCGATTCTTGCGGGCGACGACGAGACGGGTGTCACCATCATGCAGATGGAAGCCGGGCTCGACACCGGCCCTATGCTGCGCGTCGGCCGAACCCCCATTCGCCGTAAGACGGTCGGTGAGTTGACCCAAGAGCTGGCGCTTATCGGTGCCCGTCTGATGGTAGGGGAACTGGCGAGCCCATCCTCGCCTCGCATTCAGCCCGAGGATGGCGTCACCCACGCCCCCAAGATTGCCAAGGCGGAGGCACGGATCGACTGGACCCGCCCGGCAGAGGACATCGAGCGCCAGGTTCGCGCCTTCGTGCCGGCGCCGGGCGCTTGGTTCGAGGCCGCAAGCGAGCGGGTAAAGGTGCTTGCTGCCGATCCTGTCCAAGGCATGAGCGCTCCGCCCGGTACCATCCTCGACGACCTCCTCACTGTCGCCTGCGGCACCGGCGCAATCCGGCCCACGCTTGTTCAGCGCGCCGGTAGCCGGGCGATGCCGACCGCCGAACTGCTGCGCGGCTTCGCTCTTGCGCCCGGCACCGTTCTTCCGTGACCCGCTGGAAGCTGATCCTCGAGTGGGACGGCGCGCCATTCATGGGCTGGCAGCGTCAGGACCATGGCCCCTCAGTCCAGGGCGCACTCGAGGAAGCGGCGCGCAAGATGACGGGCGAGACGGTCACGGCCCACGCCTCCGGCCGAACCGACGCCGGAGTGCATGCGCTGGCGATGGCGGTGCACGTCGATCTTAAGAAACAGCTTGATGGCCACCGTCTGGCGGAAGGCTTGAACGCCTTGCTCCGTCCCAACCCGGTCGCCGTTCTGGCCGCCGAGCCGGTCGCGGACGACTGGCATGCCCGCTTCTCCTGCCTTGGTCGCCGCTATCTTTACCGCATTGCCAATCGCCGCGCCCCGCTAACGCTCGACAAGGGCCGCGCCTGGCGGATAGCGAAGGCACTCGATGCGGACGCTATGCGCGATGCCGCGGCGCATCTCGTCGGCCATCACGACTTTACAACCTTCCGGTCGGTCAATTGCCAGTCCGACAGCCCGGTGAAAACGCTTGACCAGCTGGATGTCGAACGTGTCGGTGAGGAAATCCACGTGCACGCCGCCGCCCGCTCCTTCCTCCATCATCAGGTCCGCTCGATGGTAGGCTGTCTCAGTCTCGTCGGCCTTGGCCAATGGTCACCGGACAACATGAAGTCCGCACTTGAGGCCCGCGACAGGGCCGCGCTCGGCCTCAATGCACCGGCCGAGGGGCTTTACTTCGCCGAAGCCCTCTATGAGAGCCCGCACGAGTGACCAAGCCTATCACTTCTCCCCTCCAGATCCGCGACTTTCGCTTGTTCTGGTGCGCCCGCTTTTGCGCTGTTCTAGCGACCATGGGGATGGTCGTGATCATCGGTTACCAGGTCTACGATACCGCTCGCGCTGATTATGGCATGAGCATTCGAGACGGCGCGCTGATGCTTGGCTTGCTCGGGGCCGTGCAATTCGTGCCCCTGGCGCTGTTAACCCCCGTGGCCGGGTGGACCGCGGATCGGTTCGAGCGGCGGACGGTGGCGCGGCTGGCGAACTGCGTCGACATGCTGGTTGCCCTCACGCTCTGCCTTGCGACCTGGAACGAGGTGCTGAGCCTGCCGCTGCTCTTCACCCTTGCGGCTCTACACGGCGTCGCACGGGTGTTCCTGGGCCCTAGTCTGTCTGCGATCGCGCCCAATCTCGTTCCGCCCGAGCTCTTGCCCAAGGCGATCGCGCTCTCGTCGATAGCCTGGCAATCGGCGTCGGTCGCCGGTCCGGCGCTTGGCGGCTTCCTCTATGCCGCGGGAGCGCCCCTCCCCTACCTGGCGTCGGTGGTGATGCTAGCACTGGCGGCGCTGCTGCTGACACCTATCAGGCGCATCGTACCCCCGCCGATGCAGGGCCATCCGCACCCGCTTCGCCAGATGATCGAGGGTCTGTCCTATGTCCGCCGCCGTCGCTTCCTGCTCGGAGCGATTACCCTCGACCTGTTTGCAGTGCTGCTGGGCGGGGCAACGGCCATGCTGCCGGTTTTCGCCCGCGACATCCTCCATGTTGGAACCGAGGGCCTCGGCTTAATGCGCGGGGCGCCGGCGATCGGCGCGGCGCTGGTCGCCTTCTGGTTCTCCTTCAAGCCGCTCAAGAACAATGTTGGCATCAAGATGCTGTGGAGCGTTGCTGCCTTTGGCGCGGTGACGGTGCTGTTCGGCGTGTCCAAGTCCTTCGGCCTCAGCCTTTCTCTCCTCGCCTTGCTCGGCGCCGCAGACATGCTGAGCGTCTATGTTCGGTCCAGCCTGGTCCAGCTCCACACCCCTGACATGATGCGCGGACGGGTGTCGGCGGTAAGTGGGCTTGCAATCAGTGCGTCCAACGAACTCGGCGAATTGCAGTCCGGCGTCGCCGCTGCTCTCCTCGGACCGGTCGGGGCAGTAGTCGCCGGCGGAGCCGCAGCCATTGGTATCGCGGGCCTGTGGTCCTATCTGTTTCCCGAACTCAGGCGGGCGAAGACCTTCGACCCGCCGCCCGAAGTGCTCGCCCAAGCAGTTGAACAGGAGAAACCTGCGTGAAGGCTGACAACATTCTCGCCACCATCGGCAACACCGCCCACATCCGCATCAACCGGCTGTTTCCGCAAGGCGCCGAAGTCTGGATCAAGTCCGAGCGGTCGAACCCCGCCGGCTCAGTCAAGGACCGTATCGCGGTCGCGATGATCGAAGCGGCCGAAGCCAACGGCCGGCTCAAGCCCGGTGGCACCATCGTTGAGCCGACCAGCGGCAATACCGGCGTTGGCCTGGCGATGGTCGCGGCCGTCAAGGGCTACAAATTGATCCTTGTCATGCCGGATAGCATGAGCGTCGAACGCCGCCGCCTCATGCTCGCGTTCGGCGCGACCTTCGACCTCACCCCGCGTGAAAAGGGCATGAAGGGCGCCATTGCCCGGGCCGAGGAGATCGTTGCATCGACTCCCGGTGCGTGGATGCCGCAGCAATTCGACAATCCCGCCAACATCGACGTCCACCTGCGCACCACCGTGCCTGAGATCCTCGCCGACTTCGGCGATGACGATCGTGGTTTCGACGCGCTGATTACCGGCGTCGGCACCGGCGGCCACATCACCGCCGCAGGCCGCGAACTCAAGAAGCGCTGGCCGAACCTCAAGGTGTTCGCGGTGGAGCCGACTTTGTCGCCGGTCATCTCCGGCGGGCAGCCCGCGCCCCATCCGATCCAAGGCATCGGCGCTGGCTTCATCCCGGCCAACCTCGACATGGATGTGCTCGACGGAGTTATTCAGGTCGCGCCGGAGGATGCCAAGGAAATGGCGCGCCGCTCGGCCCGCGAAGAAGGCATCTTGGTCGGCATCAGTTCGGGCGCGACGCTTGCCGCTATTGCTCAAAAGCTGCCGGAGCTTGGGCCCAACCCGCGCGTGCTCGGCTTTAACTACGACACGGGCGAGCGCTATCTTTCCGTGCCTGATTTCTTGCCTGAAGAGGGTTAAACGGTCTTCAATCGTCTGCTTTAGACGAAGCATTAACTGACGTTGCGATAACTGGTCCTGCTCGGATGAACCCGGCAGGAAACAGTATGCGTCAATCGCGAAGTAAATGCACGGGAAGGGCCGATCCCGGACAACCTCGCGCTTCGGTGCGCGAGGCGATGACGTTCGACGTTCTGCCCCCGCGCAGCGATGACGATCTCACCCTCCAGGCCAAGCGTGTCGGTATGTGGGCCTACGGCCCCATCCTGCTCGCCGCCACTCACTTCATCGTCGGTCTTATCCTGCTCGTGCGCGAACAGGGCAACATGGATGGCAACCAGCTTGCCATGGCGCTTGCGCTAGTCGCCATTGCTCTTTTGCTCGACGCTGGCGCGGGCATGCTTCTCTTTCTGCGCAAACGGCTCAAGCTGACACCGGTCTCCGCGGCGCGGCTGATCCTTGGCTGGTTCTGCCTGACCGGCATCCTGTGGATGCTATTCGGCGGCGCGGCCTATAGCGGCCTGCAGGACAAGAGCTTCCTTCCCCTTGCACTCGGTGCCGGCCTTGCGGTTAAGGCAATGCTCTCGATCGGCTCGCCGCCGGCCGCCATCCTCAATGCACTGATGGCGGCGATCGGAGTGAACATCTTCTCCGACGACCCACTGCTCAGGGCCGCCATCCCGCTTCTTGGCCTGCTCACCGCCGTCTACTCGATCATCATCACCCAATTGATGCTCGCCAGCAGCCGCCGCCGTCTGATGATCGACTGGCAAGCCAAGAAGGCGCTTAACTTCATCGAGGAGTTCGAGAACAGCGGCCGCGGCTGGTTTTGGGAGACTAATGCGGCCGGCACCCTGTCCTACGTCAGCCAGCAACTCGCCGACGATTTCAGGACTTCACCCGAAGCGCTGCTCGGCCGTCAGTTCACCGACCTACTGTCGATCGACAATGGCAACAGCCAGGGCTTGCGGCAAGAACGCACCCTGGACTTTCATCTGTCGGCCCGGTTTCCGTTCTCTGACATCGTGGTGCGCCCCGCTAGTGACCGAGATGTTCAATGGTCCCTGTCGGGGAACCCGGTGTTCGACGACAACGGCGGCTTCTACGGCTTTCGCGGGATCGGCACGGACCTTACCGAGCAGCGCCGGACCGAGCAGGAAATCAATCGCCTTGCCCGCTCGGATTCCCTGACCGGGTTGCCCAACCGAGCAATGATGCGGCGCACGCTTGATGAGGGCCTGCGAAACGCCAAGCATAGTCAGCGAGGCTGCGCCCTGCTGCTAATCGATCTCGACCGCTTCAAGAACGTCAACGACACTCATGGTCATCCCTTGGGCGATGCGTTGCTGAAGCAGGTTGCGCACCGACTGACGCAGGTGATTGGCCATCACGGTCAAGTTGGCCGACTGGGCGGCGACGAATTTAAAGCGGTCCTGCCCGGTACCACCGACCTCCACCTCCTGGACAGCATTGCCGGCAATCTGATCGACGAACTCTCCCGTCCCTACGTGCTTGAAGGCAGTCGGGTGACGATTGGCGCGTCGGTGGGCATCGCGATCGGCGAACCAGAGCGATCCTGTGCCGATTCCATGGTTCGCAATGCCGACCTCGCATTGTATGCCGCGAAGGCGGCCGGTCGCGGGCGGCACCGCTTCTACGAACCTTCCATGCATAACAATGCCGCCAACCGGCAGATGCTGGAAAACGACCTGCGCGGTGCGCTGGAGCGTAACGAGTTGTCTGTCGTCTATCAGCCGGTCGTCCGCTTGGCGGGCGAGGAAGTGGCTGGATTTGAGGCGCTGGTCCGCTGGCAGCATCCCAAGCGCGGCTCTGTTCCCCCGAACGAATTCATCCCGATCGCCGAGGAAAGCGGCCTGATTGGTCAACTCGGGGAGTGGGTGATGATCGAAGCGCTACAGGCCGTCCGTCACTGGCCCGAGAGCTTCCGGCTTGCCGTTAATCTGTCACCGATCCAGTTCAACGATCCGCGGCTGGTAGATATGGTTGCGGCAGCGCTGACGGTTTCGGCGGTCGATCCGTCGCGCCTGGAACTCGAGATTACTGAAGGCGTGTTCCTGGCCGAATGCGATACGACGGAGGCAACCTTCACTCGGCTGAAGGAGCTTGGCGTCCGCCTGGTGCTGGACGACTTCGGCACCGGCTACTCCTCGCTTGGCTATCTTAAAAAGGCTCCTTTCGACAAGATCAAGATTGACCGCAGCTTCGTGCGCGGCGCGGCAGCGAACGAGAACCGCAACGCCGCCATAATCTGCGCCATCGTCACCCTTGCCGAGAGCCTTGGCATGGAGACGGTCGCGGAAGGGGTGGAGAGTGATGACGACCTGCAACTGATGCGGGATCTCGGGGTGAGCGAGGTTCAGGGCTATCTGTTCGGGCAGCCGGTCCCCCTCGACGAGGCGAACGACCTTGCACGGCGCAGGATCCTCGGAGCAGATTCCGATCTGTTGCTGCGTGAGCCCCGCCAGCGGATGATGCGCCGTGCCCTGATCGGCTTGGACGGCGAGGTGATCGAAGTACGCCTGCGCAACATCTCGGCAGATGGCGCGCTAGTAGAGTGCAGCCAGCCGGTCACGCCAGGTCGAAGTATCATCATGGACATTGTCGGCGCCGGCCCGGTCACCGCTACCATCCGCTGGGCGCAGCTGGATCGCTTCGGGATCCGCTTCAAGGAACAATTCGATCTCGAACGGCTTACTTCAGTCAGCAATCACTCGCCTGCCGATGCCGTGTCCGGCTTACGAGAAGTCGCTTTGCATGCGCAGTAAGCAAAACAAATCGCTTGGCAAAACGGGCGCACTTGGGCATGTGATCTGATGAATTGGGGAGTTGGTTGATATGAAGAGCTTTGCAGCACGCTTGGTCATCACGGCCAGTGCCGCCACTTTCCTGATCAGCGGGCCTGCTGCGGCCGCGGCGCGTGCCCCAGCTGCCGCTTACAGTCCGTGGGCTTCGCTTTCGGCCTTCGCTTCTCCGGTATCGAGCCAAGCTTTGTGCGGTGCTGCCGCTTCAGCCGCCGCTGGCGCGGCCGCCGCGGCGCAGGCTGGCACGGCCGCCGCGGCGCAGGCTGGCACCCCGGGCTGCGTGTTCCCGGCCGTCGATGCGCCGGTTCCTGCGCCGGTCTCTCAGACTGCGCCGCTCGGCACTCCCGCGGCTGCTGTCGCTGGGGGCGGCGTCGGCATTCTACCGCTTCTGCTCGGCCTGGCCGCGCTTGGCGGCGTTGCTGCCCTGCTGCTTAGTAATGGCGAGGGCGGCACCCAGATTGCGATCAGCACCTAAGTATTCTCCCCGCGTGGCGAGTACAGAAGCCCCGGCCACCGCCGGGGCTTTTCTTTTGGCGCAGTCCCACCTCTCGCCTTCGCGGCTTCCCTTGGCTAAGCCTCCCGGCATGCACGATTGTTCAAGCGCCGAGCGAGATACGGTCGAACGGGCAGCGGACGCCTGCCGCCTCGACGAGGTCGTCGCCTGGGCCTCGGTCAACAGCGGTTCGACCAACCTCCAGGGCCTTGCCACCATGGCGGAGTTGCTCGCCGCCCGCCTGTCGGCGCTGCCGGGCGCGCTCGGCTTGCGCGATGCGGGTCCGGTGACAGCGCTCGACGCATCCGGCGTTGAACGCCCCCTCACGCACGGCAAGCACCTGCACCTCGTCGTGCGACCAGAGGCATCGCGACAGCTCCTGCTGACCGGGCACATGGATACGGTCTACGGCGTCGATCACCCATTCCAGCGGGTGCGCACCCTTCCTGATGGGCGGGTCAACGGCCCGGGGGTCGCCGACATGAAGGGCGGCTTGGCGGTCATGATCGCCGCCCTGCAGGCCTTCGAGCGGCATCCGGGCGCCGTATCCACCGGCTATGAGGTCATCATCAACAGCGACGAGGAAGTGGGCTCGGCCTCATCCGCCCCGCTGATCTCCAAAGCCGCGCGCGGCAAGTTGGCCGCGCTAACCTACGAACCCTCCGCCCTTCCCGACGGCACCCTCGCCGGTGCGCGGCCAGGCTCGGGCAATTTCTCCTTCGCTATCCGCGGTCGCTCGGCCCACGCCGGCCGCAATCCCGAGGACGGCCGCAACGCTATCACCGCTGCAGCCGAACTGGCGCTCGCTCTAGAAGCACTCCGCCGCGACGGCCTCACCGTTAACGTCGCCCGGCTCGACGGCGGGTCGCCGAACAATGTCGTGCCGGACCGCGCTATTCTCCGCGTCAACCTGCGCCCGCGCACTCCCGCACTCGAGGCTGACGCACGCTACGGCATCGCCGCCGCTGTCCGAGAGGTCGCAGCCGTTCGCGACGTGCAGATCCACACGCACGGCGGCTTCAGCCGTCCTCCCAAGCTGCTCGACGCCGCCGCCCTGCGTCTCTTCACTCTGGTTGAGCAGGCGGGCCGCGACCTTGGTCAGCACATCACCCGCAAGGATTCGGGCGGCGTGTGCGACGGCAACAACATCGCGGCCTGCGGCGTGCCGGTGGTCGACACCATGGGCGTGCGCGGCGGCGCCATTCACAGCGAGGATGAGTACCTGATCCCGCAATCCCTCGGCGAACGCGCAGGCCTGTCGGCACTGGTGCTCGCCCGCTTGAGCGAAGGTGCGCTGTGAGCTTCCGCATACGACCCGCAACCCCGGACGACTTCGACGCTATCTACGAGATGGCCAAGCTGACCGGCGGCGGCTTTACCAACCTGCCCGCCGACAAGGGCACCCTCGTCAACAAGCTGTCCCGCTCCGAAGTCGCTTTCGACAAGGCCGAGGAAGAACAAGGCAACGACTGCTACATCTTCGTTCTCGAGAACCCCCGCGAAAAGATCATCCGCGGGACCTGCCAGGTGTTCGGCATGGTCGGCACAAATCAGGCCTTCTACTCGTATCACCTGTCCACGCTGACCCAGTGGAGCCCGGAGCTCGGCAAGACTTTCCGCAACCAGATGCTAACGCTGACCACCGACCTCGAAGGTTCGAGCGAAGTCGGCGGCCTGTTCCTTCACCCGCATTTGCGGGCCGGCGGCTGGGGCATGCTGCTTGCTCGAAGCCGCTACCTGTTCATCAAGGCGCATCGCCAGCGCTTCGGCCACCGCCTGCTGGCAGAACTTCGCGGCGTTATGGACGAAGCCGGCAATTCGCCCTTCTGGGATGCGCTTGCCGGTCGCTTCTTCGACATGACCTTCCCGGAGGCCGACGGCTTCAATGCGGTGAACGGCACCCAGTTTATTGCCGACTTGATGCCCAAGACACCGATCTACGTCTCGCTGTTACCTGACGCCGCAAAGACAGTGATGGGCCAACCCCATCCGACCGGCCGCGCGGCGCTGCGGATGCTGCAGGAAGAGGGCCTGACCTTTGATCGCTACATCGATATCTTCGACGGCGGACCTACCGTTACGGCGCCCACCGACCAAGTCCGATCAATCCGCGAGTCAACGGAGGAGACGGTGCTCGAGATCGGCGGCGACCCGGGCAGAGCCAAGGTCATGCTCGCCGCCGGCCGCCTGCGCGATTTCCGCTGCGTGCGGGCCGAGGTCCGCCGCCTGGGCAAGAAGGGCATCGCCATCACCCGTGAAGCAGCCGAGCTTCTCGAAATCGAAGAAGGGGCCAAAGTACTAATGGTTGGCCGATGAGCATGCGGGAGATCAACTTTGACGGGATCGTCGGGCCAAGCCACAATTACGGCGGCCTCAGCCTCGGCAATCTCGCCTCGGCGCGCAACCTCGGCAAGGTAAGCTATCCGCGCGCTGCCGCCCTGCAGGGCCTCGAGAAGATGCGAGCGAACCTTGCGCTTGGTCTCACCCAAGGCATCTTCCTGCCGCAGCTGCGCCCCGCTCGCGACTGGCTCGCCGAGCTCGGCACCGCGCCTGGAGATGCCGAGCCGGCGCTGCTCGCCAATGCGATGAGTGCCAGCGCGATGTGGGCGGCCAATGCCGCAACCGTCAGCCCGGCGCGAGATACCGCCGACGGACGCACCCACCTCACCGTCGCCAATCTCCGCACCATGTCGCATCGCAGCCACGAATGGCCGGCAACACTCAAGCAGCTTCGTCTCGCCTTCGCGCACGAGAGCTTCGCGGTGCACGGGCCCGTGCCGCCGACCTTCGGCGACGAGGGGGCGGCCAACCACATGCGGCTGTGCGCTGCGCATGACCAAGCCGGCGTTGAGGTGTTCGTCTACGGCCGCTCTGGCGGCCCCTTCCCTGCCCGCCAGCATGTCGAGGCCTGCAAGGCGATTGCCCGGCGCCACCGCCTTGATCCCAACCGCACCTTGTTCGTCGCCCAGTCGGAAGAAGCCATCGCTGCCGGCGCCTTCCACAACGACGTGGTGGCGGTGGCTAACGAACGCGTGCTGTTTGCTCACGAACAGGCCTTCGCCGATCGCGAGCGCTTCCTTGCTGATCTCGAGGTGCGGTTTCCCGATCTCGAACTGGTCGAGGTGCCCGCTGCAGAGGTCAGCCTTGAGGACGCGATCCGCTCCTACCTGTTCAACGCGCAGCTGGTCACGCCGCCGGGCGGCTGCACCACATTGATCGTCCCCGAAGAAGCGCGCGAAACGCCAAGCGTGTGGAGCTGGCTCCAGCGCCACCTTGCCGGCAACGGCGCGATCCGGGACGTGCGGGTGGTTGACGTCCGTCAGTCAATGGCAAATGGCGGCGGCCCTGCCTGCCTGCGCCTTCGTGTAGTGTGTGACCCGGCAACGGTGGACCCGCGCTTCCTTGTCGACCACGCAAAGCTGGATCGCATGGCGGCGATCATCGCGAAGACGTGGCCCGAGCAGATTGCGGTTGAAGACCTCGGCGCCCCCGCCCTGATCCGCGACATCGAGGACGCTCGCGCCGCCCTGATCCAGGCCTGCGACCTCGGCGAGCTCCTGTAACGGCTAGGCCAGCCCGGCGGCCTTCAGCCCCGCATCGACCTTGGCTCGAGCCGCCTCGTTTGCCTCAATCAGCGGCAAGCGGAGTTCTTGCGGGAAGCCCGGACGGACCCGGCCAAGCGCATATTTGGCCGGTCCAGGCGACGCGTCGGCGAACATGGAATCGTGCAGCAGGTATAGTTTGTCTGCCAGCGCTCGGGCCTCGTCCCACCGCCCGTCGAGCGTTGCGCGCTGAAACTCGGCACAAAGCCGCGGCGCGACATTGGCGGTCACCGAAATACATCCGACGCCACCGTGCGCGTTAAAGCCGAGCGCCATATCGTCATTGCCCGAGAGCTGGCAGAAGTCGGTCCCGCAGGCGAGGCGCTGCGCCGTGACCCGCGCCAGATTGCCGGTCGCATCCTTGATCCCCACCACGCCCCGGAGGCGCGCGACCTCACCCAGCGTCTCGACCGATATGTCGGCAACCGTGCGTGATGGTACATTATAGACCACGATCGGCAGATCGCAGCCTTCGCTAAGCGCCCGGAAGTGTGCGGCGATGCCGGGCTGGCTCGGCTTGTTGTAATAAGGCACGACCACGAGTGCCGCATCGGCGCCGAGCTCTTTCGCGACTTTCATCTTGCGCAGGCTTTCGGCGGTTGAATAGCTGCCGCAGCCGGCGATTACCGGCACCCGCCCAGCCGCCGCCTCGATCGTCGTCTTGACCACCGCCGCGTGCTCGTCTGCGGTGAGGGTCGCCACTTCGCCCGTGGTGCCGCATGGCACCAGCCCGCTCGAACCCTCGGCCACCTGCCATTCGACGAACTCTCGCAAAGCCGCGAGATCGACCTCGCCTGCGGTGAACGGTGTCACGAGTGCGGGGATCGACCCTGAAAACATGGAAGTTTCCTCTATTTTCCCTCGCCGCTGCGACTAGACTGGCGCGGCATACGTTCAGCGGTTGATAAGGACCAATCGGCGAAGATGTCCAGCATGCGACGAGTGGCTCTCCTTCTGCCTTTGGCAATGATCGCTCCGACGGCGGGCAGCGCGCAGCTGGTTCCGGCCAACCCCGCTCCTGCGCTCGCTCCCGTTAACGACGTGGGCTACGCGCTGAACGACTGGCGGCGATTGCGGCAAGGCAGCAATTGGGCGTTTGCCGACTATGCTCGCTTCCTCAACACCTATCCTGGGTGGCCCGGAGAAAGCACGATGCGCCGCTCGGCCGAGCGCGCAATGCAGGCGGGCGAGAATGCCGCGACAGTCGTCGCCTTCTTCCGCACCCAGCAGCCGACCAGCGCCAACGGCTTCGCGCGCCTCGCCGAAGCCTTTGCCGCGCAAGGCCGCTCGGCTGACGCACTGGCCGCCGCACGTCGGGCCTGGAGCGCATCGGGCCTCTCCGCCGCCGACGAGATCGGGCTTTATCAGCGCTTCGGCGCCAGCTTTACCACCGCCGACCATGACGCCCGTGTGGACCGCCTGCTGATCGACCGCGATCCGACCGACGCGGCCCGCCTGCTCGCCTCAACCAGTGCGGCACGCCGCCCAGCCTTTGCCGCGCGCATTGCGATGCAGCAGCGCTCGCCCGATGTCGAAGCGCGCTACAATGCTGTCATGAGTCAGGTGACACTCGACGCCGGGCTTATGCAGGACCGCGCGCGCTATTTGCGCGAAGCCAATTGGCAGGCAGCGGCACGCCAATTGCTCGCCCGGCCGCACCGCTTCACCACCCTCCCAATCGATCCTGGCAAATGGTACGAGCTGAAGCGCATGGTGGCGCAGGAGGCTTATGCCGACCGCCAGTATACTTTGGCGTACGACATCGCCCGACAGGTCGATGACGCGCTTCCAGCAGGCAGCGACCTCACGGCTCAGTCGCTGCAGGTCCGCGACGAATATACCAATCTAACCTGGCTTGCGGGCACTATTGCCATTCGCGCGCTGAAGCGTCCGGCCGACGCCGTGGCGTTGTTCGACCGCTATAGCCGGGGCGGACGCTCGCTGCAGGTGCTGACCAAGGGTGCCTACTGGGCCGGCCGTGCTGCGGCGCAGGCAGGGCAACTCCAGAATGCTACCGCGCACTTCAGCAAGGCGGCGGCCTACCCCGATCTCTTCTACGGACAACTCGCCCACGAGCGCCTCGGCCGCACCATCGCTGCGCCGCTTGGCGCGCCGCAGATGCTGGTGACGCCGGCGCAGCGTTCGGCTTTCCAGACCAAGCCGCTGGTCCGAGCCGTGCGGCTGCTTGGATCCCAAGGCCGCCGCGACGAGCAGGCCTTGTTCGTCCGCGCGCTGTCTGAATCCCTCGGCAGTGACAGCGAGCGCATCCTTGCGACCGAGATGGCCGACCAGGTCGGCCGCCAGGACCTTGCCGTCTGGACCGCCCGCTCGTCGCGCAACAGCGGCGCGCCCTTCTACTTCCGCGGTTCCTTCCCCACCCTCCCGGGCGGGATCAGCGAGGAATATCTGTGGAGCATCAGCCACGGCATCACGCGCCAGGAAAGCAGCTTTGACCGGACCGCCGTGAGCGGCGCCGGCGCGCGCGGCTTGATGCAGCTGATGCCGGGCACCGCGCAGGAACAGGCAGGCAAACGCGGGGTCGGCTATGACTTCGGGCGGCTGACCAACGACCCGACCTACAACGTCATGCTCGGCTCGTCCTACTTCCGGCGGCTGCTGGATCAATGGGGCGGCAATTACGTGCTGGCGGTGGCGAGCTACAACGCCGGAGCCGGTAATGTTCGCAAGTGGGTCCGCAACAATGGCGACCCGCGCGCGCAAGGCGCTGACGTGGTCGCCTGGATCGAGGACATCCCCTTCTCTGAAACTCGCGGCTATGTGCAGCGCGTGCTGGAAAACACCGTGGTTTATGACCGGATGAGTCCGCGCACGACCACTCCGCGGCAGCTAAGCCACTTCCTCGGCAAGGCCCGCCTCGGCTAGAGCGCCGGGATGAGCGATCGTCCCCGGTTCATCACGCCCGAAGGATTTGCCCGCATCCGCGGCGAATATGAGCAGTTGTTCGGGACCGAGCGGCCCAAGCTGGTCGAGACGATCAGCTGGGCAGCAGGTAACGGCGACCGCTCGGAAAACGGCGATTACATCTATGGCCGCAAGCGGCTCCGTGAGATCGACCGCCGCCTGGGCTACCTCTCGAACGTGATGAAGAACGCCAAGGTGGTCGATCCCGCAAGCCAGCCTGATCGCGACGTGGTCCGGTTCGGGGCCACGGTCGAACTTGCCGATGAGGGGGATGATCGCCGCGTCCTGACATTGGTCGGCGATGATGAGGCGGACGCGGGGGGCGGACGCATTGCTTGGGGCAGCCCGATGGCGCGGGCGCTCGTCGGTGCGCGGGTTGGGGACGAGCGCACGGTGCTGCTGCCTGCGGGTGAGAAAAGCTGGGAAGTGCTGGCGATCCGCTACCCTGAGGCGGGAAGCACCAAGCACTAACTGAATCGACCCGCGCGCTCGGCAGAGCGACACGGGCCGACTAAGAGCTTCGCGATGACCTGTGGCTGGCGGCGCCAGCTGGTCGGATCGACGGTTCCAGGGGAACCGCCGACCCGTTCCGATCAAGCGAACTGAGGAATAAGCGAACGGCTGCGGCGGCGGCGAAGAGAGGCACCGGCCGCACCGAAGCCGACCAGCATCAGCGCCCAAGTGCCGGGCTCCGGCACCGCCGCGACGGCGGTCGAGCGGTACAGCACGGCGTTCGAATAGCCGCCTGTGTTGGTCAGGCTTATCGAACCGAGCTTGGCATTGTCCCACAGGTAGAAAGCCGAAACGTTGCCGGCGCTGTTGGGGCCATTGCCCCAGTGCAGACCGAGAAGCACCTGGCCGCCGGCGGTCGCGAGCAGACCCTTGAGTGCTTCGACATCGCTGCCAGAGACGACCTTGCCGGCGTCCTTGAGGGCATTCCAATCTACGGTGAGGCTGTCATTGCCGAGCAGCAGGTTCACCGCGCTCTGCTGTAGAGCGACATTGCCCGTCTCGCCGCTGAACTGGTTCTTGTCATAATAGCCAGCGCACTTGTCGGCACCAGGCGTGAACGGCGCGCTGACGCAACCAGTGTTCGGGCTGCCCGAAACTTCAACGGTGGCGGAAGCCGGAGCAGCGATGGCAGCGAAGCCGAGTGCAGCAAGGGTAAGAGCAAGCTTGTTCATGTGCGTTTCCTTGAGAGTCGCACCCTGTTAACTTCCAATTAAATCAGCGGCAATTGAGTTGCTGTGGTTAACGTTTGGGTGGAATCCCGTTTTCGAACATTCATCGCGGCCCGGTGGCCCTTAGGTCACTGCTGTTCGGAGCGGCGGCGCAAGATCTTGATTTCGTCGCGAAGGCGGAAGCGAAGCGCGGACCAGTTCTCGTCGATCGCAACTTGCGTGACCGCCAATAAGCCAAGGGCCGTGACAGGTTTCCAGCCGTGATCGCGAGTGATGTCGGACCGGATCGCGCCGCTCTTCTTCGGGTAAGCGAGCCACAGGTGGCCGCCCGGCTGATAGCCGCTTGCAACATCCGCCGCTGCCTCGGCAAGCTCCGCACGATGATGCACGAAGGCGATGCGGAACAACGGACCTTCGCCACCGCTCAGACTAGCGAATTCACCAACCAGCGGCTCCGGCACCCCCCACGCGAGAGCGCCGATGCCGGGCTTGTAGCCGAGCTTGTTCAGAATTGACTTCATAGCCGCCACCCCTGTCAGAGCGGCAGAGGATTGCCGCACGATTGCCGGCGTCAACCCCGGGACCGCGGATCAGCTCTTGGGACCGTCGCCAACGACCTTGATGCTGAGTTCCTTTAGCTGCTTCGCGCTCACCTCGGCCGGGGCGTTCATCATCAGGTCCTCGGCCTTCTGGTTCATAGGGAAAACCACCACCTCACGGATGTTAGGTTCGCCCGCGAGCAGCATGACGATGCGGTCGATCCCCGGCGCCGACCCGCCGTGAGGCGGCGCGCCGAACTTGAAGGCGTTGATCATGCCCGAGAAGTTCGTGTCGACCTGCTCCTGCGTGTAGCCAGCAATCTCGAAGGCCTTGTACATGATGTCCGGGCGGTGGTTACGGATTGCGCCGCTGCTGAGCTCCACGCCGTTGCAGACGATGTCATACTGCCAGGCGAGGATGTCGAGCGGGTCCTTGGTCTCCAGCGCTTCCAGCTCGCCCTGAGGCATCGAGAACGGGTTGTGGCTAAAATCGACCTTCTTCGCATCCTCGTCATATTCGAACATTGGGAAGTCGACGATCCAGCAAAAGTCGAAACGGTTCTCGTCGATGAGGCCAAGCTGCTGGCCGACCCGGGTGCGGGCCGCACCGGCGAGCTTGGCAGCTTCCAGTTCCTTGGCCGAAGCGGCGAAGAAGATGCCGTCGTCCGGCCCCACGCCAAGCTCGTTGGCAAGCTTGTCCATGCCTTCTGTGCCGTGGTTCTTGGCGATTGGACCGCCCCATTCGCCGCCCTTGCGGGTCGCGTAACCCAGGCCGGCGAAGCCCTCGCCGCGCGCCCACTCGTTCATGTCGTCGAAGAACTTGCGGCTCTTGTCGGCAGTATTCGGCGCCGGGATCGCGCGTACAAAGCCGCCCTTGCTGACGATGGTCGCGAACAGGCCAAAGCCCGAGCCCTCGAAGTGGCTGCCGACATCGCTGATGACAATCGGGTTGCGCAGGTCTGGCTTGTCGCTGCCGTACTTCAGCATCGACTCGCGGTACGGAATGCGTGGGAACGCGCCTTCGGTTACCTGACGCTCGCCAGCGAATTCGCGGAACACGCCGGCCAGCACCGGCTCGATCGCGTTGAACACGTCGTCCTGCGTGACGAAGCTCATCTCGAAGTCGAGCTGATAAAATTCACCCGGACTACGGTCAGCGCGGGCATCCTCGTCGCGGAAGCAGGGCGCAATTTGGAAATAGCGGTCGAAGCCCGCCACCATCAGCAGCTGCTTGAACATTTGCGGTGCCTGCGGGAGCGCATAGAACTTGCCGGGGTGAACGCGGCTGGGAACTAGATAATCACGCGCGCCTTCAGGCGATGAGGCGGTCAAGATTGGCGTCTGGAACTCGGTAAAGCCCTGCTCGACCATGCGGCGGCGGATCGACGCGATCACATTCGATCGCAACATGATGTTGGCGTGCAAGCGCTCGCGGCGAAGGTCGAGATAGCGATAGCGTAAACGAATCTCTTCCGGATACTCCTGCTCGCCCGCGACCGGCATCGGCAGCTCGGCCGCGCTGCTCTGGACGGTGACGCCGCGCGCGTAGACCTCGATCTCGCCGGTCGGCAGGTTGGCGTTGCTGGTGCCTTCCGCACGCGCTTTGACGCTGCCATCGATCGTAACGACGCTCTCGACCCGCAGCCGCTCGAGCACGGCCAACGCCGGGCTGTCGCTGTCGGCGACGACCTGGGTAATGCCGTAGTGATCGCGCAGGTCGACGAATAGGACGCCGCCATGATCGCGCTTGCGGTGCACCCAGCCCGAGATGCGGACGTCCTTGCCCGTGTCAGAACCGCGAAGCTGGCCGCAATGATGGGAGCGATAGGCGTGCATGATTGCGTCGTCCGGATTGGTCGTAATGACAGTGAATGGATCGCGCGGCGCTTTCCCCACCCCTCCCCTTTTGTCAACTTGGGTTGGCCCCGCTACAGGCCGGACAACATGAAGATTCATCCCCTAATCACCGACAGTGGCGCGCTTGCCGCGCTGGTCGAACGCCTGTCGACCCACGACTTCGTCGCGGTCGACACCGAGTTCATGCGCGAGAGCACTTACTGGCCTGAACTCTGCCTTATCCAGATTGCCTCGGTCGACGAAGCCGCGGCAATAGACCCGATGGCCGACGGGATCGACCTCACGCCTCTATGGGACCTGCTGGTCGACAATGAAGACGTGCTGAAGGTCTTTCATGCCGGCGGCCAGGACCTTGAAATCGTCCACAACCTGACAGGCAAGACCCCGCAGCCGCTATTTGACACACAGATCGCCGCGATGGCGCTCGGCTATGGCGAGCAGGTCGGTTACTCGAACCTCATCGAATCCATGCTCGGCCATGCGCTCGATAAGGGTGCTCGCTTTACCGACTGGAGCCGCCGCCCGCTAGACAAGCGGCAGATCGACTATGCGATCGGCGACGTCACCCACCTCGCGACTATCTTCCCGAAGATGGTAAGCAAACTGCGCAAGACCGGGCGCGGTTTGTGGCTAGACGAGGAGATGGAGCGGCTGGCCGATCCGTCTAGCTTCGCCTTCGACCCCGAGGATGCTTGGAAGCGCCTCAAGCTGCCGAGTCGTAATCCACTGGTGCTCGGCCGCCTGAAGGTCCTCGCCGCGTGGCGCGAAAAGGAAGCACGCGGCAAGAATTTGCCCCGAGGCCGGATCGTGAAGGATGACACGCTGGCCGACATCGCAGGCCATCCGCCTAAGACCCAAGAAGATCTCGCCAAGGTCCGCGGTCTCTCCGCGGGCTGGCGCAACAACGACATTGGCGCGCGGCTGATGACGGCACTAGAAGGCGCGCAGCCGCTCGGGGCTGACGAATTGCCCGAACGCGGGCCCAGCCGTCCCGGCCTCACCAAGGACGGCGCTCTGGTTGCCGACCTGCTCAAGCTCCTGCTCAAGATCAAGGCCAAGGAAACCGGTGTAGCGGCCAAACTGATTGCCCGCTCCGACGAACTGGAAGCGCTGGCAGCCGGCGTTCGCAAGGACCTCGCCATCCTGAGCGGGTGGCGATACGACGAATTCGGCCGCGACGCGTTGGACCTGGTGGAAGGTCGGCTCGCATTCGCCACCCTGAACGGCAAGCTCAAGATGACCCGGACGCAGGGCGTCGAGGAGAGAGCGGCGTGATGAAGCTGACGGTGATAGGCCTTGGCGCGACGTTGCTCGGTGCCTGCGCGACGATCGGACCCGCTGCGCCTACCGATACTGGCACCTGCCGCAACGAACGCCTCCAGCAAAATGTCGGCAAGCCTGCAACCGCCGAGCTTGGGGCGCAGGTGCTGGCGACTTCCCGCGCGAAGACACTGCAATGGGTTGCGGCGGGCATGATGGTCACAATGGACTTCCGCGCCGACCGGGTGCGGATTTACCTGGACGAACAGAATTTGGTGCAGCGCCTCAGTTGCGGCTGAGGCGATTTGCCGGAGTCCGCGAGCTAAACCAATTCCACTCGCGCCGTCAGTTCCATGAGGTTGGCGAGCTGGCGGTGACGGCGGGCAACGATGTCGCTGTAAAGCCGCCCGTCCTTCTTCGCGAGGCGCAGGACGACCTCATTCTCCTCCAGCCTTATGCGGCAGCGTTCGAGCAGCTTTTCCGTCCCGCCCGATAGCCGCTGAGCCAGCCGGATCGCTGCGCCCCATTGGCCAGCGTGATCGAGCACGCGCTGCTCCACGAGCTGCGCTAAGGTTCGATTGAACGGCCCGTCGCCTCCGAAAGCCGACCACAAGGTTCGGCCGATCACGGTCCGTCCTTCGGCGTCAATTCCGACCCAATTGCCGTGCACACCCATGTCGACCGCCCACAAGGCGCGAAAATCGGGATGCGCTTCCCACGCCACGTCCGCGAGAAGGCACGCCGCTAGTCGCAGCCGACGGGCCGCATCGTCATCGTCCGGAAACAGTGGCGCGATCCATTGATCGAGTTCGGCCCCGTGATCTCCGAAGCGGCCAAGCTTCTCGCCCGCTTCGAGGGTCGCCGCCAATAAAGGGTCTTCAGCCCGGCGCTCCTCCGGCAGGTGGTCGTAAAGCAGCCCTTCGCGCAGACCATAGGCACTCGCCACCGCCTTAGCCGGTTCGAGGACACGGAACAGCGCATCAAGCACAGCCGCAGCCGGGCGGGCGGTCTGGGCGCGCGTGGTCGACAGGCCGAAGCGCTGCTTCAACTGCTCGGGGGAATTCTTACGGATGAGGTCACGGAGCTCGCGGGCGCGGTCAGCCTCGATCGCGTGCCCGTGAACCACGTGCAGCGGCGAACCCGCTTCCTCCTGGTCGAGCTGGGCAAAGGCGCGGAACGAGCCGCCAACGAGATACAGCGTGCGCTCCGCCCCGGCCGCAAGGATCGCAGGCGGGATTGCCTTGCGAAGTGTCGCGGCAAGGCTCTTGGCGCTTGCTTCTGAACCGACCCTTAGGACGCCGAGTGGAAGCGAGATGCCATGTCCCGCTTCCCCGTTCGCGACGGGCGTCAATTCCAGACTTCCGCCCCCTAGGTCGGCAACGACGCCCTTGGCGTGCGGAATGGCAGATATGACGCCGAGCGCGGCCAGCCGCGCTTCTTCCTCGCCCGAGATGACCGTGAGCTCGACCCCCGCCCTGCGCGCGCGGGCGAGGAACTCGTCGCCATTTTCCGCATCACGCACGGCCGCCGTCGCGACCACGTCAAGGCGCTTCAGCTTCATCTCCCGGGCGAGAAGGCGGAAGCGGGCCAGCGCCTCGATCGCTTGGTCCATCGCCTTTTCGGGCAGCCGCCCAGTGGACGCGAGCTCCCGCCCGAGCCCGGCCGAGACCTTTTCGTTAAACAGGGTCGAGGGCACCCGCTCCGACCCCGCATATGCGACGAAGCGAATTGAGTTGGAGCCGATGTCGATGATCCCGACGGGGCCGAAGCTGCGTTTCGCCATGTCCGTTGTTTAACCGCCCTGTTCTAGCTTCAGTTTCGGCACTTTCTTGCCTTCGAGCGATTGCCCGCGGCCCGAGAGCGATGGATTGGTCATGAAGTACGTGTGCAGGTTAAACGGCTTCTTGGTGTCTGCTACCCGCCGATATTCGCCGGTCGTCCCGTCCAGCACCCAACTCTGCTGATTGTCGATGAGATTGGCGACCATCACCTGATCGAGCACTTGCGCATGCACGGTGGCATTTTCGAGCGGCACTGCGACCTCTACCCGGCGGTCAAGGTTGCGCGGCATCCAGTCGGCCGAGGAGATGAAGATCCGCGCCTTGCCGTGCGGCATCCGGGCGCCATTGGCGAAGCACCACACCCGGCTATGCTCGAGGAAGCGGCCGACGATCGACTTGACCCGAATGTTGCTCGACAGTCCGGCAAGGCCCGGACGAAGGCAGCAGATGCCGCGGACGATCAGCTCGATTTTCACCCCCGCTTCGCTCGCATCGTATAGCTTCTCGATAATCGCGGGATCGACCAGGCTGTTCATCTTGGCCCAGATCGCCGCCGGTTTGCCCGCCTTGGCGTTGGCTATCTCGGCACCAATCCAACCCGCCAGCTTTTCGCGCAGGCTAACCGGGCTCATCACGAGCATCTCGAGGCCCTTCGGCGGCACGTAGCCAGAGATATAGTTGAACAGCTTGGCTGCATCGCGCGCGGCCCGCTTGGACGCGGTAAAGAAGCTGAGGTCGGTGTAGAAGCGTGCCGTGGTGGGGTGATAATTGCCCGTTCCGAAGTGACAGTAAGTGCGAAAGCTGTTGCCTTCGCGCTTGACGACCATCGAGACCTTCGCGTGGGTCTTCCACTGGGTGAAGCCGTAGACGACCTGAACGCCAGCGCGCTCAAGACGGCTCGCCCAAAGCAGATTCTGCTCCTCGTCGAACCGAGCTTTCAGCTCGACCACCGCAGTGACCGATTTGCCGGCTTCGGCGGCGGCGACCAGCGCGTCGACGATCGCCGACTGCTTGCCGGCGCGGTAAAGCGTCTGCTTGATCGCCACCACGTCGGGGTCGCTCGCCGCCTGCCGGAGGAAAGCGACGACCACATCGAAGCTCTCGTAGGGATGGTGGACGACGAAATCCTTGTCGCGGATCGCCGCGAAGCAGTCGCCGCCATGCTCCTTTACCCGCTCAGGAAAACGCGGGGTATAAGGCTCAAAGCGGAGCGCCGCATGGCCTTCGACATCGACCAGCTGCTGAAGGTCGGCGATGCCGATCATGCCCGAACTTTCGGCTATCAACGCATGCTCGGCCCCGACGCCTTCGCGCACGAGGTTCTCCAGCGCGATCGGGGTGCCGTGCGAGAATTCAAGGCGGATCACCCGCCCGCGCCGCCGCTGCTTGATCGCCGAGCGGAAGGTGCGGACAAGGTCCTCGGCATCTTCCTCAATCTCGATGTCCGTATCGCGCAGCACACGGAACGCCCCCGCAGCGATCAGCTCGAAACCGGGGAACAGCACATCGAGATGCGAGGCGATCGCCGCATCGATCGAGATAAAGCGGGTCGCAGTTCCCGGTAGCCGCAGGAAGCGCGGCACCGAGGCCGGAATCATCAGCACTTCGCTGACCGGCTCCTTGTCTGCGCTGTCCACCATCGCGAACACCAGCGCAAAGCCAAGGTTGGGAACGAACGGGAATGGATGAGATGGGTCGACTGCCTGCGGTGTCAGCACCGGCAGGATCTGCTCGGTAAGAAAGGTCCGCAGCCACAGCTTTTCGTCTTCGGTAAGCGCAATTGGGGCGACGACCTCGACCCCGGATTGGCCAAGCAGATCGGCAAGTTCCAGCCAGGTGCGCTGCTGCTCCGCGATCAGCCTGTCGGCCTCGGCGCTGATCTTTTCCAGCTGCGCCGCGGGGGTCTGCCCGTCGTAGCTGCGCTCTTCTAATCCCTCGAGCTGCTGCTCCTTCAACCCGGCGACGCGCACTGAAAAGAACTCGTCAAGGTTGGAGCCGCTGATCGACAGGAACCGCAGCCGCTCGAGCAGCGGGTGGGCGGGGTTGGCCGCTTCCTCCAGCACCCGGCGATTGAAGGCCAGCCAAGACGTCTCCCGATTGAAGTAGCGGCTTTCCCCTTCCTTCAGGCGATTGGTCCTGATCTCGGCCGGCGCGTTCACTCTTCCCCTCCTCCGTCGATCAGCCCGCCGGCGATCAAGGCGCGGCGGACGGTCGGCAGGGTCAGCCGCGCGCTTGCGGCGATGGCGAAGCGGTCGATGGCGTCCACCACCCGCTCCGCCGTCCAGTAGTCGCGCGTGACCCGCTCAGCCACATAACGCAGCGCCTCGTCCGGAAGATGCAGGCCTCGATCGGCAAACAGCCGGCGAACCAGTGCAGCGAATAGCGCATCATCGGGCTGCTCGATCGCCACCACCGGCGTGACCGCTAGGCGAGTGCGAAGGTCGGGCAAGCTCACGGCCCAGCGGGGCGGCGCACGGTCGGCGACCATTACCAGCGGACGGCCAATCTCCTGCGCCTGGTTCCAAGCGTGGAACAAGGCCTCCTCATCGTGCCGGTCAGCAGGATCGAACAACCGTCCGCCGACCCGCGCGACGAAATTGCGTGCCAGCAGCGAGCGGCCCGATCGACGTGGACCCGTTAGGATGGTCGCCCTGACCGGCCAACTCGACCAGCGCTGGAAATGTTCAAAGGCCACTTGGTTCGCCGTGCTGACTATAAAGCGGCTGTCGTCGCTCCCTTGCGGCCAGTCTAGCGGGAGCGCGATCTGGTCGGGCCCCCTCACCTCATTCGCCCGGCCGGTTGGTGGGAACAGGTGTGATCGGCTCGGGCGCCGGGCGCTGCGGCGGTGTTGGAGCGGGTTGCGCCGGCTGGGCGGGCTGCGGCGCTGGGGCGGCGGGCGGAGCGTAGCCGGTGATCGTGAACACCCCGCTGGCCGTGCTGGTCTGCCAGCCGCGCGCATTTAATGCCCCTGCAAGCTGCGCAGGCGAACCACGGAAGCGGACCACAAGCACCTGCGCTCCGATCTCCCGCACCGAGGCGACGCCCGGGATCGACCGCAACCAACCAACCGGGGAATAAGGCGAGGTCACCGCGATCTGGATGGTCTGATCGACCGGCTCCTTTGTCGTGGTTTCCTCTTCCTCGACCTCTTCAACCACCGGCGGCGGCGGCGGCGGAAGCAGGCTCTGATCGGGATTGAGCTCACCCGCGGCAAGCCAGGTGGTGTAGAGCGCGTCCATCCGGCCCACCGCTTCCGCCATCATCCGCGGCAGGTCGGCGCTGCTATCCGCGCGCAAGGTAAAGCTGCCGAGCGGGCGGCGATCGGCTCCGAAGCTTCCGGTGAAAGTCGCGACTGACGGCCCGCCAGGATACAGCCGGCGCACATGGGCAGTGGCGACCAGCACGTCGGCGGCACCGTAGAAGTCGACCAGATTGCGCCACATCGCCCGGCCCGGTCGGCGCACCTGACCCGCGGTGGCAAGCAACGGATCGATCCCCTGCCCCGAGATGCGAACATAATCGATCGCGCTGTTGGCGGTGCGATATTCGGCCCACGCGCGCTGCCACGGATTGCGCAGCTCCACTGTGGTCGCCGTGCCACCGCTCACCAGCACTGGGATCAGCAGCATCGGCGCCGAACGCCGCACCGGTCCCTCGGCCCCGAGCAGCGCGGCCGAGCGCGAGCGGTCGAACAGCACCTGCAGCGTCGCGAGATAACGGCCGGGCGCGATCCTTTCTTCCTCAATGGCGATTGAGCTGACGATCCCGTCCAGCGTCGAATCGGAAACCTTAGGCGCTTCGCTCATCGGCCGCTTGTGCATCTTGGCCCACAAAGCGGCGAAGCCTTGCCGCTGCGCCAAGCGCCATCCTGCCAGCCGCGCGCTCTCCGCATCCTTGCCTGCAACATCGACCCGAATGCCGCCGATCTCCAGCGTGCTGGCGCTGTCGATAGGCGGAATCCCGCGCTCCCCGCTCTCCAGCTGGGCGAACACGGCGGTGCCAAGCCCGGCAAGCCCGAGCGTGAGAACCAGGAGGCGCGGAGGAAGGCGGCGCATATTGCCGCCCTCAAAGCAGCTTGGGGCTCGATTTCCAAGGCTCTTCTCGGCTAGGCGGGGCGCCATGGGGCTGACTTACGAACAGGCGGGCGTCAGCATCGCCGCCGGCAACGCGCTCGTGAAGGCCATCGGGCCGCTCGCCAAGGCTACGCGCCGACCCGGCGCGGACGCCGATCTTGGCGGTTTCGGGGGCTTCTTCGACCTGAAGGCTGCGGGGTTCACCGATCCCCTGCTGGTCGCCGCCAACGACGGCGTCGGGACCAAGCTTAAGCTGGCAATCGACCTCGGCCGCCATGACGGCGTCGGCATCGATCTCGTTGCCATGTGCGTCAACGATCTGATTGTCCAAGGCGCCGAGCCCTTGTTCTTCCTCGACTATTTCGCGACTGGCAAGCTCGACACCGGGATCGCCGAAGCGGTGGTCGCGTCGATCGCGCAAGGCTGTCTCCAGGCCGGCTGCGCGCTGATCGGCGGCGAAACAGCGGAGATGCCGGGCATGTATGCCGCCGGCGATTATGACCTTGCCGGCTTCTGCGTCGGCGCGGTGGAGCGGGGCGAGCAGTTGACCGGCGCCGACATCCGCCCCGGCGACATCCTCCTTGGCCTTGCCAGCAGCGGCGTTCATTCTAACGGCTTCAGCCTCGTCCGCCGCCTGATTGAGGTGAACGGCTGGAAGCTTGACCGCCCTGCCCGCTTCGCACCCGAGCGCCTGCTTGGCGACCTACTGCTCGAACCGACTCGGATCTACGTGAAGAGCCTGCTGCCCGAGATCCGCTCCGGGCGGATCCACGGCCTTGCTCACATCACCGGCGGCGGTCTGCTCGAGAATATTCCGCGTGTCCTACCTGACGATTGCCATGCGATCGTCGATGCCTCGGCATGGGACCTGCCGCCGCTGTTCGCCTGGCTTCAGGCCGGCGGAGCGATCGAGCCCGAGGAACTCGCTCGCACCTTCAACTGCGGCATCGGCATGGTTGTCGTGGTCTCGCCGGACGAGACCGACACCGTTGCGGCCGCTCTCTCGCAAGCTGGCGAAGCCGTGCACCACATTGGCCATATCGAAGAAGGCCCGCGCGGCTGCACCGTTCGCGGACCCGACGAAAGCTGGAGCGCACGCGGCGCCTGGAGCGCCAGTCACAATCATGGCTGAGCGCGCCCGCGTCGCCATTGTCATCTCGGGCGAGGGCAGCAACATGGCCGCCCTTCTCTACGCCAGCCGCTTGCCCGATGCCGCGTTCGAGATCGTGCTGGTCGCTTCCAATAACCCGCAAGCGCCCGGCCTTGCGCTGGCCGAAGCCGAAGGCGTGCCAACCTGGTCTCAAAGCCACAAGGGGCTTACCCGCGAGGCATTCGACGAAGCGCTGCACGAAGCGCTGGCTGCCGCCCGCCCCGACGCAGTTGCGCTCGCCGGCTACATGCGCCTCCTCACGCCCGCCTTCGTTGCCCGCTGGCAGGGCCGCCTCCTCAACATCCATCCCTCGCTGCTGCCCAAGTACCGCGGCCTCAACACCTACGCGCGCGCACTCGACGTGGGTGACACCCACGCCGGTTGCACCGTCCACCTCGTCAGCGAGGAAGTCGATGCAGGCGAGATCCTTGGCCAAGTCGCCGTCGCCATCCACCCCGGCGATACGCCCGACAGCCTCGCCACCCGAGTCCGCTTCGCCGAACACCAGCTCTACCCTGCCACCCTCGCCGCCTACGTTTCGCGCCACCATGACGCGGGCTGGATCGAGGCCCAGGTCGATGCTCTCGCCGCTGCTCTCCCCGAAGTCAGCCGTAAGACCAGCCACGGCAGCCCCGGCTGGGCGGTCGGCACCGAAAAATCCGCCAAACTCTTCGCCATCCTCGCCGACCGCCACCACGGCGAGGATGCCATCGGCCTGCTGGTCAAGGCCAGCGGTGCCGACGAGATGAGCGGCCTCATCGAAGCCCGCGCCGACACCTATTACTGGCCCAAATATTATGGCGCGAGCGGCTGGCTCGGTCTCAAGCTCAATCGTCCGGACACCGAGTGGGATGAGGTCAGCGATTGGCTTCGGCGAAGCTGGCGCGCCGTCGCGCCGCCGCGCCTGACCAAACTGATGCGCGCGGCAGACGAAATCTGACGTTCCTGCAAGCTCAAGCGTGGGCGAGGCCTTTCGGCTGCGCCCCAACCTCGAACGCCCGCCGAAAACCACCCCGCTACTAACGGACGTGATCAGCGCGTTCTCAGAATCCCAAAGCTGTCTGATGGTGCTGATGGGGCTTTGAATGGAGGGAGCGGCCCTCTCGCTCCGTCGACACCAGACCGTTGTTCATTCCTTAGCGAACTGAACGACCACCAAGCTAACCAGATCTTTACCGAGAGCATCGCATTTGGAGCGCCTTCAAAGGGAGGTCCAATGCAACGGCGACAGCATCCGATCGGCAAGTGGCTACTCTTAGCGATGGCCAGTCCGCTGCTGATCGGAAGCAGCGGAATGCGGACCAGCTTTGATGAACGCCTACTCGCAACCCACAATCGGGAACGCAGCATGCTAGGTGTTCCTCCGCTTGCGTGGGATACGGACTTGGCGAAAGGAGCTCTGGCCTGGGCGACACATCTGAGCCGAACCGGTAAGTTCGAGCACTCTCCAGACGATGCGTCCGTAGAGCCGGAAGGTGAGAACATCTGGGGTGGCACGCCACGCGCTTATATGCCGGAACAGATGGTCGGGCTCTGGATCGCCGAGAAGAAATACTTCAAGCCGGGTACTTTTCCAAATAACAGTCGGTCTGGCCGAGTAGCTGACGTCGGCCACTACACGCAGGTTATCTGGCGTGGGACCACTCATGTAGGCTGCGGCATCAGCGCAGCAGGCTCTGACGAGATCATGGTGTGCCGATATCGGACAGCTGGTAATACTTACGGCCAGACAGTGCTCTAGCGACCGCTCGTTGGGCGGGCTACGATTGTCTGCTTTCCACCCTTTTGCGACATCCCGGTCGAACGTCCGCTAACCGCCAAAGTAGGCATCCTAGTTTTTCAGCGGCGCAGCACCTACAGAAACCCACACCGGTCGAGCTTCTTATCACCTTGGCTGAGCGTGACGTTCGCTTCGAAGAACGAACTAGCATGAGAAGCATGTTCGGCAGCAATCATGATCGCCGCCTACTTCGCGACAGGCCAGCCTCGTTCGATTCGGTCTTTTTCAGTTTGCAAACATGAACTTAAACCCTGCTAAAGGCTGGTTCGGCCAGCGCATTATCTCGCCTGCATGTGGGCTGACACTACTCGAAGGAGCGTGACCTCGTGATTGAAGTTCAGATCGGAGCTGAGACTGCGTTGCACCTTGATCGATCTTCAGAACTGAGTGCAAGCCCGGCTGCAGCGACTTCGGTGTGGAGCATCGATCAGATCGCAAAACAATTAGCGTTTGGCTACTGGGGCGGTGCGAAGCATGCTTGGGACTTTTCTTCTGGGTCTCGGTCCATTTGGTACGACGTCAGCGGCCTGACGGTAAGCGGACAAGCCTTCGCCAGAGCGGCATTATCGGTCTGGGCTGACGTCACAAATATCAACTTCGTTGACATGCCCGGCAGCGGAGGCACCTTTGGGTTCAAGTTCGATGACGATCAGGAAGGCGCTTTCACCGAGATAAGCATCTCGTTCGGCCGCATTCAATCAGCCACTATCAACATCTCGCGGGAGTGGATTTCCGGCAGCAGCGGAAATCTCAACAGTTATGCTTTTCAGACCTACGTGCATGAGATCGGCCATGCATTGGGGCTCGGTCATGCTGGTGATTACAACGAAAGCGCCAGCTACGGGAGTGCCTTGTTTCTGAACGACGGTTGGCCTCTCACAATCATGTCATACTTCGACCAAGCCGAGAGCACTTACTTCCGCGATCAGAAGTTCACCTTCAACTACGTCATGACTCCGCAACTGGCGGACATCGAAGCAAGCACGCTGCTCTACGGTGCGCCAACGGCCACGCGGCTTGGCAACACGGTCTATGGCTTCAACTCGACGGCCGGACGCCCAATCTTCGACGCGACGAGATACTCTTCCGGCAGTTACACGGTTGTCGACAGTGGTGGTGTCGATACCTTCGATTTCTCGGGTTTTGCGGCCAACCAGCTGATCGATCTGAGGTCGGGTAATTTCTCGAACGTCGGTACCAGCACCGGCAATGTGGCCATCGCCCTCGGGACCACGATCGAGAACGCCATCGGGGGCAGCGGCAGTGACCGGCTGTTCGGCAACGAGGTAGCCAACGATCTTGCAGGTGGTCTGGGCGACGACCGTTTGGAGGGGCGCGGCGGCAGCGATGTTTTATCGGGAGGTGCTGGGGCTGACTTCTTAGTCGGTGGTGCTGGAGGGGACATCCTTGTCGGCGGCGAGGGCACCGACCTCTTCAGTGACACTTTGGCCAACTTCAATGGCGATACGATAGCCGACTTCGCTCGGGGAGACGCGATCATTTTCATCGACGCGAGCCTTGCTGAGCTCCAGTATTCGCTCGCCGGAAGCGTTCTGCGCTATGCTGGGGGAAGCCTGACGTTCGGCTCCGCTTTGAGTGGTCCAATGGTCGTAAAGGCTGCTTCAATGGGCGGGGTCGAACTGAGCCTCACCACGCAATTTGCTAGTGCAGGCGACATCCTAGTTAGTGACTTCGGCGTCGGCGCGGGCGGCTGGTCAAGCCAAAACCTTTATCCTCGCCACATCGCGGACGTGAACGGCGATGGATTCAGCGACATCATCGGCTTCGGGCAGGCCGGAATCCTGGTGTCGTTCGGCTCGGTCGGTGGCAATTTTTCGCTACCTGCTTTGATCCTTGCCAACTTCGGCCAGGCTTCGGGTTGGTCAAGCGACAACCAGTTCCGCCGAGAATTGGCTGACGTTAACGGCGACGGGCGGGCCGACATCATCGGCTTCGGCATTGCCGGCACATTGGTGTCCTTGGCCGGTGCAGATGGCACCTTTGATGGTCCAGTCACTGGTATCGCTAATTTCGGCGCCAACCAGGGGTGGTTGACGCAGGACGGCTTCGCGCGCGTGACCGGTGACGTGAACGGGGACGGCAAGGCTGACCTTATCGGTTTCGGATTTGCCGGTGCCCTGGTGGCGCTAGGCAATGGCGATGGGACCTTCCAGCCAGCCACTACGGCTATAGCCAACTTTGGGGTCGAGCAGGGCTGGATCAGCGACAACAACTTCCATCGCTCGGTCGCCGACGTGAATGGCGACGGCTTCGACGACATCATCGGATTTGGCTACGCTGGAGCGCTGGTCGCCCTGTCGAAAGGTGACGGCACCTTCGATGCCGCCACGCTTGCCCTCAGCAACTTCGGAAAGGATCAGGGCTGGTCGAGCCAAGACAGCTTCGCCCGCGAAGTTGCGGACGTGAATGGCGATGGCAATGCCGATATCGTGGGCTTCGGCATCGCGGGAAGCTTCCTGGCCTACGGTCTCGATAACGGTACCTTCACGCCCGCGCGCATCGACGTCACCAACTTCGGCGCCAATCAGGGCTGGACCAGCGACAACACCTATCATCGTGAACTCGCCGACATCAACAATGACGGCCGCATAGATGTTGTTGGGTTCGGTCAGGCGGGCGTCCTTACCGGTTTGAACCTAGGCCATTGGTCGGTCTAAACTCACCATCGGTGCGAGTCACGAATTGCATTAACAATGAAGTGGCCAGCTGCGGCAAGTCCTCTTCGCTGCGGCAGCTACGTATGTCTGCTCTGCACCAAAGCAGACTCATCTCTTGGTACTTCCGAGCCTCTAGTGTCCACCCTTGACCCAAGAGACTCCTGCGTCTCGCATGACCTCCGCGAGACCTTCCTTAAGCTCCAGCGAATCTCATTGCTGAAGCGGGTTCAGATGTTCAACAAACTCGGGCAGCAGGCGCACTGCGAGGCGTCTCACGGGACCGCCGTATCTGTAGCTAGTCTTGTGCAATTAGGATCGCACGGGGTTGCCCTGCGTACAAACCCGACGGTCTCAGATGTCGAAAGTCGTGTAGCAGTATCACGTACACATAATACTTGCGAGAAAGTCATCGCGATGGCGCGGCCCGCTCGAGAGGGTCACAACGACTAGCCCTATGAACTGGGCGGGGATGGCGACGGCGTCGCCTATGAAATTTCTCGAACACTACCGAGTTTGAGGAAGTTGGCGACACTAGCCTCTGCGGACGGGATTGAAGGTGGCACAATGCCGGGTTCGATTAGGCACGCGACCATGCCACGGGGCGCTAGCTCACGGAGACAGCTTCAGGGGCAAGCACCTCACGACGCACCTAAGAGGGTCTACTCCTTACTCTGACGTAAGATCATCACCTTCAGGCAGCTTGTTTGTGAGCTCTGAGGGGTCGATGCTAATTCGGATACAGCGAAGGGGCAGTCCAAATGCCTGGGCGATGCGCTGCCTGGCAGCTTCGACGACCTCGACTAGCTTCGGGTAAGCGACATGATCTATGCGTACATCCTGAATTTTTGCGACATCTTCAATCCCGGTTAAATAATCGACTGAAGTGTTCAACGCGGCTGCTAAACTTCTCTAGCATAGCAGCCTTTGGATAACTCCTCCCGCGCTCCCAGTAATGTATCATCGTTGCTGATGAGCCAACCACCTTAGCTAGCGCTTCGAGGGTCCAATTTCCCGAGCAACGAAGATGCTTCAATCTTTCCGTAAACAACGGACCACGGGCTTCTCGCTTTGTTTTCATTGTTCATTGCAGCCGCTTAGTGGCACGTTGACGTGTACCGAAGACGGAAAGCGCTTAATATAGAGATGGCCCGGCCTTTCGGCCGAGCCACTCACTTAATCGATTCAGAAGATTGCTTAGGCGAATTGGGGAATTTGCCTTGAGCGACGACGGCGCATGGAAGCGCCGATCGCTCCGAAGCCCATTAGCATCATCGCCCAGGTGCCAGGTTCGGGCACAGCCGAGGTGAGCAACGAAACCGAGTTTTGCTTCTCGAAATTGATGCCGGTGCCGTTTCCAACGCCAGCCGTACATGCCCCCGTCAACGAGCAAGTCGTGATCCGAAGAGCACCTAGCGCCTGATCGGGATTAGAAGTCAGCTGATAGTCGCGGAGCTGGTTAGCGTTTTGAGTAAAAGGATTGGTGCCGCCAGCCGCAACGAAGTTGGTGGTTCCAAAAAGTGCGTACTCAATCAAAACTCTGCCATCATCATTAAGCTGAAGACTGAACTGCAAATCGCTGAAGGCCTTCGTGAGCTCGATCGTCAGCACCCGGAAATCGGGCGTGCCATTCGCGTCACTGATCGAGGCGAAGCCAGCCCCGTCCGTGATGTTGATCAACGTGTTGCCAGTGAACTTTACGTCAGCCGAGTTGCCGTTTTCGGTCGAACCAAAAACAACAGTCGAGTTATTCTCGGTTACGGTTTTGCTTGCCTTGATAGCGGTATCCAAGTTCGGCCCATTTATAGGCGCAATCGTGACTTGTGCAGAAGCTGGCGTCGCAGCGGCAAGGGCAGCGGCACTTCCCAGGATGAAATAAGCTGATCTACGCATCAGGCGTCCCCTTCGATGTTTGCAAAATGCCCCGGCTCGCTAGGCATTAACTACTCGTTAAATCAATTAACGTTAAGAGTCGACTCATTTTGGGAACCAAAGTTAGATTCAACTTTCTAGCGTCCCAATTTGACACCGCCGCACTTCACCAGCCTGCGGCGATCAGCTATCTCAAGCCGCTTGCGAGGAATGGTGCTCCGCTGACCCTTGGGGGACGACATTATCCTTGGTGCTGTTCAATGCCTCGGTCACTTGGAGCGCGATGCTCAAGCCGAGAGCGTGCCAAGCAGGATAAACGAATGCTTCGGCCCATTGCTGACATCGAAGGCGAATGCGATAGCGCTGCCTCTGGGGGACTTCATGAAAGCAGCTGCTGCCGCCAGTAACGTCGCGGGAGCGCATCGGAGAGCTCGATGTGCTACGAGGTATTGCCTTGTTTGGCGTACTTACGTCGAATTTTGTGGGGATTACCGGCCCCGCTGGACTGACGGAAGCGCAGGAAGCGGCCCTGCCGACCGCCACCTTGGATTATTATGCCTTATGGATGGTCCGTTGGCTCATCGTTGACAAAGCAGATACAGTCTTCGCCGCCCTATTTGGACTTGGCTTCTATCTCCAGTTGTAGCGAGGCTAGACGCCCTTTGGACGTCAGTTTCTCTGCTAGCGTTTCCACCGCGAGCCGATGCTCGGTCGGCAATATATGCTGCCAAACCGCGAGGACGAGCACAAGGTCATAGGTTGAGGCGTCAACGAGTCCCTTGAGGGCGGGTAGCTGGTCCTTGATCCACACGATCCTCTCGCTGAAGTGAAGCGCCATTCCCGCTTCGCGCAATTCATCCACTGGCTCGACCGCCACCACTTGATAGCCCCGCTCAGCCGGCCATGCGGCGTCCCGGCCGGTACCGGCCCCGATCTCGAGAATGCGCGATGGTGAGCCCGGGAGCATCGCGGCCCCGGGGGCAAGTAACTCCTCTATCCGTATGGCTTCGAACCGCGGAATCAGCTCGGGGGCATCGACAGCGTAACCCCGAAGGATGTCAGGCTTGCTCATGCCCGTAGCTAACCATCTGCGATGTCCGCTTTCCACCCAAAGCAGACATTGAAGTCCTCAGCTGAGCGGAACAGGGCATGGTGTAATCCGTTGCGCTGCTGCTCCTGATCCCCTTCAGGGCGCTCAAACTCGGCCTGCTTGGTGTTGCCAGGCAGGCCTTTTTTCGGGCAGGTGTAACGGTGCAGTCGCTCGGGGATCGTCTCTCGCTGGCAAGGTCTTACGGGCGTCCAACAGGCTCGCAGCTGCTCTTGTCCAAACAGGGTGCCCATCGAGCGCAGAGCCGCTGGCGATTTTCAGAGTCGAACACACGGGGCTATGGGGCAACCCTGGGCCCCTAGTGTTGCTCTTGGGACGGCGCGGCGGGGAGAGGCATCCAGTGGGTTGGCTCAAGCTCGTAGGCGTTTTCCTCGCAGTCGCCGGCCCACCATGCGCCCCCCATCGACCAAGCAACCGCGTATCCGTTGGGGCCGTAAGTAAGGACGTTTTTCACGTCCTTCGGCGCGGTCGCAATATCCTGCCAGTCCATCAGTGTCTCTCCCGACGGCATCAACTCGAAAGGCACTTTCGAGTGCCCTAAAGCGTCTGCAAGTTCGACGCATCGACACCCGTACCGAAACGCCCGACGATCTGAGGTCGGAAGTGCTGGCTTGGCGCGTGAGGCCACGTCCTGCCTGCGAATGCCGCAGTACCCTCGATGTCTGCTCTACCTGCAACTAAGTAGTGCCGTAGCTGTGGCCCTTTTCAGCAGACGATGCTGTCTTCGAGTTGGCGACCTGCTCGCTAGGCTACAACCAGGCCGCCGCAGCAATAACGGGCGAGACAACTCTAGGTGCCTCGCTTAGGTCTTGATCGGCGCTTCAGGGAAGCAGCACGACCCAGCCTGCAAAGCCAACGGTAAGAACGACCGCAAGCATGGAAAGTTTATCGTGAAGCACGGGTTTTCCCCGCGCCTTTCGCGACACTTTACTCACTCTTGTTCTCAATTGCTGTGTTTATGTGCGCGTTAGCAGCCTTGATGCTGTAACGACCGGCAAGCTCGTAGTGGATCAAGCGGGACTCAGAAGTTGCCGCATTCTGAGCCATCTTGAGCGAAGCTCGCTTCCGGCTCAGCCAAAAAGATTGTCCCATTATCTGTCTCCTAGGAGCGAAAGCACGAGGTCTTTCAGTCACAGGATGCTCGATGGAGAGTCACGTGATGTCGGACTATGCGGCCTCAGGCTGTGAATGGGAGGTGACCTGATCACCGGGAACAACCGCAGCGCCCAGCGTTACGTCGAACGGGAATGTCCGCTTTCGACCCATTGCGGACAATCGGAACGCAAATTGCGGCAGCGCATTGTGAGGGCATTCTCGCTGGACTCCATGTCCGAACCAGCCTCAAAAGTTGCTGGAGATCAAAAACCCACTTGAGC